>Ga0209930_1000051_pt1 | contig 675693 bp, 628 predicted proteins | sample ThiBiot_500_biof_2_FD_183948 | JGI IMG/M metagenome (GOLD analysis project Ga0209930, IMG submission 183948) | Wastewater bioreactor microbial communities from Cape Town, South Africa - Thiocy_cont_500_biof (SPAdes) | ecosystem: Engineered > Bioreactor > Thiocyanate-remediating >...
GTGTGGCGGTGGCGAACCGGCTGCCGCAACTGACCTTGACCGCCAGCGCGGGGTCGAGCGCGGCATCCATGTCGCAATTGTTCTCGCCGGGCATGGGGGTTTGGGGCATCGCCGGCAATCTGGCGCAAACGGTGTTTGACGCGGGCGCTTTGGCGGCGCGGCAGAAGGGCGCCGAGGAGGCGACCCTGCAGGCGGCGGCACAATATCGCTCGACGGTTCTGATCGCCTTCCAGAATGTCGCCGATACGCTGCGCGCCTTGCAAAGCGATGCGCGGGCGCTGAATGCGGCGATCGCGGCGGAACGCTCGGCGGCGCAGAACAACGATCTGGTGCGCAAACAGGTGGAGGCCGGCCAGATCAGTCTGCCGCTGCTGCTTGCCGCCCAGCAGGCCTATCTGCAGACCGCCTTGGCGCGGGTGCAGGCGGAGGGCCAGCGCGTCACCGATACGATCGCTCTGTTCCAGGCTTTGGGTGGCGGCTGGTGGAACCGTCCAGGTCCGCTCGTCCCACCCGTCGTACCCGCCGATCCCACAGCCCAGACCGTCGCCGCGAATTAATAAGAACGCGGCAAACCAAGGACATGTTCGGCGAGGTAAGAGAGCACAAGATTGGTCGAAACCGGCGCCACTTGATAAAGCCGCGTTTCACGAAACTTGCGTTCGACATCATATTCGGCGGCGAAGCCGAAACCGCCGTGCGTCTGTAAGCAGGCATTCGCAGCTTCCCATGACGCTTCCGCCGCCAATTGTTTCGCCATATTGGCTTCGGCCCCGTTCGGCTTGCCAGCATCGTGCAAAGCGGCGGCCGTATAACGCATAAGATCGGCGGCACGCACATTCATATAGCTGCGCGCGATCGGAAACTGCACGCCTTGGTTCATGCCAATCGGCCGATCGAACACGACACGCTCGCCCGCATAGGCCCGTGCCTTGTCGACAAACCAATAGCCGTCGCCGATACATTCGGCCGCGATCAACACGCGTTCCGCATTGAAGCCAGCGAAGATCGTCCGAAAACCCTGCCCTTCCACGCCAATGAGATTTTCGGCGGGAATTTCCAAATTGTCGAAAAACACCTGATTGGTTTCGTGATTGACCATATTGGCGATCGGCGTCATCGCCATGCCACCTTTAAGCGCCTGCGATACATCGACGATGAATACCGACAGGCCATCGGTCTTCTTCTTCACTTGATCGAGCGGCGTCGTGCGCGCCAGCAGGATCATCAGGTCGGAATGTTGCAGGCGCGACGTCCACACTTTCTGGCCGTTGACCACATAACGATCGCCGCGCTTGACCGCCGTCGTTTTCAATTTCGTCATGTCGGAGCCAGTCGTCGGCTCGGTCACGGCCATGGCCTGCAAACGCAACTCGCCGCTGGCGATACGCGGCAGGTAGGTCCGCTTCTGCGCTTCCGAACCGGCACGCAACACCGTCGACATATTATACATCTGCCCATGCACGGCGCCGGAATTGCCCCCGGATCGATTGATCTCCTCCATCACGATGGAGGCTTCGACCAAGCCGAGGCCCGATCCACCGTAATCCTGCGGAATCAATGCCGCGAGCCAGCCGCCCTTGGTCAAGGCTTGCGCGAATACTTCCGGATAGGCGCGCGCTTCATCGATCCGCCGCCAATAGGCCCCGTCGAAAGCGGCGCAGAGATCGCGCACCGCTTCGCGGATATCAGCATGATCTTCGGGCGCGGGGATCTGCATGGCGTTTCGGTCCATCCTCTGGTGCCAACGGCATTTTCCGCGACTTTAGAGACCGCCGGCCACGGGTCAATGCGCCGATCAATGCCGCCGCTGCACGCGCACCATGCACGAGCCGTCCTTGTTCGGGTTTCGGCAAAGGGCTACGCAAGAACAAAACAGACCGCGCAACGGAGAAGCGCCATGGAACTCGGCTATAAAGGGGAACGCGTCCTCATCACCGGCAGTACCAAGGGCATCGGCTATGCCTGCGCCGAAGCCTTCGCCGCCGAAGGCTGTCCGGTCATCATCACCGGACGCGACGCCGCCACCGTCGAAGCAGCCCGCCAGAAACTGGCCAGCGCCTACCAGGTGAAAGTCGAGGCTTTCGCCGGTGATCTCTCACACCCCGCCGAGCGTGAGCGGCTGGCGGCGCAAGCCCCCGATATCGACATTCTGGTCAACAATGCTGGCGCCATTCCCGGCGGCAGCCTGCTCGATCTTTCCATGCAAACCTGGGACCAGGCCTGGGCATTGAAGGTGATGGGCTACATTCATCTCACCCAAATCTATCTGCGCCGCATGAAAGACAAGCGCGCCGGCACGATCGTCAACATCATCGGCAGCGGTGGTCGCAGTCCGCGTTTCGACTATGTCTGCGGCGGCACGGGCAATGCCGCGCTGATGGCCTTCACCGGCGCCGTCGGCGGCCATTCCGTCGATTTTGGCGTACGCGTTTTCGCCATCAATCCATCGTCGACCAAAACCGACCGCGCCATCACCTTGGCCAAGACCCGCGCAAAAGCGAAATATGGCGATGAAAGCCGTTGGGAGGAAATGCAGCATCACGCGCCGCTCGGTCGCCTCGCCGAGCCTGGCGAAATGGCGCGCGCCGCCGTCTTTCTTGCTTCGCCCGCCTGCGGCTATGTCAGCGGCGCCACGCTCGACATCGATGCCGGCAGCGCCTATCGCGGCGGCCCTGTGTAATGTTCGATCCCGACGACATCGATTGGCTGGCTCTTTCCGCACCAGCGGAAGAGCCGCGATTCGATGTCGTCTTTCTCCTGCATGATCGCTTCTATATCGGTGATCCGAACGACGGTGCCGAAATCGCCGATCCAAGCCGTTACGTTCCGATCGCCTCTCCGGGCACGGATAGCGTCTTATCTGTCACAGACGTCGCCGGCCGGGAACAAGAACTGGCACTTCATTATCGCCGTATCATCGAAATGGCCGCCAAGCACAGACGGCCCTTCAGCCAGATCAGACACTACTTCTGGATGCGATTGATCTTGCGTTGGCGAAGCGGGGAAACATCCCTACCCTGGTACGATCACTGGCTGTCGATGACGCCCCTGCTGGATTGGCTCGACAGCGCCGGCAACGGCCAACATTGGTATGACGTCGATCAGGGCTGGGAAATGCTGGTGCGACGGCGCAGCACGCATTTTTTCGTCCGTGAAGGTGACGGCGATGGCCAGGAAGCGCTCAATATCCAGGTGGAGCGAGAGCCGCTGCTGCGCAGCATTGCCCCACTACGGCAGCAAACCACGGCCGCGATCGCAATGCTCACCGAACATTTGGGCGCCGATGTGTGGAGCGCCTATCTCTATCAACCCAACGTCCGTTTCGGCACTAAGGATTGGTCGCCCCATGCTAAGCCAAAAAAGATCGACCGGTTGAAATAAAGTGCCGCCGGCGTCGCGCGCCAGCGGCCAATTCTGTCAGAGTCCAGCCCAGGGATGCGGCGCACCGCTCGTGTCGATGTAATAGGACTTCTGCTGCATATAAGCCCGCAGACCATCGCGGCCCTTCTCACGGCCCATGCCGCTCGCCTTCATGCCGCCGAACGGCGTCGAGATCGAGAACTGCTTGTAGGTGTTGATCCACACCGTACCGGCCTTGATCGCCGCGCCGATGCGCAATGCCTTCACCACGTCACGTGTCCAGATCCCGCAAGCGAGGCCATATTCGTTATCGTTGGCATCGCGGATCAGCTTATCCTCATCATCGAACGGGAAGACGGTCAGCACCGGGCCGAACACCTCCTCACGGCAGATTTCGGTACCCGGCGCCACATCGCCGATGATGGTCGGCTCCAGATAGACGCCCTCGTTGTAATCGCCGCCGGACGGGCGCTGACCGCCGGCCAGGATCGTGCCTTTGTCGCGACGCGCCTGCGCGATGAAACGCTCGACGCTGTTGCGATGATCCTCGTGGATCAACGGCGCCACCTGGGTGCTGCTCTCGAACGGATGACCGACGCGCAACGCCTTCGTCCGCGCGACGAGCTTTTCCAGAAACGGCTTGTAGATCGAGCGCTGCACGTAAAGCCGCGAACCGGCGATGCAGGATTGGCCGGACGACGAGAAAATGCCGAACAGAATGCCAGCAATGGTCTGATCGATATCGGCATCTTCGAAAACGATGGTCGGCGATTTGCCGCCAAGTTCGAGCGAGACCGGCATCAGCTTCTCGGCGGCCTTACGAGCCAGGCTGCGCCCGACCGCCGTGCCGCCGGTGAAGGAAACCTTGCCGATCGACGGATGAGTGACCAGCAGGTCGCCGACGACGCTGCCGGAACCCGGCAACACCGACAGCAAGCCCTTCGGCAGCCCCGTCTCGTCGATGATGCGCGCCAACTCCAGCGACACCAGCGGGCTCCACGAAGCCGGCTTCAAGATCACCGCGTTGCCGGCGGCCAGCGCCGGCGCGATCTTCTGCGCATCGCTGGCGATCGGCGAATTCCACGGTGTGATCGCAGCGACGACACCCAGCGGCTCCCAGCGCGACAGCGTGATGTAGTCGCCGCGCGCCGGCGTGATCTGCTCTTCCTCGGTTTCGCAGACGGCAGCGAAATAGCGGAACGTGCCGGCGGCGCTGGCCGCCAGTGCTCGTGTCTCACCCAGCGTCTTACCCGTATCGCGCGTCTGGATGTAGGAGATGCGATCGATGTTGCGGCTGATGCCATCGGAAATCTTATAGAGAAAGCTCGCCCGCTCGTGTGGCTTCAAACGCTTCCAGCTCGCTGCGTTGGCGGCATCCTGCGCCCGCGCGATGGCTTCCTCGACGTCGGCGGCGGAAGCGCCTGACACGGTGGCATTGTGGCTGCGATCGGCCGGAAAGACCGAGGTGATCTCCGCGCCCTGTCCCTTGCGCCATTCGCCGCCGATATAGAGACGGTCCTTGGGCATATCGACTTTATCGAGCATGTCGTCTCACTCCAACAGATATCGAAATCACAAAAAACCTAGGCCCCGAGCGGCGCAGTCCAGGCGTCATAGCCATAGAGCCAGTCGACATTGCCGTCGGTCCGCAGCCATTCATTGCCGCGCGAACCAATCTGCACCTTCGCGGTGCGATCGAGCCGCGCCGCTTCATAGGCCGCCACGGCCTGCGTCACCGGACGCTCCGACAAGGCGCGGGCCAGAACCACCGCATCCTCGATCGCCATGCCGGCACCCTGCGCCATGAACGGCATCATCGGATGGCAGGCATCGCCCAACAGAACCACCGCACCGGACGACCAGCTCTTCATCGGGTTGCGCACGTTCAGCGCCGACTTCTTCACATCCGAAACCGGCGCCAGCAAGGCCTGGGCCTCCGGATAGAAATCCGCGTAGGTGGCACGCAGCTCTTCCGGATCACCATCCGTCGTCCAGGATTCATGTTTCCAATCCTGCTCTTTCGTCGCGAAGACGAAGGTCTCGCGGCCCTGATTAAGCGGGAAGGTGACGATCTGCCGATCCGGCGTCGGCCCCCACCATTTGGTGAAGGCATCGAGATTGGGCACCGACAGGCTTGACTGCGGCACCACCGCCCGAAAGGCGATGAGGCCGGTGAACTCCGGCTTGTCGGGACCAAACAGCGCGGCACGCACGATGGAGTGAATGCCGTCGGCGCCAATGATGACATCGGCCTTGATGATTTCACCATTCGCCATGGTGAGCGAAGGACCCTTGGCGGAGGTGTCGATCGCCTGCACGCGCTGGCCGAAGCGAATGCAGTCGGCCGGCAGCGAATCGGTCAGGGCTTTCAGAATATCGGCACGATGAATGGTGAGCTGCGGCGCGCCATAGAGCTTTTCGGCTTCGTCGCCCATCGGCAGGCGCGAGGTTTCCTCGCCTGTGTCCCAGGTCCGACTGATGCGATAGGTCGGCCGCGCCGCCGTCGCACGGATCGCGTCGCCGATACCCAGACCATCGAGAGCACGCACCGCATTGGGCGTCAGATTGATATCGGCGCCGACGCGGGTGAACTGCGAAGCCTGTTCGAAGATCGAGGCGTCATGGCCGAGCTTGCGCAGCGCCAAGGCGGCGGTCAATCCGCCAACACCGCCACCGACAATGACAATCGAAAGCTTGCTCATAAATCCCCCGCCTCAGACCACCAAGGTGACCACTGAAGGTCCGCATCTTCCTCACGGCGCCCATCGAGGCAAGGCGGAAATCCTCATGCGCCGGCCCAAGCGGCGGAGTGTTTTGCGTGTAAAACGGGTATGTTCAACCCATGAAACACTGCGGCGCAGCATCGCTGCAGGGGCGAACGATCACCGCATCAACGAGGCCGCATCGCCGCCCCGAAAAGAGTGTGTTAGGCATTCTCTACAGATAAGGCGCTGGAGCGCGATGGCACAGGCAAGAAAATCGACGAAGGAACGGGCGCTCTCACGCAAGGCGCCGCCGCCCCGGCAGGGCGTTCAATCCTTCGAATTGGGCATGAAACTGTTTCAGACGCTGGTGAGCCTGAAGGGCGCCGCCACTTTGGCGGAGTTGAGCGCGGCCAGCGGCATGACGGCAAGCTCCGCTCACAAATATTGTGTCAGCATGATCCGCACCGGCCTGATCGAAGCGGACGGGCGCGGCCGCTACAAGATCGGCCCCTATCTTTATACGCTCACCAATCCGGACACCTGGCTCGAACGTGCCCAGATTCTCGCCGGCGAGCTGCTGCCCGATCTCGTCCGCCAGGTGCGGGAGACCAGCTTTCTATCGATCTGGAGCCCGACGGGGCCGATGGTCTTGAAAGTCCACGAGAGCGATCGGCCGGTCACCGTGCGCATCCTGGCGCAACATCGCTATCCGCTCTCCAACACCTGCGCTGGCCGCGTCTTCGCCGCCTTCCTCGATCAGGAAAAAATTGCGCCGCTCGTCGATGCGGAGCTGAAGCAGCGGGCGACCGATGCAGCCAATCTCAACCAATTGCGCAAGCAATATGAGCAACGCATCGCCGAAGTCCGTCGCCGCTTCCTATCCCGCGCGACACCGGAGCGTTACGCCGGCCTGAACTCGGTGTCGGCACCGATCTTCGATCGCAACGGCAAGCTTGCCTTCACGATCACCAGCTTCGGGCCGACGGAAACCTGCTCCATCGCCTGGGACGGCCCGGTGGCCCAGGCTCTCAAAGCCTTCGCCAATGACGTGATGCAGCAGATGGGCGGCCGTTATCCCTGAGCCGGCGCGTCCTCCGCGCGCAACATGCGCTCAAGGATGCGGCGATATTGCACGGGGCCGACATCGATCGACAGGAAGAGCGGTTTTGGCGCGCTTGGCGCTTTCATGCGGCGCTGCTGTGCCTCGATCACCGGTGCATCCTGCATCTCAAAGGCAAAGCGCCGCATCTCGTTCAGGTTCTTCTGAATGCGCAGGTCGGTCTCGCCCTGCGTTCTAACGTTCCAGCGCACGGCGGCGAAGAAATAATGGGTGGTCTCGTCGGTCTCGGGCGTCAGAATATGGGCGCCGTAGAAACCCGTGCCGGTCGAACGATCCGTGCCCTGCCGCCACACCCCCGTATCGTTCAGCAGGTTGGACGGCGCGGTCCAGCGAATGGCGGTTCCCTTGTCGACCAGCTTCGGTGGATCGGGCCAGAATTCCGCGAAAATGCCAGGGATCGTCGCATCCGTATTGAAACGGCTGACGACGATCGCATCGCCGGTATTCTCCACTTTGATATCCGCATCGGCCTTGGCGGAATCGCCGAGAATGCCATCGTGCAGAAAGGCGATGTGGCTGAGATCAAGGAGATTATCGACGACGAGTGATGTTTCCGCCTCAAGACGCAGATAGTCGCGCTTGCTCATGTGACGCTCATCGGCGCCATCGAAACACTTATAATCAGGCACAAGCGTCACATCCGCTTCGGCCTCGCCGAGCCACACCCACACCATGCCGTGCTTCTCAACCAGCGGATAGGAGGGAATGTCGAGCCGGGTGTTAGGCGCGACACCGGGCGTATGCGGATTGACGACGCAATGGCCGTCCTTGTCGAATTCAAGGCCGTGATAACAGCAACGCAGATGGCCGTTCGCCAGCAGCTTGCCCATGCTGAGCGGCGCCAGCCGATGCGAGCAGCGATCGGCGACCGCATGCGCCACACCATCAGCACTGCGAAAGAAAGCAAGCGGCTGATTGAGAATGGTGCGCGCTTTGATTTCTCCAACGGGCAGATCGTTCGACCACCAAGCCGCATACCAGCAGTTCTTCAGATAGCGCGTTTCGTGCGCAACAGGCGCTTCCGTATGCGCGGCTTGAACATTCATCGCCCTCTCCTCCTCATCGCGATACCCGACGGCAACGCCCCTTCGTCGCCGCGAATAATTTCCAAATAGGAAATTTAATTTCAATTATAAGAAATATTGCGAAAGACCCGAAGGCCTGTCAATACAAACAAAAAAGCCGCTGCGGTGGCAGCGGCTTATCGAGGAGAGCTGTACCAGCTAGTGTCCAACGAGCGCCAGCGCATTGCCTCCTGTGATCAGGGCTTTGTCTGTCTCGGCGACACCGGCGGTTTGCAACGCGGCGAACAGCCTCTCGCGGATCGGCCCTTCGTTGACGATCGGCCAATCGCTGCCAGCGAGCACACGATCGGCCCCGAGAATGTCGATCGAAGCCCGGATCTGCGCGGGATCGAAGCCCATCGTATCGATCCAAACGTGTTGACGCAGCGTTGCCAACGTCCCATCGGACAGAATGCTGTGATGCGCGAACCCGCTCGCCATTGCCAGGCCGCCGAAGGCGAGCGCCGTGACGACCACTTTAAGACCTGGCAATTGCGAGAAAACACCACCTTCCAGAAGCGCGATCAGGGCGGCTGAATTCACCGTGCCTCGCGCAAACAACACGCCCAGACGGCCATAACGCGACATTTGATCGGTGAACGGTTGTGGGTTGACCGGATGGACGAAGACCGGAACACCCAATTCCGCCGCCACCTGCAAGGTCGGCCGGGCCTGCGGCGCATCGATCAGCAAGTCGCCACGAGCACTGTCGACGAACAGCCCCGTAAGCTTCAAATGCTTGATTGCACGCTCAACCTCGCGGGCTGCCCGATCTCCATCATAAGCATCGATCGTGGCAAGCGCCCGGATCCGTCCTGGATGGCGGCCCGCCAACTCTGCCAGTTCGTCGTTGATTTCGACGATCGTGCCATGCGCCAGATGGCCATCGGCATCGGCCAAAAGAGCAGCCGGCGTATTGACCACGCGCGCATCGAGATCGCCGCTGCGGATATCCTGCAAAAGCAGATCCTCGTCCGCCAGCTTCCGGTTCAAGTCCAACCACCGCGCTTGCTGGCTCGGCGGAAACGTGCGCGCCGCCGTCGATTCAAAGCGCTGGGGAATATGATGGTTGTGAAAATCGACGACAAAAGCGGACATGCGCACTCCCAGAATACCAAGCCGGACCAGATCCAAGGTGTTTTTAAGCTGCTTTCGGAGGGGGCGGCTAGCCCCAGGGCATGGCTGCCTTGACAGGGTTGAAGAGGCGGCAACAGATATTACGTCTATACTTTAGCTCTTGCATTCTCGCCGTCGTTGACGAAGTAGAGTTTGCCGGAGCGTCGACGTCTCAGCCTACCGCTGAATGGAGGCTTTCATGAATATCCATGCCGACAGCAAGGCCACGCAGCAGCCGCTTCTCCAGGCCTCGTTGAACTATACGCAGCGCATGACCGAGCGGGGCTTCAACTATGCGTCCGAACCGCCACCGGGCAAGCTGCGCACCAATGTGGTCTCCGATCCCGAGACAGTCGGTATTTATGATGGCCGCGCGATTGAAGCCTCCATCGACCGCGAGGGGTTTGCGCTGGCGCAGCATCGCAGTGCCGTCGTCGATCTCTTCAACGACGATCTGGTGAAATCGCAATATTACCCGGAAACGGCCGATCTGCTGCGGCACCATACGGGCGCGGCGCGGGTGCATATTTTCGATCACACGACCCGACGCCGCCAGCCTGGCGAAGTGCTGGGTTCCGGCCGTGGCGGCGTTGGCCGCGGCCCCGTCGGACGCGTGCATGTCGACCACACCGAAACATCCGGCCCCAAGCGCCTGCGCGAATTGCTGGGCGATGAAGCCGAGCAACTGGCAAAACGCCCGTTCGCGGTGGTCAATGTCTGGCGCCCGGCGCATGGACCGCTGGAGGATTCACCGCTCGCTGTCGCCGATGCGCGCACCATCCCGCCCGAGGATCTGATCGGCACCGACCTCATCTACAAGGATCGCACCGGCGAAACCTATTCGGTCGCCTATTCGCCTCAGCACCGCTGGTATTTCTATCCGCAGATGCGAGCGGACGAAGTCATCTTCCTCAAATGCTATGATTCGCGCACGAGCGTGGCACGGTTCGCGCCGCACACGGCTTTTGAGAATCCGCTGGCGCCGGCCGATGCCAGACCGCGCGAGAGCATCGAGATCCGCGCTTTCGTGTTCTTCTGAAAAAGGCTCGAAGCCTCAAATATGATACATGAGGTCGCTGCGCTCATCGTCGGTGAGCGCGCGCATCTCCGCCAAGGTGCGCTCGTCAAGCACGCGCGAGATGGCGTTGCGCACCTCATACATCATCAACCGCACTGGGCAGTTTTTCTCGTCGCAATCGTCGCAGGAGCGATAGTAGTTGTGACTGGCGCAACGGATCGGCGCCAACGGCCCATCGAGCGCCCGCACGATCTGCCCGACGCGGATCTGCGACGCCGGCTTGGCCAGCGTATAGCCGCCGCCTTTGCCCTTCTTCGACTGGACGAGGCCGGCATTGCGCAATTCGCCAAGAATGGCGTCCAGAAACTTCTTCGGGATGTTGTTCGATGTAGCGATATCGGAGACGAGCGCCTGCTGGCCCGGCTCGAAGCCGGCCAGGTGAACCATGGCCTTCAGCCCATATTTGCCCTTGTTCGTCAGCACCAAGCCACTCCGGAAACGGGCTCCCAAAGCCATCCGGCGCCAATCGCGCCGTCTCAGCCAGAAAACCGATCAACCTTATATAGTGTAAAGAGTTGATATTTTCGACGTTCCCCGCCCGGTTCGCACAGGAAGGCCATTGGATCTTCGCCATAAACTCAAGCTTGGCTTTAAATCGAGGTCCCAGGCTGCCGGAAGATGCCTGGCTGGGGCGGGAGGGATCGAACCTCCGAATGGCGGAATCAAAATCCGCTGCCTTACCGCTTGGCTACGCCCCACCGGCGCCGGGGCAATAGCGCATTTCAGCGGAAAGGGGAATCGTCTTTGCGCACGAACGGTGGATTATCCTGCGCCAACGCCGGTTCGGGCCGCGATTTCAAGGAGTTTCCCACACCCGCCAACCGGCGCGACGGTTTAGTGCGATTTTCACAACAGGTGCTTGTCGCCGCCCCGCAGCGTCGCTATAAGACCGCTGCTTCGCGCTTCGGCGCGAGGATTTCCAGGGCATTTTCCGATCGGAGTGTAGCGCAGCCTGGTAGCGCACCTGCTTCGGGAGCAGGGGGTCGGAGGTTCGAATCCTCTCACTCCGACCATTCTTTCAGCCACTTAAAAATCGGCAGCCAGGTCGCCTCCCAAGCCGGGGACCATGGGCCGTTGGCGATCAGCCGATCCCCCACCAGCCAAAACCGTCCGAGCCCTACTCCGCCCCCAGATAGGCGCGCGCCAGGAGTGGGTCATTGGCGATCGCGGCAGCCTCGCCCTGGGCGACGATCCGCCCATGCTCGATCACATAGGCCCGGTCCGCCGGCGCCAGGGCCAAGCCGGCCATCTGCCCCACCACCAGCAGCGTCAACTGTGTGGAACCCGGCGAAGTCGATCGCCCATCGAACGCGACAACGACAAGCTGAGTTTGAAGGACAAGCTGGGGCTCAAATAGCAGCTCTCGAGCCCCGCCAATGCACGCACGCCGATGAGAACTCAGTTGGGCGTGATACCAGCCAGTTTCACGATCTTCTGCCATTTCTCATATTCAGCCTGAAAGAATTGGCCGAATTGTTCCGGCGTACCTCCGGCGATTGCCGCGCCCTGGGAAGCCAGATTGTCGCGCACCTCTTTCTCTTGCAGCGATTTGTTCGCCGCGGCGGATAGCGCGTCGATGATCGAACGCGGTGTGCCAGTTGGAACCAACAGACCAAACCATGTGCCCGCTTCGAAGCCCTTCACCCCTGCCTGTTGCATGGTGGGCACGCTGGGAAACTGCGACGATCTTTCATTCGAAGTGATGGCGATGGCACGTAGTTTATCACCCTCGACCAACGGCGCCGACGTGCTGAACACGTCGAACATCAGGTCGAACTGCCCGGCCATCAGATCGGTCAGGGCTGGCGCGCTGCCCTTATAGGGCACGTGAACGATGTCGACACCAGCCAGCATTTTGAAATATTCACCCGCAAGATGCGCCGCGCTGCCGTATCCGAACGAACCGTATGACAGTTTGCCGGGCTGCGATTTCGCCAGACGCACCAGATCGGCGACGCTCTGCGCCTGCAGTGACGGCTTGATCACCAACAGCAATGGCTGCGTCGCCACCAGCATCACTGGCTCGAAAGCCTTCACGGGATCATAGCCGAGTTTGCTGTAGATGTGCGGCGTCACCGTCAGCGGGCCAGCCGCGCTGAACAAGAGCGTATAGCCATCGGCCGGCGACTTGGCGACGAATTCATGCCCCACCGACCCGCCAGCACCGGGGCGGCTTTCGACCACGATCGGTTGGCCGAGACGATCCGACAATGAACGGGCAAGCATGCGCCCGGTCAGATCCGTCGAGCCACCGACCGCATAAGGAATTACCAGTTTGATCGGCTTATCCGGATAGGTCTGCGCTTGCGCACCAACCATAGAGCCCAGCAAGGCCAACGGCAGGATGGCGCCGAGCCAGCGCCAACGACGGCAGCCAGCCCGCCGCAACGACATTTCACTCATCTTTCCTCCCCCTCGTTATGCTTGGCCCCTCAGACCGGTATTTTCTCTGTCGTCACATGTCCGGCACGATCGCCGAAACGCTCGATCATCACTTGATCGAATGGCACGCCCTCCGAGGCCATCCAGCTCCCCGAGCGCAGTCGATAAGCGGCATGTTTGAACGGCGCCTCGGGCTCGACACCCTGGGCTAACGCCTTAGCCTGGTTCAACATCACCCGGCGAAAGCGGACGATCGCCGCATCGGATGCCGATAAATGCTCCAAGCTGCGATCGGCGATGCGCCCCTGGCTTTCCTGGATCATCGCGTCCTGTTCGGCGACGCCGCGCACGCCCGTATAGGTGATGTGCTTCTGGTTCTGGCGGTCGATCAGATAATTGTTGGCGCGATTGCGTATGGGAATGAAATTCGTATCGACTTCGGCAATCACGCCATGGCCGCTGCTGAATTTCTCGATTTCGTCCTGCGACAACGGCCGATCCGGATTCCAGGCATAGGTATAGATCCAGCAATTTTCATCGTCGATCGGCACCCATGTGTAGCCGAAATGCGTTTCGCCCGGCAGCGTCGACGGCGTTGTACTGTGCGATGGCAAAGCGAATTGCGCGCTGCGCCAATAGCGCATGCCATGATCGGCACGCCGCGCGCCGCCAACCACGAAACCCACGTCGTGATCGATGATCAAGAACTGCGGCAGCGGGTCCTCGCGAATCCAGCGCAGCCGTTTTTCATCGGCCGGGGCATCCGGATTGGCATTGGACGGCACGCTCGGCGCCGGCATATGCAGGAAGGAGAAATGCGAAGTATCAAGGGCCCCTTCGATGGATTGCGCCCAATTGCACTCCTGCAATTTCTTGGTGACGAAACGGTGGGTCGCCGGCAAGGATCCGAACTCGAGTTGCGGCACCTCCGGCAGAGGTTTGGTCCACGGGTCTGGCCCCATATAGGCCCAGACCACGTCGCCATATTCGCGCGTCGGATAGGCTTTGAGACGCAAGCTCTGATGATAGCTTGCCTCCGGCGGCACGTTCGGCAGTTCCAACGGCCGCCCTTGCAGATCGAATTGCCAACCGTGGAAGACGCAGCGAATGGCACAATTCTCATTGCGGCCGAAATAGAGATCGGCGCCGCGATGCGGACAGCGCGCATCGACGAGCCCGACCACACCTTTGCTGTTGCGGAAAGCAACCAGGTTTTCGCCCATGATGGTGACGCGCAACGGCGCACCATCAGGCTCCGGCAATTCACGCGATAAAGCGACAGGTTGCCAGAAACGGCGAAAATACTGGCCCATCGACGTTCCCGCATCGGTGCGGGTGAGAGTTTCGTTGTCCGCGGCACTCAGCATGTCGCGGTCTCCTTCACGGCCACACCGACGCCAAAAGGCTGCCCCCAGGCCAACGTATCGAGCGTGTGAGCGGAGGGCGTGTATTCGCAGCCGACCCAGCCCTGCCAACCCAGCTCCTCGATGAGCTTGAAGAGATAGGGAAAGTGAATTTCGCCCGTACCCGGCTCATGCCGCCCCGGCACATTGCCGACTTGGATGTGCCCGATATACGGCCACGCGGCACGCAGCCGATCGGCCAGTGCGCCCTCTTCCATCTGGATGTGAAACGTATCGTAGCAGAGCTTCACATTGCTGCGATTGAGGCGTTGCAACACCGCTATGCCTTCATCGAGACGATGATAGAGAAATTCGGCAAAGCGGGCGCGACAGCACGGCTCAAGGATCACAGTTAGATCGGGCGCGGCATCCGCGGCCCAAGCGAGATTCTCCAAGAACTGATCCATGCAACGCGCTCGATCGAGCTGCGGCCCGATATTGCCAGGCATGACATGGATGAACGGCCGACCGACTTCAGCGGCATAATCGGCGGCGGTGCGAAAGCCGGCCTTGAAATCAGCACCGCGGCCGGGCAAAGCCGCAATACCGCGCTCGCCAGCGTCCCAGTCGAACGGCGACAGGATTTGCACGAGCGTCAGATCGTTGTCGCGCAACCATGTGGCGATCTGTTTCGCCGGATATTCGTAAGGAAAAGCCACTTCCACGCCACGAAAGCCGGCCTTGGCGGCGGCCTCATAGCGTTGCGGCATCGGCAGTTCGGTAAACAGCCAACGCAAGTTGGCGTCAAATCGCAGCATCTTTGGAAACCTCTTGATGCCATCGATGCTAGGACTTGCCTCACCATTTAAACAAACTAATAATATTTAGCAGCTGTTGAGTTTTTCTAATGAATATCAACAACGTCACCTTGCGCCAATTGCGTGCCTTCGTCGCCATCGCCGACATGGGCGGATTCGCGGCCGCCGCGCGGAAACTACATCTGACCCCTTCGGCCTTGAGCCTGCTCATCAAGGAATTGGAACGCACCATTGAAGTGCGTCTGTTCGATCGCAGCACGCGCTCGACGACGCTGTCGCTTGCCGGCAGCGAGTTCTACCCGCTCGCCCGCAAACTTCTGGAAGACTTGGGACGCGCACTCGAAAGCACGCAGGATCTACAACGCAAAAAACGCGGCACCGTGCGTATCGCCTGCACACCGCTCTATGCCGCAACGACCCTGCCGCAGGTGTTTCTGCGCTATAAGCAGAAATATCCGGCCGTCACCGTCTATGTGCTTGATTCACTCAACCAACAGGCACTCGCCCGCGTCCAAAGCGGCGAAGCCGATCTTGGTATTGCGCCCCAGCGGGAAATGCCCCCGGAATTGCAGCAGCAGAGCCTGCTCGCCGACCGTATTTGGCTGATCTGCCGGCCCGATCATCCCTTCGCGGCCCGCAGCCGCATCACCTGGGCGCAGGCTTTGAAGGAACCGATGATCAGCCTGACGCTCGATTTCACCAAGCGCTTGCAAGCCGATCTTTTTAAACATTCGGACACACTGGTCTTCAATCCCGCCCATGAGGTCTCGCTCATCACCACCGCTCTTGGCCTGGTGCAAAGCGGCCTCGGCATCACGGCGCAGCCCGGCCGCGCCTTGTCGCTGATCAATTCTTTTGGTCTCGTCGCCCGCCCGCTCGTGGCGCCGGTCGTAGACCGTCACCTCTCCTTGTTCTTCATGCGCGGGCGCGAACTCTCGCCCGCAGCCGCCAGTTTCCGCGACTTTCTCAACGAGATCGATCTGTAGACGCTTTATAGACCGATGGCATGGAGCCAGCCGGCCTGGACCACCGCGTCATAAAGCAGTTTCAGCGCCAGCACCGTCAGACCGACCTGCAAGATCAGGCGAAAGCGTTGCTCGCTGGTGCGGTTGAGCGCCACTTCGCCCAGCCAATTGCCGGCAGCGCCCGTGACGATCATTGCCGCCATCAAGGGAATATAGGCGGTGATGGCGAAGCCGATCATGGCGAAAGCAGCCATCTTCAGGATGTGCACGAAGCTCATCAACGCGCCGAGCGTGGCGGCGTGATTGCGGCGATCCGGCGCCGCGCTGGCGACGAAGGGCGCCACCAAAGTGCCGGTGGCACTGACGAACACGCCGACGAAAGTCGCAACGAAGCCGACCGCAGCGAAACGGCTGCTTTGCGCGCCCATGCGCCCGAGTTTCGGCAGCCAGGTGACGATCAGAATGAAGATGCCAAGAATGCCCATGGTGGCCGACGTCGGCATGGAGACGAAAGCCTTGGCGCCGAGCCCCGCGCCAATCGCCGCGCCGACGATGAAAGGTATGAGCGTCGCCCGCATCACCCAGCGCCACATGATCATCGTTCGCGTCACGCCAGCGCCCAATTGCACCACCGTGTGAACGGGCACCAGTGCCGCCGGCGGCATCACCATCGCCATAAGCGCCAACAGGATCAGCCCGCCGGCAGTACCGGTAAAAACGCCGATGAAAGCGGTAGCGAAAGACGCGAAACTCAAGCCAAAAAATAGCAAAGCGCCCGTATCCGGCACGCCGAGAAAATCAGCCATACGATCAAGCCCCCGAGATCAACCTCTTCAAGCGCCTCTCATAAAACCTTGGCATGTTTGCCGGAAAGCTGCGGCGCCATCGGATCAAGCCCGTTGTCCTGCCGCTGCAAGCGCGTTTCGCGCGGCCAGGTGCGCTTCAAATCGTCCTTCACGACAATAGCAAGCCGGCCGAGCCCCTCGACTTCCATTTCCACTTTATCGTTGTCCTGGAAGGCATGCAGACCGCGATGATTGGTGCCGAGCGCCAGAATGTCGCCGGACTCCAATGTGTGGATCGAACTGACGAATTCGATACAGCGCGGAATCTTATGGGCCATGTCGCTGGTATTATAGTTTTGCTTCAATGCGCCATTGTTCCACAGTTTGACTTGCAGGTTCTGAGGATCGGCGATTTCATCGGCAGTGACGATCCAAGGGCCGATCGGCGCGAACGTATCGCGCGACTTCATCTGATAGAAAGACTGGTTGGCGGGCTGTACGCCGCGCGCCGAACCGTCGATGAAGTTTACATAGCCAAAGACGTAAGACATGGCCTCGGATGCCGGCACATTCGTCGCGCGCTTGCCGATGACCAAGGCGATTTCCGCCTCGCCTTCGAAGACGGTGGCAGGAATATCCGGCAATACCATGGTGCCGCCCGGCCCAATGATCGCGAAGGGCGATTTGTGAAAGGCGTTGATCGCCGCCGGTTCCGCCCGTGTGCCGTCCTCCATATAGTTGACGGCCATGCAATCGATGTTGATGGGGCGCGGCAATGGCGGCAGCAGTTTCACCGACGACAGCGGGAAACCGGCGTCCTGGCTCAGCGCTTTCTCAAACTGCGGACGAAACTCGTCGAAGCGGGCGATCACCTGATTGATCAGATCATGCGGACCGGACGCGGTGAGTCCGGTCACATAGGCACCGACGTCGACGACCGTATCGGTCCCTTTGAGGATGCCCAGACGCCAATCGTTGAAGAACAGAATTTTCATGGTGTTTCCCGCACGAGATAAGGCCAGCAAATGGCCGCGCCCGGCCTTGCGGCCAGCCCCTTGTTGGCAATGAGGGTGAGACTGCCATTGCGGCAGCGGTTGCGTTTCCTCCACGCTTGCTTTCCGGCCATATTGAGCTTAGCGGTTCGCCCCGTCAACGCCCGCCAGAAACCATGCTTCGTCTCTCCATCGCCGATCTTCTGTCGACCTTTCCCGATTTCCGCACCGCGATTCTGCTGATCGAGGCCGACGGCATCGCGACGCAGCGCACGCCCGGCCTTGCCGCTTATATCGCCGAGGCGGAAGCGGCCTGCCGCGCGCGCTGGACCGGCATGGAGCTATCGGCCATTCCCGGCATCGCCGCCTGGCGGCGCGCCTATAAGGGCTTCGGCATCAAGAGCACCAGTTATCGCTCGTCCGTCGAACGGTTGGTGAAGCGCGTTCTTGCCGGCGACAGCGTGCCTGCGATCAACGGCTTCGTCGATCTCTACAATGCAGTGTCCCTGGCCCATGTGCTGTGCCTGGGCGCCGACGATCTCGATCGGATCACGCCCGATATCGCTTTCCGTTTCGCGCGCGACGACGACACGTTCATCGACATGGCGCCGGGCGAAGGCCTGCCGGCAGAGCAACCGCCGAAGCCGGGCGAAGTGGTCTATGCCTCCGGCTCCACTGTCCTATGCCGGCGCTGGAACTGGCGTCAGGATGCACGCTCGATCGTCACGCCGCAGACGCGCCGGATCGTGCTGACTTTGCAGTCGAACGGTGAGGGATCGGTGGAAGATGCCGCGCAGGCACTGATGGCGCTGGCGCAGACGGAGCTTGGAATGACAAGCCGTCTCGCGATCGCCGATCGCGAGACGCCCATGATCGAACTGGCCTGAACCTACCAGTTGAGATATTTGCGGGGACGATGATGGCCACCGCCGATCGGCTGCCATCCATCATAACCCGGCTGCACCATCACCTGCCGCGATTGCGTCGCATAGGTCGCCGGAATGGACTCGTAATAGGTCCGTGCCGCACGCACCTGCACCGGGCGCGTCACCGTCGCATATTCCGCCGGCTGGGTTTCGTAGGTCACACCGCCCGGCTGCACGACCACCTGGCGATATTGCGTGGCGTAGGTCGCCGGTTGCATCACCCAGCAGCCGACCTCACGGCCGTAAGCATCGCGCGTCACGGACCACACCTTGCGGGCCGGTTGCACCATCACCCGTTCGGCGACGGTCTGCGTAACGGGCGGAATCTGACGCGCATAAGTGCGCGGCGCACGGGTCATGACCTGTTCGGTCACTTCGCCATATTCGGCCGGAATTTCACGGGCGACCGCGCGCGGCGGCGAAACCATCACCTGCTCTTGCACGGTATCGTAGACCGGCGGCGTGGTCACACGCTGATAGCAGTGGCCGCCGGCGCAGCCACCCGCCCAAGCTGAACTGGCCATCGTGGCGGCCGCCACGAACACCGGAAGCGGGAAAAAATACGTCTTCATATGTGCGCCCTCTCAGGCCTCGAATGTCCCACAGATCAATACCGCCTTGCTAAACAACGCCGATCGGCTGATTACGCAACGTTATTCCTTTGTTAACCTAAACAGCCGGACGGGAGAGAAGCAGCATGGCGGATGAAATCATCATCGGGACATCGGGCCCGCAGGCGATCCGCATCCTCAGCGCCAGCGCCGTGCGGCAGGCGATCACGGCGGCGGCGCAGGCCTTCCATGACCGCACCGGAGCGAGCCTCTACCTGCAATTTGGCACGTCGGGCGCGGTCGAGCAGCGGATCGGCGCCGGCGAGACCTTCGATGTGGTCGCCGCCTCGCTCGCCGCCCTGCAAAGCCTGCATGAGGCCCGTCATCTCGGCACCCCCACCGCCATCGGGGCTTCGCGCATCGCGCTGGGGATCAAAGATGGCGCGCCGGCCCCCGATATCTCGACCCTGGAGAAATTCCGCGCCGTCATGCTCGCGGCCCAAAGCATTGCCCGCGGCGATCCTGCTGGCGGCGGCACCGCCGGCAACCACCTGCATCGCGCTCTGGAGCGCATCGGCCTGCTTGAGACGACACGCGACAAAACGCTGCTCAAAGTCGGCGGCTACAATGTGATGAAGGAAGTGGCGGAGGATCGCGCGGATTTCGGCCTCACGCAATCGACCGAGATCGTCGCCGTCGACGGCGTGCACATCGCTGCCTGGCTGCCGGAAGACCTGCAAATGACCACCCCTTACGCGGTGGCGCCTTCCGACAAAGCCGGTGCCTTCTTTAAGACGCTGATCGATGGAAGCTCCGACGACATCTACCGCCGCGCCGGTTTCTTTCCGCTCGCCCAATAAAAATCCGGCCCGGAGAACCGGGCCGGATGATCCATCATCATGCGCAGCGTGAGGGCTATTTGTTGACCGGAGACTCCGGGTCGAACAGATAGGCCACCGCGTCCTTCATCTGCTGTTCGCTCAGGAATTTGTGCAGGCCGAAGCGCGGCATCTGCGAACAGGGGAAGACGCCCTGCGCATTGTAGATCTTGGCATAGGCATTGCGCGCCTCGGCCGGATCGAACTTACGGTCCTTGCCATAGTTCTGCAGGCTCGGCCCCAAAGTGCCGTAGCTCAACTCCTTCGGCGCCATCTGATGGCAGGCGTAGCAATTACCACCACGCGGCGTGTTCGGACCATCCGTGAACTGACCGCCCGTACCGGTATTGGCGACGCGTTCGCCGGCTTTCCAATCGCCGATCACCTTGCCGTCGGCCGGAAAGACGACGCTGGCCTTTTCCCGCTCCATGATCTTGGTGAAATCGGCTTGCGACGGATTGTTGCGCGTCTCGGTGCAGATGCGCTGCGTCTCGTCCTGGACGGGCACGGTCTTCCATGGATCGGGCGCCTTGGCCCACATGGATTGGACATATTTGTCGACCACGGCGGGATCGACCTTGGTCGGCGCGGCCTGCTGCGCATGGGCAGCACCGGACAGGACGATCAGACTTGCGGCCAAACTGGAGGCAATGAACAGGGTTTTCATGATGTCACTCCGTTCAGCGCTTGATCGAGGGAACGGTGATTTCGCCGCCCGCGGCCATTTTCACCATATAGGCCGTCAAAGCGGTAATCCCATCAGAGGCATATTCGGGCGCCGGCATGCGCATCTGCCGATAGCAGTCCCACAGCCGGTGCTGCATGGTGCGCAATTGGCTCTGCGACACGCGATAGGTCGGCCAGCCGCCCATCGTATCCTGCGCATCCTTTCCGGCCTTCGAGAAGTTCGGCAGGGCTTGCAGGCGAATGCGTTTACCGTCGTCGCCATGGCAGGTGGCGCAGGAGAAATCCATCACACCAGCGCGACGGAAGAACAGAGCTTCACCCGCCGCCAGCATTTCCTTTTCCTTGGGATGGCTTTCCTGCAGCTGGTATTTCATGCCTGAGGATTTGTTGGCGATGAAAGCCACGAGATCCTGCATGTCCGACGTGTAATCGGGTCCGCCAAAACGACGGCGGCGCACGTCGGCCGTGTCGAGATCCTGGATCTTCTCCATGCACCACAGCAGGCGCTGTTCGATATCCATCACCCGATCCGCATCCTGGAAATAACGCGGCAGCTTGGCGTAGGCGCCTTCAAGTTTGCCTGGCCCCTCGCCGAGATCGCAGGTCTCGAGCGTGACCTCTTTCTTGCCGCGCTTGGTGGCCCAGAGCACTTCACCGCGATCGACGGCCAGAAAACCCGGATTCGACATCGGATCACTGATCATCGCGCGATAGCGCTCGATTTCCTTTTCAGCATCATCTTGTTGCGCCTGCGCCATCGCGAGGCCTGAACTCAGCGCAACCAATCCAAACGTGGCCGCAAATAGCCCTATGAAACGGACGTTTCTCATGCTTCCCCCAAATTTTACTCGAACGTCTTCGCAGGCAGATTCACTGTTCCATAGCAGCGTGTTCGCGATGTAAAAATTACATTTTTTTGTAGTACATTGGGAATTTGCATTGCTCAAAAATCGCGGGAATAAGTTTGCACAACCAGATAAGGTGATCGCCAAGGGATATGCCCCTGGACGAAAGAATGAGGAGTGAGGAATGGCGACCGCATTCGCTGCGCCATCGCGGCGGGATTTGTTGCAAACGGGATCGATCGCGGCCCTGGCCGCCATCCTGGCCCCATCGATGGCGTTGGCCGACGTCAAGGCCGTCGAAGCCGAAATCAAGAAACTTTACGGCGACAAGACCCTGCAATCGGGCAAGATCAAGCTCGATGTACCGCAGATCGCCGAGAACGGTCTGGTCGTGCCGATCACCGTCGAGGTGGAAAGCCCGATGACCGATGCCGACTATGTCAAGACCGTGCATGTCTTCGCCGACGGCAATCCGCTCCCCAACGTGTTGACCTATCGGTTCACGCCCGAGTGCGGCAAGGCCAATGCCTCCGCGCGCATGCGCCTGGCCCAGACCCAGAACATCGTCTGCGTCGCCGAAATGTCGAATGGTTCGCTCTACTCCGTCAAATCGGAGATCAAAGTGACCATCGGCGGCTGCGGCGGCTAGACATCCGGGAAGGAAAGCACCTATGGCAAACCCCACACCGCGCGTTCGCGTCCCGGCCCAAGCCAAGGCAGGCGAACTGATCGAGATCAAGACCCTCATCTCGCATGAGATGGAAAGCGGCCAGCGCCGCGATTCCAAGGGCGAGATCATCCCGCGCAAGATCATCAACAAGTTCACGGCCACGTTCAACGGCAAGCTTGTCTTCGAAGCAGACTGGAACCCGGCTATTTCGGCCAATCCGTATCAGTCGTTCTTCTACAAGGCCAAGGAGAGCGGTGAGTTCGTCTTCGCCTGGAAGGATGACGACGGCTCGACCTATGAGGCGAAGAACAAGCTGACGGTCGGCTAAGCCGCCGCTCTGGCATCATGTGCAACGTGGAGTGAACAACGGCGTGCCGCCGAACGCGGACGGCTGGCCGAACGGATGGATAGTGACATGATTTCGCGGCGGCATTTTCTGCAAGCAAGCGCATCGGCTTCGACCATCGTGGCCGCGTCCGGATTGGGGCCGCTCGGGCGCGTCGCCGCCCAGCAGCGCCTGAGTCAGAACGATATTCTGCGTTTCGATCCCTTGGGATCGGTGACCATCCTGCATGTCACCGATATCCACGCGCAGCTCGCGCCGCTCTATTTCCGCGAACCCTCGGTCAATATCGGCGTCGGCGCCGACAAGGGCCTGCCGCCGCATCTCACCGATGCAGCGTTTCGCGATTATTTCAAGATCGCCACCGGCTCGGCCGATCAATATGCTTTGACCAGCGATGATTTCGTAGCACTAGCCCGCAACTACGGCCGCATGGGCGGCGTCGATCGGCTGGCCACACTCATCAAGGCTATCCGCACCGAACGTGGCGCCGACAAAGTGCTGCTGCTCGACGGCGGTGACACCTGGCAGGGCAGTTGGACGTCGCTGCAAAGCAAGGGCCAGGACATGGTCGATGTCCAGGCGGCGCTTGGCATCGAGGCCATGGTTTCCCATTGGGAATTCACCTATGGCGCCGAGCGCGTGAAGGAGATCATCGGCAAGGCGCCTTTCGCATTCCTCGCCCAGAACATCCGCGACAAGGAATGGCAGGAACCTGTCTTCGATGCACGCCGCATGTTCGAAAAGGGCGGCGTCAAGATCGCCGTCATCGGCCAGGCTTTTCCACGCACGCCCATCTCCAATCCCGCCTGGATGATTCCCGATTGGGAATTCGGCCTGCGCGAAGAAGATCTGCAAAAGCAGGTCGATGAATCACGCGCCGAAGGCGCGCAAGTCGTCGTCTTGCTCTCGCACAATGGTTTCGATGTCGACCGCAAGCTGGCAAGCCGTGTCAAAGGTATCGACGTCATTCTGACCGCCCATACCCATGACGCCATGCCGGGCGCCATCACCGTCGACCAGACCGTGCTGATCGCTTCGGGTTCGCACGGCAAGTTTCTCTCGCGTCTTGATCTCGACGTGCGAGGCGGCAAGGTCAACGGCTATCGCTTCAAGCTGATGCCGGTCTTCTCCGATGCCATATCGGCCGATGCAGAGATGCAGGCCCTGGTGCAAAAGCTGCGCGCGCCACACGAAAAGGATTTGCAGCGCGAACTCGGACGCACCGAATCCCTGCTCTACCGGCGCGGCAATTTCAACGGCACGTTCGACGATCTCATCTGCAACGCCATGCTGACGCAGCGCGACGCGGAAATCTCGCTCTCGCCTGGCTTCCGCTGGGGCGGCTCGTTGGTGCCGGGCGATGCGATCACGTTCGAAGCCCTCTCCAACGCCACCGCCATGACCTATCCCGCCTGCTACCGCATGGACATGAGCGGCGCGCAACTTAAAGCCATTCTCGAAGATGTCGCCGACAACATCTTCCACCCCGATCCCTATTTCCAGGGCGGCGGCGACATGGTGCGCATCGGCGGCATGGGCTACACGATCGACGTCTCCAAGCCGATCAACAGCCGCATCTCGGATATGACCTTCCTCAAGACGGGGCAGCCGATCGATCCGTCACGCAATTACAAGGTCGCCGGCTGGGCCAGCATCAATCAGGCAACGGAAGGCCCGCCCATCTGGGACGTGGTCGAGAAACATTTGAGCGACGTGAAGACCGTGCGGCTTGAGCCCAACACATCGGTGATCGTGCGTGGCGCGTGAGCCAATTCGGCGCGTAAGTCCATGGGATCGACGGAGGGAAGCAGTGACCGACAATTCCTCACCCACCGCGGCAAGCCGGCGGTCCTTTCTGAGAACGGCGGCATTTGCCGGCGCCGGTCTCGCCACCGGCGCGGCGCAGGCACAAACGCCAAAGCCTGATCCAGCCATCACGGAAGTGCCCGACTGGACGCGCTATCTCGGCCCCGGCGTGCAGAACGCGCCCTATGGCAGCCCGTCGAAATTCGAAAAACACATCGTCCGGCAAGATGTGGAATGGTTGACGGCAAGCCGTGAATCTTCGGTCAATTTCACGCCGCTGCATGCGCTTGATGGCGTCATCACACCATCGGGCCTGTGCTTCGAGCGGCATCACTCCGGCGTTGCCGAAGTCGATCCGGCCAAGCATCGGCTGATGATCCATGGTCTGGTCGACAAGCCTTTGGTCTTCACCATGGAAGACCTGAAGCGTTTTCCCGGTCGCATCAACCACGCTTATTTTCTCGAATGCGCCGCCAATTCCGGCATGGAATGGCGCGGCGCGCAGCTCAACGGCTGCCAGTTCACCCACGGCATGATCCACAACGTCTGGTATCACGGCCTGCCCCTGAAAACCTTGCTCGACGAAGCCGGCGTCAAGCCGAAGGGCAAATGGCTTCTGGCCGAAGGCGCCGATTCCGCCGCCATGACGCGCTCGATCCCGATGGAAAAGGCGCTCAAGGATTGCATGATTGCCTGGGGCATGAACGGCGAAGCGCTACGCCCCGAACAGGGCTATCCGCTGCGTCTCGTCGTGCCCGGCTGGGAAGGCAATATGTGGGTGAAATGGCTGCGCCGTCTCGAAGTCGGCGACGAGCCCTGGGAGCAGCGCGAAGAGACCTCGAAATACACCGATCTCCTCGCCGATGGCCGTGCCCGCCGTTTCACCTGGATCATGGACGCCAAATCCGTCGTTACCTCGCCGTCGCCGCAGGCACCGCTCGTGCAGAAAGGTCCGAACGTCATCACCGGCGTCGCCTGGTCGGGGCGCGGGCGCATGCAGCGCATCGATGTCACCCTTGACGGCGGCAAGAACTGGACGACTGCCCGGCTCGATGGCCCCAACCTGCCGCTCTCGATGGTGCGCTTCTATCTCGACTTCGACTGGGACGGCCGCGAAATGCTGATCCAGTCCCGCGCCATGGACGAGACCGGCTATGTGCAACCGACGAAAGAGGAATTGCGCAAGGTGCGCGGCGTCAATTCCATCTACCACAACAACGGCATTCAGACCTGGCTCGTGCGCAGCAACGGAGAGACCGAGAATGTCGAGATTTCGTAACAGTCTCATCTCAGGCCTCATGCTGGGCACGTTGCTGGTCTTCGCCGGCGGCGCGTTGCAAGCGGAGCCTGCCAAAAAGCCGATCGGCCTCGGCCGCGTGGCACTGCCCGAGGAAATCGCTGCCTGGGATATCGACATCCGCCCCGATGGCCAGGGCCTGCCGCCAGGCAAAGGCAGCGTCAAGGAAGGCGAAGAGGTCTTCCTCAATCAATGCGCTGCCTGTCATGGTGAATTTGGCGAAGGCGCCGGCCGCTGGCCGGTTCTCGTCGGCGGGCGCGGCACGCTTGATAAGGACAATCCGGATAAGACGATCGGCTCCTACTGGCCGTTCGCCTCGACGACGTTCGACTACATCCGCCGCGCCATGCCCTTTGGCAATGCGCAATCGCTGACGGCGGACGAGACCTATGCGCTCACCGCCTTCCTGCTCAACATGAACGACATCGTCAAAGACGACTTCGTACTTTCACGGGAGAATTTCTCCTCGTTGAAAATGCCCAATGTCGGCGGCTTCTATGATGACGATCGGGAAACCACCGAGAAAGCGTTCTGGAAGAAGAATCCCTGCATGAAAGACTGCAAGCCCGAGGTCTCCGTGCTGAACCGCGCCCGTGTGATCGACGTGACGCCGGATTCCAAAACCGGTCCCAAGGTCGAATAGCGCCAACCGTGCGAAAGCTGCGAAACTTCATGCTTGGCCTGTCGCTCGTTGGCCCGGGCCTTTTCCTTGTGCCGCAGGCGCAAGCGGCTGGCGATCGTGCGCTTGGTGAATATCTGTCGACCACGTGCGTGAGCTGCCATCGACCAGACGGCCAATCGGCGGAAGGCATTCCCTCGATCATCGGCTGGCCCAGTGATCAGTTCGTCGCCGTGCTGAAAGCCTACCGTGACAAGACACGCGAACATCAAATTATGAATTCGCTCACATCCAGTCTTTCTGATGCTGACATGGATGCGTTAGCTGAGTATTTTGGTAGCCTTAGTCGGAAATAAAATCACCGGAGGGTCCAAAAAATGAGTATCAACCGTAGGCAGGTCATTCGTGGCGGCGTCGGTTTTGGCGCCTTGGCGCTCGCCGCGCCGGCCGTGATCGGTCAGGCGAAACCGCGTGCCGTCGTCATCGGCGGCGGTCCAGGCGGTGCCACCGCCGCCAAATATATCGCCAAGGATTCGCAAGGCGCGATTGACGTCGTTCTGGTTGAACCGACGCGCGAATTCACCACCTGCTTCCATTCCAATCTCTACCTCGGCGGCTATCGCGACTTCGCCTCGATCACACACGGCTACGACAAGCTGGTTCCCTATGGCGTGCGCCTCAATCACCAGCTCGCCAACACCATCGATCGCGACAAGAAAGAAGTCGTGCTCGCCGATGGTTCGCGCCTGCCCTACGATCGGCTCGTCGTCTCGCCCGGCATCGATCTGAAATATGACTCCGTTCCCGGCTGGGGCCAGGAGTTTGAAGAGACCATGCCCCATGCCTGGAAGGCCGGCCCGCAAACGCAATTGCTGAAGCGCCGCCTCGATGCGGTACCGGACGGCGGCCTGATCGTCATGGTGGCACCGCCCAATCCCTATCGCTGCCCGCCCGGCCCCTATGAGCGGGCGTCGATGATGCTGCATGTGCTGAAATCCACCGGCCGCACGAAGGCGAAGATCATCATCGTCGATCCCAAGGAGAATTTCTCCAAACAGGCACTCTTCCAGGAGGGCTGGGAAAAATATTATCCCGGCATGATCGAATGGATCGGCCCGAAGATTCATGACGGCATTAAATCGGTCGACCCTAAGACCAACACCGTCGTCACCGGCTTCGAGACCTATAAGGATGCGGCGCTGGTCAATGTCATTCCGGCGCAAACCGCGGGCAAGATCGCCCTCAACGCCGGGCTTGCCAACCAGACCGGCTTCTGCCCGATCAATCCCGAGAATATGAAATCGGCGCAGGACGCCAACATCTTCATTCTCGGCGATGCCTGCATAGCCGGCGACATGCCGAAGTCCGCCTTCTCCGCCAATAGCCAGGCGAAGGTGGCGGCGATGATGGTGCGTGGCGATCTGACCGGCGCACGCACCTTCCCGGCCCGCTATGCCAACACCTGCTGGAGCCTGATCGAAACCGACGATGCGGTGAAGGTCGGCGGGGCCTATGAACCCAAGGACGGCAAGATCGCCGCCGCCAGCACGTTCATTTCCCAGACGGGTGAGACGGCAGACGTGCGCAAACAGACCCAGGCAGAGAACATGGCCTGGTATTCGGCCTTCGTGACCGACGTTTTCGCCTGAAAGTAAGCTGTTTGTGAGCGGATGCGACAAAGTGGATGCCGCTTTTTTGCAAGAATCCTGCTCTAATTAGTCTCATAATAAGAGACCGAGGAAATTGGCGGCACTCCCCGCGCCGCCTTGTTTAACGGAAATCACGACATGAAGCTGAACCTGTTGCCCGTCGCCGCATCGATGCTGTTTGCGCTCGCGCCCGCCGCCGTTCAGGCCCAGGACGCCGCCGCCGGCCAGACCGTCTACAATCAATGCCGCCCCTGCCATCAGGTCGGCGAGAACGCCCGCAACCTGGTTGGCCCCGAACTGAACGGCCTGTTCGGCCGCAAGGCCGGCTCGGTCGAGGGTTACAGCTATTCGGAAGCCAACAAGAATTCCGGCATCACCTGGGACGAGGCGGTGTTCAAGGAATATATCGCCAATCCGCGCGCCAAGATTCCCGGCACGAAAATGGCCTATGCCGGCTTGAAGAACGAGACGCAGATCGACAATCTGATCGCCTATCTCAAGAAGTTCGCCGCCGACGGCAAGTCGCAGTAAGCGACATGAAACGCTTCGCGCTCGCTCTGCCTTTGAGCCTGGCGAGCGCGACCGCGGCATCGGCTGGCACGGTCGATACGCCACGGTGTCGAACAGATCTCGCGCAAGCCAATGCGTTGATCCAGGCGGTCGATACCCGCACCTATAAATCGCCACCGCGCCGGAACGATTATACGGCCGCCTGCACCGTGCTCCGTCAGAATCGCGTGGACATGCGGGCCGCGACCAAGATCATGCAACGCTGCATGACCGGCCGCGACCGCGACGAGAATATCGGCCAGATGGTCGCTTCGCTCGGCGACATCGAAATGGTTCTGGCGCGCAACTGCCGCTGATTCAGATCACGCCCAACGCATCCATCGCTTCGGCGACACGCACGAAACCGGCGATATTGGCACCCAGCACATAGTCACCCGGCGCACCGTATTCATCGGCGGTCTGCGCGCATAGATCATGGATGTTGCGCATGATCGTGGCGAGCTTCGCCTCGGTCTGCTCAAAGCTCCAGCTATCGCGCGAGGCATTCTGCTGCATCTCCAGCGCCGATGTGGCGACACCGCCCGCATTGGCCGCTTTGCCCGGCGCGAACAACACACGGGCCTCCTGGAAGATGCGCACCGCCTCCGGGGTCGAAGGCATGTTGGCGCCCTCGCCAACGGCTTTCACGCCGTTCTTCACGAGGGTTTTCGCATCAGCGCCCGTCAGCTCGTTCTGCGTCGCCGATGGCATGGCGATGTCGCACGGCACGTCCCAGATCGAGCCGCTCTCGACATAGTGGGTGCCTGCACCTTTCAGTCGCGCATAGTCTGAAATACGCGCGCGGCGGACTTCTTTGAGCTCCTTCACCAGATCGAGATCGATGCCCTTCTCGTCGACCACATAGCCGTTGGAATCGGAACAGGCGACGACCTTGCCGCCGAATTCGATCACCTTCTCCATCGTATAGACGGCAACATTGCCGGAGCCGGACACCACGGTGCGCTTGCCTTCGAAGGTGGTCTTCTTCGTCGCCAGCATGCGCTCGACGAAATAGGTGGCGCCATAGCCGGTTGCTTCCGTGCGCGCCCGCGAACCGCCGTAGAACAGCGCCTTGCCGGTCAACACGCCAGCTTCGTAGCGATTGGTCAGGCGCTTGTATTGGCCGAACATGTAGCCGATCTCACGGCCACCGACGCCAATGTCGCCCGCGGGCACGTCGGTATATTCGCCGATATGGCGATGCAGCTCGGTCATGAACGACTGACAGAAGCGCATGATCTCGCCATCGGAACGGCCGCGCGGATTGAAGTCCGAACCGCCCTTGCCGCCGCCGATCGGCATGCCTGTTAATGCATTCTTGAAGATCTGCTCGAAGCCGAGAAACTTGATGATGCCGATATTGACCGACGGATGGAAGCGGATGCCGCCCTTGTAAGGACCGAGCGCCGAATTGAACTGAACGCGAAAACCGCGATTGATCTGCACCTGGCCTTTGTCGTCGACCCACGGCACGCGGAAGATGATCTGCCGCTCCGGCTCGCAGAGCCGCTCGATCAAGGCGTTGTTGGCATAATTGGGATGTTTGGCGACGACGCGGCCAAGACTTTCCAACACTTCCCGAACAGCCTGGTGAAATTCCTGTTCGCCAGCATTACGGCGCAGCACTTCATTCAGAATGGGCTCAAGCTTCTCATCGATAACGACCAATTGGTCACCCCCAGTCTTTTTGCGGAGCGACAGCCTTTGGGCTGCCTATATTTTAGGCATCCGCATAGCAGCCCCGTGGCTCTCGCGTCCAGCGCGAAGAGCGGCCAAATAGCCGCACGGCGGGCCGGCCCAAAATGCAATTCAGGCGAAACCGTTGCCGGCTCCGCCTGAAAAACGAAATGGATGCATTTCGACGAAGGCGCTTAGCCTCCAGCCATCACTCCAAGGTTAAACCGAGTTCCTTGATCACCGGCCACCACACATCGCGCTCGGATTTGAGCAAGGCTTGAAACTCGGCCGGGCCGCCGGGCAGCGGATCGAGGCCGATTTCGCCCATGCGCGCACGCACCGTGTCCTGCTTCAAAGCCGTGGCGAGGGCCTCGCTCAAGCGATTGACCACCGCATCGGGCGTCTTCACCGGCACGACGACGCCCTGCCACGCATAGGCCTCGAAGCCTTTGAGCCCCAGCGCTTCCTGTGCCGTGGGCACATTCGGCAATGTGCTGAGCCGTGTCGCCGAACAAACCGCGAGCGGCCGTATGGTGCCGGCTTGCAACTGGCTGCCGCCGGCGGCGACATCGACGATGCCCGCCTCCAGAACGCCCGCCATCATGTCGTTCATCATCGGCGCCATGCCGCGATAAGGCACGTGGGTCATCTTCGTGCCGGTCTCGCGCATCAGCCGCTCCATGGCGAGATGATGCGGCGAACCGAGCCCGGGAGAACCATAATCGACCTTGCTCGGCGCCGCCTTGGCTTTGTCGATCAGCTCACGCGCGGTCTGTATCGGTGAATCCTTCTTGACCGACAGCACCAGATGGAAGCGCGCGCTCAAACCGACCGGGCGGAAATCATTGACCAGATCGACCGACAATTTCTTATAGAGCGCCGGATTGTAGACGAGGGTCTCGTTGCCGCCGGTGAAAACCGTATAGCCATCCGGCTCGGACCGCGCCGCTTCGCCAGCCGCCAGATTGGTCGCGGCGCCGGGACGGTTTTCGATCACGAACTGCTGGCCGATTGCCGGTGCCATTGCCGCGCCGAGGAGGCGCGCCAGCACATCGGTGCCGCCGCCGGCTGGATAGCCGACCAGCCATTTAATCGGCCGCGTTGGATATTGCTGCGCCCAGACGTTTGAAGCCGGCAGCACGCCTGTCGCGGCAAGCCCCGCCAGCGCGGTACGGCGCGTGATCCTCATATCCTCCATCTTCCCCTCCTCAAGTCGCGATCATCGACATCCTGTCGAACCGAGATTGGCGAAGACAAGCCGACGCGGCCAGCGCGACATTCGACTCGGATGACCAATTCGGCGGCAGTCCCAACCATTCCAATATCGATAAATTATCGATTATCGCACAAATATGTGCTATAAAATCTAAATTCTGGCTATTCCTGAGTCAAGAACCGGCGGTCTTAGCCATTAGAAGTGGGAGCAGGACGTGGCAGAGAAACCAGTCGCCGGACGCGAAAAGGACGATGCCGGTCCCGCAATGGCGTCGACCACATTGCAAACCCTCGATCGTGGCCTGCAAGCCCTGACCATGATCGCCCAGCAGGACGCAGGCCTGTCCATCGCCGAATTGGCCGAGCGTCTCGCCATCCATCGCACCATCGTCTATCGCCTGGTCGCGACACTCGAAGGCCACGGCCTGGTGATCCGTGGCGCCAAGGGGCAATTACGCCTCGGCGCCGGTATCGTCGCCCTGTCGTCGCGCTTCGAACCGCAATTGCGCGATGCCGCGCAACCCCTTCTCGAACGATTGGCCGACGAAACCGGCGCCGCCGCACATGTCTCCGTGCCTCAGGGCGAAGAATGCGTCGCCATCATGTCAGCCGAGCCGAAGAACACGCTGTTGCGTGTCGCCTATCGCATCGGCAGCCGTCATTCCCTGACGCGCGGCGCCGCCGGCATCGCCATTCTATCCGGTCGTCCCGAACGGCGCGCCGATCCAGCGGATGTGCGCGCCGCTCGCAGCGATGGCTTCAGCATCACGCGCGGACAACTGCAGACCGGCGCGGTCGGCGTCGCCTGCCCACTGCACCTGCACGACGATCCATCGTTCAAGTTCGAAGCAAGCCTTGGTGTCGTCACGCTTGGACAAGCCGACGTCAACGGCCTGACCGCCACGGTCATGGCCCATGCGCGCGAACTTCGCACACGGCTGCGCGGTCAATAACCAATCATTGCACGGTTGCATCCGGCAGTATGCGCGGTTCCCAAGGCGACGCCTTATGCCGGACGCGCCGTTTCTCGCGTCTTTTTTACCAAGACCAGTGCGCGATTGCTGCTACAGTCCCGCCCGTTGGATGGACCGATCCATGATCTGAAAACGGATGAACAGAAGTATTCGCCAACGGACTTGAAAGGAAGGGAGTGCCCATGGGAGTGGAATTTCGAGGCGCGGCTTCTCGCAGAAGTGCCGCCGATTTCGATCAGCGCCTGCTCGATCTCTATGACGATTATTGTCATGGCCGGATCGACCGCCGCCAGTTTTTCGCTGGCGCAGGAAAGTTCGCCGGCAGCGGCATGAGCGCGGCGGCCCTGGTCAGCATGCTGATGCCGAATTACGCCCTGGCCCAGCAGGTGCAGCCAAACGATCCCCGCATCAAGACCACGACGATCACTTACGAATCCACCAAGGGCAACGGACCGACGAAAGCCCTCCTGGCCAAGCCTGCCGCCGGTGGCAAGCATGGCGCGGTCGTCGTGGTGCACGAGAACCGTGGTCTCAATCCCTATATCGAGGATGTGGCGCGACGGCTCGCCGTCGCCGGTTTCATTGCTCTGGCACCCGATGGGCTCAGCTCGCTCGGCGGCTATCCCGGCGATGACGACAAGGGCCGCGAAATGCAGGCCAAACTCGACGCCAGCAAGCTGCTGATGGATTTTGTCGCCGCCTTCGAATGGCTGAAGAAAGATCCTGATACCAACGGCAAGATCGGCGCCATCGGCTTCTGCTTTGGCGGCAGCGTCGTCAATCAAATGGCCGTGCTATTGCCTGATCTCGCTGCTGCCGTTCCTTATTACGGTGTCGCGGCGAAAGCGGAAGACGTGCCACGCATCAAGGCGCCGCTCCTCATCCAGCATGGCGAACTCGACAAGCGGCTCGTCGAAGGCCTGCCGGCCTATGAAGCAGCGTTGAAGGCCAATCACAAGACCTTCGAGGCCTTCATTTATCCCAACGCCAATCACGGCTTCCACAACGACACCACGCCCCGTTACGACAAGGCCGCGGCGGAATTGTCATGGGAGCGCACGATCGCATTCCTGAAGAAAAATCTCGGCTGATAAAAGAAAAACGACGGTGCCCTGGAGCAAATCACGTTTCGATAGAAACGTGATTTTGCTTAAGTCTCCCGTTTCGACGCGTCTTCTTTGCTTTTGATGATCCCATCAAAAGCAGAAACGCTATAGGCACCGTCGTTCGCTCCCGCCCCTGCGCTCTGGCTTAGCGCCCCCGTAAGCACTTATGTGATGATGCGATCGCCCTTGAGAGCCGGGCGCGCCAGCACCTGCACCCGATCTTCGAAATTCAAATGCGCATGTTCGTAGGCGAGCGCGTTCTTTGGCATTTCGGCTGGAACGCCGGCCATTCTCGCCACAGCCGTCGTCCAAGCCGGCGCTTCCCGTTTCCGTGACACCCAGTCGGCAACGCCCGTGCTCAGGCTTTCGTCGACAATAGGGTCCGAACGTTTCTCTTTTTTCTGGCCGATCATGCACAGTCCGAGAACCAGCACCGAACAGGCGAACAAAAGCCAGGGCGCCATCGAGCCGCCGCGGCTCGCCATATCGACCGCCGCTTCCTGAAGCTGAGTAGGCGCCGAGATCGCCACGACCGTCGGCTGCCTGGTCGCCGTTCCAATCAGATAGCCGACGCCCAGCAGCATTTCTCCGATAAGAACGTTCTTGCAACTTATGCCCATTGCCACCGCCCAATGTTTCTTTTTGTCGCAAGTTCGCCGTTCGATCCGCGACTGAACGCGGCCGACGACCAAGGATCTTGTGATGTCCCTCGCGCAGGCTCACGGCAAAGCCTCCGGGCGGCCGAGACCGCGCGGCAAAGCTCGTAACCGTTGTTGCAGCCGAAAGGCTTGAAACAGCGCTCTATGAGGGAAGATTCCGGACTGAAACCGGCACGACTTGGCGGCATCATGCCTCTGCTTGATCCAGAACAGAGCTGGAAACAGCAAGTCGTGGCGCCAAACTAAGTTCAAAAAGTTTCAAACGTCTTAAGAAATTCTTCGTGAACCGGGTCCTCAGACGACCGCCTCGATTCCATTGCGCAGAAAGCCGAGCAGCGCTTATGGCACCGCCAGACTTTGCATCAACACGGCGAGACGCATTTATCCGATCGTTTGCTTGGCGCTGAGGATCGCGTCGTAAAACATCTCGGTATTTCGCAACGATCCGTACTCCTGGTTCTCGAAGGTGATGCTGCGGATATCCACGCTGGCGCGATCGTTCTGCAATTCGAGACTGAAGAGCGCGGTCACGCCGGCATTCTTGAATTCCAAGTCGAAAGCCACCGCCGGCGGCGCCTTCCAGTCGACGCGCAGCGTGGCGCTCCAATTGAACGTGATCGTCCCCGGCTTGAAATAAAGCTCCGCCGACGAGTTGATGAGATCGCCGACATTCGCGTAATTCTCGGATTTAATATGGTAAATAAAATCGCTGATATCGACCATACGCAGTTCTGATGCGACGTCGACGATTCCATCCGCAAGAATTTTCTCATGGAAATATGAGAGCTCAGCTTTCTGGGAAGGGAGCAATGTCGTCCGCCTTTCGCCTTCTGAGACCTTCCTGGCCTTCAGTTCGTAGAATATGAATCAGTCCGGCCACGGCCCTGTAGAAGGCGGCAGGAATCAATTGATCAACCGTGACAGCGTCGAACATGGACCTTGCCAGAGCCTTGTCTTCGACGACGGGAACGCCATTCTTTTCGGCAATTTCTCTGATTTTGAGCGCGATGAGATCCTTTCCCTTGGCCAGGACGAGAGGCGCGGCACTCTCGCCGCTGACGTAACGCAATGCGATCGCATAATGCGTCGGATTGGCGATCACGATCGTGGCGCGTGGAACCGCCGCGATCATGCGTTTGCGCGCACGCGAAATCGCCAGCGACCGTAGACGGGATTTGACGATCGGATCCCCTTCGGATTCCTTCATCTCGTCCTTGATTTCCTGGCGGCTCATCCTGAGATCGCGGTACCATTTGAACCTGACCCAAAGCAGATCCGCCGCGACGATCACGCCAACTCCGATCGTCAAGGCGGAAATCAGTTTGATGGCAATGGTCAGCGTGCGTGTTGGAATGGAACCGGGATCGACGAAAACGGAATCGATGAACATCCCCGTTTCGGATTTTAAAACGATCACCGCGACGCAACCCACCGCCAGGAGCTTGGCGATCGACTTTCCAAATTCGACCAATCCCGAAAGCCCGAAGAGGCGTTTGAAGCCGGCTTGCGGCGAAATGCGAGAAAGTTCAGGCGCGATTCGCTCGAAAGACACTTTCGGCATGTTCTGCGCCACCGAAGAGGCGACGCCAAACAGCAGAAAGATGCCAACGACGGGGAGAACGAAAACCGCCGACTGCAAGCCGATGGGCGCCAGAACCTGAAAAACATCGAGACCGTTACGGATGGTCCATTCGTCCGGACTATCCATCATCTGGGCCAGCGTTTGCGACAACGCCCGCGCACCAGGTACCGCCAGAAAAGCACTGACGACGAGAATACCACAAAGAGAGGCGAAGACCCCCGCCTCCTTGGAGAATGGCGTCTTGCCTTTCTCGATCGTGTCCTGAATTTTCTTTTCGGTTGCGTCTTCTGTTTTTGAATCGGCATCCGGCTGTTCGGACATGACCGTCTATTCCTAAAAGTGCATGTCCGGCGGAAGGCCCGCCTATTCGCTGTGAATTTCGAGCTCGTTGCGCTCCGCCAAAGCCAGGACCGTCTCGGCGATCTTGCGCCGCGCTTGAGCGATGTCCTTCTTGGAGACGCCCTGGGCGCTCGCCAATTCCTGTTCCACCATGCGCTTGGCGCGCGACGACAGAGACGAGAGGACGAGTTCCTTGAAGGATGCTTCCGTATCGTTCAGGGCCAGGATCACCGTCTCGACCGGAACCTTTTCGAACAGGATCAAACGCGCCTTGGTCGACAGTTTCGTCACGTCCTCGAATGAGAACAATTGATTGCGAATGGCTTGCGCCTGCTCCGGTCGCGATTCGGCGATCGTCTGCAAAATGCCTTCCATCTGGTCGCGCTCCAGACGGTTCATGATGTCGGCGAATTGTGTATTTGCTTTTCCCGCGCTTTTGCCGGGCGTGCCCGACAGCAAATCCTGTTGCAGCCCCAGACCGATCAAGCGCAGCGACGCATCCGAAACCGGCTGGATCTCCAGCATCCGGAACGACACGTCGTTGCGCAAACTCTCCGGCAACTGGCGTAACACGCCGGCGGCCGCCATCGGACTGATCTTCGAGAGCACCAAGGCCGCGGTTTGCGGATGCTCGCCCGCCAGATAATTCGCCAGATCATCTTCCGCCACGCGGGAAATCTGGTCCCACAGGCTTTGATTCGAACTGCCCAAAACGTCCGACATCAGCTCGGAAACCTGCTCCGCCGGCAGCGCTTCCGCCAGCAGCTTTTCGGCATCGCCGGTCGATCCGACAAGATTGGTGCCCGACGAAAAATCAGCGGCGAATTCGTCAACCAGACGCTGCACGACATCCGGCGAAATTTCGCGAAGATTGGCGATGGATCGCGTAATGTCCTTCAGTTCCTGCGGATTGAAGTGCTTCAACAGACGGCCAGCATCGGACTTGTTCATCGTCAGCAACAGCGCCGCGACCTTGTCGACGCCGCGAAGCCAGGAAACAGGCGGTCCCATACTTATGCTTTCCCTGACGGCCATTCTCTTGCCCTGTAGGAATCAGATGGAAGTGGAGGAACCGACGATCTCGGTCAGGGAAATGCCGATGCGCGAGCCATTCTCCTCGGCGACGACGAGTTCACCGCGCGCCACGATACGGCCGTTGACGACGACGTCGACGGGATCGCCGACCCGCTGATCGAGATGCACCACAGCGCCGCGTCCGAGCTTCATCAAGCTCGTGACCGGCATGGTCGTCGACCCCAGGACGATATCGACCTTGACGGGAATTTGCAGGATGTGATCGATGCTGCCCTGATCAGGGCCGCCAGCCGGCGGATTGATCTGGACACCCGATGTTTCGCGCATTTCGGACATTCTTCTCTCGCTTCAATTTATCGGCCGGATCGCATTTCAATCGGCGATCGGACGCAGCATCTCATTCGGCTTACTACCGATGAACTGATTGATACGTGCGGTATATACGCCATTCGACTGTCCAAGCTGACATTCGTAGAGCGGTTTGCCATTTGATTCGAGCACGACACCCGCGTCGATCGTCGTTTCCAGATAGAGGGTCTGATTGACTTTGAGGCGGGAAATTTCGCCGAGCGTCAAACTGGTGTCGCTGATAACGGCCCGCAACGAGACCTCGGTCTTAACCAGCTCTTCGCCGAATTGGTGGCTCCAGCCTTGATCGGTCTTCGCGCGCGGATCCTTCGGCGATTGCGCGAGATCGTAACGCAGCACGGACAAGGCGCCGAGCGGGACGACGATCGTCGCGAACACGGCTATCGATCCGGCCGCGATCTTGATCTTGGCGCAGAGGCATGGATTGGAACGCCGGCCGATCTCGATACGCTCAAGACGTCGTTCGGTCCCCTCAAATTGGAAGGAGGAGGGCCGCAAAACCGAGAAACCGGTTTGCATGATACCGGCGAGCGTCTGGAACAGGCTGTTGGCGACACGGATTTCCAGATTGGACAAAGGCCGTTCTGCATCGGGCGCCATACGAGCGCCGGTTCCACCGAACATGCGCTCCAGCATGGTCAAGATGAACGGCTCGTCCAGCAACACGACGACACGCTCGTTCCATTCGCCGACGTTGAAAACGCCTGCGAGGAATTTCGGCTCCGAGCGCGCTAGAACTTTCTCCGCCGCTTCGTATGAAATATCGGCGATACTGACGTTCACCGCCTCGTCGAGCTGGCGAAGGTCCAGAGCAAGCTGCGCCGCAATGCGATCGAAGACAACCGGGACCATCGGCAGGCGCGCCAGATTGGGCCCGCCGGACAACGGATTGTGGGCGGTCGACGGACTTTCGTTGTAATCGGTCCGGGCTACGGTCATGTCCTGTTATGCAGCCTCTTTCACGCCAGCCGAAACGGTCGCATTCTCGACTTCGTCAATGGTTGGCCGTTCATAGGAAGAGATCGTCTTGCGTCCATGCTCGACGGCGATCTGCGGCATCGCGCCATTCATAAAAGCAAGAAGCGACTGTTTGACGACAATATAGGCTCGATGCTTCTTCTCACGGGAAATCTTGATCTTGTTGGCGATCGGCGTGACGATCCCGTAGGAAATGAAAATGCCGAGGAACGTACCGACGAGCGCCGCGCCGATCAAACCACCGAGCAATTCCGGCGACTGATCGAGGGCGCCCATCGCCTTGATCACCCCTAGCACGGCAGCGACGATACCCAGTGCCGGCAGAGAATCCGCCACCGTCGTCAACGCCGTATAGGGCTTGAGATAGTCGTGGCGCACAGTGTGCAGCTCTTCGTCCATCAACGCTTCGATTTCATGGGTCCGCGCATTGCCGATGATGATCAAACGCATGTAGTCGCAGATGAAGGTCAGCAGTCCCGTATTGGCCAGGACCTTCGGATACTGTTTGAAGATGGCGGACTCTTCCGGATTGTCGACATGCCCTTCGAGTTCATTGCGCCCCTTGGCCCGCAGTTCGCGCATCAGCGCGTGAATGAGCCCGAGGACATCAAGATGATCTTCCGTCTTGGTGCTCTTGCCCATCAGCACGTCGAGGATGGCGCGGCCGGTATCCTTGATGGTCGAAACCGGATTGGCGATGATGAATGTGCCGAAAGCCGCCCCGCAAATGATGACGAATTCCCAGGGCTGCCATAGGACGATCAGATGTCCGCCCAGCGCGGCGAAGCCACCCAGCATGCATCCCAGAGTTATCGTAAGACCGATGGCGAAACTCAAAGCGAGGCCTCTCACTGCTGTGTCAGTGCCTGTTTTGCGGATGTCAACCTTGCGCGGGGCTTTCGTCGCCAGCATCAGTCTGGCGCAAGGCTGGCAGCTTAAAAAACGCCGTGCAGTTTTAAGGTGCGGTGATGCTGTCGACCTATCAGAGCTACAAGATCATCAATTCTGACATGACCCGCTCGCTGGATCGGATTGCTTCGGAGCCGATCAACAAACGAGCCACCGATTACTATTTGGCCAATATCGAGAAGGTCAAAAGCATCGACGACTTTCTCAAGGACGACAAGCTCTTCTCCTATGCCATGAAGGCTTTCGGCCTGTCGGACATGACCTACGCCAAAGGCATGATGAAAAAAGTGCTCCAGGAAGGCGTGGAGAACACATCGAGCCTGGCCAACAGACTGGCCGACCCTAGATACAAGGCCTTCGCCACGGCCTTCAACTTTGCTCGCTACGGCTATTTGACCACCACTTTCGCCGCGACGCAGAGCGAAACGGTCGCCAAATACAACCAGCAAACGCTTGAGGAAACGGCCGGCCAGGACAATGCGGGCGTCCGGCTCGCCCTCTATTTCAAGCGCAATGCGGGCAATATCAAGAGTTCCTATAACATCCTTGCCGATGCCGCCCTTCTGAAAGTGGTGCAGACGGCGCTCAATCTGCCCTCGGCCATGTCGGCGGCCGATATCGACGCCCAGGCCAAGGAGATCGACAAGCGGCTGAAAGTCGCCGATCTGCAAGACCCCAAGAAGCTCGACAAGTTCCTGCAGCGCTTCACCAGCATGTACGACCTGCAGAACACCGACCCCACCACCACCTCTCCCATATTGGCCGCCTTCACCGGCCAATCCTCGCAAATCGGCATCGGCACCGACCTGATGATGAAACTGCAAACCCTCAAGCTGGGGCGGTAGGGATGCAATCAAGCCTGTATGTCGGACTTTCCGCGCAGATCGCCGCACGCCGGCAACTTGATTCGATCGCCAACAATGTCGCCAACGCCAATACGACCGGCTTTCGCGCCGAAGAGATCCGTTTCGAACAATTGATTTCCTCCACCGGCGACAGGAACGTTTCCTTCGCCTCGACCGGCGACACTTATATCCAGCGGCGATCCGGCTCGATGGTCAAATCGGATAATCCATTGGACGTCGCTATCTCCGGCGATGGCTGGCTGGCCCTGCAAACGCCGAATGGCACCATCTATACGCGCGATGGTCGCATGACGATGGCGGAGAACGGGCTGCTGCAATCGGTCAATGGCTACTCCATTCTTGATGCCGGTAATGCCCCCATCCGTCTCAATCCGGCCGACGGCCCGGTCTCCATTTCACGCGATGGGATGATCACCCAGAACGGCATTCAGGTTGGCGCGCTGGGTCTATTTTCCATTGAGCAAGGTGCCAAACTGACCCGGACGGACAATTCCGGTGTCATCCCCGATCGTCCAGCGGTGCCGATCATCGATTTTCGATCCCACAGCTTCATGCAGGGATTCACCGAAAACTCCAACGTGAACCCGGTCATGGAGATGAGCCGTCTCGTCATGGTCCAGCGCTCGTTTGAGGAAATGACGAACACGATGGAATCCTCCGAGACCTCGTTCACCGATGCCATCAAGACGCTCGGCTCAGGCGTATGACGACGACGGCGTTTCCCGAAGCGCGCATGGATTTCAACCCGTCGGCCCTTGATCGCTTGGCGGGCGTGGTCGCGACGACGGCGGCCGAACATTCGACGCTGCGCATCAGCGGGTTCGTCCAATCCGTTGCCGCTGGCACCTATTCCGTCTCCGGCCTATCGAAATTCGCCCGCCTAGGCGACCAGGTCCTGTTCGATACGACGGGACAAGCTGCCTTCGGCGAAGTCATTCGCATCGACGAACAGGTTCTCGTCAAATCCTTTCAGGCGCGGATGGATGTCGGCCTGGGCACGCGCGCCTGGCTCGCCGGCCCCTTGCGTATCGCGCCCGACAAAGCCTGGCAGGGCCGCGTCATCAATTCGCTCGCCCAGCCGATCGACGGAAAGGGACGCCTGCCAGTCGGCCCCCTGCCCTTCGCCACGGACACGGATCCGCCGCCCGCCATGAGCCGGGACCGCGTCAGCGAAGCCGTCAAAACCGGCGTTCTCGCCATCGATGTCTTCACGCCGCTTTGCGCGGGACAACGCATCGGCATTTTCGCCGGCTCCGGCGTCGGCAAATCGACCTTGCTCGGCATGCTGGCGCAAGCCAAGGGCTTCGACATCGTCGTCATCGCTTTGGTCGGCGAACGCGGGCGAGAAGTCCGGGAATTCCTGGAGGATTCTTTGGCAGAAGGCGCCGAGCGCGCCATCATCGTCGTCGCCACCGGCGACGAAAGCCCGATGATGCGCAAACAGGCGCCGCTGACGGCGATGACCATAGCCGAATATTTCCGCAATGATGGCGCCTCGGTGCTGCTGATCGTCGATTCCGTGACCCGCTTCGCCCATGCCTCCCGCGACATCGCTTTGGCGGCAGGCGAACCGCCCGTGGCCCGCGGCTATGCGCCGAGCGTCTTCAGCGATCTGCCGAAACTGCTCGAACGCGCTGGCCCCGGCGCCTCCGGCAAGGGATCGATTACCGGCATATTCTCGGTTCTGGTCGATGGCGACGATCACAACGATCCGGTTGCCGACAGCATTCGCGGCACCCTCGACGGGCATATCGTTCTGGATCGGTCCATTGCCGATGAAGGCCGCTATCCGGCTATCAACGTCCTCTCGTCCATCTCGCGTCTGTCGTCCCAGGTCTGGTCGCCCGAGCAAATGGAGCTGGTGCGCAAGCTGCGCGCGATCGTCGCGCGCTATGAAGACACGCGCGACCTCAGATCCATGGGCGGTTACGCGCCCGGCAGCGATGCGGAACTCGATCAAGCCGTCCGGATGGTGCCCAGGCTTTATGACGCCCTGCGACAATCGCCGGGGCAACCACTGAGTAACGAGGCATTCCGCGATCTCGCCGAAAAACTTCGTGAGCCCGGTTGAATGACAGAGGTGAAAAACCACGTCATGCGCAAACGCAAATCAACCTGGAAGACCGACGCGGCGCTCTGTGTGATGGGCGTGCTGTGCGCAGTCCTCTCTGTGAACTTCGCCGTCAGCAAAATCACTGCACCGACGGCACCGCCCATTCCCGGGGCCGAACATCTGCGCATCTTCGCCATGCCGTCGGGCGGCCGGGTTCCCAGTCGACCCAGCGAGCCGTCACCCGCGCGCCCAGAGATGGAATTCGACCCTGTCGTCACCGGATCGGTGCGCCCTTCGACCGGCGAAACGCCGACAGCTACGCTTGGCCTTAAGACCACGCGATCGGCCGATGTCGCGCCACCTCAGCCCGCGACTCTGAGTTCCTATAGCTTGCAGGGCGTATTCAACGGCAAGGCGCTTTTACAGGGACCGTCCGGCTACCTGCTCGTCTCGGCGGGAGAGGCCATTCCGGGCGTCGGCCGCATCCAGTCGATTCAAAACCGCGGCGGCAGTTGGATCATACAGACGCCGCTTGGCCCGCTTGAAAGCGGCAAATAGCCAATAGCCTCGCCGATATCGAACGCGCGGCCGGAAACATCCGGCCCGATCGCGCGGATGTCCAGCTCGTCATGTCATGAAATGGATTGGCGGGAGCCAGATGACCTGGGAGGCGCCGCAGCCTCCCTGTCTCATATCACCGGGGAGGGCGCGCTCACCGGCAACTAGCCCTGCGAAATCTGGTCGTTGAGCTCGAAGGAATATCCCAGATAGCGCTTTGAATCGATCGGATCGTAACCCAGGCGCTGACGCAGCTTCTTGCGCAACTTGCTGACGTGGCTTTCAACCACGCATTCGTCGACGCATTCGTCAAACAGCCCGTAGACCGCGTTGAAAATCTGCGTTTTGGTGACGCGCTTGCCAGCCTTCGAGACGAAAAACTCAAGGATGCGCCGTTCGCGGCGCGGCAGAATGAACGGCGTGTCGTCGATCAACGGATCGCGTCCGTCGAAGAACACCCGCAGATTGCCCCTGGCCGTGTTGACGCGCCGCTCGCCGGCGGCCCGCCGCCGGATCGCCTCGATACGGGCGAGGATTTCGCGGACGTGTACGGGCTTGCGGACGACATCGTCCATGCCCGCATCGAAGAGCGCCAGCGTATGTTCCAGCGACTGATACTCGCTCAGCGCGATGACCGGCGCCCGCGAGCGGCGGCGGATCATCGTCGGAAAGCTGTTCTGCTCGCTGCAGTTGCCGATGACGAAGCCTTCGACGGCTTCGAAATCGGCCCCGGTGGCCGCATCAACCCATTCACCAAAATCGGACGGCGAGAATTTTGTCGTGCTGACCCCAGCTTCGCCGAAGCCGGAGGCATAGGCGCTGAGGACAACTTGTCGCTCGTCGATGATCACCAGCATTGGTCACCCGAAGTCGAATCACATTGTGGCGATTCTCGGTCAAACTCGTGATCCCGCCAACTGAAATCTTTACCATAAAGTAAGCAAATTGAGTGTTTTGAACGATTAGCTATTGAAGTGACTCTCTTGCCACATTTTTCGATTCAATCGTCCCAAATTGAATCAATTCGCGCCATCAAATCACGCATTGCGAGCGCTTCATGAGTCACGAAACAGCCGACACGCGACATCTCCATGCATCAGACTCTTCAGCTTAGCCGGCGCGCCGCGATCGTCGGACGGCAAGAGGACTCCTTGCTGCGTTGTGGAGTCCATGCTTGTTCATCATGTTTCGAGCTAGTCGTAGTGACGGACCGTCTCTCGGGTTAGAAATTGACTCGCAGGACATTGGCGCCGGAACGATGAGCATGGCGGACCGCTCTTCTAAATCTTCCTCCTCGGGCAAGGCCGCTCCATTGCTGGAAGCCGGCAAGATCGCCGCGCCCAAGCTCCAAGTCGCCGGCACGCCCAAAGCCCGATCGCATTGGCTCTCCCGTCTCTGGTCCTCGCAGGACAGCCGAAACGCCAAACAGCAAACGACCGACCCGCTTGATGTGACCTATTGGATCGACCCGAACGCCGAGAAACGTGGCACGCCCCGTCATCGCACCCGGCTGCGGGCCGGCAAGATCGTCGATGCCGACAATCAATTCCTGTCCGAATGCGTCATCATCGACCGTTCGTCCCAGGGCATCCGCCTGCGCGCGGTGCGCCCCATCGCCCTGCCGCCTTCGTTTCGCCTTTATGACGACCTCGACAAACAGGTCGTCGATGTCTGCCAGGTCTGGTCAGGCCATGGCGAGATTGGTGTGATCCTGCGCGATAGATGGGAAAGCGCTCAGGCGACCAAGCACCCCTGCGCTTCGCTCGGCGCCAAATATTACGCCGTCACCGACTGACCGGCCTCACCCGCCGACGAAGGCCCGCGCATCCTGGTGCGATTTGAATCGGCGCATGCCGATGCGGGTCTCGATTTCCGTGCTGCCATCCGCATAGACGACATAGGGCCGATCCTTGATCCAACCCCGATCGACGATCACATCGCCCTTCGGTTCTGCATCGACGACCGGCTCCGGCGGCGGCGGCACCACCGACGGCCTGGCGGTCCGGGTCAGAATGGCATCGAAAAAGCGTTGCAGTGCGCCAAAGCCCTCCCGGAGCGTCTGGACGATGACGCAGCCAAATCCGGTCAGGATCAGGCTCTGGCCGAGCGTGCTGAGATTATAGCTGTTCATCCAGGCGAGGCCGCGCTGAACCAGCCCGGCGGCCGGCCCGGGGTCCATCATCGCCAAGAACAGGATGGCCCACCCCAAAAAGATGAGAATGACCCCCATCGCACCAAGCCAGACTCTCATGGACAGGAATCCTCGATGCTCCAGGTCATTTCCGCACGTCCGTCTTCGAAACGTAGTTGAACTGATCCACCAGAACCTCTTTCACCAGATCTCCGTTCAGCCTCACTTTCAGCTTTTCCGTCAGCGTCTTGGTGAGGCGGGCGAGATCATACCGCTCGGTGTGCCTGAACTTGAGCGCCTCGTCCGAATAGATCAGACGAAACGCCTCATCGAGCAGATAGATTTCGAGGGGAACGGACGCGTCATTCGCGGTTTTCGTATCGGCCTTATAGACGAACTGCACGACGATATAGCCCTGAATGACGCCGTCACTCAGGACCGGAACGCTCAGCGGACGCACCTTCTTATATTCGGTGCCGCCAGGCGCCTCTTCGCTCCCGGACACTTTGCCATGCTGCGTTTGCCAATAGGTGAAGCCGTAGCTCGAGGCCATCACCACCGCGCATCCCCAAATGCCCGCGAGAACGATCTTGATCATCCTTTCCGCTCGCGGCCTATCCGCTCCGAATAGGTCCCGTCCGACTCCACCGATTCCATCGCCTGAGCGAGAACGTCGGAAATCTCCCGCGCCGCGACCAGATGGTTCGTGATGACCCGCTGGTTCTCATCCAAAATGGCGCGCAGGCTCTTCAGCCTGTCGATGCTCTCGCCATCCAGGTCCTCGATGCTAACGGAGCGCGTGACGCGCATGAGATCGAGCAGGCCGCGGCTTTTGCGGTCGTTGAACTCCCGCAATTGCGAAAGATCGTTTCCCGAAAGGCTCTCGATCTCCTGGACCAGCGTTTGTTCCAGGCGCGTCACCGCATTGCGAAAGGCCGCCTGTGACGACGGATCGAGCGCAAGACGAGAGCCCTGCGGATCGGAGCTCTGTAAATCCATGTGATGCCTCTCGTTGTCTGGGATCAACTGTTCCCGGTTTTCTGACTGGTGTCGGTGGCCGTGGTGGCGGCAACCGCCGCCGCCTTCTGATCAATGTAGGTCGCGACATAGGACGCCAGCCCGATGCCGCCACGATTGACGAGCTGATTGGCCAGCTCCTGCGCCAGCATCGACTTCCAGATGCTGCCCGCATTGCCCTTGCCGTAGATTTTGCTGCTGTTGGGCAACATGACCTCGATGCTCTTTTGCAGCAGAACGGCCTCGAATTCCTTCGCTGTCTTCTGCGCGCCGGGGCTCGCCGTGCCGGTCGTCGGCGTCGCGACGGGCAGATGCGCGCGGATATTGGCGAACCCGGCGACCGCATTCTTGTCCCCGGCCAAAGCGGCCAGATCGGCGGCGAAATCGGTCGCACCCGTTCGCGACCCGGCCTCGGTCAGTTTTCGGACCGCGACATTCAGCCTTGCGGGATCGGCCGAACGGGCGACGTCCAGGACGATGTCGGAAGGCGGCTTGATCGCCATGAAATGGACCCTGATGACTGCTCGTCCGGACTTTCGTCGTTGAAGCTTATGGGAGCCTTGCGGCCTGCTTACCGCCGATGAGATCGATCAAGCGATCGAGATCCTTGGCCTCCTCCTCCCGCCGGACGACGGTCTCGACCCGCGCGCGCAATCGGCCAAACAGCTTCAGGCGACGGGTTTCCTCTTGCAGGCGCGCGGCAAACCTGAGCTTGTTTTGCCGGATATGCGCCAGCTGCTCCTCCAGGCGACGGCTTTTCGCCGCCAACAGCTCGACGAACTGCCCATAGCCGCCAATATACTCATTGACGCTCGCCATCAGCTCATGCTGTTGCCGCTCAAGCTCCGCCTCGCGGCGCTGCAGTTCGAACAACCGCGCTTCCAGCATGCGATGGCGCCAGGACTGCGCCTGTTCGATCCGTTCGAGGCTTTTCAGGCGATCCGACACGTCACGCTACCCCGTGGTGAGCCAGGCACCGAAAGCCTGGATGAATCCGGTCAGAATGAATTTGACCGTGAACAGGAACAGGATGAGCCCGCCCGCCAGGGTGAACGGCAAGGCCAGGAAATAGACCGGCACTTGTGGTGTCAGTTTGTTCAACAGACCAAAGGCGAGATTGACGATAATGCCGAAGATGATGAACGGGCTGCATAATTGCAGAGCGATGAGGAAAGCGCGCGCCAGGACGCTCGTCACCTGCAAGAGGCCGAAGCGCGGCCGAAAGCCATCGGCGACCGGCATGGTCGTATAGGAGGAGACCAGCGCGCGGATCAGCTCGAGATGCAGATCGGCGGCGAACATCATCATCGTTGCCGTCAGCATCAAAAGCGTGGCGAGCGGCGACAGCGGCTCGTCCTCGTTCACAGGTGCGCCGACATTCAGCGTAATGCCGATCGTCATGCCCGCCGCCGTGCCCATCGTCTCCAGCGCGCCGAAGAAGCAGCGGCCCATGACGCCGATCATGCCGCCGATCAGCGTTTCGGAGATAAGCAGGGCGATGAAGCGCAGATCCTGCTCCGGTGGCACGGTGGGGCGGACCGTATCCATCAGGACGGGCGTGAGTGCCAAGGTCACGCCAAACGCGATGAACAGGCGGACGCGCACCGGCACGCGCGGGCTCGAAAACCCAGGCATGATCATGAGGCAGGCGCCGATACGGCAGAAGACGACCAAGGCGACCAGGACAATATCTACCCCGAGAGCCATCATGAAATCGTGCCTAGACTTTTGATCTCGATGCCGCGGGCGATCTCAAGATGCGACAGCACCGGCAAGGCCGCGAACAGTCGCTCGGTAATCATGCGCACATAGGGCCGCGATTCCGCCGGCGAGACGAGAACGAAGTGATGGCCTTCGTCCATGCGCGCCTGGATGGCCGTGCTGGCGGCGGCGCCGAATTCTTCGAGCATGCGGGGATCGAGATCGAAATCCTGAATATCGCCCTTGCCGTCGCGCTTAAGACTTTGATGGAAGGCCAAGTCCCATCGATTGCCCAGTCGCAGAACTTTTAGAACGCCATCCTCACTCACGTCGCCGCAGATCTGCTGTGCCATGCGCATGCGCACATGTTCGACGATCTGCTCGGCGCGGCGCGCATGCGGCGCGATTTCGGCAATGGCTTCCAGAATGAGATGAAGATTGCGGATGGAGACGCGTTCCGCCAGCAAGAGCTTCAGCACCGCCTGCAGACCGGAATAGGAAATATGGGCCGGACAGACATCGTCGATCAGCCGCTTATATTCCGGCTCCAGGCGATCCAGGAGCTTGCGCATGTCCTTATAAGAGAGCAATTGCGCGAAATTGTTCCGCACCACTTCGCTGACATGGGTCAGCATGGTCGAAATATTGTCGACGGGGGTAAAACCGTCGTGTCGCAAGTCGTTGGCGAAGGTTTCCGGAATCCAGATCGCTTTCATGCCGAACGATGGTTCGCGCACTTCATCGCCGGGGTAATCCGGCCTGCGGCCATCGCCCAGCACCACGAGTACTTCGTTGAGCCGCAATTCATGGGCCGCGACCACCGTGCCGTGAATCTTGATCTGATAGCTCTTGGGCCCGGTGTTCATATTGCTCGACAATTTGATTTCCGGCACGACGAAACCATATTGCTGGGCGAAGCGGCGGCGCATTTTCGCCACCCGATGCCCGATATCTTCATGCGACGTGGCGAGCTTCGCCGCCAATTGCTTGCCGAGACAGAGTTCGATTTCGGCGGTCTTCAGATATTCCTTCACCGATTGCTTGGATTCGACCTCCGCCTGCAAATCGGCTTCCGCCTTCTCGCGGTCGGCAACGGCTTTCGCCGCATTCAGGCGGCGCGGGATCGAATAGCTGATGAAGGCGAGGAGTACGGCGAGGAAGGCGAACGGCAGGAACGGCAGGCCGGGCACCAAAGCCAGAAGCAGCATCAGGCTCGCCGCCACGAACAGGGCGCGCGGGTATTTTCCGAGCTGTCCCATGATGGCCTGTTCGGCCGATCCGCGCGTGCCGCCCTTCGACACCAGGAGGCCGGCGGCAAGCGACACGATCAGCGCCGGGATCTGCGACACCAGACCGTCACCGACGGAGAGCTTGACGAAAATGTCCGCCGCGTCGCCGATCGGCATATTGTGCCGCGTCACGCCCAGAATGATGCCGCCGAAAATATTGACGATCAGGATGATGATGCCGGCGATGGCATCGCCGCGCACGAATTTCGAGGCACCGTCCATCGAGCCGAAGAAGGAGCTTTCCTCCTCCAGCTCGCGCCGCCGCAACTGCGCGTCCTTCTCGTCGATCAGGCCGGCGGACAGATCGGCATCGATGGCCATCTGCTTGCCGGGGATCGAATCAAGGGCGAAACGGGCGCCGACTTCGGCGATACGCGTGGCGCCCTTGGTGATGACCAGGAAGTTGACGGTGATAATAATGATGAAGACGATGATGCCGATGACGAAATCACCGCTCATCACGAGCTTCGAAAATCCACCGATGATATAGCCAGCCGCCGTGACGCCTTCAGACCCGTGCGAGAGGATGAGGCGGGTCGTGGCGATGTTCAGCGCCAGGCGCAGCAATGTCGCCACCAGCAGAATGGTCGGAAAAGCCGAAAATTCGAGCGGCTTCTGAATCCAAAGCGCCACCATCAGGATCAGCACGGAGAACGCGATCGAAAACGCCAGTCCGATGTCGATCAGAAGCGGCGGGATCGGCAGGAAGAAGATGCAGAGAATGAAGACAATAGACGCCGCGAACGCCATGTCCCGTATACTGGTCGGGCCGGCACTGATCCGGTTTGCGGCAACGGTCCCGGCCATCTTCACATCTACTCCTGCGTCATTTGAACAGCGCCGCGCGCGGCACCCGATTTCCTGGCCACGCGACCTGATCCGCCCGCCGGCATCTTAGTGAACGAAGCCGGATTCGATACGGGAAAACACAAACTCGCTGAACACGTACATTTTGGCGCCCACGAACGGTGCCGAGAACGCGATGACGACCGCCATGACGACGATCTTTGGCACGAAGGTGAGCGTTGCTTCCTGCACTTGCGTCAAGGCTTGAAAGAGCGCGATGGCGATGCCGATGAGCATCGCTGCCGCCACGGCGGGACCGGCACCGAATAGAACGGCCCACATCGCGGCATCGACGATATCGAGCGCGTCGGCTTCGTTCATCTCAGCTGACCATTACACCATCGGTGACCGGCAACTTGGTCCCGTTGTCGAGAAGCGCGACCAGACCGCCGGATTGCAGGGTGACCGAATTGACCTTGCCGCTGATGGTGCCGTCCGCCGAGGTCAAGGTCCTGCCGATGATGCCGTCGGCCTGGGAGAGGGCCGAATTGGTCAGCAGGGCATTCAGCTTGTTGTTCATCTGAACCGCCTGCTCCACATTGGAGAAGGACGCCAACTGCGAAAGAAACTCGGTCGAATCCGTCGGTTTGGTCGGATCTTGGTTTTTCATCTGCGCGACGAGCAGCCGAAGGAAGGCATTGTAGTCCACGGTCGGCGCCGAAGCCGTTGTCGTGGACGTCGTCGTCGAGGACGTCTGGGTGGTGGAATTGACCTGCATGCGATTCTCTCCGTCTAACGACACTCGGCGACGAAGGTTACGCGGCGCTGACCGTGACGATGGGTTCGGCGGATTCTGTGGATTTGGGGCGCAGAATGTCGTCCTCGATCGGGAACAATCCGCGTATTGTCTTCATGGCGTCGAAATAGCGTTCCGAGCCGATCTGCTTGGCGACGACCTGGAGACCGGCCAGCACCTCGGCATTCTCGAACGAGCTGTTGAGGGCCGGCAGCATCGAGGCCAGCAGGCCGTGCACCGCCGGCGCGCTCTTGGGATCCATGAGCGCCGCCTGCAATACAAAGTAGAGCTGACGCAGCGGCGTGCGGGCGTCGGCCTCCTGCATGACATGAATGTCGAGGAGAAAAACCGCATCGTTCAGAAGCTGAACATTGACCTTGCGATCGACCTGAACAACCGCGCCGTTGAGGTAGAATTTCGATTTCGGCTTCAGGGAAATGATCATTTCGACCTCATTTCAATCCGTCGCGGACGATCTGATTGATCTCGATCAGATCGGCGAGGGATGTCGCGGTACCGCTGCGAACGGCGTCGACTTCCTTCGCGACCCACAGACCGATCGACACGATACCCGCCCGCAGATCCTTGGGTAAATCGTTCTCCGGCGCACACAAATCCTTGATCAGGATTGACCAGAGCATTTGCAGAAAATGCAGCGCGCGCACCGTTTCAATGGAGCCGACGCCTTTTTCCTCCGCCGTGCGAAGCAGACTCAACGCCTGATCGAAAGCTTCGCGCTCACGGCGCCGCGCCTCGTCCGGATCATCGTCAAGCACTTCGGAATAGAGAAACTGATACATGCCCGCTCCCAAACCCTACAGACAGTCCATTACAGGAAGTTCAGCAGCGACAATTTTTGAATGCGCCCAGTGACCGTGTAGGCCATTTCCATTTGCGTGGTGAGGCTTTGAATTCTCATCGTGACTTCATTGTAGTCGACGCCCACGAGATCACCCAAAGAACTCTCAAGCATATTGCTCTGAAGCGTCATTCGATCGTTCGCCGCGCTCACCCTCTGTTGCGCATATCCAACTTTTGCCTGAGCCGACGTCAGATCGGACACGGCCTCGCCAATCATGCTGATCGCCTTTTCCATGGTCGCCTGATAGGCACCACTGTTCATCTGATCGACGCCAAGGCCAGCAACCATGGTGTATGCCATCGCAAGCTTGCGCATGGCTGGCTCATTCGCAGTCACGGACGTATCGACGCTCTCGTTCGGCGATATCCGGCTCTTGATCGGCGTGTCGGACGCCGAGCTCGTCGTCGCTGACCAGTTCGCGGCGTCGAAAGCCGACTGGAACTGATTGTCCAGAAAACTCTGCATATCGGCCTGCGAGATATTCTTCGCCTGCGGATCGCCAGGTGGAAAGCCGAACGTCGCCTGAAAACTGGCATCGATCGCCTGTTGCGCCGCCGAGGCGGGCGTCGAGAAATAGCTTGCGACCGGCTTCACACTCGAATTCTCGCCCGCGAAGATATATTCGCCGCTGACGCTCGTGTTGAGGATGCCTTCGAAACTCGCGAGAAGGGTCTTGGCTTGTGTCGCGATGTTCGAAGCATTCTCGGTGCTGCTACGCGAAGCCATGAGCTGAGTGCTGAAATCTTTCGCGCTCGACATAATGGACGTCATTGAGGTCTGCAGGGCCTGCATCCGCGTCGATGCCAGCTTGTTCGTCTCCAGGATCGCGGTGAGTTGGCTCTGCTGGTTGCTCAGCGAAAACGCCTGCCCGACTTTCGAACCCAGCGTCAGGCCTTCATCCGCGATGGTTCCGGACGCCAGTTCCTTCTGCCCCTTGGCCAATTGCAGTTGAATTTTCTGGATCGCAGTCCGCATCGCCTCGGAACCGGCCAGACCTGAAATCGTGTTCGCCATGGGTTTAGCCTATCGCCTGGAACAGGACGGTGAACATCTGATCGATCGCAGAGATCAGCTTCGCCGAAGCCTGATAGGAATGTTCGATATCCAGCATGCGCGACAGTTCGTCGTCCATGTTGACGCCCGTGGCACTCGTCAGCGCCTGCGTGGCGCTATCACGAATGGTGCTTTGCTGGTCAGCTTTGTCGGACGCGTTTTTCCGAAGGCCCTCAAGCCAGGCCGCAGAAGAGGTCGCGAAGGTCGACACGCTGCCGGAGGTGTTGATTCCCGCCGCGGAATTGAATGTCTGATTGCCGGACAGGTTGTCGACAAGTCCTTGCAGACGGGCGGAATAGCTGGCCGTGCCTGCGCTGTTATAGACATAGTCGGGGTTGCCGGGATCCGAAATGCCGCCATCGCGCAGCAGATTCAAATTGCCGCCCCGCGCCGGATCGACGCTGGCCGCAATGCTGATACTACCTGCCAGTCCATCGGTAATCGAAGCCGGCGGTATGCCGGGGGCGCCAGACCATGTGAACAGGCCCGCCTGAGTCGGACCGCCGGACGATGATTGATCGCTCTCGGCAAAAGCGTTGATCAGCCCGCGCGCCGTTTCATCCAGCTGCTTCTGATATTGCACGGCGACATCGTCGCGCAATTGCGCCAGACCGAACAGATTGCCGGACTTGATACCCATGTTCGAGGACTGCGACGTCACGTCGACGCCATCGATGAAAACAGCGCCACCCGTCGTGCCGGCCGAGAAGGCGGAGGTCGGCTTAAACGTAACCTGCCGGGGATCCTTATCGAACAGAGCAACGCCGCTATCCGTATAGATGGACATGCCATTATCTGGGCCGACCACGACGGAAATGCCGACTTCCTGCGAAAGCGACGTCAGAATGCGGTCACGCGCGTCGAGCTGGTCGGTGATATCGGTGTTGGAGGTGCTGCCCCGAACGATCGCATCGTTGACGCTCTTGAATTGCGCCAAGAGGTCGTTGATCTTGGCCACCGACGCCGCCATGTTGGAATCCGCCTCCTTGCGGATCCCCTGAACGGAGGTGGTCGCGTCATTCAGCGCCGAGGCCAGATCCTGCGCCGCCCGCAAAACGTCCTGCAAACTGCTCGGCGAGTTCGGGCTGGCAGCAGCGGTCAACAACGCGGTATTCAGGCCAGCGATCTGTGACGACACCGAACGGGCGTCCGTGGACTTGCCGATCGTTTGCGAAATCTGATCGAGCCCCGTCGACAAAGCGGAACTGGCCGCGGCACTGGAAGTCGCGCCCCACACCTTGGTCTGCAAGGCCGAATTCGTCGCGCGGGTGACGGAGGCGACATAGCCAGTGCCGTCGAGATTGGTGACGACATTGGCGATCTTGCGCGAATAGGACGAATCATAAGCCCCCGCGATATTTCGCGAGGTGACATTGGTTTGGAGAGCGGCGGTGGCAAGCGACGATTTCGCACTATTGAGAGCGCTTGTGAGCGTCATCCCATATCCTCAACTATAGCGTTTTGCGGCCTGACCCCGTCAAACCTCACAAAGACGCATCAAAATGGGAACTCAGGGCAATTGCGTTTAGACCGAAGCGCTATTGCCCCTGGATTGAACGGGAACTTTAGGTTTTCAGATTCATGAGCACGTCCATCATCTCGGACGCGCCCTGAAAGACTTTCGAATTCGCCGCATAGGAACGCTGCGCCTCAATCATCGTCGTCAACTCGGAACCAAGGTCGACCGTCGAATTCTCGAGCGATGAGGAGGCGATGGACCCGAATGTGCCCTGCCGCGCGTTGCCGACCAGGATCGAACCGGATGCCGCCGTATCGGCAAAGGCATTGCCGTCGATCGGCCGCAGATTGTCAGGGCTCGCCACCGTCGCCAGCGGGATCAGGAATTTCGCGATCCGAGTACCGTCCTGATAGACAGCCGACAGAATGCCGTCGTTGCTGATCTCGATATGGTCCAGCGCGCTCGGCGCATTGCCGTTTTCCGTCGCATTGCTGATGAGGAACGGCGAGGAGAGCTGCGTCGAGTTGCTCATGTCGTAGCTCATCGTTTGCCCACCGGGAATGGGAATCGACACGGGAGAACCGCTCGTCAGCGCGCCATTGGTTGGGCTGAATTCCAGGGTTTCCGTCGCGAGAGGGCCTGACGAATAAGGAAAGCCGCCGCCTGCCGCCGCGTCGGCCTTGTTATAGACCGACATTTCCCAAGTGTTGTCAGCGGTTTTCGTGAAATAGATATCGAGCTCGACCTTGCCGCCGAGATTGTCGTAGGTCACCCGCGACGTCTTGCTGGTAAAGGTCGCATCCGCCTGGTTCGCCGAGGGAAGCTTGTCGGGATCGGTGACCGCCGTGGCGGTGGAAGAAAGATTGGCCGAGATGGAGCCTGACGTCGTCGGGCTTGCGACGAGCGCGGTCTGGTTGATGTTGATTCTCGTCAGGCCTGACAACCCGTTTGCCGAAGAGGCGCTCGCATTGGACAGATCATAGCCCATCAGGGAGTAGCCGGCCGTATTGACCAGATAGCCCGCGGCATCGGGCACGAACGATCCGGCACGGGTGAGATAGGCCGGGCCATTGTCCCGGGAGACCAGGAAATATCCTTCGCCGCGGATAGCGAGGTCGGTCGTGCTCGTCGTGCCCGTCAACCCACCCTGTTCGCTGATATTGTAGCGCACCAGGCTCGAAACGCCGCCAGACGTATAGCTTCTGACGTTATTGCTGCCGATGATCGTTTCGAACTCGGTCGACGCCCTCTTATAGCCCGTGGTGCTGACATTGGCGATGTTGTCGGCGACCGTGCTCATGCGGGTCGATTGCCCGTCCATGCCGGAGATACTAGTCCGCATTGTTCCGAATAGACTCATGTCGCAGGCTCCTGATCAACCTTCTCTATTGGACTGGCTACGGCTTGTGCGAGGCTTACCCGGCCCCGCTTGAGCAGAAGCTTTTGGCCGCTGGAGTCCAGGTTCCGAACCCACTGGCGACCATGTTGGTGATGACGGCGCAGACATACCGTTTCTGTGCCGGATTGTTGTTGGGACCGGCATTGTAACGCGCCACGGCCATCGTCCAGGTTTGCTCGCGCGCCTTCAGCTCGACGAGGAAACGCGCCGCATAGTCGACATTGTCGGGCGGGTTGAACATATGCGCCAGGGACCGGAACTGCTTGCCGTGAAAGCGGTGATTGATCTGCATGCAGCCAACGTCGATGAATTTCGCGCCGCTGTTCAGAAAGCCCTGAAATTTACTCTGCGCTTCCACCAGGGAGCGGGAGAAGATCGCCTTGCCATCGACATTCATCGCATAGGGCTGCATGGAGCCCTTTTTGCCGGTCTCCGTCAGCCCCACCGCATAAAGAACGGCCAACGGCACTTTATATTTTTGCGACGCGCGCAGCATTTCCCGTTCGCAGGTCGCCGCCGTCGCGGGTGCGTTGATCTGCGCCTGCAGGGCCGCGCTTGAGCTAAAGATAAACGCCAGCGCGAGTGGTACGAGGAGCCGAAGCTTCATGCGATTGACCACCATTTCCCTTAAACCCGCCTTGCCTTTCTCCACCCCTTTGCCCGTCCTGTGCTTGTCCACTGCGCTCTTGCGAATGTTCCCCCGACTGCGTCATGGTCGAGGCACTGCCGTCGCGTCGCGCCCCGGCATCGCCTGATGGCGCCTGATCCGTGGCGGGAGTTGGCGCCGCCGCCACGATCGTCAATTTGTCGACCTGATATCCGGAAGCTTTTAGGAGATCCTCGAGCTTGTTCGAACCCGATTGGAAGGAGGCCAAGGTCGCGGCGTCGGAGACCTTGATATGCATGGTCAACGCCTCACCCGACAGGCGCATATGAACGGCGACATTGCCGAGAGATTCCGGCTGCAGTTTCAGATTCAGCACTTGCAGAGGTGCTGTCGTCTCCCGCGCGGCGGCGACCTCCGGTCCTGGTCTCACCGGCATGCCGGGTGCCGGACCAAGGCTTTCGCGCACCGCCGTGGCCACCTGCTGGAACGCGGAACCCGCCGGCGCGAAATGCGACGCACTGTCCACGTCGACGATTTCGCTGACTTTCAAGCCGATCCCTGCCCCTTCGGCGTTGGCAGGCATCGAGGCCTGCCGTCCCTGCTGACCTTCGCGCGGCCCCTGGTCCACCGGCTTCGTTGTTGCCGGGTGAACGTCCGGCAGCACGGGCGCCTCGGATGACAAGGCGTCCGACAGCCCGGCCGGACGCGACGACGCGGGGGAAGATGTGAGAGAAGAGGCAGCGCGTTGCGGCTCGACCGGCAACACCGGCGCCGCCACGACACTGATAAGCTGAGCGATCGGATCGCTCTTCGCGGGGATCACCGGCGCGGCCTCCTGGCCGTCCGTTGGACGCGTGTCGTCCGGCTCCGTGACGCCAGCGTCACGCATCTCCCGCCGTCCGCCGGCCACGGCGATCATCAGTTCGCGGGCGGACAGAACCAAGCGCTCGGCCGTCTGCTCCGGTTTGACGCTGGTCTTTTCGGGCCGCTCCACCATCTCGGCATAAGCGCCGGCATCACCCTTGCCATCGACATCGACCGTGCGATCGCGCGGCGTCGCGGGCGCCTGCGGAACGCGAGCGGCGAGAGGAAGGTCGGTCATATCAATATTTTCCTGTTCGGACGCTTGCTCGCCGCGCCGATCGTCGGTCGGGGAGGAAACAGGCGTCGCAAGACCGACGAACAAGTCCAGCGGACTGCTCTTTATGTCGGTCTTTGGTTTCGCTTCCTGACCGGTCGTCTGCCGTATCCCATCTGGCTGCGTTGAAGCGACATCGCGCGGCTCCCAGCGTCCGCTAGGCCCAGCGCTTGCTGGCGAATGAGGCTGCCCCGGCTTTTGATCCGGCTTCGCGCCTCGGCCTCTTTCGAACCGCTCCTGCATCTCGGCGAAAGAGCCGGTCTTCCCGTCTTCCCGTCCTGCCGCCGATGCATCAGCCGTCCGCTCGCGCGGTGCATAAGGCGTCTGGGCAGCAAAGGAAGCGATGGACATATCGGTCATTTCTGCGCGTCCTTATTGAGAAGCTTATCGGCTTCACTGATCGCCTGTTGCGCCGCCAGAAAGACCGGACGCGGCTCAATCAGCGTCCGCGCCAAACGATCGATCGATGCCTGATTCAATGGCGCAACTGGCGCGCGCAGTTTCGTCGCCAAAGCGCGCGCCGCGATGCTCAGTTCCCGGTCCTCGCCAGCAAGATCCTTCTCCGGCAACGCCTGCAGCTTTCGTAGCCCCTCGGCTAGCTGATTGTCGGCGATCATCGCCGCGCCTTGATAGAGTTCGGCCCGGGTCGCCTCCGTGCCGCCCGTCGTTGACAGATCCCGCGCATTGCGCGCCCAGCGTTGTGCGTTTTTGGCATATCCCTGTCGGATCGCCGATTGGGCCATGTTCAGATAGAGATCGCGCTGTTCGACAGGTTTGAAATCGGCGAGGAACGTTTCGATCTTTTCGAAATCCCCTTCCTGCGCCAATAGCGTCGAATGCGAAAGGAGATGGGTGAAACGCGGCCAATAATTGGAGGCGTAGACGGAATTGCGGTAGCGCTGAAAATACTGCCGCGACATGAGGAAGAATTTATCGAGGCTGGTATTGGCATCCGTCATGAAGATCTGCCGTCGCAGGGCAGCTTCCTCGACGAGAGATCCCGGCATCAGCAAACGGGCCGTATCCAGAAAGCCGCTTGCCGCAACCGGATCCTTCGGGCCGACCAAAGCGGCCTGCACCAGAGCGAGGTGACCGCCGAGGTTGGGATTGACGGACCGCGCATCGATGCTCATCAGCAGCGTCATCGCTTCCTGCGCGCGCCCCTCGACATAGGCCAGCGCACCGCGCACCAGGGCCCGGCTCTGCTCTTGAATCGCATTCGATTGCACCAGGGGCCGGATGACGCTGGCCGAGCCGCCACTGAAAAGATAGGTCGCGGCGGCTTGGGCGTTACGTTCCTCCTGCCAGACGCTCATCGGCACCCGCAGAAAATCGTCGGCGATCTGGCTCATCAGCTTTGGCTGCGCCATGTAAGCGGCCTGGCTACCGGCGGCGATCTGCGACTGAATCATCTGCAGCGAACGGATCAATTGGAACGGTTCGGGGCTCTCCGGCGCCTGTGCGAAAGCGCTCGTCAGAACCGACACCGAGAGGGCAAAGCTGATCGCCGCGGCCCTCACGATTTGTCTTTCCTGATCAGAATTTCAATTCTGCGGTTTTCCGCCGCGAAGGGAGCGGCGGCGTTCTTCAAATGCCGGTCCGCATGGCCTTCGACGCGATCAAACCGCTTCTCGTCAAATCCGCCCCGCACCAGCATATAGAAAGCCATCTGCGCCCGAGACGATGACAGACGCCAATTGTCGCCCGATCCGCCGCTGCGATAGGAACGCGCGTCGGTGTGACCGCGCACCACCACGGAGCCGGGTACCGACTTCAAGATCGTGCCGATTTTCGCCATCACGCGGACGGTCTTTGGATCCGGTTCCGCCGATCCGATCTTGAACATGCCGAATTCGAGATCGTCGGTCAGGCTGATCAGTGTGCCTTCCGGCGTCGTCTTGAGTTCGATCCGCGGCGACTTCTTGACATCCACTTCGTCTCGCAGCGCTTGATCGAGCAACGTCTTCAATTTCGCCGTCGGATCCGCATTCTCTCCTGCCGTCTCTTCGGCCGATGCCGCTCTCGCCGGAGGCGGACTGGCTTGCGGCGGATTGGCAGCATTGACAGGAACGCTTCCCTCTCCGGCAATCGATTGCGGCGGCTGGGCCGACACATCCGGCGTGTTGGCAATCCGATTGGCGGTCGACGTATCCAATGGCTGCGGCCGCACGACCGGAAGCACCGGCTCGAACGGATCGCGGAAGATCTCGGTGGCATTGAGGCCCGGCCGGCCGCTGGTGGCTTCCGGCGGCCGTTCCCGCGTTTCCTTTTTCAACCCGCCCTCGTCCCGCGACGCCGCGATCTCGGAGAGAACGGCGTAAGGGTCGCGAAACAAAGCCGTGTCGTTAAGAGCCCCTTGCCGGGGTGCGACTTGCGCGGCACCGCTTGCCTCGACGCCAGCCCGGGCCGGCATTTTCTCTTTCACTTCCGAAGCGTTTTTCGGCTTTTTGGCGTCGCTGGGCTCCGGCTCGGCATCGAGCCGCTGCATTTGATGCGGACCGCCGCCCGCCGCCGGGACGCCGACATTCTTGTCATCGCCCTTCACATCCCCCGGCGCGTTATTTTCCGTCGTATGGTCCGCATCGGAATCCAGCCGCTTGGCATCTTGCAGGCCTTTGCGCGCCGGCGTGCTGTTGGAAAGCTGCACCGGATTGAAATAGAGCGCGATGGAAGAGCGCGTCTCCTTGCTGGAGGAATTGACGATCCAAAGAACGAGAAAGAACGCCATCATGGCGGTCATGAAGTCGGCAAAGGCGATCTTCCAGACGCCACCGTGATGATGATCGTCATCGTCGTGCCGGCCGCGCCGGATGATGACGATTTCGTGAGGTCTTTCCTGTTCCGCCATGGAGAAGCTCACGAACCCGAATGCTGAAAAGCCGAAATCCAGGCCCCGATGCTCGTTTGCAGCTCCGTATCCTGAACCGCAACCCGGACGTCGACTCCATCATGAGCGTCGCCACGCACCACGTTCAAATGCTCGGGCAGCGCGGTGCAGATGGCCGCGACAAGGTCAGCGGGTCCACTGATCTCGATCCGCGTCGTGCCATCGGTTCCCATCAACTGGGTCAGCTTGTCGACCAGAGCAGCCTGCATATTGGCGCGAACCGCATCGACGATGACGGGCTTCAGCGCGTCCGCCACTTTCGACGAAATATGCCCCGACATCCGGTCGAGCCCACCTAAAATGGCTGTTCGCATCGCCACGGCCTCTTCCTCGACCCAGCGCCGACGCTCGTCTGCCAATCGTTCTTCGAAATGCGCCCGCTCAGCGGCAAGAAGCTGTTCGCCTTCCTGCAAGGCCGAAGAGCGCCCTTCCAGCAGACCCTGCTCGCGGCTTTCGGCGACGCGCAAGGCGCAGTCCTGCTCGGAAATTCCCACCGCCGTTTCTTTCAAGGCCATCGCCAGGTCGACGAGACTTGGACGGGCGGGCACGGATTCCATTCGACTGAGATAGAGCGCCACCGGAACGGTTTTCACGCCGCCACCCTATGGTTCATCCATTGTTTGAGAACCGCCACGGACTGGGTTTCATCGAGCGCGATGATTTGTTCCAGCCGCGCGCGGGCCGCATGGATCGGCTGGGCCATCGGATCGGGCAGAGGCGGCGCCAGATCCAACGTCGGCATCGGTGAGGCCATCGTTCGATCCTCGATCCGCATCTGGCCCGCTTCGTTGGTCAGAAGCGGCGTCTGCGGCTCTTCCGCCGGCTCGGCGACCGCCAGCAAGGCACGGGTCGCCGGGCGCACGCCAAAGAACAGAACCAGGCCAATCGCCAGCAGCGTGACGAGCGAATTGATGAGCGTACCGGCATATCGGCCCAGGAGATCCATCACACCCTGGCCGCCAGTTCCAGGATCGAGATCCCGATCGGTGGCAACGAAATCGACGACGCTCACCTTCACCGTGTCGCCGCGATCCCGCCGCGCACCGGAAGCCGTGGCAACGATCTGTTCGATCTCCGCCGCCCGGGCGGCAATTTGCTCCGCCGTCAGCTTGCCATCGCCCGCCAGACTGGCGCGGTTGATGACGACGGCGACCGACAGAGCATCGACCGTATAGCCGCCGCTGACCGTGGTGGTCGTCTTCGAGGAAATCTCATAATTGGTGAGCTCCTCGCGCTTCTGATTTTCTTCATTCGACTGCTTGTTGTCGCCGTTCCGGCCGCGATCCTGCTGCTGTTGCGGCAGGTTGCGATCAACGCTGGTCGCCTGCTGCTGGCTGGTGGAATTCTGCGACTGCTGATTTTCCTTGATGACGCGGACCGAGCGCTCCACCCGCGATTCCGGGTTATAGACCGTTTCGTTGGTCTGGCGCCGATCGGTGTTCAACCGTGTCGAGACGCTGATCTGGAAGTTCTTCGGGCTCAGATAAGGCGACAACGTCTTGCGGATGTTGTCCTGAATTTCCTTCGAGACCGACCGTTCCAGGCCGCGCAGGCGGCCTGGCGCCGCATCGGTTTCACTCTCCGACGACGTCAACACCGTGCCGTCGCTGTCGATGACCGTGACATGCTCGGTCAGCATGCCCGGAACGGCGGCCGCCACCAGATGACGGATCGCGGCGGCGATGGCCGCGTCATTGGTCGCGTCGGTGCGGATTGCCACGGAAGCGGACGGCGTCTGCCGGCCGCGCCGGAACGTACCTTCGTCGCCCATGACGATATGCACCCGGGCCGCCTTGACCCCGCGCATGAACTGGATCGTTCGGGCGAGTTCACCCTCGGCCGCGCGCACGCGGGTGACTTCCTGCATGAACGACGTCAGGCCGAAGGAACCGACCTTGTCGAACAGCTCATAACCGGCGTTGGCTCCGCTCGGCAGGCCCTTTTCGGCCAGCAGCATGCGCGCCCGGGCCGTCTGGCCGTACCGCGCGTAGACGGTCGTCCCATCGGAGCCGATGTCGAAGTTGATCCCCGCTTCCGTGAGCGCGGAGCTGATTCGGGTGACGTCCTGCCGGTCGAGACCGGCATAGAGCACCTCGAACGAAGGGCGGCTCATTTGGTAGCCGACCAGACCTGTGGCGATGAAAACCGTCGCGCCGACCATGGCCAGCGCGATCAACCGGCGGCGGCCGAGCCCCAAAAGGCTGTTCCACAGCCGTTCAACCTGTTCCGTGACCCCATTCACAAGCCGATTCCACCTGCTGGTAAAACGATCCTGTTGAACAGTTCACGCTGAAGCTTGTGCGAGGATTGAAACAGAAAAAGCCGCGCTGTTTCCAGCGCGGCCTACGATTGGTTTAATCAGCGATCTTAGCGGAAGAGGCTCAGGATCATCTGGGTGTTCTGATTCGCGATCGACATCGACTGAACGCCGAGCTGCTGCTGGACCTGGAGGGCCTGCAGACGGGTCGATTCCTTGTTCATGTCGGCGTCCACGAGCGAGCCGATGCCGCTGGTGATGGCGTCCGACAGCTGCGACACGAAGGTCTGCTGGATCGACATACGGGTCTTGACCGAACCCATGGTCGAAGCGGCGGCCGTGATGTCACCGAACGCGGTGTCGGCCATCTTGATGTAGTTGGCCATTGTCGCCTGGTCGGCAGCCGAATCGGTCAGAGCCGAGATGTCCATCGTGGCGATCGAGGTCGTGTCGGTGCCGATGGTCCGCTCTTTATCGAGAATGCCGCCGGTCGCGCCGGTGGCGGCGGCGTCATAAAGCGCGGTCTTCGAAGCGTCGAGATCGATCGTGCCGATCGACACGGCGCCAGCCGCATCCTTCGTGAAGGAAGCGACGGTCTTCTTGGTCGCGTTGTAGTCGGTCGCGCTGGAATCGACAGAAACCCAGTTCTGGCCGGAAACGGCGGCGGAGTCGGCAACGCTCTTGAGCTGCTTCTGGAGCTGCGCGATATCGGCCTGCACGGCGGTGCGATCAACGCCAGCCTGAGAAGCGGTGACGAGCTTCGCCTTGATCTGCGAAACCAGGTCCTTCGAGGAATTCAGAGCCGCCATGCCGACGTCGACAGTCGCGGCGCCGAGGTTCAAGGCGTCCGTAACCGACGAATTCGCGTCGTTGTCGGACTTCATCTTGGTGGCGATCGTCCAGTAGGCGGCGTTATCAGCGGCGCTGGTGACGCGCAGACCGGTCGAAATGTGCGATTGGGTCGTGGCCAAGTCCTTGGACGTCTGCGTCAACGTCTGCAAGGCGATCATCGCGGAATTGTTGGTGAGAAGGCTAGCCATAACTGATGTCCCTTTGAACTGAACTAACATGGGGGACATTCCGGACTTGCACCGGTATAGCAGGGCGACATCATGCCTTTGGGCCCGGATTCATCCAGGGGCCACAACCTGCTATCTGCGCACAGTACGTATCAGAGTCTTAATAAGTCCTCAACGCGGATCCGGCGCGGCGGCCGCGTTCTGGGAAATTTTTTATACGACCGATCGGACCAGGCTGCCCACAAGCATGTTCCAGCCGTCGATCAGGACGAAGAACAGGACTTTCACCGGCAAGGCGATCACCGAGGGCGGCATCATCATCATGCCCATCGACATGGTGAGCGTGGCCACGATCATATCGATGACCAAAAATGGAATGGCGATGAGAAAGCCGATCTCGAATCCGCGGCGCAATTCCGAGATCATGAAGGCCGGAATCAGAATGCGGAAATCGACCACGTCCTCGCTATTGACCTTGAACTTTTCGCGCGCAAGTTCGGAAAACAACTTGAGATCCTTTTCGCGCACCTGCGCCAGCATGAATTCGCGGAACGGCGTCGAGATGCGAACCATCGCCTCCTGTTCCGTGATGCTGTTTTCCATCAGCGGACGCACGCCATTCTCCCAGGCGCGGTCGAATGTCGGCGTCATGACATAGAAGGTCATGAAGAGGGCAAGGCTGATGAGGATGATATTGGACGGCGTGCTTTGCAGGCCAATCCCCGATCGCAGAAACGACAGCGCGACGACGAAGCGCGTGAAGCTGGTCACCATGATGAGCAGGCCCGGCGCCACCGACAGAACCGTCAGCACCGCGAAGATCTGGATCATCCGCCCGCTGACCGAACTACCGGCACCCGGCAGCAGCTTATCGAGATCGAGCGTTTGCGCCTGCGCATCTCCCGCATACAGCAGGACAACCGTCAACAGGAGGAGCGGCGCGACAAGACGCTTCATTGGATGACCATGGTGTGAATGATGAGTTCGCGGACGCGCCCCTTGGATCGAATGACCGCGCGCTCCGCCAGATCCTGTCGCAAATGCTGCAATCCGATGGCGCCTTGGATCTGGGCAACGGAAATGGTGCGCAGATAGGCCAGGAAATCGCCGGTGATTTCGCGCGCCAGCACGTCCGTCTCCGGCTGGCTCGGATTGTCCATCACCACGGCGGCCTCGAGGCGGATCCAGGCATCCTCCGGCGCGCCCAAATTGGTCACCATCGGCGCCAGTTCCACCAGGTTCGAAAGCGCCCGATTGACAGGTTTCGGTTTGGCGTCTTCCGCCTTCGGCGATTTCGCCACTTCATGGCTGGCCATCGCCTGGATCTGCGAGCTGATGAGCCATCCGCCGCCCAAGGCCGCCAAGGTGACGACAAGCAATCCGAGAATGAACATGATAGCGGAGGGGCCGCGTTTGGGCTCCGCTTCCTTGACCGTTACTTTCGCGACATTCTTGGCCATGAGCCGGTCATCACTTAAAACGGGCGCGCCAGATCGTAGATCTGCTGCCCCCAATTGGGCTGCTGCACTTCCATCACACGCCCGCGCCCGCCATAGGACACGCGCGCTTCGGCGATCTTGTCGTAGGAGATCGTATTGTCGCGGGCGATGTCGGTCGGCCGCACGATGCCCGCCAGGTTGAGCAGGCGCAGTTCATAATTGACGCGGATTTCCTGCGATCCGGAAATCAGCAGATTGCCATTGGGCAGAACCTGGGTGACGATCGCGGCGACCGAAAGCTGGATCTTTTCGGAGCGGTCGATATTGCCCTGCCCCTTCGTCGACGACTTCGAGTCGACTTCGACATCCAACGTCCCGGCCTTCGTCCAACCGAACAGGCTGAACAGCGCCGCCATATTGTTGGAAATCTTGGCTTCCTTGGAGCGATCGGTTGTATTGCCGAGCGTCGCCTTGTCGTTGATGGAGATATTGACGGTCAGAACGTCGCCGGCGCGCATGGCGCGCTGATCGCGGAACAGATCGCCCCGTCCGCTGCCCCACAACGACCGGCTGCCATAAGCGAGCGAGGGCTGCGGATATGGCACCGTGTAAATGGAAGACGTCGCGATATCCTGTTCAAGCCCGGTGCCGACCGCCGTCATCCGCGGCTCGCGACCAAAATCGTGAACATCAGTCGCGCAACCGCCCAGCATCGCCAGCGCAAGCGCCAGAAACGAGCCTTTCACAAGCGCGCACTCACTTCCTGCTGGCATCGATCGATCCTGTCGTCATCAAATCCGCGAGCTTGGCAGCCTTCGTGGCATTCATTTCATTCAACAGCAGGCTCGCCGTCTTCGGGCTGAGCTTGGACAGGATGGCGGCTGCGCCAGCTTCCTCCATGACGGCGAGCTGGGACGAAGCCGCGTCCGGCCGCATCCGCGAATAGATCGCCACGACGCCTTCCTCGGCCCGGCGGCGATACTCGTCGTGCTTTTCCTGCCATTGCGCCAGTTCCGCGCGGCGGGCGTTCAACTCGGCGATGCGCTTATTGATCTGCGCCTCGAGCTCGGTGAGCTGCTGCATCTGCCAGGCAAATCTGAATTCGGACGCCGCATTGGAAACGTTGGCGCAATAATCTTGCGCCAACGACGGCCGCGCCGGCTTGACGGCAACCGGTTCTATCGCCGCGGCACGCGGCTCTGGCGCTGCGGCGACCGGGCCCGGCGCGGGTGCCGGCACCGTTGCTTTCGCAACTGGCTCAACGAGGGTCGCCGACTGCTCCTGCGGCACCGGCACGGGCTGAACGCCGTTCGCGACAGCTTTCGGCTGGCGCGTCACTCGGCGATTGGCGGCAGCTTCCGCTCTCTGAACGGCCCTTGCGCGCGCCTGCGCGGCGCTGATCGCCGGCTTTCCCCCACGCAGCAGATCCATAGGCCGGCCAGCCGATACACGCGCCTGGTCCTGCGCTAAAGCCGGGGCGGGTCCATAGAGTCCGCCGGCGAGCAGGCACGCCCCGGAGAACACGGCGATCCATCGTGAACGAGAAGGCGTTGGACTGGAATGCGGCAGCGTCATATCGAAGGTATCGCGTTTCAAGCTTGTGCAAGACTGTCGAATGCAAGACGGTCGAACGAACATCGCTGCTCAAACTCTCGGGATGGAAGTTCCGAACCAAGACCCCGTGACGTCACTGAACGACGAGTTCAGCCTGCAACGCGCCCGAAGATTTGATCGCTTGCAGGATGGCGATGACGCCGGTGGGTTTGACGCCGATCTGATTGAGTCCGCGCACCAGCGTCTTCAGAGTGGCACCGCCAACCAGAGCGATCTGGCCGCCTGATTCATTGACATCGATGTTGGTCTGCGGCGTCACCACAGTCTGCCCGCGAGACAGCGGGGCCGGCTGCGAGGCGACCGGCGTCTCCGTGATGCGCACCGACAGATTGCCGTGCGTGACCGCGACCGTCGAAATCTGCACATCCTGGCCGATCACGATGGTGCCGGAACGGGCATCCACCACGATGCGGGCAACCGTATCGGGCTCGATCACCAGATCGCCGATTTCGGCGAGATAGCGGGTGGTGCTGGTGCGTGGCGGACGGACCAGCGTGACCGTGCGGAAATCTTTCTCGCGCGCCGTGCGTTTGCCATAGCGCTGCAAGGAATAAGCGTTGATGGCATCGGCGACCCGCACCGATGTGGCGTAATCGGGATTCTTCAATGTCAGGTTCAACTGCGAAAAATCTCCGAGCTGGCCCGGCACTTCGCGCTCGATGGTGGCGCCATTGGGAATGCGCCCCGCTGTCGGCACGCCCTGCGTGACGGTTTCGGCCTGGCCGACAGCAGCCATACCGGTGACGATCAGCGCACCTTGGGCAACCGCATAAGTCTGGCCGTCCGGACCGTTCAACGGCGTCATGATCAGCGTTCCGCCCATCAGCGACGTCGCATCGCCTAGCGAGGACACCGTGACATCGACACGCCCGCCCCGCCCGATGGCCGGCGGCAGATCGGCCGTCACGATCACGGCGGCGACGTTGCGGGTGCGCAGCACCGAGCCACGAATGTTGATGCCCATCCTGTCGAGCATGGATTGCAGCGACTGCTCGGTGAACACCGAATTGCGCAGCGTATCGCCGCTGCTTTGCAGGCCGACGACCAAACCGTAACCGACGAGCTGATTGTCACGTAAGCCCTGCGGCGCAGTCACATCCTTGATGCGAACCAACGCTTGGCTCGGCATGGCGAACAGGCAGAACCCCAGCACCATGAGGAACAGCCGCATCAAAGCCCCCCGACCAGCAGCGATCCGTCCGATTGCACGACCCCGGAGACATTGACGCCGCTGTCGATATTGCGCGCCCTGACCAGTTCGCCAGCCGTACCCGACTGCAGCGAAAGGCCATAGGCGACGATGACGATGCCGCCGGAATTATAGACCAGCCGCACCTGATGCCCGATGGTCACCAACCGCGGCTCTTCAACCGCGGCGGTCGGAATCAAATTCCCCGGCAGCAAGGTTTGCCGCGCCACCTTGCCGACAAGCTGAGCCCGCGTTTCCGCGATCGCGCCCGATTGCGGCCGATGGGAAATGGAGCGGTCCTCGAGCATGTTCTCTTTGATGACGTCGCGCGGATAGATCACGATCGTCGGAACCGGAACGCTGATATCGTCCGCCGCGCAAACTTGAACGCCGGCGGCAAGAAACGCGGCGAGCAAAGCCGCCGCTCCGATCCGACGGGTCGCGCGGGAGCGTCCAACAGACATCCGCTTACCTCATGCCCTTGGAGACGGTCGAGGCCATTTCGTCCGAAGCCTGAATGACCTTCGAGTTCATTTCATAGGCGCGCTGCGCCGAGATCAGTTCGGTGATCTCGCGCACCGGATCGACGTTGGAGCCTTCGAGATAGCCTTGCTTGATGGTCGCGAAGCCCGGATCGCCAGGCACGCCGGTCACCGGCTGGCCGGACGCCACCGTCTGGCGGTAGAGATTGCCGCCGAGCGGCGCCAAACCGGATTCGTTGGCGAAATTGGCCAGCGTCAATTGGCCCAATTGCTGCGGCGCCGTCTGGCCGCTGAGCGTCACGTTGACGATGCCGGAATCGGAAACGGTGACGTCGACCGCATCGGTCGGAATGACCATCGTCGGCGAGACCGTATAGCCGTCCAGGGTCACGAGCTGACCGGTCGCATTGGTGTTGAAAGCACCCGATCGCGTGTAGAGGATTTCGCCGTCAGGGCCGGTGATCTGGAAAAAGCCGCGCCCGGTCAAGGCAAGATCCAACTTGTTGCCGGTCGCCGCCAGGCTTCCCTGCACATGCAGATTACGGATGGCGGCGGTGCGAACGCCCAAACCGACCGAAGCGCCTTCGGGAACGATATTGTCCCGGCCCCGGCTGGAAACGCCCTGCAAGCGCTCGGTCTGATAAAGCAGATCGGTGAATTCGGCGCGGGCACGCTTGAAGCCGGTCGTATTGATGTTCGCCATATTGTTGGCGATGACGTCGACATTCAGTTGCTGCGCATTCATGCCGGTGGCGGCAATGGCGAGGGATCGCATGAAAACTCCTAGATCGAGAGGCGGCTAATTTCTTGGTAGGCGCTCACAAGCTTGTCGCGCACGGCGACCGTCGTCTGCAGCGTCCGCTCTGCGGCAAGAATGGATTCGACCGCTTGCTGAGCCGAGATTTTATTGCCGATGGCGGCCACCGACACTTGCTCCGCCGATTTCAGGGTTTGCACCGCCTCGCCGGAAAGCTGCGTCAACAATTGGCCGAAATCGGAAACGCCTGCCTGCCCTTCCGTCACTTTGCTGGCGGCATTGGCGCCGCCCAACGCGTTCGGCGTTGCGACGCTGCCGAAGCCCGTTACCGAATTCACAAAAGGAGTACCGACAGCCACGATTACGCCCCGCTCTTCAGAAGATCGATCGTCATCGAGAACAACTCCCGTGACTGTTTGTAGGTTTGCAGATTGGCCTGATAGGAGCGGTTGGCTTCACGCATGTCGGCCATTTCGATCAGCGGATCGACATTGGGAAGCTTCACATAGCCATCCGCATCGGCCGCTGGATGGCCTGGATTGCGCTCCAGCCGGAACGGCGAAGTGTCGACGCCGATGCTCTTGGTCCGCAGCAGCGATGCGCCGGAAGCCCTATCCAGTTCGCTTTCGAAGGTGATGGTCTTGCGGGCGTAGGGATCGGCGCCCGGGGTGTTTCCGGTCGATTCCGCATTCGCCACGTTCTCGGAAATGACACGCAGCCGGTTCGATTGCGCCTGCAAACCGCTCGATGCGATTTTGAAAGACGCCTGCAACGGATCGATCATGATTATGCCTTCATCGAGGTGAGCAGCATTTTGTGGAATGCCTTCACAATGTTGGTGTTCAGCGCGAAATCGCGGTTCACGGCGCCGGCCTTGACCATCTCGTCTTCGATATTGACCGAATTGCCCGAGACCGTGACGTCCGCTCCCGATGACGCTCTTGCCGTCGATGCCTGCGTCGCGAACGAGCCGGTCGACATATGCCCAGGCTTGGTGGTGGCGACGGCGACGTCCATTTTCTCGAGAATGTCCGAGAACGGCTGCACGTCGACCGCCCGATAGCCGGGCGAATTGGCATTTGCGATATTCGTCGAGATCGTGGCCTGGCGGGCGGTCAACCATTCGTTGCGCCGCGAAGCCAGCGCAAATAACTGGAGTGCCTCCGTTGTCATACCGTACGAGCCTCGCGCCTCTTCCATGTCAGCACCATGAGCATGTCCGCTCAAACTTGCCCGAGGCTGGCGCCTGCCCCACTCCCCGCACTGCGTGGCAGAGCCGACGCAAGCTCCACGAAAGCTTGAATCGCCTAACTAGGCTGGGGCGTGTTTGGACACCTCATTGTCAGGCCGTCGTGGAGGCGCGCCTTCCAGCCCTAGTTGGGCCAGGGCGCTTCGGTGATCGCGCCAGAAACGAAAGAATATGACCATGAGCAGCATACTGACCAACAATGCCGCGATGATCGCCTTGCAGACGTTGACGCAAACGTCCAAGGACATGACCACGACGCAATCGCACATTTCGACGGGCCTGCGCGTCACCAGCGCCGCCGATAATGCCGCCTATTGGACGATCGCCACCAAGATGAAGTCCGACAACGACGTGAATTCGTCGATCACGGACGCACTCAATCTGGGCAGCTCGACGATCGATGTCGCCATTGCCGCGATGAATTCATCGAAGGATCTGATTGCGCAGATCAAGGCGAAGCTCACCACCGCTGCTCAGCCGGGCGTCGACCGTACCGCCGTGCAGGCCGATATCGCGCAGCTGCAGAAGCAGTTGAAGAGCGTCTCGGACTCCGCCGCCGTCTCCGGACAGAACTGGGTTTCCGTCGATTCCGGCGCCACCGGCTACAATCCGATCAAGAGCACGCTGGCCTCGATGTCACGCGACACAAGCGGGACGCTGACACTCGGTACGATCGACATCGACGTTTCGAAGATCGCGCTCTTCGATGCCGCCGCCACCGGCGCGACCGGCGGCATTCTCGACAAGGAACGCACCGTCGGCACGACCACCGCCAACCTCGCCACCCTCGACGTCTCGGCGCTGACCGATTCCGCCGCCGATAGCGCGACCCTGGCGGACTATATCCAGATCGCCGATGAGACGCTGAACGATGTCACGACCGCCGCTTCGAATCTCGGATCGGTCAAGTCGCGCATCTCGGCGCAGCAGACCTTCATCTCGCAATTGTCGGATGCCATCACCAGCGGCGTCGGCTCGCTGGTCGATGCGGACATGAACAAGGAATCGACCAAGCTGCAGGCCCTGCAGGTGCAGCAGCAATTGGGCGTTCAGTCGCTGTCGCTTGCCAACCAGAGCACGCAGCTGATCCTGAGACTGTTCGGCAACGGCTAAGAGCGCCTGGCGCTTAAAATAAAACCCATTGGCCCGACTGGTGCCAATGGGTGAGACCATGATCGCGTTTCGAGAGAAACGCGATTTTCTTTTTAGTGGACTTCTTTCTCGCTAGCGCCGCTCCGGCGGATCGCCCAGCTCAAGGCTTCCTTTGCCAGCCGCTCGAAGGTCGCGCTGTCGATGCGTTGGCCGGTTTGCTCGGCGACAACAAGCGCTTCACGCGCCGCCACCGTCAGCAGCAACGTTACCGTCGCATTGGAAATCACATCCAGATTGAGGGCGCCATCGCGAGCCAAAAGGGCATTCTCGCGTACGACATTGGTCAGCGCATCGTCGATATGCTGCAGATGCTCGCGCTCTGGGCCCTTTATAGATTGCAAATCAGAGATACAAGCGAATGGCATATAGATAGGCCCCTCTGCAATCAAATTAGTATATAAACAACGGGCAATAGGAAAAGTTCAGGCCTTCCGTATAATAAAAATTAACAATGAACGCCACCAACCCGGCACCGCGCAAGCCACGTTAACAAATTCGCCCGCTCCACGTTTTCACCTCTTCTGAGAACGATTTGACCAGCCGGAGCCACGCGTATCAAGCGCAATCATCAGGCAGGTTTTGTCTCCCTATCCTAAGCTCGTGGAAGTGTTGGCAAAAGATGCGCGCCAAATGGGCGGATTCTGACCCTCCGACGGCGCTCTGCTCGGAGGCCGACAAATCCAAATCGAGCGCTAACCAGAATCACTGAAGCGGTGAGTGGTGGGCCGAGCAGGACTCGAACCTGCAACCAGACCGTTATGAGCGGCCGGCTCTAACCATTGAGCTATCGGCCCGGAAAGCACGGCGATCAAACCGCGCCTGCGGGTGCGCCGCAGGTATATTCGATTGCGCGCGGCAAGCAAATTATCTTGTAAATCATCCGTATAAATCAGGTGGTCGATGCCTCAGACATCATGCTTGGGGATCGGGCGGGGCCGGCCATTGTCGTCGACGGCCACGAAGGTGAAAGTTGCTTCCGTCACCTTGTCGCGCTGCGTGGTCTGGAAGCGCTGCGCCCAGGCCTCCATGCGGATTTTCATCGACGTGCGGCCGATGCTCTCGATCTCGTGATAGATTTCGAGCACGTCGCCGACCTTCATCGGCGCGATGAAGACCATCGAATCGACCTTGACGGTAACGACGCGGCCCTGCGCCCGCTCGACCCCGGCGATGCCGCCGGCCTGGTCCATCCGCGACATGACCCAGCCGCCGAAAATGTCGCCATTGGCATTGGTGTCGGCTGGCATGGCGATGGTGCGAACGGTGAGCTGCCCGGTTGGCGCTGTCTGCTTCGGCTGTCTGGAGGAGGTGGGGGCCGTCATGGTCTGCTCCGGGCGGAAATCGCCAAAAAGCAATTGTGCCGATCGGCGCCAGCCGATCAAGCGCAAGAAAACAGCAAGCGGTAAAACGTCACTGGACTTAGAGCGTTTTCGAGCGAAGTGGATACCGGTTCGCGTGAAGAAAACGCGTCAAAACAGGAACCGAAAGGCTTTCGGTGAAAGCCTTTAGAGTGGCATCCGGGCATTGCGCAGATCGATGATCTGCTTGCCCTTGAAGAAGGTCATTTCGATCGCTTCTTCCATCGAACCGAAGGCATCGGCGCGGATGAATTTTTCCTCCGTGCCATCCGCGCTGACGATGACGCCGCACAATTGATAGCGCCCGCCATTCTGGAACGGCGTGGCGCGAATGGTGAAGCCGTTGTGCTCGATCTCCTGAGCCAGCGCCGGCGGCTGCTCGCTGGCGCCGCCGATGCCGAAGAGCTTTTTCAAAAGCGACATGGGAAGAGCCTCACGCTAACTCGTTCGACAGACCACCGGTTCACGACAGCAAATCGCGTTTCGCGACTTGCTTTAGTTGTCGAGGAAGCTGCGCAGCTTGCGCGAGCGCGACGGGTGCTTCAGCTTGCGCAGCGCCTTGGCCTCGATCTGGCGAATGCGCTCGCGCGTCACCGAGAACTGCTGGCCGACTTCTTCCAGCGTGTGATCGGTGTTCATGCCGATGCCGAAACGCATGCGCAACACACGCTCTTCGCGCGGCGTCAGCGAAGCCAGCACGCGTGTCGTCGTCTCGCGCAGGTTCGACTGGATCGCCGCGTCGATCGGCAGGATCGCGTTCTTGTCCTCGATGAAATCGCCGAGATGCGAATCTTCCTCGTCGCCAATCGGCGTTTCGAGCGAGATCGGCTCCTTGGCGATCTTCAGCACCTTGCGCACTTTCTCGAGCGGCATGGCGAGCTTTTCAGCCAGTTCTTCCGGCGTCGGCTCACGGCCGATCTCGTGCAGCATCTGGCGGCTCGTGCGCACGATTTTGTTGATCGTCTCGATCATGTGCACGGGAATGCGGATGGTACGCGCCTGGTCGGCGATCGAACGGGTGATCGCCTGACGAATCCACCAGGTCGCATAGGTCGAGAACTTGTAGCCACGGCGATATTCGAACTTATCGACCGCCTTCATCAGGCCGATGTTGCCTTCCTGAATGAGGTCGAGGAATTGCAGGCCGCGGTTGGTGTATTTCTTGGCGATCGAAATCACGAGGCGCAGGTTGGCCTCGACCATTTCCTTCTTCGCCTGGCGGGCTTCGCGCTCGCCCTTCTGCACCATCTGCACGATCTTGCGGAATTCCTGGATTTCCAGGCCCGTCTCGGTCGCCAGATTGTGGATGTCGGCGCGCATATCCTTGATGCGATCCTTCTCGATGCCGACAAAGCTCTTCCAGCCTTTGCCACCGAGCTTGGAGACGCGCAGCACCCATTTCGGATCGAGTTCGCCGCCCTGGTAGTTGCGCAGAAAATCCTCGCGCCCCACGCCATGGCTCTCGGCCAGACGCATCAGCCGCAGTTCCAGGCCGATGAGCCGCTTGTTGATGTCATAGAGCTGTTCGACCAGCGCCTCGATACGGTTCTGGTTCAGCGACAGCGATTTGACGTCGACGACGATCTCTTTCTTGAGCGTCTTGTACTTACGCTCCTGCGCCGGCGTCAGCGCTTCGTTCTTGAGCTTGTTCTCGACGTTCTGGTCCTGCAGGCGGCGCAGCTTCTTATAGGCCGAGGCGACGCGGTCGAACGTCTCGAGCACCTTCGGCTTCAGCTCCGCTTCCATCGCCGACAGCGATACGGAATTTTCCATATCGTCTTCATCGTCGAAGGATTCTTCGCCTGCCGGCTTCTCGCCTTCTTCGTCGTCGCCGGAGGCGGCACGTTGAGCGGCGCGATTGGCGGCGGCCTGCTGTTGTTCCTGCTGACGCGCGGCAAGCGCTTCCTGGGCGCCAGGCGCCGTCATGTCGATCTTCGGCGTGTTCTTGCCGTCCGGACCGGCATAGGTCGCTTCGAGATCGATGATGTCGCGCAGCAGAACCTTGCCGTCGTTGAGTTCGTCGCGCCAGATGATGATGGCCTGGAAGGTCAGCGGGCTTTCGCAGAGGCCGGCGATCATCGCTTCGCGGCCAGCCTCGATGCGCTTGGCGATGGCGATTTCGCCTTCGCGCGACAGCAGTTCCACCGAACCCATTTCGCGCAGATACATGCGCACCGGGTCGTCGGTGCGGTCGGCCGGCTCGGCCTTGGTCGTCGCGACGACGGCGGTGGCGCGCGCGGTCTCGACGAGGTCGCCGCCATCGGCTTCCTCTTCGCCGCCTTCTTCGCTCTCGCCCTCTTCGGCGTCCTCGGAATCGACGACGTTGATGCCCATTTCATTAAGCATCGCGTAAATGTCTTCGATCTGGTCGGAGGACACTTCCTCCGACGGCAACACCGCGTTCAACTCGTCATGGGTGACGAAGCCGCGCTTCTTGGCGGCCTTGATCATCTTCTTGACGGCGGCGTCGGAGAGATCGAGCAAAGGACTGTCGGTCGTCTCGACGACTGCGGTTTCGCCTTCGCGCTTCTCTTCGTCCTTCTTTGCCATCTCGCACTCCAATCACACCGCTTCCGCATTCACATGCGCGCGGGACATCTCAACCGGAAACACTGACACCGCCCTTGCGAGCGATTCGCTTCATTCACCATTCCTGATGCGGGCTTAAGCCCGCCTTAACCACAACACCGCGCCCCGTCCCGAAGCGTAAATTACGACGCAAATCACACGGCCCGGCCCAATCGCCCGGACATGAAACCGAACCCTTCCAATGCGGCCTCGCGGCCGTCGATGGTTGAAAGCTCCGACTGAATTTCCCTGAGGCGGGCGACGTTCTCTTCGGTGGCGTCCTCGGCAAGCGCTAATTCAGCCGATTTCAGCTCTCTATTTAACGCTAAGGCCCGCCGATGCAAGACCAGCGCCTGCTGCAGAGCCACTTCCGCGTCCTCTAAGGCCGCTTCCGGCTTCAACACCCAGACGGAGGAGACGCCAACCATGGCCTCGGCCTTATGGAGATCTCCTGCCAAGCCCATGTCATTGAGGGCGGCCCGCACCTCAATATCGCTCTCCAGCCGGTCGGCGGCGAGCGCCGCCAGCGCGTCGCGCAGGCGCCCGGCGTCCTTATTGGTGCATTCCAGGCCCGCCAAATCCTCGATATGCCGGGCGAGCAAGTCCGGATGATTGGCAAACAGCAGCAAAATGGTCGCTTCCCGCGCCGGAATCCCCCCGGTTCGAGTAAAAAGCACTGATTTTGCGATGCCGGAACTGACACCGGGCGATTGAAAGCGATAGCCTTGGGGCGTTCCCGGCGGCTGGAACCGCCCGCCCTGCGGCCGTCCGGCCCCGCCACGGCGCTGGCCCGGCTGGAACGGTGCCCGCCCGCCGCCACGGCGCGGCCCGAGCAAATCGTTCAGCCGCGCCCGCATTTCGTCGAGATAGTAGCGCCGCAGGGTTTCATCGGCGATCGAGCGGACGATCGTCTCAAGCCTGCGTTCAAGCGCCGCACGGCGCTCGGGCGTGTCAAGCGGCCCTGCCTCGCTCTCGCGCGTCCACAGCACTTCGGCCAAAGGCCGCGCCGCCGTCAAAACGGCGGCGACCGCCTCCTGGCCGCCGCTGCGGGCCAGATCATCCGGATCCTGTCCGTCGGGCAGAAAAGCGAAGCGCAGGCTCTTGCCCGGCCCGATCAAGGGCAGCGCCGTATCGATGGCCCGGTAGGCCGCCTTGCGGCCGGCGCGGTCGCCGTCGAAACAGAGGATCGGCTCCTCGGCCATGCGCCACAGCAGTTCGCACTGGTCAGTCGTCAGCGCCGTGCCGCAGGACGCCACCACATTGCCGAAGCCGACGCCGGTCATGGCGATGACGTCGACATAGCCCTCCACCGCGATCACCTGGCCATTGGCGTCATGGGCGGCCTTGCGGGCATTGTGATGGTTGTAGAGCACCGACCCCTTGTGAAAGAGCGGTGTTTCCGGCGAATTCAGATATTTGGCCGGAACATCCTTTTCCAGCGCCCGGCCGCCGAAGGCGATCACCTTGCCGGAGCGATCGCAGATCGGGAACATCACCCGGTCGCGGAAACGGTCGTAGGGTACGGCGATATCCTCGCCGTGAATCAGCATGCCCGCCTCGATCATCGTCTCGGCGGTGGCGCCCTTACCGGCCAGATAGTCGCGCAGGGCGAATTTTTCGTCCGGCGCATAGCCGAGCCGGAACTGTTTCTGCACCGCCGCGCCCATGCCGCGCCCGGCCAGATAGCCACGCGCCTTGGCGCCGCCGCGCGCCTGCAACTGTTCCTCGAAGAATTTCGCCGAAAGCTCCAGAACCTCCTGCAGCGTAGCCCTTTTCTTCTCGCGCTCGATATTTTCCGGCGTCGATTTCGGCAGCGCTACGCCTGCTTCCGCCGCCAGCCGCTCCACCGCCTCGGGAAAGGTCAGCCCCTCGGTGCGCATGACGAAGTCGAAAATATTGCCGTTCTGGCCCGACGAGAAATCGAACCAGGCCATTTTCTGGTCATTGACGAAAAAGGACGGCGATTTTTCCTGGGTGAACGGCGACAAGCCGCTGAATTCACGGCCAGATTTCTTCAACTGCACGCGTTTACGCACGACTTCCGATACAGGAAGCCGCGCCTTGATCTCCTCGAGCAGGGACGGTGTGAATCGCATCAGCGCTGGTCTCGCCTGGCCAGGATAAAGCCTTGCATCCGCAGAGTCCTCATATTGTGCGCTTTTCCCCGCTTTCCAGCGGTGCAAATCCGTCATCGGGAAGTTTCTTTCCCCTGCGATATTAAGCAGCGGCGACGGAAATACTTGCGGTAAAGCCAAATTTGCGTGTCAAATCAACGTGGGGCCATTTGGCTTCGTTCCCGCTTTCGCTTCTAGGCGAAGCGAAACGGCATTTGCGAAGGGGGTTTTTATGACCGGCGCAATGTTAATCAACCTCATCCTGCAAATCGTGGGTGGTGTGATCGGCGGCAATGGTATTGCCGGCGCGATGAAAAATGCCAGCCTTGGCTCAACCGGCAATACCATTGCCGGCGCCATCGGCGGTTTGGCCGGCGGCAGCCTGTTGTCGTCGCTGATTCCGGCCTTGGCGGGCGGAGCCGGCGGCTTCGATCTCGCCGCCGCAGCGGGTCAGCTGGTCGGCGGCGGCGTTTCCGGCGCCATCGTCACCGCGATCGTCGGCATGATCATGAACGCCACCAAGAAAGCCTGATCGCGTCCCCAAGCCTCTGGGCGGCGGTGATCAGCCGCCCAGCATCCCCTTGACCAAGGCACTGGCCTTCGCGAAATCGAGCTGGCCGGTGTATTTGGCTTTGAGCGCGCCCACGACCTTGCCCATGTCCTTCATCGACGTGGCACCGGTTTCGCTGATCGCCGCCGCGATCGCCGCCTTCACTTCGTCCTCGCCGAGCTGTTTGGGCAGGAATTCGCTGATAATGGCGATTTCCTCACGCTCCTGGGTTTCCAGCTCCGGACGGCCCGCCTTGGCATAGATATCGGCCGATTCCTGCCGGCTTTTCACCATTTTCTGCAAAAGCGCCAGGATATCGTCGTCGGAGACGGTCTTTCCGGCCCCGCGCGCCTCAATGTCCTTGTCTTTCAGAGCGGCCTGGATCAGGCGCACCGTGGCCAGGCGGCGCTTGTCTCCGGCCTTCAACGCCTCTTTCATGACCGTGGTGAACTGTTCGCGCATGCCCTGCTCCTGTCTTGTGTAATCTGGCGAACTTCTCACGCGGCCGCTTCCGTTTTCGCGGCTCATGCGCTAGCGTGCGCGCCAATTCAATCCCATGTCCGCGGCCAGATCGGCGCGTCAGCGCGCCCACAGGCACGCGCGAACGGTGTAAAGCGACCATGACCAACGTTCAAGCAAAGCCGGAGACGACCGGCTGGACCAAACCTGCGCCGACCGCCCTCCTGGTGCTCGCCGATGGCACGGTGATCGAGGGCTACGGCCTGGGCGCCCCTGGCCAGGCCATTGGCGAAGTCTGTTTCAACACCGCCATGACCGGCTACCAGGAAATCCTCACCGATCCCTCCTACGCCGGCCAGATCATCACCTTCACCTTCCCGCACATCGGCAATGTCGGCACCAACGAAGAGGATATCGAGACCGTCAACATGGCGGCCTCCTCCGGCGCCCGCGGCGTCATCGTCCACGCGCCGGTGACCGATCCGTCGAATTTCCGCGCCACCCGCCATCTCGACCAGTGGCTGAAGGCCCGCAACATCATCGGCCTCAGCGGCATCGACACCCGCGCGCTGACCGCGCTCATCCGCGAAAAGGGCATGCCCAACGCGGTCATCGCCCATGCGCCCGATGGCAAGTTCGACCTCGCCGCCCTGAAGAAGGAAGCGGCGGCCTGGCCCGGCATCGACGGCATGGATCTGGTGCCCGACGTCACCACCGCCCAGCGCTACGACTGGGACGAGACGACCTGGGAACTCGGCAAAGGCTACGGCCGCCAGACCGATCCGCACTATCGCGTCGTCGCCATCGACTATGGCGTCAAGCGCAACATCCTGCGCCTGCTCGCCAAGGCGGGCTGCGCCGTCACCGTCGTGCCGGCGACGACCCCGGCGGAAAACATTCTCGCCATGAAGCCGGACGGTGTCTTCCTGTCGAACGGCCCGGGCGATCCGGCCGAAACCGGCAAATATGCCGTGCCGGTGATCAAGTCGCTGCTGAATGCGAAAGTGCCGACCTTCGGCATCTGCCTCGGCCATCAGATGATGGCGCTCGCCGTCGGCGCCAAGACCGAGAAAATGCATCAGGGCCACCATGGCGCCAACCATCCGGTGATGGACTACACCACCGGCAAGGTCGAAATCGTCTCAATGAATCACGGTTTCGCCGTCGACACCAAGACGCTGCCGAAAAACGCCAAGGAAACCCATCGTTCCCTGTTCGACGGCTCGAACTGCGGCATTGCGCTCGATGACCGCCCGGCCTTCTCGGTGCAGCACCATCCCGAAGCCAGCCCCGGCCCGCAGGATTCGCACTATTTGTTCAAGCGTTTCGTCGAGCTGATGCAGAAGTCGAAAAAAGCCGCTTAAATAGACCTCCGAAGGGCCGCCACACAGGCGGCCCGGCATAGCGGAGGACGGCTCATGAAGGTTGGCGACGCAATCGCGGAAATCCTGAAGCGCGAAGGCGTGGATACGCTGTTTGGCTATCCAGTGAACCGCATGTTCGAATGCGCCGCCGCCGCGAAGATCAGGCCGATCACCGTACGCCAAGAACGCATCGGCGTGCATATGGCCGATGCCGTCGCCCGCGTCACCTCCGGCAAGAAGATCGGCGTCTTCGCCATGCAGCACGGCCCCGGCACCGAGAACACGCTCGGCGCCATCGCCCAATGCTACAGTGAATCCGTGCCCGTCCTCATTCTGCCCGGCGGCTACGATCGCCGCCTCGCCCATGTCGATCCGAACTTCAGCGCGCCGAAAGGCATGGCGCACATCACCAAATCGGTGGAACAGCTCACCTCCGGCAGCGACATCAACGCCGTCTTCCGCCGCGCCTTCACGCAATTGCGCAACGGCCGTGGCGGTCCCTGCGTCGTCGAAATTCCCAAGGACGTGTGGGATGAAAGCGTACCGGAGAATTTCGACTACAAGCCGGTGATCTCAACCCGCTACGGCCCCGATCCCGCCGCCGTCACGCAAGCCGCCGAACTGCTCGTCAACGCCAAGCGGCCGGTGCTCTATGTCGGCCAGGGCGTGCATTATGCGCAGGCGTGGCCGCAGGTGCGCCAACTGGCCGAACTGCTGGCGGCACCCGTCTGCACTTCGCTTGAAGGCAAGAGCGCCTTTCCGGAAAATCATCCGCTGGCCCTGGGCTCGGGCGGTGCCGCCGTGCCCAAAGCCGTGCGCGAATTTCTCGACAATGCCGATGTCATCTTCGGCATCGGCTGTTCGTTCGGCGAAACGGCTTTCGGCGTTGCCATGCCGAAGGGCAAGACCTTCATTCACGCCACACTCGATCCCAAACATCTCAACAAGGATGTGGAGGTTGTCTGCGGCCTCATCGGCGATGCGGCACTGAGCCTCGACGCTTTGCTCGAAGAACTTGCCGATCGCGTGCGCACGCCGCGCGATCAAAAGGCGACGGCTGAGGCGATCGCCGCCGTGCGCGATCCTTGGCTGGCACATTGGCGCGCCAAGCTGACTTCGAACGAAACGCCGATCACGCCCTATCGCGTCATCAATGACCTGATGAACACCGTCGACGTCGCCAATACGATCATCACCCATGACGCCGGCTCGCCGCGCGATCAGCTCTCGCCCTTCTGGGTGTCGACGACGCCTTTGTCCTATCTTGGCTGGGGCAAGACCACGCAACTCGGCTATGGCCTGGGCCTCGCCATGGGTGCCAAGCTCGCCGCGCCCGACAAGCTCTGCATCAACGTCTGGGGCGACGCCGCCATCGGCTTCACCGGCATGGATTTCGAAACCGCCGCTCGCTACAAAATTCCTATCCTGTCGATCCTGTTCAACAATTTCTCCATGGCCTGCGAACTCGACATCATGCCGGTGTCGACCCGCGACTATCGCGCCACCGACATCTCCGGCCACTATGCCGACTTCGCCCGGGCGCTCGGCGGCCATGGCGAGCGCATCACCGATCCCACGCAAATCATTCCGGCGATCAAACGCGGCATCGAGAAGACGAAGGAAGGCACGCCTGTCCTGCTCGAATTCATCACCTCGCTGGAGACCGCTGTCTCACGCTATCCGTTGAAGGCGACCGACCAGCGTTATTGATGCGTCACACTTTCGCCTCGCGAGTGGCGAAGCGAGGTGCTCTAAAAGTCCCTTGCATGGGGTTGTTCCTCAGAATCGCGCTACCCCCCTGTACGCCACGGCACCTGCCGCAGTGGATTCGGTTTAAAATAGGAAAGGAGGGCGGCGGATTTATGTTTCCGCGTCGAGACTTTCTGGCGAGGTGGTAGCGAGATTGGACGCTGAAGCATAGTCCAGCATCTTGGTGTCATCCTGGACGCCGCAGGCGATCCGGGAACCAGAGGCGAGCCGTAGAGCCTGCAATCCAGCGGTGAAGCGGCGGTAGCAAGTGTCCGGGATGATACGAACGCTGCGGCGTAATCGCTCTACTGAACACCGCGCGTAAACGCCAATATCTCCTTGCTCAACGACGTATCGGCTGTGCCGATCGCATAGACCTCGGAGATATGGCTGTGATCGGCGAGGTGCACGAAGCGCGGGCATTTCTGCGCTGCGCAGAGCGTCTTGTTGGCCAATTCCGATTGCGCGACGAAATTCGGCGGATCAAGTTCCGCATAAGCCACGAACAGAGGAAACTTCGCTTTCGCCAAATGCGATAGCGAAGAACCCTCCGCCAGCCGCGCGCGATCATCGCCGAAATAGGCACGCTCCGCATTGCTGATGTTTTCGGGCGTGAAGTCATACAGCGCCGACACCATCAGCGCGCCCGCGATCGGGCTTTCGCCCTTCTGCGCCACATCGGCGACATAACTCGCCACATGGATGGCGCCGGCTGAATGGCCCATCAAGAAAATGCGCTGCGGATCGCCGCCGGATGCAGCGATATTCTCGCGCACCCATTGGATCGCCGATGCGACGTCATTGCGCCCCGCCGGCCAGGGATTTTGCGGCGCCAATCGATAGGTCATGTTGACGCCGACGAAACCGTTCTTCACCGCCCAAGTCGCCACATTGCCGTAGAAGGGCGAATTCGGCACCGTCTTGTTGCCGCCGATGAAACCACCGCCGTGAACAAAGACGAGAACGGGCCGCGCCCCGCTGACACCGGGCGCGGTGATCACGTCGAGAATCTGCCGTGCATCCGCGCCGTATTTGACGTCGCGCTTCACCTCCATGCCGGGATAGGGATCACTGCCTTGCAGCGGCACATAGAGCGCGGCGGTCGGCGGCGGCGCCACCACCCGGCCGATCTCTTTCAGTTTGGCGGCGATATCCTGCGGCACTTGGGCGCTGGCGTGCACAGCCACAAACAGCAGCCCCACCGCCACCAACATCGCGGCTTTTCCCACCTTCCCCATCGCAGCCTCCCTGTTTTCCCTCGTCTTCCAGTCCCAACTGGAGAAAGACCAATTCGAACATGGTTTCGCCAAGCCGCCAACCACGTGCAAATGGATTTGCCAAGCATTTCCTTGCGGCACCTGCCCCCGGGCTTTATGGTGCCGGCGCTTCGGGGCACATGCAGAAACGAACGCGCGACGCGCGTTTTAGAAAGCAAGGTTGATGACAGCAGCTTCTCCGGCTTCGGCCGACCAAATCGTCAAGACGTTCTGCGCATCGGTGGATGCTGCACGTCCGTTCGACGCCCCCTATCGGCATTTCCTGATGGACGAGCTGTTTCCGGCTGGCGTCTCCGAAGCGCTGAACACCCTGCCCTTCAAGGCGCCTTCCGTGGAAGGCGTTTCCGGCAAGCGCGAACTGCACAACGACACACGCTCCTATTTCGACGACGCCAACATGGCTCGCTTCCCGGTGATGAAGGAAGTGGCCAAGGCGTTGCACGGCCCGGACGTGACACGCGCCATCGCGCAAAAATTCGGCGCGCCGATCGACGACACGTTGCTGCGCCTCGAATATGCCCTCGACATCGACGGTTTCTGGCTGCAACCGCACACCGATCTCGGCGTGAAGAAATTCACCTGCCTGATCTATCTGTCGCACGAAGAGGGACATGAAGATCTCGGCACCGACATCTATGTCGACGAGAAGACCCACCACAGCCGCTCGCCCTTCATCCCCAATACGGCGATGGTCTTCGTGCCGGGCGACAACACCTACCACGGCTTCGTGCGCCGCCCGATCCATGGCGTGCGCAAGTCGGTCATTCTCAACTATGTGACGCACGACTGGCGGGCCCGCGAACAACTGTCCTTCGCCGACCAGCCGATCCGCCTGTAGAGCTTGTTACGGCCGGCGCTCCAGAGCAAATCGCGCTTCTATCGCCGCGCGATTTGCTCGCGATAGCGCCGCGCCACCTCCGATGCGATATCGCCAGTCGCATCGAGCGGCGTATAGGACCAGCTTTCCAATTGCCCGGCCCAACGGCGCGCCGCGCCGTGGGCGACGAGACCGTCGATGAAGCGGGTGAACTTCGGCGAACCGCCCGATGGCTCGTAGATGTGCACCGGCACGCCGGTCGCGCAGGCTTCGCCGCACATGTTGGCGCTGTCGCCGGTGACGATGATCGACTGCGCCAAGGCCAGCATGGCGCGATAGGGATTTTCGCCCGAACCGTCCCAGACGAAAACATTGTCGGCTTCGCCCACGGCGGCGCGGATGGCAGCGATCAAGGCCTGCGGCGTGCGCCGCGACGGCGTCACCATCAGGCCAGCACCGGATGCGGCGATCTCGCCGGCGATCTCGGCCAGCGTCGCGATATCCTTCGGCGCGAAGCGATGCGCGGCGCTGTCGCCGCCCAAAATCATGGCGACGCGCGGCGTCGGCAAGGCAGCCAGGCGTGGATCTGGGTTGCCACGCGCGTAAGCTAGAATGCCGGGCGAGACCGCATGCGGCGAAACCGCCGTCGTCATCACATTGGCGCCACGCAGCTTGTCGTGCTCGGGCACCCAGATCAGATCGAACGAACCGCGCCAGGCGCGCGGATCCTGCAAGAAGACGGTAAAGGTGCGTCCGCCCGAACGCCTTTTGACGGTGCGCAGATAAGGCACCGTGATGCGGCCGCAGGCGATGGCGATGTCGACTTCCGGCACGCGGGCGAAATCGCTGGGATCGGCGAGGCCCCAGGGCGCCGCTGCCGCGAACAACGTCCGCGGCTCAACGCGCAAGGTCGCATAGCCCGGCACCAAGGCATTGGCGACGCCGATGGCATTGGCCTCATGGCCGGCAAGGCCAGAGCCAAAAACCAGCACCCGTGTCGCAGGTGACAGCAGCGGCGCCTGCATTGCCCGTACTCTGTCGGTGAGAGGAAGAAAGCCGCGCCAAGTTAAGCTCGTGCGCGGCTTTCGGATCGCAATTGGCTGATCAGCCGAATTTGATCTTCAAAATTTCGTAGCTCTTGCCACCGCCCGGCGTGTTCACCTCGACGGTGTCGCCAACTTTCTTGCCGATCAGCGCGCGCGCGATCGGCGAGGTGATCGAGACGCGGCCCGACTTCACGTCGGCTTCCGGCTCGCCGACGATCTGATACTTCTTCTCTTCGTCGGTATCTTCGTCGATGAGCGTCACCGTGGCGCCGAATTTGATCGTATTGCCCGACAGCTTGGTCAGGTCGATGACCTCGGCGCGCGACAGCTTGTCCTCAAGCTCGGCGATCCGGCCTTCGTTGAGCGACTGCGCTTCCTTGGCCGCGTGATATTCGGCATTTTCGGACAGATCGCCATGCGAACGCGCTTCGGCGATCTGCTGGATGATGCGCGGACGATCCTCCTGCTGGCGGCGCTTCAGCTCCGTTTCCAGCGACTGGTAACCGACCTCGGTCATCGGAATCTTTTCCATCATGCTTCTCTTTCAATTCCCCCGCTGTGCGGGACAGACATTTCCCTGGTTAGTTCTGCCATATCAGCCATGAAATCCGGCCGTGAAATCCGGCAATGAGATCATGGCAATACGATATGGCGGAGGCGTGGCCAGTTCAACGGCCACGCCACCCGCAAATCCGCTCAGTTCCTGCTTATGGGAACCTCTTGCGGGCTGAACGTCAAGCGGAACGAAAAGTTGCGTTTTCCGCCGTTACGATGCAGCCGCAGGTTCGAAATAGTCCTGCAAGGCTCGAACCTCCAGATCGCCGCCCTTATAGGCCCTGATTCCCTGGGCGGCCGCCAAGGCTCCCGCCAGAGTTGTATAATAGGGCACTTTATGCAGGAGCGCCGCCCGGCGCAGCGGCCGCGAATCAAGCAGCGCCTGCGCCCCTTCCGTGGTGTTGAACACCAGTTGGACGCCGCCATTGCTGATCGCATCAACGATGTGCGGACGCCCTTCCGAGACCTTGTTGATGCGTTGGGCAGGCACCCCACCAGCTTCCAGGAAGCGCTGGGTGCCGCTCGTCGCCAGCACTTTGAAGCCATTGCTCGACAACAGCTTCAACGCATCGAGTACGCGCGGCTTGTCCGCATCCTTGACCGAGACGAAGACTGTACCGCTGGTCGGTACCTTGGTGCCGCCGCCGAGCTGGCTCTTGGCGAAAGCGATCTCAAAATTGCGATCGAGACCGATGACTTCGCCGGTCGAACGCATTTCCGGACCGAGCACCGTATCGACGCCGGGGAAACGGGCGAAGGGAAACACCGCTTCCTTCACGCCGACATGTTTCAGCTCCGCCGGCTTGAGGCCGAAAGAGGCGAGCGATTCGCCTGCCATGATTCGCGACGCGATCTTGGCGATCGGATGCCCGACGACCTTAGCGACGAAGGGCACCGTGCGCGACGCGCGCGGATTGACCTCAAGCACGTAGATGTCGCCGTCCTTGATCGCATATTGCACGTTCATCAGCCCGCCGACCTTGAGCGCCAAGGCGAGCTTGCGGGTCTGCTCTTCGAGCAGCGCCAGGGTTTCGCGCGGCAAGGAGCGCGGCGGCAGCGAACAGGCGGAATCGCCGGAATGAATGCCGGCCTCCTCGATATGTTCCATGATGCCGGCGATATAGACGTCCTTGCCGTCGCACAGGCAATCGACGTCGACCTCCAGCGCGTCCGACAGATAGCGATCGAACAGCAGCGGGTTCTTGCCCAGCACCGTGTTGATCTGGCCGGTCTTGTCGTTGGGATAACGCGCCTTCACGTCCGACGGGATCAGGCTCGGCAGGGTGCCGAGCAGATAGTCGTCGAAAGCCGCTTCGTCGCGGATGATCGCCATGGCGCGGCCGCCCAGCACATAGCTCGGGCGCACCACGACCGGCAGGCCGAGTTCGGTGGCGACAAGCCGCGCCTGTTCGACCGAATAGGCGATGGCATTGTTCGGCTGTTTCAGCCGCAGCCGTTCGAGCAATCGCTTGAACAGGTCGCGATCCTCGGCGAGATCGATCGAGTCGACCGACGTGCCGAGAATGCTGATGCCGGCATCTTCCAGCGCATGCGACAGTTTCAGCGGCGTCTGGCCGCCGAACTGCACGATGGCGCCCTTCAGCGTGCCGTTCTCGCGTTCCTTGTCCATGATCTCAAGCACATCTTCGGCCGTCAGCGGCTCGAAATACAGCCGGTCGGATGTGTCGTAGTCGGTCGACACCGTCTCCGGATTGCAATTGATCATGATGGTTTCGTAGCCAACGTCCGACAGCGCGAAACAGGCGTGCACGCAGCAATAGTCGAACTCGATGCCCTGGCCGATGCGGTTGGGACCACCGCCCAGAATGACGACCTTTTCCTTGTCGGACGGACGCGCCTCGCAGGCCGGCTGACCGGCGAACGGCGTCTCATAGGTCGAGTACATATAGGCGGTGGGCGAGGCGAATTCGGCCGCGCAGGTGTCGATGCGCTTGTAGACCGGGCGCACGCCAAGACCGTGGCGCAGCTTGCGCACGTCTTCCTCGTGGCCGTTGGTCAGCGAAGCCAAACGCAGATCGGAGAAGCCGGCAGCCTTCAACATGCGCAGATTGTCGGCATCCTGCGGCAGGCCATGGGCGGCAACGCGCTTTTCCAGCGCGATGATTTCGGCCAGCCGCTCCAGGAACCAGCGGTCGATCCGGCAGGCGTCATAGATGTCCTCAACCGACATGCCCATGCGCAGCGCCTGTCCCACAACGAGCAGGCGATCGGGTGTTGGCGTGCCGAGCGCCCGGCGCAGCACGTTCATGTCGTCGCCCCGGCCGATGCCGTCGATTTCGATCGGATCGAGACCGGAGAGACCCGTTTCCAGAGAACGCAGCGCCTTCTGCAAGGACTCGGCAAAGGTGCGGCCGATGGCCATGGCCTCGCCGACCGATTTCATCGCCGTCGTCAGATAGGGCTCGGCGCCGGGGAATTTTTCGAAAGCGAAGCGCGGAATTTTGGTGACGACATAGTCGATGGTCGGCTCGAACGACGCGGGCGTGGCGCCGCCCGTGATGTCGTTGGCGATCTCGTCGAGCGTATAGCCGACGGCCAGTTTCGCCGCGACCTTGGCGATCGGAAAGCCGGTCGCCTTGGAGGCCAGCGCCGAGGAGCGCGACACGCGCGGATTCATCTCGATGACGATCATGCGGCCGTTCTCGGGATTGACCGCGAACTGCACGTTCGAACCACCGGTCTCGACGCCGATCTCGCGCAGCACCGCGATCGAGGCATCGCGCATGATCTGATATTCTTTGTCCGTCAGGGTCAGCGCCGGCGCGACGGTGATCGAATCGCCCGTGTGCACACCCATCGGATCGAGGTTTTCGATCGAGCAGATGATGATGCAGTTGTCCGCTTTGTCGCGGACCACTTCCATCTCATATTCTTTCCAGCCGAGAACGCTTTCCTCGATCAGCACTTCCGTCGTCGGCGAAGCATCGAGACCGCCCTGCACGATATCGATATATTCGGCCCGGTCATAGGCGATGCCGCCGCCGGTGCCGCCCATCGTGAACGACGGCCGGATGATCGCCGGCAGACCGACATCGTCGATCGCTTCCAACGCTTCCTGCAGGCCTTTCGACACATAGCGGCGCTTGCGCTCGGCATTTTTCGACTGCCACTCGCGCGCGAAAGCTTCGACCGCGCGCTGCCGCTCGGTCGGATCGCTATGCTGGGCAGCCACCGCCGCCTGCTGGCGATTGAATTCGTCCTTGTCGGCCTTCTTGAGATCGGAGGCATTGGCGAGCCGCGAGCGCGGCGTGTCCAGGCCGATCTTGGTCATCGCCTCGCGGAACAATTGCCGGTCTTCGGCCTTGTCGATGGCCTCGGCCGTCGCGCCGATCATTTCGACACCGAAGGTATCGAGCACGCCCATCTGCTTGAGCGACAGGGCGCAATTCAGCGCCGTCTGGCCGCCCATGGTCGGCAGCAAAGCAAAGCCCTTGGAGCGGTCGCCGCGCTCCTTCTCGATGATCTTGGCGACGATCTCCGGCGTGATCGGCTCGACATAGGTGCGGTCGGCCATGTCCGGATCGGTCATGATCGTCGCCGGGTTGGAATTGACCAGGACGATTCGATAGCCCTCTTCGCGCAGCGCCTTGCAGGCCTGAGTGCCCGAATAGTCGAATTCGCAAGCCTGACCGATGATGATCGGCCCGGCGCCGATGATCATGATCGTTTCAATATCCTGGCGCTTCGGCATGTCCGTCCGTCTGGCTCCCGTGCGCCGCCCGCGGCGCCCTGGGTGGCCCCTGGGGGCCAAATCTGCACACACAAAAAAAGGCCGCGCTATCGGCCAAATGACCGGAGCGCGTCCTCGCGAAATCCCGCTATGGGCGTGAACCCTGATGGGGGCTTCGAGCAGGGCCGCCCGGCTCGAAAGTGGCGGTTGATTAGCCCAATATCGGCGCCGGGGGAAGCCTTGCGAGGCGTTTTGCCACGGAAAGGTGGTGGTTCTTTCGCCTCGCGGCAAGCCTTTGACCCGCGCCGCCCAGTCCAACGGGGTTTCGCCGGCCTTTGGACCGTGTTAGGCGACCTTTTTTGCCCCTTCCGCGTCCCGGTGACGCCCCTAGCCAAGGCTGGCCTTTCGACATGATCCCCCGCTATTCGCGCCCCGAAATGGTAAAAATCTGGGACCCGCAGACCCGGTTCCGCATCTGGTTTGAGATCGAGGCCCATGCCTGCGACGCCCTCGCCGACCTCGGCGTTATCCCCAAGGAGAGCGCAAAGGCGATCTGGGACCGGGCCGGCAACGTCACCTTCGACGTCGCCCGGATCGACGAAATCGAGCGGGTGACGAAGCACGACGTCATCGCCTTCCTCACCCATCTGGCCGAATTCATCGGCCCCGATTCGCGCTTCGTCCACCAGGGCATGACCTCCTCCGACGTGCTCGACACCTGCCTGAACGTCCAGCTCGTGCGGTCGGCCGACCTGTTGATCGCCGATGTCGACGCTCTGCTCGCCGCCATCAAGAAGCGTGCCTTCGAGCACAAGATGACGCCGACCATCGGCCGCTCGCACGGCATCCATGCCGAACCGGTGACATTCGGCCTGAAACTGGCCCAGGCCTATGCGGAATTCTCCCGCTGCCGCGAGCGTCTCGTTGCCGCCCGCAAGGAAGTGGCGACTTGCGCCATTTCCGGCGCCGTCGGCACCTTCGCCAACATCGACCCGCGCGTCGAAGAGCATGTCGCCGCGAAAATGGGCCTCGTCCCCGAGCCGGTGTCGACCCAGGTGATCCCCCGCGACCGGCACGCCATGTTCTTCGCCACGCTCGGCGTCGTCGCCTCCTGCATCGAGCGGCTGGCGATCGAGATCCGCCATATGCAGCGCACCGAAGTGCTGGAAGCTGAGGAATTCTTCTCCGAGGGCCAGAAGGGCTCTTCGGCCATGCCGCACAAGCGTAATCCGGTGCTCACCGAAAACCTCACCGGCCTCGCCCGGCTGGTGCGCGGCATGGTCACCCCGGCGCTGGAAAACGTCGCGCTGTGGCATGAGCGCGATATTTCGCATTCCTCGGTCGAGCGCATGATCGGCCCGGACGCCACGGTGACGCTCGACTTTGCCTTGGCGCGCCTCACCGGCGTGGTCGACAAGCTGATCGTCTATCCGCAGAACATGCAGAAAAATCTCGACCGCCTCGGCGGCCTGATCCATTCGCAGCGCGTGCTGTTGGCACTGACCCAGAAGGGCGTGTCGCGCGAAGACGCCTATGCCTATGTCCAGCGCAACGCCATGCCGGTGTGGCGCGGCGAGGGCGATTTCCTCACCCTGCTCAAAGCCGACAAGGACGTGGCGGCGAAGCTGAGCGCCAAGGAGCTCGAGGAACTGTTCGACCTCGGCTACCACCTCAAGCACGTCGACACGATCTTCAAGCGCGTGTTCGGCACCGTTTAAAAGAGAGACGCTGCTGGCGGCCTAGCCGCCAGCGACCGCCTTCGCCGCCTTCTGATAAGCCCAACTGAAGGCGACGAGGATCAGCGCACCCGAGGCCACCGGCATCAGCACGAAGGTCCAGGGCGGGTGCGCCACCACCATCAGCAAGGCATTGATGCCGGCCGGCGGATGCATCGTATCCGTCGCCAGCATGGCGGCGATGGCAAGCCCCACCGCCAGCGCGGCAAACCAGGCATTCTGGCCGCACAGTTTCACCACCAGGAGCCCGCACAGGGCCGAGATCACATGGCCGCCGAAAATATTGAGCGGCTTGGCGAACGGCGTTTCCGGCGCCGACATGACCAGAACGATGGAAGTGGTGAACGGCACCAGGGCCAGCTCCAGCCCGACTTCATGGCCGAGCAGGATCATGACCAGAATGCCGAGCCCGCCGCCGACCGCCGCCACCAAGATCTTGCGCATCTCTGGACAATCCTGAACCTCGGCCGAGAGAGCGACCATAACGCCTCATACAAGAAGCGCGCCTGATCGGTCATCAGGGTTATGGTTGACCCACGGCCACCGCGCGCCCAGATATAGGCCCATGAAAGTCTCCGATCTCGATATCCTGATTGCCCCCGGCCACGGCGGCGGCAGCCCCGACCACTGGTATGCGCGTTGGGTGGACAAACTCTCCACGGCGCGGCGCATCGAACAGGCCGATTGGAACGAGCCCAATTATGACGATTGGATCGCCCAGATCGCAGACCATGCGCGTAAGACCGAGCGGCCCATCGTTCTGGTTGGCCATTCGCTTGGCGCGCTGTCGATCGTCCACGCCGCGCCTCTGCTTGCGGATATGGGCGCGCGCGCGGCCTTTCTCGTCGCGCCGCCGTCGCAGCGCGTCCTCGCCACCATGCCCGAAATCGATCCCCGTTTCAGCGACATTCCCTCCACGCCACTGCCCTTTCCTTCCGTCCTCGTCGCCAGCCGCGACGACCCCTACGCAACCTATGAGGAAAGCGAAGCGATGGCGCGCGACTGGGGCTCAACCATCGCCGATGCGGGCAATGCCGGACACATCAACAACGAATCCGGCCATGGCCCCTGGCCCGAGGGCCTGATGCGGTTTGCCGGCTTTCTGAAGACTCTCTAAGCTCTCCCCCAACGATAAAGTTGGGAGGAAACTATGCGTCTTCACGGCGGAGCCATGCTTTTGGCTGCGATGACGGCAACGGCGGTGCAAGCCGATCCCATTGCCGATCCCATTGCCGATTTCTATCGCGGCAACACCATCCGCATCATCAATTGGGCATCGGCGGGCGGCGAATACGACATTCACGGCAAGCTGGTGAGCCGCTTTCTCGGCCGCCATCTGCCTGGCCAGCCAACGGTGCTGCATCAGACGATGACCGGCGGCGGCGGTCTCGTCGCCGCCAACTATCTCTACAACGTTGCGCCGAAGGACGGCACGACACTCGGCATCATGGTGTCGAGCCTGCCGCTCTCACAGGTGCTGGGCGATGCCGCCGTGCGTTTCGATGCCGGCCGCTTCAATTGGATTGGCACGATCGCGCCGACGCAGGAATGTCTCGTCGCCTGGCACACCACCGGCGTCAAAACCTGGGACGAGATGACGAAGCGCGAATTCGTTCTCGGCGCCAGCGGCGCGGGCTCACCGAGCGTCATGGTGCCGACGGTGATGAACGCGCTGCTCGGCACCAAGATCAAGATCGTGCCCGGCTATCCCGGCGGCGCGCAGATTAATCTGGCCATGGAGCGCGGCGAATCCATGGGCCGCTGGAACACCCTGTCCTCGTGGAAGGTGACCAATCCCAATTGGATCGCCAACAAGAACATCGTCTTCCTCGTACAATCGGCGCTGAAGACATCCAATGGTGTGACCGATGCGCCGCTCCTCACCGAGCTTGCCCGCAATGACGACGATCGCAAGATTTTCGCTTTGCTCGCCACCGGCTCCGAACTCGGCCGTCCTCTCGTCGGTTCGCCCGGCATTCCGCCTGAGCGGCTAGCGGCTTTGATCAACGCCTATCGCGCGCTTTTCAAGGATGAGGACTTCCGTCACGAAGCCCAGAACCTCAAGATCGAAATCGATCCGATCATCGGCCAGGACCTGCAAGCCATCGTGACATCGGCGCTCGCCACACCCAAGCCCTTGGCCGAACGGTTGAAAAAACTGGTCGAATAAGGCCGGAGCGTCGCCAACCGCATCATTCAACATCGCTTGAACGGAGCCTGCGCATCCTGGACGGGCCACGGCCGCCTGCTTATCTTGAGAGGATCAAGCGAGGAAACATGATCGTCCTGTCACGCCGCATTCTCATCGCCACGGCCGCCTGCGGCCTCCTCGCCAGTGTCATGCCCGCCTGGGCGACGGAGCGTCAACCCTATACGGAAGCGGCTTTTCTCGCCGCCCAGAAAGCCGGGCGATCGATCGTCGTCGAAGTCCACGCGCCCTGGTGCCCGATCTGCGCCAAGCAGAAAGTCGTCATGGAGCAATTGGAGAAGAAGCCCGAGTTCGACAAACTGCTGATCTTCGCCGTCGACTTCGACACGCAGAAAGACGTGCTGAAGAAATTCCGCGTCACCCGCCAATCGACCTATATTAGTTTCACCGGCACGGACGAGATGCAGCGTTCCACCGGCATCACCGATCCGATGTCGTTGGAGGCTCTGCTCCAGACCGCGCTCTGAACGAGGGGACAGGGTGACCACGCTCGCGCTCGCTTTCATCGCCGGCCTGCTGACCCTTCTCTCGCCTTGCGTGTTGCCGCTGCTGCCGATCGTGCTTGGCGCCGCTACGTCGCAACATCGATGGGGACCGTTGGCGCTTGCGACCGGGCTGGCCCTGTCCTTCACCGTAATTGGCCTGTTCGTCGCGCTGTTCGGTTTCGCGCTCGACATCGATGCCGAATTCTTCCGCAAGGTCGCCGCGATCCTCCTCATCCTGATCGGTGTCATCTTGATGCTGCCGGCGGCGCAGATGCGGCTTGCCACCGCGGCAGGCCCCATCTCCACTTGGGCCGAAAACCGCTTTGGCGGCTTTTCCACGTCCGGCCTCGGCGGTCAGTTCGGCGTCGGCCTGCTGCTCGGCGCGGTCTGGTCGCCCTGCGTCGGCCCGACCTTGGGTGCCGCCAGCATTCTTGCCGCACGCGGCGAGAATCTTGGCATGGTGACGCTCACCATGATCGTGTTTGGGATCGGCGCCGGCCTGCCGCTGGCCCTGCTCGGCTTCGCCTCGCGCCAGTCGCTGCTGGCGTGGCGTGATCGCCTGCGCGGCAGCGGCACGCCCCTTAAGATCGGTTTCGGTCTGCTGCTGATCGCGGCCGGCCTCGCCGTCCTGACCGGCATCGACAAGCGCCTCGAGACATTCCTCGTCAACGTCTCGCCGCAATGGCTGACCGACCTGACGACGCGCTTTTAAACGCTCGCCTGAATGTGGTCGCGCACCTTCGGATAGATGCGATTGTCCCACCGCTTGCCGTTGAATACGCCATAGTGCCCGGCGCCCGGCTCCATATGATGCGATTTCATATAGGGCCGCAGACCGGAACACAGATCATGCGCCGCCAACGTCTGGCCGATGGCGCAAATGTCGTCGCGCTCGCCTTCGACGGTGAGCAGAAAAGTGCGTTTGATCGCCTTGGGCTCGATAAGACGACCGCGATAGGTAAGCTGCCCCTGCGCCAACGCCGCATCCTGAAACACGCTCTTGATCGTCTGCAAATAGAACTCGCCGCTCAAATCCATGATGGCGAAATATTCCTTGTAGAAATCGCGGATCGTATCGGCCTTCTCGAACTCGCCTTCGAGACGGTGCTTGAACAGATCGGCGAAGGATTTCGCATGCCGTTCGAGATTCATGCTCATGAAGGCGGCGAGCTGCAGGAAGCCCGGATAGACCAGGCGGCCGCTGCCTTTGAGCGTGCCCGGCACGATGCCGACGAGCTTGTCGCGAAACCATTCCAACGGATGGTCGGTCGCCAGTTTGTTGACCACGGTCGGCGAAATGCGCGTGTCGATCGGCCCCGCCATCAAGGTCAGGCTGGCGGGCTGATCAGGATCCTTGTCCTGCGCCATCAAAGCGACGGCGGCTAATGTCGGCACCGTCGGCTGACAGACCGCCATCACATGCGATTGCGGCCCGAGAAATTTGATGAAGCGGATCACGTGGTCGATGAAATCATCGAGGTCGAACGGCCCCGCCGACAGCGGAATGTCGCGCACGTTCTTCCAGTCGGAAATATAAACCTGATAGTCCTTCAGCAGCGTGCGCACCGTGCCGCGCAACAGCGTGGCGAAATGGCCGGACATCGGCGCCAGCAGCAGCACTTTCGGCGCGTCCTCGCCGCCCTTGCGGGTGAAGCGCAGCAGCGAACAGAAATCCGTATCGAGCGCGACTGTCTCGGTGACCGGCTTGGTCTCGCCGCGCACCTCCACCGTTTTGATGCCGTAGTCGGGCCGCGTGTGGGTGAAGCCGGCGAGCGCGACAAGCTCGTAATAGGCGGCCATCCGCTTGATCGGCGACGCGGTGACATCGCTGCCCCAGACCGTGAGGATGCGCTCGGCATTCGCCGCCAGCATCCGGACCGGATCGGTGAGATCGGCGTAGGCTTGATAATATTGATACATCGCCACGGCACCCGGTTACGCGAAAGACCGAAGCAAGGCATATGCCATGGCATAGCGATTGCATTGATATTGCAAATGATCGCGGCCCAACAGGCGGGGAGCATGGCGCGTACCACCATTACCTTGAGCAGTCGGAATTATTCATCCTGGTCCCTGCGCGGCTGGCTGATGGCCAAGCAGTCGGGCGTGCCGTTCACGGAAATCATGGTGGCGCCTGACGATCTCGATGCCCGCGCCGAGATTTTGCTGCTCTCGCCATCGATCCTGGTGCCCTGTCTGGAATATGAAGGCATCAAGATTTGGGACACGTTGGCGATTGGTGAGTTTCTCAACGAGATCGCCCCAAAGTCGGGCCTTCTGCCCAAAGATCGGGCGAAGCGTGCCCATTGCCGCTCCATCTCCGGCGAAATGCATTCCGGCTTCAGCGCGCTGCGCTCGGCCCTGCCGATGAATTTGCGGGCACGGTTCCCGAATTTCAAAGTCTGGTCGAAAGCCGATGCCGATATCGCGCGCATCGCCACCATCTGGAACGAATGCCTGCGCGCCTATGGCGGACCGTTCCTGTTCGGCGAATTCTCCATGGCCGATGCCATGTATGCGCCCGTCGCCACCCGTTTCGTCACCTATGACGTCAAACTGGATGCCGCCTGCGCCGGCTATCGCGATCGCGTTCTCGCCTGGCCGGCGATGCAGGAATGGACCGATACCGCCTTGGAGGAACCGGAAGAAATCGAGGAACTCGAAGTCGAATTTTAAAAAAGCGCGAAGGGAAGATCCCGGGGCCAAGGCAAGCGACGAAGGTCAGCCGTGTTTGAAGCGTGGCGAAAGGAGCATGCCATGTTGGACAAGCCCACTACCGAGCCTGACACCACTTCCGCCTCTGCGACGGAGTTCTCCCACACCAAGCCCGCCGACACGCAATGGCGTGGCGAAGGCCTGCGCGACTTCTTTCTCTATAAGGACCTTGGCATCGCCAAGGCGACCAATGGCAAGGTCATCGCCCATCTGGTGAAGGCCAATCTGCCGCCGGAGAAAGGCACCGGCTGGCACATTCACGTCGCCGATTTCCAGATCGTGTTGATGACCAAGGGCTGGGCGAAATTCATGTACGAGGACAAGATCACCCTCGTCGAAGCGGGTGACTGCGTCCACCAGCGCCCCGGCATCGTGCACTATCTCTACGATTACTCGCCCGACATGGAATATCTTGAAATCGTCGGCCCCGCCGATTTCGCCAGTATCGATGTCGAGGAAGGCCCCGCCGAAGTGCCGGCGCCGACGCCCTGGAAATAAACGCGCGCTTGGCCGCATAAAGAGGGATGCTGAAACATCCCCTTTTTCTGCGCACCGGCGAAACGCAAACCGTAATGAGACAAGCCGCAATGAGAAAGGCCGCCGCACAAAGTGCGACGGCCTGACGAGTTCGATTGTGCGACTGAGTTTAAATCAGCGCGAATAGAATTCGATGACCAGGTTCGGTTCCATCACGGTCGGATAGGGAACCTCCGACGGCAGCGGAATGCGGGTGACCTTGGCGGTCATCTTGCCGTGATCGACTTCGTAATAATCCGGCACGTCGCGCTCGGCGAGCTGGCTCGCTTCCAGAACGATGGTGAGCTGGCGAGAAGCTTCCTTCACTTCGATCACGTCACCGACCTTCACCAGGTACGAAGCGATGTTGACCTTGCGGCCATTGACCTTGACGTGGCCGTGGTTGACGAACTGGCGGGCCGCGAAAACGGTCGGCACGAACTTGGCGCGATAGACCACCGCGTCGAGACGACGCTCGAGCAACGCGATCAGGTTGTCGCCCGAGTCGCCCTTCATGCGCACCGCTTCCTGATAGTACTTGCGGAACTGCTTCTCGGAGATGTTGCCGTAGTAGCCCTTGACCTTCTGCTTGGCCTTGAGCTGGGTGCCGTAGTCGGAGAGCTTGCCCTTGCGGCGCTGGCCGTGCTGGCCCGGGCCGTATTCGCGGCGGTTCACCGGGCTCTTCGGGCGACCCCAGATGTTCTCGCCCATGCGGCGGTCGATTTTGTACTTGGATTCTGCGCGTTTGGTCATCTTAGTCCTCAAAAACCGTGTCATATCGGCAAAAGGACCAAGGCCAGCGCCCGCGCTGGAGTCTGAAAGGACTTCCGGCGCATCGCTCGTCCGCGATCCTTCCGCCATGGGAAGGAAAGCGCCCTCCTCTGCCTCTTTAAGAGGCCGACAGGCTGCTCACCGCGCCGGAAAATCCGGCCTGGGAACGGCCACGGGTGCATGATCCCGGCACCCAAAGGCGCCCGGACCGGGGCTCTGTAGGGGCGACGCCCCTAAAAGTCAAATCCCTTCCGGCTTTATGGCCGCCGATCAATCCTCTAGGAAGGACACCAGGGAAAACGGGAGCGGTCACGCATCCCGGGGAAAATCGAGGAAAAACAAGGGAGGAAATACATGATCGTCTCGCGCGCCCGGCGCATCGCAGCCCTGTCGGCTCTGTTGGCTTTCACCGCGCCAGCCATGGCGCAAAATAACAAAGACCCGATCGCCGATTTTTATCGCGGCAAGACCGTCACCATCGTCGCCGGCTCGTCGGTCGGCGGCGGACTGGATGTCTATGCCCGCCTGCTCGCCCGCCATCTGCAACGTTTCATCCCCGGCAATCCCGCCGTGGTGGCGACCAATATGCCCGGCGCCGGCTCGCTGATCGCTGCCAAACATCTTTATACGGTCGCCCCGAAGGACGGCACCCATATCGCCATCTTCCTGCCGGGCGCGATTTTCGAACCGCTGTTTGGCACCACCGAGCGCGCCAGTTTCGATCCGACCAAGCTCAACTTCATCGGCAACGGCAATTCCGAAGCGGTGGTCTGCATCACCCGTCGCGATGCACCGGTGCAGACCTATGGCGATGTCTTCCAGAAGGAACTCGTCATCGGCGCCACTGGCCCCGGCAGCACGCTGGTCGATTATCCCGTCGTCATCCGCAATCTGCTCGGCGCGAAGCTGAAGATCATCTCGGGTTACAAGGGCTCGCGCGAGGTGAACCTCGCCGTTCAGCAAGGCGAATTGCAGGGCATCTGCGGCCTCGGCTGGTCATCGGCAAAACTGCAATATCCCGATCTGTTCGAGCCGAGCAGCCTCGTCAAAGTACTGGCTCTGGAGGACGTGAAGCCGCATCCGGAACTAGCCAGCAAGAACATTCCACTCACCGTCGATTTCGCCAAGACGCCGGAACAACGCCAGATCCTGAATCTGTTCTACACCCAAGGCGTCATCACGCGGCCCTTCGCGCTGCCGCCAGGCGTGCCGCAGGAGCGCGTTGCCGCCCTGCGCAAGGCGTTCATCGACACGATGCGCGATCGCGAATTGCAGGCCGACGCCGCCAAGCAGCGCACCGACGCGGTGCCGCAAACCGGCGAAGAACTACAACAGATCGTCGACACGCTCTACACCACCTCGCCGCAGCTCATCGGCCAGCTCAAGGAAGCGCTGAACGCGAAGTAGGAACCGTCATTGCGAGCGTAGCGAAGCAACCCAGGGATCAAGGTGTAGAGACAGACGAGAATATGCCTGTACCACAGTCATTTCTTCACATTCTACCACGCGCCCATGGATTGCTTCGTCGCTGCGCTTCTCGCAATGACGATGAGGCTCTTAATCTCGGTCCGGCGCTCCCAACGGAAAGTAGGAGCGATACGGCCGCCCGCCATCGACAGCCTGTTTGACGGCGGGATGCTGGAGCAGGCGCGCACGATAGGCCCGCACCTGCGCAAAATGCGGCGCGATTTCATGCGCCCAATCGGCATAGAACAGGCTGGGCGCGGCGGCACAATCGGCCAAGGTGAAATCGCCACCGGCCGCCCACGACCGTCCCTTGAGATGCGCCTCAAGCCAGCCATAGGCCGTGTCGAGCATGCCACGCGCTTCCTCGACGCCATAGCCATCCCGCACCTCGACCGGCCGCAACTGGTTGAGAACGATCTTCTGCATCGGCGTCATGATGTAATTGTCGAAGAAGCGATCGAGCATGCGCACGTCGAGCGCCGCCGCGGGATCCTCGGGCACGAGGCGCACGCGGCCTCTGTGATGCACGTCGAGATATTCGATGATGACAGTCGACTCGACCACGGTCTTGTCGCCATCGACCAAGGCCGGCATGCGCTTCAGCGGCCAGAGCGCGGAAAATTCCGCCAGGGCAACCTTATCCTCGAGGATACGCAGATCGAACGGCGTCTCGTTCAGGTCCAAGGCAATGAACACCTTCTGACAATAGGACGAGAACGGGTGGCCATAGAGCGTCAACGACATCGGTCTCTCCTCAACGGTCGCGGCGATAGTGCAGAATGACCGATCCAGTGCCGAGCGCGATACATTCGGTGCGCGTCAGCGGCAGGTCCGGCCGCCCCTCTTCGAACAGTTTCTTGCCAGAACCGAACAACACCGGCGCGACCATCAATCGATATTCGTCGGGCAGGTCGAGCGCCACCAGGCTGTTGATGAGACCGGCTCCGCCGAAGCAAAAGACATCCCCCTTCACATCCGCTTTCAGCGCCGCGATCGTGCCGGCGAGATCGCCATTGGCGAGCGTGCCGTTCCAGCCGGGATCGCCGGTGAAGGACCGCGAGACCAGCGTCTTCGGCAGACGGTTCATCGTCGGCGCATAGGAAATGCTAGCGGCGATGCTCGTCGGATCGGTGGCGGCGGGAGCCCAAAAATCCTTCATCTTGAAGAAATTCACCCGCCCATAGACCAGATGCCCGGCCCGATCGAGGGCATAGCGCGACCAATGGCGCTCGACCTCGTCCGACCATGGCGGCGGCACGAACTCCCCGCCCGGCTTCTCGATATAGCCGTCCACGCTCGTCACCATCGATACGATCAACTTGGCCATGAGTGCCTCCTTCATCAAAACCGCTTTCAAATAGCAAGCAGTTGTGAAATGCCATAACTGATCCTATATTGCAAGCAGTTTTGGAGAGCCTGTCATGGAACCCGGTCCTCGCTCCGGTTGCCCGATCAATTTGACCCTGGAAATGCTGGGGGATCGCTGGAGTCTGATCGTCATTCGCGACGTCATGTTCGGCAATCGGCGGCATTACCGCGAACTGCTCAACCAGTCAGACGAGGGCATCGCCTCGAACATCCTGGCCGACCGGCTGAAACGGCTGGTCGCCTCGGGCCTGCTGTCGCGCCGCGACGACCCCAGCCATAAGCAGAAGGCGATCTACAGCCTCACCGAGCCGTCGATCGAACTGGTGCCTTTGCTGGCGCAGATGGGCGCCTGGGGCCGCCGGCACACGCCCGTGTCACCGGAACTGTCGATCCGCGCCGAAATTCTAGAAAAAGGCGGCCCGCCGCTGTGGCGGGCTTTCATGGATGAATTGCGCCATCTGCATCTGGATGCGCCCAAGCCCGAACGCTCGGTCTTCGGGCAATTGCAGGCCGCTTATCTGGATGCGGTGGCGCAACGCGACGCGCAAACCACCGCAGCCAAATAGCTCAGACCAGCTTCACCAATTGCTTGCCGAAATTGCCGCCCTTCAGCATGGCGAAAAACGCCTGCGGCGCAGCCTCAAGTCCCTCGGCCACGGTTTCGCGCCAACGTAGGCGCCCGGCGGCCACGTGGCCGGCGAGTTCCGACAGTGCCTGCGGCCACACGGACAGATGATCGGAGACGATGAAACCTTCGAGGCGCGAACGCGTATCGAGCAGCACGCGCACGTCGGGCAATGGCGTCGGCGTGCCGTCATAGCCAGATGAGACGAGACCGCAGAGCGCGATGCGCGAGAACGGATTGAGCCGCCGCATCGCCTGGCGAAACGGTTCGCCGCCGACATTCTCGAACAGGCCGTTGATCCCGCCCGGCAGCGCTTCTTTCAGCCGCGCCGGAAAATCCGCATCGCGATGATCGACGCAGGCGTCATAGCCAAGATCGCTGACCGCGAAGGCGCACTTCTCCGGCCCACCGGCGATACCGACGGCGCGTGCGCCCGCCAGTTTCACCAATTGCCCGACGACCGAGCCAACGGCACCGGTCGCCGCCGACACCAGAACGGTCTCTCCGGCCTTCGGCGCGATGATCTTCGTGACCCCATACCAGGCGGTGACACCGGGCATGCCGACCGGCCCAAGCCACGCCTGGATCGGCGTGCCCGGCTCGATCTTGCGCAGGCCCTTGCCGTCGCTGAGGCCATAAAGCTGCCAGCCGCCGGTGCCGACCACGCGATCGCCGACGGCGAAGCGCGGATTGCGCGAGGCCACCACCTCGCCCACCGTGCCGCCGATCATCACCTCGCCCAGGGGCTGCGGCTGCGCATAGGATTTGCCGTCGTTCATCCGCCCGCGCATGTAGGGATCGAGCGACAGATAATGATGGCGCACCAGCACCTCGCCCTCGCCGGGCGCAGCGGTTTCACTCTCGACGAGCTGAAAATTATGCGGCCCCGCCGGCACCTCGCGCGACGGCCGCGAAGCCAGAATGAACGCCTTGTTCTGCGGCATGGATTACGGCCTCAGATAGGCGTAGCCGAGGGATTGCAATTCGGCGAGGCGCACGACGCCGCCCTCTTCCACCACTTTGAAGCCCGGCACCAGATCGGCGAGTTCCACCTTCTGCGCCTTCAACGTATTGCCGCAGGCATCGAATTTGACGCCGGCCTTGGAGAAATTCTCGACCTTCTGCGACACGGCCGGATCGGCCGACATGGCATGAAAGCCCTTCAGGGCCGGCCCGTGCACCACCAGCACGATTTCGACGCCCTTCGGGCCGCCATCGAGATGGTTCTGGATATTACCGAGAACGAAGACCACCTTGTCGGCATCCGACAGATGATAGGCCACTTTATTGGCGGAGACTTTCGCTGCGCCACCGGCACCTTGAGCCGAAGCTTGGGTTACAATGGCTTTGGTGGCGAAAACGCCGCCGACGGCGGCTACCGCGGCCTTGAAAATATTGCGCCTGTCCATGTCGCGCTCCCTGCGTCGATCGATCGACCGACAGGCTAGCACTTCATCCAGCCGAGCGCAGCCTGTTCCCGACGGCCAAACCGGGCCCCTGGAGACCGGACTTGACGGCGCGGCCGAAGCGGGCCACCCAACAGCCCTCATGCAAGATCCCATGATTGACTGGCCCGACACATTCACTTTCGACGGTTTCGCCATCGACGAGACGGCGCGCGAAGTGGCGCTGAACTATCGGCTGGGCGACACGATCGCCTTCACCGAGCGCCTGACCTTCGAGACACCGCTACCCTCAGCCGGCTCGCCGCTGCGTCCGGGTTTCGAGGCGGCGCTCGAGGCCCTGCACATCCTGGCCGGTGTCTCCTATTACAAGACCTGCCTGCCCCGGCATCTCATCATTCGCGGCGCCAGCCTTGATGACGAACAGCGCCGCTTCTTCCAGACCCTCTATGTCGACGGGCTCGGCGAATTCGGCGTGCGCAACAAGCTCGACGTCGCGGCGCGCGTCGATTTCCTCAACGCCCGTTTTGACAATACCCGCCCGGTGCGCAGCGCCGGCACCGCGCCGCTGACACGCCGCGCCGCCGTGCTGATCGGCGGCGGCAAGGATTCGCTCGTCTCGGTCGAAATGCTGCGTGCCGGCGGCGAACCGATGAGCCTGTTCGCCGTCAATCCGAAAAAGCCCATTCTCGAATCCGCCGCCGCCAGCGGCCTGCCCTTCGCCAAGGTAACACGCAAGCTCGATCCGCTGCTGTTCGAACTGAACGAGAAGGGCGCGCTCAACGGCCATGTGCCGATCACCGCCATCGTCAGTTTCATCGCGCTGGCGGCGAGTTTTGTTTACGGCTTCGATACGGTGATCCTGTCGAACGAGCGCTCCGCCGACCAAGGCAATGTCAATGTCGATGGCCGCGACATCAATCACCAGTTCTCCAAGACCACCGGCGCCGAGCGCGATCTGTCAGCCTATGTGAGAAGCCACATCGACAAAGGCCTCATCTATTTCTCGCTGCTGCGGCCTTTATCGGAAGCCCATATCGGCCAGTTGATGGCACGCGTCAGCCGCTACGACCACGCCTTCACCTCCTGCAACCGCGCCTTCCAGATCAATCCGAAAGAGGAGCCGAAGCGCTGGTGCGGCGATTGCCCGAAGTGCCGCTTCACCTTCCTCATCCTCGCCAATGCGATGGAGAAGCCGCGCATCGAAGGCATCCTCGGCAAGAACATGCTCGACGATCCATCGCAGATCCAGGGCTATGAGGAATTGATGGGCCTCTCCGGCCACAAGCCATGGGAATGCGTCGGCGAGATCGCCGAATCCGGCGCCGCGCTGCTGCGTCTCGCCGAACGACCCGAATGGCAGGACGCCGCGATCATTCGCGCGCTGGCGCCACGCCTCAAGCCCTTGATGCCGAACTGGCAGGAGATCTGGGACGAGTTGATGACGCCGTCGCCCGATCACGCCTTGCCACCGCGCTATGCCGCCATGCTCGATGCCTATGTCCGCTAAGCCGCGCACCATCGCCATCTGGGGCTATGGCCGCGAAGGCCAGGCGGCGCTTGCCCACCTGCAGGCGCTGCATCCGGCCGACACATTCGCGGTCTTGAACGACACGCCCCTCGATATCCCGCCACCGGCTGACGTTCGTACCGTCACCGGCGAGGCGGCAGGACAGGCGCTGCGCAGCGAGGCTTTCGACTTGATCGTCAAAAGCCCCGGCATCAGCCTTTATCGTGAGGAAGCGACAGCCGCCCGCGCACGCGGCGCGACGATCACTTCGGCCACCAATCTGTGGTTCGAGGAAAACGCCAAGGCCCACACCATTGCCGTGACCGGCACCAAGGGCAAGAGCACGACTTCGCGGCTCATCGATCACATCCTGCGCCAGGCGGGACGCGACGTGGCGCTGCTCGGCAATGTCGGTGTTGCAGCCCTGGGCCAGAAGGCTGGCCGCGATCACACGGTGCTGGAACTGTCGTCCTACCAGATCGCCGACCTTGCCCACGCGCCCTCCATCGCGGTGATCACCAATCTCTATGTCGATCACGTGCCCTGGCACGGCTCGATCGCGCAATATCATGCCGATAAACTGCGTTTGATCGCCGACGCTAAAACGCGCGCCGTCCTCAATCACGGCAACGAAGGCCTGCGCACGCATGCGGCTCAGCGCGCCAACGTGCTGTGGTACAATCGCGACGACGGCTTCCATGTGCGCGACGGTGCGCTGTTCTTCCGGCAGCAGAAAGTCGACACCAGCCAGTTCCCGCTGCGCGGCAATCACAATCTGGAAAATCTCGCCGCCGCCTGCGCGGTGGCCGACGATCTCGGCGTGACGGGATTGCGCGAACGCGTCGCCATTCCCGACTTCGCGCAATTGCGTCATCGCCAGGAAGAGTTCCGCGCCAGCAATGGCGTGCTCTGCGTCAACGATTCGATCTCGACTGTGCCGGAGGCCACCCTCGTCGCGCTCGAAGCCTATCGCGGTCTGCCCTGCGTGCTCATTCTCGGTGGCAACGATCGCGGCCAGAACCACGCGGCGCTGCTCGATTATCTGCCGGGCGCCGGCCTTTCGGCATTACTGCTGCTGCCCGACACCGGCCGGCGCATTGCCGAGGAGATGCAGGATCGCACCTGGCCCTTCCCCATCGTGCCGGTCGACGATCTTCAGCAGGCCGTGCGCGAAGCCATGGCGCGCGCGCCGCAAGATGGCGTCATCATGCTCTCCCCGGCGGCACCGAGCTTCGGCCAGTTCCGCAATTTCGAGGAACGCGGCGACCGCTTCAAGGAGCTGGCGACTACTCTTTGACGCCCCACCCTCGCGCGATCTCGGCGATGCGGTTGGCCGTCATCTCCGGATGCGAACGCACCACGTCGTGCAACGCATCGAATTCGCTGTAGTCCCAATCGGGCTTGCCCTTCACTTCATCGGCGAATTGATAGAAGGGCGAGCCCTTGTAGGCCGTGCAGAGAATGTAGTGGCGACGCGGCCAGATGCGCTCAGCCTCCGGCCGCACCGAGGTCCATTTTTCCGACATGGTGCCGATGGGCTGCGGCGTGAAAAGAGGCCCCCATTTGGCCGCCAGTTCCGGCGGCATCGGCGGCACGTTGGGGCGCGGCACCGAAAAACCGCCGTCATGCGCCATCGCCCCCTTCTTCTGCATTTCGACACGTTCGGGACCGGCGATGTCCCACAGCGATTGCCCACTCTTGGGCAGGAAGGCATCGAGATAAACCATGCCGGCGACACGCTGCGGTTCGCGATCGACCGCGCCGGTGATCACCATGCCGCCGTAGCTGTGCCCGACGACCAGAACGTTCTCCAATTCCTCATAACGCATCAGGCCTGAAATATCGGCGATATGCGTCGACAACGTCACCTGACGGGGATCGACATGGGAACGCTCGGCGATGCCGGTCATCGACGGCGCATAGACATCGAAGCCCTGTTTACGCAACAGCCGCGCCGTATCGCGCCACGACCACGCGCCTGCCCACGCGCCATGCACCAAGAGAATGGTCATCCGTTTCCTCCCTGCGGCTTTGCCGTTTATTCGTCTCCCGGCTTGCCTAGCGCGCTCTCGCCTTCTTGACCAGTCTCGGCCTCTTCTTGTTTCTGTTTCTGTCGCCGCCGCGTCTTGGCTTCGAGCCGCGGCCCTTCGGCGATGCGCACGATGGCGCCCCACAGGGTGCGCACGTCCTGTTCGGTCAATTGCATGCGGTGGAACATGTTGCGCAGATTGCGCTGCATGCTCGGCCTTTTGCTCGCCGGCCGGAAGAAGCCGCCCTCTTCGAGCTTGCTCTCGAAATAGGCGAAGAAGGACACGATCATCTCGCGCGTTGCTGGATGCGAGCGTTCCGGCGTGGCGAAAGGCATCGCGCTGCCATGGGCGGCGCGGAACCACTCATAGCCGGTGAGCAACACCGCCTGCGCCAGATTCAGCGATGCATAGGCCGGATTGACCGGGAAGGTGATGATGGCATCGGCGAGCGCCACCTCGTCGCTGTCGAGCCCGGTGCGCTCGGGGCCGAAGAGAATGCCGTGCTTGGCGCCCGTGACGACACCCGCCTGGGTCTCGCGCATGGCGACCTCAGGCGCTTCGACCCGCTTGCCCTGGCCACGTTCGCGCGCGGTCGTCGCCCAGACAAAATTAAGATCGGCGACCGCCTCTTCCAGGCTGTCGTAGAGTTTCGCGCCTTCCAGCAGATGCACCGCGCCAGCGGCGGCCGCATTGGCGCCCTTGCGCAAAGCGCCCGTGCGCGGCCAGCCCTCACGCGGATTGACCAGGCGCAGATCGTCGAGGCCGAAATTGGCCATCGCCCGCGCGCACATGCCGATGTTCACCGCAAGCTGCGGTCGCACCAGGATGACGGCCGGGCCGCCGGCGATATTGGTTTGCGTTTTATTCGTGCCTGCGCCGACCACCCAAAACTCCGCTACCTCTCAAGGCGGCGCACCATAGTCCTTGCTCGGGCAACGGCAAGCGCCACAAAAGCAAACGGGCGGCCAAAGCCGCCCGTGCCAAAAATCTGTCTCGGATTACGGCGCCGCCGTCTGGCCCCGGCCGCGATCGCCGCCGGCCCAGCGCTTTTGCCCCTGTTGGCCGCCATTCGGCTTGCCGAAGCCCGGCTTGCCCGAACCCGGTTTGCCAAAATGGCGCTTGCCGGCATGAGGGTTCGCATAGGGCTTGCCGCCCGGCGCATGGGTGGCCTGCACGCCCGGTTCGCCCCGAACCGGCGCGGGCCCACGCGGACCGGCAGAACGCTGGTCTTGACGCTGATCCTGACGATGACCTTGCGGGTGTTGTCCGCCGCGCGGGCCGGCATTCTGTCCCTTGCGGTGCGGCTTCTTGGCCTGACGCTCGGCATAAGGCGTGCCCGACGGCGGCGGCGACGAGCGCCGCTCGATCGCCGGAATCGTCATGCGCGTCAGCTTCTCGATGCCGCGCAACAGAGCGCGCTCGCTGTTCTCGCACAGCGAGACGGCCACACCCTCGGCGCCGGCGCGCGCCGTGCGGCCGATGCGGTGCACATAGCTTTCCGGCACTTCCGGCAGTTCGAAGTTGATCACATGGCTGACGCCCGACACGTCGATGCCGCGCGCCGCGATGTCAGTGGCGACCAGAACGCGAATACGACCCTGTTTGAAATCGTCGAGCGCCCGCACCCGCTGCCCCTGGCTCTTATTGCCATGGATCGCGGCCGACGGAATTTTTGAGATGTCCAACGCTTTGCTGACGCGATCGGCGCCGCGCTTGGTGCGGGTGAAAACGATGGTGCGCTGGAACTCTTCGTTCTTCAAAAGCTCGATGAGGATGCTCTGCTTGGCGCCGCCATCGACCATGATGACTTCCTGGCGCACCCGCTCGGCGGTGGTCGCCACGGGCGTCACCGCCACCTGAACCGGATTCTTGAGGAATTCGGCGGCCAGAGTGGCAATCTCCTTCGGCATGGTGGCCGAGAAGAACAGGCTCTGGCGCTGCTTCGGCAGTTTGGCCAGGATTTTACGGATCGGCACGATGAAACCGAGGTCGAACATGTGATCGGCCTCGTCGAGCACGACGATATCCGTGGTCGCCAGGCTGATATTGCCCGAGTCCATATGGTCGAGCAGACGGCCCGGCGTGGCGACGAGCACGTCGACGCCGCGTGACAACGCCTTCACCTGGCCGCCATAGGAGACGCCGCCGACCACGGCCGCCACCTGGATGCCCATGAAACGGCTATAGGCGCGGAAACTTTCGGCGATCTGCGCCACCAGTTCGCGCGTCGGCGCCAGCACCAGCGCGCGGGCCCGGCGCGGTTCGGGAACTTTCCGCTCGCCGGCGAAGCGGGTGAGGATCGGCAAGGCAAAAGCCGCCGTCTTGCCGGTGCCCGTCTGGGCGATACCGAGCAAGTCATGGCCTTTGATGAGATGGGGAATGGCCTGCGCCTGGATCGGCGTCGGCGTTTCATAGCCCTCCTTACGCAGAGCGCGGAGGATGGTCTCGGCAACGCCAAGAGCCGCAAAATCGGTCACGATGAATCTTTCATTAGCCCCGGACACGGCTTTTCAAGCCGTTCAAAGGCTGGTTTGGGGGACGCGCCCCGCGTATCCGGGCTGTCGTGGGGTTTCAGATGGGGCGCTCAACGGAGGAGCCGAAAAGACGGCTTAACGCGACCGGAGCACCCTTTGCTGCGATGCAGCGTGCTCCAAATAGGCAGAAATCGCCGTCCCGTCAAGGAATTCCGTCCAGCCCCACCGTCGAAATCGTCGCAGCGGAAGCCTTATTTCCACGCCAACAGATTGAACAGAAAGCCTTCCGGCTTCAGCGTACCGCCCGTCGGGATCTTCACCTCGGCGCTATGGGCGATGACGGAGGCCAGCGGCGTGATCGGCATGGAATAGCGCTCGCTGGTTGCCCGGTCGAAAATGCGCTTCAGCAGTTCCTCGCGCTTTTTCGGGTCCATTTCCGTCTGGGACCGCTTTTGCAGGTCCTCCAACTGCGGATCCTGGTTGTAGTTCCGGTCGCCCTTTTCATACATGAAATTGACCGTCGACTCGACGTCGGGCGAACCGCCGCCGTTGTCCCACAACACGATGAAGGCCTGCAGTTGCCCGGCCGCCCGCTTGGTGACGAAACCGGTCGAGGTCAGCGTGTCGATGCTGGCGTTGATGCCGACCTTGCGCAACTGACCGGCCACCGCCTCGGCGACCGGCTGCGCCGCGCCCCAGGTGGTGATCGTCAGGTTGAAACCGTCCGGCTGCCCCGCCTCTTTCAGCAATTGCTTCGCCTTGGCGAGATCATAGCCCGGCGGATCGATCGAGGAGGCGCAGCCCATGATCTGCGGCGGGCACATCGCCTGTTGCAACGGCAGGGCCGCGATCTCCTTGGGCTGCAACGCATTGACCAAGACCTTGCGGTCGATGGCGCGGAACATCGCCTCGCGCACGCGAACGTCCTTGAACTTGCCGAACCCTGAGCGGTCGGCCGCGTCCAGCATCAGATAGGTGAAGGACACGCTGGGGCGCACCGAAATCTCGATGGCCGGATTGCTCTGCATCATGCCGGCGATGTCGCTGGGCACGTCATACATCAAGTCCTGATCGCCGATCATCATTTTGGCGAGCTGGGTCTGCTGATCGGGCACCGGCGCGATCACGATCTTGCCGATCTTCGCGGCGGGCTGACCGAGATTCACTTCCTTGAAGTAAGGATTCTTTTCGAGAACGACGCCCCTGCTCGGATCGACCATCGTCACCTTATAGGGACCGGTGCCGACGGGATTGCGGCCGAAGAGCGCTTTGTCGGCCAGCTTGCCATGCACGTCGGAAGGATAGATCGGCAAGGTCGTGGTCAGGCGCGCCAGGATCGGGGCGAACGGCTGCTTCAGCTTCAAACGCACCGTATATTGGTCGACCTTCTCGACCGCTTCGAACAAGCCGAAACGCGCTTCCTTGAAGCGGAACTTGCTCGCTGGATCCATGACGAAATTGATCGTATAGACCACGTCGTCGGCATCGAAATCCGAACCGTCCTGGAATTTGACGCCCTGGCGCAATTTGAATTCGATCGTCTTGTCGTCGACGAAAGTCCACGATTCCGCCAGCCCCGGCAGGATCTGGCGTTTGTCGGCATCATATTGAACGAGCGTATCGAAGACCGAGCGCGTGATCAGATCGGTTTGCGGCTGCGGATCATAGATCGAATCGACGATCGAGATCGGCTGATAGACGCCGATGCGCAATGTGTCCTTGGCCTTCTGCGCCAGGGCCGGCAACGGCGACAGGCCAACAGCCAGCGCGACAAAACCCAAACTGAAAAATGATCTCGCGCGCATGACGCTCTCCCTCGGCCGCCAATCCTGTTGGCGAACGGACGTTTCCTACGCGCACGATATGGCAACCTTGACCATCCCGCCAGCACAGAGCCGATCGTAGACCGCCGCAAATTGCCGCGCTCTCAGCGCCACTCCAGCAGATTGAAGGAAAAGCCCTCCGGCTTCTTGGTGCCGCCGACCGGGATCTTCAGATCCTTGTTGTGCGCGATCACGGACGCCAGCGGCGTGATCGGCATCGAATAGCGTTCGGCCGTTGCCTTGTCGAAAATGATCTTGTGAATCGCGTCACGCTTTTGCAGATCGGTTTCCGCCAGAGCCTCCTTCTGTAGACGCTCCAGTTCCGCGTCCTGATTATAGTTGCGATCGCCCTTTTCGTAGAAAAAGTTCACCGTCGATTCCACATCCGGGTTGCCGCCGCCATTGTCCCAGGCCACCAGGTAAGCGGCGAGCTGGCCGCTGGCCCGCTTGGTGACGAAGCCCGTCGATGTCAGGCTTTCGATCCCCGCCGTGATGCCGATGCGCCGCAATTGCCCCGCCACCGCCTCCGCCACCGGACGGGCCGCCCCCCACGTGGCGATCGTCAGACTGAATCCATTCGGCACCCCCGCCTCTTGCAGCAATTGTTTCGAGCGGCTGAGATCGAAGGCCGGAGGCGTCAGCGTCGTGACGCATCCATAGTGCCAGGCATGACACATCGCCGGCTGCAACGGCTCCGCCGCGATCTCCTTGGGTTGCAGCGCATTGACGAGAGCCTGGCGATCGATGGCGCGGAACACGGCCTCGCGCACCCGCTTGTCCTTGAACCGATCGAAGCCGGAGCGGTTGGCCGCATCCAGCATCAGATAGGTGAAGGCAACACTCGGGCGCACCGATATCTGAATATTCGGATTGCTGCGCATGAGATCTGCGACTTCGCTGGGCACGTCATACATGATGTCCTGCTCGCCGATCATCATCTTGGCGAGTTGCGTTTGGTGATCGGGGATCGGCATGACGATGATCTTGCCGATCTTCGCCGCCCGCTGCCCGGCATTGATTTCCTGGAAGGCGGGATTCTTCTCCAGAACGACGCCCCGCGCCGGATCGACCATCGTCGCCTTGTAAGGCCCGGTGCCGATCGGATTGCGACCGAAAGTCGCCTTATCCGCCAGCTTGCCATGAACGTCCGAAGGATAGATCGTCAAACTCGTCGACAGACGCGACAGGATCGGCCCGTAGGGCATTTTGATTTTCAAGCGCACCGTGAACTTGTCGATCTTCTCGATCGATTCGAACAAGCCATAGCGGCTTTCCTTGAAGCGGAACTTGCTCGACGGATCGAGGATGAAATTGACCGTATAGACCACGTCGTCCGCATCGAATTCCGAACCATCGTGGAATTTGACGCCCTGACGCAGTTTGAACTCGATCGTCCTGTCGTCGACGAATGTCCAGGATTCGGCCAGCCCCGGCACCACCTCGCGCCGGTCGGAATCGTATTGCACCAAAGTATCGAACACCATGCGATCCATCAGCGCCGTCTGCGGCTGCGGATCGTAAAACGCATCGATCACCGAAATCGGCTGATAGACACCGATACGCACCGTATCCTGAGCCTTTTGCGCCAGGGCTGGCAAGGGCAATAGGCAGACGATGAAAGCCCATCCCAATCGGCGTTTGACGCGCACCCTGTCCTCCCACGCGGCACGGCGCTGATCGATGCGCCTGTTGATGAAGGCTACAAATGCAAGAGGCGGTGCCCAATCCGGACACCGCCTCCTCACCCGCTAGAAAAGCAGGATCATTTCCACTCGAGCAGATTGAACATGAAGCCTTCCGGCTTCTTGGTGCCGCTCACCGGAATTTTCACGTCCTTGCTATGCGCGATCACGGCGGCGAGCGGCGTAATCGGCATCGAATAACGCTGCGTCGTCGCGCGATCGAAGATCTGCTTGTGGATCGCCTCGCGCTTCTTCGGGTCCATTTCCGACAAAGCTTTCTTCTGCAAATCTTCCAGCATCGGGTCTTGGTTGTAGTTGCGATCGCCCTTCTCGTAGAAGAAATTGACCGTCGACTCGACGTCCGGCGTACCGCCGCCATTGTCCCACAGCACAATATAGGCTTGCAGCTGGCCGGCGGCGCGCTTGGTGACGAAACCGGTCGACGTCAGACTGTCGAGGGCGGCGTTGATGCCGACCTTGCGCAACTGACCGGCGACCGCCTCGGCGACAGGCCGTGCCGCGCCCCAGGTGGCGATCGTCACATTGAAGCCGTCGGCAAGCCCCGCCTCCTTCAGCAGTTGTTTGGCCTTGGCCGGATCATAGGACGGCGGATCGATCGACGAGGCGCAGGCATAGTGCCAGGGATGGCACATCGCCTGCTGCAACGGCTGCGCCGCGATTTCCTTCGGCTGCAAGGCATTGACCAGGGCCTTGCGGTCGATGGCGCGGAACATCGCTTCGCGTACGCGAATGTCCTTGAACTTGTCGAAGCCGGAACGGTTGGCGGCATCGAGCGCCAGATAGGTGAAGGAAATGCTGGGGCGAACCGAAATCTGAACGTTCGGATTGCCCTTCATCATCTCGGCGATGTCGGTGGGCACGTCATACATCAGATCCTGTTCGCCGATCATCATCTTGGCGAGCTGGGTCTGCTGATCGGGAATCGGGCTGATGACGATCTTGCCGATCTTGCCCGCCGGCTGACCGGCATTGACCTGTTTGAAGAACGGGTTCTTCTCCAGGACGACACCCCGGCTCGGATCGACCAAGGTCGCCTTATAGGGGCCGGTGCCGACGGGATTGCGCCCGAAGGTCGATTTGTCGGCGAGTTTGCCATGCACATCCGACGGATAGATCGGCAGGGTCGAGGCCATGCGCGTCAACAGCGACGCATAGGGCGATTTGATCTTCAGGCGAACGGTATATTGATCAACCTTCTCGATCGAATCGAACAGGCCGAACCGGGTTTCCTTGAAGCGGAACTTGCTCGACGGATCGATGACGAAATTCACCGTATAGACCACGTCGTCGGCATCGAAGTCCGAACCGTCGTGGAATTTAACCCCCTGGCGCAGTTTGAACTCGACCGTCGTGTCGTTGATGAACTTCCACGATTCGGCCAGGCCCGGTACCACTTCGCGCTTGTCGGAATCGTATTGGACCAGCGTATCGAAGACGACCCGGTCCATCAGATTGGTCTGCGGCTGCGGGTCATACAGGGCATCGATGATCGAAATGGGCTGATAGACACCGATGCGCAACGTGTCCTGGGCCTTTTGGGCCAGGGCCGGCAGCGGCAAAAGCCCCGCGGCTGTAACGGCGGCCAGTCCAAATCGACGCATGAATCGACGTTCGAAGCCACGCTTGGCGTGCATGCTTTCCCTCCCTCTCAGAGCGCGAATGGATGAGCCGGCTAAGAATCCGGACGTTTGGGCGCTCTCCCTAGGATTTGCACGATATTGCAGGTTTTTGCTTCCCGCCAGTCCCTGCGAATTTTTGCTGGGCCTGTCGAAAACGCCATATTTGCCCTTTCGGCCACCCATGCTAAGGGGGCGCGCCGACCGGGTGGCCCTCTTTTAGGGACAGGCCGCCCGGCACAGGAATTCATCTGGCCGTTCCGGCCCATCCCATAGCTGTCCTGAATTTGAAAGGTCGCGCCTCATGCAGAAGATCAAGGTCGCCAATCCGGTCGTCGAAATGGACGGCGACGAAATGACCCGCATCATTTGGCAGCTCATCAAAGACAAGCTTATCCATCCCTATCTCGACATCGACCTGAAATATTACGATCTGTCGGTTGAGAAGCGCGACGAGACCAACGACCAGATCACCATCGACGCCGCCGAAGCGACGAAGAAATACGGCGTCGCCGTGAAGTGCGCCACGATCACCCCCGACGAAGCGCGCGTGAAGGAATTCAACCTCAAGGAAATGTGGAAGTCGCCGAACGGCACGATCCGCAACATCCTCGGCGGCACGATTTTCCGTGAGCCGATCATCTGCAAGAACATTCCCCGCCTCGTGCCGGGCTGGACGCAGCCGATCGTCGTCGGCCGCCACGCCTATGGCGACCAGTATCGCGCCACCGATCTGAAAATCCCCGGCAAGGGCCGCCTGACGATCAAGTTCGAAGGCGAAGACGGCACGGTCATCGAGAAGGAAGTGTTCAAGTTCCCGGGCGCCGGTGTCGCCATGTCGATGTACAACCTCGACGATTCGATCCGTGATTTCGCCCGCGCCTCGCTGAACTACGGCCTGGCCCGCAACTATCCGGTCTACCTGTCGACCAAGAACACCATCCTGAAAGTCTACGACGGCCGCTTCAAGGACATCTTCCAGGAAGTGTTCGACAAGGAATTCGCCGACAAGTTCAAGGCCGCCGGCCTCACCTACGAACACCGCCTGATCGACGACATGGTCGCGGCCGCGCTGAAGTGGTCGGGCGGCTACGTCTGGGCCTGTAAGAACTACGACGGCGACGTCCAGTCCGACACGGTCGCCCAGGGCTACGGCTCGCTCGGCCTGATGACCTCGGTTCTGGCCACGCCCGATGGCAAGACGGTGGAAGCGGAAGCGGCGCATGGCACCGTCACCCGCCACTATCGCCAGCACCAGCAGGGCAAGGAGACCTCGACCAATTCGATGGCCTCGATCTTCGCCTGGACCCGCGGCCTGATGCACCGCGCCAAGCTTGACGGCAACAACGAGCTGATGAAGTTCGCCCAGACCCTCGAAAAGGTCTGCGTCGACACGGTCGAATCGGGCTTCATGACCAAGGATTTGGCCATCCTGGTGAGCGCCGATCAGAAGTGGCTGTCGACCACCGGTTTCCTCGACAAGATCGACGAAAACCTGAAGAAGGCCATGTCGGCCTGATTTCCGATGGGCCGCAAGGCCGTCCAGGACGGTAATAAAGTAACGGGCGCGATCTTCGCGCCCGTTTTATTTGGTGTGGGATAGCCCCAACGGCGCCATTGTCCAGGCTAGACCGTTTCGCTATAAGCCGCTCCGATCCAATCGGAGACAGTGTGATACGCATGGCTTCAGCGGACATCATCGACGGGGACTATCGTCCGAGTGACGACGAGGCGTTCATGAACGAGCGCCAGCGTGAATATTTCCGCCGCAAACTCCTCAACTGGAAAGACGACATCCTGAAGGAGGCGCGCGAAACGCTGGCCACCTTACAGACCGAGAGCGAAAACCATCCCGATATCGCCGACCGGGCCTCGTCAGAGACCGATCGCGCCATCGAGTTGCGGGCTCGCGATCGCCAGCGCAAGCTGATCGCCAAGATCGATGCGGCCATCGCCCGGATCGAGGACGGCACCTACGGCTATTGCGAGGAGACCGGCGAGCCGATTTCCTTGAAGCGGCTCGACGCACGGCCGATCGCCACTTTGTCGATCGAAGCCCAGGAACGTCACGAAAAGCGCGAAAAAGTCTATCGCGACGACTGAAGCCAGAAGCGATCACGAAATAGAAAAAGGCCCGTCATCCGGGCCTTTTTTAATGTTCGTTGCGGTGTTTTGAAACGCTGGGCTCAGCTCTTTTCCGTCGGCCGGCCAAGCAGCTTCGCCATTTCCTCTTCCAGCGCATCGAGCGGATCGGGCTCGTTCTGCGCCGCCTGCGCCGGCGGCGGCGCGGGCTTCGGCTCCGCCGGCGGCGGAGCAGCGGGCTTGTTTTCGGGCGGCGGAACCGGTTTCGGCTCGGCCTTCGCCTCAGGCTTAGGCGGCGGCGGCACGGTGGGCGCAGGCGCAGGCGCGGGCTTGGGGGCGGGAGCCGGGGCCGGCGCCGGAGCGGGCTTGGCGGCGGGATCGACCCGCGGCGGCAAGGTCGGGCCGGCGCGCGATACGGATGACGGTGTCAGCGGACGCGGGGTCAATGGGCGCGGCTGCGGCGGTGGCGGCGGCACGAAGGGGCCCGGACGGGTCGGCGGCGGTGCGACGGCGGGCGCGGCCGAGGCCTGCGGCGCGGGAGCCTGCGGCGTCACCGCGGGAGCGGCCGGAGCCGGACGCGCGGGCGGAGGCGGCGGCGCGTGGACGACGGGCGGCGGCGCGGGTGGCGGCGGAGCCACGGGGGCTGGCGCAGGCGCGGACGGCGCCACGGCGATCACCGGCGGCGTCATCGGCGGGGCCGGCAGATCCCCCACCGGCTCGGCGGTGGCGAAGTCCTTCGGCTGGCGCAGATCGGCGGCCACCGGCACACGGGAAATGGTCGATTCGATCAGAATGTCGTTGGGACCGCCGATCATCACCAGATGTTCGACATTGTCGCGCCGGATCAGCACGAGCTGACGCTGCCGGTCGAGGTCATAGGCATCGACGACGCCCAGACGCGGCTGCCGCGCCCGTCCACCAGCGGTTCCACGAATGCGACGCCCCAGGATCGCGCGATAGAGCGCCACGGCGATCAGCAGCACCAGAAGCGCGGCAGCGAGCCCCAATACGATTTGCAGCAACGGCTTTCCGTCGCCCAAAAGAGTGGTCAGATACTGCATCGCCGCCTACACTCCGCTCGCCCCAAGCAAACCAAAAGCAAACAACCAACCAAAGCCATATGCCTTATCATCTGCCAATACTGTAGCACGGCTGACAACGCGATATTTCGTGACGTTAAGAAATGGTTAACCACGATGACCGTTGGCTGAGGTCTCATAGAACCGTAGACGGCCGACGGAAACAACGCCCTGATGATTTCATTCGATTTTCGTGCAATTAACTTGAATTCGCACTATTCCGGCCTGATTCTCCAACTGTCATCCCGGCGAACGGGCTGCGCCAGATCGAGCCTCCATGACCCAGGTTAGCCAGGGATCCACCCCAAGCGCTTCGCCGAGCCCCACGGCCAATGCCGCGCCGAACGCTTCGAGCAGCGTCGTCGACCGGACAGAACGGACCGGCAGCCCCGGCATGGTCCTCGTCCTGGCCTTGGTGCTGGTCGGCACCGCCGCCTCCTTCTCCTTTCTGAGCCCGGAAGACGCTGGCCGGCTGACCCTCGGCCTGCTGGCGCTCCTGGCGATCATCGGCGTCATCGGCCTGTTCGCCTATGCGGTCGGCTTCCTGCAATTGTCGGGACAGGCGGCCAAGAACGACATCACCAAGCTCGTCTCCGATACCGGCGTCGAGGGCATGCTGGTGACCGAGGGCGACACCCGCGTCCTCTATGCCAATGAAGCCTATATGGCGCTCGCCGGCGCCAACGACCTGGCCGACCTGCGCACCGTGGAGCGCCTGTTCTCCGGCACCCCTGAAGTCTCCGAGGCGATCTATCGCCTGGCGCAAGCCGCGCGTGACGGCAAACGCGGTTCGGAGGAACTGCGTCTGAGCCCGCCGCTGTCGGGCGAAGGCGCCGTCGGCTGGTATCGCATTCGCGTGCGCCCCCTCGAACGCTTCGGCCAGAAGCGCGCCACTTTGTGGACCGTCGCCGACGTCACCCGCGAACGCGCCCGCCACGAGAACGTCTTCCAGGAACTGCAACACGCCATCGATTTTCTCGATCACGCGCCGGCCGGTTTCTTCTCCTGCGGCGCCGACGGCAAGATCAACTATATGAACGCCACCCTGGCGGGCTGGCTCGATTACGATCTCGCCCAATATGGGTCCGGCGGTCTGCGGCTGGCCGATATCGTCGCCGGTGATGGCGCCCATCTGATCGGCACCGTAGCCGGCCGCGCCAGCGAGGTGCGCACCGAAACCTTCGACGTCGATTTCAAGCGCCGCAACGGCCAGAGCCTGCCGGTGCGTGTCATCCATCGCGTCGCTTTCGCGCAGGACCGCACGCAAGGCCCCTCGCGCACCTTGGTGATCAACCGCGCGGCCGGCGAAGAGCCGGCGGAAAATCTGCGCGCCGCGGAAGTGCGCTTCGCCCGCTTCTTCAACCAGACGCCGATGGCCATCGCCACCATCGACAGCAACGGCGCCATCCTCAACGCCAATGCCAGCTTCGCCCGCCTGATGCCGCAGGCGGTGTCGGGCGCCACGGACACCGGCCGCTCGATCTTCTCGGGCATCGTCGATCGCGACCGCGAGACCTTGCGCAAGGCCATCGCCGACGCGTTTGCCCATCGCACCGACACCGAGCCCGTCGACGCGGGTCTTGGCGGCGAACCGCCGCGCTCCGCCCGTTTCTTCGTCACGCCCGGCGAAGACACCAACGAGGACACGAGCGCCGTGATCTTCGCCCTCGACACGACCGAACAGAAGACCCTGCAGGAAAGCTTCGCCCAGGCGCAGAAGATGCAGGCGATCGGCCAGCTCGCCGGCGGCGTCGCGCATGACTTCAACAACGTGCTGACGGCGATCATCGGCTTTTCCGATCTCCTGCTCGCCCGTCACCGGCCGACCGATCCGTCCTTCCAGGACATCATGCAGATCAAGCAGAACGCCAATCGCGCCGCCGGCCTCGTGCGGCAGCTTCTAGCTTTCTCGCGCCGCCAGACCCTGCGGCCGCAGGTGCTGCAACTCAACGACGCCTTGTCCGACCTGCAAATCCTGCTGCGCCGCCTGGTCGGAGAGAAGGTCGAGATCGACGTGCGTCACGGCCGCGACCTGTGGTTCGTCAAGGCCGACATCAACCAGTTCGAACAGGTGCTGGTCAATCTCGTCGTCAACGCGCGCGATGCCATGCCCGATGGCGGCAAGATCATGCTGGCGACCAAGAACATCACCGCCGCCGAAGCCGCCCATGTCACCGAGCCCGGCTTCGTGCCCGCCGATTACGTGGTGGTGGAAGTGCAGGACACCGGCTCCGGCATCCCGCCCGAGGTGAAGGAGAAGATGTTCGAACCCTTCTTCACCACCAAGGAAGTCGGCAAGGGCACCGGCCTTGGCCTGTCGACGGTGTATGGCATCGTCAAACAGACTGGCGGTTTCATCTTCTGCGATTCAGAACCCGGCAAGGGCGCGCTGTTTCGCATCTATTTGCCGCGTCACATCCCGACCGCCGAGGAAGAAAACGCGCGCCGCGAAGAGGCCAAGGCGAGCAGCCCGGCCGCCGATGCCACCGGCCACGGCACCATTCTGCTGGTCGAGGATGAGGAAGCCGTGCGTGCCTTCGCCTCGCGGGCGCTGGCCTCGCGCGGCTATACCGTGCATGAAGCCAGCAATGGCGAGGACGCGCTCGACATCGTCAGCGAGGTCGGCGGCCAGATCGATCTCATCGTCTCCGACGTGGTGATGCCGGTGATGGACGGGCCGACCATGCTGGGCGAACTGCGCAAGCGCGGCGTGACGGCGAAAATCGTCTTCATGTCCGGCCATGCGGAAGATGCCTTCGCCCGCAACCTGCCGGCCGGCGAGGACTTCGGCTTCCTGCCGAAGCCCTTCCCGCTGAAACAGCTCATCGAGACGGTGAAAGCCGCGATGGGCTAGCGTCAAAACGCGATCGACGCCTCGGCAAGGCTTTATTCACCATGTTGCGGGAAGCTCTGGCGGCCTGCGTGTCACACGCGCCGCCAGGATGAACGCCTTGCCCGTCTTCTTTCAGGAATTGCCCCGGCCACGCCAGAGCACGCGCCGCCATCCGCCCGCCGGCGCGCGGGCAAAGCTGGCGCTGATCAGCTTCGCCGTGCTGGGCACGGTCGCCGCCCTCCTGCTGGTCCGCCCGACGCCCGCGAACGGGCCAACTCGGCACACCATCAAACTCATTCCCGTGCCCGCCGCCGCGACTGCGGACCGACGCCCGACCACGCCCGATCCCATTCCGATCGGCTCGATCCGCCCGATGCCCGTGCAGCACCCGCCGCAACAGCAAGCACCGCAGGGTGCTTTCCGCGAAATCGAACGCGCCGCGCCGCAGGACTATGTCGGCTTCCGGGAAATCAAGAGCGGCCGCTAACCGCGCGATCGTCGGACTTTTTCAATCTTCGATGCCCTCCAGCGCGGCGGTGAAACGCCGCCGCTGCCGCATGGAATGAGGCGTCCGCCAAAATACATAGGGCCCTATTGACTTAGAATTAGTCTCATGATCATTTTTGAGCCTCCCCCTTGCGAGGCTGCGTCATGGACATGAACAGAAGAACATTCACGGGCGGCCTCCTGGCCGCGGGCTGCCTCAGCACGCGGCCGGCTTTTGCCGCCGACAAGCTGCTTTATTTGTTCCCGACGATTCCGACTTTGCCGGCCTTCGCGCCCTTTCAAGTGGCCAAGGCCAAGGGTTTCTTCGCCGCGGAAAATCTCGACGTCACCTTTCAAGCGGCCAAGGGCGGCGTCGATGGCGCCAAACAGGTCGGCGCCGGCAATGCCGATCTTGCCGGTGGCATCGGCGATACGTCGATCATCCTGCGCCCGAACGGCATTCCCGTGCGCGCCGTGGCGCTGCTCGGCGGGCGCGCCCTGCATCAGCTCATCGTCCGCAAGGATTCAGGCATCCGCACCTTCGCCGACCTGAAAGGCAAGAAGCTCGGCGTCGTCAGCTATCAGGATACGTCGTTCTACAATCTGCTCGGCGTGCTCGCCAGCGTCGGCCTCGACAAGAGCGCCGCCGATATTCAGGCCGTGGGGCCGACAGGCATCACCGCCTTGATGGCGAGCGGCAATCTACAAGCCATCGTCGGCGCGCCCGAATGGGCCGTGACGCTTGAGAACAATGCGGTCGAGATCGAGACCTATCAGATCGACAGCGCCTTTCCCGCCATGGCGCAAGCCATCCTCACCAGCGACGCGACGATCAAGGCGCGGCCTGATCTCGTACGGCGTTTCGTCAGCGCCGTGCTGAAAGGCGTCGCTGCTGTCGCCGCCGACCCGCAGGACGGCGCCGCGGCATATTTGAAGGAAATCGGCCGGCCCGACAGCGAACTGCCATCGATCGCCAAGATCCTCAATTTCTATGCGCAGAAGGTCTATCCGGCGAGCAACGGCATTCCCTTGGGCCGGTTCGATCCAGCCCGCATCGCCAAAGTGCAAGAATTCTATCTCGCCAATGGCCTGATCGAGAAGACGACGCCCGTCGCCGATCTCTTCACCAATCAATTCGTCGGCGGCTGATCATGTTGAAGAATTACTGGTATGTCGCCGCCACCAGCCGCGAACTTGCGGCTCAGCCGCTGGCGCGCACCATTCTCGGCGAAGCCATCGTTCTCTTCCGCACGGAGACGGGCCGTGTCGCAGCGCTGGCCGACGTGTGCCCGCATCGACGCTCGCCTTTGTCGATGGGTCATGTCATCGGCGAGACCATCGCTTGCCCCTATCACGGCATCCAGTTTTCCGGCGCTGGCACCTGCGAACATATCCCCGCGCAAAGCCGCATTCCCTCGACGCTCAAGGCGCGCGCCTTTCCGGTGATCGAACGCTACGGCCTGATCTGGATCTGGCCCGGCGCGAGCGAACCTGAAGCCGATCTCCCCGCGCTGCCGTGGCGCGAGGACAAAACGTGGAATGCCGACCTCGCGCAATATCTGCATGTGCGGGCACCGGGCGAACTCGTCACCAACAATCTGCTCGATCTCTCCCATGTCGCTTTCGTCCATGCGCGCACCATCGCCTTCGCGCAGAATCGCCTGGCCGAAGACCCGCTGGTCGTCGAAGCTTTCGCCGACCGCGTCCGCTGCACGCGCATCTTCAAGGATGTGGAACCGCCGCCCGCCCATCGCATCTGGCGCGACTTCAAGGGTCTCGTCGATCGCAGCTCGATCTCCGAATGGCAGCCGCCGGGCAATGTTTTGATCCTCGTGCGTAATGAAGATGCGGATGGCGCGCTCGATCTGCGCTTCGATCATTTCATCACGCCCGAAAGCGCGACAAGCCATCACTATTTCGTCGCCATCTCGCGCAACTTCCTCATCGACGACGCCGAACTCACGCAAAAGCTCGATGCGGAAAACACGAAGGTGCACGACGAAGACCGCGACATGGTCGAAGCGCAGCACAAGACCATCCTGGCCTTCCCTGACATGCGCGACATGAACCTGCGCCAGGATCAGGCCATTGCCCGCGCACAGGCGATCATGGCCGAACGGCACAAGGCTGATTAATCGGCCTCAGGCGCGCGGCGCTTGCGCGCCGTCTTCGCCTTGCCAGCGTCGGCGGCAGGCAGTTGCGCTTCAAGATTGCCGATGATCTGGCCCAACACTTCGAAACAGGTGTCGAGATCTTTCTCGGACACGCCGACGGACAGGCTCGCATTATTGGCATCGAGCCAATCCTTCACCTTCGGATTGAGCCGCTTGGCCCGCGCGGTGAGATGAAGGGTCTGCTTGCGGCCGTCGCTCTTGTCCTGCCGCCGCTCGATGAAGCCCTCGCTTTCCATGCGCTTGACGATCTCGGCCATCGAGCCCTGTTCGACGGCGGCAAGCCGACTCAGCTCCATCTGCGTCAGCCCATCGCTTTCCGACAGCCACAGCAGCACCGGCACGAAGGCCGGCTGCATGCCCTTCATGTCGAGCTGCGCCCGCATGACCTTATGCATGAGCCGGGCGGCCTGATTGACGACGAAGCCGAGCGAGCGTGTGCGGGCGTACATGTTTCTGTCCAAGGCAGGCGGGCGGGGAACCAGAAGGGCCAAGATGCAGGTCAGCGGATCGACCTACCGGAGCTTGGGACGACGCGCTAGGGACCGCCGCATGAAGATGCAGGATTGGCCGGCAAAATCACCGGGCCGGGATTGCAGCCTTGGCGCCGCGAGACCACATGTGCGGGGCGGTTTAGTCCCAATGACACGCTCAGCCTTAACCATATCCTGACACTTCCTGTCAGGAGCAAGTGGCAGGAACAAAAAAAGAACTTGCGGGTGAGAACAAACAGCGTACAATCTCCTCCACAGACAAAGAAACGCCCGCCGTTGCGCTGTTTGCCGGCATCGTGCCAGAAGGAGCAGACCCTTGAGCCAAGCCAATCTCCGCCTCGTGGAAGGTAGTTCCGTGGACAAAACTAAGGCGCTGGACGCCGCCCTCTCCCAAATCGAGCGCGCCTTCGGCAAAGGCTCCATCATGCGGATGGGCAAGAACCAGCAGGCGGTCGAAATCGAGACCGTGCCGACCGGTTCGCTCGGCCTCGACGTGGCGCTCGGCGTCGGCGGCCTGCCGCGCGGCCGCATCGTCGAAATCTACGGTCCGGAATCCTCGGGCAAGACCACGCTCACCCTGCATGTCATCGCCGAGGCGCAGAAGCGCGGCGGCGTCTGCGCCTTCGTCGACGCCGAACATGCGCTCGACCCGGTCTATGCCCGCAAGCTCGGCGTGCAGCTCGACGATCTCCTGATTTCCCAGCCCGACACCGGCGAACAGGCGCTCGAAATCACCGACACTTTGGTGCGCTCCGGCGCCATCGACGTCCTGGTCATCGATTCGGTGGCGGCGCTGACGCCACGCGCCGAAATCGAAGGCGAAATGGGCGAGGTGCAGCCGGGTCTGCAGGCGCGCCTGATGAGCCAGGCGCTGCGCAAGCTCACCGGCTCGATCTCGCGCTCCAAGACCATGGTCATTTTCATCAACCAGATCCGCATGAAGATCGGTGTGATGTACGGCAGCCCGGAAACGACCACCGGCGGTAACGCCTTGAAATTCTATGCGTCTGTCCGCCTCGACATCCGCCGCATCGGCGCCATCAAGGACCGCGAGGAAGTCGTCGGCAACTCGACCCGCGTCAAGGTGGTCAAGAACAAGGTCGCCCCGCCCTTTAAACAGGTCGAATTCGACATCATGTATGGCGAAGGCATTTCCAAGAACGGCGAACTGGTCGACCTCGGCGTCAAGGCCGGCGTGGTCGAAAAGTCCGGCGCTTGGTTCTCCTATGATTCCCAGCGTCTCGGTCAGGGTCGCGAGAACGCCAAGACCTTCCTGAAGGACAATCCCGATGTCGCCAATCGCATCGAGGCCGCCATCCGGGAGAATGCTGGCCTGATCGCCGAGCAGATCGACGCCGGCCCTGCCGAGGAAGACGACGAATAAGGCAAAGAGATCCCCTTTGCGCTGAATACGGGCGCGGGCAGGGTCGCATCGAGAACGTGAAGCAGTGCCGCCATCACGTTTTCGCATCGGTTTTGTGGAACGGTCCCCTCTACAGGCCACTCCCTGTCCCACCCGTCTTGCGAAACGGGAGCGCGTCGCCGGAGCGTATGTCCGGCGTGCTCCCGTTTCGCCCCCTCCTTCTTCTACGCCTTCTACGCCCTCCTCCTCCGACCTGATCCGCTAGAGCAAATCACGTTTCGTTAGAAACGTGATTTTGCTTAGATTCTCTTATTTTGACGCGTCTTCATGGCGTTCGGCGATTCCGCCGAACTGTGAAACGCTATAGGCCTTTTTGAGACGGCCGGCGCCAGCCTCCGCCTCTGAGCCACCGGCCCGGCAGCCCCGAAACAGCGGCCTTTTCATTTTCCTCCAAACCACGCTAGAACGGGCCGCTTCCGGCGGTGCCAGGCTCCGCCAAGCACCCCTGCGACCATGATCAGCGCAAGCCCGCCCGGCATGCCGCCTGCTTGGGGCCGCAGCCAATTGCAACGACGGGTGAGGTTTAGTTTCCCAAGATGAGCGGCGTTAACGAAATCCGGTCGACCTTCCTCGACTACTTCGCCAAGAATGGTCACGAGATCGTTCCGTCGTCGTCGCTCGTGCCGCGCAACGACCCGACCTTGATGTTCACCAACGCCGGCATGGTGCAGTTCAAGAACGTCTTCACCGGCGTCGAGAAGCGGCCCTACAACCGCGCCACCAGCAGCCAGAAGGTCGTGCGCGCCGGCGGCAAGCACAACGACCTCGACAATGTCGGCTATACGGCACGCCACCACACCTTCTTTGAAATGCTCGGCAATTTCTCGTTTGGCGATTATTTCAAGGAACACGCCATCGAACTGGCGTGGAAGCTGATCACGAAAGAATTCGGCCTCGACAAGAGCCGCCTGCTCGTCACCGTCTATCACACCGACGACGAGGCCCATGCGCTGTGGCGCAAGATCGCCGGCTTCTCCGACGACCGCATCATCCGCATCCCCACAAGCGACAATTTCTGGCAGATGGGCGACACCGGCCCCTGCGGTCCCTGCTCCGAAATCTTCTATGACCAGGGCCCGGCCCTGCAAGGTGGACCGCCGGGTTCGCCCGACGAGGATGGCGATCGATTCTTGGAATTCTGGAACCTGGTGTTCATGCAGTACGACCAGATCGCGCCGGGCGATCGCGTGCCGCTGCCGCGCCCCTCGATCGATACCGGCATGGGCCTCGAGCGCATCGCCGCGATCCTGCAAGGCGTCCATTCCAACTACGACATCGACCTGATGCGGGCGCTGATTCGCGCCGTCGCCGATGCCACGGGCGTCGACTCCGACGGTCCGCAGCAGGCGAGCCACCGCGTCATCGCCGACCATCTGCGCGCTTCTTCTTTCCTCGTTGCCGACGGCGTGACGCCGTCGAACGAAGGCCGTGGCTATGTGCTGCGCCGGATCATGCGCCGCGCCATGCGCCACGCGCAGTTGCTCGGCGCCAAGGAACCGCTGATGTGGCGCCTCGTGCCGGAACTGGTGCGCGAAATGGGCCGCGCCTACCCGGAACTGGTGCGCGCCGAAGCGCTGATCACCGAAACGCTGCGCACCGAGGAAACCCGGTTCCGTACCACCCTGGCGCGCGGCCTTGCCATCCTCGACGACGAGACCAAGACGCTTGTTGCTGGCGCGAGCCTGTCGGGCGAAACCGCCTTCAAGCTCTATGACACCTATGGCTTCCCGCTCGATCTGACCCAGGATGCGCTGCGCGCCCGCGGCATCAGCGTCGATCTTCCAGCTTTCGACACCGCGATGGAGCGCCAGCGCGCCGAAGCGCGCAAGGCCTGGGCCGGCTCCGGCGAAGCCGCCACCGAAACCATCTGGTTCGCCATCAAGGATCGCATCGGCGCCACGGAATTCCTGGGCTATGAGACCGAAGCGGCCGAGGGCATCATCAAGGCCATCGTGCGCGACGGCCAGGAAGTGAACGAACTCCTGCCCGGCCAAACCGGCCTCGTCATCGTCAACCAGACGCCGTTCTATGGCGAATCCGGCGGCCAGGTCGGCGATACCGGCCGCATGACCGCCGCCGGCATCAAGGCGACCGTGAAGGACACGCAGAAGAAACTGGGCGATCTCTTCGTCCACGAAGTGGAGGTGGCGAAGGACTCCTCGAAACTCGTCCTTGAAATGCCGGTCGAACTGACGGTCGATCATATTCGACGCACGGCGATCCGCGCCAACCATTCGGCCACCCATCTCCTGCATGAGGCGCTGCGCCAGGTGCTCGGCGATCACATCGCCCAGAAGGGTTCGCTCGTCGAAGACACGCGCCTGCGCTTCGACTTCTCGCATCCCAAGCCGATCACCGATGCGGAGCTTGTCGAGATCGAGGACATTGCCAACAAAGTCTTGCTGCAGAACGAGCCGGTCATCACCCGCGTGCTTGGCATCGAGGATGCCATTGCCTCGGGCGCGCGCGCGCTGTTCGGTGAAAAATACGGCGATGAAGTCCGTGTCGTGTCGATGGGCACCAATGCCGGCGGCGACAACGCTGGCCGTGATTTCTCCGTCGAACTGTGCGGCGGCACCCATGTGGCGCGCACCGGCGATATCGGCCTGATCACCATCGTTGGTGAAAGCGCCGTCGCCGCTGGCGTACGCCGCCTCGAAGCCAAGACCGCCGAGGGCGCCCGCCACTATCTCAACGAAGAAGCCCGGCGTCTGCGCGAAGTCTCGCAATTGCTGAAGGCACCGGCGAGTGAAGCCGCGAACCGTCTGTCGAATCTCATCGACGAACGCCGCAAGCTCGATAAGGAACTCGGCGACGCGCGTAAGAAGCTCGCCATGGGCGGCGGTTCAAGCGGCGGCAACGAGAATGCCGTGCGTGACATCGGCGGCGTCAAATTCTTCGGCCGCTCGGTCTCCGGCGTCGAGATGAAGGATCTCAAGTCGCTGGCCGACGAAGCCAAGCAGAGCGTCGGCTCGGGCATCGTCGCCATCGTCGGCGTCACCGGCGACGGCAAGGCCGGTGCGGTGGTCGCCGTCACCCGCGATCTCACCGATAAATACAACGCCGTCGATCTCGTCCGCGTCGCCTCCGAAAAGCTCGGCGGCAAGGGCGGCGGCGGCCGTCCCGACATGGCCCAGGCCGGCGGGCCTGATGGCAGCAAGGCCGACGAAGCCATCGCCGCCATCGCCCAAGCGCTGGGCGGTTGAACCAAACAACCAAGTTCAAGACCGATGAGCCGGCAGATCAGCCGCGCCGGCTCCCGTATAATACAAATTAATAATGTGATTATACTTAAATCACATTGTTATCCATCACCGATGCGCCTATATACGAGGCAGATGTCAACTGCCGGTGCATCCGGCGGAGCGTGTCATGCTCGAACAGATCCAATCCTTTGCTGGCGAACCGCGCCTCGCCGTGGCGCTGGCCGCCGCGCTCATCGGCCTCGTCTTCGGCGCTTTGTCGGAGAGTTCGCAATATTGCCTGCTCGGCGGCCTGAAAGAAGCGCGCAACGAGGGCTCCAACAGCCGGCTGACCGCCTATTTCGCCGGCGTGCTGGCCGCGCTCGCCTTCACCCAGATTCTCGTCGGCGCCGGCGTGCTCGATCTGTCGGCTTCGGTCTATCTCTCCAACACCAACGGCCTCATCGGCCTCATCGTCGGCGGCCTGATCTTCGGCCTCGGCGCGGCGATGACGCGCGGCTGCGCCGGCCGTCTCACCGTGCTCGCCGCCAGCGGCAATCTGCGCGCCATGGTCGTCATTCTCGTCGCTGGCGTTGCCGCCTATGCCACCATGCGCGGCATCCTGGCGCCACCGCGCCTGCCGATCGAAGCCATCGCCCGCCCTGAAGCCCCGGCCGCCGATCTCGCCACCACTGCCGGGCTCGCCGCCATCGGCCGTTATGTGATCGCCGCTGTCGCGCTGATCGCCGCTCTGGCGCTGGCCGTTTTCGCCGGCGCTTGGCGCGGCTTTGCCGCCGTCGCCATCGGCGCCACCATTGCGGCGGGCTGGAGCGCTTCCGTTCTGCTCGGCGACGACGGCTTCGACAAATTGCAGCCGTGGAGCGGCGCGTTCATCGCGCCTTTGGCCAATGGCGTGCAATATCTGATGACCTATACGGGCGCGAAGATCGACTTCGGCGTCGCCTTCCTCGCCGGCGCGCTCGGCGGCGCTTTCCTGTCGTCGCTGATCGGCGGCCGCTTCCGCCTGCAAGGCTTCGATGGTCCGCGCCAGATGCTGCGCTATCTCGGCGGCGCCATTCTGATGGGTTTTGGTGGCGTCATGGCGCTCGGCTGCACCACCGGCCAGGGCCTGTCCGGCGTCTCCACCCTGTCGCCCGGCTCCTTCCTCGCTATCGCGGCCATTGCCGCCGGCATGTGGATCGGCATCGCCGTCGACAGCCGCGCGGCGGTGAAGGCACGCAGCGGCGCGGTGAAGTCCGGCGCCATCAGAGCTTAAGCCTACCGCACCAGTTCCCGCATCGCCTCTTCCAGCCCTTTGATGGTGAGCGGGAACATGCGCCCTTCCATGGCCGCTTCGATCAGCTTGATCGATTGCGTATAGCGCCATTGGTTCCGCGGCACCGGATTGAGCCACACCGCATGCGGATAGGTGCGCGTGACGCGATCGAGCCAGACGGCGCCGGCTTCCGGATTGTTGTGCTCGACCGAACCGCCCGGCATCGTCACCTCATAGGGTGACATCGAGGCATCGCCGACGAAGATCACCTTATAGTCGTGCCCATAAGTGTGCAGCAGGTCCCAGGTCGGCGTGCGATCGGTGAAGCGGCGCACGTTTTGCTTCCACACGCCTTCGTAGAGGCAGTTGTGGAAGTAGAAATGCTCCATGTGCTTGAACTCGGTGCGCGCCGCCGAGAACAATTCCTCGACCTGCTTGATGTGCCAGTCCATCGAGCCGCCGATGTCGAAGAACAGCAGCACTTTCACCGCATTGCGCCGCTCGGGGCGCATCTGCACGTCGAGATAGCCGCGCTGCGCCGTCTCGCGGATCGTGCCATCAAGATCGAGTTCGTCGGGCGAGCCGGTGCGGGCGAATTTGCGCAGGCGCCGCAGCGCTACCTTGATGTTGCGCGTGCCAAGCTCGATATCGCCATCGAGATCCTTGAACTCGCGCTTGTCCCACACTTTGGCAGCGCGGAAATTGCGATTGCCATCCTGGCCGATGCGCACGCCTTCCGGATTATAGCCATAGGCGCCATAGGGCGACGTGCCGGCGGTGCCGATCCATTTATTGCCGCCCTGGTGGCGGCCCTTCTGCTCGCGCAGCCGCTCCCGCAAGGTCTCCATGAGCTTCTCCCAGCCCATGGCTTCGATCTGCCGCTTTTCCTCGTCGGTGAGATATTTCTCGGCGAGCTTGCGCAGCCATTCCTCAGGAATTTCGGCCTTTTCCATGGCCTCGACGAGGCTCTCCAGCCCCTTGAACACGGTGCCGAACACGCGATCGAAGCGATCGAGATTGCGCTCGTCCTTCACCAGAATGGTGCGCGCCAGATAATAGAATTCGTCGACCGACTTGTCGGCCAAATCCTGATCGAGCGCTTCCATCAGCACGAGATATTCGCGCAGGGTGACGGGCACCTGCGCATCCTTGAGCGCCGTGAAGAAGGTCAGAAACATAGCGCGATCCTAACCTTCCGCACCTGCGCTGTCCAACCGCCTAAAGCCCCTTCAGGCGCGGAAACAGCCCTTCCGCATTGCCGCGGTCGATCAAGGCGCGGGTGGCCGCATCGAACTTGCCATAGGCCTCAAACCCCTTCGTTTCGGCGATGGCGATATCCTCGGAGACATAGGGATAGTCCGTGCCAAACAGGATCTGCGACGGCGGCACGAAGGCGGCCAGCGCATCGAGCGGCGCCGCATGGCCGCTCAGCGCCGTGTCGTAATAGAAGCGTGCGATGTAATGCAGCGCGCCTTTGGGATAGTTGCCTTGCTGCTTGGTCTTCTTGTCGAACAGCGAGATGCGATGCGCCAGCATCGGCAAGGTGCCGCCGGCATGCGACAGGATGAACTTGATATCCGGCAGTTTCTCGGCGACGCCATTGAAGATCAGATTGGTGGCGACGCGCGTCGTCTCGAACGGATAGTCGATCAGCATGCGCGGAATATCCCATCCGCGCGCCTCGGTGCCCGGCGGATAGCAGGGATGGATGAACACCACCGCCTTGCGCCGGTTCAATTCCTCGTAGACCGGCCAAAAATCCGGATGGCCGATGTAGCGTTCATCGACGCTGGTGAGCAGGCAAATGCCATCGAGCTTCAAATCGTCGAAGACACGAGCGATCTCGGCCAAAGCCGCATCGACATCCGGCAAAGGCAGAAAGGCGAAAGCGCCGAAACGTTTGGGGTGACGCGCCACCAGTTCCGCCAGCCAATCGTTGAACTGCCGCGCCAAGGCGCGCGTCTGCGCCACATCGCCGAAGAAAATGCCTGGCGAGGTGAAGGACAGGATACTGGTGGCGGTGCCCGTCTCGTCCATCAAGGCGAGGGACTTTTCCGCCGTCCATTCCGGGAAGGCCTGATAGGCGCTGCCGGTGATGCCGGCCTGCCGCTGCACGTCCTTGTAAAATTCCGGCAGGACGTGGTGATGAACGTCGATGCGGCGGGTTTGCGCCATGTCGTTTCCTCCAAATGATTTTTCTAGACTCTCTCTAAAGGCCATAGCGCAGCCGGCCAGCGAACGAAACCGCCCACTAAGCGATCCAAGAAACCGACCCAAGAAACCGCTCGCCATCGTCGCGGGGGCGCACTAGTTTCGTTGAGTCTGGCCCGGTTTCGGGCTTGGGACCACGGGACGGAGGCTGTTCATGGAATTAACGGCAATTCTCACCACGCTCATCATCGGCGCCATCGCCGGCTGGCTTGCCGGGGTCATCGTGCGCGGCGGGGGCTTCGGCCTTCTCGGCAACATTATTCTGGGTATTGTCGGCGCCTTCGTCGCCGGATGGCTGTTTCCCCGTTTGGGCATTTCGCTCGGCGCCGGTGTCATCGGATCGATCGTCCACGCCACCATTGGCGCTGTCATAATCCTGGCGATTGTGACGTTGATAAAGCGAGCTTGAAACAGAAAGGGTGATCAGCGCGATGCGCTTCGAAGGGACCGACAATTATATCGCCACCGACGATCTGAAGGTGGCCGTCAACGCGGCCATCGTTTTGGAACGTCCCCTGTTGGTCAAGGGCGAGCCCGGCACGGGCAAGACCGTGCTGGCCGAAGAGATCGCCCAGGCGACGAAGGCACCGCTGATCACCTGGCACATCAAATCGACCACCAAGGCCCAGCAGGGCCTCTACGAATATGACGCGGTGTCGCGCCTGCGCGACAGCCAGCTCGGCGACCCCCGAGTCTCCGACATCCGCAACTACATCAGGCGCGGCAAATTGTGGGAAGCCTTCGCCAGCGACGTCAGGCCCGTGCTGCTGATCGACGAGATCGACAAGGCCGACATCGAATTCCCCAACGATCTGCTGCTCGAACTCGACCGCATGGAATTCCATGTCTACGAGACGGGCGAAACCATCCGCGCCGTCAAGCGGCCGATCGTCGTCATCACCTCCAACAACGAGAAGGAACTGCCGGACGCCTTCCTGCGCCGCTGTTTCTTCCACTACATCCGCTTCCCCGATCACGACACGATGCAGCGGATCGTCGACGTGCATTTCCCCGGCATCAAGAAGCGGCTGGTGGAAGAGGCGCTGCGGATTTTCTTCGAAGTCCGCGATGTCCCGGGCCTCAAGAAAAAGCCGTCGACCTCCGAATTGCTCGACTGGTTGAAACTGTTGCTCAACGAGGACGTCACCGTCGAAACCCTGCGCGAGCGCGATCCCAAGAAAACCATCCCGCCGTTGCACGGCGCCCTGATCAAGAACGAGCAGGACGTGCATCTGTTCGAACGCCTCGTCTTCCTCAATCGGCGTGAGCGGTAACAGCGACCATGCTTCAGCTCATTCTCCTGCGCCACGCCAAGACGGAGCGCTCCTCGCCCAACGGCGACCATGGCCGCAAACTCACCGATCGCGGCGAACGCGATGCGGCCCTCATCGGCAAGCATCTGCGCGAGCGCGGCCTCGTCCCCGACCTCGCGCTGGTGTCGGATTCCGAGCGCACGCGCCAGACGTTCGACATCGTCACCGCGCAGTTCGACCGGACCATCGAACAGCATCTCGATCCCGAGCTCTATCTGGCCGACAGCGCCACGCTTCTAAAAGCCGCCATGAAGACGCCGCCGCCGGCCGAGCGCATCATGATCATCGCCCATAACCCGGGCATGGGGGAACTCGCCCATTCGCTGGCGACCCTCAGCGGTTCCCCCGACACGATTGATCATTTCCCGACGGCGGCCCTGGCGGTCTTTGCCTTCGATGCCCCGGAATGGATCGATTTGAACGCGGCGAAGGCGCATTTGGCCTATTTCACCACGCCCAAGCTGCTGCGCCCCGACAGCGACGACGGCGACGATTGAGCGGTATTTCCGCTCAAAACACCATTTTGCCGTCAATCATTTGTTTGATGCGTTTTCGTAACCTGTGATCGCGGAACGCTTAAAACGGATCAGCAGATGTTGGCCGAGATTTTTGCCTTGCTGCTCAATGTCGGCTCCGCGCCCCAATTGGCGCTGACGCCGGCCCTGTACCTGCCGACCGACCGCGCCGTGTCCAACTGGCGGGCGCAGGCGCTCTTGCATCTCGAAACCGACGTCACCCGCCGCCTGCGCATGCTGACCGCGCAGGAGCCCGCCAATCTGCCGCGCTGCATCCGCCTCAACAATTACTGGTGTGTCAAAAGTGCCCGCTGGAGCGGCGAGATCGCCACCGACAATGCCGGCCACGTCGCCTTCTCCTCCGCCGATGAGGGTGCCGCCGTCGCCGCGCAATTGCTGCGTCGCTATTATCTCGACTTCAATCGCAAGAGCGCGCTGGCCATCATCTCGCGGTGGGCGCCGGCTGAATGTGGCGGCCCTGTCGTGGCCAGCGTCGGCAGCAGCAGGAGTGGTGCGAAGGGCGGCGCGAAAAGTGGCGTTCGCCGCCAGAGCGCCAATGTGAAGGGCCTCACCACCCGTGGCCTCGGCAACACGCTGCGGGCGCGCTGGCTCGCCTCTCATCGCTCAGGCGGCGGTCAACGCAGCGCCCAGCGCGGCGGCAAGCGCGTCCACAGCACGTTCATCGTGCGCTCGCGCGTGCCCGACCGTGGCCCCGCCATGATGCGCGCGCCCTCCATCGCCGTCGGCATGGGCGAACGGACTGCGCCCGTCATTTCGCTGGCGCCCGTGCGCATCGCTTCGCTCGGCCTGCCGGCGCTTGGCCCCTCGCCCGGCCCGGCGGTCCCGCTTGTCGCCTGCGCCGGCGAAACCGTGCGCATCCGCAATTATGCTGCCAAAATGAGCGAGGGCATCACCGCCAATGCGACCGACGACCTCAAACTGTTCGACGCCGAAGGCCGCCCGACGCCCAATTTCTTCCTCGCGCTCGTCAACATGGCCTCGGTCGAAATCGGCCCCTATCGGGCCGAAACCGATCTGGTGCGGCGCGCGGTGGACAGCATGCCGGCCCGCCTCCCGGCCGAATGAAATTGGGATTTCCGCCCCGCTGCGCTTACATAGGGCATAGCGTTTTGCAGTTTGGCTGAGCCAAACGCCACAAAGACGCGTCAAAATGAAGACTTTGCAACCCGCCGGAAAGTTCCCTTGAGCCTGTTCTCGGACCTCTTCAACGAAGCCCGCATCGCTACGCAGAGCGTCGCCGACTATGTCACCGGCACGGGGCTGCGCCTGGGCGTCACCGGCCTGTCGCGCTCGGGCAAGACCGTTTTCATCACGGCGCTGGTGCATCATCTGCTGCGCCTTTCGGCCGAGACCCGCGCCCAGCGCAGCTTCCCCGTCTTTCGCGTCCACGCCGAGGGACGCCTGACCCGCGCCTTCCTCGATCCGCAGCCCGACGATGCGGTGCCGCGCTTTGCCTATGAGGATCATTTCGCCGATCTCACCGGCGGCGCCGATGGCCCTGATCTCAGAAAATGGCCGCAATCGACCCGGCGCATTTCCGAACTGCGCATCGTCCTCGAATTCGAACGCGCCACGGGCTGGCGCAAGGGCCCGGCCTCGCTGGCGCTCGACATTGTCGATTATCCCGGCGAATGGCTGCTCGATCTGCCGCTGCTCGCCAAAGATTATACGCAATGGTCGCGCGAAACCATCGATGCAAGCACATCGGCGACGCGCGCCCATCTGGCCAGTGACTGGCGCGGCTTCCTCGCCACGCTCGATCCCTCGGGCCCCGCCAGCGAGGAACAAGCGCGCCGCGCCGCCGAACTCTTCACCGCTTATCTAAGAGCCTGCCGCGATGACGCACTGGCGCTCTCGACCTTGCCGCCCGGCCGCTTTCTGCTGCCCGGCGAAATGGAAGGCTCGCCAGCGCTCACCTTCGCGCCGCTGCCGTTGAGCGAAGGCGCCGGCATCGTCTCGGGGTCGCTCGCCGCCATGATGGAGCGGCGCTACGAAGCCTATAAGTCCCATGTGATCAGGCCGTTCTTCCGCGATCATTTCGCCCGGCTCGACCGGCAGATCGTCCTCGTCGACACATTGTCGGCGCTCAACTCCGGCCCCTCGGCGGTGCGCGATCTCGAAACGGCGATGACCGATGTGATGACGGCCTTTCGCACCGGCCGCTCGTCGCTCATCTCGACGATCTTCCGTCCGCGCATCGATCGCATTCTGTTCGCCGCCACCAAGGCCGATCATCTGCACCATTCCAACCATGACCGGCTGGAAGCCATTCTGAAACTGCTCGTCGAACGCGCCATCCATCGCGCCGAAGGCGTCGGCGCCGGTGTCGATGTCATCGCGCTGGCGGCTGTGCGTGCGACGCGCGAAGCCTCGATCCGGCAGAACGGCACGAGCCTGGAGGCCATCATCGGCGTGCCGCTCGCCGGCGAAAAAGTCGATGGCGAGATTTTCGACGGCAAGGCGGAAGCCGCCATCTTCCCCGGCGAATTGCCGGCCGATCCGAAACGGGTGTTTCGCGGCGACGGCCTGGCCTTGCCGGAGGGCGAGAACGACTGGCGTTTCGTCCGGTTCCGCCCACCGATTGTTGGACTGATCGACGGGCGCCCGGCGCCTTTGCCGCATATCCGCATGGACCGGGCGCTCGAATTCCTGCTCGGCGACCGCCTTCTCTAGCTGTGAAACGCTATAGCCCATGACCCAGGACGCCCCCGCCCGCCGCCCCCGCGCTTTCCGCCTCGATCCGGACGGCGCCCCCGCGACGACGCACGCCACCATCGAGGAGCAGCCCGACGCTTACGAACTGGAGACGGCGACGCCGGAAACGGAAAACGCCGTCACCGAATATGCGCAGGCGCGCGGCATCATCGCGCGCCGGTTCCTGTCCTGGGGTGGCGTGCTCGGCACCGCCATCACCGGCCTCATCACCTTGGCGCTCGGCCTGTGGTTCAACACGCTGATCGACGATCTGTTCGCACGTTCGCTCACCCTGGGCTGGGTCGGCGTTGCCTTGCTGGCACTCGCTGTTCTCGCGCTTGGCGTTCTGCTGGGCCGCGAAATCGCCGGCGTCCTGCGTCAGCGCCATATCGCCAAACTGCATGCGGCGCTCACGGAAGCCCGCATCAAGGACGATCGCGACGCCGCCCGCTCGCTCGTCAGCGATCTTGCCTCGCTCTATACGAAGCGTCCGGAGACGGCCCAGGGTCGTTCCGTCGTCTTGCGCACGGCGCGCGAGATCGTCGATGGCCGCGATCTCATCGACATCGCCGAGCGCAGCCTTATTCATCCGCTCGACGAACAGGTGCAGCGCGAGATCGCCAATGCGGCCAAGCGCGTTTCGGTCGTCACCGCCATTTCACCGCGTGCTCTGCTCGATGTTCTCTTCGTCGTGGCGCAAGCCATCCGCCTCGTGCGCCGCACAGCGGAAATCTATGGCGGACGGCCGGGCCTGCTCGGCTTTCTGCGCATCGCCAAATCGGTCGGCGCGCATCTTGCCGTCACCGGCGGCATGGCGGTGGGCGATTCCCTGGTGCAGCAGTTGCTCGGCCACGGCATCGCCGCGAAACTTTCGGCGCGGCTCGGCGAAGGCGTGTTGAACGGCCTGTTGACCGCCCGCGTCGGCCTCTCAGCCATGGCGGTGTGCCGGCCGATGCCTTTCTCGGTGGACGATCCACCGGGTGTCGGCGATGTCGCGCCATTCCTGTTCAGCGCGAAGAAGGATTAGTCTACCAATATCTGGACATGATTTCGCCAGCCCAAGCGGGTTCATGAATTTCGCCTCTCGGCTCGTTACCTTTCCATACGGGCTTGATGTCCAAGATCGGTGTACCGTCGACGGCGTCCAGCCCATCGACTTCGACCGCTAGCCCTTCCACTTTGACGACACGGCAAGTGGACAAACCCAGCCTGTTGGGACGCATGCGGCCCCGTTGAGCGAAAATACCGACCGCAGGCCAATCCGACCGATCGCGCGGATGGCGTGCCCCGAATTCGGTCGGCTCATCGACATGCAAATGAAAATAGAACAGCACTTCGATATGGGACAGAGCGTCAATCCCAAACAGGGCATCGGGCTTGAAACGAGCAGCGTCCAATTCGATGCGACTGCGATTGCTTCCCCAGCCGTCTTTTGTCGCCTCCTTGCGGCCTCCACGGACATAGCCAATCGGCCGGAAAATGATGTCGGACATGCGTGAAGTCCTTCACTTGTTGAACCGAACGTTCAAGATCGCGGGCTGCCCCGCGCCACACGCTTGGCGACCACCGCTGGCTTGCGCAGAATGCGCAACAAGGCCAGCAGCACGCCAGCGCCGAACACATACCAGGACGGCCGAATCTCATAGGTGAAATCGAGATTGGCTTCGAGCAGCCGATGCACGTCGACGCCGGTCGAATAAGCGTAATAGCCCGCTTCGATGAGCGCGGTGGCAAGCCCGCCCAAGACCGCCAGCGCCAAGAGGCTGAGCGGCGTAAAATCGCTCTCGCGCTTGCGCAGGAAACGGAAGCCCGCGCTCAACGCCAGCAACCCCGCCATCAAAGCCGGCTCGAACGCGTTGAGACGGATCAACATGAAATAATGCACGAGGCTGGCGATGGCCGCCGGATAGACCCACCAATGCAGCTTGTTCCAACCGACCGAGCCCAGCTTGCGCACGCCCCAATCGTTCGAGGTGATGCCGAGCGCCACCATGATCAATGTCGCGGCCAGACCAACCGACAGATAGGTGCGCAACACCATCTCCATCACGATCGGTCCCCAGTCGAAATCCTGCTGCCAGAACCAGAACACCAGATGAGCCAGCGTATAGGTGAGTGCCGTCACGCCCAGCATGCGCCTGACCGCATAGACCTTGTTCCAATGCGCCGTCCAACGCAGTGGCGTTACTGCCAAGGTGATGACGAGGAACCGCATCGCCCAATCGCCGGTCTGGCGCAGAATGTCGGTGACCGGCTTGGGCGACAGCCAGCCCGCCTGCCATTGAACGGCCATCCACACCACAGGCGCGATGCACACAACGAAGGCAATGAATTTGAGAGGCGGCACACGACCATTACGGTCCGTGAAAGGCAGCCACGACGGAAGAACTAAGTCGGCCATGGAAATAGTCTAGTTGGCCCACAACCGATTGCCATGAAATTTCCCATCACGCAGTCTCACAATTGCCGTGAGCGCGCTTGAGAAATAGCTGAAATTGTGGATTTCTGCTGCGCAGCGCAGGAAGCGTTAAGGCTCCTGGTCTATCGTCGCGAACACTTGCTCACAGCTATCGAGCCCTGATCTATGTCCATTGCCCCAAGGCCCGATCAAACTTGGCCTGATAGACTTGGCGAAAACCGCCGGCAAGACGTGACCGCGACGATCTCCCGTTTGCGTGCCGAATTGGAAGCACAGCAACAGTTCATTCGCGAACAATCAGCCGCCTTAGCTCATAGCCGCAAAATCTTCGATCGCGCCTCGGAGGCCGCCCGCATTGGCGTATGGGAATGCGATCTCGCCGACGAAGCCTTGACCTGGACAGATCAGGTCTACGACCTTTTCGACATTCCCCGCGGCGCGCCGCTCGACCGCCAGAACCTGCTGACATTCTACACGCCCGAATCCTTGCGCCTGCTGCATGAACGGCGTGGCCGCGCCATAGCCGAACGGGGCGGTTTCAGCCTCGATGCGGAAATCATCACCGCCAAGGGACGGCACCGCTGGATCCGGATCACCGCCACCGTCGAATGCGAGAATGGCGCGCCGGTACGCATCTTCGGCATGAAACAGGACGTGACCGAAGAAAAGATCCTCTCCGATCGCCTGCGCCATCTCGCCGAATTCGACGTCATGACCGGCCTTGCCAACCGCACGACCTTTCAGGCGCATCTGGAAACCCTCGGCAAGGACGAAGCGGCGCCGGCGCCCTTCAGCGCCCTGCTGTTGATCGACCTCGATGGCTTCAAACAGATCAACGATCAATTCGGCCATGCGCTGGGCGACGAATGTCTGAAAGAAGCCGCCCAGCGCCTGCAAACCGTCTGCGCCAGCGCCCGCCTGGTGGCGCGGATCGGCGGCGACGAATTCGCCGTTCTGCTCGACGCCGGCTTGAGCGACCGCGCTGTCGAAATGACGGCCGAGCGGATCGTCGCGGCAATCCGTCAGCCGATCCAACGCAGCCTGTGGTCGTTCAAGATGGGTGCCTCGGTCGGCATCGCCCGTATCGGCACACGTCAGGTCAGCGAGCTGTTCACCCAGGCCGACGCCGCCCTCTATGCGGCGAAAGCCGGCGGCCGGGACACGTTCCGCGTGTTCACCTCCGATATGATGAACGCCGTGCCACCGCCGGTTGTATTGCCGACCGGCCAGGAACGCCGCCGTTTCCGCAGCGCCCGCGCCTCGTAAGCATCTTCCATCGATTGGCATGATATTTTCTGTGCGCCGGTGATTCGCGAGCCTCGCCGGCTTTCATCACTGATCGCATGGTCTGCCGGTGCCCGAGACGTCGCTCTATCTGCCCATCAAGCGCTTTCTCGAAGACCAGGGTTTTATGGTCAAAGGCGAGATCGGCAATTGCGATCTGGTCGCCCTGAAGGAGGGCGAGCCGCCGCTGGTCGTCATCGGCGAGATGAAACTGTCGTTCAACCTCGAACTGGTGCTGCAGGCGGTCGATCGCGCCGCGGCCGCCGATGAAGTCTGGCTCGCCGCCCGCATCTCCCGGCGCGGCAATGGCCGCGAAAGCGACAAGCGTTTCCGCAACCTCTGCCGCCGGCTCGGCTTCGGCATGCTCGGCGTCTCTGAAATGGGCGACGTCAGCGTCATCGTCAGCCCTGACGCGCCCATGCCGCGCAAGGACACGCGCAAGCGCAGCCGGCTCGTCGCGGAACATCGGCGCCGGCGCGGCGATCCCGCCGTCGGCGGCAGCACCCGCGCGCCGGTGATGACGGCCTACCGGCAGGAAGCCCTGGCCTGCGCGGCCGCTTTGGTCGCCGGCCCTTTGCGACCGCGTGACCTGCGACCCAATGCACCGAAAGCCGCGCAGATCCTGCGTGACAATTATTACGGCTGGTTCGACCGCGCCGAACGCGGCATTTACATCCTGACCGAAGCCGGTCATGCAGCTCTGCAACGCTGGCCGCAAACCACCCCCAACGATGGCCCCTAACGGGCAGCCAAGTTGTCAAACCGCCGCCTATCGGCTACAGCCTGCCCTCCTTTTGCGATGCCTGTTCTCATGCGCACCTCACGCTGCGCCCGAACTGGCATTCGGTCCTTCTCGCGGCGACGCCTGAGCAACAGCGCGCCTGCAACAGCCATTCGGGTGATCATGACGAAGATGGCGCAGCCGCGCTATTGCGGTATCGATTTCGGCACGTCCAATTCGACGGTCGCGGTGCGCAAGGGCAACGACATCGTGTTGGCGCCCGTCGAAGGCACGCAACTGACAATCCCCAGCGCGATTTTCTTCAGCTTCGCCGAAGGACCGTTGTTCGGCCGCCGCGCCATCCAGGATTATACCGATCACGAACCAGGCCGGTTGATGCGCGCCCTTAAAAGCATTCTCGGCTATGGCCTGTTTCACGAGAAGACACGGCTGCACAAGCAGAACCTCGCGCTCTCCGATGTGCTTGGCCTGTTCATCGGCCATCTCAAAGCGCGCGGCGAGGATTGCGCGGGGGAAGAGATCGAGGCCGTCGTGCTCGGCCGGCCCGTGCAATTCATCGAAGGCGATGCAGGCGCCGACCGGCAAGCCCAGGACGATCTCGAAGCGGCGACGCGCAAGCGCGGCTTCAAACATATCGGCTTTCAATATGAGCCGATCGCCGCCGCGCTCGAATATGAAAGCGGCGTGACAGCCGAGGAACTGGTTCTGATCGTCGACATCGGCGGCGGCACGGCCGACTTTTCGGTGGTCCGCGTCTCGCCGGAACGCGCCCGCAAATCCGATCGCAGCGACGACATTCTCGCCAATCGCGGCATTCGCATCGGCGGCACCGACTTCGATCGCATGCTGTCGATGCACTATGTGATGCCGCATTTCGGCCTGGGCTCGACCTATGGCGAGAAAGAGCTGGAAGTGCCGCGCGCGCTGTTCCTCGATCTGTCGACCTGGTCGCAGATCAACTTCCTCTACAGCCAGACGACCTTGGCGACGGTGCGGGCGCTGCGGCGCGAAGCGCAAGAGCGCGACAAGTTCGACCGGCTGCTACATGTTCTCGAACAGCATGACGGCCATCGGCTGATCGAAACAGTGGAACGCGCGAAGATCGATCTCACGGAAAACGCGCAAACCGTCGTCGATCTGCATCGCTTCGTGCCGGAGCTGCGTATTCCCCTGAATCGTTCGGGTGTCGCCAAGGCGGTGGCGCCCGGCGTCAAGCGCATCGTCGAAACGATTTCGCAAACGCTTGCCGATGCCGGCTTGAAACCCAACCAGGTCGACACGGTCTTCATGACCGGCGGCAGTTCGCTGATGCCCGCGGTGCAAAAGGAAGTGTCGCGGCTACTTAAGCGCACCGATCTCGCCTCCGGCGACATGTTCGGCGCCGTCGGTCGCGGCCTTGGCCTCGATGCGCAACGCCGGTTCGCGTGATCTCGGTGTCATCCCGGACGCGCCACCGGCGCGATCCGGGATGACACGAAGGTTGCGGCGCATTCACCCAACTTGATGACACCGAGCCTTCAGCTCACGCCGAGCTTCTTTTGCAGGCTTGTCGATGACGTCGTGTATTGGAAGGTGAGCTTCTTGTCGGGATAGACATAGCGGTGCGCTTTCTGCGCCGCCAGCGCCACTTCATGAAAGCCTGACAGAATGAGCTTCAACTTGCCCGGATAGCTGTTGATGTCGCCGATGGCGAAAATGCCCGGCACATCGGTCTCGAACGTTTCGGTGCCGACGGGGATGAGATTCTCATGCAGATGGATGCCCCAATGGGCGATGGGGCCGAGCTTCATCGTCAAGCCGAAGAAGGGCATCATCACATCGGCGGCAACGTCGACCGTCTGATTGTCGTTGCCGCGCACGACGGCATGGGTGAGCACGCCGTCGTCGCCCTTCAGGCTCATCACCTGGCCGATCATCAGATCCATCTTGCCGCTGGCGACCAGCTCGCGCATGCCATTGACCGAATGCGGCGCGGCGCGAAAGTCGTCGCGCCGATGCAGCAGGATGATACGCTCGGCCACCGGCTGCAGGTTCAATGTCCAGTCGAGCGCGGAATCGCCACCGCCAACGATGAGCACGCGCTTGCCGCGCACCGCTTCCATCTGGCGCACGGCATAGTGGATCGACTTGCCTTCATAGGCATCGATGCCGGCGATCGGCGGTTTCTTCGGTTGAAAGGAACCGCCGCCGGCGGCGATCATGATCACCTTGGCTTCGAAAATCTGACCGGCATCGGTGGTGACGCGAAACAGCGGCGCCGCATCGTTGCCGATCCGCTCAACCTTCTCGACCATTTCGTTGAAATGAAACTGCGGCCCGAACGGCTCGATCTGTTTCATCAAGTTGTCGGTGAGGCCCTGGCCGGTGATCACCGGAAAGCCCGGAATGTCATAGATCGGCTTTTCGGGATAAAGCTCGGCGCATTGGCCGCCGGGCTTGGGCAGAATGTCGATGAGATGACATTTGATGTCGAGCAGGCCCAGTTCGAACACGGCGAACAGACCGACCGGCCCCGCCCCCACGATCACGACATCGGTCTTGATCACATCCGACATGGAATCCTCGCCTCTATCTCGACCGTTGCCCGATCTCTGTCTCCCATACCATTCCCGACAGAGCGGCGAGAAGCAGCGCGCGGCTGTTTTAACGCCGCACGTCTATAAATTATAATTTATCACGCGGGAGATGCGTACAATCGGCGGCGCCGATCGCCTTAACCCTGCTGTTCGGGCGTCGCGACCGTCAGGCCGTCGATCTCGTTGGTCACTTTGATCTGACAGGACAGGCGCGAACCGGGGCGCACGTCATAGGCGAAATCGAGCATGTCTTCCTCGATCGAACTGGCCTTCGGCAGTTTTTCGACCCAGGCTTCGTCCACATAGACATGACAGGTGGCGCAGGCGCAGGCGCCGCCGCATTCGGCATCGATTCCCGGCACATTGTTCCGGATGGCCGTTTCCATCACCGTCGAGCCGACATCGGCCTCGACCGTCCGCGACGTACCGCTCGCATCAATGAAGGTGATTTTCGGCATTCCACCTGTCCACATATGAAATCCGGCCCCAACGGGCCGGCGCGGCTTCGTAGACAATCCCGGCCGCTTTGGCGAGACCTGTTTCTATTCAAATGAAAGAGAGCGGATAGCCCGTGCGATCAATCGGCCAGAAGGCGGCGAATCGCCTGCCGAGCGAGGTCGACGGCGGTCACCAGCGCCTCGCGCGCGGTGGTGATCTCGGCTTCATCGCGGGTCGAAGCCAGAACGTTTTCATAGTGTTGCGCAGCATTGGCGACCTGACCGGCGCCGATCGCGCGGGCTGAACCCTTGAGGGTATGGGCCAGATCCTGCCGCCAGCGCCGCTCCGGGTTGCCGGTATCGCCTGCCAAACGGGTGATGATCTGGGCGGCCTGCTTATCGAACAGTTGCAGCAGTTCGACCTCGAGAGCCCGATCGCCGAGGGTCTGGCGCGCCAGATGGACAAGGTCGATCGGCCGTCCTTCCCCCTGGTCCACACCGATCTCCGGTTTACGCAGCGCTGCAACATTCATGGCACTATCCATCTGAAATCGCTTTGGCCGAACCATTCCCGATGGTGCTCCGGGGCCAGCCTGACGGATATATCGGCACCAATCATGGCAAGTGTTAGCCAGGTAAGTAAAAGGCGCGTTAACGCTGTTTACCATTCCGTGACCGCACTGGTTTCATTCCGTGCCCCGGCGCGGTAGATTACCAATTGGTTAATGCGTTTGCGTAGAGTTCCGAGGCCCATCGGTGAACCTTGCGCATGCGCACGGCTGGAAAGCCGTTTGGATGCGAAGCGAGAGGCAGCAGAATGGCCACGAAACCCCAGGCCCAGGACCCGGCAGCGGCAGCCCTGTCCGCGATCGAGCAGGCCCTGAACCTCGGTCTTGAACCGGAAAACACGGCGGCCAAGCCCCAGGATAGCAAAACGCCTCCCGATCCCCAGGCCCCGCAAGGGCCGGCGACCGTGGGCAATCTCGCCCTCGATATGACGCCGCAGCCGCGTCTGCCTTCGGTCAGCGACAACGAACTCACGGCCGATCCGGCCAAGGACAAGGCGAAAGAACCACCCAAGGTGGAAGCCCCGAAAATCGAGGCACAGAAAAGCGAAGCGCCCAAGGTCGAGGCTCCGAAAGCCGAGCCGCCGAAGACGGAAGCGCCGAAGATTGCAATCACGCCGCCGCGTCCCGCACCGGCCGCCAGCGAAGCTCCGGCCCCGCGCGCGACTACACCAGACCCCTCGCCGCAACGCGCGCCCGCCAATGACGATCGCCAATCGGTCGGCCAGATCCTGCAATCGCTGCAGACACGCCCGAGCCGCACGCCGCTTGCTTTGGCCATCCTCGCTTCGCTCGCCTGGCTCGGCGGCGCCGCGGCCTATCTCTATTCTCTGTCGCGCGCCGGCGAACTCGCCAACCTGTCGGCCGTTCACGCCGCGATGATCGCGTTGGCGACGGTCGGCCCCATCGCGTTCTTCCTGATCGCCAGCGTCTTGGTGCGCCGGGCGCAGGAGATGCGCCTCACCGCCAATGCCATGTCGCAGGTGGTGATCCGCCTCGCGCAGCCTGAGACCTTCGCCGCCGAACATGTTGTGACCCTGTCGCAGGCGATCCGCCGCGAAGTCTCGTCGATGGGCGATGGCATCGAGCGGGCGCTGGCGCGCGCCAGCGAACTTGAAACTGTGATGCGCTCCGAGGTCGCCAATCTCGAACGCTCGCACGCCGACAACGAGCGCCGCGTCCGCGCTCTCGTCGACGAACTCGCCTCCGAGCGCGAAGCCATCGTCGGCAATGCCGAGCGCGTGCGTTCCGCCATCGAAGGCGCACATGAAAACCTGGCGCGCGAACTCGAAACCGCCGGCATGAAAATGGCCGACGCGGTCAACGAAGCCGGTTCCCGCGTCACCAATTCGCTCGGCGGCAAGGCCGAGGAAATCAATCTCACCCTGGGCCGCACCGGCGACGACGTCACCCAGAAGCTGACCGCCGCCTCCAGCGAGATTTCCACCTCGCTGGCAAGCCTCGGCTCCGACATCGTCGAACGCATCGGCACCCACGGCAATAACATCGTCACCAGCCTCACCGACACGGGCGACGGTGTCTCCAACCGCCTCAGCGAATCCTCGGATCGAATTTCCAATTCGCTGGCGACGCTCGGCGAAGACATTGTCGAGCGCATCAACAGCCACGGCACCTCGATCGTCACCAATCTCGCCGACACCGGCGAAGGCGTGGCCCGCCGTCTGACGGAATCCTCCGAGCAGATTTCCACCTCGCTGGCGACGCTCGGCGAAAACGTCGTCGAGCGCATCAACAGCCACGGCACCTCGATCGTCACCAACCTGGCCGAGACCGGCGATGGCGTGACCCAGCGTCTGACCGATTCCTCGACGCACATCACCGAGACCATTTCGACTTTGGTCCATTCGGTCATCGAACACATCGGCAGCCACGGCGAGAATGTCGTCGCGCGCCTGACCGAAACCGGCGACGGCGTCAGCCAGCGCCTGGCCGATTCCTCCGAACAGGTGACGAGCTCGATCGCCAATATTGGCGACTCCATCGTCGGCCAGATCAGCGAACATTCCGCCAACATCCTGGGCCATCTGACCCAGACCGGCGAACAGTTCACCCGCCAGCTCAGCGAAACCTCGCAGCAGGTGACCGGCGCCCTGTCGGAACAGCTCAATGGCGTCGACCATCGCCTGCGCACCACCGGCGAAGCGCTCGTCTTCGACATTTCGATCCGCGGCAAGGAAGCCGCCGAACGGATCGAGGAAACCGGCGCGTCGATCAGCGACAAGATTTCCTCGCGCGGCGACCACCTCATCGCGACGCTCGAATCCACTGCCAGCCGCATTGACGAAACCGTCAATGTGAACGGCAACACCCTTGAGCGGGCGCTGGCCACCACCGGCGACCGCATGGGCCAGATCATCAGCGACCGCACCCAGGCCGCTTACGACCTCTTCCACAACGCCGGCAACGAGATCGCCATCCGCCTCGAACAGCACCAGGCTTTGGTGCGCGACCAGCTCGACGGCCACACCAACGATCTGCATGCCCGCTTCATGAACACGGCCGCCGAATCCATTGCCGCCGTCGGCATGCATGGCGACCGTATCAACGAAGCCCTGGTCGAACGCCTGCGTGCCTTCGAACACATGGTTCTGTCGCACGGCAACAACCTGACGACCCAGATCGCCGATCATTCGGATCGCTTCACCGGCGTCGTCAACGAAAAGCTCCAGGCGGTCGAGGCGGCCTTCAGCGGCCACGCCGGCGCCTTCACCGAGCAATTGTCGCAACGCGCCAACGAAACCGCCAACCTGCTCGACGAGAAGGTGCGCGAGTTCGACAGCAGCGCCACGGCCCGCGCCGAACAGCTCGCGCAGGCCATCGAACAGCACATCCGCACCTTCGCCGACGTGGCGCAGGAGCGCACCACCGAGCTGTCGGCGCAGATCGACGCCAACACGCGCACGCTGGCCGAAGTCACCGAAACGCGCACGACCGAAGCGGTGCAGAAGATCGCGCTCGGCACTCGCGCCTTCCAGCAGATCGCCGAACGTCGCATCGCCGACATCACGACACAGCTCACCGCCAGCACCCGCGCGCTCGATGAAGTGGCTCAGACCCGCATCACCGAGATGAAGGAGCAGATGGAGAGCAGCACCAGCGTTCTCGAACAGGTCGCCCAGAACCACACCCGTGGCATTCTGGAGCGGATCGAGACGACGGCGCGCAGCCTGGACGAAGTGGCGCAATCGCGCATCGGCCAGATGCGGGAAAACCTGCTGTCGAGCACCAGCGCGCTCGAACAGGTGGCCCAGGACCACACCCGCGACATCGTCGAACGCATCGAAGCCTCGACCCGCGCGCTCGACGAAGTGGCCCAGACCCGCATCGGCGAACTCACCTCGCAGTTGCAGACCGGCATCGGCGAACTCACCTCGCAGTTGCAATCCAGCACCGGCGAATTCGCCTCGCAGCTGCAATCCAGCACTGGCGCGCTCGAACAGTTCGCCCAGAGCCACACCCGCGACATCGTCGAGCGGATCGAAGCCTCGACCCGCGCCCTCGACGGCGTCGCCCAGACCCGCATCGGCGAGCTCACCTCGCAGCTGATGTCGAGCACCAGCGCGCTCGAACAGGTCACGCAGAACCATGCGCGCGACATCGTCGAACGCATCGAAGCGACCACGCGCGCGCTCGACGAAGTGGCTCGCACCCGCATCGGCGATATGACCGTGCAACTGCAATCGAGCACGGCCGCTCTCGAAGAGGTCGCGCAGAGCCGCACCTATCACATCGTCGAGCAGATCGAGGCCGCCACCCGCAGCCTGGAACAGCTCGCCCACGCCCGCACGCAGGATCTGGTGGCCCAGCTGCAAACGGGCACCGATGCGCTTGGCGCCATGGCGCAACTGCGTCTCGCCGAACTGTCGACCGGCCTCGACGAACGCACCAAGTCGTTCGACGAACTGGCCTCGCGCCGCACCAACGAAATCGTCGCCGCCCTCGATCAGCAGATCCGCGCCTATGAAGACAAGGCGACGGCGAAGTCGATGCAAGTCAGTGGCACGCTCGAAGGCATCATCACCAAGATCGACACCAGCCTCGATGCGCGCGCCCGCGCCATCAACGAGACGCTGGCCCGCAACGCCCTCGAAGTGGCCCGTGTCGTCTCCGAAGGCGCCAAGGAAATCAACGCCGCGCTCGATCCGCGCGTCGTCGACGAAAGCCTGGCCGCCCGCGTCCGCGAGATCAACGAACTGCTCGCCGAACGCGCCAAGGATCTGCACGAGACGCTCTCGGGCCGCAGCACCGAACTGCACACGCTGTTCGACAGCAAGGGTCCGATGCTGGTCGAATTGCTCTCGGCCCGCGGCAGCGAGATCGCCCGCCAGGTGTCGGAAGCCGGCGAACTGGTCAGCATGACGATCGACCAGCGCGGCGCCGCCATCATCGATGGCCTCAACGAACGCCAGGTGCAGATCGCCGATGCGATCGACCGTTCGTCGACGGGCCTGCGCTCGGTCATCGAAGCCAGCGCCAGCGGCTCCATCGCGTCTCTGGTCAACGCCAGCGACAAGATCAAGAGCGAGATGTCGACGGTGCTCAACGCCCTGTCGAAGGCCAATGGCTCGCTCGACAACATCCTCGGCAATGCCGGCGAGAACCTCAGCACGGTCGAAAGCGCGCTCACCAACCGCGTGCGCGAATTCCAGACCGCCCTGGCGACGATCTCCACCCAGGTCATGACGCTGAACAATTCGGCGGCCCAGACCATGGAGAACGCCGACCAGCTCGCCACCCGCCTCGACAAGCAGAACACGGATCTGGCGGCCAGCGCCGGCGAACTGGCGCGCACGCAGCTCCAGCTCGATCAGACGCTGGAGAGCCGCCAGAAGGCGCTCGACCATCTGCTCCACATGGTCCACACCCGCACCGACGATTTCGATGCGGTCACCCGCTCCTTCACCTCGCTGGTCGAGGAAGCGTTCAAGAAGGCCGAGTTCCGTGCCCGCGAAATCGGCGCGCTGCTCAACAACGAGACCCAGGCTGTCACCAATCTCATTGGCCAGCAGTTCGAACAGGTGCGCGACACCACCGGCAAGGAGCGCGAGCGCACCGCCGCTGCGCTGCGCGCCGCCTACGAACAGGCCAATACGGAGATGGGCAACATCTTCGGTTCGTCGATCGAGCGCTTCAAGGAAGCCACCGGCCAGATGCGCAACATGGCCTCCGAGATCCAGCGCGAGATCAACAGCACCCGCGAGGAACTCAAGCGTGGCGCGCTCGAACTGCCGCGTGAGGCCGCCGAACAGACCTCGGCCATGCGCCGTGTCATCGCCGAGCAGATCAAGGCGCTCAACGAACTGACTGACATCGTCACCCGTTCGGGCCGCGCCTATGACATCGCCGAACCGCGTCGCGCCGCCGAGCCGGCGGCCCGCCCGGCTGAGCCGGCTCCGGCAGCCCGCACCGAGCCCATGCGGATGGAAACGACGCGCCCGACCCTGCCGCGCCCGTCGGCTCCAGCCCCCGCCGCGCCGACCCCGCGTGAAGAGCCGGCCCCGCGCCCGCGTCCGAGCCAAGCGGCCACCACGGTGACGCCGCCGGCCCCGGCCCGTCCGGCTGCGCCCGCCGCCGAAAACCGTGGCAACAACACCGGCTGGCTGTCGGACCTGCTCGCCCGCGCCTCCCGCGACGAGACGCCCGCTCCGACCCCGGCACCGGCCGCTCGTCCAGCCGCACCGGCCCCGGCGCCCCGCATCCCGCAGCGCCCGGCCGACTCGCTCGACGCCATCTCCCATGACGTGGCGCGGATGGTCGACCATGACGCGGTCGCCAGCCTCTGGGATCGCTACTACCGGGGCGATCAGAACATCTTCTCGCGCCGGCTCTATACGGCCGCCGGCCAGCAGACGTTCGACGAAATCCGCCGCCGCTATCGCGACGACCGGGATTTCCACGAGACGGTGGATCGCTACATGCAGGAGTTCGAGCGTCTGCTCACCGAAGTCGGCCGCGACGATCGCGACGGCACGATGACCCGCTCTTACCTCACCTCCGACACGGGCAAGGTCTATACGATGTTCGCCCATGCCTCGGAGCGCTACGAAGCGATCTGAGGCCCTAGGCCCGACCAAAACAAAAAGGCGCAGCGGAAGCTGCGCCTTTTTCGTTACTCGCTTGGGGCAGTCTTACATCGCCGCCGAGGCCCAGCGCACGATCTCGCGCATGACCTGGCTCAGCGCCGCATCGAGCGCCACCGAGGCCTGCGCCCCGTCCGCCGCCGAACCCGGCACCTGCGCCCGGAAGATGCGTGCCGCGCGGATGCGGCCCGTTTGCTCGCTGACCAGCTTGGCCGAAATTTCGACCACCGCCGTGCTGGTCGCCACGTCGATCTCGAAGTGGCGGATTTCCGATGTCAGCGAATAATCGGCGGCGATTTTATCGCCCGAGCGGCCGACCGCCCGCAGCAACCGGCCATTTTCGAAGGTCTGCACCAGACGCGACTGCAAGAGGCGCGGCAGCCGGTCGGTCCATTGCGCGCCCTTCAGATAGGCCACCTGGTCGGCCCCCGCCCCGGCGCGCACCACGATGCGCTCGGAATCGAAGGGCGAGATCGCCACGGGCTCGGACACGGCCAGTTGGCCCCGCCCCGCCCGGCCCGTCGCACCAGACGCCGGGCTCAGATCGAACGTGGCGGAAGGAGAGCCGCCACAGGCGGCCACCGCCAGGGCAAAGAGGGAAACAATGGCGAACCGTCTGGATCGACGGAAGGATGCCCCTCCTGCGCCCGCTGCAAACGAACCGTCTGATCCTGACACACGCGTCTCCCGCGATTCTTCAAAACTCATACGATCAATCCGGAGTAAGCAACAAACGGGGGTGAAAGCAATATCGTCGGTCAGCGACCGCTATATTCGGGAATGGACGGTTTGGGGCCGAAAATGAGCTGCTGCGGATTGCGTTCCAGGGAGCGCAGCGTCCGGTTCAGCTCGTCCAGGGTCTTGCGGCCATCCGCGGCCAGAGCCTCGTACTGACGCAAGCCCGCGCCGCTGAAACGGTTGAGATTGGCGGCCAGGTCCTTGGTGCGGACATTGAGATTGTCGGCCAGTTTGCGAATCGACCGGGCGGCTTCGCCGATATCGGTCATCGCGCCCTTGCCCTCGTCGCTGCCGAAGAAGCCGGCGAGACTGTTCATCACCTTGTCGACCTGATCGGCCGACTTGTTCAGCTTGGCGGAAATATCGTCGGCATTGGCGACGATCGACTTCACGCGCTGCGGATCGATGGCCTTGACGCGCTCGTCGATGGAGCGGGTCAGCGGCCCGATGGCCGCCCCGACATCAGACATGGCGGAGAGGAACTGTTTCACGCCGCCGGAATTGTCGGCCAGCGCCTTGGAGAAGGTCTCGACGTTATGGACCGTATTGGCGATGGAACCGCTGTTTTCTGAGAAAAGTTTGTCGGCCTTGTCGAGAATGCCGTCGAGACGGGTCGACAACCGCTGCACGGTCTCGACGATGTTCTGGAAGTCGGACCGCTCAGCATTGATGACGGCCGGATTGCTGTCGGAGGTCTCCAGCGGCTTGGAGGTCGCCGTGCCGCCGGTGAGCGCGATGGCGGCGACACCAGTGAGCCCCTGATATTCCAGCCGGGCGCCGGTATCGGTCTTCACCGGGGCGCGCGGATTAACCGAGATGCGCGCCACGACCTTGGTGGGATCCTGAGGATCGAGATCGACGCGCAGCACCTCGCCGACGCGCACGCCGTTGAACAGAACTTGCGAGCCACGCGACAGGCCCGACACCGATGTCGTGAAGGCGACATCATAGCTCAACCGCCCCTCGGAGGTGGCGCCGCGCGAGAACCAGAACACGAATAGGAAGCCCGCGGCGATCACCGCCAGGGTAAACAGGCCGATCAGGGCATAGTTGGCTCTGGTTTCCATCTCATTCCGCTCCGGACCGGCGAGGATATAGATACCGATCCCTGTTTCCAACACCCGGACGTCTTACGCACCGCCGTTCATCCGCGATGCGCGCTTGCCATGGAAATAGGAACGAACCCAAGGTTGTTCAGATTCCAGCATTTCCTGGATCGTTCCTTCCGCCGCGACCTTGCCGCCGGCGAGCGCGGCGATGCGGTCACAAATTGAGTACAGACTGTCAAGATCGTGAGTGACCATGAAAACGGTCAATCCCAGGGTCTTCTGCAATGTGGCGATCAGATCGTCGAAATCGGCGGCACCGATCGGATCGAGGCCCGATGTCGGTTCGTCGAGAAAAAGCAGTTCCGGATCGAGCGCCAAGGCGCGCGCCAGCGCCACGCGCTTGATCATACCGCCCGAGAGTTCCGACGGCATCTTGTCGGCCGCATCGGTCTTGAGGCCGACCATCTCGATTTTGAGCATGGCCAGCTCGTCCATCAGCTTGTGCGACAGGTGCAGATATTCGCGCATCGGCACCTGGATGTTCTGCAAGACCGACAGGCCCGAAAACAAGGCACCTTGCTGGAACAACACGCCCCAGCGCCGCTCCAGCGCCCGATGCTGGTCGCGCGTCAGCGTATCAAGATCCTCGTCGAACACTTCGATCTTGCCGGCACGCTTCTGAATAAGGCCGAGGATCGTGCGCGTCAGCACCGATTTGCCGGTGCCCGAACCGCCGACGAAACCCAAAACCTCACCGCGTTTCACGTCGAGATCGAGACCGTTGAGGATGACGCGATCGCCGAAGCCCACCGTCACGCCGCGGGCGCGGATCGCCAACTGGCCCTTCTGCCCATCGGTCTCGCCGGTCTTGAGCGACCGGGTTTGGGACTGTTGCGGAACCGGAGCGGGATCGGACGCCATAGCTGAACTCAATATCTGATGGCCGCGAAGAACATGGCGAACAGGCCGTCGACGAAAATCACCATGAAGATCGATTTCACCACCGATCCCGTCACCTGACGACCGAGCGATTCGGCCGAGCCCTGCACCGCGAAGCCCTCGATCACCGCGATCATGCCGATCATCAAGGCCATGAACGGGGCTTTGATGAGGCCGACCAGGAACGTGTTCATGCCGATCGCCTCGCGCAGGCGCGCGGTGAAAATCTCCGGCGACAGGTCGCCATAGCCCCAAGCGATCAGCATGCCGCCGAAGATCGCCGAAAGATCGGCCAAAAAAGTCAGCAGCGGCAAAGCGATGATCAGTGCGATCAGCCGTGGCAGAACCAGCACTTCGATCGGATCGAGCCCCATCACCTTCAGCGCGTCGATCTCCTCGCGCATTTTCATCGAACCGATTTCGGCGGTGATCGCCGAGCCGGTACGGCCGGCCATCATGATCGAGGTGAGCAGCACGGCCAGTTCACGCAGCACGAGAACGCCGATCAGATCGACGACGAAAGCCGTCGCGCCAAACTTCGTGAACTGGAAAATGCCTTGCTGCGCGACGATGCAGCCGACGAGGAAATTGATCAGCAGGATGATCGGCAGCGCCCGCAGCGCGAAATTCTCCATGTGATAGACGATGGAGGTGAAGCGCAGCCGGCGCGGATGGGTCAGCGAGCGCAACAGCGCGCTGACCACTTCGCCGAGGAAGGCGAAGCCCGCGTAAAAATCCTTCAGGGCGCCGACGACGCTCTTGCCGATGTCCACGAGCAGATCGACGACCGCATGGGCACTACCGGGCTTGCCTTCGTCGAAGGTGCGATAATGCGCTTCCTTGAGCAGGATTTCCTGTTCGTGCTTGGCGCCGACGAACGTCGCCTTCACACCCTTGGCATCGAGCTGCTGACGGGCACTGTCGATCAGCCAGGCACCCGCCGTATCGAGGCGCTCGACACCAGACAGATCGATGGTGACGGCCGCGTCGCCAGCCGCCTTGCGGCCGATCTGCGCCACCGCCGCTTCCATCTCGGCGCCATGCTCGACCGTCCACGGACCCGACAGCGCGATGCGCGCGCCATCGCGCTCATCGATCTGCGGCGCTGGCGCGTCCTTGTCCGTCGTCGCCGAAAACATTCACCGCATCCCGCCGCTGTTGACCCGAGCGAAGATCATTCCATCACCGCGGCTTTGAGAATGCAGACCATGGTGGCGTGCGCCGGCTCTCCCGACCGATTGCGGATCGTATGCGGCCGGTCGCAACGATAACGCAGCGTATCGCCCGCCTTCGCCGTTTCGATCACGCCCGCCACTTCCACTTCGAGTTCGCCTTCCAGCACCGAAAGACATTCCACCGACCCACGCTGATGCGCTTCCGACTCAAGCACGCCGCCCGGAGCGGCATGGAAGTCATACCACTGCAGCCATTCGACCGTCTTGATCCAGCCGATGATCGCCAGGCGGCAGCGGCCGTCGTCCGTGACCAGGATGGGCGTATCGCCCTTGGTGGACGTTTCGAGAAACGGCTCGTCCTCGGCGGTCTGCAACACGCGCTCGATGGAAACGTCGAGTGCCTGCGACAGCCGCCAGATCGTCGCCAAAGTGGGATTGGTTTCATTGCGCTCGATCTGACTGATGATCGATTTGGCAACGCCTGATTGTTCCGACAGTTCCGATAGCGAAAGATTGTAGGCCTTGCGCAACCGTTGCACGGTCTTGCCCATCTGGCCGGTCAGGGCTTGGGCGCCAGCCTCAAGAGTTTTTTGCCGGTCTCGTCCCTCGACACCCATTTTTGATCCCGCCGCACGACGTCATGTTTGGCATAATATACAAATTTGTTCGAAATACAGAACAAATCAGCCGGCATCGACAGATCATCCGCCCTTTTTGCCCATCCTGCGGCGTTCGTGCCACAGCACAGCAAGACCGGCCGCGATCACCACAGCGGCACCGCCCAACACCACCTGCGACGGCACATCGCCAAAGACGACGAAGCCCAGCACGATGGCGAACAGCAGCGAGGAATAATCAAACACAGCCAAGATCGAGGCATCGGTGAAGCGATAGCCCTGGGTCATGAAAATCTGGCCGATGCCGCCACAGATGCCGATCAGGATCAGCGGTCCCCAATCCTCAAGGGTCGGCCAGACCCAGGCCTGTGGCTGGATCAGTGTTGCCAGCGGCCAGTTCGAAGGCCAACAGGCAGCGGCGATCAAAACCAAAATGCCAGCGACCGTCGTGGTGGCCTGGAAATAGAAGGTGATGGCCCCGGTATCCTCCGACATGGTCAGCCGCCGTGTCTGGATCATCGCGATCGCCACGAGCATGGCGCCGACAAAAGCGATCAGCGCCCCGATGCCGCCTTTGTCGGAACCGAGGCCCGCCGTCAGATGATCGGACAACATCACCAGGACGCCGCAGAATCCCACCAAGACCGCACCCCAGCGGAACAGACTGATCCGCTCGCCCAACAAAAGGCCAGCCAGCACGACGATCATCAAAGGCGCGGCATAGCCAATGGCCGTCGCATCGGCGAGCGGCAGCAGCGAATAGGCGACGAAGGAACAGAACAGACTGCCGATGCCCGCGATGGAACGCAGCAGATGGCCGCCGAACCTCGACGTATAGAGCGCGCGTGGAAAATCGCCGCGCAGCAGCAGCCAGATCATTAGCGGCACGAGCGCGAAAGCGGAGCGAAAGAAGACAAGCTGCGCCGCCGGATACGTGCTGTAAGACTTGGCCAGGACAAACATGACCGAGAAAAACGCCGTGGCCGTCAGCTTCAGGCCGATCCCGAGAACGGTCTTAGATGACGTCTGGATCGAGGCCTCCCGTCACACTCAACACGACGAGATTAGCGAAACAAACGGGCACGCGCACGGTCATCCATTGCATCGATTTCAGCGAGGCTGCGCAAGGCCCGTCCGACAAAGGACGTCGCATTGCCAGTATTGGTCCGCTCGCCATGGCTTTCGCGGATTTGCGATGCCCGTGTGTTGAGCATGGCGACAGACGGCATGCTTCGCGCGGGCGGCACGGCGAGCGGCGGCCGGGGGATACCCGTTGCTGGACGCTCAACGGCGGCAGCCACAACGGGCGCCGGCGCTACGACGGCGGCCGCTGCCACAGGCACCTTTGCTGCCGCGACGGGCGTGGCAACGACAGGCGCGATAGGAACAGGCGGTGGCACAGCCGCCGCGACACTCGCAGTCACGGGCGGCGGCAAGCCGGTCAGCTGCCGCAAGGCGCGCGCCTGATTTTCGATCTCGGCGCAGGTTCGCCCATCGAAGCCACGTTCGCGCAGGCTCCAGGCAATTTCGCTGAGGCGCCGTTCGATCACCGTCACCGCATCGGCCAGCTCGCCGCGTGAGCCGCCAGCGACGTCCTTCGTCTTGTCAGCCGTCATGGAACGCTCAATGCGCGCGATCGCTTCAAGCACTTTGCTGGTTTCGGCCGCTCGCATGCGCCGGGCATATTCGCTCAGAAACCGCCGCCCCCGTGCGGTTTCCATCACCGCCGCTTCGATGGCTTCGAAATCAGGCTCGTCTAGCTGCACCACCGGCAGATTGCTGGTCATGTCGCCCCCACCCGAATCAGATGGGAACCATGTTTCGCTGACAAGCTCGTGATTGCAAGCTCGTGATTTCAAGCGTCAGGGCTTTATTTGGCGGGCTTGGGCGGCCCTTCCCGCGCCGGCAGCGACTTGAGAAACGTCGCCATGGCCTCCAGATCCGGCTTCGGCAACTCGGCCATGTTCTTGACCACCGACCCCATCGAACCGCCGACCGTATCGGCTTCCGGCGTCAGACCGAATTCCAGAAGTTGCACGAAATCGGCCTTATCCCACGTCTTCAGACCGTTCTCCGATTGAGTGATATTGGGCACCCAGCCCTTGCCTTCCGGGTCCGGCCCACCGGCGAAACGCTGCGCGGCGGTGATGGCGCCGAGAAAATTGCGTGGCGAATGACATTCGGCGCAGTGGCCCAAGCTTTCCACCAGATAATGACCGCGGTTCCATTCCGGCGTCTGGGCCGGATCGTCCCGCACGGGTTCCGGGCGGAAGAAAGCGAGCTTCCACAGGCCGAGGCCGCGACGGATATTGAAGGGGAATGGCAGCGCATGATCGCGCGCCTTGCCGGCCACGGGTTCCAACGTCCGCAGAAAGGCCATCAGATCGCGGATGTCATCAATCTTGGCGCCGGCATAACTCGTATAGGGGAAGGCCGGATAGAAATGCGAACCGTCGGGTGCGACGCCCGCCATCATCGCATTGGCGAGATCGGCAACAGTCCAGCTTCCGATGCCATCGGTCGGATGAGGCGAAATGTTGGGCGTGTAGAACGAACCGAAGGGCGAAGGCATTTCGACACCGCCGCCGAGCTTCAAACGATCGCTCTGGCCGGGCGTGGCATGGCAGGAGGCGCAACCGCCGGCAAAGAACACCTGCCGTCCGCGCTCGACATTGCCGCCACTCTCCAGCGATTTGTCGCCGGCGGCAAACAGCGGCTTCGGCGCCGAGAGAAACCAGCCGGCAATAGCGGCGATCACGCCAAGCATGATCAGGATGGTCAGCAGCCTGCGCATGAGAATCCCCAACTGAACACTTCCGATCACCACCGATCATGCCACGATCGGCCATGACTCAGAACCTTGAGCTCAAAACCTTGGGCTCAAAATCTTGACGGTATGATCATCAAACAACAAAGGGCGGCCTTGGCCGCCCTTCGCGCATGCATCGCGTCCGGCTTAGCGCCGCGCGCGGTAATCGCTGTGGCAGGCGCCACAATCGCGTAGCAGCGCCGGATAGACCGCCTTGAAGCTCGCCTCGTCCTTGATCGTGCTCATCGCTTCCGTCGCGTCTTTCTCGAGCTTGGCGAACTTGGCGTTGAAATCGTTCCGGGTTTCCCAAATCTTCGGCAGCGCCGCGGTGTCGCCGGTCTTGCTTGTATCGGGGAACAGTGCCGGGCCCTGCTTGCCGGCGGCCTGCATCGCCTGCAACGCCGCCTGAACCGGCGCCAGCGCGAAGGGTTCGCCCTTCAACATCGCCGCAGGAGCGCGACCGGCATCGCCCATAGCCTTCATGATGGCTTTGCGCTGCGCAATCGGGTCGCTCTGCGCCATGACGGAACCGGCTGCAATTGCCGCGCCCGCCATCAGAATACCTGCAACGATCCAATTCGATTTCATCAAAAAGCTCCCTTCAAGCTTTCAAGACAATGGATTTGTTCTAATCGCAAACCATGTACGGCTCGTGTCAACAGTTCGTGAAGGCGGCCATAGGCAAAACCCGTGAAAATGCCGTGAAAACCGCTCTCTAGGCGCCCTCTGGCGAAAAACCACCGCCATCGCCATATCCTGGGCCAGGAGAGTTCCATGTTCGATGAAAATCCCCGCTTCATCCTGGATGATGAAGTGCTTCACGAGGCGGAAGGTTCCGCCACCCCGATCGCCGCCACCGACGACACGCTGCTCGACGCCTATTCGTTGACGGTGTCGCAAGCGGCCGCGCGCGTCAGCCCGGCCGTGGTGCGTCTCGACATCCGCGATGCCGAGAACCGCAAGCGCGGTTCGGGTTCCGGTGTCGTCGTTTCGCCCGACGGTCTCGTGCTCACCAACAGCCATGTGGTGCAGTCGGCCCGTTCGGCCGACATCACCACGCCCGACGGCAGCCATTTCAATGCCCGCATCCTGGCGCGCGATCCCGATACCGATCTCGCGCTGGCGCGCATCGAAACCGACATGACCTTGCCGCACGCCAAGCTGGGCGATTCCAGCCGGCTACGCGCCGGGCAGATCGCCATTGCCATCGGCAATCCGCTGGGTTTCGACACCACCGTCACGGCAGGCGTCATTTCAGCGCTCGGCCGCTCGCTGCGCTCGACCAGCGGGCGCATGATCGACGACGTGGTGCAGACCGATGCCGCGCTGAATCCCGGCAATTCCGGCGGCGCGCTCGTCTCGTCGGCCGGCGAGGTGATCGGCATCAACACCGCCATCATCGCCGGCGCGCAAGGCATCTGTTTCGCCGTCGCCAGCAACACGGCGAATTTCGTGCTTGGTGAAATGATCCGTCACGGCCGCGTGCGGCGCGGCTGGATCGGCATCGGCGCCAGCACCATTCCGCTGCCGCGCCGGACCATTCTGCGCCTGGCGCTGACCCAGCGCACGGCCTCGATGATCACCGTCGTCGAGAAGGATTCGCCCGCCGCTCAGGCAGGCTTGATGTCCGGCGACACGATCATCGCCGTCGACGGTCACTCCGTGACCGGCACGGAAGATCTGGTGCGCCTGCTTGATGCCGATCGGATCAACAAAACCCTGCCGGTCGACTTCCTGCGCAATTCGCAGATGCGCCGATTGTGGATCGCGCCGATCGAGCGCAACGCCACCTAAAGTAAAGCGCGGTTCCTGGGAACCGCGCTTTAGCCTTAACTTTCGACCGGCTCGCCGGCCGCGTCCCAGGCCAGCATGCCACCACCAAAATGGGCGGTGATATCGCCACGGCCGGCATTCTGGGCCTGTTCCAGCGCCATCAGCGTGCGCCGGCCCGACCGGCAGGACAGAACGACCTTTTTGCCGGCTTCTTTTGGCAAGGCCGCCGGGTCGAAGCCCGACAGCGGGTGAAACAGCGCGCCGGGGATGTGCCCGGCCTCGTATTCGTTGGCCTCGCGGATATCGATCAAGATAATGCTGCCGCTCGCCAGGCCCTGCTTCAGCTCGTCCAAGCTGACATTCTCCACCACTGGACCAGACATCTTCAAAAACTCCGTCGTCACCGCCGCCGCGAACCGTGCATGCTGCATACCAGTCGCGGCCCCGGCTCTCAACCGGTCAGTGAGGCACGGCGGCGACGGCGACGAAAACCACCGCACCCAGGCCAAGTACCAGAAAAGGATGCAGTTTTGGCCACAGGGTCAGCAATCCCGCTACGGCTATGCCCAAGCCCCAGCCCAACGGCCCGGCATTGGCCAGTTTGAAGATGGCCACGGCACCGGCGAACATCAATCCGGTGCCGATTGGCGCCAGCCCGTCCTCCAGCGCCTGATGCCAGGCGCGGCCGCGATACCGCGACCAGACCCGGGAGACGCCGATGCACAGGATGGAGGATGGCAGGAAGATCGCCAGCGTCGCCACCACAGCGCCCGGCCAGGCCGCCACTTTCCAGCCGATCAGGGTCGCCAGCATCGAGCCCGGCCCCGGCGCCACCCGCGCCACCGCGAACAGTTCGATGAATTCGCGCGCCGTGAGCCAGCGATGCACTTCCACTGCCTGATGCTGCAACGGCGCGAAAATCGCCGGTCCGCCGCCGATGGCGACCAGAGAGAAGGGCGCCAGAACCGCGATCAGAGCCATCAGGGGCGCGAAGCTGGAATTGCTGTGATCATCCATTGTTGCGCTTCCACGGCCAGACGGAGGCGATCGACAGCGGCGCGATGACGAGCACCACCGGCACCAGCGGCCAGTTGAGCACGCCCACCGCGATGAAGGTCGCCAGCATGGTGATGGTCGGCCCCACACGCCGCACCACGCGCACCGCACCGACGATGCCAAGCCGGATGTTGAGACCGACGGCGGCAGCGGCGACGCCATCCACTGCCGCATGCAGCAGCGAGATCTGCTGGATGAAGCCGTAAGCCCAGAGCGCCAGCACGCACATCACCAGCGGCGGGCTGATCAGCGCCGTCAACGCAATGGCGGCACCGGCATAGCCACGCAGCCTGTTGCCGACGAAGACGGTGAGATTGGTGACATTGGCGCCGGGCAACACCTGCGCCAAGGCAATGCCGGACAGGATTTCATCGTCCGACATCCAACCGCGCTTGGTGACGACTTCGCGATACACCCAACCGGTGAGACCGCCGCCAAAACTGAACACGCCGATCCAGAAGAAGACGGAGAAAATCTCCCGAAGCGAGATCGGCGGTTTTTCGTCGGCGGTGGTTGCGGTCATGCGATGCACATCATTCGATAAAGATGCAGCGGAAATCGTTCACATTGGTCAGGGTCGGCCCGGTGACCACCAGGTCGCCCAGAGCCGAGAAGAAGGTCCAGGCATCGTTGTTGTCGAGCATCGCCCGCGCATCGAGCTTCGCCGCCGCGGCGCGCTGCAATGTATCGGGCGTGATCACAGCGCCGGCGCTCTCCTCGACACCATCAATGCCATCGGTATCGCCGGCCAAGGCATGAATGCCGGCGCGGCCTTCGAGCGCCAAGGCCAGCGCCAGAAGATATTCGACATTGCGGCCACCGCGCCCCTTGCCGCGCACGGTCACCGTGGTCTCGCCGCCCGACAGGAGCGCGCAGGGGCGTCCGTTCTGCGCGGCGGTGCGCAAGGCGAGCGCCGCATGCTCACGACCGACATCGCGCGCCTCGCCTTCGATGGCATCGCCGAGCATCACCGGATTGAATCCAGCCTGCCGCGCCACGTCGGCCGCCGCATCGAGCGACAATTGCGCGGTGGCGATGACATGGGTTTGCGCCTGCGCCAGCCGCGCATCGCCGGGCTTGGGCGTTTCATCCGCGCCGCGTGCCAGGCGTTGCGCCACCGCTTCGGGAATGGCGATGCCATAGCGCCGCAAAATCTCCAGCGCCTGCGCGCCCGTGCTCGGATCGGCGACCGTCGGCCCGGAAGCGACGATCGCCGGATCGTCACCCGGCACGTCGGAGATGACGAGTGACACCACGCGCGCCGGCCAGGCCGCCGCCGCCAGCCGGCCACCCTTGATGGCGGAGAGATGCTTGCGCACCACGTTCATCTCGCCGATCGGCGCGCCGCTTTTGAGCAGAGCGGAATTGATCGCCTGCTTGTCCTGCAGGGTCAGTCCTTCGATCGGCAGGCTGAGCAGCGCCGAGCCGCCGCCGGAAATCAGACACAGGACGAGATCGTCGGCGCTGAGGCCTTGCACCTTCTCGAGAATACGCCCGGCAGCGGCACGGCCGGCCGCATCGGGCACCGGATGGGCTGCTTCCACCACTTCGATGCGCTGGCAGGGCGCGCCATGGCCATAGCGCGTGACGACCAATCCTTCGAGCGGTCCCTGCCAATGATCTTCGACCGCTTTGGCCATGCTGGCCGCCGCCTTGCCGGCGCCCACGACGATGGTGCGGCCACGTGGGGCGGCGGGCAGATGACGGGGAATGGCGAGGGCTGGGTCGGCTGCGGCAATGGCGGCTCGGAACATCGTTTCCAGAAGTGCGCGCTGCCCAGCCATGATTCCTCCATTTGCGCTCCCGCTTGCCGCCGATCGGGGTCGAACGCAAGCCCTAATCGGCGCGTTCAAATCAGTTTGACCGGAAGCACCCGATGCCGACCGCACTGGCCCAATCGCCGTCGTTTATGGGAGGAGCAGCCTGCGTCTATGGCAAGGGGAAACGCCTTGAGGCGCTATGGAAGAACATACATAGCAGGCCATGGACAGATATAGGCGCAAACAAAAGCGCCGCGGCTGAGTTCAGCCGCGGCGCCCTATTCCGTTCAACTCAATGCGGCTTAGCGCAGTTCCTCGCGGAACAGGCCGAGCTTCTCCTGCGCACTGCGGTCGGAGAAGGTGAAGAGGATCGCATCCTTGGAGGCGCGATACTTCCGCCACGTCCAGCTCGGCATCGAGATGACGTCGCTCTCGCCGGCGCGGAACGTCTTGTCGCCGGCTTCGACTTCGATCTCGCCTTCGACGACGATGACCGTCTGGCCGTCCGTCGAGCGCAGCGGCTTGGTTTCGAAGCCTTGCGGCAAGTTCCACAACCAGGTCGCGATGGTCGGCATCGCCCAACCGCCGTCGATCGGATTGGTGTAGCGCAGCGCATGGCCGCGATGCGGATCGGGCTTGCCGGCCGCCGCGATCGCCAGCAGCGCTTCGCGGCTCGGCTTGTACTTGTAGTTGAAGATGGGCGTCGTCAGGCCGAAGGGCGAGGCCATCTGGAACGGCGCCATATTGGTGCCCCAGCGCGCTTGCGATTCACCCATCTGCTTCTGCACAAGCTGCGCCTTGTCATTGGCATGCTCGCTGAACGCCGTCTCGAAGAAGTTGATCATGTGCAGATCGAGACCATCGACCCAGATCACCGGCTTGTCGTGTTCCTGGCCGTGGTCGTGCCAGGCCCAGTTCGGCGTGATGACGAAGTCACCGCGCTCCATTTCAGTGCGCTCGCCGGCCACCGCCGTGTAACCGAGATTGCCCTCGAGCACGAAACGCAACGCCGAAGCGGTGTGGCGATGCGCCGGCGCGATCTCACCCGGCAGGATGAGCTGCATGCCCGAATACATGGTGGCGGTGATGCGCGAACCACCGGGCATGGCCGGGTTCTCGAACACCAGCACGCGGCGTTCCGCCTCGTCCGCCGTCAGGAGATCGCCGGCTTCCATCAGGAAATCGCGGCAATCCTTGAAGCGCCAGAGATGCGGCACGAACTTGCTCTTCGGCTCGAGCGGCACGAGGCCCTTGAGCACTTCCCACAACGGCGCCAGATTCTGCGGCGCGAGGCGGTCGTAGAACTTCTGCCGGTCCTTGGCCGGCGCGACTGCAGTGGCTGTCGACATCATAGGCTCCATCTGTTGCAAGTCTGCTGATTCAAAGTCTGCTGATTCAATGCTTCAGGCTTCTTCAACCTTCCATGTCGCCTTGCGCCTGCAAGGCCCACAGATTCCAGGCCCGCGAAGCCGTGCCGCCAATGACACGGGTCGCGGTGCGTGTTTCGGCTTCGCTCAGTGACGTGATCGGGCCACCTAGGCGCGCCGCATCGGACAGCACGCGGGCATTCTGTTCGGTATAGACGGCGCGGAACACCGCTTCGCGCAGGCTGCTGCCGACCGCCGTCGAACCATGGCCGCGCATCAGCACCACGTTCAGATCGCCCAGGACTTTCGCCAGTGCCTGGCCCTGCATGCCGTTGGTGATGAGGAGATCGTTGTCGTCGCCGACCACATCGCGCAGATCGAAGATCGGCGCGCAGGTGCCGATGAACGAACCCATATGGGTGACGGCGCGGAACGGAAACGACGGCACCAGGCTGAACGGCACGACCGACATGGAATGGGAATGAACGATGCCCATCACATCGGGCCGCGCCCGGTAGATTTCGGCGTGAATGAACCGTTCGAGATAGACGGAGCGCCCCTGGGCATCGACCGGCGCGCCATCGAGATCGAACTCGAGAATGTCTTCGGCTTCGACCGTGGCCGGCGCCATATTACGGGCCAACAGGAACCGGTCGGGCCGCTTGTCGTGGCGGGCGCTGACATGGCCGAAGGCATCGACGATACCCTCGCCGTAGAGAATGTGATTGGCTGTGACGAGATTATCGATGAGGCTGGCATCGGCTTTCGGACCAGCCGCAGCCGCCGCGGAGGCCACCCCCCCAGCGCTCGCCGGATCAAACGAATGACCATGTCCCGGTGCACACATACGCTTTGCTCCTCCCGATGGCCCGACCCTGCGCCGAGGCCTTGCCGCAATCCCTCGCGCACAAACGCGTCACGGGCAAGGCATTTGCCACCGCCTCACCTAAATATGATTATCGTACACGATTTTGATTGTCAATATTCTCAAAAAATAATAATCATGATGGGTATTGCGAACAGGTCAGTACAATTCTGACAAAGGAGCAAGGCAGATGGCTGGCTTCAGCAGATTCCTCGGCGTCCTGCGCCTGTTCACCCCGGACACCGCGGCCTGGACCGTGCCGGCCCTCGCCGAGGCGACAGGCGTGCCGGCCAGTACCGTCTATCGCACCGTGCGCGATCTCGTCGCCGGCGGCTTCCTCGAACCGGCGGCAGAAGCCTCCTACCGGCTGGGACCAGCCTTCATCGAATTCGACCGATCGCTGCGCCTCACCGACCCGCTGGTGGTCGCAGGCCGTCCGGTTTTGCACGATGTGGTGATGCAGGCGCATGTGCCCTGCGTCGCCATGCTGGCGCGCTTCTACAACGGCTCGGTGATGTGCGTGGCCGACGAGGCCGCCGCCGACACCCCTTTCCGTTCGAGCTACGAACGCGGCCGGCCGATGCCGCTGGTGCGCGGCTCGACCTCGAAGGTCATTCTCGCTCATCTGCCGACGCGCCAGTTCAACAAGCTCATCGAGAATGCCGGGCTCGACAACAAGGCCGAGGCGCTACGCACCGAACTCGCCGACATCCGCAAGCGCGGCTTCTGCTCGACGGCGAGCGAGATCGATCCCGGGCTCGCCGGCATCTCCGCGCCGGTCATCCTGAAAGACGCCGGCCTCGTCGCTTCGCTGTCGATCGTCGCCCATGATGCCGGCATCGACGAAGGCCAACGGCGCCGGTTGATCCTGCTCGTCGTCTCCGCCGCCAGCCTGCTGGCCGAGGATCTGCGCCACCGCTACGAAGCCGCCGCCAAAGCGACACAGAAAGTCGCCTGAGATCATATGAGGGGGGATAAGTGACTACGCCTGACCAGGCTCGGCCTGACAAAACCTGCGACGTCCTCATCATCGGCGCCGGCCCGACCGGATTGACCCTTGCCAATCTGCTCGGCGACGCGGGTGTTTCGACCATTCTCGTCGAACGCAATGAACTGACCGTGCAGGCACCGCGCGCCGTCTCCATCGACGACGAATCCCTGCGCACCATGCAGGCCTGCGGCCTGATCGATGAGGTGATGGCCAATGTCGCGCCCGACTATGGCTCGCATTACATGTCGATGTCAGGCATCAATTTCGCCCGCGTCGAACCGACGACCCGCGAATATGGCTATCCGCGCCGCAGCGCCTTCACCCAGCCGGAACTCGAAGCCACCTTGCGCCAGGGCCTGTCGCGCTGGGCGAGCGTCGAGCCGCTGTTCCAACATACGTTCGAAAGCGTTGTGGAAGATGCCGACGGTGTCACTGTCGTCATCAAGTGCCTCGACGGCACGCCATTGACGATCCGCGCCAAATATCTCGCCGCCTGCGACGGCGGCCGCAGCGCATTGCGCAAGATCATCGGCGCCGAATTGCAGGGATCGACCTATCCCGACAAATGGCTCATCGTCGACATGGAAGAGACGAAAGAGCGTTTGCGCCAGACCCGCGTGCTCTGCAATCCGGCCCGCGCCGCCATCTGCCTGCCCGGCCCCGACGGCAAGCGCCGTTATGAATTCAAACTGCGCGAAGGCGAATCCGACGAAGAGATCGCCACGCCAGAATCGGTCAAGAAACTGCTCGCGGCCTACGGTCCCGATGCCGACGCCAAGATCGTGCGCCGGCAGGTCTATGCCTTCCACGCGCGCGTCTGCGACACGTGGAACAGCAAGCGCATCTATCTCGCTGGCGATGCCGCGCATCTGACACCGCCCTTCGCCGGCCAGGGCATGAACAGCGGCGTGCGCGACGCCCATGCGCTCGCCTGGCGCTTCACCGCCATCGCCAAGGGCAATGTCGGCCCCGGCGTGCTCGACACCTATCAGACCGAGCGCAAGCCGCACGCCTGGGCGCTGATCGAATTCGCCATCAACATCGGCCGGGTGATGATGCCGACCTCGCCCGTGCAGGCCTTTCTCGTGCAAGGCGCCTTCCGCCTGATGCGTTTCGTGCCGAAATTGCAGAATTATTTCGCGCAGATGAAGTTCAAGCCGAAGCCCTATTACAAGCACGGCTTCCTGGTCGAAGATGCAGCCTCGAAGGTCATCGGCCGCATGTTCCCGCAGCCGACGGTCGAACTGTTGGACCGCTCGACCGCCAAGATGGACGATCTGATCGGCAATCACTTCGCGCTCATCGCCTATGGCGAGAGCGCGCAAGCGACGATCGCGCAGGCACAGCGCGAGGACTTCGGCCTCCAGGACCTGCGCCGGCTCGCCATCAGCCCCATGCGCCTCAACATCGACCGCCGCGCTGATCCGGCGATCCTGGCGTGCCGCGACGTGGACGGATTGCTGGAAGCGATGTTGCCGGTGACGAAGGACAGCCTCGTCGTCGTGCGGCCGGACCGCTACGCGATGGCGGCGGCGACGATCAGCTCACCCGCCGATATCGCCAGGCTGGCCAGCGACGTGCGTAAGCTGGTGGCGGGATCGCGATAAGCGACACTTCAGCGATGGCTCAATCTTGGTGTCATTCTCGACGGCCGCGTAGCGGCCGAGCGGGAATCCAGGGGCGTGCGGTACAATGCCAAAACGGACTTGTAAGCCCAGGTTGAAAAATCGAAGTGGTGGCTCTGGATTCCCGCTCGCAGCTTCGCTGCGTCGGGAATGACACCGAGGCCCAAACAAGAACGCCCGCATCTTGCGATGCGGGCGTCAAATCATCAGACCGAAGCCAAACCTATTTCTCGTCGAAATAGAGCCGGCCCGGATTGGTGACGAGCAGCTTCTGCTGCAATTCCGGCTCCGGCGCGAACAGCGGGATCAGGTCGACGAGATCGCCGTCGTTCGGCATCTGCTTGACGTTCGGATGCGGCCAATCGGTGCCCCAGATGATGCGATCGGGCGCCAGTTCGCAGATCTGGCGGGCGAATGGCACGGCATCGTGGAAGGGATAGCCGGTCGAGGACACGCGCTCGGAACCGCACACCTTCACCCAGCACTTCTCGTCGTCCTTGATCAGGTTGACGAGGCATTCGAACGGCTTCTGCTGCAAGCCGTCGCTCGCCTTGACGCGGCCCATGTGATCGATCGTGTAGATCACCGGCAGCTTGGCGAGCATCGGCGCATATTCCGGCAGATCGATCGCGTCGAAATGCACGTCGAGCGACCAGCCGAAATTCTTGATCTTGTCGACGACATTGTGGAACACGCGCATATCCGGCACGCCGCCGAGATGGGCGACGAAGTTGAACCGGCAGCCGCGAATGCCGCCCTTATGCAATTCCGCGATCGCCTCTTCGCTGAACGTGTCGTCGATATTGGCGACGGCGCGATAACGGCCGTTCGACTGCGCGATGGCATCGAGACACACCGTATTGTCATTGCCGTGGCAGGACGCATTGACGATCACCGCGCGGGTGAGGCCGAGCTTGGCCTGCAAGGCGGCGAACTTCTCAAGGCCCGAATCCGGCGGCGTATAGGAGCGATCCGGCGCGAACGGATATTTGTCGCCCGGCCCGAAGATATGGCAATGGGCGTCCGTCGCATTGTGCGGCAGTTTGAACTTCGGCGTCTTGGTATCACGATCCGGCGGCGGAATGGTCGGCGTGAAATCGTTCGGCGGATTCTTATGCTTGTCGAGCGCACTCATTTCTTGTCGGCTCCTCTTTCTTGTGCGTCGGCGATGGCGCTGCAAAGGCCGGGGTTCATGCCCAGATCTTCGACCATCATCGCCGCCTCCCGCATTTCCGCGGCGCGGCGAATGCCGTGCTGGCGTACACGACCGCCCATCGTTTCCGCAAGCTGGCGGAAATCGATCGACGGATAGCTGGCGTCGAGGCTGGCGAACACTTCGTCTTCCACGCCCCACTGCTTCGCGGCGGCGGCGCAATCGACCATGATGGCTTCAAGGCCCTTGATGACGATCGAACGGCAGAGCTTCATCGCCGAAGCACGGCCAGGCTCGGTCGTCACCGGCGTCACGTTCATGCCAAGGCCATTGAGCAAAGCGGCGGCTTCTTCCGCCGCCGGACCACCGGCCAGGATCGGCACTTGAATGCCGGGCCCCGGCACCGGCGCCATCACCGCGCCTTCGACATATTTGGCATGCGAGGCATTGACCTTGCCCGCCGCTGTCTTCTTCGTCACCGGCGAAGCCGAATTGATGTCGAAGAACAACTGGCCCTGGTTGAGATAGCCGGCTGCTTCGGCCGCCACATCCAGAACGTTGGAGGCCGTCACGGCAGAGATGACGATGCGCGCATCGCGGCTGGCATCGGCCGCACTCTTGGCCGGTCGCACGCCGAGGCTTTTCGCCAGTTCGATTTTCGCCGGCCCCTTCTGGGGATCATTGAAAAGAATGTCATATGTCGAAATCGACACACCGCCACGCGCGAGGAATTCGCGCGCGAACGTCGATCCGACTTCACCGAAACCGATGATGCCAAGTGTAATGTTGCCGGACATGAGCGTTCCCTTAGTCTTTGAATGGGTCATCCGTGGCGATGATCCGTAAACATTCCGATCCAGGCTGACAACCCAGAGCCAATCGCGTTTCGATGGAAAGGCGATTTTACTTGGTTTTGTTTGGGCTTCGAGCGTGTGACGAAGCCAAGCTGCAAGGCGGCGCAGACAGCGCGAAGCTATTTATGCTGGGCCAGAAACCGTTCATCATAAAGCTTCTCCGCCGGCGGCGGATCGGCAAGCGTGCCGATCTCGCGCAGCGACCGGCGGATCACTTCGACGGCGCCTTTGTCGAAACCGCCTTTATCCCGGACCATGCGGGTGATCTCATCCTCATAAGCGGCGCGCGCCGATTCCTCGCTGATCCGCAAAGTGGCCGCGCTGACTTTTATGGTGACGTCCGGATTGGCCTTGGCGAAAGCCACCGCCTTGAACCAGCCATCGACGAAGCGCTGCACCACATCCGGCGATTTGGCGATCAGCTCGTTGCGCGCGAACAGAACGTTGGAATGGAAATCCTTCACGATGTCGCCGAGCGGCGCCAGCACCTGCCCCTGCTTGTTGAGCTGCGCATCGAAAGCCGTCGCGGCACCCATCACCACGCCGTCGATATCGCCAGAACGCATGGCGGCGATGGAGGTGCGCGATGCACCGGTCGGGAAAGAGATCACACCGTCATTGCCCCAGCCCTGGCCGCGGCCAATTTCGCGCGCCATCCAATCGGTCAACGAGCCGGCCGACGTCACGCCGAGTTTCTTGCCGCGCAGATCGGCCAGGGATTTGATCGGCGACGGGTTCGCCACCAGCACCACCATGTTATAGGGCGCGCCACTGACGGCAGCGATGGCGGTGACCGGCACGCCCTTCACCGGATAGGCGAGCCCTGGCCCCGATCCGAAACCCAGATCGACAGAACCGGACGCGAGACCAACCATCGTTTGCGACTCGCCACCGAAATAGATCGACTCCACCTCCAGACCGAACTGCTTCCAGATGCCGGCCTCATTGCCGACATCGACGATGGTCAGGATCATCGGCCCACCGGATTTGCCGACTTTCAATTTAGTCTGGGCCTGGGCGATACCGGCCAGTGTCAGGCCAACGATAAGCGCCGCAACCCGCCCCATGAAAAAGCGCGCCATGTCTCCTCCCGAAGATTTTTTATTGCGTAAGAGCCTAGAGACTTGCCCAGAAGCTGTAAATACGCGTTCTATAGGCGCAAGGGTCACGCAAGCGCCCGCGAAGTCCCGGGAGGACGATATGAAGATCGGCCATGCGGATGCGCATGAAGGCGCGGTGACGACACCGGAATTTCGCGGCGGCGGCAAATTGTTCCGCACGCTGCTAACCGGCACCGAAGGACAGCCCGATAATTTTCGCCTGGTTTACGTGCGCACCAACGGACCGATTGCGACGCCGCGCCATCGCCACAACTTCGATCAGTTGCGCCTCGCCATCGAAGGCGACATCAACTATGGACCGGACCATTGGATCAGGCCCGGCGAACTGGCCTACTTCCCCGAAAGCACGCCCTATGGTCCGGAAGAAGCCGACAATGAACGGCTGGGCATCACCCTTCAATTCGGCGGCGACAGCGGCGAAGGCTTCATCAGCGAACGGCAGATGAACGACGGCATGGCGACGCTGCAACGCCTCGGTACATTCGAGAAAGGCATCTATCGCCGCACCGACGATCCGCCGGAGGGGACGCGTCGCAATCAGGATGCTTTCGAGGCGATCTGGGAGAGCGTCAGCGGCCGCCGCATCGCCTATGCACCCAAGCGCTGGGATGCACCGGTCTTGATGCAGCCGCAGGAGCAACCGTGGACGAACCTCACGCCAGGGATCGCATCAAAACATCTGGGCGAGTTCGGCACGCGCGGCACCACCTTTGCCGTGTTGCGCCTCGATGAAAACCGAAAACATGCGCTCTCGGCACGAGGCGGCTGGCGCATCGGCTTCGTATTGTCCGGCACGGGCACCATTGGTGACAACGCTCTGCGAACCCATTCGGCTTTCGCGCTGGAAGCCGGCGAAAGCGCAACCATCAAGGCTGAAGCCCCACTTCATCTTTTCCTGGCGGATATGCCGGCTTTCCAAACGGCCCCGCACGCTGCCTGAAAAACGGATTGACCATGTTTGAAATCGGCTTCATCGGCACCGGCGCACTCGGCGGCGCCTTGGCGGGCAAACTGCTGCAATCGGGGCGCCGCCTCACCATCTACGATGCCGATGCCAAGAGGCGGCAACAGATGGCGGAAGCCGGCGCCACCGTTGCCAGCTCCGCCCGCGCGGTTGCCGATGCGTGCGAGATCGCCTTCGTCTGCCTGCCCGCGCCAGCCATCAGCCGCGCCGTCGCCGAGGAGATCGCCGGTGCCACGCGCCTGCGCATCCTGGTCGAATGTTCGACGCTTGGCGTCAAGACGATGCGCGACATCGCCGATCATCTCGCGCAAGCCCAGATCGCCGTGCTCGATTGTCCGGTCACGGGCGCGGCCGGCGGCGCACGTGGCGTCGATGCGGGCACATTCGCCTTCGTCTGCGCAGGATCCGATGACATCTTCGCGCGGGTCGACCCCTTGCTGCGCAGTTTGACGGCACGCGTTCACCATGTCGGCACGGAGCCCGGCATGGCGCAGATCGCCAAGGTGATCAACAATGCCTTGTCGATCACCGCTCTCACCGTATCCTGCGAGGCCATCGTCATGGGCGTCAAAGCGGGCCTCAACCCCAGCGCCTTGATCGACGCCCTCAACGACGGCAGCGGCCGCAATTCCGCAACGGTGGACAAATTCCCGCGCTCCATCCTACCGCGCGATTTCGCCTCGCCGATGAGCATCGGCGTCAAGGACATGCAACTCTACATGGAAACCATTGAGGCCATGGGCCTGCCCGCGCCCATCGGCGCGGCGGTGATGGACATCTGGAACAGCGCCTACGCAGAAAACCCCAAGCGCGGCTACAATTCCATCGTCGAATATTTCGAACGGCCCGCCAACGTTGAAGTGAAGGGCTGAGACTGGCTACCATGCCCTCCTGACAGGAGGGATTCCATGAAAGTGCGCGCCGCCGTTCTGGAAGATATGGGCCGTTCGCCGCCCTATGCCTCGTCACGCCCGCTGACGATCACCGAGGTAGAGATCGCGCCACCCGGCCCTGGCGAAGTCCTGGTGCGCATCGCCGCCGCCGGCCTCTGCCATTCCGATCTCTCGGTGATCGATGGATCGCGACCCCGCCCCACGCCCATGGCACTCGGCCACGAAGCCTCCGGCATCGTCGAAGCCCTGGGCCCTGGTGTCGATGATCTCAGCATCAGCGATCATGTCGTTTTGGTCTTCGTGCCGAGTTGCGGCCATTGCCTGCCCTGCGCTACAGGCCGCCCGGCGCTGTGCGAACCGGCCGCTGCCGCCAATGGCGCCGGCACTTTGCTCTCGGGCGAAAAGCGCATCAGCCGCAACGGCACGCCGATCAATCATCACATGGGCGTATCGGCCTTCGCCGATCACGCGGTGGTCTCGCGCCGCTCGCTCGTGCGCATCGACAAGGATATTCCGCTCGAACATGCGGCCCTCTTCGGCTGCGCCGTGCTCACCGGCGTCGGCGCGGTGATCAATACGGCGCAGATCGCGGCGGGATCGACGGTCGCCATCGTCGGTCTCGGCGGCGTCGGTCTCTCGGCTTTGCTGGGCGCACTCGCCTGCGGCGCCGACCGTGTCGCCGCCATCGATCTCGATGCCGGCAAACTCGCTGTCGCACGGCAACTCGGCGCGACGGAGACTTTTGAATCCGGCAGCGTCGATGCCATCGCCAACATTCGTGACGCGAGCAAAGGCGGCTATGACACGGTGATCGAACTGGCCGGATCGGCGAAGGCGCTCGAACTGGCTTATGCGGTCACCAAACGTGGCGGCACCACCGTCACCGGTGGCCTGCCCGCGCCTTCAGCGATGTTGCAGATTCCCGCCGTCAGCCTTGTCGCCGAAGAGCGCACGCTCAAGGGCAGTTACATCGGCACCTGCGTGCCCACGCGCGATCTGCCGCGCTATCTCAATCTCTTCCGGCGCGGCCGTCTGCCGGTCGATCGGCTGCTGACCGATCAGATCACGCTTGACGACATCAACGCCGGCTTTGACCGGCTGCGGGAAGGCAAAGCCATCCGGCAGGTCGTTCGTTTCAGCTGACTGTCAGCTTCGACCGCGCATTCTCCCTGATCCGTTCATCCTGCGGCCATGTTTGTCAGGACATAGTCGGGAAGCTTCAACGCGATCATTCGTGAGACGACGCGATGGCGGCAGATTCGACACAACAGGCGCTCGTCGCGCTCAACCGCTTCGGCTTCGGCGCACGCGGCGGCAACTCCGGCGACCTTGCAGCCGCGGCAAGCGACCCACGCGGCTTCGTCCTGGCTGAGCTGACAAGCCCGCGCTCAACGCGCCTCGAAAATCCAATCCTGCACTCGACCGACGCCTTGCTGAGCGAGCTATACGGCTTGCAACAACAGGAACGCGCCTATCGCATCGCCGTCAATCAACAGAGCGCCAATCAGCAGGCCGCGAACGGACAAGTGGCAAGCGAGCCAACGGAAACACCCGCGCCGCAACCATTCGCGCCACTCCCACCGCAACCCAATTTCAACGTCATCGCCGAACGCTTCCGCGCCGAAGCCCTGGCCCGCATCCAGCGTGCCCATGCGCCGGCCTGCGGCTTCGTCGAACGGCTCGTCACCTTCTGGTCCAATCATTTCTGCATTTCGGCGATCAAAGGTCCGGGCGTGCGCGTCACGGCCGGCGCCTTCGAGCGCGAAGCGATCCGCCCGCATGTGCTCGGTCGTTTCGCCGATCTGCTGCGCGCCGTCGAACAGCATCCGGCCATGCTGTTCTATCTCGACAATGCGCAATCCATCGGCCCCAATTCCCGCGCCGGGCAAAACGGCAAACGCGGCCTCAATGAAAATCTGGCGCGCGAAATCATGGAGTTGCACACGCTCGGCGTCGACGGCGGCTACACCCAAGCCGATGTCACCGCCTTCGCCCGCATCATCACGGGGTGGACGGTCGTCGGCCCAGCCGCGCGGCTGGGGACGCCAGGCACGTTCACCTTCAACGCCAATGCGCATGAGCCCGGCGCTCAAACTTTGCTGCGAAAGACTTATGCGGAAGATGGCGTGGCGCAGGGCGAACAAGCGCTCGACGATTTGGCGCGCCATCCCTCGACCGCCAAATTCATCGCCACCAAACTGGTGCGCCATTTCATCGCCGACGATCCGCCTCAAGCCCTTGTCGACAAACTGGCGAACGTGTTTCGCGACAGCGACGGCGACCTGAAAGCGGTCTCGACCGCACTCGTCAACGATCCGCTATCCTGGTCGACGCCGCTCACCAAAATCCGCAGTCCTTATGAATTCCTGGTTGCCTCCTCACGGCTGTTCGCGCGCACGCCCGACCAGCCACAGCGTTATCTTGGCGCGCTTGCTCTGATGGGCGCACCACTCTGGCAACCGCCCGGCCCGAACGGTTTCGCCGATACCAATTTCGCCTGGGCCACGCCCAATGGCATGAAGGCGCGGCTGGAAATTTCCAATCAGATCGCCAAGCGCCTCGGCAATCTCACCGATCCGGAGGAAGCGCTCGATGCCGCCGCCGGCGCCGCCGCATCAGCCGATCTCAAACAAACGATAGGGCGCGCTGAGTCGCGCGAACAGGCCATCGCCCTCGTGCTGATGTCGCCGGAATTCCAGAGGAGATAACCGTCATGGCCTCCAACCTCCCGCATGCCACGCGCCGACAATTGCTCGTCACCGGCGGCGCACTGTTCGCCTGGTCCTATCTGCCGCATTTCGCCCGCGCCGCCGACGCGCGCGATCCGCGCTTCATCGCCATCATCCTGCGCGGCGCACTCGATGGCCTGGGCGCGGTTCCCCCGATCGGCGATCCCTCTTATGCCGCCCTGCATGGCCCCATCGCTTTGTCGCTCACCGGCGACACACCGGCTTTGCCGCTCGACGGTTTCTTTGCGCTGCATCCCTCGATGACCAATCTCGTCCGCCTCTACGGCGCGCGGCAGGCGACCATCGTTCACGCCACGGCGACCGCCTATCGCGACCGCTCGCATTTCGACGGCCAGGACGTGTTGGAAAGCGGCTATGCCGGTGCAGGACGCACCGATTCCGGCTGGCTCAACCGCGCCGTCTCCGTTCTGCCGAAGGGCGAGCGGATTGCAGCGCGCGGCAAAGCACTCGGCGTCGGCCCGGCGACGCCGCTCATCCTGCGCGGTGGCGCCCCTGTCACCGGCTGGACGCCAAGCACTTTGCCGGCGGTGCAGGACGATCTCGAACAGCGCCTGCTGGCGCTTTACCGCGAACGGGACAAGGCGCTGGCCACCGTACTCACCGAAAGCCTCGACATCGAGAAGATCGCCCAGCGCGAAGCCGGCGGCATGCGCCCCGTCGGCGGCAATGTGATCGAAGCCATGCGCACGCCGGCGCGCGGTGCCGCCAAGCTGCTCGCCGCCGACGATGGCCCGCGCATCGCGGCGCTGGCCTTCGACGGTTGGGATACCCATGCCAATGAAGGCGGCGCCACCGGCCGTCTGGCGCAGTTGCTGGCGGGCCTCGATGCCGCCATCGCCGAATTCGAAACCGGCCTCGGTGCGGCCTGGAAGGACACGGTCGTCGTCGCCATCACCGAGTTCGGCCGCACGGCGAAGGTCAACGGCACGACGGGCACCGACCACGGCACCGGCACCGTCGCTTTCCTCGCCGGCGGCGCTTTGGCCGGCGGCAAGATGGTCGCCGATTGGCCGGGCCTGCGCGACGAACAATTGTTTGAAAAACGCGACCTGAAGGCGACGACCGATCTGCGCGCCGTGCTCAAGGGCTTGCTGGTCGATCATCTCAACATCGGCATGGCGCAGATCGAAGGCGTTTTCCCGGATTCGACTTCGGCCAAACCGCTACGTGGCCTGATCGCATAAAGAAACCAATTGCCTTCGATACGGATTATGCCATCGATTGGATCACGCTTGTATTGCTCGCGAGCCCCGCATCGATGGCCACCTCCATTACGGCATTGAACGCCGCCAATTTCTTCATGGCCGATGTCCGCGACGGATTGGGCCCGTTTCTCGGCGTCTTTTTGCAGAACCGGCAGTGGAGCGCTTCGGAAATCGGGATCGTCATGACGATCGGCGGCTTGGCTGGCATGATCGCAACGACGCCGGCGGGCATTCTCGTCGACACGACGAAAGCCAAACGGGCATTGGCGATCACGGCCATTGTCGCGGTCATCCTGGCGAACGCCATCAACTATCTGTATCCGACATTTCCCATCACCGCCGCGGCGCAGACGATCAGCGCCATTGGCGGCGCCGCCATGGGTCCCATCATCGCCGCATTGACCTTGGGCCTCGTCAAACAGGCAGGCTTCGCCCATCAGCTCGGCCGCAATGAAGCGTTCAACCATGCGGGTAATGCCTCTGCCGCAGCGCTGGCCGGGCTTCTCGGTTATCTCTTCGGTTTCGTCGCGATATTCGTCTTGATGTCCGCCATGGCCGTGGCATCGGCCATCGCGGTGCTCTCCATCAAGGGCGGCGACATCGACCACGAAGCGGCGCGCGGGCGGGAAAATGTCGGCGCGGACGCGCCAGCTGTCAGCAGTTATTCCACCTTGCTCACCTCGCGCCCGTTGATCGTCATCGCCGTGACGATGGCGCTGTTTCATCTCGGCAACGCCGCGATGCTGCCGCTTCTGGGCCAAGCCATGGTGGCGCGCGGCGATCAATGGGATCCGAGCGCCTATACGGCCGCGACCATTCTGATTGCGCAAATCACCATGATACCGGCGGCTTTGCTTGCCGCCCGCATTGCCGAAGTGCGCGGCTATAGCCCGCTTTTCATTGCCGCTCTTGTCGCGCTGCCGATCCGGGGCCTCATCGCCTGGTCGTTCACCGAACCCGGCGCGCTCATCCCGGTGCAGATTCTCGATGGCGTCGGCGCCGGCCTTCTGGGCGTCGCTCTGCCCGGCCTCGTCGCCCGGGTTCTGGCCGGCACGGGCCATGTCAACGCCGGCCTCGGCGCCGTCATGACCGTGCAAGGCATCGGCGCGGCCTTCAGCACCACCATCGCCGGCTTCGCCGCCGACCGATGGAGCTATGGCGCCGCCTTCCTGATCCTGGGGGCCATCGCCTTGGCCGGCTTAGCATTTTGGCTTCTCAATGCGCGATTTTTCACGCCACGCAGCACCGGGCAGCTTGATCCCAATACGACATAAAACTTTGCCGCGTCGTTCGTGCTAAGCAAAACTCTGTCACCCCTCGACATGACGAAGACGCCCTATCTGGAGCGGAAATGGTATCGAACTTAATCCCGCCGGCCTTGCTTGCCCCCATCCTGCTCATCCTGTCGAACGTCTTCATGACGTTCGCCTGGTATGGCCATCTGAAATACAAGGAAAGCCCGCTGCTTTGGGCGATTCTCGCAAGCTGGGGCATCGCGCTCGTCGAATATTGCTTCGCCGTTCCAGCCAATCGCTACGGCAGCGCCTTCTATTCCGTTGCCGAACTCAAAACGATGCAGGAAGTGATTACCTTGCTCGTGTTCGCCGGCTTCTCGACCTTCTATCTCAAGGAACAGCTCGGCTGGAATCACGCCGTCGGCTTCATCCTGATCGCGGCCGGCGCGGCCTTCATCTTCAAGGATAAGATCTGATTACGTCGGACGCATTGTGCGCAGCCTTGGTGTCGTCCCGGACGCGCTGAAAGCGCGATCCGGGAACCAGGGGCGTGTGATGGATGCTGCTTATCTTGATGCGGTGAAGATACGACGTCGCCGAGTAGGACACTCATCCGTTTGCCCCTGGTTCCCGGATCACCTGCTGCGCAGGCGTCCGGGATGACACCCAGGTTTCGGCTCAAAATAAAAACGCGCCGCTAGTGAGCGGCGCGTTCCACGGAATTCATGTCTTGATCGATTAACGGGCTGCCTGCTTGGCGATGATGTGATCCTTGATGTCTTCATAGACATTCTTCGGCACGATATTCTTGTCGAGCAGCTCGTTCTTGCCGCGATACGGACGGCCCTTGATGATGGCGGCCGAACGCGCTGCGCCAATGCCTTTCAGCTTTTCCAGATCGGCGGCGGAGGCGGTGTTGATGTCGAGAAGATCGGTCGCGGCAGCTGGCTTGGCAGCGGTCGTGGGCGCCGTTGCAGGTGTTGCGGGCTTGGCTGTGGTGGCGGGAGCAGTCGTCGCTGGCGCCGTTGCGGCCGGCGGCGGCATGACGGGCTTGGCGGGTTGCGTTGAAGGAGCCGGCGCCTGCGCCAAAGCTGCGCCAGTGAGGGCGGTCGCGAATGCGAGAGCGGCAAGAATGCGGGTCTTCATGGCTGTCTCCAGTAAAAACGGAAGGCCCAAAGCTAAGGGCACATCACACCGTTCACTGTAGTCAGCGCAGATGAACCGTGGCTGAACCCACGGGCGCGTTATCGGCAACGAAGGTCATCACCGGCGGACCGTTGCGATGCGCTTCGGTCGGTCCCTTGGCGGGCTGCGGCGCGCGCATGGTCGCCACCAAAGCAATGGCGATGGCAAAGGCCATCAATGCCACCAGCCGAACCGACATACGCAACTGCTGCTGCGCCAGCTCCGGCGGCATAGCGTAGCTGAAGCCATTGTTTTCACTCGGTTCGGACCAATTTCGGGAGCGCATCTGACTCTCCTGGGCACGGGCGGAACGAAGGACCTGCCGCCCCGCTCCAAACGGGATAAGCCCGATCCCTACCGTCTTGCAGTGTGGTAACGCACAAACCCGCCGGAGGTTCGATCAAAAACAGGCCAAAAATCGGCTTTTCCATTTGCCCTTTGGGCGCTGCGAAACTATTTTCCGCCGCCTCCATGAATCCCATGGAGAATCTCGAAACTCCCCGGAGACCAGAAATGTCGTTCCTTGCAGGCGCAGTGACCCGCGTGAAGCCGTCAGCCACCATGGTGGCTACCCAGGTGGCGCGCGACCTGAAAAACGCCGGGCGCGACATCATCTCGCTTTCCGTTGGCGAACCTGACTTCGATACGCCCGATCATATCAAAAAGGCGGCCATCGACGCCATCAATCGCGGCGAGACGAAATATCCGCCAGTGCTCGGCATCGTGCCGCTGCGCGAAGCCATCGCCAAGAAGTTCAAGCGCGAGAACGAACTCGACTACAAGCCGTCGCAGACCATTGTCGGCACGGGCGGCAAGCAGATCCTGTTCAACACCTTCCTCGCCACCTGCGACAAGGGCGATGAAGTCATCATCCCGGCGCCCTATTGGGTGAGCTATCCGGACATGGTGACCATTGCTGGCGGCACGCCGGTGATCGTCAAGACGACGCTCGAGTCGGGCTTCAAACTGCAGCCCGAGGATCTCGATCGCGCCATCACGCCGAAGACCAAGTGGGTGCTGCTCAACTCGCCGTCGAACCCGACGGGCGCGGCCTATACCCGCGACGAATTGAAGGCGCTCACCGACGTTCTGATGCGGCCGAAGAACAAGCATGTCTGGGTGTTCAGCGACGACATCTACGAACATCTGATCTACGGCGACTTCAAATTCACCACGCCGGTGCAGATCGAACCGAACCTGATGGATCGCGCGCTGACCATGAACGGCATGTCGAAGAGCTATGCCATGACCGGCTGGCGCATCGGCTATGCGGCCGGCCCCGACATCCTGATCAAGGCTCTCGACCTGCTGCATGGCCAGCAGACCTCGGGCGCCTGCACCATCGCGCAATGGGCTTCGGTCGAGGCCTTGAACGGCCCGCAGGATCATCTGCCGGTCTTCCGCAAGGCCTTCGAGGAGCGCCGCGACCTGGTGGTCTCGATGCTCAACCAGGCCAAATTCATCAAGTGCCCGACGCCGGAAGGCGCCTTCTATGTCTATCCCGACTGTTCGGCGGCGATGGGCAAGAAGACCCAGGACGGCAAGGTGCTGACGACCGACGAGGACTTCATCACCGCCCTGCTGCATCAGGAAGGCGTCGCGGTGGTGCACGGCTCGGCTTTCGGCCTTGGCCCGAACTTCCGCATTTCCTATGCGGCCAAGACCGGCCTGCTGGAAGACGCCTGCCGGCGTATCCAGCGCTTCACCGCCAGCCTGTCGTAAAAATCTTCCCGCGGTGCATCAGAAGATGCACCGCGGCTCATCCTTTGGTCGCCCTCCGTCGCGCTTTGAGCCCGTTCACCGTCCGGCTATGCTGGGCGCGGTACGAAACGGAGGGATGTGCCATGCCGGTCTTTTCATCGAAACATCTGCTCTGGGGCGCGGGACTTCTGCTTCTGTCTGGCGCCCTGCCCGCCCAGGCCCAGGACGCCAAGGGCGTCTGGCTGCGCGACAATGGCAAAAGCCGCGTGCGCATCAGCGATTGCGGCGGTGCGCTCTGCGGCACGATCGCCTGGCTCGCCGATTCAAGCGGCCCATCCAAGGTTGGCCAACGCGTCTTCTACGGCATGAAACCGTCGGGTGCCGGCAAATGGAGCGGCAGCGCCTTCAATCCGGAAGACGGCAAGACCTACAACGGCACGATGAGCCTGTCGGGCTCGACGCTCACCACCTCGGGCTGCGTGCTCGGCGGCCTGATCTGCCGCTCGGTCAGTTGGTCGCGGGTGAATTGATCCGCTGAAGCGCTGATTTGGCGTGCTATGCTGACGCATGCTCGCACACACGCCTTATGACGGCAGTTCGAAGCCTTTCACGATAGGCCTGCGTCCGCTCGATCCGGCCCGCTGGATCGAGCCTGACGCGGGATTGGCACAATTCCTCACCGAAAAGCGACGACTGTTCACCGAGCAACCCAATGCGGTCTTCGCCGCCCGCGAAGATACGCTGGACAGCCAGCGTGAGGTCCGCGATGCGCTTGCCGATTATCTGACGCAGATCTATCCCGATCTCTATGTCCGCGACGGCAACGGCATAACGATCATGCCGCTGCGGCAGCGCGTTGCCTTCGACGATCCTCTGCCGCCCCTGATGCAGGCGGCACGGCTCGTCCAGGACGATCTCGCGCTCATGCGCCGCTTCGACGATGGCTGGCGCCTCGCCGCGGCCGCGATCTGCTTTCCCTCGACCTGGCTGCTGCAAGAGAAGTTCGACCGCACCTTGGCCGACATTCACGCGCCTGTGCCCGGTTTTCCCGGCGAGATGGAAAAGCGCGTGACGCGCATCTTCGACAATTTGCGCGCCGACGCGCCGGTCGAGCGGTTCAACTGGTCGATCTATGACAACGATGTGCTGTATCATCCGCATCCCGCGCCGCGCGCGCCTGCAGCGGAACCATCTTTCATCCGTGTCGAGCGGCAGACCTTGCGCCGCATGGCGTCCGGCGACATCCTCTTCACCATCCGCATCCTGATCGATCCGATCGCCGCCTTCCGCGATCATCCGGACGGACAAACCCTGGCCCGTGCCCTGCGCGACCAGCTTCTGGCGCTGACATCAGATCAGCTTGCCTACAAGAATATGACCGAGAGCCGCGACAGGATCGCCCATTCCCTTGCCGCATTTGTCACGGCAGACTGACCTCATGAGCGATGAAGAACGCAACAGATTGAGTGCCCGCGCCGCGCGCTATGCGCAGGTCGGCACGCGGGTCGGCAGTGTGGCCGCGCGCATGGCGAGCGCACGCTTGCGCGGCCGCGACATGTTCGACGATGCCAATGCGGCGGCCTTCACGGCGGCTCTCGGTTCCCTCAAGGGACCGATGATGAAAGTGGCGCAATTCCTCGCCACCATCCCGGAAGCTCTGCCCCAAGACTGGGCCGACCGGCTCAAGCAATTGCAGGCGAACGCGCCGCCCATGGGCGCCGGCTTCGTCAATCGCCGCATGATGGCGGAACTGGGCGCGGGCTGGCGGACCAAGTTCTCGACCTTCGATCTGCATCCGGCGCACGCCGCTTCGCTCGGCCAAGTGCATCGCGCCACCTCGCTCGATGACCAGCCGCTCGCCTGCAAGCTGCAATATCCCGATATGACCTCGGTGGTCGAGGCCGACCTCAAACAGCTCGATATCCTGTTTGCCCTGCGCCGCCGCCTCAACACGGCGCTCGACACGCGCGAGGCCGCCAAGGAAATCGGCGCGCGCCTGCGCGAGGAACTCGACTATGAGCGCGAAGCCAAACATGTGACGCTCTATCGCGAAATCCTCGGCGATCGCACGACGCAGACCAATGTGCGCGTGCCAGGCGTCTGGCCCGAGCTCTCAACGCGCCGCCTTATCACCCTCGACTGGCTCGAAGGCGAGCCGCTGCTCGATTTCAAATCGGCCTCGCAGGACGCGCGCAATGCCATAGCCACCGCCATGTTCCGCGCCTGGTGGCATCCCTTCATTCGCCTCGGCATCATCCACGGCGATCCGCATCTCGGCAATTACACCGTGTTCCGTGGCGACGATGGCGAAGCGGCGGGCATCAATCTGCTCGACTATGGCTGCATCCGCATTTTTCCGCCGCACTTCGTCAAAGGTGTCGTCGATCTCTATCGCGGCCTGCGCGATGGCGACGAAGCGGCCATCGCCGCCGCCTATGAGACCTGGGGCTTTCGGGCCTTAAGCCCGCAATTGCGCGACGTGCTCAACATCTGGTCGCGTTTCATCTATGGCCCGCTGCTCGATGATCGCGTGCGCCCGATCGCCGAAGGCGTTTCGCCCGGCGAATATGGCCGCACACAGGCGGGCCGCGTCCATGAGGGGCTCAAGCAGCACGGCCCCGTCACCGTACCGCGGGAATTCGTGTTCATGGATCGCGCCGCCATCGGCCTGGGCGGCGCCTTCCTGCATCTCGACGCGCGGCTGAATTTCTACGCCATGTTCAACGAGGCGCTGGTCGATTTCGATGTCGACGCGCTGGCGCAGCGCCAGGCCGCCGTGTTGCAGAAGGCTGGCCTCGCACCGCCAACCTAAGAGGTTGCTCACACGCGCCGATCGACAAAACGCGGCGCCTTGATGCTGCTTTCAAACGCGCTGGCCAGACTGCCCGCCGGTAGAACTTCCACGTCCGGCGAAACCTCGAAACTCATTTTGACCAGCCGCGCTACGTCCGAGCGCGCCTGATCATTGTCCGTTCCACGACGCAGTTCGATGAGCAGTTTGAGATTTTCCCGGCCGGACTTTTCATCGGTCAGCAGCAAGGCCTGAAAATCATTGATGAAGCCGTTGCGAAACATCAAATCCTCGAACTCGGAGTGATTGACGTTGACGCCGCGGATCTTGAAGAAGCCGGTCGTGCGATTGGCGTGCCTGATCATGGGAAAGACATCGGCCCACGGCCCCATGCCCCGGGATTGCGGAATGAACCGCACCAGATCGCCCGAATTCCATCTCAGGAAGGGTGTGGCATTATTGGTCCAGAGCGGCGTCACGCAGAGCGTGCCGACCTCGCCGTCATGCACGGGAATGCCAGTTTCCACATCGACGACTTCGACATAATAGAGATCCGTCCACACGTGAATGCCATCATGCGCGTTGTTTTCAGCGCCCATCAGCCCCGCTTCACTCATGCCGAAAACATCGAAAACCTCCGCCCCCCAGGTCCTGCCGATCTTTTCGCGTTTCGCGTCGGACAATGTTTCCGCCGTACACACCACTTTCTTGACCGAGCTTTTGGCGAGGTCCATGCCCCTGGCATCAGCGAGATTGGCGAGATGCAGCGCGAAACTGCTCATGCCCATGAAGACGGTCGGCTTCAACGTTTCAATCAGATCGAGCTGTACGTCCGACGGGCAGGAATTGCCCGCGCCAACCCAAATCATCCCGACATCGAACATTTGCGCGCTGCGCGCCCACACCTGGCCGGCCGGATGAACGCCTATGGGAAAGGCGATATGGCAGAGGTCGCCCTTACCGATCCCCATGCAAGGGAACGAGCGGCCCCAGGACAAAAGCGCGTAACGAATGTCCTCGGCCGTGCGGGGATAGAAGACAGGCCGGCCAGTCGAACCACCAGAGCGCCAATATTCCGCGACTTCGGTCGCTGGCGCGGTGCAGAAATTCTCGAGGAACGACGCATGGTCGAGCTGCCGCAGGATGTCCTTGTCGAGAATGGGAATCTTCTGCCACTCCGTCGGATCGTCAAGCTTCTCGGGATCGATATGATCCAGCTTCTTTCGATACCATTTGGCCGCTTTCGCGCGGGCGAAAGCTATCTTTTTGCGCTCACTTTGCAGAACTGCGATCTCGGCGCGCGATTTCGGCAGGGAAAGCGGAAACTGCATGCGGGTATCGTCCTCACGACCAGAAGCTCAAGGCTACGGAGTACGGTTTCCCGGCACTATCCCATTGGTGCAAGCGCCAGCCGATGGATGCAAGTAAGCCCTGTCCCAGAAGCACTTGGCTCTCGGACCGCCTACGCCGGTAGCCGCTCTCTGATCTTGAACCGCTTCCCATTCCCTGCTTGAATGTCGTGCGGTTGGCGCTCACTCAACGAAGCTGCCCTCATGATCGAGACACTGGGACGCAAATCCGAAGCTTTCGAAACCAGAGACCCGGAGATGGCTCGCGCCCATCTGTCCGGCGTCTTCCGCTCGCACCGGCTCGATTTTCGCAATCGCAATCACCAGCTCGCGGTTCGCCATCGCACGGTTAGCTGTGGCAGCGCCTCCTTTCATGGCCTGAAGTATGGCGCCGATGTCAGACTGATCTCCTCCGAGATGGACCGGTTCTATCTCTTTCAATTCGCCAAGCGGGGATCGTTCCAGATCTGGCGCAATGGCAGCGCCACCACCGTGCCGGAAAAGACAGCCTATGCGGTCAACACCAGCGAGACCTTCGCCAAGGACTGGACCGACGATGGCGAACAGATGATCTTGCGTGTCGAGCGCGCCGCCATCGCGAAGTACCTGCAGAACCTGCTTGCCTCGGATCACGGCGAAATCGAATTCCAATCCGCCGCGACCGAAGACGCCGGCCGCATGCTCTATTCGCTCTATGGCTATATCGACGCGATGAGTGAACGGCCCGCCCGGTTTCGCAGCCAGATCGAAGACGTGATTTTGTCGACGATCGTGTCAGCCTTTCCCAATAATTACACGGAAACGTTGGAGCGGCCGCAAAAGCCTTGCGCGCCCTATTACATCCACCGCATTGAAGAGGCGATCGACGCCGATCCGAGGGCGGATTTTCCCCTGCAGGACATGGTTGAAATCGCAGGCGTCAGCGCGCGCACGCTCTATTATGGCTTCCGGCAGTTTCGCGACACCACACCTTTGAATTACCTGCGCGACCGCAAGCTCGAACTGGCTCGGCGCATGCTTTTGGACGCGGATCCAGCCCAGACAACGGTAACGTCGATCGCAACTGAATGCGGCTTCGCGCATCTGTCGAAATTCGCTGTGCATTTCCGCGAACGCTTTGGCCAGACACCATCCGCCATTCTCAAATTCAAGGGACGGAAGACTTAGGAAGCCTTCCTTCAAACGCGCGCATCATTCCGCTGCCCGGCGCAACGATGATGGCTTGATCCGCGCCGACGCCCGCAATTGCTCGTCCTCGACATTATTGCGTTCGAATAAGCGCATCGCCTGTTCCTTCCCGGCGAGATAGGGCTTTGGCCAGACCTGCGGTTCATAACCATAGTGAGCAGAAGCCCGCAGGGTGAACTGCGGATCGACCAGATGCGGCCGCCCCAGGGCCACGAGATCGGCACGTCCGGCCGCTACGATGGTATTCACCTGATCCGCCGTGGTGATGTTGCCGACGGTGATGGTGGGAATGTCGACCTCGCTGCGGATGGCATCGGAAAACGGCGTCTGGAACATGCGTCCATAGACCGGCTTTGCTTCCGACGACGTCTGGCCTGCAGAGACATCGAGAATATCGACGCCATGGGCTTTCAGCAGACGCGCGATCTCGATCGCATCGTCAATATCGAGCCCCCGGCCTGCTACCCAGTCGGTCGCCGAGATACGAACGGAAAGCGGCTTATCCGCCCAGACCTCGCGCACGGCGTCGAACACTTCGAGCGGAAAGCGCATGCGGTTTTCCAGGCTGCCGCCATATTCATCCGCGCGCTGATTGGTCAAAGGCGAGATAAAGCTCGAAAGCAGATAGCCGTGCGCCATGTGCAGTTCGAGCATATCGAAACCAGCCGATTGCGCGAGGCGCGCCGCGCGTACGAAAGCCTGCCGCACCGCCGTCATCTCCGAACGGCTGATCTCCGTCGGCTCCTGGCTTTCTTTCCTGAATTTCAACGGTGAAGCCGAAACGATCGGCCAATTGCCGTCGCCGCGCAACGGCAAGTCCATTCCCTCCCAGCCGAGCCGCGTCGAGCCCTTGCGTCCCGCATGCCCAATCTGAAGACAGAATTTGGCGCGGCTTTGTCGATGCACGAAATCACAGATGCGCCGCCAGGCAGCCAGCTGCACATCATTATAGAGCCCTGGGCAGGCCGTGGTGATGCGCGCCTCCTCCGACACCGAGGTCATCTCGGCAAAGACCAGACCAGCGCCGCCCATGGCCATCCGTCCGAGATGGGCAAGATGAAAATCGCCGGGCACGCCGCCAGGCTCAGCGCTGTACATATTCATCGGCGAAACGACGACACGATTGTCGACGACCATGTCGCGCAGACGGAACGGCGTGAACATCGGCGGAGGCAGACGCTCAGGCGCAATATCGACGTCCTGCTCGCGACGCAGCTTCTCACCCCACCATTGATCAACTTTGCCGACAAAGGCGCCGTCACGACGTTTCAGATTTTCGTAGGTGATCTGTTTCGAACGCGACAGCAGGCTGAAGGCCATTTGCATCGGCTCGAGCTTCCAGAAACGGGCGGGCTTCTCGAACCAGGTCAGACTGACATCGGCCGCATGCTGCGTCTTTTCGACGTCTTCGCGGCGGGTGCGCTCGAAATGTTCGAGAGCGGTCTGAACGCAATCGCCGTGAACGAAGGCATCGGCCAAAGCAATCGCATCTTCCATCGCCAGTTTCGTGCCCGAACCAATGGAATAATGCGCGGTGTGCAAGGCGTCGCCGAGCAGAACAATATTCTTGTGGAACCATCTCTCGTTCTTGATCATCGGAAAATTGCGCCAGATCGAACGGTTGGTCAGCAGACGATGGCCGTCCAGAAGATCGGCAAACAGTTTTTCCAGATAGGCGACGGTGTCCGCCTCGCTGGCCTGATCGAGCCCCGCCCGTCGCCATGTCGCCTCGTCGCATTCCGGCACCCATGTGCTCATGCCGGCTTCATAGCCATAGGCCCCGAGAATCCAGATGCCGTGTTCGTTCTCCCGAAAGGCGAAAGTGAACGACGAGAGCGGCTTTGTGCTTCCCAGCCAGCAGAACTTGTTGTGGCGCCAATCGATATCGGGGCGAAAATGTTCCCGATAGCGCTCCCTGATCGCGCTGTTGATGCCATCGGCTGCAACGATCACATCGACGTCGGCAAACGTGGACAGATCGGTGACGTCGCTGCTGAAGTTCAGCTTCACACCCAGATCACGTGCCCGGTCTTGAAGGATCAGCAGCAGCTTTCGGCGCCCCAGGCCACAAAACCCATGCCCGCCCGAGCGGATCACCTGCCCCTTCACGTGGGTATCGATTTCACCCCAATAGATGAAGGCATTGGTGATCGCCTCGTAACTTTCCTTGTCCCTGACTTCGAAATTGCCGAGCGTTTCATCGGAAAAGACGACGCCAAAACCGAAGGTATCGTCGGCCCGATTCCGTTCATAGACCGTGATCTCGCAGGCCGGATTGGCCTTTTTCATCAGGATTGAAAAATACAACCCGCCAGGCCCGCCTCCGACCACGGCAAATTTGAGCGGCTTCATGTCCGTCCTCGTCACGATGTCCTGAAATGCCCGTTGCCAGGAAACCCAGGGAGAGCCCCAGGAAGGAACCTACGAACGAGCGCCCCACTGTCATCTGCCAAGTACGGTGCACCGGGCGAATTCTGCAGCCCGGTGACATCAGTTGCATTTTTCGGACACGCCTACCGTTTGCGGATCGATTTGAAATCGGCATTCAAACGTTTGGCTGCCGAGTTCACCTGCTTGCGCAGCCACCGGGCCGTGCGTTTCTTCACGTCCTTGCGCACGGCGGCCACATGGGCCGCATCGCCCGCGTGACAAGCACCAAGTTCGAAGCCCATCATCTCCAAGAGATCGAGATTGAGCAGTTCAGCGGGATCGCGCTTGGCCTCGATCTTGCGATAGGTCGGCCCCAGCCGGCGCACGACAATGCCATCGGCGACCCGATAGTTCGGATCGGGCGCGCGATGCGCTCCGCCGGCGATCTTGCCGCTTTGGATGGCCACCTCTTCCGCGCCGCTGAAACGCCAGGCGGAGGCACAGAGCATTTTCGATTCGCGCAGCACGATGCCGCCGCGCCAGTGGCCCCAGGCGACGAAACGCGGCCGCCCAAGACTGCCGGTGCCAGCGACCCGACGCGCGAATTGCAGTTTGATCTTCGGATCGGGCATGGCCGCGCGCAGCGCCTTGGCATGCGGGGCCGGCACGGCGCTGGCAGCAACCGGTTTGTCGAAACAAGCCAGCTGCATCTTCGCCCAATATTTGCTGCGCTCGGTCGGCGGCAGGTTCATCGCTTCGCGCAACCGATCGTGCTCCTGTTCGAGGATCGTCGGCTGCGGTTGCGTGATGCCCTTGCGGTAGCCACGCAGAATGCGCGCGCAAATTTCCTTTTCCGTTGGCTTGGCGCCCTTGCGCGCCAGAATGGCGCTCAGCCCCAGGCGAACCAGATCCAACGCATAGGGCATGGTCGCCGCTTCATCGAAGTCGTTGACGCCCCAAGTCATGCGGCTGTCGGCATCGCGCCACAGACCAAAATTCTCCAGATGAATGTCACCGACCGCGAGAATGGGCGGACAGGCGGCGGTCTCGGGCGCATCCTTCAGAATGGTTTCAGCGAAGCGCCAATAAGTTCCACGCAGGAACGAGAAGGCGTTTTCGCTGATTTTCTGGTTCTTCCACTTCATGTCGGCTGCGACAAAAGTCTTGCCCGCCTGTTGGCGCAGCCAGCCGTCATAGGCCTTGGCCGATTGCTTGAATGTCGGAATTTCAACGGACTTCGAGCGCTTGTCAGCCATACCCGTTCCCCCAGTCAGCCCGGCTGAACATCAACCTAGCACCTGCAAGGCAGCGCTCCACCTTGTCATAATCAAGGCGGGGGCCTATCGTAAGGCGAGGCAGTCGTCCCGTTCTTGGACGCCCTTTAACCGCCTCTTTACCCTGATAACAGACTCTCTGAGGCCAACGCTGGCGGCCGTGGCCAGTGCATAGGGGCGAAATGAGTTCTATTATACTGATTGCAGACGATGATCCTGTGCAACGCCGCCTCCTCGAAGCGATGGTGCGGCGATTTGGATACGAGGTTGAGTCGGTCGATGGCGGCGAAGCCGTCCTGACGCGCCTCGAAGCGGCGGACAAACCTGCCATCGCCATGGTCATTCTCGACCTCGTCATGCCCGACCTCGACGGCATGGGCGTGCTCGGCAAATTGCGCGAGCGCAAGCTCACCACGCCGGTGATCGTGCAGACCGCCCATGGTTCCATCGAGACGGTGATCTCGGCCATGCGCGCCGGTGCGGTCGACTTCGTCGTCAAGCCCGTCGGTGCCGAGCGCCTGCAGATTTCGATCAAGAACGCGTTGCGAGCCGATGCGCTGGAAGACGAGATCCGGCGCATGAACCGTAAGGCCAGCGGCACGCTCGGCCTCAAGGATATCGCCACCCGTTCGCCGGAGATGGAACGCATTATTCGCTTAGGCGAACGCGCCGCCAAATCGACCATCCCCGTCCTCATCGAGGGCGAGTCGGGCGTCGGCAAGGAACTGATCGCCCGCGCCATCCAGGGCGCTTCCGATCGCCGTGGCAAACCCTTCGTCACGGTCAACTGCGGCGCCCTGCCGGAGAACCTGGTCGAATCCATTCTCTTCGGTCACGAGAAGGGCGCCTTCACCGGCGCCACCGAAAAGCACACCGGCAAGTTCCTCGAAGCCAATGGCGGCACCCTGTTCCTGGACGAGGTCGGCGAACTGCCGCTCGAGACCCAGGTGAAACTGCTGCGCGCTTTGCAGGAAGGCGAGATCGATCCGGTCGGCGGCAAGCGCTCGATCAAGGTCGATATCCGTCTGATTTCCGCCACCAACCAGAATCTGATCGAACTGGTGAAGCGCGGCGCCTTCCGCGAAGACCTCTACTACCGCCTCAACGTCTTCCCGATTTCCATTCCGCCGCTGCGCTCGCGCCGCGACGACATCCCCGATCTCGCCCGCCGCTTCACCGCGCGCTTCGCCGCCGAGGAAGGCCGCAAGCTGCGTGGCATGTCGTCGGAAGCCGTGTCGCTTCTGACCCGCTACAATTGGCCGGGCAATGTCCGCCAGCTCGAAAACGCCGTCTTCCGTGCTGTCGTTCTGGCTGAGGGCGACGAGCTGACCGTGGCGGAGTTCCCGCAGATCGCGGCCCAGGTCGATGGTTTCGATGTCCGTATCCCGCCGGCGCCGGCCGCCGCCCCGCCGGTGACGCAGAAGGAAATCGTCCGCATCGAGGTGCGCGATCCCAACGTGCTGCGCCTGCTCGACGAGAACGGCAATGTCCGCCGTCTCGAAGACATGGAAGCCGAATCGATTCGCTTCGCTTTGGCCCATTATCGCGGGCAAATGTCGGAAATGGCCCGCCGCCTCGGCATCGGTCGCTCGACCCTTTATCGCAAGATGAAGGATTACGGGTTGAACGATCCCAACGAAGGCATGGAAACCGACGAAGTCGCCTAAAATGGCGGCAGGCAGTCAGCACCAGCGTGGGATTTTTGCAACGCCTGTGTGTGATCACGCACGGACACGGCCGCATGCCTAGGCGTAGCGTGGTTCGTGACGTAAATTTTACACGGTTTCGGCCCGCCTGCCGGTGTCGCAGCCGTGACCACGGGCGGGGGCGATGCGGATACCCATAAAAACCAGATTGCTGCATGGCACGGCCCTGCTGGCCGTCAGTCTTGCTTTCGGCGTGACCCTGAGCGTTGCCCAAAGCCAAGCACAAGACAGTGCGCCAACGCCCGATATCGTCGTCACCGTGCCGATGCCGCCGGACGCCACGCTGAGTGCCGATGTCCAGGCACCCGCTATTGAAACAGCCCCGGCCACCGCCCAAAACGAAGCGGAAGCCAAGCCCGCGACCGAACCAACAAGCGACCCGGCGGTCATCGTCGAACTGCCGCCGGAAGCGCCCCTCAATCTCGATTCGCAGCCGACGGCGACGATCGCCACGCCAGCGCCCGCGCCAGCCGAGGCGCAGCCGTCACAAGTACAGCAGGCCGAGACGCCGCCGGCGGCTCCAGCCAGCGCACAGACCGCCGACCAATCCGCCGACCAGTCCATCTTGCGCGACCGTATCCGCCAGGCGTTGGCCAGCGCGGTCGAGGCGGAACCAGCCCGCACCGCCAAGGCGCAGAGCCAGCGCCGCGAGCGCGAAGCCGTCGCCGCTTTCTACACCACTCGCGACAATGCCCCGCTGTGGACCGACGGCAAGGCGCTGACCAGGGCCGGCACGGCTCTCGTCGCCCGTCTCGACCGCGCTGGCGAGGACGGCCTCGTCCTCGGTGATTTCCGCGGCGTTCCGACCATTGCCAATGACGAACAAGCGGCGGCCACCGAACTCGCTTTGACCAATGCGGCCATCACCTATGCGCTGCAAGCGCGCGGCGCCCGCATCGATCCGCGCACCATCGGCCTGATCACCGCCAAGCCTGATATCCCCGATGTCACGACGATCCTGACTGCGCTCGCCGAAGCCAGCGACAGCGTCGGCGATCGCCTGGCGGCCTTCAACCCGCCGCAACCCGGCTATCGCGCGCTGCGCGAGAAGCTGGCGGAACTGCGCCGCGAACATCCAGCCATCGCCAATCAGCGCATCGGCCCGGGTCCGGTTCTGCGCGTCGGCATGAAGGATCAGCGCGTGCCGCTGCTGCGCGCCCGCCTCGGCATTGATGCCGAAAGCGAGACCGATCCTCTGCTCTACGACATCCGCGTCGCCAGCGCCGTCGCCGATTTCAACCGCGCCAACGGCCTGCCCGCCGTCAACACGCTGACGGCCCGCACCATTGCCAAACTGTCTGGCGGCGAGCCGCTGCGGCTGGAGGCCGAACTGCTGTCGAACATGGAGCGCTGGCGCTGGATGCCGCGCGACATGGGCGAGACGCGCATCGAGGTGAATATCCCCGACTACCGGGTGAATGTGATGCGCGGCAGCGAGCTGATCCACAGCGCCCGCGTCGTGGTCGGCAAGCCGCAGACACCGACACCGGTATTCTCCGACCGGATGCAGCATCTCATCGTCAATCCCTATTGGAACGTGCCGACCTCCATCATCCAGAAAGAGATGATGCCGGCCTATGCCAAGGACCCGAGCTATTTCCAGCGGCGCGGCTATGAAGTGGCCAAGACGCGCAACGGCCAGCTCGTCGTGCGTCAGCCGCCGGGCGAGCGCAATGCGCTCGGCCACATCAAATTCATGTTCCCCAACGAACATGCGGTCTATCTGCACGATACGCCGTCACGCGGCCTCTTCGGCAATGCGAGACGCGCCTACAGCCACGGCTGCGTGCGCGTCGACCAGCCCTTCCGCCTCGCCGAAGTGGTGCTGGGCAAGGAGAACGGCTGGAGCGAGCAGAAAGTGCGCGCCATGGTCGGCGGCGGCGAACGCCTGGTGAAGCTGCCGGAAACCATTCCGATCCACATCGAATATTTCACCGCCTTCGTCGACGACGAGGGCAAGGTGCAGTTGCGCGAAGACATCTACGGCTATTCGCGCAAGGTGCAGGCGGCGCTGGGGCTTTAGTCCCAACCTGCCTCTTGGTGTCATCCCGGACACGCGCAGCGTGATCCGGGATCCAGAGGCGAGCGGTAAAGCTTTTAATCCCTGCGGCGCAGTCACTTCTCCAAAACGAGCAAGGACTCACGTTTGCCCCTGGTTCCCGGATCGCACCTGCGGTGCATCCGGGATGATACAAAGGGCGCGCCTAGTTCCGCTCGACGAAAGATTTGTATTCCGCGATCACCTCCGGCGATAGGCCCGAGATCACCTTCGATAGATAGGCCGCGATCGCTTCGCCGTCGTTCGGCGTGCCGACATCGAAATTGCGCCGCCGCGCTTCTTCCTGATAAGCGGCATCTCTGACCATCCGGCCATAGGCCTCGCGCAGTATTTTCGTCTGCGCTTCCGGCATGCCGGGCGGCCCGATCAGAGCCAATCCCAACCGCATCGGCGTCGCCAGCAGGCCGATCAATTCGCGCTCGCGCACATCGGTGAGCAGCGTGTCGATGACGGGCAGATTGGGTTCCATCGCAAAGGTCTGAAACAGCGGCGTCACCAGGCCGGACGCGATCATATCGGGCCGGATGCTGGCGCGATCGGAGAAGATTGCTTCCGTCTCGCCGCGTTCAAGCGACAGCACCGCCGGCGCCATGCCCGGATAACCGCGCACCACTTTGAAGGGGAACTTTTCATAGCGCGCCAGGATTTCCGGCACGATCGAATTGGATGTGGTGGCCCCGGAACCCGCGACATTGAGTTCGCGCTTCAAAGCCCTGAGATCAGCAACCGACTTGAGGCCCGACGAATTGCGCGCCCAGAAAATGAAATTGGTGCTGGCCGCACTGCCCATCCACGTAAAGCGGCGCACGTCATAGCGCGCCGTCTTGTCATCGCCGATCGGCGCCAGCACGAAGCCGGCGCGCCCCGGCATGCCGAGCGTCAGCCCATCGGCCGTCGCCGAAGCATAAAGATAATTGCCGAGCGTGACCCCACCGGCGCCCGGCATGTTGCGCGGCTGGATTTGCGGTTCGCCGGGAATGAAGCGGCTGAGGAACTGCGCCACCAGACGCATTTCATTGTCGATGCCGCCGCCCGGCGGCTGACCGGCATAGAGCACGATGGTCTTGCCCGAATAAAAATCCTGCGCCTGCGCCAATGGCGACATCAGCAGCACGGCCGTCGCCGCCATAACGGCTTTCACGCTCGCTCGCGCGCCCATCTGATCCTCCCTGTGGCGCTTATCTCAGCGCTTAGATATTTTTGACGCGTCTTCTTGATGTGTCCATCAAACGCAGAAGCGCTATGTTTATCGGTCGGTGAGCTTCAACTCGATCCGTCGATTGCGGCGCAGTGCCTCATCGCTGTCGCCTGGATCGATCGGTTGGAACTCCCCGAAGCCCGCGGCCGCCAATCGCTGCGGCGACACGCCCTTGCTGACGAGATATTGCACGACGGCGATGGCGCGGCTCGCCGACAGATCCCAGTTCGACTTGTAGGTGCCACCTGTGATCGGCCGTTTGTCGGTGTGGCCATCGACGCGCATCACCCACGGCAGTTCCGGCGGGATTTCGCGCTCCAGATCGGCCATGGCCGTCGCCAGTTTGTCGAGCTCGGCATGGCCTTGCGAACTGATGTCGGCCCTGCCGGTATCAAACAGCACTTCCGATTCGAAGACGAAGCGATCGCCCACGGTGCGAATGCCGGGACGATTGCCGAGAATCTCTTTCAGACGGCCGAAGAAGTCGGAGCGATAGCGCGCCAGTTCCTGCACCTTCTGCGCCAGCGCCACGTTGAGCCGCGAGCCGAGATCGGCGATCCGCGCCTGCGAGTCGCGGTCACGCTGTTCCGACGCATTGAGGGCTTCTTCCAGCGCCGCAAGCTGCCGACGCAGCGCCGCGATCTGCTGATTGAGAATATCGACCTGTGCTGCCGCCCGCGCCGAGATCTGCCGCTCGGCATCGAGCGCCTGTTGCGCGGCCGATGCCGCGTTGCCGCCCGCGGCGGCATTGGCATTGCCGGAATCGAGCAGCCCTTGCAGACGATCGCGATCGCGCTGCGCCGCGTCGAGTGTCGCCATCAGATTGGAGAGATTGGCCTGCGCATCGGCGCGCCCCGACCGCTCCAGCGCCAACAGCGATGTCAGCTCCTCGATCTGCCGGTTCAGCTTGACGAGTGCATTGTCCTTGCCCGTCACTTCGCGCGACAGGAAATACTGGCCCAGCATGAAGACGGACAGAAGGAAGATGATGGCCAGCAGCATGGTCGACAGGGCATCGACGAAACCCGGCCAGTAATCGAAGCCGCCGCGACGGCGCGAGCGGATATAAGCCATCAGTGTCGCTCCGGCTCCGACGTCAGCCGTTCGAGCAGTTTCTTGACCTCGCGCTGCTGTTCGGCCTGCGCCTCGACCCAATCGCGGATCATCTGCTGCTCGCCGCGCATATGTTTGACGAGCCCCTGAATGCCCTCGGCCAGATTGGCCATGGCGGCGGTGGCGGCACGCGAACCGGCGGGATCACCCAGCTTGGCGAGCGCCGCCGCCAGATCCGGCGGCAGGCCCGCCAGGGCCGCATCGCCGGCGCCGGTCGACAGAAAATCTTCCAGCTCCGTGTAGAAGCGGTTTTGCGCCTGGCCCGCTTGCAGATCGAGGAAGCCCAGGATCAGCGAACCGGCGAGGCCGAACAGCGACGAGGTGAAGGAGATCGACATGCCGGCGATCGGCGCCGACAGACCGTTCTTCAATTCGTCGAACATCAACGCCGCGTCACTACCGCCCTGCATCGACTTGATGACATTGCTGATCGAGCCGACCGTTTCGAGCAGGCCCCAGAACGTGCCGAGCAGACCCAGGAACACCAAGAGACCCGTAAGATAACGGGCGATCTCACGCGATTCATCGAGACGCGCGCCGACGGAATCGAGAATGACGCGCAGCATCTGCGTGGTGATCGGCGTGGCGTGATCCTTGTCGCCGATCATTTTCGCCATCGGCGCAAGCAACACCGGCGGGCGCGCCTGCGCGGCCTGGCCGGCCTGATAGGCATTGACCCAGCGCACCTCGCGCCGCAGCCGCCAGGCCTGGCGGATCGCCAGGATGATGCCGATGGCCAGCACGCCGAGGATCAGCGCGTTAAGGCCCGGATTGGCGAAGAAGGCGGTCTGAATCTGGCGATAGAGAATGAGGACGACGAAGCCGACCAGCGCCAGGAAAACGATCATGCGCAGCAGATAGATGCTGGGTGCGGATAGTTTACGCGTGTCGTTCTCGCTCGCCATAAATCTCCATCCTCCGGACGAAGCGTTGTGGGCGCTTAAGGGGATCGCGACGAAGAATCGCGTGGCGCCTCGACAGACATGTCAGAGAACGTCAGAAACCGCCCCCGATCAAGTCCGGGACACGGATAGAGCATCAGTTTGTGTCGTAATGGCGAAATTGCGCCAGAATTTCAGGCAGTTCAGGCGCGATTGATCAAGGCGACGAGCTGCCGTTGCATGGTTTCGTTGCCGGCGCAGACCGACCCCTTGTCCAGCATGTCGTTGCCGCCGTCCGCATCGGAGACGAAACCACCGGCTTCGCGCACCAGAACGATGCCGGCCGCCATGTCCCACGGCTGCAAGCTGCGCTCCCAGAACCCATCGAGCCTGCCCGCGGCGACGAAGGCGAGGTCGAGCGCCGCGGCGCCCATCCGGCGGATATTGTGCACCCGCGCCATGACCGACGACAGTTCCGCCTTGAACTTCGGATGCGCCGACGCCTTGCCGAGATGCGGCACGCCGGTGCCCATCAGGGCCTCGGAAATGTCGGACCGGGCGGCGACCCGCAGGCGGCGGTTGTTGTGCCAGGAGCCCTGGCCCTTTTCGGCGACGAACATGTCGTCGGTGATCGGATTGTAGACGAGACCCGCCACCAACTGGCCCTCGCGCTCCAACGCCAGGGAAATGGCGAAAACCGGCAGGCCGTGCAGGAAATTGGTGGTGCCGTCGAGCGGATCGATGATCCAGCGATGGGTGGTGTCGCTGCCGACGATCTCGCCGGATTCCTCCATCAGGAAACTATAGCCCGGCCGGGCCTTGGCCAGCTCGTCGCGCAGCACCCTTTCGGCCTTGCGGTCGGCGGCGGAGACGAAATCGCCCGGTCCCTTGATCGACACCTGCAGGTTCTCGACCTCGCCAAAATCGCGCTTGAGGCCACGGCCGGCTTTCACGGCGGCGGCGGTCATCACATTCATCAGGGCGGAGCGGATCATAGCGAGAAAATGCCGGTCAGGAGGGAGTTGCAGGGAATTGGGCCCATGGCCACGTCCGGCCCAAAGGCTGGAACCGGGATGTCTGCCCGCCCGATGCGGGCAGGTCAAGTCATTTGCCGAGAAAGCGCTGAATCGCCTCTTCGACCGCCGTTTTCTGGCCCTGGGACAGGGTGCGAAGCTTTTCCTCGAGCCATTCGTCCGGGAGGCCATTGGCCCGGGCGAGCACGTGCCATTTCATCGCCTCGACCAGATCGGCCTTGACGCCGCGCCCCACCACATAGAGCCGGGCCAACCGGTTTTGGGCGATCGGATTGTTGAGCGAAGCGGCCCGGATGAAATATTTGGCCGCCTCCTCCTCGTTCTTCTCTGTGCCCGTGCCGTTGAACCGGGCGATGGCATAATCGACCATGGCCGGGACCAGCTTTCCGTCGGCAGCTTTGCGCATCAATTGCGTCGCCATGGCGCGATCCTGCGGCACGCCGGAACCGTCCTTGTAGAGCATGGCGAGCGCATAGGTCGCCTCGACATTGCCGGCATCCATCGAGCGGCGGAACAGGTCCGCCGCCTTGCGGAAATCCTGGATGTCGCCTTGAATTTCCATGACGGCGAGATTGTAGAGCGCCGACGGCTGGTTCTTCTCCGCGGCCTTCTCGAACAAAGCGCGGGCCTCTTTCGGATCGGCCTTGACGCCGCGCCCCTCGAGATAGGCGAGCCCGAGCGAAAATTGCGCCGCCGCGTCGCCGCGATCCGCCGCCAGGCGATACCATTTGTTGGCCTCTTCCTGGCTCTGCTTCACCGACAAGCCGTCGCGATAGAGTTCGCCGATCAGGGCCATCGCGGGCGCATCATCGGAATTGGTCTTCAGCCGGTTCATGGCCTCCTGCATGGCCGTTACGTAGAGACCGCGCTGATAGGCGCCGAAAGCCAGATCGACCGGCACTTTGATGTAGGGCTCGTCCGGCACTGGCCCCGAGGTCGGCAGTTTCGTCGGATCCGGCATCGTCATCCGACGCGTGGAACTGTCGAAGGGCGGATCGAAGGACCTCGGTGGCGCGGGCTTTTCTTGCGCCACGGCCAGAGCCGGAACCGCCGTCAGGAGAAAGAGGATCGGCAAAATGCGCACGGTCACGACACCTCCGCGGCACGCGCCGTCATCATCGCCAAAACCTCATCGATGGCCGCACGCGATCCACGCTGATCGCTCCAAACGGCTTCGCGCAGCGCGATGAAATCGGCGCCCGCCTCGACGAGCGGACCGACATCCTCCAGCGATCTCGCATAGGCCACACAAGGCACCGTGAAGATTTCCGCCCACCAGCGCACCCGCTCCAAAACCGCATCGGCGGAGGGCAAAGTGTCGGCCGCATCCGGCTCGCCGAACATCACATAGTCGACATCGAGTTCCCCCGCATTCATCGCCTGATGGCGCGTGCGCAGGCCGCCGACACCGACAATGCCGCCGGCGCGATCTTGCGCGACGCGCGCCTGGCGCACGTGATCGAACAAGGCCTGATCGTCGTCTTCGTCTGAATGATCAAGATGAACGCCATCGACCTCCTGGCCGCCAGCCCTCGCCGGATCGCGCAACAGCGCCGCCGCACCCGCCGCCTGGCAGGTGGCGATCGCCTGTTGGAGATCCTGGGATTCGCCGCCGTCAACGCAGACGCAGGCAATGCCGCCGCCGGCGAGCGCGGCAGCGAGAAGGGAATTGAGCGTGCCGGCAGCAGGCTGCCGCGGCGTCAACAGATAAAGCCCAGTCGGCTCGCTTGGCTCGGACATAAGAACCACCGGATATCACACTGCACAGGACGAGCCATAGCATTTTGCCGTCTGACGAGGTCAAACGGCCCTAAAGACACGTCAAAACAGAGACAGATGGCAAAATTGCGTTTCGATGGAACCGCAATTTTCGCCCCGCAGCATGTCGAGCGAACCAGACACCGGTTCGCGTCAAGAACATGCGCGCAAACGGGGCGCGCGCCTAGAACCAGGCGCCGCGCCAATGGGAACCCGGCTGCTTATTCAGCCGGTGTCCGCGCTTCAATTTCAGCGGCGCCATCGAACAGCCCAACGAAAGCCGCGCGGCTTTCCTCAAGCTTTTCGAAATGGAAATGCGCGACCTCGGCCAACTTGCGTGCGCCATGATCGGTAAGCGCCAGCAGCGCGCGACGACGATCCTTCGGATCTTTCACGCGCTCAATCAGCTTGGCGTTTTCCAACCGGTTCACCAATTCGGCGGCGGTGTTGGGGCGGATCAGCAGCAAACGCGCCAATTCGCCGACGCTGATCGGCTCTTCGTCACGACGGGCCTTGATCGCCAGCATCGCCTGATACCGACGCGGCCCCAGATTGGAGCGCTCCAACATCGCATCGCTAAACGCCGTGAATTGACGCAGCGCGTGACGGAAGCGTGCCAGTTTCTCGTAGTCCTCGCGGCTGAGCGCTGGCGTATTCAAAACATCCATGCCTAACCCTCACCAAAAAACAATTTCCATACGATCGAGTCTGTGCCCGAACCAGTAAATTATACTGTAGTAACTGTCCGCGCCAATATCAAAAATACGGCACTAAAAACAGCAGTTTGTCAGTTTGGTGTCAGGTAAACTTTGGGTTCAACTCTCCCGAAGCATAACGCTTCGCCATCACCGACACGGGGAGTGGCTTTAGCTTGGCAGCCTTGCCCGCCGTGTTGAACTGTTCCAGCCGATCCTTGCACAACTTGGTCATCGCATCGAGCGCCGGCTTCAGATATTTGCGCGGATCGAACTCGCCCGGATGCTCGGCGAGAATCTTGCGGATCTGTCCGGTGATCGCCATGCGATTGTCGGTGTCGATGTTGATCTTGCGCACTCCGTTCTTGATGCCGCGCTGAATCTCTTCCACCGGTACGCCCCAGGTCTGCGGCATCTTTCCGCCGTACTGGTTGATGATGTCCTGCAGATCCTGCGGCACCGACGAGGAGCCGTGCATCACCATATGCACATGCGGCATCCTGCGATGGATTTCTTCAATGACATTCATCGCCAACACCGCACCGTCGGGCTTGCGCGAGAATTTATAGGCGCCGTGTGACGTGCCCATGGCGATGGCGAGCGCATCGACCTTCGTCTCCTTGACGAATTTCACCGCTTCGTCCGGATTGGTCAGAAGCTGGTCGTGCGACAGCTGGCCTTCCGCGCCGTGGCCGTCTTCCTTCTCGCCCATGCCGGTTTCCAGCGAGCCGAGCACGCCCAATTCGCCTTCCACCGAAATGCCGCCCAGATGCGCCATCTCGACGACCTTGTTGGTGACGCCGACGTTGTAGTCCCAATCGGCTGGCGTCTTGCCGTCGGCCTTCAGCGAGCCGTCCATCATCACCGATGTGAAGCCCGCTTGAATCGCGGTCACGCAGGTCGCCGGCTCGTTGCCGTGATCGAGGTGCACGCAGACAGGAATGTGCGGATACATTTCGACGACCGCATCCATCATATGGCGCAGCATGATGTCGTTGGCATAGGCGCGCGCGCCGCGCGACGCCTGGATGATGACCGGCGCATCGACCTTGTCGGCCGCCGTCATGATCGCCAGCGCCTGCTCCATATTGTTGATGTTGAATGCCGGCACGCCATAGTCATGTTCGGCGGCGTGATCGAGAAGCTGCCTGAGGGTGATGCGGGCCATGGAAACGCTCCAAGTGACGAAGGCGCGTCCCACGACGCGCCGAGAACAAACTGCGATTTAGCTACGGACGCGCAGAACTTCGACGCCGGGCAGGCTCTTGCCTTCCAGCCATTCGAGGAACGCGCCGCCCGCCGTGGAAATATAGCTGAACTTATCGCCGACGCCGGCCTGGTTCAACGCGGCGACCGTATCGCCACCGCCGGCCACCGTCAGCAATTCCCCAGCCGCCGTCCGCTCGGCGGCGAACTGCGCCACCGCATTGGTGCCGGTATCGAACGGCGAGATCTCGAACGCGCCGAACGGGCCGTTCCACACCAGTGTCTTGACGTCGGACAACAGCTTGTCGATCGCCTCGATCGAGGCCGGGCCGATGTCGAGGATCATTTCATCGTCATGCACATCGTCGACGGTAGCGACGCGCGAGGATGCATGCGCCTTGAACTCGTGCGCCAGCACCACGTCTTGCGGCAGCACGATCGTGCAATTGGCGTCCCGCGCCTTGGCGAGGATCTGCGAGGCCGTCTCGATCATGTTGCGCTCGACGAGCGACTTGCCGATCTTCTTGCCCTGCGCGGCAAAGAACGTATTGGCCATCGCGCCGCCGATGATCAGATATTCGACCTTCTTCATCAGGCTGCCGAGCAGCTCCAGCTTGGTCGACACCTTGGCGCCGCCGACGATGGCAGCGAGCGGCCGCTCCGGCTCTTCCAGCGCATGGGTCAGCGCGCCAAGCTCGGCCTGCATGGAGCGTCCGGCCACGGCCGGCAGAACATGCGCCAATCCTTCGGTCGAGGCATGCGCGCGATGCGCCACCGAGAAACCGTCGTTGACATAGATGTCGCCCAGCCGCGCCAGTTCGGCGACGAAAAGCGGATCGTTCTTTTCCTCGCCCTTATGGAAGCGGGTGTTCTCCAGAAGCAGGACGTCGCCGTCCTTCATCTGCGCCACCGCTTCCTGCGCCTCGGGACCGATGCAATCGAAGGCGAAAGACACTGGCCAGTCGAGATGTTCGGACACGGCCGCCGCCAGCGGCTTCAGCGAGCAATCCTCGTCCGGACCGTTCTTCGGCCGGCCGAAATGCGACAGCAGAATGAGCCGGCCGCCGCGCCCGATGATGTCCTTCATCGTCGGGATGATGCGCTCGAGACGGGTCGTGTCGGTGACGCGGCCGCTTTCGACGGGCAAGTTGAGGTCGACGCGCAGCAGCACGCGTTTACCAGCTACGTCGACATCATCCAAAGTGCGGAATTTCGCCATCGTCAAACCCTGGCCGGTTGCGTGATCGGATTTCAGCGCGGCGCTCTGCATCGGATCAGACCAGCTTACCCATGGCGACGGCAGTATCAATCAGGCGGCAGGAGAAGCCCCATTCGTTGTCGTACCAACTCAGCACGCGCACGAATGTTCCGTCGATGACCTTCGTCTCCATGGTATGGAAAACCGACGAATGGCTGTCGTGATTGAAGTCGATGGAGACGTTCGGATCGTCCGTATAGCCCAGAATGCCCTTCAACTCCTGCGAAGCGGCTCGGCGGACGATGTCGTTGATCTCGTCCTTCGTGGTCGCCCGCTTGGCGGTGAATTTCAGATCGACCGCCGAGACATTCGGCGTCGGCACGCGGATCGAGGCGCCATCGAGCTTGCCGGCGAGCTCCGGCAGCACCAGGCCGACGGCCTTGGCCGCGCCGGTCTTGGTCGGAATGAGCGACAGCGCCGCGGCGCGGGCGCGATAGAGATCCTTGTGAGTGGAGTCGTGGGTCGGCTGATCGCCGGTATAGGCATGGATCGTCGTCATGAAACCATGCTGGATGCCAATCGCATCGTTCAGCACCTTGGCGACAGGCACCAGACAGTTCGTCGTGCACGAGGCGTTCGAGACGATGATGTCGTTCTTCGTCAGCTTGTCGTGGTTGACGCCATAGACCACGGTGAGATCGGCATCGTCGCACGGCGAGGAGACCAGCACGCGCTTGGCGCCGGATTCGATATGGGCGATGGCCGTCGACTTCTTGGTGAACTTGCCGGTGCATTCGAGCACGATGTCGATGCCCATGTCTTTATGCGGCAGTTTCGAGGGATCGCGCTCCATGGTGAGCTTCATCGGCCCGTGGCCGGCGTCGATCGTGTCCTTGGTATAAGTGATCGGGCCGGGGAAGCGACCGTGGACGCTATCGTATTTCAGCAGATGGACGAGGGTTTCAACCGGGGCAGTGCCATTGATGGCGACGACTTCGATGTCTTTCCGATCGGCTTCGATGATCGCGCGAAGGGCGAGACGGCCGATGCGACCGAACCCGTTGATCGAAACCCTGACTGCCATGAAGTTGTTCTCCAATCCTCTGCTATGACCCAAACCCGGTTCTGGCTTTACCCGTTGTGGCGGGCGATCGCGGCGGCCGCGACGGCTTGGGCGGTAATACCGAAATGTTCATAAAGTTTCTTATAAGGCGCACTGGCACCAAAGCTTGACATTCCGATGAATACGCCATCGGGCCCGATGAGAGCGTCCCAACCCATGCGGATCGCTGCTTCCACCGCGACCTTGACCGGCGCATCGCCGATAACACGCTTTATATAGTCCGCGTCTTGAGCCAAGAATAGGTCAAGGCAGGGAACCGACACGACCCGCGCCGAAATACCCTTTTCTGCCAGAAGCTTACGGCCTTCCAGGGCGATTTCGACCTCGGAACCCGAGGCGAAGATCGTGACCTGCGCGGCGCCTTCGGCGGCGGCCAGCTCATAGGCGCCACGGGCGCACAGGTTCTCGCGCATGAAGCTGGTGCGCACCTGCGGCAGGTTTTGGCGCGTCAACGCCAGGATGGAAGGCGTATGGGCGCTTTCCAGCGCCACCTGCCAGCATTCGAGCGTTTCCGTCAGATCGGCCGGGCGGAAGACGTTCAGATTGGGAATGGCGCGCAGGGCCGCCAGATGTTCGACCGGCTGATGGGTCGGGCCGTCCTCGCCCAGACCGATCGAGTCATGCGTCATCACCTCGATATGGCGCAGGCCCATCAGCGCCGCCAGACGCAGCGCCGGACGGCAATAATCGGTGAAGACCAGGAAGGTCGCGCCCGACGGAATGAAGCCGCCATGCAGCGCCATGCCGTTCAAAGCCGCCGCCATGCCATGTTCGCGGATGCCCCAATGGATATAGCGGCCGGCATAATTGCCCGGGCTGATCGCCGGCGTCGCCGCCACCTTGGTGTTGTTGGAGCCGGTGAGATCGGCCGAACCGGTGATCAGTTCCGGCACGACGGGCGCCAGCGCCGCCACCACCGCCTCGCCCGCCTTGCGGGTGGCGATCGGCGTCGCATCGGCGGCCGCCTTCTGCTTGAAAGCCTCGATCGCCGCCGGCAGGCCGGCCGGCAGTTTGCCGGCGATCCGCCGCTCGAACTCGGCCCGCTTGGCCGGATCGAGCGCCGCCAGGCGCTTTTCCCAGGCGCCGCGCGGCGCGGCGCCCCGGCTGCCGGCCTGACGCCAGGCGGCCAGCAGATCATCGGGAATTTCGAAGGGGGCATAGGGCCAGCCGAGCGCCTTGCGGGCGCCTTCGATCTCACTGGCGCCAAGTGCTTCGCCATGGGCCTTGGCCGTGCCGGCGCGCGTCGGCGCGCCATAACCGATGGTGGTCTTGCAGGCGATCAGGCTCGGCTTGTCGGACTTCTGCGCCCGCTCGATGGCTGCCAGGATCGCCGCCTGATCGTGACCGTCGATCCGCTCGGCGGCCCAGCCGCAGGCCTCGAAGCGCTTGATCTGATCGACCGAGTCAGCGACCGACAGCGGTCCGTCGATGGAAATGCCGTTGTCGTCATACAGGACGATCATACGACTGAGCTTGAGATGGCCGGCGATCGCGATCGCTTCCTGGGAAATGCCTTCCATCAGGTCGCCGTCGGAGGCCAGCACATAGGTGTGGTGGTCGACGACATCGCCGAATTCGGCATTCAGCATCCGCTCCGACAGCGCCATGCCGACGGCGGTGGCGATGCCCTGACCGAGCGGCCCGGTCGTCGTCTCGACGCCGACCGTGTGGCCATATTCCGGGTGGCCCGGCGTCAGCGAGTCGAGCTGACGGAAATTCTTGATCTGCTCCAAGGACATACCGGGATAGCCGGTGAGGAACAGCAGCGAATAGAGCAGCATCGAGCCATGGCCGGCCGACAGCACGAACCGGTCGCGATCCGGCCAGCGCGGCGCGGATGCGTCATATTTCAACACCTTAGTGAACAGGACGGTGGCAATATCCGCCGCCCCCATGGGCAGCCCTGGATGACCCGACTTGGCTTTTTCGACCGCATCCATGGCCAAGGCGCGGATCGCGTTGGCCATAGCGCCATTTGAAACAGTCATGGGGATTGATCCGTGCAATGGCCGCGAGCGGGCGCCAACGGCGCACCCCTGACGACGGAGTTTTGTGGCTGACGAAAATTGCGCCCCTGATAGCACCTCGATAAGGCGTGTCAAAGGCAGGGCACCTATTTTGCTCAGAAAATGCCTGAAAATCCGAAGGAAACTGATTGTCCTGTGGGCAAAATCGCCGTTTACGTTGACGCTCAGGCCCGAACGGTCACAAATGGGTCATGCGCATCCAGCCGTGCCGTGCTGCGAGTCTGTCATGACCTTGCCGCCCCGCCTAGACGCCGCCATGAAGCGCCTCGAAGCCGCCCTGTCCCACCTGGAAGCTGCCGGCGAACGCCGGATTGCTGCCGAAGGCACGCGCGGCAATCTCGAGGAAGAATTGATGGTGATGCAGGACGACCGGGCCCGCCTCGCGGCGGAGCTCGACGGCGCCCTGGCACGCGCCCGCACCCTGTCGCTCGCCAACAGCGAGGTGCGCGAGCGTCTGGAACAGGCGAGCGACGCCTTGCGCGCCATCGTCGGCGAAACGCACCCCGGCGGTCCCAGTGAAGGGAGCAACTAGCCATGGCGCAGATCACCGTGACCGTGGGTGGACGTCCCTACCGCATGGCCTGCGCCGACGGCGAGGAAGAACATCTCGAAAGCCTGGCGCGGCTGGTCGATGATCGCATCGGCGAATTGCGCTCCTCTTTCGGCGAGATCGGCGACCAGCGCCTGACCGTGATGGCGGCGATTTCCATCGCCGACGAATTGTCGGAAAGCACGCGCAAGGTGACGCGCCTCAACGGCGAGATCGACGACCTCAACAAGGCGCAGGAAGAAGCGCAGGACGCCAATGCGTCGGCCGCCGAGAGCGCCGCCGACCGGCTGGAGAACATCGCCGCGCGCATCGAACGATTGGCGCAGGTGATGAACAACGCCGGCAAGCCCTCCTCATAAAAGCCGTCGTCGTAGAAGCCCGTCGCAACAGCTATCCGCTCAGCCAGGCAAATGCCCGACGCAAAAAAGCCTGCCCGTCTGCGATGACGGGCGTGCCATGCGCCATCACCACTTTTTCCGCCGGCCAGGACAGGACGCGGCTCAGCGCGGGGCGCGCCGCTTTGCGCTGCGTGAAGGCGACGCGGAATTTGCGTGGCACGGTCGGTTCCGGCGCCACCATCAAATCCAACTTCGCCACGATACCGCGCCAGCCGGTGAACCAATCGGCGGGAAACCGTTGCAGCAGATCGGTGAACAGCACCGTGCCGCTCGGGAGATGGAAAAACACCACCTCGGTCGTGATGGCATTGCCGTTCATAACAGCCTGATCGATCTCGCCGGCCCAACTGGCTTCGGGCGTTTCGCTGAGATCGCGATCGAAGACGATATCCTTGCGCTTCTGGCGCAATCCCGGCGCCGCATAAACGAGCGCCTCGGGATAGGCGAGCTTCCAATCGGGCAGGAAGACATGGTGCAATGAATTGGGCGCGACCAGATGCCGAACCGGCCCCAGCCGATCCACCGCCGCGCAGAGAGTGGCCGTCAAAGCCGTCGGCGACCAGATGAAGAGATCGCCATTCGCCAATCTGATGACGGCCATGCGCGTCGGATAACGAAACCCCATCGCCGCAACCACGTCGGTGCCATCGGCGATCCAGATATTCGGGCCAAATTCGTTCAGCATGCGTTGAGGATAGTCGATGAGGATGACAGATGAAATGCGTGACATCGCGGTTCACGATCACTGGCAATCAAATGTGACACGTTGCCCACATCCGCCGCCACCTTCGTGTCATCCCCGACGCCTGCTGCGCAGGCGATCCGGGAACCAGGGGCAAACGGCACAATGCCTGTCAACCGATCGAAGAAGGCAACACTCTACCACGCACTCCTGGTTCCCGGATCACGCTGCGCGTGTCCGGGATGACACCCAGGCCAAACACGTCAGCGATAGCCTTCCGCCTGCAATTCGAACAGTTCCGCATAGCGCCCGCCCAGCGCGATCAGCTCGGCATGATTGCCGCTCTCGATAATGCCGCCATTCTCCAGAACGAGAATGCGGTCGGCCATCCGCACCGTGGTGAAACGATGCGAGATCAACAGGGTCGATTTCGCGGCGCTGAGATTGCGAAAGCGATCGAAGACACCGGCTTCCGCGCGCGCATCGAGCGCCGCCGTCGGCTCGTCGAGGATCAACACTTCCGCATCGCGGAAATAAGCCCGCGCAATGGCGAGCTTCTGCCATTCGCCGCCTGAGAGATCGAAGCCGAAGGCAAAACCGCGCCCCAGCATCTGCCCATAGCCTTCCGGCATGCGGGCGATCACCTGATCGGCCAGACTGTCCTTGGCCGCCGCCGCGACGCGCGCTTCATTGTCGATCTCCTCGACAAGGCCGACGCCGATATTCTGGCCGGCGGTGAAATTGAAGCGCATGAAATCCTGGAAGATGGCGCCGACATGGGCGCGCAGGTCATCGACGTTGAAATCCTTGAGATCGATGCCGTCGATGGTGATGCGGCCTTCATTGGGATCGTAAAGCCGGGTCAGCAATTTGACGATCGTCGTCTTGCCGGCGCCATTCTCGCCAACGAGCGCCAGGGTTTCGCCGGCCTTCAGCGTGAAACTGAGATCGCGTACCGCCCAGCTCTCCTTACCCGGATAACGGAAGCCGACATTTTCGAAAGCGATGCCATGACGGATCGGCGCCGGAAACGGTTTTGGCACGGCGGGGCTGGCGAGCGTCGGCTCGGTGTCGAAGAAGGAGAACAGATCGTCGAGATAGGCCGTCTGCGCGGCGATCTGCGTCAATCCCGTGGTGAGGCGTTCGAACAGACCGTTCAACCGCAACAGCGAACCCGACAGAAATGTCAGGTCGCCGATGCTGATGGTGCCGTTGACGGCACGCCAGGCGACATAGGCATAGGCGGCGTAATAGGACAGCGAACTGATCAGGCCGAGCACGCTGCCCCAGACCGTGCGGCGGATCGCCAGATCCCGGTTGGAGGACTGAATGAGCGAGGCCAGTTTGGTGAAACTCTCGACCAGATAGGGGCCGAGGCCGAACAGCTTCACTTCCTTGGCGGCTTCCGCATTGGAGCCGATCCAACGCAGATATTCGATGCGGCGCCGCTCCGGCGTGATCTGCGTGTTGAGACCGTAGCGCTGGCCGTTGAAATAGGCTTCGCTCACCGTAGAGGGAATGAGCGCCAGGAGCAGCAGAAAGACCAGCACCGGCACGAACACGATGAGGCCGATGACCAAAGCCACCACCGTCACCGTGTCCTGCACCTGATTGAGCATCATGCCGAGCAGACCATTGCCGATGAAGGTCTGCGCCCTGGCCCGCTGCAGCTTGTCCTGGAACTCGCTGTCTTCGATGTCCTTGAGATCGAGCCGCGCGACGTGCTCGATCAAACGGCCGGCCATCAGATTGCTATGGCGCTCGGCGATCAGATTTTCAGCCAAAGTGGTGAGCCGGCCCATGACATTGCCGGCAGCGGTCAGCGCCAGTTCAATCGCTAGCCACGTGAACAGCAAGGTCAGCCGGCCCGACACCCACCAGTCCTGAAACGTCGGCCCGGGTGCCGGCTGATGCGCCTGCAACACCACTTCATCGATGATGAGCTTGCCGACATAGAGCATGGCCGGCACTTGCAGCGCCCGCAACAGACGCAGCCCGATGATCGTCGACAGCAGGCCGGGGCTGACCGCCCAGAGCGTGCCGACGAGACGGGGCAGATGTTTCCAGGTTTCGAGGCTCAGGCCGGCCTGCGACAGGCGTTCGGCGCGGTTGGCTCGACTGGCACGGACAAGGGGCGGCGGCACGGCACATCCTCAAAAAACGGCATAACCCGAAGCGCCGGACGCTCCGGGTCATGCGGAGATGTAGTGACCATCGCCTGGATTGCGACAAAGAGCTGTCAGGAACCGCGCCTGGTCTTCCCAGGCAACGGCCGATCAGCCGCCCATTTTGGCGACGAGCGTGTCCGACACTTCGAAATTGGCGAAAACGTTCTGCACGTCATCGTTGTCTTCGAGCGCATTGATCAGCTTCAGAATCTTCTCGCCGGCTTCGTCGTCGACCGCGATCGAGTTCTGCGGCCGCCACACCAGTTTCGAACGGCGCGGTTCGCCGAACTTGGATTCCAGCGCCTTGGCAACTTCGGCGAACGCTTCCATCGTCGTGGTGATCAGATGGCCATCTTCCGACGTGACGGCATCATCGGCGCCCGCTTCGATGGCGGCTTCCATCACCGCATCCTCGGAGGCGACTTTGGTTTCGAATTCGATTTCGCCGACCCGGTCGAACATGAAGGACACGGCGCCGGTCTCCGCCAGCGCGCCACCGGCCTTGGTGAAATAGGAACGCACTTCGCCGGCGGTGCGGTTGCGATTGTCGGTCAGGGCTTCGATGATGACCGCGACGCCGCCGGGCGCATAGCCCTCGTAACGCACTTCATCATAGTTCTCACTGTCGCCGCCGGCCGCCTTCTTGATGGCGCGCTCGATATTGTCCTTCGGCATGTTTTCGGCGCGCGCCGCCTGAACGGCGAGCCGCAGACGCGGATTCATGTTCGGGTCGGGCATGCCCATCTTGGCGGCGACGGTGATTTCGCGCGCCAGTTTGGAGAAGAGCTTGGAGCGGATCGCATCCTGCTTGCCCTTCTTGTGCATGATATTCTTGAACTGACTATGGCCTGCCATAAGGGTCCCCACGGGCGGGGGCGGCGCAGCAAAGGTGCGGGCACGCCCCGGAAAAAATCGGCGGCGTTATACGCCGTCATCGGGCTGTTGCAAAGGAAGCCGGCGCATTTTCAGGCCAGATCAAGCTCCTCTCAGGGCCAACGCCAGCCGGTGAAATGGGTCAGCCAGTCGGATTCCGGCAGGATGGAGACCCAGATATCCATGCGAATGGCCAAAATCACCGCGCCGATCAGCGACACGACCGTACCGACGAACACACCCCTGGAAAAGGACTCGTAATCGCGATTGAGAATCCAGGAGAAATAATAACGGAAAATCGAGATCAGCCTCATCATCGGCGCGACGATGGAGACCGGCGCCAAGGCCAGCGCCATATAGCGGGTCATCTGCGCGATACCGACAAAGACACTGGCCACGGTAAACCAACCGAAATCCGTGGCACGCATCGACCGCAGATCGCGCCAGGCACCCGGATTGACGAAAGCAGCCATCACCACCACCGTGGCGGCGACATAGGAGATCAGCCCGGCGGCAACGGCGCGCCCCAAGGTGAGCCCGCCACTCTCGAGGCTGAAGCGCACCAGGATCGGGCTCACCCCATAGGCGATCGCCGAAACGGCTGAATAGAAAAATCCCTCGCCATAGGCCGGTTTGAACGTCACAGCGCGCGGTGACGGAGTGGCCACGGGCTTCGGCCGCTCGAAGGCCAGCATCGGCCCCAGCACCACCAACACGATGCCAATGATCATCGGGCCTGTCAGGATTTCGCCGAGAAACCAAACGGCCAGGGCCAGGGCCACGAGAATGTTGGTGTCCTGGATCGGCCCGGAGAGATTGGCGCCAATCGCCTTCTGAGAGCGGTAGTTGGCATAGCGCCCGACCACGAAATGGATGATCCCCGCCAGGGCCAGCCAGGTCGCGTCCAGCCAGGAAAAGCTCCACAGATCGTCGAAAGACCCAAAGATCGGCAGGCAGATCAGAAAGAAGGGCACGCCGAACGGCACCGAGACCGCCATGGCCTGCAGAACGCTGCCGGATAGAACACCGCGCCGCGCGGCCGCATTATTGAATGCAAAGGTCGCTGCCGACAGCAGCGCCAGAAAAACCCCCAACATGCATGCGCCTCCCCAGAGTCTTTCACCGCTTCATTGGAACGGTGAAGACTTCAGGCTCTTGTTTTAACGCGTTTTCTTCACGCGAACCGGCATCCACTTCGCTCGAAAACGCTCTAGCCTGCTTCCTAAGGCACAGCGACGGCGCGGGGCAACCGCCCCTTACGCATGGCTCTTATCCAGCCTACCAAAACGACGGCACGGCCTCGGCCAAGCGGCCGCCCAGACGCACCGGCGCCACTTTGACGGCGCGGCCCGTCGCGTCGGCTTCGACCGCGATGCCACACAAGGTCGCCGCGCCCTCGGCCGGTTCGAACCGGCCCGACGAAATGCGCCGAGTGAAGCGCTGCAACGGCTCGGTTTTGTTCATGCCGATGACGCTGTCGTAATCGCCGGTCATGCCAGCATCGCTCTGATAGGCGGTACCACCCGGCAGAATTTGCGCATCGGCGGTCGGCGCATGGGTGTGGGTGCCGATCACCAACGTGGCGCGGCCATCGCAGAAATGACCCATGGCATATTTCTCGCTGGTCGTTTCCGCATGCACGTCGACGATCACCGCATCGCACATCTGCCCCATCGGACAGGCTTCGAGTTCCCGCTCGACGGCGGCGAAAGGATCGTCGAGCGGATCCATGAAAATGCGGCCCATGACATTCATCACCAGCACGCGCGCGCCGTTCTTGGCTTCGAAGACATTGGCGCCGCGCCCCGGCGTGCCCATGGGATAATTGGCCGGGCGGATCAAGCGCGGCTGCCGCTCGATGAAGACCAGGGCTTCGCGCTGATCCCAGGCATGATTGCCCAACGTCACACAATCGGCGCCGGCGGCCAGAAACTCGTCGCAGATCGATTCGGTGATGCCGAAACCGCCGGCGGCATTCTCGCCGTTCACCACGACGAAATCGAGATTCCAGCGCTTTCGCAAATCCGGCAGCGCGTTCACAAGCGCCGAGCGCCCCGTGCGTCCTACAATGTCACCGATGAAAAGCAGACGCATGAAACTTCCTTCAATCCCAAAATTTGGGCCCAAATTTTACGCCCAAAACTTATGTCCAAGCCAACGAACAATCGATCACGTCCCGCTCGGTGATGATCAGATCGAGCGGCTGGTCGTGCGCCTCCTCCGGAACGCGCGCGACCTCCTGACAGTCATAAGCAATGCCGATGGCGGGCACCGACCGGCTGGCGCGCAAGCGCTCCAGGGTCAGGTCATAGTGGCCGGCACCATAGCCGATGCGGAAACCGCGCCGATCGAACACGGCGAGCGGCACGAACAACAGATCCGGCTGCACGTCCGGCAACCGCGGCGACGGTTCGGGAATGCGCATCTGGCCTTCGACCATCGGCTGGCCCCAGGCCCAGCGGCGAAAGACGAGCGGATGCCCCCGCCCCACGGTCACCGGCAAGGCGGTGACGAATTCATGATAGCTCAGCGCCTGCAGCAGCAGACGTGGATCGGCTTCATCGCCGATCGGCCAGAACAGGGAAACGGTCCGCGCCATGGCCCGTCGGGCGATGGCCACCCCTTCGATCGCCAGACGTTCGGCGAAGGCCTGGCGGACGTCCGCCGGGATGGCGGCGCGGCGGGCCAGGGCTTCGCGCCGCAATTCGGCTTTGCTGAGGGGAGCGGTTTCGAGTCCAGACATTCTTCTGCGCCTGCGGGATCATGAATCCCTAGGCCGCCCGGCCGCCCCTGACAACAGGAAAGGGCCGGAAAGCTGGATCAAGAGGGGGCCAAAGGCCCAATCAGATCAGCCGCAAGAGGATTTGCGAGCGAATTTCTGGGAGAAAGAGGCGGAAGGAAGAAGCGCGGAGCCGCCTGAGCCGTGAGATCATCGATCCCGGGAACCTACAACGTAGGTGGGCGCCGTGTGACCAAGTCCACGGACGAGGCCAGGAACAGCTCCCTTAGAGATCGATAAGGCCCCGGGAATACATATCCGCACGTACTCCGCAGCCCCGCTGTCGCAATGTAGGAGTAAAGTGCCCCTGGCGCCAGACGGGGTAAAAAACAATTCCCATCGAAAGGTCATCGGCTTGGACGATGGCGGCGATTGCCCCCAACGATAGCTCCCGATTTAGGGGCGCTGCACACGGGGTCGTGAAGATCGGTGAACGAGCTAAAAATAACCCTAGTCTTTTCAGTTAATTAGAATATAGTCGGGCGATAAAACTTGCCAAACCTTAATGCTGCAAGCGCGTTGGCGCCGTGTTCCCGCCCTCTTTAAGCCACGGTCCGCCATCCCTATATCCTCACGTGAGCGGCCGGCGTTTGCGGCCGCGAAGGGATGCCCGAGGGGGGTCCCAGGAGGTATGAACATGGCTACTACTGCGCTTCCGGTGCTGTCCGCTGATACGGGACTGAGCCGTTACCTCGCAGAAATCCGCCGGTTCCCGATGCTGGAGCCGGAGCAGGAATATATGCTCGCCAAGCGTTGGCGCGAGCATGGTGACCGCGACGCGGCACAACAGCTCATCACTTCGCATCTGCGCCTCGTCGCCAAGATCGCCATGGGCTATCGCGGCTACGGCCTGCCGATCGGCGAAGTCGTTTCGGAGGGCAATATCGGCCTGATGCAGGCCGTCAAGCGCTTCGAACCTGAGAAGGGTTTCCGCTTAGCGACCTACGCTATGTGGTGGATCCGCGCGTCCATTCAAGAGTACATCTTGCGGTCATGGTCGCTCGTTAAGATGGGCACGACTGCGAATCAGAAGAAACTGTTCTTCAACCTGCGTAAGGCCAAGAGCCAGATTCAGGCGCTGGAAAGCGGCGACATGAATCCGGAACAGGTGAAGACCATCGCCACCCGTCTCGGCGTCACCGAACAGGACGTCGTCGACATGAACCGCCGTCTCGGCGGCGACACTTCGCTCAATGCGCCCATGCGCCAGGACAGCGAAGGCGGCGAATGGCAGGATTGGCTCGTCGACGATAGCGCCAGCCAGGAATCGGTGCTCGCCGACAGCGAGGAAAAGGACAACCGGCTGACCGCGCTGCGTGGCGCGCTGGCCGTCTTGAACGACCGCGAGCGGCGCATCTTCGAGGCGCGTCGCTTGCAGGACGATCCGTCAACTCTCGAAGAGCTGTCGGAAGAGTTCGGCGTCTCGCGTGAACGTGTCCGCCAGATCGAGGTGCGCGCGTTTGAGAAGGTCCAGGCTGCGGTTCGTGACGGTCTCGCCAAGATCGAGGCTGTCCCGGCAGCGGCCAGCAAGCCGGCCCTGGCGGCGCATCGCTAAAAGGTTTGCCGACGAGGGACACACCTCGCGGCAAGGCGTCGCGTAAAGCGTACAGGGCGTCGTCAAACAGAGTTACGCGTTGCGTAGGAAGCCGCCGGAGAAATTCGGCGGCTTCTTTTTATGCGGTTTGACAGAGCGTCAGCGCGTCCAGGAATCGAAGACTTCGTTGACGACGCGCTCGCCTGGATTGCCCTTTTCCAAAGTGATCTTGGCGGCGCGTCCGTCGGCCAGTTTCATCGGAATATCCAGCCAGCCGCGCGTCTTGAGCGTCTCGATATTGCGCACGGCGAATTGCGGATCGCTGGTCAAAGCGACGATGAAAATATTGTCGGTGATCTTCGCCTGCACGCCGGCCAGGGCATCGACATTGGCCGCCGATTCATTGCGCATCACCGGCAGACCGATCTCGGTGATCTTGGCGAGCGGGCTGTCTTCCGCTGGCAGGAAGCGCACGGTGAGCGTGTGCGAGGCCCGCAAGGTCGGATCGTTATTCTTCTCGATGGTGACGAAGCCTTTGAGCTTGGCGTCAGGCACGTCGAAATCGGCGCGGATCGCCTGGGACAGCGCGCCACCGCGATTGATCGAATCCGTGCGCCACACCACCGTGCCGACCTGGGTATCGAAGCCCTGCGGCGCATCCGATTGCAGCAGCAGGCCGACACGCTGGGCCACCGCGACGCTCGGAGCGGGCGGCTGCGCGGTGCTCGGAGCCGTGGCCGGCGCCTGAGCATTGTTCTGCGGCGCCTGCGTCCGGTTCTGCGGTTCCGGCTGCAGCTCCGGCGCCCGCGTCGGCGCGGCACCCGAACCGATCCGCTCGTTGACCTTGGGGCCCGATGAAGCTTGCGGCGCCTGCGGCTCGACGATAGGCGAGCGCGAACGCGAAATGTCTTCCGGCCGATCGCGCAGCTTCCAGGCCGCAAAACCGACACCACCGAACACCACCGCAATGGCGCCGATGATCAAAGCAACACGACCGAAGCCGCGCGAAGTCTCTTGCGGACGCGGCGCAGCCGGACGCACGGCTTCCGAGCGGCCCATGCCATCGCCATTGCCGGCATCGCGTGCCTCGGCCCGCCCAGCGGCATCGGGCGCACGCACCTTGATCGGCACCCGCGGCGCATCGCCAATCTCGGGTTCGATCGACGGTGCCGCGCCTAAATTCGCGTCCGGCTTGAGATTGATGGAGGGCGCTGCGGACGGCCCTTCGCCCAAGGATTTGTCGCGCGGAATGCCGATGGAGGGCGCACTGGCCGGCGGCTTCGGCGGCACGGCAGGCGGGATCGGAGGCGGTGGTGGCGGAGCGGCGGCAGGCTTCGCCTCGGCTGGCGCGGCGACCTTGGCGTCGATCTCTGCTTCGAGACGCGCGATGGCGGCGTCAAGCGCCTGGCTCTCGCGCTCGATATCCTCATCCGGCACCGGCGGCGTGATGCCACGCAACTGTCCGAGCAGCGCCTTGCGAGCGCGCTCATAGATCCCCCGGCGCTGTTCTTTCGCCTCTGGGCTGAGCCCCGAGACGGCTCGCGCAAGTAGCGGATAATAATCGGCCATAACGCGTTCAGACCACCCTTGCGCTTATGCGTCAATCCTAAAAGCTAGAGCCATCTTACTGTCAAGATGGCGCTTTCAGGCACCGTCGGGAACCCCTTTGCCTAGTCCCGATACGGGTTATGGACAAGAATCGTATCCGCTCGCTCCGGGCTCGTCGACAGCAAAGCCACAGGCGCGCCGATCAGCTCCTCCACATGGCGGACATATTTGATCGCCGCTGCCGGCAGATCGGCCCAGGTACGGGCGCCGCGTGTCGTGCCGTCCCAGCCTTCGACCGTCTCATAGATCGGTTCGACCCGGGCCTGTGCCGCCTGGCTCGCCGGCAGATAATCGATGATCTCGCCATCCAGCCGATAGGCGGTGCAGATCTTGATCTCCTTGAAGCCATCGAAAATGTCGAGCTTGGTCAGCGCGATGCCGTCGATCCCGGAGGTGCGCACCGTCTGGCGCACCAGCACCGCATCGAACCAGCCGCAGCGGCGCGGACGGCCAGTGACTGTGCCGAACTCATGACCGCGCTCGCCGATCAACCGGCCGGTCGCATCGTGCAGTTCGGACGGGAACGGGCCTTCGCCGACGCGCGTCGTATAGGCCTTGGCGATGCCGAGCACATATTGCGCCGCCTTGGGACCCAGGCCCGTGCCGGTCGCCGCATTGGCCGCCACTGTGTTCGACGAAGTGACGTAAGGATAGGTGCCGTGATCGATGTCGAGCAGCGCGCCCTGCGCGCCTTCGAACAGAATGCGCTTGCCCTCGCGGCGCAGATCTTCAAGCAGCATCCACGTGCGATCCATATAGGACAGCACGTCTTCCTTCACCGCCGACAGTTCCTCGCGGATGGCCGCGGGGCTGATTTCGGCGATGCCGAGACCACGGCGGATCGCATTGTGATGGGTGAGCAGCCGCGCGATCTTCATGTCGATCGTCGAGAAGTCGGCGAGATCCATCACGCGGATGGCGCGGCGGCCCACCTTGTCTTCATAGGCTGGGCCGATGCCGCGCATGGTTGTGCCGATCTTGGTGCCGGCGGCCGCGGTGTTCTCGCGCAGCGCGTCGAGTTCGCGATGCAGGGACAAGATCAACGGCGCGTTTTCGGCGATGCGCAGGTTGTCGCGCGAAACGGTGATGCCCTGTCCGCGCAGCGCCGCGATTTCCTTGATCAGATGCGTCGGATCGATGACGACGCCATTGCCGATGACCGACAGCTTGCCCGGGCGCACGATGCCCGACGGCAGCAGCGACAGCTTGTAGGTGACGCCGTCGATGACGAGCGTATGGCCGGCATTGTGTCCGCCTTGGAAGCGCACGACCACATCGGCCTCGAGCGACAACCAATCGACAATCTTGCCTTTGCCTTCATCGCCCCATTGAGCGCCGACGACGACCACATTCGCCATATCGCATAAGCCTCATTCGCGCGGCCAAGCCATGACGACCCGCCGCGTAGACCTCGACAAGCAAAAAACCCCGGAACTGCCGCAATGGCTGTTCCGGGGCTCATTGCGGTCATGCATTACCGGATCGGGGCAGCGGAGTAAAGGTGCAGGAAGTCGCAGGCCTGTTGGCTCGTCCTAGGCGCTCAGGTACAAACCGGTGTGCCTTTCCCACCAGAGACTATTCCCATGAAATCAGTCATTGCCGGTATCGCGTTTGCCGCGCTTGGCGCCTCCGTGGCCCAGGCTCAGAACTGCGTTGAAAATTTCACCAATTCCGGCGGCCCTGCCCCCTTCATCACGACCTATGATGTCTTTCCCGGCGTCAGCACCGCCAAGGCCATCGACAATTTGGCCCGCGCCGCGCAGGTGCAGGACGGCTGGCTCAACATCCGTGTGGATCGGCGGCTTGGCCTGATCACCGCGCAAAACGATGGCGCGCGCAGTGGCCGCACTCAAGAGGTCAAGATTGCCGTGCGCAAGCAAGGCAAGGGGACACGGGTCGACATTTCCTATGCGTTCCAGCCAGGCCAGTTGCCGGCTGGCAATTTTCGCGGCGACGTCTGCCGGATCATCGGCAACGCCGACCGATAGAATCGAAGGAGAATCAAAAAACCCGCCGTCACCGGCGGGTTTATCGTTTTCAAAGGCTCAGCGACGCTTTCAATTCGCGCAACTGCTCCAGCCGCTCGGCGGCACGCTGGCGCGTGTGCTCGACCTTGGCGTCGACGAGGTCTTCCTCGGCGTCCTTGATCTCGGCATCGAGCAGCTTGGCATCGACTTCGGCCAGAGCGACGGCCTGTTCGGCCAGGATCGTCAGCGTATTGTTGGCCATATCGGCGAAGCCGCCGCGCACGAACAGATCGTGCTTGCCGCCGGTGCCGTCCTTGTAGCTGACGACACCCGGCTTCAGCATCGCCATCACCGGCGCATGGTCGCGCAACACGACCATCTCGCCTTCGACGCTCGGCACGAGGACGGACTCGACCTCGCCCGAATAAACCAGGCGCTCCGGCGAGACGAGTTCGAAGTGGAAATTGGCCATGGCCCTACCTTGTTTCAGATCAAAATGCGTTTCCGTAGAAACGCATTCTGCTCGGTATCTTGGTCGTTACGCGAAAACGATTAAGCCGCTTCCGCCGCCAGACGCTGCGCCTTCTCGACGGCTTCCTCGATGGTGCCGACCATATAGAAAGCCGCTTCCGGCAGATGGTCGTACTTGCCTTCGACCAGGCCCTTGAAGCCCTTGATCGTGTCGGCGAGCGCGACGAGCTTGCCCGGCGCGCCGGTGAACACTTCGGCGACGTGGAACGGCTGCGACAGGAAGCGCTCGATCTTGCGGGCGCGGCCAACGGTCAGCTTGTCCTCTTCCGACAGTTCGTCCATGCCGAGAATGGCGATGATGTCCTGCAGCGACTTGTAGCGTTGCAGGGTCGACTGCACGCGACGGGCGACGTCGTAATGCTCTTCGCCGACAACCAGCGGCGACAGCATGCGCGAGGTCGAGTCGAGCGGATCGACCGCCGGATAGATGCCCTTTTCGGCGATCGAACGCGACAACACGGTCGTGGCGTCAAGATGCGCGAAGGAGGTGGCAGGCGCTGGATCGGTCAAGTCGTCGGCCGGGACGTAAATCGCCTGCACCGAAGTGATCGAGCCCTTGTTGGTGGTGGTGATGCGTTCCTGCAGCGCGCCCATGTCGGTGGCGAGCGTCGGCTGATAACCCACCGCCGAAGGAATACGGCCGAGAAGCGCCGACACTTCCGAACCCGCCTGGGTGAAGCGGAAGATGTTGTCGACGAAGAACAGCACGTCCTGGCCCTTGTCGCGGAAGTCTTCGGCGACCGTCAGACCCGTGAGCGCGACGCGGGCGCGGGCGCCCGGCGGCTCGTTCATCTGGCCGTACACGAGGGCGCACTTCGAGCCTTCGCCGCCGCCCAGCTTGTTGACGCCGCCTTCGATCATTTCGTGATAGAGGTCGTTGCCTTCGCGGGTGCGCTCGCCGACGCCGGCGAACACCGAGTAACCACCGTGCGCCTTGGCGACGTTGTTGATCAGTTCCATGATCAGAACGGTCTTGCCGACGCCGGCGCCGCCGAACAGGCCGATCTTACCGCCCTTGGCATAAGGCGCCAGCAGATCGACGACCTTGATGCCGGTTTCGAGAATCTGCGCGTCCGTCGCCTGCTCGGCATAGCTCGGAGCCGGCTGATGGATGGCGCGCAGGCCGGAGGACTTCACCGGGCCGGCCTGGTCGACGGGCTCGCCGATGACGTTGATGATGCGGCCGAGGCAGCCATCGCCCACCGGCACCATGATCGGCGCGCCGGTATCGGTGACTTCCTGTCCACGCACGAGGCCTTCCGACGTATCCATCGAAATGCAGCGGACGGAGTTTTCGCCCAGATGCTGCGCCACTTCGAGCACCAGACGGTTGCCCTGGTTCGTCGTCTCGAGCGCGTTGAGAATTTCCGGCAGATGCTCGTCGAACTTCACGTCGACGACCGCGCCGATGACCTGCGTGATGCGGCCGGTGGCCTTGTTATCGGATGCCATGATAGTTCCTCGTTTCTATTGCGGTCAGAGCGCTTCAGCGCCCGAGATGATTTCGATCAGTTCCTTGGTGATCATCGCCTGGCGCGAGCGGTTGTAGATGATCGTCTGTTTCTTGATCATCTCACCGGCGTTGCGCGTGGCGTTGTCCATGGAGCTCATGCGCGCGCCCTGTTCGGAGGCGGCGTTTTCGAGCAGCGCACGGAAGATCTGGACGGCGATATTGCGCGGCAGCAAGCTCGCCAGAATCTCATCTTCCTCGGGCTCGTATTCGTAAACCGGCTGTTCCTTGCCGGCCATGGGCTTGGTGCCCTCGGTCGACATGATCTGCGCCGGGATGATCTGCTGCGCCGTCGGGATCTGCGCAATCACCGAACGGAAGCGCGAGAAGAACAAAGTCGCGACATCGAATTCGCCGGCTTCGTAGCGGGCGAGCACGTTGCGGGCGATGTCATCGGCATTGGTGAAGCCGATCTGGCGCACCGAACGCAGTTCGATCAGTTCGATGATGTTCTTGTCGAACTGACGGCGAAGCTGGTCGTAGCCCTTCTTGCCGACGCAGATGATCTTGACGGTCTTGCCCTGGCCGATGAGCGAATTGGCACGCTCACGCGCCAGACGCGCGATCGACGAATTGAACGCGCCGCACAGGCCGCGTTCGGCCGTGCAGACGATGAGCAGGTGCACATTGTCCTTGCCGGTGCCGGCGAGCAGCGCCGGACCGTTGCCGGTCTGGCCGGCGGCGACATTGGCGAGCACGGCTTCCATGCGTTCGGCATAGGGCCGGGCTGCTTCCGCCGCGCTCTGCGCACGGCGCAGTTTCGCGGCGGCGACCATCTGCATCGCCTTGGTGATTTTCTGCGTCGCCTTGACGCTCGAAATCCGGGTTCGCAGGTCCTTCAACGAAGGCATTTTGTGTCTCTCATCCCCTTCCGCGTGGAAGGTCCGGTTGGACAGACGGAGCGGCGGCCGAAGCCGCCGCCGCGAACAATCAGGCGAAGTTCTTCGCGAACGTCTCGACGATGCCCTTCAGCGTCGCTTCGTCGGCCGACGACAGGTCGCGCGAGTCGCGGATACTGTTGAGCAGCGCGCCGTGGCTCGAACGCAGGAGCGTCAGCAGATTGTCTTCGAACGCCCGCACGCGGTTGACCGGCAGGTTGTCGAGATAGCCGTTGACGCCGGCGTAGATCACGCAGACCTGCTCTTCCATCTTCAGCGGCGAGAACTGCGGCTGCTTCAGGAGTTCGGTGAGGCGCGCGCCGCGGTTGAGCAGACGCTGCGTCACCGCATCGAGATCGGAACCGAACTGCGCGAAGGCCGCCATTTCGCGGTACTGCGCCAGCTCGCCCTTGATCTTGCCGGCGACCTTCTTGGTGGCTTTGGTCTGCGCCGAGGAACCGACGCGCGACACCGACAGACCGACGTTCACGGCCGGACGAATGCCCTGGTAGAACAGGTCGGTTTCAAGGAAGATCTGACCGTCGGTGATCGAGATGACGTTCGTGGGAATATAGGCCGACACGTCGTTCGCCTGGGTTTCGATGACCGGCAGAGCGGTGAGCGAACCCTTGCCATTGTCGTCGTTGAGCTTGGCGGCGCGCTCGAGCAGGCGGGAGTGCAGATAGAACACGTCGCCCGGATAAGCTTCACGGCCCGGCGGACGGCGCAGCAAAAGCGACATCTGACGGTAGGCGACGGCCTGCTTCGACAGATCGTCATAGATGATCAGACCGTGCATGCCGTTGTCGCGGAAATACTCGCCCATGGCGCAACCGGCGAACGGCGCCAGGAACTGCATCGGCGCCGGATCGGACGCGGTGGCCGCGACGACGATCGAATATTCCAGCGCGCCCTGCTCTTCGAGCACCTTCACGAATTGCGCGACGGTGGAGCGCTTCTGGCCGATGGCCACATAAACGCAGTAGAGCTTGACGTGTTCGTCGGTCGACTGGTTCAGCGGCTTCTGGTTGAGAATGGCGTCGAGCGCCACGGCGGTCTTGCCGGTCTGACGGTCGCCGATGATCAGCTCGCGCTGGCCACGGCCGATCGGGATCAGCGCGTCGATGGCCTTGAGGCCGGTCGCCATCGGCTCGTGCACCGACTTGCGGGGAATGATGCCGGGCGCCTTGACGTCGACGCGAGCGCGCTTGGAAGCCTTGATCGGACCCTTGCCGTCGATCGGATTGCCGAGCGCGTCGACGACGCGGCCGAGCAGTTCCTTGCCAACCGGCACGTCGACGATGGCGCCGGTACGCTTGACGGTCTGGCCTTCCTTAATGTCGCGGTCGGAACCGAAAATAACGATACCGACGTTGTCGCTTTCGAGGTTCAGCGCCATCCCGCGGATGCCGTTCTCGAACTCGACCATCTCACCGGCCTGAACGTTGTCGAGGCCGTAGACGCGCGCAATACCGTCGCCGACCGACAACACCTGACCGACTTCGGTAACTTCAGCTTCGTTACCGAAATTGGCGATCTCATTCTTGAGAATCGCCGAAATCTCAGCGGCGCGGATATCCATCAGCCGACCTCTTTCATACGAGTGCGAATTGAGTTGAGTTTTGTCTTGAGCGAACCATCGACCATGCGCGAGCCGAGCTTGACGACAAGCCCGCCGATGATCGCCGGATCAATCTTCACATCCACATTGACCGTCTTGCCGCCGGAAACGCCGGCGAGCGCGTCCTTGAGGGCGCTCAACTGGCTGTCGCTCAGCGGTTCGGCGACGGTGACCTGGGCGCGCGTCACACCGCGTTCGCGGTCGACCAGCTTGCCAAAGTCGCGGATCATGTCCTGCACCGCGAACAGGCGGCGCTTGGACGCAACGAGTTTCAGGAAGTTGCCGGCAATGCCGGAAACGCCGATCTTGGCGAGAACAGCGCCGAGCGCCTTGACCTGATCCTCGGCCGAGAAGACCGGGCTGCGGACCAGCCGCTCAAGATCAGGACTGGCAGCAACAAGATCGGCGAAGGATTTGAGGTCGCCGGCGACCTTATCGAGCGATTTCTGTTCCTTGGCGAGTTCGAACAGAGCAAGAGCATATCGCCCTGCCATGCCGGAAACGATGGAAACCTCTTGCGCCACGTGAAATCTGGCCTCTGCTGGGTATGTCTGCACACATTGTCCGGGCATTTCCCGGCGTGATCGGCGCTGGAAAAACCCGGTTGCATGCTGACTGGAAATGGGCCGGATCGTGCAGCCCGCGCGACCCCGCCACAAGGCGCGCAGGGGGTAACATATGGGGTTTGGCCGCGCAACACCGGCCGTTGTGGAAGAGTTTGTCGAGAGTGAGGCGAGACGCCGCAGTCTCCCTGACACATTTGTAGATGCCCCCGTGAATCTACGGAGACCATGCGCCAGAGTTTGATCGCGGACCGATCGAAGAAACCCGCGTCGACGATTTTCGCAATTCGGCAACGTCGCCGCGTTGCTTTTATCGACCAGCACTGGTCTTGATGAGCCGCCAAGGCGCTGCCCTCAACTTAGTCCGAACCCTGGCCCGGAACGAACACCCGGCTCCTTGCATCGTAATATCCGTTTGAATATAGCGAATAACACCCCCGAGGAGGAACAGATGGCTCAAGATATGGCCTCTCAGACCCAGCCAAACAGCCAAGGTGAAGTAAAATACGCCTTCACCCACACGATCGACGGCAAAGCCGTTCCGACCACCGCGACTTTCGGCGTCGTCAATCCGGCCACCGAACAGGTTTTCGCCCAGTGCCCGGACGCTTCGCGCGAGCAATTCGAACAGGCCGTCACCGCCGCCCGCAAGGCTTTCCCGGCCTGGAGCCGGCTCTCCTTCGGCGAGCGTCGCGCTTATCTGCATAAACTCGCCAAAGCGGTGCGCGACAATGCCGAGACGATCGCCGCCCTGATCACCCGCGAACAAGGCAAGCCGCTGTCGAACGCGCTGCGCGAAATGGCCGGCACCGCCCATTCGCTCGAGGCCATGTCGAATATCGAAGTCAAGGACGAGGTGCTGCGCGACGACGGCAAGAACAAGATCAGCCTGCACTTCCGCCCGATGGGCGTCGTCGGCGCCATCACGCCGTGGAACGTGCCGGTCGGCCTCGCCTCGCACAAGATCGCCCAGGCGCTGATCGCCGGCAATACGATGGTGCTGAAGCCTTCGCCCTATACGCCGCTCTCGACGCTGCTGATCGGAGAGCTGTCGCGCGACATTCTTCCGCCCGGCGTCTTCAATGTCGTGGCCGGCGGCAATGACCTCGGCAAATGGATGACCGAACATGCCGGCATCGACCGCATCTCCTTCACCGGATCGGTCGCCACCGGCAAGCATGTCATGAACAGTTCGGCCAGCACGCTCAAGCGCGTCACCCTTGAACTGGGCGGCAACGATCCGGCCATTATTCTCGACGATGCCGACATCGCCGCCACGACACAGAAAATCTTCAACGGCGCTTTCGGCAATTGCGGCCAGATCTGCATGGCGGTGAAGCGCGTCTATGTGCCCGAGCAGATGTATGAGCCGGTGCTGGAAGCCTTCGCCGCCTTGGCGAAGAACCACCGCGTCGGCGAAGGCTTCGAACCGGACGTGCAGATGGGTCCGCTGCAAAACAAGATGCAGTTCGACAAAGTCGTCGACGTATTGGAAGACGCCAAGCGCCAGCCCGGTGTGCGCGTCGTCGCCGGCGGCCATAAGCTCAACCGCCCCGGCTATTTCCTCGAACCGACGATTATCGCCGACCTGAAGGACGATACGCGTCTGGTCACCGAGGAACAGTTCGGCCCGGTCCTGCCGGTGATGAAATATTCCAATCTCGATGACGCCATTGCCCGCGCCAACGACACCCGCATGGGTCTCGGCGCTTCGGTCTGGACCAAGGACATGAAGAAGGGTGCGGAAGTGGCTGCGCGGATCGAAGCCGGCACGGTGTGGATCAACCACCACGTCGGTTCCGAAGCCGACATTCCCTTCGGCGGCTTCAAGGAATCGGGCATGGGCCGCGAACACGGCGTGATGGGGGTGCAGTCCTATATGGAGCCGCAGATCATCAACGTCCCGCAGGCGTAAGGGTTAATATCGTAGAATCACAGCATTAGAGACTGGTGCGGGGGATCACGCTTCCCGCACCGGCTCGCATCCGGTATGACAACGGACGCGAAGCGTTCGTTCTGAGTTTGTGAACTTTGCTCACAATTCAGTGTGCGCAATCGCACAGGCAACCTCTGTCTGTTATGAAATCTTCATTCGCCTGACCCATGGATGTGCGGCGGCATCGCCGTGGGATTAGAAACTTTTATATTCGCCTGGAATTGAGCCCCTGGATGGGACCGCGCGCGGTAACCATCTTAGGTCGAAGACAGTGATTGCTGCCCTCTGACGGCATTCGGCCATAGACAAAAGCATGGCTGTTGAGGTTAGAGTGGCCGGTCTATGTGTATACATTCCTGTACGCATTACCGGGTTGGTGGCCCGCTTTTGGGGAAGCGACGATGAAACCGACAATGTTCGTGCGTTCGGTGAAACGTTCCTGGCCTGCCTGCCTGCTCCTCGCGGGTATGCTCCAATTCACCACCACCGTTCCGGCCCAGGCCGGGCTTTTCGATTTCCTGTTTGGCAATTCGCAGCCACAACGGCCGGTCTATGCACCACAGCCAGGTGCCCAGCCGCGCGCCCAGGACCGCAACCGCACCAAGACCAAGAAAGAAGCCAAGCGCGGCAAGGCCATGTCGGCGACAGCCGACGGGCCAAACCCCGCGGTCGCGCGCGACCTGAAAACCGTTCGCCATCTCGCCGAAGTGGCGCAGACCCAAGGCATCGCGGCCGCGTTGCTGCAAGATCCGACCCTGCGCTCGGGCGACATCGTCGTCACCGCCTCAGGTCTCACGGTCTACGAGGCCGGCTCGCGCAAAGCCAATCCGTTCCGCCCGCTGGCCGAGTCCCGGCTGCGCAATCGCTCCGATCTCGCCCAATTGCAGCGCGCCTTTGCGCTCCGCCGCCTCGACACCATTGTCGCCACCGGCGAACCGATGTCGCCCTTGGTCATTCATTCGCGCGGCAACCGCTCGGCGGAATTCCAGGCCAAGACCGATCCGGCCGAGGAAAAATCGCTGATCGAGAAATTGGGTCCGCCGAAACCGGCCTTCACCATGACGAGCGCGCCGTAAACCCGCGTTCACGGCCCATAGTTACATAAAGCTCATCGGATCGACGTCGATCTGAACACGCACGCCGCCCCGCTCGGGCGGCGCCGCCGCCAGCAGGGCGCGCAAAAACCCTTGCAGATCCGCCGACCGGGGCGACTTGAGCAGCAATCGGAAGCGATGGCGCCCGCGCACAACGGCGATCGGCGCTTCGGCCGGTCCGAGCAACACCATGTCATCTTCTTCCGGCAAAGCGCCATGGCGGGCGAACCGCCAGCGCTCGGTGTCGGGCACCGCATGGGCGGCGCGAACCAGGGCGCGGGCATGGCTTTCCGTCGAAGCCCGGTCGTTGCCGGACACGATGAGCGCGGCCAGCCGCCCGAACGGCGGCAGACCGGCGCGGCGACGCTGCGCGATTTCCTCGGCGTAAAACCGTTCCGCATCCCCCGACAGAATGGCTTTGATCACCGGATGGTCTGGCTGCCAGGTCTGTACCAGGCCCATGCCAGGCTTTTCGCCCCGGCCAGCCCGGCCCGTCACCTGCTGCAGCATCTGGAAGGTGCGCTCGGCCGCTCTCGGATCGCCGCTCGAAAGACCGACATCCGCATCGATCACCCCGACCAGGGTCAGGCCGGGAAAATTGTGCCCTTTGGCGACAAGCTGCGTGCCGATGACGATATCGAAAGCGCCATTGGCGATCTCCTCGATCTCCCGCCGCAGCCGCTCCGTGCCACCGGGAAAATCCGACGACAGGACCAGGACGCGCTTGCCCGGAAACCGCTCGGCCACTTCATCGGCGAGCCGTTCGACACCTGGGCCGCAGGCCATCAGGCTGTCGGTCGTATGGCATTCCGGACATTCATCCGGCCGGCGCTCGATATGGCCGCAGTGATGGCACACCAGCGCCCGCCGGAAACGATGTTCCACCAGCCAGGCCGTGCAATGCGGACATTGGAACCGGTGGCCGCAGGCATTGCACAAGGTCAACGGCGCATAGCCGCGCCGGTTGAGGAACAGCAGCACCTGCTCGCCGCGCTCCAGCACCTGATCCATCGTCGCGGCGAGGCGCGGTGAAATCCATTTGCCGCGCGGTGGCCCGCCCGACTTCATGTCGATGGCCTGGAGCTGCGGCAGGCTGCGCCCCCCGAAACGCGCCTCCAGCTTCAAATAGCGATAGCGCCCCTGCTCCGCATTAACCCTGGTTTCGAGAGCCGGCGTCGCCGATGCCAGAACTGCGGCGGCATTTTCCAGCCGCGCCCGCACCACCGCCATGTCGCGGGCGTGATAGGCGACGCCATCCTCTTGTTTATAAGCCTGTTCGTGTTCCTCATCGACGATGACGGCGCCAAGATCCGCATAGGGCAGGAACAGGGCCGATCGGGCGCCCGCCACCACCTGCACCTCGCCCGAGGCCACGCCCGCCCAGATGCGCGCCCGCTTGCGCGCCGAAACTCCCGAATGCCACTCGGCCGGGCGCACCCCGAAGCGCTTGGCAAAACGATCGAGAAACTGCCCCGTCAGCGCGATTTCCGGCATCATGATCAAGGCCTGGCGACCGGCGCGCACAGCCGCCGCCACGGCCTCGAAATAAACCTCCGTCTTGCCCGAGCCGGTAACGCCTTCGAGCAAAGTGGTCGAAAACGTCTTCGCCGCCACCGCTTCGGCCAAAGCCTGCGCCGCTACCTGCTGCCCCGGCTCGAAGCTCGGCACGGCGAAATCGAGATCGGGTGGCAAGGCCGCCGGTTCCGGCGGCAGCGCCACGGTTTCGAGCGTGCCCTCGTCGATCAAAGTGTCGATGACACCGACCGAACAGGCCGCTGCCTCCGCCAGCGCCGACTTGCCGATCAAAAGACCGCCTTCCGCCGCCTTGATCACCCGGGCGCGCGCCGGCGTCATGCGGCGCGGCAATTGCGGCGCCCCCGGATCGCCCGCCAGCCGCACGCCGACGCGCACCGGCTCCGGCCCCGCGTGATCGGGCGCCCGCACGCCCATACGCAACACCATGCCGCGCGGCGCCAGGGTCCATTTGGCGATCCAGTCGATCAGCGCGCGCAAGGGTTCGCGGACCGAAGGCAGATCGCGCTTGGCGATCACCGCCTTAAGATTGCCGCCCGGTGCGGCCCGCACATTCCAGACGATGCCAGTCGTCTCGCGGGTGCCGAGCGGCACTTCGACAAAATCGCCCGGCTGCAGGACCATCCCCGCCGGCACCTTATAGGAATAGGCCGTCTCGACCGCGACCGGCACCAGCACGTCAACGACGTGGCTGACGGCGGTGGCCGGTTCTGATTCGTCCGCGAGCAAGCCCATGCCCGCCATCCATCACAGGCCGGCGGCGGCAGCAAGGCAGATCAGACGCCTAAACGACAGGCGTCCGCGTCAGCCCCAGATCGCGCAGACGATCGACGAAGGCGGCCAGACGTTCCTTGCGATAGGCGGCTACGTCCATCGCCTCATAGTTGAGGAACCCCTGTTGGGTTTTCAGGCCGATCCGGCCCGCCGCCATATTTTGCTCGATGATCGGCGGGGCCGCATAACGCCGATCGTTCAGCGCGCCGGAGAGATATTTGCTCGTGTGATAGAGAATATCGCCGCCGCCCCAATCGATGAATTCGAGCAGGCCCAGCACCGAGAAGCGGAAGCCGAAGCCATATTTCACCGCCTTCTCGATATCCTCGGCGCTCGCCACCCCCTGTTCCACCAAGCGAGCCGCTTCGTTCATGGCGATGCCCTGAATGCGCGGCACGATATAGCCGGGGCTCGAGGCGCAGACCACGGGCACCTTGCCGATACGCTCCAGCACGTCCTTCAGGCGTTGCAATGTCTCGGCGCTCGTCTCCTTGCCCGGCGAAAGTTCCACCAGGGGCACGATGAAGGCCGGGTTCAGCCAATGGGCGTTGAGAAAGCGCTGGGGATGCTCGACCGACGGCGCCAGATCGTCGACCAGGATCGTCGATGTCGTCGAGGCAATGATCGTTGAGGGGCCACACTGTTTGGAGACCTCCCGCAGCGCGTCGCACTTGAGATCGAGCACCTCGGGGAAGCCTTCAAAGACAATATCCGCCGCCGCCAGGGGCGCGGCGGCATCCTGCTTCGCGACCACGCGCACACGATTGGCGATCTGCTCGATGGAAGCGCCACCGTCGAACAATCCGATTTCCGCAAGCAGGGTCAGCGTTTCGACGATTTCCTTGCGCGCATCGCATTCCAACGCTGCGAACTCCGCCGCGGGACGTTCCTTGTAGTCCAGCAGCGTGACGGAGTGCCCGGCATAAGCAAAGACGATCGCGATGCCGCGCCCCATGCGCCCGGCACCGACGGCGACGATATTCTCCGGCATGCTCATGCATCATATCCATTTTGCAGGAACTGAGTGATCGCGGCGCGATCGAGTGACGGCAAACCGACCTTGGACAGCGGCCGGCCTTCCTTCTCGAAGTCGTCGGCGCAAATGGCCGCACCGACGGACATCATCGCCCGCGCCACTGGAACTTCGACACCCGCCAATTGCGCCACGGATGCGAGCAGCGAAAGACCGAGCCGCACGTCTTCCATCATATAGCGATGTTCGGTCAGCACGATGTGTTCGCGCCAATCGCCCGAGTCGGTGAGTTGCTTGTGCGAATTGCGGCCATACATCCATTCATCGCCATCCTTGCGATAATGGTCGGCCAGCGGAAAATGCGGCGCACCGTAACCCATGGCTTCACGAACCTTCACCCGTTCGGCGTCGAGCTGATCGGTCACCCGCCGCACCGACGGCTGCGTGCCCTCGTTATGAATGTCCCATTGCGGAAAATGTTCCAGCGGCGCCGCGTTCATGATGATCAGCGGCGGATGGATGACCGGCCCGGCATTCATCAAAGCCGCCGACAGAACGTCGCCACAGGTTTCGATGGCGCCCGGGAAAGCCTGGCTGATCACAGCGATCGCATGATCATGCGCCTTCAACGGAAAGACGCCGGTCGGCAGACGTGTCGCGCGCGTGGTGATGAGGATTTCGGCAAACCCATGCTTGCGCACCAGCCAGGGCAACGTGCCGGTTTCTGCGAAAGCCACGCCGCGCGCGGTGCCCGCCTGTTTCGCCGCCTTGGCGAAAATGAGCGAGCCCAGGGTTCCCGGCGGCAGGAAGACGACCTGCCCCGCGCGCAGATGCGGCGCGATCACCTGCGCCAGATCTTCATGAGCCGTCGCCGGCACCGGGCAGAAGATCAGTTCGGCGCTCTTCAGCGCTTCGGCGATATCGCTGGTGACGTCGGTCAAGGCAACTTCGCGCGTCCCGGAATAGTCGCGCACCACGAGCTTGTTCCCAAGCGCCCGATGTTGCGCGACTTCCTTCTCCCCCCGCCGCCACAAAACCACTTCATGACCGGCGAGAGCAAAATCCGCGGCACCCGCGAGAGAACCGTTCCCTCCACCGATAACGGCAATGCGCATTCCCTGACCTCCTCAAATCATTTGCATGCGATACTCCCAGGGGGAGTTACGGCTCGTATTTCCAGGCTCCATTGACGAGCCGCACGATCACGAGCGAGCGCTCGTCGACGCCGTAGCTGGAGCCCTTGGCGAAATTGTAAACGCCGTGGACGCCGGCCAGTTCTTTCGTTTGCAGGATTTCGTCCTTGAGCCGCGTGCGGAATTCAGCGGTGCCAGGCTTGGCACTACGCAACGCCCGCTCCGCTGCGTTGATGAACACCAGCCATGCATCGAAGCTGTAGGCGGAGAACCCATCCGTCGTCGCCTCGCCATTGGCCTTCTGATAGGCCTCACGGAAGGACATGGAGAGCGCCTTGGCGAAATGACCGTCCGGCAATTGTTCCGCAACGACGACGGGGCCGATGGTCACTTTCACACCCTCGGCGGATTTGCCGCCGACGCGCACGAAATCCGCATTGACGAGCGGCGCCAAACCGTAGAGCCCGCCCTTATAGCTGCGCTTCGCCAGTTCGATCAGCGGCAGCGCGGCCTGCGTCGAAGATCCGCCGATCAGAACGCCATCGGGTTGCGTCGCCAGGATCTTGAGGATCTGGCCCGTGACGGACGTATCGGTGCGCGCATAGCGTTCGTTGGTCAGAACCTTGATGAGCCCATCCGCCTCGGCCCGCTTGGCGCCGTCATAGACGAGATCGCCCCAGGAGTCGGAAAAGCCGATATAGCCGATCTTGGTTTTGCCATCGCGCTTCATGCGCTGCGCGACCACTTTCCCCATCAGAGCCGGCGATTGCGGGATCGTCACGCTCCATTGGTCCGCATCCGCGGAGCTGATCGGAGAGATCGCGATCATCGGCACTTTCAGCTCTTTGGCGACGGCCGTCATCGCAATGCTGGAGGGCACCGTTCCCGTACCGATCAGAATGTCGACATTCTCTTCCTCGACGAGTTTGCGCGCGTTGCGCGTGGCCGCCGACGGATCGGACGCATCGTCAAGCTCGATGACTTTGATGCTCTCCGACCCGACTTGCGGCTTATAGGCTTGCGCCGCCTTCATACCTTTCCCGTAGGGAATGCCGATCGCCGCGGCGCCGCCACTTAACGATGTGACGAAGCCAACCTTGATCTCCGCCTGTGCCCCCGTGGCGACGACGAAGCTGCCCGCGAGAATGGTTGCCGATACAAGCCTGCGCATAACGACCTCTCCATTGCATGAACCGTTACAAGCAAAAATCCGCCGACCGCCGCGCGAAAGGCACGGCGACGTCAGAGATGGGACGGGAAGAAAGAAGCGTCACCCGCAATGCATGGTGACGAGAAAGCGGCTCGTGCGGCGCGCCCTGATCCATCGTTAAGCCACTTGAACACAAGCAACCGCACTCCCTCACGATGAGAGACAAGATATTTTAGACATCAATGAAATACCGAGAACTTGCGCCTTGGGCGCGACGGCAGAAGTTTGCTAGCTCCCTCCAGAAAGGCCCATAAAACCCCCGCAATCGCCATCTTCGACCTATTCGAAGGTTCTTTTTCATGTTTTTATGCCCGGCATAGGCTTGATGAACGTCACGCTATTACTTCATGCATGAAGTGTCTAGGGTTTATTTGAGGCAAGATGGCCAAACAATCATCGCTGCCCATGGAAAAGAGCGGCAATCCGATGAGATTGGCGGCATTGGCTTTGGGAGCTGAATGGAGCGCGGTGACTTAAAGAAGCTCGATCATCGCGGCTTCGGTCGGCACGTCGGCAATCTCAGCCGTAACATTCAAGCGCGCGAGGCCGGTGGCGCAATCGGATGAAATACAGATGTTGCGCAGGCGCGCGGCACGCTCTTCGAGACCCGCATCGACAACGAGATCGGCGAAGATCGAGGCGCTACGCCGCGAATAATGCAAGACCGCATCGAGCATGCCGCTTTGCAGCAGTGTCACGGCCGTCTTCGGCAAAGCTTCGACCGCGCGCGCCTCATAGACAACAACCGTATCGACTTGCAGCCCGCCCGCCGACAGCGCCAATTCGAGATCGGGTTTACGATCGCGCCCGGCCAGATAGAGCAAGCGCGCGCCCCGTTTCAGTTCGCGCAAGAGCAATGTGGCCAGCTCGGCCGCATCGCGTCCGGTGAGACCATCCTCGAAAATATTGGCCCGATGCGCCATATCGCGGCTGCGCGTGCCAACGGAATGCAACGGCCTGTCGAAGAAGACCGCGAACCGCGCGTCCGGAATCACCGCATCGAAAGCATGAACGCTGGTGACGATCACGCCGTCATAAGTGTTTGTATAATCCGCGCCCGGCACATCGGCGCCCGTGGCGACGATGCCCATGAGTGGCGCGATGATCGGCTCATGGCCGGCCTGAACCAGTCGCGTCGCCGTGCCCTCGGCATCCCATTGCGGTCGCGTGACGAGGACACGCATGGCTCACCCCAGAATGTCTGTGGGCGCGCGCGCCAGCAGCGCCTGTCCGGCCCGCTCACCGATAGCCTGCGCCTCGCTGGCCGGCCCTTCATCGGCGATGTCGAACCATTCGCTGCCGTCAGGGCGCAGGATCATGCCGGAGAAGGTCAGGCGGTCGCCTTCAACCGTCGCGAGCCCGGCGATCGGCGTGCGGCAGGAACCATCGAGCACGCGCAGGAAGGCCCGCTCCGCCGTCAACGCCTGGCCCGTTGGCACATCGCCGATCGGCTGCAAGAGCGCGCGGGTTGCCGCGTCGTTCTTGCGCGCTGTGATGCCGATCGCTCCCTGGCCGACGGCCGGCGGAAATTCATCGGTGCTGAGGATGGCGGCGGCGCGGTCTTCAAGCCCCAGGCGCTTGAGGCCGGCAAGCGCCAGCAAGGTCGCATCAAAATCGCCCTCAGCGATGCGGCGCAAACGCGTCTCCACATTGCCGCGCAGCAGGCCGATTTGCACATCCGGCCGCAGACGCTTGAGCAAAGCGCCACGGCGCAACGAGGCCGAGCCGACGCGCGCGCCGGGCTTCAGGTCAGCGATGCTTTTGGCGTCGCGGGCAATCAGCACGTCGCGCACATCCTCGCGCGGCAGATAGACCGAGACCTCGATCTCATCGGGCAGGATCGTCGGCAGATCTTTCGACGAATGCACGGTCAGATCGACCCGGTTCTCGACCAAGGCCACATCGAGCTCGCGCGTGAACAGGCCCTTGCCGCCAGCCTCCGCCAAGGCGCGATCCTGAATCATGTCGCCTGTCGTACGGATCGGCACGATCTCGATCGAAGCCTCGGCGAGGCCATGGGCCGCCATCAGGCGGCGGCGTGTCTCATGGGCCTGGGCCAGCGCCAATTGGCTGCCGCGCGTCCCGATTCGGATCAAATTCATTCTTCTCTTCGCTAAATTGAAGGCAAATGCGTTTCGCTAGAAACGCATTTTGCTCTCTCGTCCTTGATTTGACACGTCATACGTAAAACTGGCCGGACTATAGGGTTTCACGCGCCTCCGGGACAGTCTACAAGTGTCGCATGCGCGTACTGGGAATCGAAACAACCTGCGATGAAACGGCGGCGGCGGTGGTCTCCACCCGCCCCGACGGCAGCGGCGAAATCCTCTCCAGCGAGGTGATGAGCCAGATTGCCGAACATGCCGCCTATGGCGGCGTCGTGCCCGAAATCGCCGCGCGCGCCCATGTCGATCTGATCGACCGGATCATCCGCCGCGCCCTGGAACGGGCCGGCACGACCATGGACGATATCGATGCGGTCGCCGCCGCCGCAGGCCCTGGGCTCGTGGGCGGCGTTATCGTCGGCCTGACCACCGGCAAGGCCCTGGCGCTCGCCACCGGCAAGCCTTTCGTCGCCGTCAATCATCTCGAAGCCCATGCGCTGACGGCGCGGCTGACCGACAAGCTCGAATTCCCCTATCTGCTGCTGCTGGCCTCGGGCGGCCACACGCAACTCATCGCCGTCACCGGCGTCGGCACCTATAGCCGCATCGGCACCACCGTCGACGATGCCATCGGCGAAGCCTTCGACAAGGTCGCCAAAATGCTCGGCCTGCCTTATCCCGGCGGGCCGCAGGTGGAGCGCATGGCCGATCGCGGCGATCCGCGCCGGTTTGATTTTCCACGCCCGATGCTGGGGCGCGCGGAAGCCGATTTCTCGCTTTCCGGCCTCAAGACCGCCGTGCGCCTGCAGGCCGACCGCATCGGTGCCATCACCGAGAACGACGCGGCCGACATTTGCGCCAGTTTCCAGGCCGCCATCGTCGACATGGTGATCGATCGCGTGCGCGCCGGCCTGCGCATTTTCCGCGCCACCCATGGTTATCCCACGGCTCTGGTCATCGCCGGCGGCGTTGCCGCCAACGGCGCCATCCGCCGCGCATTGGCGCGCCTCGGTTCGGAAACTGGTTTGCCGCTCGTCCTGCCGCCGCCCGAACTCTGCACGGACAATGGCGCGATGATCGCCTGGACTGGCATCGAGCGGCTGCGCGCCGGCTTCCAGGACGGCATGGATTTCGCGCCCAAGCCGCGCTGGCCTCTCGATCCGGGCGCACAACGGGTTCACAACGGAAAGGCGTGACATGCGGCGCCCGCTGCATTCAGGCATCAAAACCGTTCTTTATGCCGTCGCCATCTTCTTCCTGACGCCCGGCGGGGCGCGCGGGCCACTCGATGCTGACCGCATGACCGCGAGCGTGCGCATTTTCTACGCGCCGCGCGACAATCTGCGCGAGATCGACCGCGCCGTCATCAGCAGCGCCCGCCAGACGATCGATTTCACCGGCTATGTGCTGACCGATCGCAGCATCGCCGAAGCGCTGTCGGACGCCGCGCGCCGTGGCGTCAAAGTCCGCCTCTATCTCGACCCCGACCAGCCCGCCGTGCGTCGGCCCGATGCCAATCCCGCCTTCTGGTCGCTCGTCGGTCAGAAAGGCGTCGAAGCCCGCATCAAAACCGGCGGCAACGATCTCATGCATCTCAAGGCCTATCAGGTGGACGGGCGCATCTTGCGCTCGGGCTCGGCCAATTTCTCCGTCAGCGGCGGCCAATATCAGGACAACGATCTGCTGCTGATCGAAGGCCGCGATGCCGTCGGCAGTTTCGTGCGTCAATTCGAATATTTGTGGGATCGCCCCGGCAATACGCCGCTGAACCGTGATATGCCCCCAGCCGCACGCCGCTTCCTGGGAGATGATCGGCCATGAATGAGAACAGGCAACCGCGGGGCTTCGCCCGCGTCGGCGTCATCGGCGCTGGCGCCTGGGGCACCGCGCTCGCCAACGTGGCCGCTCGCGCGGGCCATACGGTCGATCTGTGGGGACGCGACACCAAGCAGATCGAGGCGCTGTGCAAGGAGCGCGTCAACACGCTGCACCTGCCCGACATCCGCCTGGAACAAGCCGTTGCGCCGACCCACGACATGCACACGATCCATCAGGCCGACCTGGTGCTGGCCGTCGTGCCGACGCAGAGCCTGCGCAACGTGCTGCGCGTCTTCGCGCCCATGCTGAAGAACACGGCGCCGCTCGTCATCTGCGCCAAGGGCATCGAAATCGGCAGCGGCCTGTTCGTCAGCGAGATCGCCCGCAAGATCATTCCGCAACAGCCGGTCGCCGTCTTGTCGGGACCGAGCTTCGCCCATGACGTGGCGCGTGGTTTACCGACGGCGGTGACCATCGCCGCCACCGACAGCCGCGCGGCCGAGCGCATTGGCGCGGCCCTGGCGACACCGACCTTTCGCCTCTATCACACCGACGATCTCAGAGGCGTCGAAATCGGCGGCGCCGCCAAGAACGTGCTCGCCATCGCCTGCGGCATCGCCGCCGGCCGTGGTCTTGGCGCCAGCGCCGGCGCTGCCCTCGTGGCACGCGGCTTTGCTGAATTGTCGCGGTTCGGCCGCGCCTTCGGGGCACGCAGCGAAACCTTGATGGGCCTCTCGGGGCTCGGCGATCTGGTCCTGACCTGCGGCAGTACCCAGTCCCGCAATTTCGCGCTCGGCGTGGCGCTCGGCAAAGGCGCGACATTGGCCGACGCACGCGCCGGCAAACTGGCCGAAGGCGCCTTCACCGCCAGCGGCATTTTGGAACTCGCCCAGCGCCAGCAGATCGACATGCCGATCGCCCAGGCCGTCGATGCGGTGCTCTCGGGCAAGCTGAGCATCGACGGCGCTGTCGACGCATTGATGACACGGCCGCAGCGTGGCGAAGCCTCCTAACGGAGGTGGACAGGCACCAACCGGCGGTTTCTTCCTGTGAATGTTGGTTGTAGGGTTCTGCCGCGATTTTCCCAAGAGGCACACGTCATGGCACATTGGCTGGTCAAGAGCGAACCGTCGTCCTGGTCCTGGGATCAGCAGGTCGAAGCCGGCGCCAAGGGCACGTCATGGAACGGCGTGCGCAACCATACCGCCAAACTCAATCTCATGGCGATGAAGCTCGGCGAACAAGTGTTCTTCTATCACTCCAACGAGGGCAAGGAGATCGTCGGCATCGTCGAAGTGTCGAAACTCTATTATCCCGACCCAACCGACAAGACCGGCAAGTTCGGCATGGTCGACTTCAAGGCGGTGAAGCCGCTGAAGACGCCGGTGACCCTGGAACACGTGAAAGCCACACCGGCGCTCGCCAAAATGTCGCTCGTCACGTCCTTCCGCCTGTCGGTGCAACCGGTCACCGACGCCGAATGGAAACTCGTCTGCAAGATGGGCGGCGTTTAACCTAACAGATCGATCAGCGGCGGGATGAGCGGCGCATCGGCCGGCGGCATCGGATAATCACGCATCTGCGTGGCCCGCACCCATTTGATCGCCTGGCCCTCGCGCGGCCGCACGAAGCCCTCCCAGCGCCGGCAGATGTAAAGCGGCATCAGCAGATGGAAATCGTCATAGGCGTGGCTGGCGAAGGTCAGTGGCGCCAGACAATCTTCCTTGACGGTGATGTCGAGTTCCTCGTGCAACTCGCGGATCAAGGCCGCCTCCGGCCGCTCGCCCGGATCGATCTTGCCGCCGGGAAATTCCCACAGGCCGGCGAGCTTCTTTCCTTCCGGACGTTGCGCGATGAGGATGCGGTCATCCGCATCGATCAGGGCAACGGCGACGACGAGCAGAATGTTCAAAACCGGCCTTCCTGACGTCCTACGAGCGTAATCGAGACGGCCGGTTGATCCGGACCGACCCTCACCATCTCGTACATCGCCGCGCCCTCTGGCGTAAAGGAGCCCCGGGCCGAATAGATTTTCGACGTCGCGACGAAATAAGTGCCCGGCGCCACGCGATCGAAGGCGAACGTTCCCTGGGCAGAGGCACGGGTCGTGCGCGTATAGGACGAATAGGTCGGCCCCGCATCGGCCGGCGGCGCCCACATGGGCGGGATGGACTGGCGGCCACGATACAGCGCCTGGAAACGCGCCACGCTATAGGGCGTGGCCGGCACGAGCCGGACCGTCGCCCCTGCCAATTTATGCGCGCTGCCGTCGCGGGTAACGAACAGCGCCTGGCCCTCGATACGATGGACACCTTTTTCGCGGATGACGCGTGCCGCTTGCGCATCGAAGGGAACAGGCGGCGCCACGGATGACGTCGACTGACATCCCGCCGTCATGACGCAAGCTAAAATCACGCCGCCAAACCGCATCGCCACACTCCGTTGCGAAACGAAGCGTGGCGGATCGGATGCGGCAAATCAAGACGGCAAGTGAAGGATCGGATTAGTCGATCGCGTAACGGAAGCCGACACGCACCTCATTGGAGGTCAGCGCCTTCGAGCCGGCCGCCTTCGACCAATTGCCCATGTTCATATAGCGATAACCGATATCGATCTTGGCGCGATCCGTGAGCTGATAGGCGAAGCCAGCCATCAGCGCCCAGGCGAAGGCTGACGTGCGATTATTCACATACTGAAAGGAAGGCGCGTAGATGCTGCCATTAGACGCATTGTACCAGCTATAGTTGCCGGCCCGCACGCCGTAAACGAAACCGGCACCCGCACCAACATAGGGCGTTAAGCCGGACCAAGTGCCAAGATCAATATATAGATTGGCCAGCGCCACCGATTGTTTGATGCTGGCTTTTTGCGCCGCGAAGCACAAACCAGTGGGATCGCTAACACAACCGAATTGTGCCGATGACGCGTTCGCTTGGATGGTGTTGCGATACTCATAAGTAAGATCGCCACGCACCCAATTGTTGAACTGATAACCGAAGCCAAGAGCAGCAGCCCAGCTAGAACGCTGCGTTCCCGTATTGAGCAGTTGCGAGCCAATGGGTCCAGCTGTCACAGACGGCCCAAAAATCTGCGGCGTCGTCTCACGCGTGAACGCCACGTCCCCGCGCAGATACCAACCGGTGCCCAATTCCACGGGCGCTTCCGGCTGAAGCGCTGGATATGATGGATAGGCGGAGGGGATGCCCATATCCGCCGCGAAAGCGGTCGCGCTCAATCCGATCAGAGCCGTCGCCGCCAATGCCCCCAAGCGCACCATTCGAACATTCCTTCCGCTGCCCGGTCGATGAACGCCGAACCTTGATGCGGAAAGTTTCGCAGCGATTGCTTAATCTCCTCTTAAGCATAAAACGGCTTGCGACTTGACAGCGTAAAAAATGCTTATGCGTCAAAAGCAAAACGGCGCGGGAGACCCGCGCCGTTGCAAGAAAATAGTGTCGCGCTGCGGCTTAGTACTTGCGAACCAGCGGCGGCGGGGGCGGCGGCGGCGCCATGATCGCCGGCGCGTAATCGGCGAGCATCCAGCGCAGGCCGATCGAGAAGTCGTGCGAACCGGCGCGCGAGAACTGCAACACGTTGTTGCAAGAGCTGACGCCCGGGCCACCGTTGTAGCAATTGGGTGCGCCGGCCGAGGACTTGCCGTAGTTGAGATAGCGATAGCCGAAATCGAGCTTCAGGTTCGACGTGACGTTGTAGCTGAGACCGGCCATCAGCGCCCAGGCGAAGCTGCTGGTCGTCTTCGAGCTATAATAGCCGCCCGTGGATGAGGAGGCGAAAGCCCCCGGCCCGGCGTAGAGATTGCTGTAGCCATTGTCGGTCACGCCGTGCAGCGTGTTGCTGGCGAAGCCGACACCGGCGCCGACGTAAGGCGTGATGCCGTACCAGGTGCCAAGATCGACGTAACCGTTCAACAGGCCGACGAAGCTCGCCATGTTGCCGCGGTAGAAGTTGCGCAGCACATAGAATTGCGCGCCGTTGTTCCACGACAGCTCATCTTGGGTCGAGAAGCTGCTGCCGCGATATTCGGCGGTGATGTCGGTGCGGAACCAGCTGTTGATCTGATAACCGACACCGAACTTGATGAAGGTCGAATTGCTGAACTGCGCCGGGTTGAGCGAATAGGCCGTCGGGATGAAGCCCGGGCCACCCTGACTCAACGGGTTCGGCACATTCTGCGCGTTGATCTTGCTGTTGAGGCCGATGCCGATATCGCCACGCAGATACCAGCCGGAGAAATCCTGAACGGCGGTGACAGCGGGGCTGCTGATCATCGGCGGCGGCGGCAGCAGGTCAGCGGCGCCGGCGGCGGTCGACAGGCAAGCAAAGGAAGCTGCGGCAACACAAAGGGCCTTAGAGACGGCCATGACTCAAATCCTCTCGTTTCGCCGCGCAACGCCATGGCGTGCACGCAAAGTTCAACGAGCGGATCATCGGCGATTCCGGTTAATGGGGACTTAACCCTAAGACTTAACGTTAATGCCGATGGAAAAGCCAAGAAAATCAATGGCCAAAAAGCGGCAAGACAACGCTATTCAGCAGCGACCTTGTCGCCCCGGCTCTCGATGGCGGCACAGATGGAATCAACGACGGATTCGACCACGGCCTGATCGTCGCCCTCGCCCATCACCCGGATCACCGGCTCGGTGCCCGAGGGGCGGATCAGCAAGCGGCCATTCTTGCCGAGCTTGCCTTCGCCGGCGGCGATGGCCCGCACCACCCGATCCTCGCCCAAGGGATCGCGCAGGGTCGTGCGCACATTCTTGAGGATTTGCGGCAGCGGATCGAACAGATGGCAGACTTCGCTCACCGGCCGCTGGCGCCGCTGCACCACCGCCAGAACCTGCAAGGCCGAGACAAGGCCATCGCCCGTCGTCGAATAGTCCGACAGGATGATGTGGCCCGATTGTTCCCCACCGACGTTGAACCCATGCTCGCGCATATGTTCCAGCACGTAGCGATCGCCGACCGCCGTGCGCGCCATCGACAGACCGATCGACGCCAGATAGCGCTCAAGCGCCAGATTGGACATGACGGTGGCAACGATGCCGGGCTTGCTCAGCCGGCCGTCATCCTTCCAGCTCTGCGCCACGACCGCCATCAGCTGATCGCCGTTCACCGGATGACCATGTTCGTCGACGATCAACACGCGGTCCGCATCGCCATCGAGCGCGATGCCGAGATCGGCGCGGGTTTCGCGCACCTTGCGGATCAAGGCTTCCGGCGCGGTCGAACCGACTTCGCGATTGATGTTCATGCCATCGGGATCGACGCCGATCGGAATCACTTCGGCGCCCAATTCCCAAAGGGCTTCCGGCGCCACGCGATAGCCGGCGCCATGGGCGCAATCGACCACGATGCGCAGACCATCGAGCGAAAGATGGCGCGGCAAGGTCAATTTCGCCGCTTCGATATAACGCGCGCGCACGTCATCGACGCGCTTGGCGCGACCGAGATCGAGCGACTTCGACAATTTCGCCGACATGTCGCTGTCAATCAGCGCTTCCAGTTGGCGCTCGACGTCATCGGACAGTTTGTAGCCGTCCGGCCCAAACAGTTTGATGCCATTGTCCTCGAACGGATTGTGCGAGGCCGAAATCATCACGCCGATATCGGCGCGCATCGAGCGCGTCAGCATGGCGACGGCCGGCGTCGGCATCGGGCCGAGCAGCAACACATCCATACCGACGGAGGTGAAGCCCGCCACCAAGGCATATTCGATCATATAGCCCGACAGGCGCGTATCCTTGCCGATCACCACCCGATGGCGATGCTCTCCACGCTGGAACACCAGGCCGACCGCCTGCCCGACGCGCAAGGCGAGATCGGGCGTGATCGCGCGATTGGCGCGACCGCGAATGCCATCGGTACCGAAATATTTGCGTGCGACTGCCATCAAGAATGTCCGCTTCGAAGGTCAAAACCGGACGCGCCGGAAAAGAAGGCGACGTCACTGTAACGTCGCGCACTGTCTGAGTCTTTCCTTAAAAATCAACGTATTTAACGATTCGTCGTAATCACATATACCAACAAGACCTTACCGACCGACCAGGGAATCCAGGAAAATCAATGACTACTATCTATCACAATCCGAAATGCGGCACATCCCGCACCGTCCTCGCCCGCATCCGCGAATCTGGCGTCGAACCGCAGGTGATCGAATATCTGGTCACGCCGCCAAGCCGCGCCGAAATGCAGGCCCTCCTCCAAAACCTTGGCATGACGCCGCGCGACATCCTGCGCCGCAAGGGCACGCCTTATGAAGACCTCAACCTCGATAACCCGGCGCTCACCGACGATCAGCTTCTCGATGCGCTTGGCGCCCATCCGATCCTGATGGAACGTCCCGTCGTCGTCACCGCCAAGGGCGCTCGCGTCTGCCGCCCGGCCGAACGGCTCGACGAAATCTTTCCGGCATAGCCCCGGCAAGAAGCTGAATGTAGAAGAAAAAGAATGGAAGCACCCAAGGAAAGACGCCCATGACCTCCTACGAGGCTTTGCCTTTCGTCCATCCGTTCAGCGGCCAGGATGCTGGAGAATTGCTGCGCGCCCGCGCCGCGGCCCGTGGTCCTCACCCTCTGCTGATCTGGGCACCCTTCGACGCACCGGTGCGGACATGGAGCTATGCGGAGTTCGCGCATGATGTGGCCTGCGTCGCCGGCGGCCTTCTGAAACGTGGCATTCGACCGAAAGATCGCATCCTCGTTCATTTCGAGAACTGTCCGGAAACATTGATAGCCCGTTTCGCCTGCATGTGGATCGGCGCCATTGCCGTGTTGAGCAATGCCGCTCTGGCCGGGCCGGAACTGCGCGATGTGGTCGAGGCCGCCGGCGTGCGCGCTGCGATCACGCAACCGAAATTTGCGGGACTGCTCGCCGAGCATTGTCCGCACCTCGAATGGATCGCGATTTCCGAGACGGATGCGGGCGAAGCGCCGACCAGTGCAAGCCGGCCGGCGAAGGCGGAGAGCTTCACCGCCCTGATGGACGCGCCCGCACCAGCCCAAACACCCGACCCGACCGCCGACGCCCTGATGCTCTTCACCACCGGCACGACGTCGCGCGCCAAAGGCGTGGTGTGGACCCATGCCAATGTCTTGTGGGGTGGCAAGCTCGGCGCTTTGCAGAACGGACTGCGCGCTGACGACGTCTATCACATTTTCCTGCCGCTCTTTCACGTGGTCGGCTTTTCATGGTCGTTCCTGCCAACGCTCTATGCCGGCGCCACGGTTGTTCTGCAGCCTCGGTTTTCCGGTAGCCGCTTCTGGGCAACGGCCCTCGAACATGGCGCCACCGTTTCATCGCAGGTGAAGTTCACCACCAACGTACTGGCACAGCAGCCAACGCCCGCCCATCGGCTGCGCCAGTTCATCACCGCCTCTCACACCCCGAAAGTGGCGCGACACTTCGGCGTTCGCGAAATCGGCGGATGGGGCATGACCGAAATGGTTGCCGAAGGCATCGTCGGCGATCCCTGGTCTGATTTCCCCAGCCGCTCCATCGGCCGTCCGTCGCTGGGCTATCGCATTTTCATCGAGGACGATGATGGCCGCGCCGTGGGGCCGGGCGAAACCGGACATCTTTTTGTCGGCGGCATTCGCGGCCTCTCGATTTTCCGCGAATATGACAACAATGCGCAGGCCAATGCCGCAGCCTTCGATCGACACGGCCGCTTCATCACCGGCGATCGCGTCGTCCTCCTGGAAAACGGCCTGATCGAATTCGGCGATCGCACCAAGGATGTCATCAAGGTCGGTGGAGAAGGCGTTTCTGGCGGTGAGGTTGAAGTCGCCATCGGCGCGGTCGAAGGCGTCCGCGAAGTGGCGGTCGTCGGCCGGTCGGATGAGATCATGGGCGAGGTCGTCGTCGCCTTTGTGATCTTGACGGCGGGAGCGGAGGCCGAGGCAACCCGTACCCGCATCCTCGCGCATTGCCGCGCGTGCCTGGCGAAATTCAAGGTGCCACGCGAGATCCATATCGTTGAAGACTTCCCGCGTATCGGCTTTGGCAAGGTCGCGAAAGTGAAGATGCGCGAACAGCTCAATGCCGCGCGCACCGGCGAGCGGGCATGACCATGGCTGACAAAGATCCGATTGCCTTCTATTTCGATATTTTTTCGCCGTTCGCTTATCTCGCTTCGCACCGCATCGATGCCATCGCCATGCGATATGGGCGCACCACCGATTGGCGCCCGGTTCTCGTCGGCATCACCGTTCTCAAGGTGATGGGCATGAAGCCGTTGATGACTTACCCTTTGAAAGGCCCTTATCTGCGGCGCGATGCCGAGCGATTGGCGCAGATGTGGAACGTGCCCTTTCAGTTTCATGGCTTGAAAGGGCATCATTCTCTCAACGCCATGCGCGCTTATGTATGGCTGAAGCAGAGCGACCCGGCTCTTGCCAAACGTTTCGCCCAGGCGATGTATCGTCGCCTTTGGGTCGACAACCAAGACATCACGCAGCCAGAAGACGTCATGGTCGAGGCAGCGAAACTCGGCATCGATACGACCGAACTGCGCGCCGCCATCACATCCGATGCGATCAAGAAGGCGCTCAAGGACGAAGTTGAGAGCGCGATCAACAAGGGCGTTTTCGGCGTGCCTTTTGTCATCGCCGACGACGAGCCGTTCTTTGGTTGTGACCACCTGCCGATGCTCGAACATTGGCTCGAACACGGCAGATGGAAAACAGCGTAACGGTTATTCGACCGTCGCACCCGAAGCTTTGACGACCGGAGCCCAGCGCGCCACTTCGCTGGCAATGAACGTTGCGAATTCCTCCGGCGTACTCGACAGCGGATCGAGTCCGATTTGCGTCATGCGCTGGCGGGTGTCTTCACGCGCCAGCATGGCGCGTAGAATGCCATTGTAGCGATCAACAATGGCCTTCGGCGTGCCAGCCGGAGCCACGACACCAAACCAACCGCGCACGTCGAAATCCGCGTAACCCTGCTCGGCCATCGGCAACACATCGGGCAAAGCGCGCGAGCGCTCTTTCGACGTCACGCCGATCGGTCGCAGCGTTCCCGCCTGGATATGCGCAATGACATCGGGAATGCTGACGAACATGAGCTGAATGCGGCCAGCCAGGAGATCGGGAACTGCAGCGGCCGCGCCACGATAAGGCACGTGCTGCATCTTGATGCCCGTCTTCATCTTCAGAATTTCGCCAGAGAGATGCTGGGTCGTTCCCGTCCCGGCTGAACCGAACGAAATCTTGTCTGGATTGGCCTGCGCATAGGCGACGAGTTCAGGCACGGTCTTGGCCGGCACGGATGGATGCACGACGACGACATTCTTCAATTCCGCCGCCAGAATGATCGGCGCACTGTCCTTGACCGGATCCCACTTCATGCGCTCGCCATAAAGCGCCTTGTTGATGCCATGAGTGGAAACGGTGACCATACCGATCGTATAGCCATCCGGATCGGAGCGAACGGTCGCTTCGGCACCCACATTGCCGCCGGCCCCCACGCGATTCTCGACGATGACCTGCTGGCCCAACTGCTTGGAGATATCATCGGCGATCATGCGGGCGAGCACATCCAGCGCGCCACCTGGCGTGGTCAGCGTGATGAGGCGGATCGTCCGGTTTGGGAATTCTTGCGCCGCCAGGGGCATCGCCGAAGACAGGACACCCAATGCCATCACGGCGACCAAAGTTCGCAATCTGCCCATTTTCGTTCCCTCCATATTATTATCAGCCCAACTGATAACGGGAACGGCGGGGCGCTGACAAGGCGCCCACAAACAAAATGCCCGGCACGAGGCCGGGCATTGATCGTTTATCCGAAGGCGAAGCTTACGCCGTCGGCTGCGGCTCCATTCCACCTTCCGGCCGCGGGCGCGGCTTGTTGGTGGTGGTCGGCACCGGCGAGGAGCGTGGCGCCGGCGGCTCGTCCGTCGGCTGACGGGTCGGCCGCTTGCCGTTGAGGAGATCCTTGATCTCGTCGCCGGTCAGCGTTTCGTATTCGAGCAGCGCCTCGGCGAGATTGACGAACTCGTCGTGCTTCTCGGTGAGGATCGTGCGTGCCGCTTCCGTCGCGGTATCGACGAGCTTGCGCACTTCCGCATCGATCTTCTGCGCCGTCGCTTCGGAAATGTTCTGCTGCCGGCCAACCGACATGCCAAGGAACACTTCCTCCTGGTTTTCGCCATAAGCGACGGTGCCCAGTTCTTCGGAGAAGCCGAGACGCGTCACCATGGCGCGCGCCATCTTCGTCGCCTGCTCGATATCGCCAGAAGCACCGGAGGTGATGTTCTCCTTACCGAAGGTCAGCTCTTCGGCCATGCGCCCGCCCATGGCGACCGCAAGCTGCGAGGTGAACTCCTTGTACTTCATCGAATAGCGATCGCCTTCCGGCAGGAACTTCACCATGCCCAGCGCGCGACCACGCGGAATGATCGTCGCCTTGTGCACGGGAATGCCGGCCGGCACGAACAGACCGACGATGGCGTGGCCTGCTTCATGATAGGCGGTGAGCTTCTTCTCTTCCTCGGACATGGCCATAGATTTGCGCTCGGCGCCCATCATGACCTTGTCCTTGGCATCTTCGAATTCCTGATGGGTGACGATGCGCTTGTTGCGCCGCGCCGCCAGCAGGGCTGCTTCGTTGACGAGGTTCATCAGATCGGCGCCGGAGAAACCGGGCGTACCGCGCGCGATGACCTTGAGATCGACATCGGGGGCGAGCGGCACCTTGCGCACATGCACGCGCAGGATTTTCTCACGGCCCGAAACGTCGGGGTTCGGCACCACGATCTGGCGGTCGAAACGGCCCGGGCGCAGCAGCGCCGGATCGAGCACGTCAGGCCGGTTGGTCGCGGCGATGATGATCACGCCTTCATTGGCTTCGAAACCGTCCATCTCGACCAGCAACTGGTTGAGCGTCTGCTCGCGCTCGTCATTGCCGCCGCCGAGACCGGCGCCGCGATGACGACCGACCGCATCGATTTCATCGATGAAGATGATGCACGGTGCGTTCTTCTTCGCCTGCTCGAACATGTCGCGCACGCGGCTGGCGCCGACGCCGACGAACATTTCGACGAAGTCAGAACCGGAGATGGTGAAGAAGGGCACGTTGGCTTCGCCGGCGACGGCACGCGCCGTCAGCGTCTTACCCGTGCCGGGCGGACCGACCAACAGAACGCCGCGTGGTATTCGCCCGCCGAGCCGCTGGAACTTCTGCGGATCGCGCAAGAACTCGACGATCTCCTGCAAATCTTCCTTCGCCTCGTCGATGCCGGCCACGTCCTCGAAAGTGACGCGGCCATGCGCTTCTGTGAGAAGCTTGGCCTTCGACTTGCCGAAGCCCATGGCTTTCCCGCCGGCCCCCTGCATCTGTCGCGAGAGGAATATCCAAAGTCCCAGGAAAGCGATGACGGGCAGGCCGTTGACCAACAGGGTCACCAGCCAATTGTTGCCGTCGCTCGGCGGACGCGCCGAAATCGAGACGTTCTTGTTGTAAAGGCGCTGCACCAGGCTCGGATCGCTCGGCGCATAAGTCGAGAACGAGCGGTTGTCCGTGTAATGGCCTGTGATCTCATGACCAGCGATCGTCACCTCGCGCACGCGACCTTGGTCGACATCGCTCAGCAACTGGCTGAAGGCGATCTGCTGCGATGGCTCACGCTGGCCTGGGTTGTTGAACAACATCACCAGTGCAACGACGAGCAAAAAGATGATGACCCAGAGAGCAAAATTCCGGACGTTGGGGTTCATTCGATCCTGCCAATGGCTTCTGGCTTCGGCGCGCTGGAGCGCAGCCGTCCAGATCATGGTCCTATGTAAGCCGCCCCCTGCCCCTTGCCAAGGGAAGCTGCTGTGCGAACAGCAATATGAACGACCAATTCGGGCGGCAACGTGAAACAAGTCTGACGCTAAAGGGTGAATCAGTCCCTAGCGGCCACGCTGGCGCGGGCCTTCGCGGCGGATTTCGAGCCGGCCATTCTTGTCAAGCTTCAGAACGGCGCCGCCCAGCGTGCCGCGCCACGCTTGCCTCTGTAATAACCCCACAGCAATTGCTTGGGCCGCACCTTCCAGCCGATCAAGACGGGGTGCCTGCAGCTCGCCAGTGACGATCGCGATCTCTGCCTTCAGCATGGCCGCGATGAGCGCTTCCGGCAAACCGGCGAACGGTGCGAAATCAAGCCTATGGCCGGCATCGTCGGACAGCGGCACGCGAACGAGCCTGGCCTGCTGCGCAGCCATCGCCCAGTCGATCACCGCCTGGGCGCCAGCCATGCGCCGGCCCAGACGGGTCAGCTCTGCCGTCCCAAGCCCTTCCGCCGCCAACAGACCCGCCAATCGGCGCAGCCGCGTGCGGGCATAGTGCGGATCGTCGTTGGAAGGATCGCGAACGAAAGGAATAGTGTTGTAAAGACAGACCTTTTCGAGGGTCTGCTTGTCCCAATCCAGCAACGGGCGCAGCAAAGGCAGATCGCCGGTCAATCCGTCGGTGGCGACCGTCTGCATGCCGCGCAGGCCGGCCACGCCGCTGCCACCGAGCAATCGGAACAGGATCGTTTCGGCCTGATCGTCCGCATGATGGGCGGTCACGAGTGCCGCAGCGTCATGGCGTCGCGCCACCTCGGTCAGCAGCCGATAACGGGCTTCGCGGGCCCGTTCCTGGATGCGGGTCTTCGGATAAGGCCCGGCCCAGCGCACCGTCTCGTGTTTGAGTCCGGCTTTCTGGCACCAGGCCGCGACCATCGCCGCCTCATCGGCAGCCTCCGGCCGCAAGCCATGGTCGACCGTCGCCGCCACGATGGAACCGCCACTGGCCTGCGACCACTGCCGCGCCAGCCATAGCAGGGCCATGGAATCCGGCCCGCCCGAAACAGCAATCAGAAGCCGCCCATAGGCGGCGAAAGGCGCAAAAACCTGGTGCGGATCGGGCCCCTCAGGTGGCCCTTCAACACTGCGCACGTTTGTATTCGCGGTCGGCGGCGTTGCGCAGGCTGGCGGAGGCCGTGGGATATTTGCGGCCGATCTCGCCCCAGGCCGCGCACGCCTGTTCCTTGGCGCCGAGCTTATCGAGCGACTGGCCGAGCCGGTAAAGCGACTGCGGCACGCTGCCCGACTTCGGATAGTCGGTCGAAACCTTCAGGAACTGCTCGGCCGCCTCACGATGGCGATTGCGCCGCGAGAACGTCTCGCCAAGATAATAGGTCGCTTCCGGCGTCAACCGACCCGTCGGATAACGACCGACGAAATTGCGGAACTCGCCTTCCGCCGTCTCGTATTGGCCCTTTTTGAAGCTCGCGACCGCCTGGTCGAATTCGCCACGCGGGCCGGCCACCGGCGGCAGCGACGCCACCTGATCGCCCGCGCCCGTGGGCGGCGGCGACTGAACTTGCTGCTGCGGCTGTGGCTGAACCGGCTGCGGTCCGGGAGCTGGAGCCGGCAGCGGCGAACTGCTGATCGATCCCTGGCGCATCGCACCGCCGGAGCGCGGAATGCGGCCGTTCGGATTGGTCAGATCGATCGGCCCACCGCCATCATCATCGCCTTCATCGATGATCGGCGGTCCCATCGGATCGATCGGGCCTTGCGGCAGGCGCCCGCCGCGCGCTTCGGGCAGCGAGCCGATGACGCGCGGTGCGCCCGGCGCATTGGGATCGGCGTCGGGATCATAAGCATCGTTGCGCCCACCGCGAGACGGCGGTGCCACGGGGGCCGGCATCGTGCCGGCTTCGCCACGCCGTTGCGGCGGCGGACGGTTATCGCCGCCGCCCGCGGGCGCTCCGCCCATGCGCTGCATCTGCTCCTGCAACTGGCGGTTTTGATACTGCAATTGTTCGATTTGGCCGGTCAGCGAGCGCAACTGGCCTTCCAGCCGCTCGATGCGCAGCAACAGGCCGGCCGGGTCGGCGCCCTGGGCCTGTTGATAATAGCCGCCGCCATCGGGCACAGCACCGGGCGGACGAAACGTCTGCGCCCCGGCGTCCATGGGGAAAATCGCCAGCCCGAGAAGGGCAGTGGCTGCTGAAAATGTCTTCAAAGTCATGATGAATCCGGGCCGTAATCACGAATTCGCAGACGCCAAGCACCAGAGGCGCACCGCGGAACCCATCGATTAGCATAAGGGGCGCTTTGGCGAAATTGCGGCCAAGATCAGACACCTCCAAGATTGGCACTCTGGAAGATCGGCCATTCGCACGAGCGGACAGAAAAATGCCGGCGTCAGAGGAACGCCGGCAAGGTTTTCACCTCTTCATCGGACCGGGCACCGCCTGGAGGCGAACGGCGCCCGTCACGCTGAATTTCGATCAGGCGCCCGGACCGCCCAGGACCGTGACGGCGCGCCGGTTCTGCGACCAGCAGGAGATATCGTTACAGACGGCCACCGGCCGTTCCTTGCCATAGCTGATGGTGCGAATGCGGCCGGCCTGAACGCCCCGGGCGATCAGATAGTTCTTCGCCGCATCGGCGCGCTGCGCGCCAAGCGCGAAGTTATATTCGCGCGTGCCGCGCTCGTCGGCATGGCCTTCGACGGTGAAATTATAGCGCGAATACTGGTTGAGCCATTGCGCTTGCTTGTCGAGCGTCGCCTGCGCCGAAGCGTTCAATTCGACCGAATCCGTATCGAAGAACACGCGATCGCCGACATTGACGACAAAATCCTGCTGGCTGCCAGGCGTCGCGGCACCGGCGCCCGCGCCGAGGCCAGCGGCGTTCGGATCTTCACTTTTGGAACAGGCGGAAATCGCCAGCGCCACGGTCAATGCAGCGGCAACGCGCAACAGACGAACGCCAGAGAAAAAAGACATACCGAAACTCCTCAACAGATGCGCGAACGGCCCCATCCGCGCCACCGTCAGCTCACCAATGTCGTAAGGCTCATTTGGTTAAGCGAAGGTTCCGTCAACCTTGCCGACAGGTTGTTAAACTGCGTTGCATTTTAGCCAATCGCCGTCGTGGTTAACAGAAAGTGACCTTTAGCCGGAGGTTCGTGGCGGCAATGCGGCCAGATCAGTGCGATCGGCAATTTGCGCCAAAGCCACGATCACAAAGCAATAAAGCCTGTAATGAAAGCCCGCCAAGCAAACCTTTCAAACCATCAAAGATTGAATTATTCCAAACAATATCAATGACTTTTCCATTGCACCCGCCCATATGCAGGCGCATGGTCCCCCTCATAAGACCTCTCCTGGGATGCCGACCTATGAAATTGGCGCTGGAAGCCGGCCTCATTCTGCTTCGCGAAGGCCTCGAAGCCCTGCTCATCGTCACCGCTCTGGCGGCAGCCATGCGACGCGCAGGCGCCCATGAACGTCTGCGCCCGCTTTATATCGGCGCCGTCCTCGCCGTCATCGCGAGCTTGATCGCCGCCTGGATCTTCCAGATTTATTTCGATGGCACCCATGACGACCGGATCGAAGCCGTCGTCCTCATCATTGCCGCCGCCTTGATGCTCTATATGAGCGGCTGGCTGTTCCTGCGCCAGGACCCGAAAAAGTGGAAAGCGGAAATGGCGCGCCTCAGCGGTGATGCGTTGACCGCGGGCACAGGCTTCTCCCTCGGCTTGATTTCCTTCCTCGCCGTTTTCCGCGAAGGGGCCGAAACAGTCCTCTTTCTTTATGCGCTGGCTTCGACCAGCGGCGGTTGGTCGGCAGACTTGCTGCTCGGATTGGCGGTAGCGGCCGTCGCGCTCGGCGCCATCTACGTGGCGATGCAATGGCTCGCCATGCAGATTCCCGTCCGCCCCCTCTTCATCATCACCTCCGCCTTCCTGTTCATCATGGGCCTGCGCTTCGTCGGCGCCGCCATCCAGGAACTGCAGGAGCAGACGCTCGTTTCCTACACTCTGTCGCCCGAGCCCGATTGGCTGGTGTCCATCACCGGCAATCCGACATGGGAAGCACTCGGCGCGCAACTCGTCATCGCGTTGATCGCGCTCGTCAGCCTGTTCGCGTTGCGCGGCAAAGCACAGCCGGCAACCACGGGCTGACGCCCATCGCCTTATGCGTTTTCGTAATAACGCCTTTAACGCGCGCTAATAACGCACCGTGTAGACGCGGTTCGCCGATCAGGGCTACTGTGCCGCCGGAGCAACGCCCGGACCCAGATGCTAAAAATCGCCTTGTACAATCCGTTGGTCGATCCGACGGAATTCATTGAACGCCTGCGTGCCGATCCCGATGTGCGCCTGATGGTCGCCGAACGCGATGAGGACATTGCCGGCGCCGTCGACGGCGCCGAGATCCTGATCACCGGCAACCGTTTCTATCTGCCCGAACCCGCCGCCTTGATTCGCCAGCACGGCCGCGCCTTGCGTTGGCTCAACTTCGTCACCTCGGGCATCGACAAGGCGGTCAACAGCGGCCTGCCGCCCAATGTGGTCGTCACCAATGTCGCGGGCGTGCGCGCCTTCGCCGTCGCCGAACATGGCTTCGCGCTGATGCTCGGCCTTGCCCGATATGTGCGGGCATCGGAAATCGCGCGCCTCAAAGAAGCTTGGGTGCGCGACGACATCACACAGCCCATCACCAATCTGGCCCGCCGGCATCTGGTCATCGTCGGCACCGGCGCCATCGGCCAGGAGATCGCCCGTCTCGCCAAGGCCTTCAATATGCACGTCACCGGCATCAGCCGCTCGACGGCGCCGCTCGAGAATTTCGACGACATCCGTCCGCGCGAGGCCCTGGTCGAGACCGCACGCGAAGCCGACTATCTGATGGTGGCGGCGCTCGCCGGCCCACAGACCGACGGCATGATTTCACGTGCCGTCATCGACGCGCTGCGCCCCACCGCTTTCCTGATCAACATCGCGCGCGGTTCGCTTGTCGAAGAGCCGGCGCTGATCGAGGCCTTGCAGGCCGGCCGCATCGCCGGCGCCGGCCTCGATGTGATGGAGACCGAACCGTTGCCGCCGGGGCATCCGCTCTGGTCGATGGAGAACGTGCTGCTGACGCCCCATGTCGCGGGCGCCGGCGATGCCGGCATCATCACCGCGGCTTCGCTGTTCATCGACAATCTCGAGCGTTGGCGAACCGGCCAACGCCTCCGCAACATCGTCATGGAAGCGGACGGCGAGCGCGCGACATAGTCGGCCAGCCGCATTCGGAACAATTGAGATCAGGCGAGGGATGGGATGAGGAAGGGGTACGACTATATTATTCTGGGCGGCGGTTCCGCCGGTTGCGTTCTGGCCAATCGATTGTCCGCCGACCCTGCGTGCAGCGTGCTTCTGGTGGAAGCCGGCCCGCGCGATTGGGACCCATTGATCCGCGTGCCCCTGATGGCCGGCCAGTTCTATCGTCGCAGCCTGCACAATTGGCAATATCTCACCGAGCCCGAGCCGCATCTCGACAACCGACGCATCGAATGGCCGCGCGGCCGCGTGCTCGGCGGCTCCTCCGCCATCAACGGCATGGTCTATACCCGCGGCAATCGCTACGACTACGACCAATGGGCGCAACTCGGCCTGCGCGACTGGTCCTATGAGAAATGCCTGCCCTACTTCCGCAAGTTCGAAGATTTCGAAGGCGGTGCCAACGACTATCACGGCGCCGGCGGCGAATTGCCCGTCACCCAGCCGCAGACCCAGCATCGCTTCTACGACATCTTCCACCAGGCGGCGCTCGACAGCGGCGTGCCTTACAATCCCGATTTCAACGGCGAACAGCAGGAAGGTGTCGGCCGCTATCATTCGTCCATCGGCAGGGGCGAGCGCTGGAGCACGGCACGCGCCTTCATCGATCCCGTGCGCGAACGTCGCAATCTCGACATCGTCACCGGCGCCTCGGTGTTGAAGGTGACGCTTGACGGCGCGCGCGCCACCGGCGTCGATCTCATCGCCAACGGCCTGCCCGCCCATATCCACGCCGATCGCGAAGTGATCGTCTCTTGCGGTGCGATTTCCTCGCCCACGGTGCTGATGCATTCGGGCATCGGCGATGCCGACGATCTCAAGGCGGCGGGTGTCGGCGTCAAGGTCGCCTCGAAGAATGTCGGGCGCAACCTGCAAGATCACCTGAACGTGCGCATGCAATATGCAGCCAAGAAGGAAGATGCGCTGTTCGGCCTGCGTCGCTTCGATCGCGCTGGCCTTGCCATGGCGCGCGCCATTCTGTTCAAGAGCGGCCCGGCGACGAAATTCCCGCTCGAAGGCGGCGCTTTCATCAAATCACGGCCGGATGTGGCGGCGCCGGATCTGCAAATTCACTTCACGCCCGGCCTCTCGACCGCCAATCTGCGTCATCCCCTTCAGAAGAAGCCCGCCAACGGCATCTATGAAGGCTATGGCTTCTCGGCCAATGTCTGCCATCTGCGCCCCGAAAGCCGTGGCAGCATCAAACTGAAGAACAGCGATCCCCTCGACCGGCCGGCGATCCAGGCCAATTATCTCGCCGCCGAGGGCGATCGCCTCGCCATCCGCGAAGGCTTCAAGCGGCTGCGCGCCCTGTTCCAGCAAAAAGCCTTCGACGAGATTCGCGGCGATGAAGTGCTGCCCGGCACGACAGTGAAGACCGACGGCGACATCGATGCCTACATTCGCAAGAACAGCGGCTCGATCTATCATCCCGTCGGCACCTGCCGGATGGGCGTCGACCCCGAATCCGTCGTCGACGAACACTTGCGCGTGCGCGGTGTCGACGGCCTGCGGGTGATCGACGCCTCCGTCATGCCCAATCTGGTCAGCGCCAACACCAATGCGCCGACCATCATGATCGCCGAAAAAGGCGCCGATTATATTCGGCGGGCGTCCTAACAGGATGTAGAAAAACCCTGGTGTCATCCCCGACAGCCGCGCAGCGGCTGAGCGGGGATCCAGGGGCGAGTGGTAGAATCCCAGTCGCAACCGCGGCACGCGTTAATCACACAACGTTGTTCCACTCGCCCTGGATTCCCGCTCGCAGCTTCGCTGCGTCGGGAATGACACGGAGAGTTTTCACACCACAGCCGGCCGATGTGCATCGATCTCCATGAGATAGCGCTGACGCTGCTCGTCCGAAATGAACGCGCTGGTGAAGCCATTGCGCGCCATCTGCCATAGATCCGTATCGCTCATCCCAAGCGACGTCTGGATGGCGGCGAAATTGGCATTGATATAAGCGCCGAAATAGGGCGGATCGTCCGAATTCACCGTGATGCACAGCCCCGCCTCATGCAGGCGGCGAATGTTGTGCGAAGCCATGTCGGGGAAGACGTTGAGCATGCAGTTCGACATCGGACAGACGGTGAGAGGTATGCCGCGCTCGGCGAGTTCGCGCATCAAGTCCGGATCGCTCTCGGCGCGCACGCCATGATCGATGCGCTCGCATTTCAGAGTATGAAGCGCATCGCGCACATAATCGGCGCCGCCCTCCTCGCCCGCATGGGCCATGGTGTGCCAGCCGCAATCGCAGCGCGCGATATCATAGGCGCGGGTGAATTTTGACGGCGGATTGCCAAGCTCCGGACCGCCCATGCCTAATCCGACGATGCGATCGCGCCACGGCCGTACGGCTTTGATCATATCGAGCGCATCGCTTTCGTCGAATTGACGCTGAATGCCGACGATCAAACCGCCGCTCATCCCGTGGCGGCTCTTGGCGTCGTCGATCGCCGCCAGAATATTGTCCATCACCTCGGCGATGGGAATGCCGCGCCGCAGATGCGCCTGCGGGCTGATGAACACTTCCGCATGGCGCACGTTCTCGCGCGCCGCGCGGGCAAAATAGGCCGATGTCATTTCATAGAAGTCGCTGCCCTTCTGCAGAACCGTGAGCCCCAGATAGAAAAGATCGAGGAAGGATTGCAGGCTGTCGAAGCGATAGGCCTGCCGCACTCCCTCCGCATCGGCATAGGGCAATCGGATGCCATTGTGCCCGGCGAGCTTGATCAAAGTTTCAGGCTCCAGCGAGCCTTCCAGATGCATATGCAATTCGGCCTTTGGCAGCTTGGCGATAAAGGGCGAAATCTCGATCTCGGTCATGAACAGTCCTTCGCTTGCTGGGGCGTGCTGACGCATTCCTGTGCGCCCGCGCCTAATTCTTGAACATGGATGAGCGCGTCCGGACGCGCCGCTGCATTCCCCCTAGTACGGTTCACGGGACGCCGTTTTCCTAAGCCAATCAGACACTCGCGCACGGCTCGCGACGCAACGGGCAGGCTTGGCACGCGGTTTGCTGAAAACGTTTTCAGGCATTTCGAATATCTCCGTCTCCGGTTCCGATCCGGCCATTGCAATAAGAGGACCAGCATGCTGCTTGCCCGTGCAATACGAAAACCTGCCGTCATTCTGACAACGTTGCTGGCGCTCGCCGCGACTCCGCTCTGCGCGCAACAGGCCAAGCCCCTGAAGAAAGTGCGCGTCGCGGTCGGCACCTCCGTCCTCAACGTCGGCTATCCGATGCTCACGCTGCCGATCACCTTGGGCTATTGGAAAGCGGAAGGCTATGACGTCGAGCTGATGCCGGTCGGCGCCTCGCTGCAGGCGCTGCAACAGATGGTCGCCAACAATGCCGACTTCGCCCAGGTGAACGCCAGCGTCGTCGTGCAGGCCAACTCCAAGAACAACCTGCCAGTGCGCGTCATCATGGGCAATGGCGTCATCGACTGGTCGATCACCGTCGATGCCGATGGCTCCATCAAATCGGTAAAAGATCTGAAGGGCAAGACCGTCGGCGTGTTCAGCCTCGCCACCGGCGGCATCGCCTATTTCAACAATTTCCTGCGCGCCAACGGCCTTGATCCAACGAAGGACGTAGATCTGGTGCCGCTCGGCCTCGGCGCTCCGCCGGTCGAAGCGATGAAGTCGAAGAAGGTCGACGGCCTGCTCTATTGGGCGGCGGCACAGGCCGTGTTCGAGAACAATGGCTTGAAACTGCGCAAACTCGTTGGCGACGATTGGCGCAGCTATCCCGACTATTCGCTCGCCACCATGCAGGGCACGCTCGACAAGGATCCAGACCTTGCCATCGGCATCGCCCGTGGTGTCGCCAAGGCGACGATCTATGCGCTCGCCAATCCCGAATGCGCGGTCAAACTGCACTGGCAGCACTATCCCTCGACCAAACCGACCGGCGCCGACGAAGCGACTTTGGTGAAATGGGATCTCAATGCCCAGCAGGCCCAGCTCGATTCCTTGGCCGAGGGCTTCAAGCTGAACGGCGGCAAACTGTGGGGCGCCGCTGATCCCGCCGGCTTCGAGCGCCTGATCAAACTGATGATCGAGGCTAAGCAGATCGACAAGCCGGTGCCGGCACCTTCGCTCATCGTCAAGACGCCGGACTTCTTCGAAAAGGTCAACGCCTTCGATCCGAAAGCGATCGAAGCCGATGCCAAAGCCTGCAAGGTGTGAGGCCATCGATGGGTGACACCATGACTTTGCCTCATGTCACCACCGCGCCGCCACCCTCGGTGGCGCGTCCCTCACCGCTTGCTGCAGAAACCCTGCGTGAAACGCTGCTGCGCATCGCCCATGTCGAAAAAACCTATGCGACCAAGGATGGTCAAGCCATCCATGCGTTGAAGGACGTCAATCTCGACATCGGCAAGGGCGAGTTCATCAGCATCGTCGGCCCCAGCGGCTGCGGCAAGACCACGCTGTTGAAGATTCTGGCCGGCATCCTCAGGCGCTCGTCCGGCGACATCGCCATGCAGGGGCGCGATCTCAACGGCCCGAGTCGCGAGCTCGGCGTCGTCTTCCAGGCGCCGGTTCTCCTGCCCTGGCGCACGGTGTTGCAGAACGTCATGGTGCCGGTCGAGGTGCAAAAGCGCGAGCGCACCAGCTTTGAACAGCGCGCCCGGCAATTGCTCGCCATGGTGGGTCTCTCGGGCTTCGAAAACAAATATCCGACCGAACTGTCTGGCGGCATGCAGCAGCGCGTCGGCATTTGTCGCGCCCTTGTCCACGATCCCTCCTTCCTGTTGATGGACGAACCGTTCGGCGCGCTCGACGCCATGACGCGCGAACAGATGAACGAGGAATTGCAGCGTATCTGGACCGAGAGCCGCAAAACCGTGCTGCTCGTCACCCACAGCATTCCCGAAGCCGTCTATCTCGCCGATCGCGTGGTGGTGATGACGCCGCGCCCCGGTCGCATCGTCGACATCATCCCCGTCGATCTGCCGCGCCCCCGAACGCTTGCCATGCACAACACGCCGGAATTCGGCCGTTTCGTCGCGCGCATCCGTGCCCATTTCAATTCCACCGGGAGCCTCGACTGATGAAGGCCCATCCGAACGCCCACGACCGCCTGCACCGCTTCACCCAGGCCGTGCTGCTGCCGCTGGCGACGCTCTGCCTTTTCATCGGCGGCTGGGAAGCCTTCGTCTATGGCTTCGGCATCAGCCAGATCGTCCTGCCCTCACCCTCGGCCATCGCGCTTGCCTTCAGCGACGGTCTGCTCAGCGGCGATTTCTCGTGGCATCTCGCAGTGACCATGTATGAAGTGCTGGCCGGCTTCATCTTAGGCTCTGCCGCCGGTCTCGTACTTGGCTTCCTCATTGCGCTGGTGCCGCTCGCCGAGCGCATTCTCTATCCCTATATCGTCGCCTTCCAGACCGTGCCGAAGGTAGCGATCGCGCCGATCATGGTCATCTGGTTCGGCTATGGCGTCACCTCCAAGATCGTCATCACCGCCACCATCGCCTTCTTCCCGCTGCTCGCCAACACCATCATGGGCCTGCGCGCGACGCCGCATGATCAGATCGAAATGCTGGTTTCCTACACCGCCTCGCGCTGGCAGGTGTTCACCATGGTGCGTTTAAAGCAGGCGCTGCCTTACATTTTCGTCGGCCTCGACGTCGCCATCGTGCTGTCGGTGATCGGCGCCATCGTCGGCGAATTCGTCGGCGCCAAGGCCGGGCTTGGCTATCTGATCCTGCAGAAGAACTTCAATCTCGATATGGCCGGCACGTTCGCCATCCTCATCATCCTGTCTCTGATCGGCGTCGGCCTCCATGCCATCGTCAGTTGGGCGCAGCGCCGCATCGTCTTCTGGATGGATACCGCCGGCGATCGCGTGATGGGCGCCTGATTTCAAACCTCGTTTCTCAGGAGGAACCTGTGCAATCCACTGTCCGTGCCGCGGCTGCCGACGAAATGCCGATACTCGATTTGAGCGCCCTGAACGACGGCAGCGACATCGCCCCGATCGCCGCGCAGCTGCGCCATGCCTGCCTCACCACCGGCTTTTTCTACGTCGCCAATCACGGCATTCCCGAGCCAGTGATCGACGAAGTGTTCGCGACCACCAAACGCTATTTCGATCTGCCAATCGAACAGCGCCTGCCGCATCGCATGGACGAAAAATACCGGCGCGGCTTCATGCCCCAGGGCATCAATCAGCATCCAGGCTTCGCCCCGGACCTGAAGGAAAGCTATGAGATCGGCGTCGATCTGCCCGAGAGCGATCCCGATGTCGCCGCCGGCCTGCCGCTGCATGGCCCCAACCGCTGGCCGGCCGATTGCCCTTGGCTGCGCAGCGCGTCCGAGGCCTATTTCGAACAAGCGCAGGAACTCGGCAAACGGCTGTTAAAGATCTGCGCCGTCAGCCTCGCCATGCCGGAAGATCATTTCCTGCAATTCTGCACCAAGCCCATGGTGCAGATGCGCCTGTTTCATTATCCGCCGCAGGAGCCTGTCAGCGATGATAAGGCTTTCGGCGTCGCTCCGCACACCGACTACGGCATGATCACACTGCTGTTGCAGGATCCGATCGGCGGCCTGGAACTGATGATGCGCAACGGCGAATGGGTCAGCGCGCCTTATGTGCCCGGCACCTTGGTGATCAACATCGGCGATCTCTTCCAGCGCTGGACCAACGACATCTATGTCTCCAATCCGCATCGCGTCATCAACCGCACCGGCAAGGAACGCTATTCAATCCCGATGTTCTTCAACCTCGATTACAACAGCCTGGTCACCTGCCTGCCCTCCTGCCAATCGGCGACCAATCCGCCGAAACATCAGCCGATCAAATCGGGCGACTATCTGTTGAGCCGTTTCCGCGACGTGCAGAAATACAAGGTTCAGGCCGCCTGATCGGCCAAGAGACACGACGATGGCCGAAGTAAAACCACGGCGCGCGACGGCCCCCAAAGCCACCGTCAAGGACATCGCGCGCACCGCCGGCGTCTCCATCGCCACGGTCTCGCGCGTCCTCAACAATCCCGACCTCGTCGCCGCCGACAAGCGCCGCGCCGTGCAACGGGCGCTGAGCCGCCACGACTACATTCCCAATCGCACGGCGCGCGCGATGGTCTCGCAGCGCTCCCGCGCCATCGGCCTGATCGTGCCGACCCTCGCCAATCCACTCTTCGTGCCGTCGATTGCCGCGATCGAACAGGAACTGGATCGGGCTGGCTATGCTCTCATGATCAATTGCCACGAGCGCGACCCGGCGCGCGAGGTGGCGCAGGCTCGCATGTTCATCGAGCGCGGCATGGATGGCCTGCTCATCACCGGCTCGGACCATCTGCCCGAACTCCCCGCGCTGCTGGCACGCCATCGTATGCCCTATGTCACCCAGGATATCGCGCTCGACACGCCGATGGGCCCCAGCATCGCGCTCGACAGCGTCGGCGCGCTCAATGCCGCCATCGACCACCTCCATGCCCTCGGCCATCGCCGCATCGCCGTCTTCTCCGGACCGATCCATGACACGCCGACGGTGAACGACCGCTTTGTCAGCGCCATCGCCCGTATCCAACATCACGGCCTGCCCTGCCCCGAGGCCTGGCGCGTGGTGACCGAGGATTACAGCAATCACGCCACCCGCGCGGCGGCACGCCGGCTGCTCAACGGTGGCGAGCGACCCACCGCCGTGGCTTTGACCGGCGATATTCTGGGCCTCGGCCTCACCACCGAATGCCGTGCCCACGGCTTCGACGTCCCACACGACCTGTCGATCATCGGCTGCGGCGACACCAATATGGGCGAGTATGTCGACCCACCTTTGACGACGGTGCGCATGCCTTTCGTCGACATGGGCAGAACCGCCGCGCGCCATCTGTTGGCGCTGATTTCAGGCGAGCGGCCGCCCAAGCTCACCGTCCTGCCTTATGAACTGATCATCCGACAGTCAGCGATGGCGCCGGCGAAATTAAAACGCCCACGCCTCAAACAAGCCTAACGCTGTACATCCCCAATGAATTATGATTCTGGAATCGGCTGGCGCCGGAGCCAATGGTTCCGCGCACATGCAGGTCAGAACCATCGTGGGAGGGGAGATGACCAAGGGATACGACTATATCGTCGTCGGCGGAGGCTCGGCCGGCTGCGTGCTTGCCAATCGTCTGTCGGCCAATCCCGCAGCGCAGGTTCTGCTGATCGAAGCAGGCAGCCGCGATTGGAACCCGCTCATTCACGTGCCGCTGATGACCGCCTATTTCATGCAGTCGCGTTTTCACAACTGGGCCTATCAGACCGAGCCGGAACCAGGCCTCGGCGGACGCCGCATCGCCTGGCCGCGCGGCCGCGTACTTGGCGGCTCCTCCTCCATCAACGGCATGGTCTACACCCGCGGCAATCGCGGCGATTATGATCACTGGGCACAGCTTGGTCTACGCGACTGGTCCTATGAACGCGTGCTGCCTTTCTTCAAACGGTCGGAAAATTTCGCCGACGGCGCCAACGATTATCACGGCAGCGGCGGCGAACTGCCGGTGACGCGGTCGCAGATCCCCTATGTCCTCTACGACGCTTTCGTCGAAGCCGGCGTGCAGGCGGGCTTCAAGCGCAATCCCGATTTCAACGGCGAACAGCAGGAAGGCTTCGGCCGCTATCACTTCACCATCCGCGACGGCAAGCGCATGAGCACGGCGCGCTCGTTCATCACGCCGATCCTCGCCCGCCCCAACCTCACCGTGCTGACCCATGCGCATATCCTGCGCGTCATCATCGCCAAAGGCCGCGCCACCGGCATCGAGGTGAAAGTCGGCCGCCACAAATACGCGATCGCCGCCGCGCGCGAGATCGTTCTGTCCTGCGGCGCCATCACCTCGCCGACCGTGCTGATGCACTCAGGCATCGGTGCCGCCGACGAACTGCGCCAGCATGGCATCAACGCCGTGGTCGACCTGCCCGCCGTAGGCAAAAATTTGCAAGATCATCTCACCGTGCGCGTGTCCCATGCCTGCGAGAAGCCGGATTCCCTCTACGATCTGCGTCGCATCGATCGCGCCGGCTTCGCCGTGCTGCGCAATATTCTCACTGGCAAGGGGCCGGCCTCCGCCTGGCCGCTTGAAGGCGGCGCCTTCTTGAAATCGCGGCCTGATGTCTCCGAGCCCGATCTGCAAGTCCATTTCTTCCCCGGCATTCCAGTGACGACGGGTCCGCGCATTCCCTTCCGCAAGCCAGCGCCCGGCGTGCACGACGGCTATGGCTTCACCGGCACGATCTGTCAGCTGCGCCCCGAAAGCCGTGGCGACATCGCATTGCGCAGCGCCGACCCGTTCGCGCCGCCGGTCATTCGCGCCAATTATCTCGCCGCCGCCGCCGATCGCGAGACCATGCGCGCCGGCGTGAAGATATTGCGCGACGTGCTGGCGCAGAACGCCTTTGCCAAGATGAACAGCCGCGAAATCGCGCCGGGTCCCGCGGTCAACACAGATAGCGAGATCGATGCCTTTGTCGTGGCCAATGCCGGCACGGTCTATCATCCAGTCGGCACCTGCCGCATGGGGATCGATGAGGCCTCGGTGGTTGACGAGCAATTGCGCGTGCGTGGTGTCGAGGGCCTGCGCGTCTCCGACGCCTCGATCATGCCGACCCTGGTCAGCGCCAACACCAATGCGCCGACCATCATGATTGCCGAAAAGACGGCGAATTATATGCTGAACGTGGTGTGATCACTTCAATCGATGATGCAGCAGGCGGGTCGCACCTATGTAAGGTGTGACACGACGAAAGACGTATTCTCCAAATTGCAAAGCCGCATGTGAGACGGTGATTGACCCCGCCTCATGCCTGGCTAGACTTGCCCCCACGGCGCCAGGCCATGCAATGGCCATTCGGTTGGAGGGGTTTGACCGGATCGGGCGCGCATGAGGAGGGATGAATGAGACGCATTGCGCTCGCATTGGCGGTGGCAGGCTGCGCCATCGCACCGGCTATGGCTCAGGACAAACAAGTCAATTTGAAAGTGTCATTGTGGGTGCCGACCGCGCATCCGCTCTATCCGTCGACCAAGGCCTGGACGGAATCGATGGAGAAAGCCTCCAACGGCACAATCAAGGCCACGCTCTTTCCGGCCGAACAGCTCGGCAAGGCCTTCGACCATTACGACATGGCGCGTGATGGTATCGCCGACGTGACCTACATCAATCCTGGTTACCAGCCCGGCCGCTTCCCGGTCATCGCGGTTGGCCAGATTCCGTTCACCTTCGCCGACGCCGGTAAGGGCACGGCGGCACTCGACCAATGGTATCGCAAATATGCGCCGGCCGAGATGAAGGACACGAAGTTCTGCTTCGCCTTCATGCACGATCCAGGTTCCCTGCACAGCCGCAAGAAGGTGACGGTGCCCGGCGACATCAAGGGCATGAAGATCCGCCCGTCGCACAGCACCACCGCCGAACTGGTGACCATGCTTGGCGGAACCAATGTGCAGGCTTCGGCGCCGGAAGCGCGCGACATGCTGGAGCGCGGCGTTGCCGACGCCATCTTCTTCCCGTGGGGATCGATGTTCCTCTTCGGTGTCGAGAAGCATATCAAATACTCGATCGACGCGCCGCTCTACACCACCATGTTCACCTACAACATCAACCGCCGTACCTATGACAATATGTCGGCGGCGCAGAAGAAGGTGATCGACGACCATTGCACCACCGAATGGGCGGTGAAATTCGCCGAAGCCTGGGGCAAGTTCGAGCATGACGGCATCGCCAAGATGAAGGCCTTGCCCGATCACGAAGTCTACAAGCTCACCGACGCCCAGCTCGCCGAATGGCGCAAGACCGTCGAACCGCTGACGCAGAAATGGGCCGACGGCGTGAAAAAAGCCGGCGTCGATCCGGACGTGGCGATGAAGGAGCTGAAAGACTCCATCGCCCGCAACAACGCCGGCCTCTAAGCCCATCCTTCCAAACGGCGGCCGACAACGGCCGCCGTTTTCACGATCTTTGGCGGGGTGCGCCTTTGCGTAAATTCATGGATGGGTTCATCGACACGATTGAATGGATCGCGGCCATTTTCGTCGCCTGTGTCGTCACCCTGATCTTCGTCGGCGTCATGCTGCGCTACTTCTTCGCCACGTCGATCCCCGATGGCTACGACCTCGGCCGCATGCTGCTTGGTATCCTGATCTTCTGGGGCATCGCCGCCACCAGTTATCGCGGCACCCACATCACGGTCGATCTCGTCTGGAGCGCCGCCAATAAAAGCTGGAAGCGCTATATCGATATTTTCGCCACGCTGGTCCTGCTCTTCGTCGTCACCGTACAGACCTACACTTTGTTCGACAAAGTGGTCGATACCTATCGCTCCAATGTCCTGACCTTCGATCTCAATCTGCCGACGTGGCCGTTCTTCGCACTTGCTTGGGTCGGCGATGTCAGCGCGGTTCTGCTGATCGCCATCCGCACCTATCGGCTGATCTTCCATCCCGACGAAATCCACGATGAAACCGAACTGAAAGTGGCGGACTGATCGCATGAGCACCGACGCCGTCGCCGTCATCGGCTTTGTCTCCCTTTTCATCCTCATGTTGCTGCGCGTGCCCGTCGGCATGGCCATGGGCCTCGTCGGCGTCGCCGGCTTCGGCTATCTCACCAATTACGAGACGGCGCTGAAACTCATCGGCCAAACGTCGATGCGCACGGTGACCGACTATTCCTTCGGCATCATTCCGATGTTCCTGCTGATGGGATCCTTCGTCTCCCATGCCGGCATCAGTCGCGAACTGTTCCGCGCCGCCAATGCCTTCGTCGGTCATTGGCGCGGCGGCCTTGGCGTCGCCACCATCGCCGCCTGCGGCGGCTTCTCGGCCATCTGCGGTTCCTCGGTCGCCACCGCCGCCACCTTTTCCGCCGTCGCCTATCCGGAAATGCGCCGGCACAATTATCCCAAAAGCTTCGCCGCTGGCGTCATCGCCGCAGGCGGCACGCTCGGCATCATGATCCCGCCGTCCACGGTGCTCGCGGTCTACGGCATCATCACCCAACAGGACATCGGCAAGCTGTTCATCGCCGGCATCATTCCCGGCATTTTCGAAGTCTTCGTTTTGATCGCCACGGTCGTGTTGATCGGCTATCTCAAACCCGGTTTTCTCCCCATCGTGCGACAGACCGATTGGAAGGAGAGATTGGCGGCGCTGCGCGATGTCTGGGCGCCCTTGCTGTTGTTCATCTTCGTCATCGGCGGCCTCTATGGCGGTCTGTTCACGGCGACGGAAGCCGGCGGCATGGGCGCTGGTGGCGCCTTCATCATCGGCTTCCTGCGCGGCCGCTTGGGACGCACCGAGATCAAGAAATCGCTGCTGGAAGCCACGCGCACCTCAGCCGCCGTCTTTACCATCCTCATCGGCGCGCTGCTCTTTGGCTATTTCCTCACCATTACCCAGACGCCGCAGAAGGTGACGGAATTCCTCACCAGCCTCGGCCTCGGCAGCTATGGCGTGCTGATTCTCATTCTCCTGATGTATCTCGTCCTCGGCTGCCTGATGGACGCCATGGCGATGATCATCCTCACCGTGCCCATCGTCTTCCCGGTGATCATCCAGCTCGGCTTCGACCCGATCTGGTTCGGCGTTATCATCGTCATGACGGTCGAGATCGGGCTCATCCATCCGCCCGTCGGCATGAATGTCTTCGTCATCAAGAGCATGGTGCCGGAACTCGATTTCACCACCATCTTCAAGGGCGTCCTGCCGTTCCTGCTCGCCTTGATCTTCACGCTGATCATCATCGTCGCCTTCCCGCAGATGGCGACATTCCTGCCGTCGCGCATGTGAGAACCCTGATGACGATCGATATCAGCCTCGAACATGTCTGTGACATCAGCGTCGAAGTCGCCAAGCCGCTCGAGATCGGCGACACGGGCCTCGGCGAACGGCGCGTCATCGATATTACGGGCGGCCGTATCAGCGGCCCGCGCCTCAACGGCCGTGTGCGGCCAGGCGCCGATTTCCAGATCATCCGGCCGAACGGGCTCACGGTGCTGCACGCCCGCTATGTCATCGAGGCCGACGACGGCGCCCTCATCTATATCGAGAACGACGGCATCCGCTTCGGCCCCAAGGACGCGCTCGACAAGATCAAGCGCGGCGAACCTGTCGATCCGGCGCTGATCTATTTCCGTTCGGTGCCGCGCTTCGAAACGGCGAGCCCGGCGCATGCCTGGCTGATGCACTCTATCTTCGTCTGCTCAGGCGTGCGCACGCCTAAGACCGTGGAACTGAGCGTGTATCGGGTGGCGTGAGGAAATTTGTCAACTTTAGTTGACAAAATACCATAATCCGTCTACTATAGTTGACATGATCGAGGTTCGCCAAACCGCTGCCTTCGCCGCTTGGCTAGAGAGCCTGCGCGATCTCAACGCCAAAGCTCGCATTCTCGTCCGGATCAAGCGGCTGGAAATCGGCAACCCTGGAGATGTGAAGCCCGTTGGTGAAGGCGTCAGCGAAATGCGGATCGATTATGGCCCTGGCTATCGGGTCTATTTCGTACGGCACGGCAACACGATCATCGTATTGCTCTGTGGCGGTGATAAGCGATCGCAAACGCGAGATATTGCTGCGGCGAAGACCATGGCCAAGGAATTGTGACGATGCCCCTCGAAACAAAAAAATTTAATATCCAGGAGCACCTGCGAACCCCGCAGGAGCAGGCCGCCTATATTGATGCAGCGCTCGAAGACGGCGATGCCTCGGTGATCGCATCCGCCCTCGGCGACATCGCGCGTGCGCGCGGTGTTGGGAAGTTCGCCGAGGAAATCGGTGTCACCCGCGCGGCGATCTACAAAACCTTTGTGCCGGGCGGCAATCCAACTTTGGAAACACTCACCAAGGCGACAAAAGCACTTGGACTGCGGCTCACTGTGAAGCCCGCCGCATAAGGAGTTTCGCATGCTTGACCACATCGGCTTCACCGTCAGCGATTTCGCCGCCGCCAAGACGTTTTATGCCAAGGCCCTGGCGCCACTTCATCTCAGCCTGCTCATGGAAGTGACGAAGGAACAGACCGGCGCCGACGAACACGCTGGTTTCGGCCGCGACAACAAACCCTTCTTCTGGATTGGCACCGGCAACAAGGCCAAGGGCGGCGTCCATGTCGCTTTCACCGCTGGAACCCGCCAGCAGGTCGACGCCTTTTATGCCGCAGCACTTGCCGCCGGCGGCCGCGACAACGGCCGGCCAGACCTGCGGCCGCACTATCACCCTCATTATTATGGCGCTTTCGTCCTCGACGCGGACGGCAACAATATCGAAGCCGTCTGTCACGCCCCGCACGGATAATAAGAAAACCGCTCCCGTCTTGACGCCGTCACGATCGAGGCGTACCTCCCGCGACGGGACACCTCCCCCCAACGGGAGGCGCCCATCTGTAAGGATGGAGATCAAGATGAGCATAAGCATCCCCGGCCGTAAGCCGGCCAACCCCAATTTTTCCTCCGGCCCGTGCGCCAAGCGCCCCGGATGGGCTCTCGAAAATCTGATCGACGCGCCGCTCGGCCGCTCGCACCGCGCCAAGGTCGGCAAGGCCAAGCTGCGGCTTGCCATCGATCTCACCCGTGAAATTCTGCAGGTGCCGGCCGATTATCGCATCGGCATCGTGCCCGCCTCCGACACCGGCGCCGTCGAAATGGCCCTGTGGTCGCTGCTCGGCGCCCGCGGCGTCGACATGCTGGCTTGGGAAAGCTTCGGCGAAGGCTGGGTGACGGATGTCGTCAAGCAGTTGAAGCTCAAGGATGCCCGCATCCTCAAAGCGCCCTATGGCGAACTGCCCGACCTCAAGACCGTCAATTTCGACAATGACGTGGTCTTCACCTGGAACGGCACCACCTCTGGCGTGCGCGTTCCCAACGCCGACTGGATTCCGGCCGACCGCAAAGGCCTGACCATCTGCGACGCCACCTCCGCCTGTTTCGCCCAGCGCCTCGACTATTCGAAGCTCGATGTCGTCACCTTCTCCTGGCAGAAGGTGCTCGGCGGTGAAGCCGCGCACGGCATGATCATCCTGTCGCCGCGCGCCGTCGAGCGGCTGACGACCTATGCTCCGGCCTGGCCGCTGCCGAAAATCTTCCGCATGACCAATGGCGGCAAGCTGATCGAAGGCATTTTCGTCGGCGACACCATCAACACGCCGTCCATGCTCTGCGTCGAGGACTATATCGATGCGCTGCAATGGTCGAAGCTGCTCGGCGGTCTCGACGCTCTGGTCGGCCGCGCCGATTCGAACGTGAAGGTGCTGGCCGATTGGGTGGCCAAGACGCCGTGGGTGGATTTCCTCGCCAAGTCGGCGGACATCCGCTCCAACACCAGCGTCTGCCTGAAAGTCGTCGATCCGGCGGTGACCGCTCTCGCCCCCGAGGCGCAGGCGGCGTTCGTCAAGGAAATGGTCGCCCTCATCGAGAAGGAAAAGGCGGCTTACGACATCGACGGCTACCGCGATGCGCCTCCGGGCCTGCGCGTGTGGTGCGGCGCCACGGTCGAATCCCAAGACGTGGCGGTGCTGACCGAATGGCTCGACTGGGCCTTCGCCCAGGCACACGCCAAGGTCGCCAATCCGGTTTGATTCCGTTCCGGATGGGCCTGCCCATCCGGATACCTTTCGCGCAGGCCGCAAAGCGGCCGCGCATTTCCCCATTCATCGTGAGGACTTCACCATGGCTCCACGCGTCCTGATTTCCGATGCGCTTTCCCCCGCCGCCGTCCAGATCTTCAAGGATCAGGGCGTCGAAACCGATTTCCAGCCGAACCTCGGCAAGGACAAAGACAAGCTCGCCGAGATCATCGGCAACTATGATGGCCTCGCCATCCGCTCCAACACCAAGGTCACCGCCAAACTGCTGGAAAAGGCGACCCGCCTGAAGGTGATCGGCCGCGCCGGCATCGGCGTCGACAATGTCGACATTCCCGCCGCCACCGCCAAGGGCATCATCGTGATGAACACGCCCTTCGGCAATTCGATCACCACGGCGGAACATGCCATTGCCATGATGTTCGCCATCGCCCGCGAAATCCCCGCTGCCGACGCCTCGACCCAGGCCGGCAAGTGGGAAAAGAACCGCTTCATGGGCGTTGAAATCACCGCCAAGACGCTTGGCATCATCGGCTGCGGCAACATCGGCTCGATCGTCGCCACGAGAGCCAATGGCCTGCAGATGCGCGTCATTGCGTTCGATCCCTTCCTGACGCCGGAACGCGCCAAGGAACTGGGCGTCGAGAAGGTCGAACTCGACGACCTGCTCGCCCGCGCCGATTTCATCACCCTGCACACGCCGCTGACGCCGCAGACCAAGGGCATCATCTCGGCCGAAAACCTCGCCAAGACCAAGAAGGGCGTGCGCATCGTCAACTGCGCCCGTGGCGAACTGATCGACGAGAACGCCGTGCGCGCCGCGCTCGAATCCGGCCAGGTCGCGGCCGGCGCCTTCGACGTGTTCGCGGAAGAGCCGGCGACCAAGAACGTGCTGTTCGGTCTGCCCAATGTCGTGTGCACGCCGCATCTCGGCGCCTCGACCACGGAAGCGCAGGAAAACGTTGCGCTGCAAGTGGCCGAGCAGATGTCCGACTATCTGATGCGCGGCGCCATCACCAATGCGCTGAACTTCCCGTCGATCACCGCCGCCGAAGCGCCGAAGCTGACGCCCTTCGTGGCGCTCGCCGAGAAGCTCGGCTCCTTCGCCGGCCAGCTCACCGACAGCGAAGTGCGCAAGATCACCATCACCTATGAAGGCAATGTCGCCGAACTGAAGACCAAGGCGCTCACCGCCGCCGCCATCGCCGGCTTCCTGCGGCCGATGCTGTCGGACGTGAACGTCGTCTCGGCGCCGATCGTCGCCAAGGAGCGCGGCATCGTCATCGACGAAGTGACCCGCGCCGCCGAAGGCGACTACGAATCGCTGATCACCTTCTCGGTGACCACCGACAAGCAGGAACGCGCCGTCGCCGGCACCGTCTTCCAGGACGGCAAGCCGCGCATCCTGTCGATCAAGGGCATCAAGGTCGACGCCGAATTCGCGCCGACGATGATCTACATCACCAACGACGATAAGCCGGGCTTCATCGGCCGCTTCGCCGGTGAACTGGGCGACGCCAAGGTCAACATCGCCACCTTCGCGCTCGGCCGCGACAAGCCGGGCGGGTCGGCCATCGCTTTGGTCGAGGTGGACGGCGACGTGCCGCCGGCGACCCTCGACAAGATCCAGGCCCTGCCGGGCGTGAAGCAGGCCAAGACCATCCGGTTCTGATCACGGCTCTATTCCAGAGGTTTCAGGCCCCGGCTCTCACCAGAGCCGGGGTCTTTTGATTTGGAGACGAGGCGTTTTTCGCCCCAAAACCCTATAGGCTAAGGCCCGAACGAATCGGGCAACGGGCATGATCGGCAAGCTCAAGGGTCTCATCGACAGTTACGGCGAGGATTTCGTCATCCTCGACGTCAATGGCGTCGGCTATGTGGTGCAGTGTTCGAGCCGGACCCTGCAAAACCTGCCCCGGGTCGGCGAGGCAGCGGCGCTCGCCATCGAAACCCAGGTGCGCGAGGACGCGATCCGCCTGTTCGGCTTCATCTCCGACGGCGAGCGCGACTGGTTTCGCCTTTTGCAAACCGTCCAGGGCGTCGGCGCCAAGGTGGCGCTCGCCATCCTCGGCATTCTAAGCCCCGGCGAACTGGCGACCGCGCTTGGCACCCAGGATAAAGCCATGGTCGCCCGCGCCCCCGGCGTCGGCCCGAAACTCGCCGCCCGCATCGTCGCCGAATTGAAGGACAAAGCCCCGGTCTTCGGCCATGTCGACCCGGCAGTGGCCAGGCTCTCCGGCACCGACGAGGCCGCGAACACGCCCAAACCGATCCAGGATGCCATTTCCGCTCTCGTCAATCTCGGCTATGGCCGCCCCCAGGCGGCCGTTGCCGTCGCCGCCAGCGTCAAGGCCTTGGGCGAAGGGGCGGAAACCAGCGCCCTGATCCGCCGGGGCTTGAAGGAACTGGCGCAGTAACTCTTATGGATTGAAGGAACAGCACGCTGACCACCCCGCCCCGCCGCCTCATCTCGCCGGAAAAGCGCGACGACGACACGGATGCCTCGATCCGGCCCTTGTCGCTTGACGACTTCACCGGCCAGGAAGCGGCCCGCAAGAATCTGCGCGTCTTCATCGAAGCAGCCAAGGCGCGCGGCGAAGCGCTCGACCATGTGCTGTTCGTGGGTCCGCCGGGCCTCGGCAAGACGACGCTCGCGCAGATCGTCGCCCGCGAACTTGGCGTCAACTTCCGCTCGACCTCTGGCCCGGTGATCGCCAAGGCCGGCGATCTCGCCGCGCAGCTCACCAATCTCGAAGAACGCGACGTGCTATTCATTGACGAGATTCATCGGCTCAACCCGGCCGTCGAGGAAATTCTTTATCCAGCGATGGAGGATTTTCAGCTCGATCTCATCATCGGCGAGGGACCGGCGGCGCGTTCAGTCAAAATCGACCTGTCGAAATTCACCCTCGTCGGCGCCACCACCCGCGCCGGCCTGCTCACCACGCCGCTGCGCGATCGCTTCGGCATTCCGGTACGGCTCAATTTCTACACGGTGCCGGAGCTTGAAAGCATCGTGCGCCGTGGCGCCCGCGTGCTTGGCATGAATATGAGCGAGGACGGCGCCAATGAGATCGCGCGGCGCGCACGCGGCACGCCGCGCATCGCCGGGCGCCTGCTGCGCCGGGTGCGCGACTTCGCCATCGTCGACAATGAGGTCGTGGTGAACCGCGCCGTCGCCGACCGCGCCCTCAGCCTGCTCGATGTCGATGCCATCGGCCTCGATCAGATGGATCGGCGCTATCTGACGCTCATTGCCGAAAATTTCGGCGGCGGGCCGGTGGGGGTCGAAACAATAGCCGCCGCCCTGTCGGAGCCGCGCGACGCCATCGAAGACATCATCGAGCCCTATTTGCTGCAACAGGGTTTCCTGCAACGCACGCCGCGCGGCCGCCTGCTCACCGCCAACGCCTTCAAACATTTGGGACTTGCCGAGCCGAAACGGGAGGTGCCGCAATTTGGCCTGTTTGACGATGAAGAAGACTGAACTGCTTTTCCGCCCTGCCGCCGGCTCCGGAGCTTGATGGTCACTCGCCGCGCTTTCCTTCGTCTCCTCTCCGGCCTCGTCGCGGCCGGTGCCGCGACATCCGCTTACGGCATCGTCATCGAACCGCTGTATCGGCTGCAGGTGACGCGCTATGCGCTCAAACCCCGCAACTGGCCGGCCGATCTCCATCTGCGTCTCGCTATCGTCGCCGACATCCACGCCTGTTCGCCTTGGATGACTGCTGAACGCGTCGCCGGCATCGTCGCGCGCACCAATGCGGTGAATGCCGACATGATCCTGCTGCTCGGTGATTATATCGCCGGCCACAAATACCAGACGCCGATCCCGCCGCAGGAATGGGCGCAGGCCCTGCAAACCTTGTCGGCGCCGTTGGGCGTGCATGCGGTGCTCGGCAATCACGACTGGTGGCAAGACAGGGCCGCGATGCGCCGCGGCAAGGGACCGACCATCGCCGGCAAGGCCCTTGAAGATGTCGGCATCAAGGTCTTCGAAAACGAAGTCGCGCGTTTCGAGAAGGACGGCAAGCCGTTCTGGCTCGCCGGCCTCGGCGACCAGATCGCTTTCGTGCCGCAGCGCGGCTGGCGCGATCCCCATCACGGCATCGACAATCTGCCCGCCACCCTGGCTCAAGTCACCGACGATGCGCCGATCATCCTGATGGCGCATGAACCGGATATCTTCCCCAACGTGCCGGATCGTGTCTCGCTGACGCTCTCCGGCCACACCCACGGCGGCCAGGTACGCATCTTCGGCTATGCGCCGGTCGTGCCCTCGCATTATGGTCGGCGCTTCGTTTACGGCCATGTCAACGAAGGCGGCCGCGATCTCATCATCTCCGGCGGCCTCGGCTGTTCGATCTTTCCCGTACGCATCGGCGCGCCGCCCGAAATCGTCGTCGTCGATCTCGGCCAACCGAAGCAACCTCTCACCACATCGAAAGCATGAGCGAACCTTCGCCCCATCTTCTCTCGGTCCGCGTCTATTACGAAGACACCGATTTCTCCGGCGCCGTCTATCACGCCAATTATCTGCGCTTCATGGAGCGCGGCCGCACCGAATATCTGCGCCAGGCCGGCATTCATCAGCATGAAGTCTTCGCCGGCCAGCATGGCGAAGCCTTTGGCTTCGTCGTCCATCGCATGAACATCGAATTCCGCCGCCCGGCGCGCATGGACGATCTTTTGACGATCGAGACGACGGCGCGCGAAATTCGCGGCGCCGCCATCGATCTCTTCCAACGGGTGTTGCGCGGCGACGACGTGCTCGCCACCGCCGATGTCCGCGTCGCCTGCGTGATCAACGGCCGCGCCGCCCGCCTGCCGGCCTCGGTGCGCGAACGCCTCGCGTAGCGTGCGTTGACGCACAGCACGGCGCGAACGGCCTTGTTCTTCGCACTGCAATGCGACCAACGCCCAATCACGTCGTTTTACCGCCGTGAATTCAACGTAATTCTTGGCAGAAATCCCACCGCCGCCGGGGCCGGCTGCTCACCTTCACGCCCCATTGGGAGACACCCATGCCGTCGCGACCGCAGATCATCGCCCTCGCCGCTGCCTCCACATCATCCTTTCGCAAAAGCACCATTCTCTCAATCGTTTCCTTGCCCGCTCTGCTCGCAGCTGCACCGGCCTTTGCCGCCTCTTTTGACGCGACATCCAAGATTGACGCGGTCACCGTTTATCCCGACGCCGCCAGCATCATTCGCCACGCCAGCATCGAACTGCCGGCCGGCACGCACACCCTGGTGTTTCGCGGCCTGCCGATGAATCTCGATCCCGCATCGCTGCGCATCGAAGGCGAGTCCGACGGCAAACTGTCGATCGGCTCGGTCGAATCGCGCGTCGCCCCGGCCGACAATGCGCAAGCCGATTCCGCCATCGCCGAACAATTGCGCAAGCTGCGCAGCGATCGCGACATCAAACAGACGATGATCGACACGCTCGGTGCCAAGCGCGACATGATCAACCGCTATGCACAGGCCTCGCCGGAGAAGCTGGGCGAAGACAGCGCGCCGCTCGACATCGAGAAATGGAATGCCGCCTGGGACGTGGTCGGCAGCGCCATGGGCAAGATCAATGAAGAATTGCGCGTTGCGCGCAACGATCTGCGCGACCTCGACGACAAGATCAAAGCGGTCGAAAATTCGACCCGCGCGCCTGATAACCGCACCCGGCCACTGCGCGAAGTGACCGTCGAACTCGAAGCCGGCAGCGCGCTGAAAGGCAAAATGATTCTCACCTACCGCGTCAACGGCGCGAGCTGGCGCCCCCTCTATGATGCGCAACTCACCACCGACGCGAAGGGCGGCAAGGCGACGCTCGACCTCGTGCGCCGCGCATTGATCTCGCAACGCACCGGCGAGGATTGGAAAGGCGTGACCCTTTCGGTCTCGACCGCGCGGGTCAATCGCGGCACGCAGGCGCCCGACATGCAGACCCAGCGCCTCGCCTTCTGGGAACCGCCCGTGGTCATGTCGTCGCGCCCGAGCGCACCCGCGCCACGCGCCACACTGAATGCCCCGGTCCAGGCCGAGGCCGTGCAGCAATCGGCGGACGAAGCGCGTTTCAGGAAAAAGGCCGAGGAAGTGGAGTCCAATCTCGACACCGGTGCTTTCGAAGCCGCCTTCCGCGTGCCGGGCCGTATCGACATTCAAGGCGACGGCAGCCAGCGTTCGCTGCGCATCGCCAGCAAGTCGGTCGCCGCCGACGTGCTGATCCGCGCCACGCCAGCGCTCGACCAGAGCGCCTATCTCGATGTCAGTTTCGTCAACGAAGACGAAGCACCGCTCCTGCCCGGTGAAGTGGCTTTACAGCGCGATGGGGCCTTTGTCGGACGCGGCCAGTTCGGTTTGATCGCTCAAGGGGAAACGACACGCCTCGGCTTCGGCATCGACGATCGGGTCAAGGTCTCGCGCGTGCCGGTGCGCCGGCGCGAGAACGAACCCACCTGGCTCGGCTCGACCAAGGTGGAGACCCGCGAATTCCGCACCGTGGTAAAGAACCTGCATGACTTCCCCATCAAGGTCAGCGTCATCGATCAGATCCCGATTTCGGAGAATTCGGCCATCGTCATCGACCAACTGCCGGCGACGACACCGCCCACCGACAAGATCGTCGAGGACCGGCGCGGCGTGATGGGCTGGACCTTCGATCTGGCGCCCGCCGCCAGCAAGGAGATCAAACTGGCCTATCGCATGAAGTGGCCGGCCGACCGCGCCGTGGCCTTCGAAACCGTGCCCAACACACCGGGCCAATCCAAATCCATGCGCTAGCCGCATTCCACATAGGAACAGCGATGAAAGCCGGGGCCCTTGCAGGCCCCGGCTTTTTGTCCGTAGATTTCCGCCGGTTTCATTGTGGGGATGAGGACACTGCTGAATGAGTGCCGAGACCACCGTCAAGAATCTGCTCGCGATCGCCGGCATCGAAGTCAATGGCAACAAACCCTGGGACATCAAGGTTAAGGACGATCGGGTCTATGCCCGGGCCGTCGCGCAAGGATCGCTCGGCTTCGGCGAATCCTACATGGACGGCTGGTGGGATTGCGAAAAGCTCGATCAACTGTTCGATCGGCTCGTCGGCTCACGCCTGTCCGAGAAGATCCCCTTTAATTTCAAGACCGCTTGGCTGGTTCTGATCTCCAAGATCCAGAACCGGCAGAATATGAAGCGCGCCTTCATCGCCGCCGACGTGCACTATGATCTACCCGTCGAGATTTTCGAAGCGACGTTCGACCGGCGCCTCACCGGCAGCTGCGGCTATTGGAAAGAAGCTAAGGACCTCGACGCCTGCCAAGACGCCAAGCTCGATCTGATCTGCCGCAAGATCGGCCTCAAGCCAGGCCAGCGCGTCTTCGACATCGGCTGCGGTTGGGGCGCCTTCATGGGCTTCGCGGCGGAAAAATACGGCGCGCACTGCGAAGGCGTCACCGTGTCGAAGGAGCAGGTGGCCTATGCGATGAACCGCTACGCCAACCTGCCGGTCAAATCGACCTTGATGGACTATCGCAATGCGACGGGCGGGCCTTACGACCATCTCGTCTCGATGGGCATGTTCGAACATGTCGGCTCGAAAAACTATCGCACATATTTCGAGACCGCGCGCCGCCTGATCAAGGAAGACGGCCTGTTCTGCCTGCACACGATCTGGGGCAACGAGCCGCAGCCGGCGATCGATCCCTGGATCGACAAATACATCTTCCCCAATGGCGTGCTGCCGACCGTCGGCCAGGTAACGAGCGCCGTGCATCAGCTCTTCGTCGTCGAGGACGTGCACAATTTCGGCCCCTATTACGACTTGACCCTGATGGCCTGGAACGAGAAGTTTCAGAGCAACCGCGCCGAGATGGCACGCAAGCATGGCGAACGCTTCTGCCGCATGTGGGAATACTACCTGCTGTGCTGCGCCGGCGGTTTCCGCTCGCGCGAGATCAGCGTCGGTCAGTTCGTGCTGTCGCCGCGCGGCGTACGCGACGGTTATACGACGGTGCGCTGATGCGCACTGGGGGTTTCAGGAATGAGTGACGTTCCAAGCTTGGACGACATACGCGCCGCCGAGCGCGTATACGGCCGGCCATTCCGCCGACCCCGTTTTTGCATTCGCGCACTTTGTCCGAAATCCTCGGCTGCGAACTATGGCTGAAGTTCGAGAATCTCAATTTCACCGCGTCGTTCAAGGAACGCGGTGCCTTGAACAAGCTCCTGCAATTGACGCCGCAAGAACGCGAACGCGGCGTCATCGCCGTTTCCGCCGGCAATCACGCCCTGGGGCTTGCCTATCACGCGCGCCGCGTCGGCGTGAAAGCGGTGATCGTCATGCCCGAGACGACACCGGCCGTGAAAGTGATGGGCGTGCGCGACTGTGGTGCCGAAGTCATTCTCTCCGGCAAGACGTTCGCCGATGCGGCCGAACGTCTGCCCGATTTGATCGCCGAGCGCGGTCTCGTGCTGGTTCATCCATTCGATGATGACGCCGTCATCGCCGGCCAGGGCACGGTCGGCCTGGAAATGCTGGTGCAAATCTCGGCCGCCGGTGCGCCGCCGCTCGATATGCTCGTCATCCCCGTCGGCGGCGGCGGCCTCATCGGCGGCATCGCCACCGCTGTGAAAGCCCTGCAACCCAACATTAAGATCATCGGCGTCCAGACCGAGCTTTATTCCGGCATGGCGCAGGTGCTCGATGCGGCAAGAACCGCCAGCGCCGGCGGGCCATCCCTGGCCGAAGGCATCGCGGTGAAGGAGCCCGGTCTTCTGACGCGCGAAATCGTCCGCCGTCATGTCGACGATATGCTTGTCGTGCCGGAACCGAAGATCGAGGACGCGGTGGTCATGCTGCTCGAAGTGGAGAAGACCTTGACGGAAGGCGCCGGCGCCGCCGGTGTCGCCGCGATCAGCGCCTATCCCGATCGGTTCAGGGGCAAGAAAGTCGGCACAGTGCTATGTGGCGGCAACATCGACCTGCAATTGCTGTCGACGATCCTGCACCGCTCGCTGGTGCGGCGCGGGCGCCTCGTCCGCCTCACCGTAACGACCTTGGATGCCGCCGGCCAACTCGCCGACATCGCCGCGATCATCGCCCGCCACGGCGGCAATATCGTCGAGGTCTGGCACGATCGCACCTACGGCTCGCCGCTGGCCAAGACCACGGCGATCGACATCGAATTCGAACTGCAAAGCCCGCAGGCGCGGCAGTTGATCGAAGCCGATCTCGGAGCCCACGGCATGGGCGTGGTCTGGCGACACAACCCGGCGTAACAGGCCTGGGTGTCATCCCGGACACTTGCGCAGCAAGTGATCCGGGATCCAGGGGCGTGTGACGAATATTGCGCATTTGATGCGTTGAAAAACGTAGCGCGATCGAAGACTCTACCACGCGTCCCTTGATCCCGGATCGCGCTCCGCGCGTCCGGGATGACACCGAGACCGCCCTACTGCTTCTCGATCTTCGCCAACGCGATATATTTGCCCCAGGCCTCAAGCTCCGAAGCGATGAGCTGACGCAGATCGTCGGGGCCGCCGGCCCAGGTCTCGGTGGCAAGCTTGCCCATGAACTCCTTCGTGTCCTGGCTGTTGGTGATCTCGGCGAACCAGCCCGACAATTTGTCGACAATGGGCTTGGGCGTGCCAGCCGGTACCACCGCGCCCCACCACGGCGTCAGGTTGAACGACGGAAAACCCGACTCGGCCAAAGTCGGCACCTTGGGTAAAGCGGAAGAACGTTCCGTCGACGTCACGCCGATCGGCTTGACGCGTCCGGCCTGCGCCATCCCCGCCACCCAGGTCGCGTCATAGGCGGCGAAATCGAACTCGTCGGCCAGCAGGCCGCGCATCGCATCGGCCACCGCATTGTAATTGATCCGCTCGATCTGCAATCCGGCCATCTGCGCATAGAGTTCGGCGGTGATGACGGCCGTATTGGTGCTGGCGCCATAGCGTGCCTTCGGGCCCTTCGACTTCAGCAAGGCGGTCAACTCCGCCACGCTGTTGACCGGCGAATCCGGCTTGACGATCATCACGAAGGGCACGCGGGCAAGGCGCGCCACCGGCTCGAAACTCTTGATCGGATCGAAAGCCACGTCCTTGAACAGATGCGGCGCCGAGGCCAAGGTGGCATTGCCCGGCGTGATCAGGATCGTATAGCCGTCCGGCTTGGAGGTGGCGGCGATCTGTGTCGCGATATTGCCCGCCGCGCCCGGCTTGTTGTCGACGACCACCGGCTGACCCGATAATTTCGACAGACGATCGCTGTAGAAACGCACGACGATATCGGCGCCCGAGCCCGGTCCGAAATTGCACAGCGAGCGAATGGCGCGATTGGGATAATCCTGTTGCGCCAGGGCCGGCCAAGCAGACGACCCAGCGGCCGACCCCAACAGCGCCAAGCCCGCAGCTTGGCCGAAATGCCGACGCGTGATGTCCATTTTTCCCTCCCGTTTTGGCGTTTTCTCCGCTCCGCCCACCGTCTCAGCGGGGCAGACGTGCGCTAAACGCAGTTTGGTTTGCAGCTAAACTGTGCCAAGAACCTCGCTTAGGTTCAAGAATGCCGATGAGGAAATTCGCCCACCATGTTGAGAGGCTTGCTCGCCGGGTGTTGGTCCAATCCCTGGCTGCTGATGCTGCTGACCACTTTGTCGTGGGCGAGCAATGTCATCCTTTCACGCCTGGCTGTCGGCGAACTCTCGCCCATGTTCTTCGCCGGCATGCGTTGGCCGATCGCCGCCGCCCTGCTGCTGCCCTTCGTCTGGCGCCCCTTCACCAGTGCCTTGCCGATCATGCGGCAGCGCTGGCTGTATCTGCTGCTGATGGGCGGCCTGGGCTTCACGGTCTTTAGCGCGCTCTTTTATGTGGCGGGCGCCTATACCACGGGCGTCAATTTCTCCATCCTGCTCGCGACGAACCCGGTTCTCACCGTCACCATTGCCTGGATCGCCTATCGCGCGCGCATGCCGCTCATCTTCCTGCTCGGCCTGGCGATGACCCTGCTCGGCGCGCTCCTCATCGCCACCCATGGCAATCTCGCCAGCCTCAAGGCGTTGCAGTTCAACCGTGGCGACCTGATCGTCCTGGCCGCCTGTTTCATCTATGCCTCGTTCACGGTGGCCTTGCGCGAACGCCCGCCCATGCACCCGCTGGCCTTTTTCATCGCGCTCTGCATCTCCGGCACTTTGGTCGGCCTCGTTCTGCTCTATGCCGAATGGCATCTCGGTCATTTCTTCTGGCCGACCACGAAAGGCTGGATGATCTTTCTCTATTCCATCGCCTTTCCCACCATTCTATCACAGGTATTCTATATCCGAAGTGTCGAGCTGATCGGCCCGCAGCGCACCGGCCTGTTCTACAATCTGGTGCCGGTCTTCGGCGCGCTGATGTCGGTCGTCGTGCTCGGCGAGCCCTTCGTCGCCTATCATGGCGCGGCTCTGGTGCTGGTGCTCGGCGGCATCGCCATCGCCGAAACCTTCCGCGCCAAGCCACAAAGCACGACGTAAACCACCATGGTGCTGCCGACCCGCCCCTTCACCAAAGCCGGTCAGTCCGCCTGGATCCTGCTGCTGCTCACCATGCTGTTCTGGGGTGGCGGCGTGCCGGTGTCGCGGCTGGCGGTGGGCGAAGTGTCGCCGATGACCATCGTCTGCGCCCGCTGGGCCATCGCGCTCACCCTGCTCTGGATCTTCGCGCCGAAAAAGGTCTGGGCCGAGGTCTATTCGCTGCGCTCGCGCTGGCGTTTTCTCCTGTTGATGGGCCTGGCGATGACGGCCTCCAACTCGCTCGTCTTCATCGGCGCGAAATATACGACCGGCATCAATCTGGCGATCCTGCAAGGCATCACTCCGGCGCTGGTGATCGCCGGCGCCTTTCTGGCCTATCGCGCCCGTGTCTCTCTCATCCAAGGCACCGGCGTGCTGATCACCATTCTTGGCGTGATCCTGGTAGCGACGAAGGGCGAGCCGCTGACCCTTCTCGAACTGCAATTCAATCGCGGCGACATCTATCAGTTGCTGTCGGCGGCGATCTACGCAGCTTACGTGGTCGCCCTGCGCAACCGGCCGGCAGTCTCGGCGCTGGCCGTCTTCACCGTCATCGCCGTCGTATCCTTCATCATCTCGATTCCGCTGATGACGATCGAAGTATTGACCGGTAATTCCTATCCGATGACCTGGACCGGTCTCGCGGCCCTGCTCTACATCGCGATCTTCGTCTCGATGGGCGGTCACATCTTCTTCATGCGCGCCGCCGAAATGCTCGGGCCAAGCCGCGCCGCCATGTTCCACAATCTGACGCCGGTGATCGGCGCCACCTTGTCGGTACTGGTGCTGGGCGAGGCGCTGCGGCCCTATCACATGCTGGCGATGGTGATGGTCATCGCCGGCATTTACATCGCCGAATCCTCGGCGATCCGCGCCAACCGCAGGAAGGCTGCGGCTGGGGAATAGTCATCACGCCTGATCGAGGCCGTAGAGCGAGTGCAGGGTGCGCACCGCCAGTTCCGTATAATCCTTGTCGATCAGCACCGAGAATTTGATCTCGCTGGTGGTGATGGCGCGGATGTTGATGCCCTTCTCGGAGAGCGCCCGGAACGCCTTGGCGGCAACACCCGCATGGGAGCGCATGCCCACGCCAATGGCTGAAATCTTCACCACGTCAGTCGCGCCCTGAACGCTGGCAAAACCGATGGTGCTCTTGGCCTGTTCCAGCACCGTCTGCGCTCGCTCATAGTCGGCCGCCGGCACGGTGAACGTCATGTCCGTGGTCGAATCTTCCGAGACGACCTGGATGATCATGTCGACATTGATATTGGCATCGGCGAGCGGACCGAAGATCGCTGCGGCCACGCCGGGCTTGTCGGCGACGCGGCGCAGGGTGATCTGGGCCTCGTCCCGCGAGAAGGCGATGCCGGTGACAACCTGCTGTTCCACGATTTCCTCCTCGTCACAAATCAGCGTGCCCGGCCGCGGCGCAGCCGGATCATCGAAAGACGACCGCACGAAGGTGCGCACGCCGTGCACCATGGCGATTTCAACCGAGCGCACCTGCAGGACCTTCGATCCCAGGGACGCCATTTCGAGCATTTCTTCGAACGATACCTTGTCGAGCTTGCGCGCCTTCGGCACGACGCGGGGATCGGTGGTGTAAACCCCGTCCACGTCCGTGTAGATGTCGCAGCGCTCCGCCTTGATCGCGGCGGCGATCGCCACCGCCGACGTATCGGAGCCGCCACGGCCCAAAGTGGTGATGCGGCCGCTGTCCGCGCTCACGCCCTGGAAGCCGGAGATGACGGCGACCTCACCCTTGGCGAAGCCGGCATCGAGCGCCACCGACGAAACATTGGTAATGCGGGCCGAGGCATGGGCATCCGACGTCTCGATCGGAATCTGCCAGCCCTGCCAGGAGCGCGCCTTGATGCCCATTTTGCTGAGCGTCAGCGCCAACAGGCCGGATGTCACCTGTTCGCCCGAAGCGACCACCGCATCATATTCGGCCTGATCATAGACCGGGTCGTTGGAGACCGATTCGGCCGCCTCGCGGCACCAGCCCACCAGTTCGTTGGTCTTGCCGGACATGGCCGAGACGACAACGGCCACCTGATAGCCGGCCTCCACCTCACGCTGCACATGCTTGGCGACGTTGCGGATGCGTTCAATATTGGCGACGGACGTGCCGCCGAATTTCATTACCAGACGGGCCATGATTGCCTGCATTAGCGTTTTGCAGTTTGACTTCGTCAAACGCACAAAGACGCGCCGAACTAAATATTCCAAAAGCAAATTTCGTTTCTGGCGAAACGCTATTTGCTCTGGGACGCGGGCGTTGAGCCCAGATGTCGCCCAGGATGCCGGCGCGCGGCAGATTGACCGCTCGCCCGGGTTTGAAAGGGCGCGTATATCTAACGCGCGGTCCGGACGTGTCAACGCCGGCCGATTTTGAGGGAAAACCATGGTTTCCGGGTCAGGTGTGACGCCCCGCGCCGCCTCTATCGATCAGCGTGAGCTTGACCAATTCGAGCGCCTTGGCGCCGATTGGTGGCGGGCCGATGGCCCCATGGCCGCCCTGCACAAGTTCAATCCGACCCGCATCCGCTGGCTGCGCGACCGCATCACCGACCATTTCGGCAAACCCGAGGACGAGCCGATCCGAGTCCTGGCCAATGTCCGCCTGCTCGACATTGGCTGTGGCGGCGGCCTCTTGAGCGAACCCCTCGCCCGGCTCGGCGCTCAGGTCACCGGCATCGATCCCGCCCCCGGCAATGTCGACATCGCCCGCCATCATGCTCAGAGCGGCGGCATCGCGATCGACTACCGCGCCGTCACCGCCGAGGAGCTGGCGGCAAGCGGCGCGCAGTTCGACGTCGTCTGCGCCATGGAGGTGATCGAGCACGTGGTCGATCCGGCGGCCTTTATCGCCGTCGCGGCGAAACTGGTGCGCCCCGGCGGGCTCCTGTTCGCCGCCACTCTCAACCGCACCCTAAAAAGCTTCGCGCTCGCCATCGTCGGCGCCGAATATGTGCTGCGCTGGGTCGAACCCGGCACCCATCAATGGGAAAAGTTCATCAAGCCGGTGGAGCTGGAAGACTGGCTCTACGACGCCGGCCTCGACGTCACCGCCCGCACCGGCGTCGTCTACAATCCGCTGCGCGACACCTGGAGCGAAAGCCGCGACATGGACGTCAATTACATGCTGATGGCGGAGCGAGTCGGCCAGCCGCAGAGCTAATGCAGCGCCGAGCGTGAAAATATCTGCATGATCGAAATGCCGGCGATGATCAGCCCCAGGCCGACAACGGCGGGCATGTCGAGCGGCTGGCGAAACAGCGCCCAGCCGATGCTGGCGATGAGAACGATGCCGGCGCCCGACCAGATGGCATAGGCAATGCCGACGGGAATGGATTTCAGGCTCAGCGCCAGGAAGACGAAAGCAATCGCATAGCCGCACACCATGGCCGCGACCGGCCACGGCCGTGTGAGGCCTTGCGAGGCCGCCAATGATGTCGTCGCCATCACTTCGCTGACAATGGCGAGCGCCAGATAGACATAGCTGAAGCTCATCGACCGACCGCGATTCGATCCCTCACATAAGGGGCTTACGGGCGCGCCATGTCGGGGCCATGACAGGAACGCGGCATTTTCGGGCGAAAACGGTGCCGTCAGGCATCGCCGGGCCGATCGGTGGCGAGGCGCGCGTAGAGCAGATCGTCGCGCCAGTCCTCGCCAACACGCAGATTGTGGCGCAGCAGGCCTTCGCAGCGGAATCCGAGCTTTTCGATCAGCTTGCGCGACGCGGTGTTGTCGGGATGGATGAAGGCTTGCGCGCGATGCAAGGCAAGTTCGCCGAAGCAAAAGTCGAGCATCGCCGAAACCGCTTCGATCCCAAGGCCCTGCCGCTGGCGCGCCGGATCGATCATATAGCCGATCGCGACGCGCCTGCTGCGGATATGGCCATCGTGATAGTTGACCAGACCAAGGCAGCGATCGCTGCCCGCATCGGCCACCGCCCAGAACCGATAATAAGACGGCGTGCAATCGATCAATCGCTGCACGACGCGCTCGGTTTCGATGGGCTTGGTGTGGACCGGCGTATTCCAGAAGCGCATCGCCTCGGGATTGGCGAAACAGTCGTGCATCGCCGGTGCATCCTCGGCGCGGAACTGCCGCAGCCGCAGCCGGGGGGTCGTGAGGATCGGATGCGGAATGGCCTGCTTTGGCATGGTCGCTCGCCTGTCGTGTAGCGAGCGCCATCAGATCAAAGATTATTCGCGATCGTCAATTGCGATCGTCGGGCAGGCTCGGCACCGGCAACACCGGAATGCCTTCGTCCCACAATTCCTGCGCTTCGGCGAAAGTCGCCTCGCCGCGAATGGCCCGTTGCGGCACTTCGCCTTCGTGCATCTTGCGCGCCTCGGCCGAAAAGGCTTTGCCGACATCGACCGTGTTCTCGGCAATCTTCTGATGCAATTCGCGGATGGCTTCGCGCACCTGCATCTGCTGCTCGTCGAGCAAAGTCATCGGCTGCGGCGCGGCGGGCGCCGGCGGCGAGGCAGGTGTTTGCGTCTGCGGCAGATGTTCGACGACACTGTTGCGGGCGCGGCGCTTCGAGGTCGAGACGGAAGGCGCCATCAGCGCCTTGGAGACCTTCAGCGAGCCACACTGCGGACACTCGACCAGTCCCCGCTTCACCTGCTTGTCGTAAGCATCGGAATTGGGAAACCAGCTCTCGAAGTCGTGTCCTTTGTCGCAGACCAGCGCATACTTGATCATGATTGTGCCTGATCAGCCCGCCAGCAATGCGTCGAGCTTGCCGGCACGCTCCAGCGCGTGCAGATCATCGCAGCCGCCGACATGGGTGGCGCCGATGAAGATTTGCGGCACGGTCCAGCTGCCACCGGCGCGCTCGGCCATCTTTTCCTGGGCGGCGCTATCGCCATCGACCGAGATTTCGTTGAACGCGGCATTCTTCGAACGCAGCAAGTGCTTTGCTGCGTGGCAGTAACCACAGGTCGATTTCGTATAGATCGTAATCTCGGGCATTGGCGTACCTTTCACCCCCTATATATGGCGCTTCATCGGGTTGTCACAACCCTGGCGAAGACGAGTGCGTCGACACGCGCGGCCCCCGCCCGCAACAGCACGCGCGCCGCCGCATTGGCCGTGGCGCCCGAGGTCATCACATCATCGACCAGAACCACGTTGCGCCCGGCAATCCTGGCTTTCGCCGCCTCATCGACACGAAAAACGCCCTGCACGTTCTCGGCGCGCTGCGCCCGCGTCAGCCCCACCTGCGGTTTAGTCGGCTTGATGCGCCGCAAAGCCAGCGGATCAGCCGCAACCCCGCTGACCTCTCCCACCACACGCGCCAGTTCCGCCGCCTGGTTGAAGCGGCGGCCGAACAGCCGGCGTCGATGGAGCGGCACCGGCACCAGAAGCTCGGCATCTTCCAGCAAATCGGCGCCGGAGCGCGCCATCCAGCGGCCCATGGCATCGGCCAATTCGATCCGGTCGCCATACTTCAGCCGGTGGACGAGCTGGCGCGCCGGCCCTTCTTCGTAGCGCGCCACCACGCGGGCGCGGCCGTAAACCGGCGGATTGGCCATGGCTTCCGGCGAGATCAATCCCTGGCCCAGATCATGGGTGAAGGGCGTGCCCAAGCGCTCGCAGAACGGCCGTTCGACGAAAGGCATCTTGATCCAACATGCTGCGCACAATGCTGCGCTTTGCTGCGTTGCAGCAAGACACGCCATGCAGGAAGGCGGATAAACGATATCAATGGCTTGCTGCGCAGCATGGCGAAAGAGACCCTGCAACAGGGCAAGTGATCGCCGCGGCCGCTTCTGCTGCGGCAAAAGCGGCTCGGCTGACGGATTCGGCGCTTGCGGAACGTTCTCCTGAGCCCACATGAGGTGAACCTATCGCGCTGCCGGAACCGGCGCCAGCACCGTTGAAACAGCGCTTTACGCTGAGGCCCCACCGCGCAATATGCCGCCATGACCACGCAATCAGCCGCACCGCCGCAGATTTTCGACCGCGCCCTTCTGGCGCGGCGGCTGGCGCGCGCCGCCCAGAAACCGCCGGCCACTTTCCTGCTCGAACGCGCCGTCGACGACCTGACCAGCCGGCTCGAGACGATCCTGCGCCCCTTCCCGCGCGTGCTGGATCTCGCCACGCCAACGCCGCTCCTGGCCCAGGCCCTCGCCGCCAGGCCCGGCCGCCACGTCACCCGCGCCGCGCCGCGGCCCGAACCGGCCGTGCCCCCAATCGAAACGCTGGTCTGCGACGCCGAAACCCTGCCCTTCGCTCCGGCGACTTTCGATCTCGCGGTCTCGGCGCTTGCCCTGCAATGGATCAACGACCTGCCGGGCACCCTGATCCAGATCCGCCGTGCCCTCGCCCCGGACGGATTGTTCCTGGCCTGTATGGCCGGCGGCCAGACGCTCACCGAATTGCGCGGCGCGCTCGCCGCCGCCGAGGAGGAGATTCTGGGCGGCGCCAGCCCGCGCGTCGCGCCTTTCGCCGACATCCGCGACCTGGGCGCTTTGCTGCAACGGGCGGGCTTCGCGCTACCCGTCACCGACAGCGAAACCATCACCGTCCGCTACGCCAACATCTTCGGTCTGATGGCTGATCTGAGAGCCATGGGCGCCACCAATGTGCTGACCCAGCGCCTGCGCCGGCCGACCCGCCGCGCCCTCTTCCTGCGCGCCGCCGAAATTTATGCTGAGCGCCATGCCGATGCGGACGGACGCCTGCGCGCCACGTTCGAATTCATCTGGCTGTCGGGCTGGGTGCCGCATGAAAGCCAGCAGAAGCCATTGCAGCCGGGCAGCGCAAAAATGCGCCTTGCCGATGCGCTCGGCGTGAAGGAAGGCAAGCTATGACCTTCCGCGCCAGCATTTTCACTTTGATGCCCGACATGTTCCCCGGCCCGCTCGGCCTGTCGCTGTCCGGCGAAGCGCTGAAGCGCGGCCTGTGGGCGCTCGACATCCACAACATCCGCGACCAGGGCCTCGGCCGCCATCGCGCCGTCGACGACACGCCAGCCGGCGGTGGCCCCGGCATGGTGATCCGCGCCGACGTGCTGGCCGCCTCCCTCGATACGACGCTTGGCAGCACCGATCATCGCCCGCGCCTGTTGATGTCGCCGCGCGGCCGGCCGCTGACGCAAACACGCGTGCGCGCGCTCGTCGAGGGCGAGGGCGCCATCATCATCTGCGGCCGTTTCGAAGGCGTCGACGAACGGGTGATCGAAGCGCGCGGCCTCGAGGAAGTGTCGATCGGCGATTACATACTCTCCGGCGGCGAGATCGCCGCGATGGTCTTGATCGACGCTTGCGTGCGCCTCATCCCCGGCGTCATGGGCAAACTCGATTCCGGCAGCGAGGAAAGTTTCGAGAACGACCTGCTCGAATATCCCCACTACACCCGCCCGCGCACCTGGGAAGGCCGCGACATTCCGGAAGTGCTGTTGAACGGCGATCACGCCAAGATCGCCAAATGGCGGCGGGAAGAAGCGGAGCGGATTACGAGAGAGAGACGGCCGGATTTGTTGAAGAAGCCTTAGCCGGCTTGGCACACTCTTGGTGTCATACCGGACACGCGAAGCGTGATCCGGTATCCAGGGGCAACAGGATTCAGTCTTCAATCACGAAGCACTCTTCCACAGGCTCCTGGTTCCCGAATCTGCGGCGTCCGGGATCACACAGATGACGCGTGTTGCAGAAAGAATGCCCTAAGCAATCACATCCGAATGTTTCGCCACCACCGGGATCAGCAGGTAGCGCACGCCATTGCTTTCCGCCGGCGGAAACTTGCCGGCGCGGATGTTGACCTGGATCGACGGCAGCAACAGCGTCGGCGCTGAGAGCGTGCTGTCGCGCTTCTCGCGCATCGCCGCGAAATCGTCCTCGCTGATGCCTTCGCGTACGTGCACATTGTTGCGCTCGGCCGCCACCGTCGTTTCCCAGGCATAGACGTCACGGCCCGGCGCTTTGTAATCGTGGCACATGAACAGGCGCGTCTGTGGCGGCAAGGTCAGCAGCTTATGGATCGAGCGATAGAGCTGGCGCGCATCGCCGCCGGGAAAATCGGCGCGCGCCGTACCATAGTCGGGCATGAACAGGGTGTCGCCGACGAAAACCGCATCGTTGATCCTGTAGGCGACGCAGGCGGGCGTATGGCCCGGCGTGTGAATCACCTCGACCGTGAGACCGCCGATCGAAAAGCGTTCGCCATCGGCGAACAGGCGGTCGAAATCGCTGCCGTCGGTTTTCAAATCCGGCATGTTGAAGATCGGCCGGAAAATGCGCTGCACGTCGCGAATATGTTCGCCAATGCCGACCTTGGCGCTCGTCTTGGCACGGATGTAAGGCGCACCCGACAGATGATCGGCATGGGCATGGGTTTCCAGCACCCAATCGATGATCAGGCCAAGCGTTTTCGCCCGCGCCAGAATGGTATCGACCGAGCGGTTGTCGACTTCGCCGGACTTGTGATCGTAATCGAGGACAGGGTCGATGACCGCGCCATGCCGGCTCGCCGCGTCCCAGACGAGATAGCTGACCGTATTGGTCGGCTCATCGAAGAAAGCCTCGATCTGCAAAGCTGCGTCGCTCACGTGTCATCCTTTTCGATTTCGGACGACACCTATATAGCACAACGATTGTGTGAAAATCAGGCTTCTAACGTCGCAGGCGCGCCCGCTGTGGCGACCCATTCGCGCATCAGCAGTTCGTAGGAACGCATCCGCTTGCCATGATCGAAGACCGATGACGTAACCATAACCTCGTCGGCCTCCGTCTCCTCGACGAAACGGCGCAGGCGCGTCACCACGGTGCGCGGCGAACCGGAAAACAGCCGCACGCGCTTGCGCGCCACATAAGCGCGCTCCGCCTCGGTCCACGGATGCGCATCCGCTTCCTCCGGGCTTGCCAGCGGCTTCATCTCGCCGCGCGCCCGGCGGATCCAGTTCAGATCATAGGTCTTGGCGAGATGATCGGCTTCCTCGTCCGTCTCGGCGACGACGGCGGCAAGCGCGATGATCGAATAAGGCTTGTCCAGCGTCTCAGACGGCCGGAACATTTCGCGATAGGCGCGCATCGGCGCCACCGCATCGAAATCGGAGAAATGCGAGGCGAAGGAATAGCCGACACCGATCTGCGCCGCGAGCTGGGCGCTGTAGTCGCTGGAGCCGAGCAGCCAGATCGGCGGCAGCGGCGCGTCGGTCGGCATGGCGAAGACTTTGTTGAACGGATGGCCTTCGGGAAACTCACCCGTCTCCCACAGCATCAATTCTTGCAGCCGCTCGAGGAAATCGTCGCCCTGACGTTCCTCCATCTTTCGGCGCAGCGCGAAGGCCGTCACCTGATCGGTGCCCGGCGCACGCCCGAGGCCGAGATCGATCCGGCCGGGGAACAGCGCTTCCAGCAATTTGAATCGTTCCGCCACCATCAGCGGCGCGTGATTGGTCAGCATCACGCCGCCGGAGCCGACGCGGATGTTCTGCGTCACCGCCGCCACCTGGCCGATCATGATTTCCGGCGCGCTCGACGCAATCGAAGCGAGGCTATGATGTTCGGCCAGCCACAGCCGTTTGTAGCCCAGACCATCGAGATGTTTCGCCAGTTCGATCGTCTGCGCCAGAGCCTTGGAAGGCGGCGTCTGCGTGGTGACGAAGGACAGATCGAGCGCGGACAGCGGCGTCGGTGACGACATCGGCAAAACCTCTTCAACAGGCCGCCAGAACCTCGCTAGAAGCGGGGTTCCTTAAGCGCCACGGCATGGGCATCGGCGGCAATCGCGTTGAATTGGCCACTCGCCTCATCATAGGCAAGGAGCTTGCCGTCCATCACGCCGAAATAGGCGCCATGCAATTGCAGCAGACCTCGCTGTTCCAAGGTCGAAATACAGGGAAAAGTCCGCAGATTGGCCAGAGATTGGCGGATCGCCTCCAATTCCAGCTTGGCGATGAAGCCATCCAGCGGCCCGTCCTGCGGCACCGGCCCCAGCGCCTCGAAAGCCGGCTGCACCAGCCGGATCCACTTGCCGATGAAATCGCCCGGCGACAACGGCCGCGAATAAGGATCGACCTCGTTTTCGACGAACGCCTTGATGCCGCCGCAGCGCGCATGGCCCATGACGACCACATGCTCGACCCGCAGGCCCATCACCGCGAATTCCAGCGCCGCCGACGTGCCATGATAATCGTCGTTGGGCGCATAGGGCGGCACCAGATTGGCAACGTTGCGCAGCACGAAGATTTCGCCGGGCCGGGCATCGAAAATGGTTTCCGGCGAAACGCGCGAATCGCAACAGCCAATCAACAAGACGCGCGGGCTCTGGCCGCTGGCGAGTTCGGCGAAACGCTCCTGCTCGGCTCGGAAGCGCCCGGAGAGGAAGGAGCGATACCCCTGTTCGAGCTGCTCGGGAAAACCGGGCGCGACGGGAGGGCGCGAGGACTGGCCCATAAAACCTCCTAAATCCAGGCGGCGAGCGCAAAAACTGTCTGTTGCCGCAAAATGCTACGGCGGCTTCATACTCCCGCCGGACGGTTGCGCGAACCCCCTTTTTGCAAGGCAGCATTGTGCTGGGATTTGTGCGATAAGCCGCCCATGACGCCAGCCCAAACAGCCGATTTGGCCGCTTCGCCCGCTCCGCCGCGCCCGCGCCGCAGTGTCCTTTACATGCCCGGCTCCAATGCCCGGGCATTGGAAAAAGCCCGGGATTTACAAGCGGATGCCCTGATTTTCGACCTCGAGGATGCGGTCGCGCCCAATCAGAAACACGTGGCCCGTCAAAACATCCTGGCCGCCCTGGAGAGCGGCGCTTACGGCCAGCGCGAATTGATCGTGCGCATCAACAGCTTCGATACACCCCTCGCCCAGGACGACCTCGCCGCCCTGGCGCGTGCCGGCCGGCCGCCCGATGCCGTTCTGGTGCCGAAAATCATCGCCCCCGGCCAGGTGATCCGCGCCGGCCACACCCTCTCGCAAATGGGTTTTCCCGAACGCACCCGGTTATGGATCATGATCGAGACGCCGCTCGGCGTGCTCGACATCCGCAATATCGCGGCGACATCGGTCGATCCCTCGGCGCGGCTTTCGGCTTTCGTCCTCGGCCTCAATGATCTCGCCAAGGATACCGGCGCGCGCCTCACCACCAACCGCGACCATTGGCAGCCCGTCCTCGTGCGATGCCTGCTCGCCGCGCGCGCCTATGACCTGGCGATTCTCGACAGCGTCATGAACGACTTCTCCGATACGGATGGTCTGCGCAGCGAATGCGAAGCCGCGCGTACACTCGGCTACGATGGCAAAACCTTGATCCATCCCAATCAGATCGCGCTCGCCAACGAAATTTTTGCGCCGAGCGCCGACGACATCGCTGAGGCCCGCACCATCGTCGAAGCTTTCGCCGCGCCCGAAGCGGCGAATTTGGGCGCCGTCTCGATCAAGGGACGGATGGTGGAACGTTTGCACGCCGAAATCGCCGCCCGCACCCTGGCTTTGGCGGCAGCGATCAACCAGTTGCGACCTTAACAACGAGCATCGGTGGTTCCGCCAGCCGCCGCCATGGCCTATACCTTGAAGGCTGATCATTTCGCGTATGAGTGGGTAATTGACCATGAGTGACGACAAACGCGACGCAAGCGCTTCGCCGGCCTCCGAAAGAGCCAGCCGCAGCTCCCGCCGCGAGCCCGCCACCATCGACGCCCGAGCCGAGGACATGACGCCGCCGGCTCAAGAGCCGGTTCAAGAACCGATCCAAGAACCAATCAGCGAGCCTGTGACCGAGACTCCGACGGACACGACGGCAACATCCGCCGATTCGGCCCCGCACATGCCGTCGCCACCGCCGGCCTCGACCTCCTATGTGCCCGCGGCCGTCGCCGGCCTTATCGGCGCGGTGGTCGCGCTGATCGGCGCCGCTGGTTGGCAACAGTTCACCGCGACACCGCCCAGCGCCAACCCGGCCGTCGCCGCACTCGAAAAGCGGGTCGCTACGGTGGAAACGCGCCTGGCCGCCGCACCCTCGACCGATGCGCTCGCGACACTGGATAAACGCATCGCCGCCGCCGAAGCCCAGATCAAAACCGCAACGGCGACGCCAGCCGCACCCGCGCCACTCAACCTCGCGCCGCTCGAACAGCGCCTCGCGGCTTTGGAAAAACCGCAGCCGGCAACGCCGATGCCGACCGACGGCCTGTCCACCGATGTGGTCAAGCGTCTCGCGGCTTTGGAAGCGGCGGCTGCCGCGCCAAAGGCTTCGGAGCGCGCCACGGAATCGCGCATCGAGCCGACACCGGCTGCGCCCGCCGCGCCGCCCGTCGACATCAAGCCGCTTGAAGCGCGCATCGCCGCTGTCGAGCAACGGCTGCAACCGCTGCAATCCTCCATCACCGGCAGCAGCGAAGCGGCGAAAGCCGCCACCGCGAAGGTAGACGAGGAAGCCGCGCGCAGCCGCGCCACCGCACAAGCCATCGCCGCGCAGTCCTTGCAGCAAGCGCTCGAACGCGGCGCGCCGCTGAAAAGCGAGATCGATACCTTGTCCCGCCTCGGTGTCGCGCCCGATCGTCTGGCCGCACTCAATGCCTTTGCCGCCAGCGGCGCGCCGTCGGCCAAAGCACTTGCCAGCGCCTTCATCGCGCTGGAAGACAAACTCATCGCGCTGGAAAAGCCCGCCGCCGATGCTGGCCTGATGGACCGGCTGTCGCAAGCTGCTCAGCGGCTCGTGCGCGTGCGCCCGGCCGGCGACAACACCGGCTCGACGCCGACCGATCTGGTCGCCCGCATCGAGGCCGCGCTGACTGCCGGCAATATCGCCGGCGCGATGACCGCCTGGGATTTGCTGCCCGCCTCCGCCAAAGCCGTCTCCGCCGATTGGGCGACGCAGGCCAAGGCACGCCTCGCCGCCGACACGGCGGCCCGCGCTCTCGTCGCCGACGCGCTCGCCGCGCTCGGCCGCAAATCCTGACCGGCGCGGGGACCGCATGATCCGCACTCTGATCTATATCGCGCTGCTGGCCCTCATCGCCTTCGCGCTCGCCTGGTTCGCCGACCAGCCGGGCACGGTCTCGGTCGTCTGGGGCGGCCTGCGTTATGAAATGTCTCCCGTCGTCGGCCTCGGCATGATCCTCGTCGCCACCTTCGTCTTGATGGTGCTGTGGAGCCTGCTGCGCTTCGCGCTGCGCGTGCCGACCCTGGCTTCGATCGCCATGCGCATGCGCAAGCGCGACAAGGGCTATACGGCGCTTTCGCAAGGCATGATCGCTGCTGGCGCCGGCGATGTGACCGCCGCCAACAAGGCAGCACGCATCGCCGAAAAGACGCTCGGCAACGAGCCCTTGGCCCTGCTCTTGAAAGCGCAGACCGCGCAGATCAGCGGCGACAGCGCCACGGCGGAAGAAACCTTCAAGCGCATGGCCGAACTGCCGGCGACGCGCCTGTTCGGCCTGCGCGGCCTTTATGCCGAAGCGCGCCGGCGCGGCGACGATGCCACCGCCTTCGCCATCGCCGAACAGGCCCATGCCGATGCGGCTCTGCCGTGGGCCGGCCAAGCCATTATCGAACATCGCGCCATGAGCGACGACTGGCGCGGCGCGCTCGATATCGTCGAACGCAATTTCGCCCGCAAGACCATCGACCGGCGCACCGCCGAGCGGCAACGCGCCGTGCTGAAAACCGGCATCGGCATGACGCTCACCGACCGCGCGCCCGACGAAGCGCTGCAAATGGCGCGCGAGGCGATCAAGCTCGCACCCGATCTGTTGCCGGCTTACGTGCTCGCCGGCCGCATGCTGGCACGCAAGAACGACATTCGTCGTGCCGCCAAAGTGCTGGAATCGGGCTGGCGCGTCCTGCCCCATCCCGACATTGCCGCCGCTTATCTCGATCTCCGCCCCGGCGATTCCTCCACCGACCGCCTGGTGCGCGCGCAAGCTCTCGCGCGCCTTGCGCCCGATCACCGCGAAAGCCGCCTCACCGTCGCCCGCGCCGCCATCGACGCGCGTGACTTCGCGCTGGCGCGCGAGACCATGGCGCCGCTGCTCGACGGCAATGCCAGCCGCCCCACCGCGCGCATCTGCCTGCTGATGGCCGATCTCGAAGAAACCGAATACGGCCAGTCCGGCCGCATGCGCGAATGGCTCGCCCGCGCCGCCCGCGCGCCGCGCGATCCGGCCTGGGTCGCCGACGGCGTGATCAGCGACACCTGGGCGCCTGCCTCGCCCGTTACCGGCCGCATCGACGCCTTCCGCTGGGAAACCCCGGCCGAGCGCCTGCATGCCCCCGAGGAAGAACCGCTCGAACCGCTCGTCGCGCCGCTCGACCTGCCGGCTTCGGACGCGAAACTGATCGAACACGCGGCCTCCGACGCCGAGGCCGTCCTGGCCGAGAGCGACACCCCGGCACCGGTGACCGAAGCAGCCGCGCCCGTCGTGCTGGTCGAATCGACCAAACCGGACACCAAGCTCGAAACCCCCGAGCCTGAAAAAACCAAGGCGGAGCCCAAACCCTTCTCCTTCATCGCCGCCCCCGACGATCCAGGCCCGGATCCGGAGACCGAGCCGAAAAAGAAGGGCTGGTTTTCTTGATTCGGGAGAAGCCAGCATCGTTTTGACGGTTGGCTCGGCACGCCATGGCGAACACGGGACGGCCCACGATTCGCGCGCCAAGGCCAAGGAAGTGATCGCGGAAATGGCCCTTGCATGGGGTTGTTCCTCAGAATCCGCTTCCTCCCCCTCCGAAGGGGAGGCCGGCGGCGACGCACCGGCGGACTCCGTTCCCCAGCGGCACGCGCCACGACACGCCCGGTTGTCGGTGGGCAATTAGGTCGATGAGCAGATTGTTGAGCGCCAAGTTCGACGATGATCTTCCGCCCCTGGTCCCATGTTCCCCGTTCAAAAGCCGTTCTCCCCCTTGTGCGCCGGCGCGCCGCAGTGAATCCGGCTTAAAATAGGAACAAAGACGGGCGGATTTATGTTCCCTGTTTGTTCCTTGCGATATTCTGCGTGAGGCGGCGGCGAGATGGGCTCCCACTTTGACGCGTTTTCTTCACGCGAACAGGTACTCACGTCGCTCAAAAACGCTGTCACGCGGGAATCGCTAACATCACACCGTCATTGCGGTGCGAGAGGCACAGCCCATCCAGGAGCATACGGGAGGGCGTTGAGAAAGGCCGAACAGACTGCCAAACAGGTTGCAATGCCAAGTCCGGTTAGCTATGGAAGCGCCACTTCTCGGCGCGCCCCGCGCAGCCAATCGCCGCAATAGCTCAGCTGGTAGAGCACATCATTCGTAATGATGGGGTCGGGGGTTCGAATCCCTCTTGCGGCACCACGCTTCAGTCAAGTCAATACATTGGTGCGGACGACCAATACTGACTGCTATTTGCCATAACCATTCGATCTAGACATATTTGAATTCTTTGGCTTTTGGGCCGGTCTGGAACGGGGGGAGACTTTGGCAGGCTATTTCGATGTTTTAATTGTCGTTCCACTAGAAACGGAACTGAACGAAGTAAAACATGTCTTTCCCTGGGTCGAAGACCACTCAACCGAGACATTACTTCGTTATGAAACGTCACCTATCGCCGGTTGTTCGATTATGGTCGTTCAACAATTCGACATGGGCAAAGGTCATGCACGAGACGCCGTGCGCTCAGTCCTTCAAGAGTTTTCGGTTGGCTTAATAGTTTGCCTGGGAATAGCTGGAAGCCTCACCAGCGATCTTAAACTTGGCGACGTCGCTTATAGCGCAAACATCTTAGATGTTTATGACAATCAAAAAGTAGCCGACCACACTGGCGGCGGTGTCGATCTAGCTCTTTCTCAGAACCATTACGCAGCGCCTGCTCCTTTAATTGCAGCCCTCAATTTTTCAAGAACAATGCCCCGGTTGCAAGCCATATACACCGAATGGCAAGAGCGACAGAAAAAATTTGCTCATAGCCTAGAGATCAAGGAGCTACCTGACCGCTCCGGAAAGCTAACTCCTATCGAACGTCCTCAGAGTCTTTCTGGCTCTATCATTTGCGCAGCCGTCACTAAGAGCGAAGCGTATAATGCAAAGCTGAGAGGACTTGATCGACGGGCGATAGCTGTAGAAACGGAGGCCGGAGGAATTGTTGAGGAGGTAAGAACTCGCAACATTCCGATCATAACGATTAGAGGCATCAGCGATCATGCCGATCCTTCAAAAAATCGCCTCGAAGCCGAAACTGGGAACGCCTGTCGAAAAATCGCCGCACGCAATGCTTCAACCTTTCTAAGAATGGAATTCAACAACGAACATTTTGTACGGTACGTCAAAACTTTAAAGCAAAATGGGCAGCTTGATCTACGAGATAAATCTCAGCCGCCAGCAACCATCGAGCCAACTCAAATCATCCAAGATGCTTCAGAGTACATAACAGAGAAATTGAGAGAGCTATCTCCAGAATATCGACTGCAACAACAAGGCTATCGATTACCAATCCCCCGAATGCGTCAATCCCAATCAAAAGAAGCATTAGCTTCTGGAGAGCCGCCTGCTCCTGAAGAAATATTGGAAGCACTTACACTACAGAATGCAGTATTATTAAGTTTACCTCGGAACTATCCTGATCGCAGCCTCCCCTGGGTCATTGCGAAAAATCTTCTATCTGCAGAACTTGGCGGTAAATCGGTTTTTCCCGTCGTGATCAAGGGGACGGAAATCAGGCCCCCTAAATATGGCTTGGAATCACAAGCTCATTATGAATTCTTACAAATCGAGAAACTCGGCACATTCCAGATTGTTTTCATTATCGATGAGCCGAATTTAGATTCGAACACGCGATTGAAGCACCTCGAAAAAGAAATCCAATCCCATACATCGGCCAAATTTGTTTTAATTACACGAGCCTCCACACAGGTTGTTACTCAGTCCAATTTTGCAAGCGCAATTTCAGCCCAACTTTATCAGCTGGACAACATCTCCTTTCTTGAGATTTCGCACTTCCTTGAGAAAAATTTTGCGATGGCTGGCTCTGAAGCCGAAGTTGTCGCATTAAGACTCCGCAACACGTTCCAACATTTCCGCATGTCGGCGCATCCGACATATTTTGCAGCCATATCAAAAGATGTATTGGCCGCATTGCTCCAGGCTAACCGCCGTTCCGAACTTATTCAGTTAGCGGTCGACGGCTTTCTCACAATTGTTGCGGCCGACGACAGCAATGTTATCCCTCTCAGCAGAAGTGCTAGAGCAAGATTCCTGCGAAAAGTTGCTGTCGAAATTAATGTAGAAAAACGCCCCATATCTCGTGACGATTTGATTCGACTAGCCAGCACTTATTCCCAAGAACACGATTTTGGGGTCGACCCGATTCTGTTTATATCGTCCTTCTTAAATAAGGGCGTTCTACACTTCGAAAACGACTACGTAAGATTCTCTCTACCCTTCATGGAGTCTTATCTCCTCGCAAGTGCACTCCATGAGCTTCCAGAATTAGCTCTCAGGTACTTCAACCTCTCAGATCATTTTGACTTAAACACATTTGATTTATACGCAGAGATTGGGGCTACTTCAAAAATTATAGATCTTATTTTGAAAGAACTTACCGAGGCGTGCGAGAAACACAAACTCCACCCCGACCAACAGCATATTGCCTTAACAGAAAGCTTCAATCGCGTCGCGCGTCCCGACAGGATTTTAGCAATGCGAAAACATTTGACTACGGTGGCGAGCGATGTGGAGGCAGGGCGGGGAGACACGAAGCACAAACAGAAGATGCTAGATATAGCAGACCGCCTCCGTGATGGAGCATCACGTGAAACTAAAGCATTTACGAAGAAAATTGAGTTCAACGGTCAACAAGCAAAGTTAATTTCGGAACTTAGCGGGGCTGTCCATTCGTGGCTTATCGGAGCAACCCTACTTGGCGCTGGCGCCGAACATCTTGATGCAGACACCAAGCAAAAGATTGCCAGTTTATTGATACAATTAGCTGCCTCAATCTCCCATCATATGATGTCTGTTTTGTGTGATCTTAATTTTGGAGAACTGAGAGAGGAGTTCACAAAACCTGAGATGATCGCTGAACTCCGGAAAGGCGACGATGAAATTTCTGAAGAGGACATGAAGAAATTTATTAGCGACCTTTTTGAGACAATGGAATTTACTTGGGTGAGCTCCCCGCTTCAATCAATTCTAAGACAGTTGTGCGAGCATGCGCGACAACGAATATTAGCTACCAGTATTGAGAAAATTCAGCCGTCAAACATGATTGAGTCAATCGTCCATGCTGCGTGGCTATCGGATATAGACAGCGGTCGCGGGCAAGCACTCCTGGTTCAGAAGATTCGATCCCTTCCTCGGGTCGCTTTTATTCGCATGCTTCTGGCGTTTCATTTCATGAATCGCGCCTATTGGAGCCACTGGAAGAGGGAAGACAGACTCGCACTAATTGACGCCGCAGCGGAAGCAGTATCCGTGTTTCAAATAAAGCTACAAACAAATGAGATAGAAAAAATGATTGCTGCTCGATTAGATGGAAATTAAGTTGGCATATTCACTATCGCCCACCATCGCCGTCACAGCGATATTCGCCGTTCCCACAGCATCCCATGGGCAAGCAGGAAGGCCAAGGGCAAATGCGGCACGTCGGGCGCCAAACTGATCCGCGACCTCGCCGGCCCGAAGGCATAGATTGCGCCTCGTCATGGCGCGCTGTGGCAATTGATCATCTGGTCTGTCACGTAAGACGCATCGTCGCTCGCAAGAATGACCACCACGGCCGCCTGCTCGTCAGGCATGCTATGCCACGCCAAGCGAGCACGCATGTCTGCTAGGTACGCGCTTCGTCCAGCCGTGCTTGCGTGCCTTATATCACGGTGGCGATCTCGTCCGGTCGCAATGTCGGCCGCAGAGTACCGTCAGGGGGCGTTAGGAGCGTCGCGGCTTTCCTTTTGATTTGGTCCCGGGCGCATCCAAACGCTGACCCTTCGACGGACGCTCGCCTTTGCCGTGCCCCAACGACTTGCCCGGCGGTTTGCCCTCGCGCGGCTTCTCGAACGCGGCCTTGCCGCCCTTCGCTTTGCCGTCGGCGGATTTCCCTTGCCCAGGCTCTTTATGGAATTTTTTGCCGTGGAAGGGTTTCTCGTATGGTGGCTTGCCCTGATGCGGCTTTCCCTGATGCGGCTTGCCGCGCGGACGTTCCGCATCGCCGGCCGGTCGCCCGCCGGGCAACGGCTCGATGATCGGGTCACCGCGATCGGCCTTGCGGAGCGCTTTGCTGAAGCGGGCGACCGCGACGGGAGCGACCTCGAAGTGCGTCTCCTCGTCGAGGATGCGGATCACGCCGATATCCTTTCGCGTCGCGTTGCCGCGCCGGCAGATCATCGGGAGCAGCCATTTCGGATCGGCATTGTTGCGGCGGCCGATGTTGAGGCGGAACCAGGTGCCCCCGACGTCGAAGCCGCCGCCCCCGAGGTCCCGTTCGGCCGCACGGTCGCGCTGGGTGCGCGCGATGCGCTCCTCGCCCGGATCGGTGACCTCCTCCGGCGCCGGCAAGCCGGCCCGATAGAGGCGCACCAACGCCGCCGCCAGATGCTCGGGCGTATGCGCGGCAAGCAGCGCCAAGCCGGCGCTGGCATCTTCTTCATTCGGCTCGTCGGTGATCGCCGCGTCGCCCAGCATGCGTTCATGATCGAGCTTGCGAATGTCTTCGGAAGTCGGCGGGCCGGACCACACCGGCTTGATGCCGAGGCCCCGCAGCGTGTCGTCGATCCGCCGACGACGGAACGGCGGCACCAGCAGCACGCTCACGCCCTTGCGGCCAGCCCGCCCGGTGCGGCCGCTGCGGTGCTGCAGGCTTTCGACATCGTTCGGCAGATCGGCGTGGATGACCAGGCCGAGGTTTGGCAGATCGATGCCGCGCGCCGCGACATCGGTGGCGACGCAGACTTTGGCGCGCCCGTCCCGCAGGGCTTGCAGGGCGTGATTGCGATCCCTCTGGCTCAATTCGCCCGACAGTGCCACGGCAGAAAATTGCCGCTCCTGAAGCATGGCCAGCAGGCGCCCGACGGCTTCGCGCGTGTTGCAGAACACGAGCGCACCGGGCGTATCATAGTAGCGCAGCACGTTGACGACCACGTGGTCGATCTCGGTCGGCGCGACGCGGATCGCGCGATACTCGATATCGGCGTGACCGCCTTGCCCGCTCGCCACTTCGATGCGCAACGCGTCGCGCTGATAACGCTTGGCCAGCGTGACGATGCCGCGCGGCATGGTGGCGGAGAATAGCAGGCTGCGCCGCTCAGGCGGTGTGGCGTCGAGAATGAATTCGAGATCCTCGCGAAACCCCAGGTTCAGCATCTCGTCGGCCTCGTCGAGTACGACGACGCGCAACGCGGAAATGTCGAGGCTGCCGCGCTCCAGATGATCACGCAGGCGCCCCGGCGTGCCGACGACAATATGGGCGCCCTGGTTCAGCAGGCGTTGCTCCATGCGCGGATCCATGCCGCCGACGCAGGAAATGATGCGCGCGCCCGTCGCCCCATAGAGCCAGGCGAATTCCCGCTGCACCTGCAGCGCCAATTCCCGCGTGGGGGCCACCACCAAAGCTTGCGGCACGGTTGCAGGCGCAAATCGCTCCTCGGTGCCCAGCAGCGTCTCGGCCATGGCAAGGCCATAGGCGACGGTCTTGCCGGAGCCGGTCTGCGCGGACACCAGGAGGTCGCGCGTCGCCGCCTCCGGCGCCAGCACGGCAAGCTGCACCGGCGTCGGATTGGTGTAGTCGCGCTCTGCCAGGGACCGGGCAAGCGCCGGATTTGTCGTCATGAAGGTCACGGCTGGTTCCGCCTGTCTCGCATTGTCGTCCGGCGTCGAAGGGCAGCCATCGGAAGGTTTCTGGAATGCCTTCTAATAGGATGGAGGCCGGGACGCCACAGCCGCGAGGCGCGCTTCTACAGCGCATGGCATTGATTCCGCAAAGCTGCGGCCAAAGATCATTTGAAAATATGCGGAAATGTGTCGCGCCGCCTCGGGCGGCGCAGCACTTAGCCCCGTTCTGATTCCATCAGAACCGGAAAAACGCTAGGGGGTGAGCTTGTGGATGGTGCCCTCGTCGATGGCCGCATAGAGGCTGCCGTCCGGTCCCTGGACCAACGACCGAAACCGGCCAGCTTCCATCGGCAGCGTCATTTTCGTCACGCCCGCCACGGAAGCGCCGTCGTCGGCCAATTGGATCACGTCGATCCGCTGACCAAAGGCCGTGCCGCCGAAACCGATCCCCATGAGGCCGACGACCAGCGCGCCATCCCAGTCTCCCCACTGCTTCCCGTTCAGGAACGTGGCCGAGGCGGTGCCCTGCGACCAGCCATTGTTATCCCAGATCGGCACCATCGCGTCCGGATAGGTTTTGAGGTCGGTCATCGGCATGAAGGCCGCGCGCGCGGCGCGGTTCATGCCCTCGCCCTGGTTCGGCGAATATCCGCAATAGTCGCCAGGACAGGCGCCACGGCCCGCCATGTTCGGGCGCGGGTCCCAGCCGCCGTTGCCGCCATTCTTCAGGACGGTGATCTCGTCGGAATGCCACGGACCATGTTCCGCGACGACCGGCGTGTTGGTCTTCGGGTGGAAGGCGATCCCCTGAACATTGCGATGTCCGTAGGTATAGGTCCGTGGGTCAAAGCCGCTCGGCGGCGTATTGCCCGGCGCCGCTTTGCCATCGGTGTCGATACGCAGCACCTTGCTGCCCATGATCGTCGGGCTCTGGGGAACCCTGCTGTTGTGGTTGTCGCCCGTGGTCACGTAGAGAAAACCATCGCCGGGGTTGAACCGCAGTCGGCCGCCATTATGCGCGCCCGGTCCACCGAACGGATGATCGGAAGCCGCGACCTTGTAGGGAATATCGCTGACGATGTCGGTGCGGTTTGAAACGCCCGTGAAGTCGTTGTTGACCTCCAGACGCATCACCCTGTTGGTCTGCGGCGAAGACATGTTCGACGTGGAATAGACATAGATCCTGCGGTTCTTGGCGAATTCGGGATCGACCGCGACACCGTTCATGCCGGCCTGGCCTTCGCAGAAAAGGTCATTGGCCGTCGAGGCATAGCCTTTCGACTTACTCATGCCGAGCAAAGCGTTGACCTTGCCCGAGGGCAAGCGAACCGACAGGCCTTTGCACTTCTCGCTGAAGAACATCGTGCCATCGGGGAGGAACGCCATGTCCCATGGGTTATCAAGATCGGACAGCACGACGCTGTGCTTGAGACTGGTGGTGTTGGCACCGTTTTGCGCCAAGGCCGGTGCGCTCAGAGCCAGGGCGCAGACCGCGGCTGAAACGAGCTGCGGCAGACATGCGTTGAACGATCTCTGTGACATGACACTCTCCCCCTTGAACCACGACGACTTCAAGGCCACACGACCCACGGACACGACCTATGGAAAAGTGTTCGCGACATAGCCCGCGAGGTCTTGAATCTCTTCATCCGACAGCTTCACGGAAACAGGCTTCATCAGTGCGGAATTGGGCCCAACGGTCTCACCGGCGCGATATTGCTTCAGGCGATCCGCAAGGTATTCGGCGCTAAAGCCGACCAATTTTGGAAAGCTGCCGACGCCCCTGGCCTTCGGGCCATGGCAGTTTCTGCAGACTTTCTGGTAAATCTTTTCGCCTTCGGGAAACTCTTGCGCTTCAACTGCGCCTGCGCCCAACGCAACAGCGGCAAGGACAACGAACGATCGCAACTTATCCATCATATGATCCGGACAGAGGCTCGGCGTGTTGAACAGCGTTTCCCTGAGTGACTCCGCCCCGGCGATCAGCTGCTTCAAGCAGCTTCATTTTTTTGCAACAGACCTCATCTTCCGTTCCACCGTCAAGCATCGAGAGGATCGCGTGGTATATCTACCGGCTTCCTCAAGGCTGGCACGCGCACTTCAAATTCACCACTGACGGCGCATGCCAATCTTGCCATGTCGTTCAACGGCGATGGCCGGAAACGGGGCGTCAGCGGCCGATATCGTGAGTTTCTCGGCGAGTTCGAGCTGCTCAGCAGTTAGATCGTACCCTGCCGACGGCTGCCGTCAGAACTTCACGGCGAGATTGGCCTTGAAGGTCTGGTCGCTGGCGCGACGGGCCAGTTGCGCGGCGTAACTGAGGCCGAAGGTCGCCCGCGGCGCCAGCGGGATATCGAGCCCCGCCTCCAGCACCGCCGCGTTGCGCGCGATCGCCGCCCCGTCGATGCCAAACGGCGCACCACCGGCGAAGGCGAACAGCGCGCGCGGCGTCACCGCGCCGAAGGCATGGCGCCAGCCCACCGTGCCCCGCGCCGTCACCTCAATGCCGCCCAGGTCGAATTGCATCGACGCGCGCAGCCCCAAAGTGGTGAAAGTGGTGCTCATCGTCCGACCCTGGCTGATCAACGCCGCCGGACCGCCGATTTCGCGAAAGCCATCGGTGCGCAGGTGCACATACGCGAGATTGGCGAAGGGCTCGAAGGCCATGCGGCCATAGGTCAGCCGATAGCCGATATCGCCGAACACCTGGGTCGTGTTGCCGCGATAACTGCCCTGCAGCAGGTCGCTGAAGCCGGGAAACACCACCTGGCGGGTGGCGCGGATGTCATGCCAGGTCTCGATAAGACCGACGCGCACGCCCACCGGCCCCCATTGCGTGCCGGCATAGCCGCCCAGGTGGTAGTTGTCGCTGTTGCCCGAGGCCGCGCGGGCACCGATGCCCGTGCTGCTGTAGCCGGCCAGCAGGCCGATGCGCCAATCCGCGAAAGCCAATGTGTCGATGCCGACGGTGAAGCCGCCTGTCGAACGGGTGAGTTTGGCAGCGTTACCGTTGCCGCTCCAATGGCCCCAGGAACCATAGGCCTGAGCCCAGATGGCGAAGCGCTCCTGCGGTGCACCACGCACCATCACCGGCCCGCCCTGCGCATAGGACATGACCGGAATGACCGGTGCGCCCGGCGCATCGAAGGCACCGCGCAGGCGATCGATCGCACCACTGCGCATGAAGCGGCTGTCCTCCACCAGCGCGGTGCGCAGCGAGGCATGCGCTTCGCCCGAAAGCTGATCGAAGGCATTGCGCGCTTGCGCATCCGTGAAGAGATTGGCGACGGCGCTGTAGAGCGGTCCCGCGCCCAGGCTCTCCAGGCCGCCTGCGGTGGCGATCTGGTTCGCCGTCAAGCCAGCCTCGGCGAAATTGCGATATTTGATGACGTCGAGATAGACGTTGTTGGCGTCATAGCTGTCCTGCAACGTCAGGAACGCCGTGCCGCCGGAGAGCGCGCTGAACTGGCCGTTCACGCCACCATTGCCGGTCAGCACGGTGTAACGCGCACCAGCCTGCAACGGGCTCTGCACGTTCACCGCGATCGTGCCGCCTGTGAGCGTCGCCGTGCCCGCGGCCACGAAGCGATCGGACTGGTTCGCGCCGCCGATATCGACCGCGAAGATCGAACCGGCATCAAACCGCGCATTGCCCGAGGTCTGCAGCACGTCGCCAGTCACGCCGTTGAGCATGGTGATCCGGCCCTGGTTCACGATCAGGCCCAGATTGTCGAAGCGCGTCATGCCCGACGCCACGATCGCGCCGCCGATCTGATTGGTCACCACATCGGTGGCGCCACCAAACAGGCTCGTCCCAGCCGTGGCCCAGACGCCGGCATTGCCAACCGTATTGCCGGCGCCACTCAGATTCATCGTGCCGGCGATCAGACCCGCATTGGTCAGATTCGCTTGGCCGCCTGATGTGCGCACCGCCAGATCGCTCAGTGCGCCCGAGGCATTGCGCAAAGATCCCGTGCCAGCCACGTCGATCCTGATCGGCGCGCCTGCCGAGATCGCATCGATCGCCGCTGTGCCACCGCTGACAGCCCCGCCCGCCGTGATCGTCGTCGCGCCCGCGCCCGTATGTAAGGCATAGATGCCGGTGACGCCGCCGCTGACTGCGGCCTGCGCATTGATCGAGATCTCCGCGTCGCCCGCATGCTCGGCATGAATGCCATCGCCGCTGAAGCCGGTGACCGACCCGCGCGTGGTAATGGTGAGCGCGCCGTTGATGAGGTTCCCGATGACCAAGCCGTTGGTGAGGGCGAGAATACCATGCCGGCCGCCCGACACCTCCGCCACGTCGATATTCATGCCACCGCCGGCGCCAAGCGTGGCCGAATTGTCGGCATAGATGCCATCGCCAGCCACGCCTTTGACGAGCCCCGAGGCTGAAATCGTGATGAAGCCACCGTTGATATGCGCGCTCGGCGTATCGCTCTCGCTCAGGACGGTAATGCCGTTGCGCGCGCCCTCGACCGATGTCGCGGTGACGGACAGGCTGCGAATGTCGAACCGGTTGTAAGTGTTGATGCCATCGCCTGTGGTGCCGACGACTGGGCCAGAGGCTACGACATTGATCACGCCGGTGCGGCTCGCGCTGACAAGACTGACGCCGGTGCCGCCGGTCACATTGGCGACATTGACCTTCAGGTCGCCGGAATTGTTATTATTGTTTTCGGCCCGAACGCCGTAAGTCCCGCCTTGAATTGGCCCCGTGGCGTTGATCGTCGTCGCGCCCGCGCCCGTATGTAAGGCATAGATACCAGCGGCGCCGCCGCTGACTGCGGCCTGCGCATTGATCGAGATCTCCGCGTCGCCCGCATGCTCGGCATGAATGCCATCGCCGCTGAAGCCGGTGACCGACCCGCGCGTGGTAATGGTGAGCGCGCCGTTGATGAGGTTCCCGATGACCAAGCCGTTGGTGAGGGCGAGAATACCATGCCGGCCGCCCGACACCTCCGCCACGTCGATATTCATGCCACCGCCGGCGCCAAGCGTGGCCGAATTGTCGGCATAGATGCCATCGCCAGCCACGCCTTTGACGAGCCCCGAGGCTGAAATCGTGATGAAGCCACCGTTGATATGCGCGCTCGGCGTATCGCTCTCGCTCAGGACGGTAATGCCGTTGCGTGCGCCCTCGACCGATGTCGCGGTGACGGACAGGCTGCGAATGTCGAACCGGTTGTAGGTGTTGATGCCATCACCTGTGGTGCCGACGACTGGGCCAGAGGCTACGACATTGATCGCGCCGGTGCGGCTCGCGCTGACAAGACTGACGCCGGTGCCACCGGTCACATTGGCGACATTGACCTTCAGGTCGCCGGCATCTTCCCCGTTCTCCGCCCGGATGCCATAGGTTCCGCCCTGCACCAGAGCGGCGGCTGTCAACTGTGTGGCGCCGGTGCCCTGATTATTAGCGTAAATCCCGGCCAAACCGCCGCTCACCGGACCATGGGCCGTCACAGTCAGATCGGTGCCGGCGGCACCGGTAATGGTGATCACGCCATCATTGATGAGGTCACGTGCATTGTAGGCACCGTTCACGGCGGCGATGCCATAGCCGGAAGCGCCGCTCACCGCGCCGTAAGCGGTCACTGTGTTCTCGCCAGAGCCTGCGTTTATGGCGACGATGCCATGACGCGCGCCGCTTACCGCATCGCTCGTCACCGACAGATTGGTGGGCGTGTTACCAATTCCAAATGGATAACTCAGAGCGACGATCCCATCGCGCGTGCCGCCGCTAACGGCACCACCGCGCGTGTCCACCTGCAATTCGCCCGCACCGCCGTTCCAAGCCAGCACGCCAGTGAGGCCGCCCGTGACGCCGCCGGAGGCGCGCACGATCACATCGGTTGGAGTGGTGCCACCATAGGCGACAGCGGCGTTAAAATCACCGCTAGGGTCAAGGAGGATTTGATTGTTGGCGGCGACGATGCCGTACCAATTGCTGCCCGTCACCGGCCCGGAAGCGATAACCTGGGTGAGGCCGCTGCCAATGTTCTGCACGTTGATGCCGATCCGTCCCCCCGAAACAGCCGCCGCATTCACGCTAGCGCCCGTACCCGACTGGGAGCCGAATGCATGAATACCCGTGCCCGCCGCCTCGGTCGCGGTGACGGTGCCACCAGTCAACACGGTCACCGTGCCAGGACCGTTCGTCTGCACGATCGAGATACCCCCGCTCGTGCCCGTCAAATTGGATGTATTGGTGTCTGTATAGCTCAACGGCCCGGTGCCATTGATGTCGATGGCCACGCCGCCCGTGGTGTTGACGCTAAAACCAGGTGTCGTCGTGACGGCAACGCCGGCGCCAGAGAACGGCTGCGGTGTCGTCAGTGCGCCGGAACATTCATAGTTCGAGCCGCCGGTGTTGATGCAGGCCGCCTCGGCCAGGCCGGGGACGGACACCACGGCCGTCGCCATGACAACGGACAAAGCGAGACGCGACACCGACGATTGCAACGTCAGTGTATATGCTTCAACAGCCCAGACCATCAGCACACCCCAGCCCTGGCCGATGCCCGTCAGCCATCCTCACCGCATGAGCAACGCCGGCGGCCGGATGCGGATTATTTTTGCAGCCACCGTCGTTCCCCTGATCGCCCTCATCACCTACCAGCGACGCCGATTCCGCCCTACCGGCATATGCCAGTAGCGGCGCCCATTTTTCTCCCGCGGCACAGAACTGCGGCAGCTGAGATCAACCAGGCCCGCAACAAGAAAATAAAGCAAAATCAGAATATTGAAGGAATGTTATCCAAACCCGACCCAGGGCGTGAGACAAAGTGGCAGCCCCTCGAGCTTGAGGGTATCATCGCCGCCGCGACTCGCTGGGGTCGCTCAAGACAGGGGTGCCTGATGAAGACGATTCTCGCGCTTATCATCGCCACGGTGGCAATGTTTGCCGTTCCCACAGCGTCCTATGCGCAGGCCGCCGAGCGGTGCCGCGACGACAAGGGCAAATTCATGAAATGCCCGGCGCCGGCGGCCGCCACCTCCAACCGCTGCAAGGACGCCAAGGGCAAATTCGCCAAGTGCGGCACGCCGGGCGCCAAGCCGATTTAATAAGCCGATCAGCCTCGGCCTTCACATCCACGCTTCACGACGGGCCCCTTTCGATGAACGGCGGCCCGTCATGGTTTTGTCTCGACAACGGCTCAAGGGTAGATGGGCTCAAGGGTAGATGGGCTCAAGGGTAGATGAGCGAGGAGACTGCAAGACGATGACCTCTTTGCGCCGCCTCTTCATTGCCACGCTGCTGGCCGCCGCCGCGACGCTTTCGGCTTCGGCCACCGCACCCGCCTCGGCCGAAGTGCGTTTCGGCAAGAACGTGCGCATTGGTGGCCATGACTTCTCCAACCAGACGTTCAATCGCAAGCGCCGCGCCGTCATCCATCTTTACAACCGCACGCCGCGCAATCCCGGCTGCGTGTGGCGGGCCGATGGGCGCGGCGGCAAGGTGAAAATCTGCCACCTGCGCAGCCGGCACTAAACTTTAAGAAACGACTGTGGCGCGCTGATCGGCCATGCCCATGGCGGCGATGACCGGGCCCGCTTGCTGCGCCGTCTCGAAATCCGCTTTCGACGCCATGTTTTTCCACCGCGCGCGGATCAGCGATTGCGCCACGGCGCCGCCCATCGTCGTGCCCGGCCCGGTGATGATGAAAAGATCGGGCGCAAATTCCCGCGCGGCGGCCGTGAGCGCCTGGGTGAAATCGTAAGTCTGCGTCACCTGATGGCCGAGCGTATAATCATACAGCGCCACCACGTCGCTCGCCCCTGGCCACCAGATCGCACCACGGCCATCGACCAGCGGCAGCGACGGCTGCATGAACGGCGCACGCGGCAGCTTCTCGCGTCCCGCTGCGGCCACGGGCGCCTGCAGATGCGTGTGAAAGGCCGCATGATTGGCAAGCCGCAAGGGAAAGCGCTCCTGCACGCGCGGCACCTGGCGCTCGAAAGCTTTGAGCCCTGTATCATTGCCGGCGATCACAAGCATGCCGCCCAGATCGATGGATAGCGCCAGATCATGCTCCGGCTTGTCCGCGATGGAACGGACGAGCGCCAGCAGGTCAGCCCGGTGCTGCAAATCCATCCGCCAGGTTTCATCAGCAAAGGGATAGATCAACTGGCCGCCGATGAGATGCTGCTGCATCAAGCTGCCCATCGTATTGGCGAGAACGAAACCATCCTGCGGCGACAAAGCACCGGCACAGGCCAGCGCCGAATACCAACCCATGGAATTGCCGGTGACCGCAACGATCTCGATGGCCTTGCGATCGATGGCGAAAAAATCCGCCGTGGTGCAGGCGTAGATCAAAGCCGAGGCATTGTCGCCGCGCGTATGACGCGAAGCGGAATAGGAGGCCGCGCCATCGAGCTCCTGCAAGGTCTCCTGGCCGCAGGCATGGCGAACCGCATCGAACCCGGCAAATAAATCCCGCTTGTCCGCGTGATGTTGAGAGAGATAGCCGAGTTCGGTCTTGTTATAGGTGCCGCGCCCTGGGCAGATGACAACAGCCGTCTTCACGCATGAACCTCCATCATGCGCAACGCCGCCGCGACGATGTCTTCGGCCGACGGCAAGGTCGCCGCATAGGCGGGGCCGGTGGCGATGAAGGAATCATGCGCCGCGATCCGCGTCACCGGCGCTGTTTTGTGCGCATTGAACAAGGTAATCAACGCTTCCGATTGCCCGCCGGTGCGCCGGCATTCGTCGACCACCAGAATGTTGCGGCAGCCCTCGACCGCCGACAGAAGCGAGACTTCCGGCAGAGGCGCTAGCCATCTCAGATCGATGATGCGCAGATTGATGCCACGCGCACGCAAGGTCTTCTCGGCCTGTCGCGCCAGGTAATAGCCATTGGCAAAGGTGACGATAGCCAAATCCTGGCCGGTGCCATGCACGCCCACCTCGCCCAAAGCGATACGCTCCTGGCGCGGCGGATAAAGCGACATCCATTCACCATCCTTGTCGGCATGGAGATCGCGCATGGGATAGAGCGCGATCGGCTCGAGAAACACGACCACCCGCTGCTCCTCGCGCGCCAGCCGCACGCATTCGCGCAACATGCGCGCCGCGTCCGCACCGTTCGACGGACAGGCGACGACCAGCCCTGGAATGTCGCGCAGCACGGCAATGGAATTGTCGTTGTGGAAATGACCGCCGAAGCCTTTTTGATAACCGAGCCCGGCGATGCGCACGATCATCGGATTGGTGTATTGCCGGTCCGAGAAAAACGACAGGGTCGCCGCTTCGCCGCGCAACTGATCTTCCGCATTGTGCAGATAGGCCAGGAACTGAATCTCCGGGATCGGCACGAAACCATTATGGCTGGCGCCGATGGCGAGCCCGAGAATGGATTGCTCGTCGAGCAGAGTGTCGATCACCCGGTCGACGCCAAAGCGCGCCTGCAGCTTCTGCGTCACGCCATAGACGCCGCCCTTGCGGCCGACATCCTCGCCCGCCAGCAGAATTTCCGGATGTTCCAGCATCAGATCGGCCAGTGCCCAATTGATGATGCGGCTCATCGGCTGCGGCGTACTCATCGCGTTGAGGTCGGCACCGAAGACGGCGCCGCGCGCTTCCTCGGTCGGGCCATTGCTGGGGCGGCAGGGCCGGACATCCGGAATGAGGCTCGCCATGACGCCAGCGGCATCCGTGAGCTTCGGCCGCTGGATCGCCTCGGCAGCGATCCGGTCGGTGCGCGCGCAGGTCTCCCGATAGATAGCCAGGGCTTCCGGCGGCGACAAAGCGCCGGCCTCATGCAGCAGGCGCACCGAATGCAGCAACGGATCGTTCGCCTCTTCCGCCTCCACTTCGTCCTTGCTCATGTAAGTGGTCGGCATATCGGCGCCGGCATGGCCATAGAGCCGCACGGTGCGCAGATGCAGGAACGCCGGTTTGCGACGCGTGCGCACATAATCCGCCGCAGCGCGCGCCACCGCATAGGTCTCATAAAGATCGAGACCGTTGGCGGAGAAGTATTTAAGGCCGGGGCGGTTCTTGAAATTCTCGCCCACCCAACCGTGCGGTGTCTTCACCGAAATACCGATGCCATTGTCCTCGCAGACGAACAGCAGCGGCAACGGAATGCTCTGATACGACGTCCATGACGCCGTGTTGAACGCGCCTTGCGCCGTCGAATGATTGGACGAGGCATCGCCGAACGAACACATGATGATGGCATCCTCGGGCAATTGCTGATGCTCCGGCTGATGCCGGCGGGCCAGACCGATGGAATAGGCCGCGCCCACCGCTTTCGGCAGATGGCTGGCAATGGTCGAGGTCTGCGGCGGAATATTGAGGGCTTTCGAACCCAGCACCTTATGCCGGCCGCCCGAAATCGGATCCTCGCTCGACGCGGCGAAGGACAAGAGCATGTCCCAGGCAATGGTCTGGCCGGGGACTTGCGCGGCCCGCGCGATCTGAAAGGCGGCATCGCGGTAATGCAGGAAAGCCATGTCGGTCGGGCGCAAGGCATGCGCCACGGCGGCCATGCCCTCGTGGCCGGACGACCCGATGGTGTAAAAGCCTTGCCCCGCTTTCTGCATGGCGCGACTGGTGAGGTCGAGCGCCCGCGACAGACATTGCGCGCGATAGAGCCCGACGGCCTCGGCCGCCGAAAGACCGGCTGCGGGCGGCGCACCAGGCGGAAAGTCCAGCGCGGCGATGCGCCGGGAGAAATTTTCGTGGACGATGACGGAACGGGGCACGACGACCTCTTAGGAAAGCGCTTGTGAAACTGTCGCGAGACACGCGATGGCGTGCGTGTGGCGTTTGATGAGCGAGATCATCGTCAATGCTTCCTCCCTCGTCGAAACCGCCCCGGTGCTTGCCCGCTAACCGGATGTGATTGTTTGCATATCGGCAAGCCCTGGCTGAAACAACCGCTTCCAGCGCGCGAAATTTGCCCGCGATCAAATACCGCCGCAAAATCAGCCTTGGCGCACGAACGACACTGCGTCGCGATAAACGTCATGGACAGCGCGCGCGGCTGCCATGAGCAAGGCGGTTTGCTCAATTCGACATCAGGAAGATGCCCCTTTGGACTTGCGGTGCACGACACGATCAGCCACTTTGCGGCGCCGCGTTGGCACGGCGCCCATGCGACAGCAACACAGGGGGAAACAAAATGAATTGGGCTAGGCGAATACTCATCGGAGCGGCTATGAGCCTGCCGCTCGCAGGCACCGCGATGGGGCAAAACTATCCGAACAATAACGTTCGCCTGATCGTACCCTTTCCTCCTGCCGGCGCGACCGACATCACCGCGCGCCTGGTCGCCAATCAGCTTTCCAAGCAATGGGGCCAGACCGTCATTGTCGAAAACCGCACGGGCGCGAGCGGCGTGATCGGCAGCGAGGCCGTCGCCCGCGCGCCGGCCGATGGCTACACGTTGTTGCTCGGCACGCTGGCTGGCAACGTGATGACCCATCTGCTGCGCGACAAGGTGCCGTATGGGCGCGACGCCTTCATCCCGATCACCGTCCTCGGGCAAACGCCGAATGTTCTGCTTGCCAGCAGCGCCCTGCCCGTCAAGACGCTCAAGGAACTGATCGACTACGCCAAGGCCCATCCCGGCAAGGTCCGCTACGGCTCAGCCGGCATAGGGCTGTCCGGCCATCTCGGCGTGGCGCTCTTCGCCGAAGAAGCCAAGATCGATCTGATCCATGTGCCCTATCGCGGCAGCGCGCCGTCGGTCGAAGCTTTCTCGCGCGGCGAGGTGGAGTTGACACTGGCCCTGGTGCCCGAGGCGGCGAACTCGATGAAGAGCACGCCCGGCGTCACGCCGATTGCGATCGCCGCGGCGAAACGCTCCGATAAATTTCCCGACACGCCAACTTTCGCCGAACTCGGCTATCCCAATATCCAGGTCTATGCGCTGAGCGGGCTGATGGTGCCGAAAGGCACGCCGCAGCCAATCGTCGATAAGATCCACAAGGACACGGTCATCGCGCTGAAGGATCCGGCCGTGGTCGAGCGCATGAACAGTCTCGGCATCGATCCGGTCGGCTCGACGCCGGCCGAATTCGACAAACTGTTGAATGACGAATTCGCCCGCTGGGAACCGCTGATCCGCAGCAAAGGCATCAAGGCCGAATAGCATTTCAGTCACAAAACGAGGGCGCGCGAACGTTTCGCGCGCCCAAATAAACACAATAATAAGAGTGGGTGGAAATGAGCACGGATAATTTCTGGCAGACCTGCAAGACCGACGAATGGTCCGACGCCGTCGTCGCGGCGATGAAACAGGGCGGCATCGATCATCTCTTCTTCGTCTCGGGCACCGAGATCAATTTCTTTCAGGAGGCGATCGCCAAAGCCGAGCAGCGCGGCATCCCGGCGCCCAAGCTCGTCACCATGGTGCATGAATCCGTCGCGTTGAACGCCGCTCTTGGCTCGACCATGATCAGCGGCCGCCCCGCCGCCGCGATCGTTCATGTCGATGTCGGCACGTTTCACTATGGCGCAGCTTTGCACACCGCCTGGCGTGGCGGCTATCCGGTTCTGATCATGGGCGGCACGGGTCCGCGCGCCTTCCCGGGCTCGATGCCCGGCGCCCGCGACTCCCTCGTGCAATGGCATCAGGAGCCGCGCGACCAGAACGGCATCGTGCGCGACTATACCAAGGCCGATCATCGGCTCGAACATCAGGACAATCCCGGCCTCATCGTCAGCCGCCTGTTGCAGATCGCCATGAGCGAAGCACGCGGCCCGGTCTATCTGTCGATCCCGCGCGAAACCGCCATGTTGCGCACCGGCGGCGAGTCGCATTTTCCAACGGCCGCTCAATTGGGCATCGCGCGCCCGGTGGCCCCGGCGCCGGAAGATGCCCGCGACATCGCCCGCTGGCTCGTCAACGCGCATAATCCGCTGGTCTTCGTCGAACGCTCGGGCCGCGATCCCGCAGCCGTCGCGGAATTGGTGCGATTGTCGGAACTTCTTGCCTTGCCGATTGCCGAGAATGCCGGCGCCGACCGCATGAACTTCCCGCACACGCACGCGCATTTCGGCACCGGGCCACGCTCGCGCGATGCCGACGTCCTCTTGATGCTGGATGTCGTCGCGCCTTTCATTCCCGGCCGGGAGTCACCACCAGCGAATGCCAAAATCGCCTGGATCGGTGCCGATCCCGTTCAATCGCGCTACAAGACCATGGAATATCGCGCCGACATCTGGTCACCCGCCAACGTGGCGCTGACCCTGCGCGCCATCCACGCCGAGGCTGAGAAGCTGCTCGACAAGAGCGCTCTCGATCGCATCGCCGGCCGGCGCGAGAAGTTGGCGACACGCAAGCGCGAGATCGATGCGGACCTCGAACAGCAAGCCGCTGAAGCGGCCAAGCAAAGCCGTCCCAATGGCTGCTATGTCGCCCATGAACTCGGCCGCCTTCTGAGCCCCGATGCGGTGCTGCTCAACGATGCCATCAGCAACGCCGATTTCGTGCGCGCCTATGCGCATCGTCAGACAAGCGGCAGCTATTTCCGCAGCGGCGGCAGTTCCGGCGGCTGGGGCTCGGGCGCTGCCTTCGGCGCCAAACTGACGGCGCCCGATCGCGATGTCGTGCTGGCGAGCGGCGACGGCTATTTCATGTTCGGCACGCCGATGGCCGCCCTTTGGGCGGCGAACTATCACAAGGCGCCCTATCTCTCCGTCGTCTTCGTCAACGGCAGCTACTCGACGGGCACGACCGGCCTGAAGCGCATGTACCCGCAAGGCGTCGCGGTGGGATCGGACAATTACAGTGGCGGCATTTTCGACCCGCCGCCGGACTTCGCCAAATTGGCTGAAGCCAATGGCGGTTATGGCCGCATGGTCACCGAAACCGCCGACGTCGCGCCGGCGCTGGAAGAAGGATTGCGGCAAGTGCGCAAGGGCTCACCCGCCGTCATTGCCGTGCGCGTGCCAGGGCCTGTTCCCGTCTAACCACTGTGATCATCGCGGCTCAGCAAATGCCAGCGATTGCATCAATTCGTCGATCGATGTCTGCTTTTCCAGCGAAAAGCAGATATCGACGACGCGATCAATCGCAGCATCGTCGAAGCGGCCGTTGGCGCAATCGATGAACTTCTGTCGCAGATCGTCATCGCTCATTCGATTGTTCGTATTGCCCTTGGGATGATCGACACGGCGCTTCAGCACTTTCCCTGAGTGCATGCGGATTTCGACCTCCGCCGCCGGCGGGATGGGATCGTATTCAGGGAGATGTTGCAGGACGACCTTATCGGTGAGCATGCGGATAACGGGATCTCCATACGCCGCCTCGGTGAAGGAGAACGGCGTCACCCTCCCCCGCGTGACGATGCTCAGCGCGGTCATGAAATAGGCGCTGTGATCGGCCGTTTCCTTGTTGTTTGGATATTTTTTCGCCGGATCGCCATTGTGCTCGATGGCGCGCTTGTTGGTGCGCACGACGATGCCATCGATATCTTCGGGCTGCAGGTCGTGGGCCTGAACCAGCTCGCTCGTCGCCGAGAGATGACCCTGATTGGTTGATTCGGTCGGATAGAATTTCGTGCGCGCCTGCATGATGTAGGGTTCGTTCGGCGGCGGCTTCAAACGGAAATTATCCACCCCGCGCAAGAGCGAATGCGCAAATCCTTTATTCCCCTCGATGATCCGCTCGGGACCGGTAAAGCCGCGCCGGGCAAGGAAGGCTCCCAGAACACCCCGTTCCACCATCAGACCGTCGGCCAGATTTTTTGTGTTGTTGTATTCTTCGCCCTCGGCATCGTTGACGGCGAGACCAACGGCGGCCGATCCGCCGATCCCCATCGCATGGGTGATCTGCTCCGCATTCAGATTCAAAAGCCTGCCGGCAATCACCGCACCACCATACGGCATCACCGTTCCATGATGGAAACCCATTGGTGTCAAACCTTCGGCGAGACCGTCGACGATCCGGCCGATGACCTGATAGGCGGCAACGGTCGCTGCGATCACATCGCGCCCAGACGCCCCCAGCCATTCGCCCAGCGCGAAGACAGCAGCCAATGCATCGCTGGGATGTGCCCCACCGATCTTTCCCGGACTTTTGGGGAAGTAGAGCACGTCGTTGAAATCGAGATAGCGGATCATCGTTTCGTTGGCGATGATCGCCGACGAGACCGAGACCTTGGTGTTCTCTCCCAATAAAGTCGCCTGAGACGCGGGATTCAGTTCCTTGGCGACATCGCGACACGCAAGACAGGGGTCGGCATCGTAGGCGCCAATCGCACACGCCAATGTATCGAGGATGTGACGCTTGGCTTGATGGGCAACGTCCTTGCCCAACGAGTCATAATTCCAGGCGATGGCCTCTTCGGCCAAGATTCGCGCTATCGGTTGGGACATCGTTTCCTCTTTTCACCGCTCTTTGTCGGCCATCTGATTTATTGCGAGCCTATCTGGAGTGTGTCAACATCTCGAAAAACGACGCACTGACGACATTCCTGGGAGGGAACATGTCTCACTTCAGCCGCCTCTCGCGGCACTTCAGCATCGCGTTATGCGCTGTTCTCTTCGGCCTTCAGGCTTCGAACGCGCAAACATCCAATGCGGCCGACAACTACCCTCAGGACATCGTCCATTTCGTTTCGGGATATGCGGTTGGAAGCGGCGCCGATATTCTGACCCGCTATTTTGCTGAGCGTTTCGGCAGGATGTCCGGCGCGACGGTTGTCGTGGAAAACAAGCCCGGCGCCACAGGCAATATCGCGGCCGGATATATCGCCCGTTCAAAGCCTAACGGCTATGCCGTCCTGATCCATGCCGGCAGCGGATTGGCCGGTAACATGCAGCTCTACGAAGGTTCGGCCGTGGACGCCGACCAGGAGCTGCAACTCGTCGCGACAATCACCAAGCAGGGAACGCTTCTCGTTGTGCCTGGCAAGAGCCGCATTCAGAATTTATCCGACCTCGTTGACACGCTGCAGAAGAAAGGGGCTACCGCAAAATACGGAACCTCTTCTACGTCGGGAACCATTGTCGGCGAAATGTTCAAGAAGGTCGCGGGCGTGAACGTGACACTCGTGAACTATCGCACGAACAACGACAGCCTGCGCGATTTGACCGGCGACCAGATCGATTATGTTTTGGTCGATCCTTTGTTGGCACTCGGTCAAGCCCGTAAGGGGAACATTAAAATCATCGCACTCAGCACGCCCGAACCCATGGCTTCGGTTCCCGATGTTCCGACCTTCAGGCAAGCTGGCGTGCAATTGGACCTGACAGGCTGGTGGGCGATCGCGGTCCCCAAACAAACGCCTCGGGCGATCGTCGATAAGATGAACGGCTGGATCAACCAAATCCTCGCCACTGAGGAAACGCACAAATTCCTGATTGAAAACGGTGCTGATGCGTTCACCAGCTCGCCAGATGAAGCCCAGGCATTCCTTAGAAAGAGCATCGAGGATTGGCGCGCCTATGGCGATCTTGCCAAACTCGGCGGCCGCAATTGAGCTGATCGAGAACGCCTTCAGCCAAGCCAGCCCAGTACGCGAGGAAACTTTATGCGCGCAGAGGATGTCGTCTATCAGCCGGAAAAGTATTGGGATCGTCTCTTTGCTCCAGGTGGTCACGCTTCGATGATTACGACCGTCGATAAGGATGGACGTATCAATGCCGCGTCCTACGCAACGACCGTTCGCATCGTCCATAATCCCGTGCATATTGCCTTTACGACCGCCTTGGCCGGGCAGACGGCCAGCAACATTCGCGAGACAGGCCAATTCGTCGTCAATCTTCCCGCCTTTGAACGCGACATCCTCGAAAAAGTGCGCATCGTCGGCTTGCCGTTCGCCAAGGGAGTGAACGAGCTGGAAAAAGCCGGTTTGACGGCGTTGCCGTCAACCTTCGTGACACCGCCCCGCATTCTCGAATGTACCCGCCATTTCGAATGTGAAGTGGTTTGGACCAAAGACTGGCTGAATCGAACCATGGTCGTGGGCAATGTTCTGGGCGCCTCGGTCCATCGCGATCTCGTCGATGCCAAAGGCTACATCGTCTGGAACAAGATCAAGCCCGTGGCCTTCTGCGGCGCGCCTTACGTCAATATGTTTGCGGGCAGCTACGAGACGATGGAAGTCGGCCTGCCCTACGAAGGGCCCGAGGTTGTCGCAGCCGACAAAAGCGTGCGCAGCTATTTCGAGGATATGTGAATCTGAGCGGCTCAACACGGCTCATCAATGCATCGTGTTATAGACCCGTGCGATCCAATAGGCTTGATAAGTCATATGCGCCAGCGCGAGCCCGATCTGCACGTTGCGTTTGACTGAGATCCAGCCGACGAGGCACAGCGCCAGACCGATCGGCACCTGCACCAGATAGTCCAGGTTGAGACGATTGAAGTAGTCCAGCCCCTTGATCAGCGTATCGATCACATCGAACACGAAGGTCGTCGCCAGAATCGCGAAGAACCAACGCCGTCGCTTGAGGAAGAAATCCTCATAGCCACCGTATTCGGCGATATTATCTGGAAACAGCAGAGCGGCGAGGAGATACAACACCACCGCATAGCCGATCACGAAGATGAAGATGCCGAACGTCCAGCGATCGATCCGGCTGAGCCCGAATTCCCACCACCAGAATAGCACCAGTTCGATCAGGATCGACAGCACCCACAGCATGTGGAGGACTGACAGTTTGTAGCGGCCGGGATGCTGAATGAAGCCCGCCACGCCCGCCAGTATGCGCGTAATGCCAAGGCCGATGACCATGCCGAGCACGATGCGGACATGCGGAAACAGTTCGTGGGAAACGTGCGGATCCATAAAGCGAATAAACCTGCGAGAAGCGTTAAGCTAACGAACGGCCGACAACACCGCTAGGCTTAACCTTTCGCCTCCCCCTTCGCGTCAAATATTTTCCGCAGAAAAATCGTCGGCGCGGTCGGCCCTTTGCCAGCGTGAGGCGGAAGCGTCACGCCCTTCGCCGCAACCAGATGATGGACGGTGAAATTGGCATGGAGCGCGTCGTAAATGGGAAAGCTGGCTTCGAGAATACCGCTATCCGTGCGGTGAATCATCAGAAAGCCTTCGGCGATGTTCAACAAGCCCACGGCCACCTGGCCATGGACATCACCGGATGACGGCCGGAAATCGTGCAAAACATAATCGACGCCGCATTGAATGACTTTCGCGATGTCTTCCAGCGCCGGATCGCGCAGATCATATTTGGTCATCACTTTGCGGAAAGTTGTCCCTTTCTCGTCGTGAGGACCAAGCTCGGCACCAGGAAGCGCCAGCGCAATGGCATCGGCAGGCCGCCGCTCTTCCTCTCCCCAAGGCACGAAGACAAATTCGGCTTCACGATCGACAAAGCGTTTGATGAGCCACGGCGTGGCCACACGATCCAGATGCACGAAATCTCGCGTAACCCATTTCATTGGCGTCTCCTCGGCCGGCGCTGGCCCTGCTTTACAGTTTCACCTTGCCGGTCAAAACCTGCCAGAACATCACCCAATCGCCCATCAGCGAATAGATCGGATGTTTGAACGTGGCCGGACGGTTCTTTTCAAAGAAGAAATGGCCGATCCAGGCGAAGCCATAGCCGCAGACGAGCGCGGCGAGCAGCCACCAGCCATTGCCGCGCAGGATCGCCACGACGATCAGCGCCAGCACACCGCAACTGCCGATGAAATGCAGGCGGCGCGACGTGCGATTGGCATGTTCGGACAGATAGAACGGATAGAATTCGCGAAAACTGGCGAAACGGGGCACGACATCGTTCATGACGTTCCTCCTGTCGTTGCGCGGCAGGATACGTCAAAGCGGCCGAAGGAAAAGAAAGATTCGAAGCGTCAATCAGCGTCGGTCAGGCGCGCACAGGCTGTTTTTCCGGCGCCTTCTTGAGCGATGGCGCGGCGGCGCCCATCTTTTTGTTTTGAGCGAAAGCCCTGATCACCGCCTGGGCGACGGTGGTAAAATGCGCGCAAGGCCCTTGCACGCCAACGCTTTGGCGGGAGACGCGCGCGCCCTCGACCAAAAGATAAAGCGCATCGGCCAGGAGATCGGCTTCGACAATCCCGGCATCACGACAGAGCTGCACCAGCCGCTCGCGATGGCGAATCTTGAATTCCTGGATGAGGCGCCGGGCCGGATGGCCCTCCTCGGTCAGCTCGATGGCCGTATTGGCCATGTCGCAGCCGCGACCGTCGCCGACGGCGCATTCGGCCGCCTTGCCGACCCAATCCTGGATGCGCGCCATCGGATCGTTGGGATGAGCGGCGAGAAGGTCATTCCACGCTGTTTCGCCGGCCTGTTCGACCTCGCGCAGCCAGGCGACGACGAGATCGTCCTTCGAGCCGAAATGACGATAAAGCGTCATTTTATTGGTGTCCGCTGCCTCGGCGATGGCGTCGACGCCGACACCGCGAATGCCATGCTTTCGGAATAGGTCGCAGGCCGCCTCGATAATCCGCTCCCGGGGTTTTCGCGTGGCTGCGATCACTGTTTCCATGATGGTCACTCGCTCCTTTAAAAAATTTGCCTAGCAGTCCCTTGACTAATGTTACCGATCTGTACCATAGTTACTTACCGGTAACACCCGGCCCGCAGGCCGTCAAGCCTGGAATGCTTTCAAACACCCACAAGGACAGTCAGATGGAACGCTCTCGCGCGGACCGGCGGATCAATGAACGTATCGACGATCTCCTCGGCGATTCGCTTATTCAGACAGTCATGCGGGCCGATCATGTCAATCCGGCGGACGTCCGTGCCATTTGGCGCGCGGCGGCGGATAAGCTAAATCACAACCAATCAGCGCATGGCAAAGTTCCCCCGGCTGGCGGGCAACGGCCACAAAACCAGGCTAAAACGACCCAGCGGACGAAGCCCTGGGGCGCCGCCTGGCGCAAGAAACTCACTTCTTACGGACCGACCACGCGGTCGCAGTTCTGCGGACAGGAATAATCAATGGTCGGATATTTCATTCAGCGCCCGATTTTCGCGTCGGCCATCGCCATCATCATGATGCTGGCCGGCGCGATTTCGTATTTCTCGCTGCCAGTCGCGCAATTCCCCGATATTTCCCCGCCGCAGGTGGTGGTGAGCGCCATTTATCCGGGCGCCAGCGCCCAGGTCGTGGCCGATACGGTGACGACACCGCTGGAGCAGCAGATCAACGGCGTCGAAGGCATGGAATATATGTCGTCGGCGAGCTCCAACGACGGCTCGGCTTCGATCACCATCACCTTCAAGGTCGGCTATAACATCAACACGGCCGCCGTCGACGTGCAGAATCGCGTCTCGCAGGCCTCCGCCGTGCTGCCGGCGATCGTCAACCAGGCCGGCGTGACGATTAAAAAGCAGAATCCGAATTTCGTCCTCATCGTCGACCTGACCTCGCCAGACGGCTCGGTCGATCCGGTGCAGCTCTCCAACTACGCCTTCTTCCAGCTCGTCGATCCGATCAAGCGTCTGCCGGGTGTCGGTGACACGCAGATTTTCGGCGAGCGGCGCTATTCGATGCGTATCTGGCTCGATCCCGACAAACTGGCCAATCTCGGCATCACCGCCACCGACGTTCAGGCGGCCGTCGCCGAACAAAACGTCCAGGTCGCCGCCGGCAAGATCGGCCAGACGCCGGCACCCGAGGGCACCGCGTTTGAAATGCAGGTCAATGCCACGGGCCGGTTGAGCGATCCGGCGCAATTCGGCGATATCGTCGTACGTGCCAATGCCGCCAATGGCTCGGTCGTGCGGCTGCGCGACGTGGCCCGCATCGAACTGGGTTCCCTGCTCTATTCGTCGACGACCATGTTCGGCAACAAGCCGACGGTGGTGCTCGCGGTCTTCCAGGCGCCTGGCTCGAACTCTTTGGCCTTGAAACAGGCCGTCGAAAAGAAAATGCAGGAGTTGAGCGCTCGGTTCCCCAAGGGCATCGAGTACAACATGCATTACGACACGACGCGCTTCGTCTCGGCCGCCATGCATGACGTGTTGGTCACTCTGGGCGAAGCGCTCATCCTGGTCGTGCTCGTCGTCTTCATCTTCCTGCAGAGCTGGCGCACGACACTCATTCCAACGATCGCCATCCCCGTGTCGCTCATCGCCACCATGGCGGTCATGCTGGCGCTGGGCTTCTCACTGAACATGCTCAGTCTGCTCGGCATGGTGCTCGCCATCGGCCTTGTGGTCGACGACGCGATCGTCGTCGTCGAAAACGTCGAACGACAGCTCGAGGCGGGCTTGCCGCCTTTGGCGGCAGCGCGCAAGGCGATGCAGGAAGTGACCGGCCCGATCATCGCCACCACCGGCGTGCTGATGGCCGTGTTCATTCCCGTGGCCTTCATCCCCGGCGTGTCCGGCGCGCTCTACAAACAGTTCGCGCTGACGGTGGCGATCTCGGTCGGCATTTCGGCGTTCAACTCGCTGACGCTCAGCCCGGCGCTGAGCGCCGTGTTCCTGCGCCACGGCGGCCCGCCAAGCTTCTTCTTCTTCCGCTGGTTCAACACCGGGTTCAACTGGCTCTCGCATGCCTATTCCGACATGGTCCACGTCTTCATCCGCTGGCGCGTCACCCTGTTGGTGGTGTTCATAGCGATTCTCGGCGCGACCTATTGGATCTCGACGCGCATTTCGTCGACCTTCCTCCCGGTCGAGGATCAGGGCTATTTCTTCGCCATCGTGCAATTGCCGGATGGCGCCTCCCTGGAACGCACCGATGCCGCCACCAAGCGGGTCCGCGACATCATCGCGGCCGAGCCCGGTGTCGATATCGTCGGCTTCGTCAGCGGCCTGAACTTCCTGACCAACGCGGCGCAGTCCAACTCCGCGGTCGTGTTCGCCATTCTCAAGCCTTGGGATGAGCGGCCGCCGGAGCAGAATGCCTCAAAGATCGTCGCCAACGTCCGCCCGAAACTGCTGCAAATTCCGGAAGGCATCGCCCTGAGCTTCGATCCGCCGTCGATTCAGGGTCTCGGCACCTTGGGCGGCTTCGAATTCCAGGTCGAGGATCTGGCCGGACGCGGCGCCGCGGCGTTGAACGAGGCGACGCAGGCGGTGATCGCCGAGGCCCGCAAACAGCCGGAACTCGACGGCCACCAGTTGTTCTCGGCCTTCTCCACCTCGACGCCGCAGTTCAACTACGACCTCGATCGCAACAAGGCGAAACTGCTCGGCCTCAACCTGCCGGACATTTTCAGCACCTTGCAGATCTATCTCGGCTCGCTCTACGTCAACGACTTCAACTTCTTCGGCCGCACGTTCCGCGTGACCTTGCAGGCCGAACAAGGGGCGCGCGCCGATGCCGGCGACATCTCCAAGCTCTATGTCCGCAACAACAGCGGCGGCATGGTGCCTTTGAGCACGCTCGGTACGTTGAAACCGATCGTCGGTCCAGAAAGCGTGCCGCACTACAACAACTACACCTCGGCCAAGATCAACGGCGCTGCCGCGCCGGGCTTCAGCTCCGGTCAGGCCGTGGAAGCGATGGAACGGGCCGCCAAGGCCGCTCTGCCGCAGGACTTCGGCTATGAGTGGACCGGCATCACCCTGCAGGAACTGCGGGCGGGCTCGGTCGCCACGATCATCTTCGCCTTGGCGATCGTGTTCTGTTTCCTGATCCTGGCGGCACAGTATGAAAGCTGGACCATGCCCTTCATGGTTCTGCTGGCGGTGCCCTTCGCCCTGTTCGGCGCTTTGCTCGCCATCTGGGTGCGCGGCATGCAGATCGACGTCTACTCGCAGATCGGCTTCGTCATGCTGATCGGCCTGGCGGCGAAGAACGCCATTCTGATCGTCGAGTTCGCAAGGCTTCTGCGTGAGAGCGGCATGTCGATCATCGACGCGGCCGCCGAAGCGGGCCGGCTGCGTCTGCGTCCGATCCTGATGACGGCCTTCGCCTTCATCCTCGGTGTCGTGCCGCTGATGATCGCCCAGGGCGCCGGCGCCGCCAGCCGTCAATCGATAGGCACGGCCGTCTTCGGCGGCATGCTCATCGCCACGGTCCTGACGCTGATCTTCGTGCCCGTGTTCTACGCGGTCATCGAACGCATGCGCGAAGGCCGCGAGGCCGATCACAACGTTCCGCAACATCACACGGTGCCGACCACCGGACCTGCCGAATAATTGGAGTCTTTGTTATGGGAATCGCGAAGTCCGCTGTCGTCGGCACGCTCATCGTTGCAGTCGCCGTCGCAGCCTATGTCACCCGATCGAAATGGATCCCCGGAGGCGGGAGCGAACAAACCGCCAATGCGGCCAATGCACCGTTCGCCATGCCCGTGCCGGTGACGGCGGTCGTCAAGAAGTCCATTCCGATTTATTACGAATACTCGGCACGGACCGAGGCGATCAGCAGCGTCACCTTGCAGGCCAAGGTCGCCGGCTACATCCAGGCGCAGCCGGCCACCGACGGCAGCGACGTGAAGAAGGGCGATCTGCTCTACCAGATCGATCCGCGCGACTATCAGAGCGCGCTCGATCAGGCGATCTCCAATCAGAAGCGCGACAAGGCGGCGCTCGACTACGCGCGCGCCAACACCTTGCGCGGCCAGGATCTGATCAAGAGCGGCTATCTGTCCAAGGATCTCTACGAGCAGCGCCTCAGCGCCGAGCGCCAGGCCGATGCGACGCTCGCCGCCGACGAAGCGGCGGTACGGGCGGCGCAGTTGAACCTGAGCTACACCGAGATCCGCGCCCCCTTCGACGGTCGCCTCGGCCGCAACCAGGCACCCGTCGGCACGCTGATCAGCTCGATCGGCACGGTGCTGAACACGCTGGTCTATCTCGACAACGTCTATGTCACCTTCAATCCGGCCGAGACGGAACTGCCGGAAATCCAGAAGGCGCGCGCCCAGGGTCCTGTCATCGCCGAGGTCTCTTTCCCCGGTGAGGACGAGGCCCGCCACAAGGGCGAACTGACGTTCATCGACAACAGCGTCGATCGCCTGACCGGCACGATCACCGCCCGCGCGACGATCAAGAACGCCGACAAGAGCCTGCTGCCGGGCCAGTATGTCCGCGTCCGCCTGCTCCTGCGCGAACAGCCGAACGCGCTGCTCGTGCCGCAAGTGGCGCTCGGCTCGAGCCAGCTCGGCAAATATCTCTATGTCGTCGGCGAGGGCAACAAGGTGGAACTGCGTCCGATCACGCTGGGCCGCACCGAAGGACCTCTGGTCGTCGTCCAGAGCGGCCTCAAGGACAGCGATCAGGTGATCTCGGGCAATCTGCAGAAGATCGGCCCGGGCATGCCCGTCCAGCCGCTGCCCCCGCAGAACGGCCAGAAGCCGCCGGCCGGAAAGTCGTAAGACCCTGCTGCCTCGACATATTGTGCGGGGCGGCACTTCCCGATCCCCTCTTTGTCAACATCGTGTCGGGGCGCCATATCGGCGCCCCGATTGTTTTCAAGGATCGCCTATGCGTCTCTTCATCGCCTCCGCCACGCTCGCGACCCTGCTCACCTCCGTGGCAACCGCCCAGACCGCCGAGCCCGCTTGCCAGGCCATCACCAAAGCCATGTTGATCATGAACGACCAGCCCGGCGTGCGGCAGGTCTCGGCCATCAAGGGCAATGGCGGCGAAGATCAGGTCGAGGCCATCCTGCTGCCCGACGCCATGTATATCCGCGACGACAAGCAATGGCCGAGACAGCCGATGGATGCGACCCGACGCAAGAGCATGGCGGAAGCGGCTCTGCTGCAGATGCCGTTGAGCGACTGCACCGGCCCGCAAAGCGAAACGCTGAACGGCACGGCGATGAACGTTTATGAATATAAGCAGCCGAACCCGATGAAGCCCGGCACCAAGACATCGGCCAAACTGTGGATCGGCGCGAAGGATGGCCTGATGCATCGCATGGAAGCGGCGACGGTGACGCAGACCATCGAATACGGCGCCTTCAAACCGCCGATCTGATCAGTAGCGCGTGCCGACGACACGGCCGGTGGACCCCGCCGTGTCCTGCACCTGCGTACCGAGCTCACGCAATTGTTCGTCGAGATTGTCGCGCGTGCGGCCATCGACGATGGCGATCGGCGCCGACAACGCCACGCCGGCAGCGGTGCCGACGGTGGCGGCGGCGCCCGTGGTGATCTGCGCCAACCGATCGCCCAGCCCCGAATGTCCGTCACCCAACGTCTGTCCCGACGCCAACCGCGTGCCGATCAACTGCACGATCTGCGGGCTCTCTGCGAATTTGGTGTGCCCCAGCGAATCGCCGCTCTTGATGTCGGTGAGATCGAGAACGTTGATATGCTGCTGCGCCAGCATCGTCCGATAGGGTTCCTGCTTGGGATCGATCATGCCGATACGCGGCGTGCCGCCCCAGATGCGACTTGAGATCGCCAGCGCTTCATCGTTCTGCGCCACGAACAAAGTGAAGGGCGGCCGCTTGGCGCCCATTTCGATGATCTGCCGCCGGAACACATCGACGTCGACATCGGGCGCCGCCAGCATGACGCTCTTGATCTTCGGCGCGATGGCGCCGTTGCGGATCGCCATCTGCCGCAGCGCTTCCAGGGTCACCAGATTGCCCATGGAATGCGCCAGAACCGCGATCTCGCGCACCGCCGGATCCCTGGCGAGCCCCTGCAACACCTTTTCCAGCGCATCGCGCGAATAGTTGGCGCTTTCGCGATCATAGGTATAGGCGAGCAGGCGGCCGCGCGACGGCCAAGTGAACAACACCGGCAGCGCATCGATCTTGGAATCATGGGCGATCTGCGCCAGGCGGAACACCGCCTCGCCAAAGCGCGTATTGTAACCGTGGACGAAGACCAGCACGCGGCGATGCGACGTGCGCGTCAGCCGATCGTGAAACGCCCGCAGCGCGTCCTTCTCGTCAAGCCGCTGCGCCTTCAAGACGACGAACTCACGCGCCGGATTGGGCGGCTGCGAGGGCCATTGCACTTCGCCGATAGTGCGCGCACCGTCCGGCGGAATGGCCATTTTGATGTCGGCGAAATTGAACGTCTGGTCGCGCTCGCCCGTATACATGCGCGCCGGATTGGCATCGGGCGCACGGGTGGTGGCAACGAGGAGATCGACGGTCGCCCCGCCGGGGGCACCGGCGGCAACGGGCAGCAGCGTGTCTTCCGGCCGGCCGCCGCATCCAGCCAGGAGCAGCGCGATACAGCCCAAGGCCGGCAAAACCCGCAACGCCACACGCATCATCGACCCCGCAACAGCCCGGCACTGACCGCGCCGCCCTTATGCCCGATCTCGGGCTTAAGCGAAACCGCGGAGATCGCCACCAACCAGCCAAACCGCGCGCATGCAAAAACGGCCGGCGCGAAGCCGGCCATTTTTAATCCGCGACAGAGGCAGATTAGTCGTTCGAACGGACCTTGAGGACCTGACGGCCCTTGTACATGCCGGTCTTCAGATCGACATGGTGCGGACGGCGCAGTTCACCCGAATCCTTGTCTTCGACATAGGTCGGCGCCTTGAGCGCGTCAGCCGAGCGGCGCATGCCGCGACGGGAGGGGGAGGTCTTTCGCCTGGGGACAGCCATTTTAAACTCCACATAACGTTGTGCGGTTTGACGGCCTGATCGAACAGGGACTCATCAAACCAAGATGCGCCGCGCGTGGCTCCCGCCTCGCTGGCTGGCATCAATTCCGAATTCTGGGCGGCTCTTACACGGAATAGCCCGTTCTGGCTAGGGCTTTCCGGCTTTCCAGCACCGGAAACAACGTAGGAATATTATCCGCGCACCTCTGTCAAACCCACCCGAGGCTCGCCCCTGTGCCTTGACCCCTTTCCGGCGATCGGGCAAGCCCGGAGAAACCGTGGAGAAGCAGGTGAATCCAGAGTTTTCGGAGCATTTGACCGAGGCCGCGACGCGTGTCGAAGCCAAGCTCGAACATCTGCTGTCGCATCAGCCGCAGGAGGGCGAAATCGCCCGCCCGGCGCGGCTTATGGATGCCATGCGCCACAGTGCTCTGGGCGGCGGCAAAAGGCTGCGTCCCTTCCTGCTGATCGAAAGCGCCCGCCTGTTCGGCATCGACGGCGAAGGGCCGCTGCGCGCCGCCTGCGCCCTGGAACTGGTGCACTGCTATTCCCTCGTCCACGACGATCTGCCGGCCATGGACGATGACGATCTGCGCCGCGGCCGCCCGACCGTCCACAAGGCCTTCGACGAAGCCACCGCCATTCTCGCCGGCGATGCCCTGCTGACCTATGCCTTCGACGTTCTGGCCCATGAGGCGACCCATGCCGATGCGCAGGTGCGCGTCCGGCTGGTGGCGCGTCTGGCGCAAACCGCCGGTTTCGGCGGCATGGCCGGCGGCCAGATGTTCGATCTGATGGCCGAGCGCGCCATGGCGCCTTTGCCGCGCACCGAGATTGAACGGCTGCAACAGATGAAGACCGGCGCGCTCCTTCGTTATGCGGGCGAGGCCGGCGCCATTCTCGGCCGCGCTTCGTTGGCGGACCTTGCCGCCATCATCGCCTACAGCACGGCGCTCGGCGCCGCCTTTCAGGTCGCCGACGACATTCTCGATGCCGAAGGCGACGAAGCCGCCATGGGCAAGCGCGTCGCCAAGGACGCCGGCCGCAACAAGGCCACTCTTGTTTCCCTGCTCGGTCTCGATGAAGCTCAGCGCTTGCGCGATGGGCTCGCCGATCAGGCGATCGCCGCGCTCAAACCCTTCGGCAGCCGTGCGGCAATCCTCGCCGAGGCGGCGCGCTTCACGGTCGCCCGCGACCGATAACAAGAGAAAGACGCGCCGTGGCGGATCAAAAGGAACCGGCTGCCAAGGAAAAAGCGCACAAGGAAACCGCTCCCAGGCGCGGCGCCCTCGCCCGCAACATCCAGGCCCGCTGGCGGCTTTTGGTCTGCATCGCCGTCGGCTTCGTCTGCACTTTCGCGCTGCCGGCAAGCTGGGACATCAACACCCGGGCTTTGATCGGCTGGAACGTGGCGATCTGCGTCTACATGATCGAGATATTGGTCAAAATGCGCGGCGCCACCGCCGCTTCCATTCGCCACCGCGCCGAGGAAGTGGATGAAGGCCGCTACATCGTCCTCGTGCTGACCATACTCGCGGCCATCGCCGCCTTCATCGCCGTCATCGTGCAATTGAGCGCCGCCAATTCCTTGAAGGACAGCAGCAAGACGCTTCATCTCGGTCTGGCCGTCCTGACGATCGCAACATCATGGAGCTTCATCCACCTGGTCTTCGCCCATCACTACACCCATGAATTTTTCATCGAGCGCGACAGCGAGAAACAGCTCAAACCGGAAGATCGCGGCGGCCTGCGTTTTCCCGGCGACCAGCCACCGATCTTCAGCGATTTCATCTATTTTTCGTTCGTCATCGGCGTCGCCTGCCAGACGGCGGATGTCTCGGTCTCGTCGCGTCCGATGCGCCAGCTCGCCACGATCCATTGCATCCTGGCCTTCATCTTCAACACCACGATCCTGGCGCTGACGATCAATATCGCGGCGGGGCTGTTGGCGGCGAGCTAGTCGATCACCTTCGCCGTCTTGGCGTGCAGCCAGTCACGAAACAGTTTGAAGGCCGGCTCGTCGCGGCGGTGCTCGCGAAACATCAGATACCAGCTCATGCCTTTGGAGACGGTCAGCGCCAGCGGCGCCACCAGCCGTCCGGCGTGAATGTCGTCGTCGATATAGGGCCGCAGACCGAGCGCCACGCCGACGCCATCGGCAGCCGCCTGCAAGGCTTGCCCGTAGACTTCGAACACCGGCCCGCGGGCTGTGAGATCCGCGCGGCCGGCGGCCGTGAGCCACGTCGGCCAGTCCTGCGGCGCGTGCGCCACCCGCAGCAAGGTCGCTTCGCGCAAATCCGCCACATCGGTGATCTGCCGCGCCAGGGCCGGCGTGCAGACCGGCGTCAGATCCGCTTCGAACAGCCGTTCGCTGACAAAACCCGCCTCGCCGTCGGGCGCCAGCTTGATGCCGCAGGTCCAATCCTCGGCAAACGGGCCGGCGATGCCACCCGTCGCGAACCGCACCTCCACATCGGGCGCCACCGTGCGAAAATCCGCCAGGCGGGGGATGAGCCAGCGGATCGCGAAGGTCGGCCCGACGCCGACCGTCAGCACCCGGCGCTGGCCGAAGCTCGCCACATGCTCGCTCAGCCGAACGAGCGATTCGAAGAGCGGCGTCAGCCCGGCGAGATAGGCCTGACCGGCCGGCGTCAGCGCCAGCCGGTTCGCCTCACGCTTAAATAAAGCGGTGCTGAGCCGCTCCTCCAGCAATCGCACCATCCGGCTGACCGCCGAGGACGTGACGTGCAATTCCGCTGCCGCAGCAGCAAAACTGCCCAGACGCGCCGCCGCCTCGAAGGCCTTGATGCCGTTCAGATAGAGATAGCGGCTCACCCTTACCCCCTAAAAAACTGAGGCTGAGGGTGATTTAACTGCGTTTGTGCCGGCCCGGCAATCCGCCCACAAGAGGGCCGGAGAACTGCAATGTCGATTCTGTTGATGGCGGGGCTGGCCGCCGTGATGGTTTTCACCGCTTTCCTGTCGGGCATTTTCGGCATGGCCGGCGGATTGATCCTGATGGGCGTGCTGCTGGCACTGCTGCCCGTGCCCGAAACGATGACCCTGCACGCCATCACGCAGATGGCCTCGAACGGCTGGCGCGGCGCGCTCTGGTACAGGCACGTGCGCTGGCACGCCGCCACCGCCTTCCTCGCCGGCAGCGCCCTGGCCTTCACCGCCTGGGCCTGGTGGCAATATGTGCCGCCGACGCCGCTCGCGTTTCTGCTGCTCGGCCTCTCACCCTTCGTCGCCCGCATCATTCCCGAAAGCCTGCGGCCGAACCCCGCCCGCCTTCTCAACGGCATGGCCTATGGCGCGGGCTGCATGGCGCTGTTGCTGCTTACCGGCGTCGCCGGGCCGCTGGTCGACACCTATTTTCTCGGCGGCACTTTGGAGCGCCGCGAGATCGTGGCTACCAAGGCGGTCTGCCAGGTGTTCGGCCATCTCGCCAAACTGACTTACTTCGGCGGCCTCGTCACCGATGGCGGCAGCGTCGATCCGGTCATGGCTATCGTCGCTGTGCTGGCCTCCATCGCCGGCACCACGGCGGCGCGACCGATCCTGGAGCGCTTGAGCGACACGCAATATCGCCAATGGGCCGGCCGCATCATTGCCGCGATCGCCTCCTTCTATGTGGCGACCGGCTGTTATCTGCTTCTGTGACGGAGCCTGCTATGACCAAGCAACTCAGCCTCGATCCACTGATCGGTGATCTCGTGGAATGGGTGGCGCGCGAACCGCGCACCTATGCGGATGTTCTCGACGCCTGGCGCACCTCCTGCCCGCGCCTGACCGTGTGGGAGGATGCCATCGAACGCGGTCTGCTCGCCCGCACGCGCGACGATGGAACGGCGATGATCAGCGTGACGGACGCGGGTCGGCAATTTCTCGCGACGCGTCACGTCAATGTGGGCGCCATGACCGGCACCGCGCTGGCGAAACAGTAGCGCCTATCTGGGCCATGGTGATAGAAAAGGCGACCATGTGGTCCCGCCTGTTCGCCCTCGCCTTGCTCCTGCTTCCTCTCCCGGCTTCCGCCGGCGTCAAGGAGGATGTCGCCGCGTTGGCGCCGACGGGGGTGGTGCTGGTGTTGGATGCCAACGGCAACGAACTGGTGTCGCAGAACGCCGATACGCCCTTCGTCCCCGCCTCGGTCGCCAAGATCGTGACGGCCTGGCTGGCAATGGATGTCCTGGGTGGCGACTATCGTTTCGAGACCCGTTTCTACATCGACGACAATCGCGTGCTCTATATACGCGGTGGCGGCGATCCTTTTCTGATCTCCGAAGAGCTGGCCCCGCTGGCCGCCAATCTGGTCGCCAAGGTCGGCAAGAAACCGATCACCGGCATCGTGCTGGATGGCAGCTATTACCCTTCCAACATTCGCATCCCCGGCATCGAGAACACGGGCGAAGCCTACAACGCTCTGAATTCCGCCCTGGCGGTGAATTTCAACACGGTCGCCGGCGTGCGCAAAGGCAACACGGTGCTCTCCGGCGAGCCGCAGACGCCGATCACGCCGCTGGCGATCAGCCAATTCCTGCAGCGCGGCCCGAAAAAGGCCGGCCGCATCAACCTGAGCCAGGACCCGGCGATGAGCCTGCGCTATGCGGGCGAATTGATCGGCGCCTTCGTCACCCAGGCCGGCGGCAGCGTGAAGGGCAATGTCTCGGCCGGCGCCGTCCCCCAGGGGCTGGCGCCGATTTACATCCACCGGCAGTCGCGCCCGCTCTCGCAGGTCATCATCCAACTGATGTCCGGCTCGAACAATTACATCGCCAATCAGGTTTTCCTGGAGACCGGCGGGAAGCGTCTGGGCGGGCCGGTCAGCCTCACGAAATCGCGGCAGATCCTGAACGAAAAGCTCGCCGCCAACGGTCTCGACAAGGCCATCTATCTCGAGGAGGGGTCGGGCATCAGCCGCGACAACCGCTTCACGGCGCGCGGCCTTGCCAAAGTGCTCGCACTTTTCGCGCCTCACGCCGACCTGTTCCGCGGCCATGACGGCGGCATGAACAAGACCGGCACCATGGATGGCGTGCGTACGCTCGCGGGCTTTGCCGACACCAAAAGCCACGGCCGCGTGCGTTTCGTGATCTCGCTTGCGGGCAATGACGGCAGCATGCGCTTTCGCCTGCTGCGCGCGATCGTGGCGGGGCTTTAGCCGCCCTTTCCCGTCATTGCGAGCGAAGCGAAGCAATCCAGAAGTCAAGGTGTAGAGCCGTAGACACAAGCACCGACACCAAAGGCTTTTCTCGACGTTCTACCACGCGCCCATGGATTGCTTCGTCGCGATGCTCCTCGCAATGACGGTTGAGTCTGAAAAACGCCGAAGCTTCAGCTCTCACTCCGCCGCGTTCTTCGCGCCGCCGAAGCGCTTCTCGATATACTCGTCGACGATCTGCTTAAACTCGGTGGCAATGCCGGCGCCGCGCAGGGTCATCGCCTTCTTGCCATCGATGAACACCGGCGCTGTCGGCGCTTCACCCGTGCCCGGCAGCGAAATGCCGATGTCGGCATGTTTCGATTCGCCGGGACCGTTGACGATACAGCCCATCACCGCGACGTTGAGCGCTTCGACGCCGGGATATTTCTCGCGCCAGCCCGGCATCTCGTCGCGAATATAGGTCTGGATGCTCTGCGCCAGTTCCTGAAACACGGTCGAGGTGGTGCGGCCACAGCCGGGGCACGCGGCGACCAAAGGCACGAAGGTGCGAAAGCCCATGGTCTGCAAAAGTTCCTGCGCCACCTGCACTTCCAACGTGCGGTCGCCGCCCGGCTCCGGTGTCAGCGACACGCGGATCGTATCGCCGATGCCTTCCTGCAGCAGAATGCCCATGGCCGCCGACGAAGCGACGATGCCCTTCGAACCCATGCCGGCTTCGGTGAGGCCGAGATGCAAAGCGTAATCCGAACGCTTGGCCAGCATGCGATAGACGGCGATCAGATCCTGCACCGCCGAGACCTTGGCCGACAGGATGATGCGATCCTTGCCGAGGCCGATCTCTTCCGCCCGCTCCGCCGACCACAAGGCCGAGCGCACCAAGGCCTCGCGCGTCACCGCGCGCGCATCGACCGGCCGTGCCGAACGCGCATTGGCGTCCATCAAGCCGGTGAGCAGTTCTTGGTCGAGCGAACCCCAGTTGGCACCGATGCGCACCGACTTGCCATGCTCGATCGCCTTTTCGACGATGGCCGAGAACTGCTTATCCTTCTTCTCGCGAAAGCCGACATTGCCGGGATTGATGCGATATTTGTCGAGCGCCTCGGCGCAAGCCGGATGATCGGCGAGCAACTTGTGGCCGATATAGTGAAAGTCGCCGACGATGGGCGCATGGATGCCCATCTTCAACAGCCGTTCCTTGATGTGAGGCACGGCGGCGGCGGCTTCGTCGCGATCGACGGTGATGCGCACCAGTTCCGACCCGGCGCGGGCCAGGGCGGCGACCTGTTTCACGGTCGCATCGACATCGGCGGTATCCGTATTGGTCATCGACTGGACGACGACCGGGGCACCGCCGCCGACCACCACCGAACCGCGGCCGGTGCCGACCCGCACGCCCACCGTTTGGTGGCGCGGCGCCGGCGCGGCGGGCTCGGGAACGTCGAGGCCGGAAAGAATGTCGTCAGCAGGCATGGCCGATCCTTACAGCGCGATCCTTACGCAATTAAGCCCCTGGCCTTGCCGCCAGATGGGGCTTTGGTCAAGTCGCGGCGACGGATTCAGGCCTTGGCGCAATCCGCGCAGACGCCGCTGACCTCGATGACCTGCGACTTGCGGGTGAAATGCGCCGCTTTGGCGACGCCTTCAAGACAGGCGCCCAATTCCCCCGACGTCTCCTCGGACACCTTGCCGCAGACGTCGCAAATCAGGAACACCAGGGGGTCGCCCGCCGCATGGCGATGGCCGCAGGCAACGAACGTGTTGCGCGACGATAGCCGGTGCACCAGGCCGTTTTCGAGCAGAAAATCCAGCGCGCGGTAGACCGAGATGGGTGCGGGGCGCTTGCCGGTGGCGTCGGCCACCCGGTCGATCATGTCATAGGCACCCAGCGGCTTGGCGGCGCTACACAGCAGATCCAAAATGATTTTCCGGCCGGGCGTGAGCTTGACCGGATGCTCATGCAGGCTCGCCCCATGGCCCTCGCAGTGGTCATGGTCGTGATCGATGGCGACGGAGTTCTGAGCTGTCATGATCCTAACATAGGGAGATTCGATCACTTCTGCGAGACCCGCCCGAATCCGGTGACAATATTTGTGCAATGCAATATATCGAAACCGGGGTTTTTAGGAGACAGCCAAATGTCGTTGAAATCACGCAATGCCCTCGTCACCGGATCCACCAGCGGCATCGGCCTCGCCTATGCCCGAGCCCTCGCAGCGGAAGGTGCCGGCATCTGCATCAACGGTTTCGGCGACGCCGATGCGATCGAAAAGGAACGGGCCGGCATCGAGAAGGATTTCGGCGTCAAGTGCATCTACAACGGCGCCGACATGACCAAGCCGGCCGAAATCGCCGCCATGGTGAAGGATGCCGAAACCAAGCTCGGCTCCGTCGACATTCTCATCAGCAATGCCGGCGTGCAGTTCGTTTCGCCGATCGAGGAATTCCCGGTCGAGAAATGGGACCAGATCATCGCCATCAATCTGTCCTCGGCCTTTCACGCCATCCGCGCCGCCGTGCCCGGCATGAAGGCGCGCAAATGGGGCCGCATCATCAACACCGCCTCGGCCCATTCGCTCGTCGCTTCGCCGTTCAAGGTGGCTTACGTCTCGGCCAAGCATGGCATCGCCGGCCTGACCAAGACAGTCGCCCTAGAAGTCGCCACCTTCGGCATCACCGCCAATGCGATTTCACCGGGCTATGTCTGGACGCCGCTCGTCGAGAAGCAGATTCCCGACACGATGAAGGCGCGCGACATGACGCGTGAACAGGTGATCAACGACGTGCTGCTCGACGCCCAACCGACCAAGCAATTCGTCACCGTCGAACAGGTCGCCGCCTGTGCCGTCTATCTGTGCTCGGATGCGGCTTCGCAAATCACCGGCACCAATATTTCCATGGACGGCGGCTGGACGGCGGCGTGAGCCACGCCCATGGCCGGGAAAGGTAAGAGCAACGGCACGAATGCGCCCAAGACCGTCAGCCTCGCCTTGCAGGGCGGCGGTTCGCACGGCGCCTTCACCTGGGGTGTTCTCGACAGCATCCTTGAAGATGGTCGCATCGAAATCGAGGCGATCACCGGCACCAGCGCCGGGGCGATGAATGCCGTCGCCTTGGCCCATGGTTATCTCGAGGGCGGGCGCGATGGCGCCCGCGCCACCCTGGAGAAGTTCTGGAGCGCCGTCTGTGACGAAAGCGGCCTCAACACCGCCCAGCGCGATATCTTCGACAAGATGTTCGCCTCCTGGACGTTCGATTCTTCGCCCGTGCAGGCGTGGATGAATTTCTGGTCGAGCTTTTCGAGCCCCTATCAGTTCAATCCACTCAACATCAATCCGCTGCGCGATCACCTCACCTCAATCGTCGATTTCGACAAGCTGCGCGCATCCGATGGCATCAAACTGTTCATCGGCGCCACCAATGTGCACACCGGCCGCATCGCCATTTTCGACAAGAAAATACTGACGCCGGATCATCTCCTGGCCTCGGCCTGCCTGCCGACTCTCTTTCAGGCGGTCGAGATCGACGGCGTGCCCTATTGGGATGGCGGCTATATGGGCAATCCAGCCCTGTTCCCGCTGTTCTACAACACGCAGTCGCCTGACATCATCATCGTACAGATCAATCCGATCGAACGCATGGTGACGCCGAAGACCTCGCGCGACATTCAGAACCGGCTCAACGAAATCACCTTCAATGGCGCTTTGTTGGGTGAATTGCGCGCCGTCTATTTCGTCAATCGTCTGTTCGACGAAGGCGTGCTCGGCCCACCGCGCTACAAACGTCCTTTCATCCATCGCATCGACGGCGCCGACGAAACGGCGATCTTTTCGGCCGCGTCGAAAATGGATGCGCGCTGGAGCTTTCTCGTCCAACTGCGCGATATCGGCCGCAAGGTGGCGAAGACCTGGCTCGACGAACATTTCGACAAGATCGGCAAGGAAGGCACGCTCGACCTGCGCCTCGCCTATCAATAGCGTTCTTATTTCCCATGTGCGCCAGCATACGGCGCCCGCGCATGCGTCGTGATCCAATCACCATCGTGTTTGGTGTTGGAGAGCGTCATGCTGCGCCTGCTGAAATGCCTGATCTTTGCCGTTGGCGGCGCCTTCATCGGCAGCTGCATCGGTACGATGACCGGCATGGCCTATATGGAATTCGCCCAGCATGGCTGCACCGGCACGGTTTGCGCCGATCTCATCGTCCGCACCTTCATTCCAGGTGGCGCTCTGGCCGGGAGCATGGCCGGCCTGATCATGGCGCGGCCGCGCGAACGGCTCAGCCGCTTTTGACTGTTCATCACGTGCGCCAGCATACAGCGCTCCGGCCTCAGCCATGATCTGATGCATCATGATCTCTCGATAGGGAGGAGCATCATGTTGCACGTGTTGAAATGCCTGCTGTTCGTCCTGTGCGGCGCTTTCGCCGGAGCCTTTCTTGGCGCCATCGGCGGAGCCATGGCCGCCTTGATCGCGGCCAAGCCCCGCGCGCGCCTCAATCGCTTCTGAACCGCCAGACGCTGGTGCGCTTCACTTCGGTGTCTTCCAAGGCCCGCGTCACCGGCACCTGATATTCGGCGATGGCGACGAGCTGTTCGCGCGCCAGATAGCTGCGGCCGGGATCGCCGATCAAAACCGCGCAACCGCGACGGCGCAAACCTGACAGCCAATCGGTCATGCGTGCCGCCATATCGCGCTCATAAGAAATATCGCCGGCCAACACCACGTCCCAGCCGTCATCGCGCCCGATCATGTCGCCGCCAGCGATATCGATGGCCACACCATTGGCCTGCGCATTGGCGGCAATGGCGGCAAGCGCGAAATCGTCGATCTCGTTGGCGATCACTTGCCGCGCGCCGGCCATTGCCGCCGCGATCGCCACCAGACCCGAACCGGAAGCCAGATCGAAAACGCGCTTGCCGGCGACGACATGGGGATGATCGAGAATATAGCGCGCCAGCGCCTGACCGCCCGCCCAGGCAAAAGCCCAGAACGGCGGCGGCAGGCCGATCGCCTCCAGCTCTTCCTCGGTCTTCTGCCAAAGCTCCAAGGCTTCATGCGCCAGATAGAGTTTGATCTCCGGCGCATGCGGCACCGGCATCAAAGCAGTATGGGTGCGAATGAAAGCCGTGCGGACGGCTGGATCAGCCTTCATGCCGGCGCGAGTGTCTGCATCCAGCCCAAGCCTTCGACCGTGGTGGTGCGCGGCTTATATTCCGCCGCCACGAAATCCGGCCAGTTATGTTCGGCGATGGTGGCGAAAATCGCACCATAGGCGATCTCCCCTTCATCGGGTTCCTGCCGCTTTGGCACAGAGGCAAATTGGAAGTGACCGATGATCGGCCAATAGGCTTCCATGCGCCGGATCAGATCGCCTTCCGAAATCTGGATATGATAGAAATCGAACATCATCTTCACATTGTCGCGGCGCAGTTCGGCGAGCAGCACCGCCACGTCGTCGGAGCGCGAGACGAAATAGTCCGGCCGGTCATAGCGATTGATCGGTTCGATCAGCAGGGTGATGCCGGCGCTGCGCGCCGCGTCGCTCGCCTTGGCCATGTTCTCCAGAAACGTCTGCCGCGCCGCCTCCCGTGCCGGCGGCAGCACGATGCCGGACATGCAGTGAATGGTGCCGGCACCGACCTTGGCGCCGAAGCTCAACGCCTGGTCGATGGCGGCGGCGAATTCATCCTGGCGTCCCGCCTGCGCGGCGAGCCCAAATTCGCCTGGCTTGCCGGCAACCGTATTGATGCCGTTCATGACGATGCCGGCCGCATCGAGGCGCTGCTTCACGTCGCGCGGATCGAACTCGTAGGGATAATGACATTCCACCGCGGCGAAACCCGCCTGGGCCGCCGCCTCGATCCGATCGAGAAACGGCAGCTCCGTGAACATCAGGGAAATGTTGGCGGAAAAGCGTAAGGCGGCGGGCATGCTCGTCTCCAGAAGGCGCGAAGCGACGCGGAGATCAGCCTTTACACCAGCCCTGGTCAATCAGCCATGCAAATGCTGGTGACGGAGTTACGCGCCGGTCTGCATGAACCGTTCGAGTTGCGACTTGAGATCGACGATGCGCTTGCGCAACAAAGCATTTTCGCTTTCCAGCTCGCGCACGCGCTCGGTATCGTCCATCATCAGCGCCGCACGCGACGGCTCCTGAACGAATTCGACACCGACCTCGCCGCCACGCCGCCAGACGATATTGGCGCGATAGGAACGCCCTTTCGCCGGCACGTTCAGCTCGAACTCCTGCGGCAACGACAAAGTATCGCCGACCAGAAGCTTGGCGCCGCGCGGCGACACATTGCGGATGTTGCAATCGATGGTCGTCGAGCGATTGTTAAACACGATCTGCGCGCCAAGCATGGAGCGGATGCGCGCAACCCGCCGTTGTTCCGTCATCGATATCCCCGTTTACCATAGCTCACAGGTGCTTTGTCCCGCAGGATAGAGGCAAAATTTGAACGAAGCCTTGAGCCGATTGCGAACTGTCAGCCATAATTAAGAAAAGGTTTACGTGGCCGAATTCGCAATCGATTCAGTCCTGCGGACACATGTCAGGGTGCCATGTGTTCGGCCATGATCAGCCGGTCGAGCATGCGCCGCGCCAGAATGGGGCCATTGTCGGTCTTAATGTCGATACGCGCAGCATTCGGCATTTGGCTCATGCGATGCTGCTGCGCTTCGAGAATGACGAAGTCCTCGCGGAAGACATCGATCATCCCGACATTGAAAAACGTCTCCACATCCGGATCGTCACGGCCGAAAGCCCGCGCGAACAGGAAGAAATAATGCTGCGATGTGCTGGTTTCCGGCGTCGGCAGGCTGAGGGCGACGAGTTCCACCTTATGCGCACTCAGCGTCAGATCCTTGCCCGGCCCACCGAAGCCGGCATCGACGCACCCGGCGAAATTGACGCAAAAATTCGGTGGCCGGAACTCGACGGCCGCCCAGCGATCGGAATAGCCGGGAAAATTGCCGGCCTTCTGATAGGCCGGTGGCGCCGGGCGGTCGTAGATCCAGCGCTCCACCCGCACCACATCGTCTTTCTGCGTCGTCAGCGGTTCGATCTCGGTCAGGGATTCCGAACCGATCGACGAGGCATGCACATAAGTCAGATGGGTGGCATCGAGCACATTGTCGGCGATCAATCGATAATCGGCCTTGAGGTGCACCATGTCCGGCCGGGTGGTGATCCAATCGGGATGTTCGCACCACCACAAGTCGGGCACTTTCGCCAGGTCGGCCAGCGCCGGATCGCCCATCCAGATCCACACCAGGCCATAACGTTCCACCACCGGATAGGATTTGACCCGGGCCCGTTCGGGAATGTTCGCCTGCCCTGGGATTTCGACGCAAACGCCCCAGCCATCGAATTTGAGACCGTGATAGCCGCAGCGCACATCATCGCCGATGACCACGCCCAGCGATAAGGGCAAGGAACGGTGACAACAGCGATCCTCGATGGCGCAGGGCGTGCCGTCCGATCGCCGCCACAGCACCACCGGTTCATCGAGGAAAGTGCGCGCCAACAGGCCGCGCGTCACCTCGCGACCCCAAGCCGCCGCGTACCACGCATTGCGCAGATACATTGCCAGCCTCTCCGATCTTCCCCAGTAAGCGTCTGCGCGCCTTGCATTAAATCTGTCACAGCGGACGACGGCGTTCAATGCGTCGCGCACAACTTGATTCTCCGATCCCGAGCGGCGACAAAGCGCAGGGGGAAACCGCCGGCACGGTGGCGCTAAAACAGGCAGGGAGACGGTCAGCAAGCATGGCTGCGGAGGGAGGCGCGAGCGCCACACGACATTGGCGCGCGATCGGCACGGACGCTTTGCCGACACTTCTTCTGGCGCTGCCGCTCATCTGGCTGGTGGTTCTGCCCCTCGTCATCCTGCTCGTGTGCGCCTTCCGCCCCACCGGCTTTCTGCTCGACCCCGGCTTCACCACCGATCATATCGTCACCGCCTGGACCGATCCGGACCTGTGGCGCCTGTTTGCCCGCACGCTGCATTTCGCGCTCGGCTCCAGCCTCTTCGCCCTCCTCATCGGCACCGGCCTTGCCTGGCTGGTCGAACGCACCGACATCCGTGGCGCGGGCCTCGTCCGCGCTTTGATGATCCTGCCCATGGCCATGCCGCCCTTCATCATGGCCATCGCCTGGACGATCCTGCTCAGTCCGCGCACCGGCATCGTCAATCTGGCGCTGGTCGAAGTGTTCGGCCTCTCCGCGCCGCCGCTCGATATCTACACCATGACAGGCCTGATCTTCGTCGAAGGTCTGTCGCTGGCGCCTTCGGCTTTTCTCATCATGGTGCCGGCCTTCCGCAAGATCGATGCGGCGCTGGAGGAAGCCGCATTGATGTCGGGCGCCGGCTCACTGCAGATGCTGCGCCGGGTCGTGCTGCCGTTGCTGCTGCCGGCGCTGGCTGGCGCCGCGATTTATCTCTTGATCGTTAGCCTGGTCGTCTTCGACATTCCCGGCGCCATCGGCCACCCGGTCGGCATCGTTTTGGTCTCGACCCACGTCTACGATCTCTTGCATCACGCGCCCACAGGCCTGCCCGAATATGGCCAGGTCAGCGCCATCGCCATCATCATCGCCGCCGCGCTCGTCGCCTTGTGCCTGCTCTATCAACGGCTGATGCGCGCCGCCGGCCGCTTCGTGACGGTGACGGGGAAGACCTCGCGCCATCGCGTCATTCCGCTCGGCCGCGGCCGCCTCGTCGCCGAACTCGCCATCGCAGCGTTCGTGCTCGTCGCCGTCGTCGCGCCGATCTTGGCCATCATCTGGGCGAGCTTGCTACCCTATCAGATGGCGTTCTCGCTCGAAGCGCTGAAACAGATCACGCTCGCCAATCACATCGCTTTCCTCAGCGATCCGGCCATCGGCAAGACGCTAGGCAATTCTCTCGTCATCGCCATCGTCGCCAGTTGCGCCGTCACGCTGCTGTGCCTGCTGATCGGCTGGGTGGTGGTGCGCACCAAGGCGCCCGGCCGCCAGATCATCGACATTCTGGCTTTCATGCCGCTGGCGTTTCCCGGCGTCTTGATCGCCACCGCGCTGATCTATGTCTATCTGTCGGTGCCGCTGCTGCGCATTTACGGCACGATCTGGATCATCGCCGTCGCCCACACCACCGTTTATCTGAGCTACGGTTCCCGGGCGATCAATGCCGCCATGTATCAATTGCATGCCGACCTTGAGGAAGCCGCGCGCATGGCCGGCGCGGCGTGGTTCACAACCCTGCGGCGCGTGGTTGCCCCTTTGCTCGTTCCCGCGCTGGCCGCGGTCTGGATCTGGGTTTTCGCCCATTCCTTGCGTGAGTTAGGCTCCGCTTTGCTGCTGCAGGGCCGCGACAACGCCACTTTGCCGACCCTACTGTTCGCCTATTGGACGCAAGGCCAGCCGGCGAAAACGGCGGCCGTCGCCGTCTGGTTTGTCTTCGGCCTCGTTCTGCTGCTCGCCATCGCCCATCTTCTGCAATCGCTGGCCGCGCGCCGCACTTCCACCTGAGCGCCCACCGATATAGACTTCGTCCCAACAGACGAGGGAGGAAACGCGATGGTCCGTATTCCAAACACCAATGCCGACATCATGCAGTCGAAGACCCGGCGCGGTTTGCCGTATCCGGTCGATTACGGCACAGCGACGACGGCGGAATACATTCAGGCCCTCGACAATTTCCATCAGGTGTTCGGCATTCGCGCTGGCGACCATGTGGTGATGCTGACCGATCCGCTGCTCGACCCGCGTGTCGTCCAGACCGTGCAGGGCCTCTGCAAATCGCGCGGCGCCACGTTTATTTCCTACATGGGTGAATCGACCCGCTATGTCGCGGTACCAGACGAAGCGAAAGCCCTGCTGGAACGCGCCACCTTCGTCGTCTCAACCTGGTTCGCCTCGGTCTTCGATCCGTTCTGCCAGAACCTGCGCCGCAAAAAAGGCCAGCGCTGGGTCAAGATCACCTTTTTCCGCAACATCGATCTGTGGCACACGCCGCAAGCGCGTTTCCCCATCGAGATCGTCGGCGAACTGGTGCGCGGCACGTCCAGGCTCTATCCCGAACATGGCCCCTTCGACATGCGCATCACCGATCAGCGCGGCACCGATTTCCGCGTGCCCTTCAGCGCCGACATGCGCGAGCGCATGAAGAAGGACAATCGCTGGCGCGGCCACAACTACGCCAACGAGGACGGCTGCTACGTCCATTACATGCCGACGCACGGCCCCAATCTCTACGACCCGTTCATGTTCGGCAACGATCCCGAACACAAGGTCGGCATTAACGGCGTCATCTATGCGCAATGGGGCGTCGGCTTCGAAAAGCCTTTCGACGAGCCGCCGGGCGTCGAGTTCAAGGACGACCGCGTCGTCGCCGTCCATGGCGACAGCGAGGAAGCCGCCGTGCTGCGCGAATTCCTGATCGGCGGCACGCTGGAGGAACTGGGCTGCGGCCACAATCCCAAGGCGCCGCGTTTCGACATCTATCCGGCCGGCCCGAATTCGCCCGGCGCGCTGCACTTCGGCATCAACGGCCTGAAGGAGAGCGAATATTTGCGCCGCATGATGCCCAATTGGGAAGAGCCGCATGTGCATATGGATCTCGTCACCTTCGACGCGACGGTGACGGCCGGCAATCGCGTGCTGATCGAGGACGGCTTCCTGCAATCGCTGCGCGATCCCAAGGTCATCGACTGCGCCAGCCGCTACGGCGACCCGCTGGAACTGCTCGAACAGTTTCCGGTCTGATCAAAAGAAAACGGGGTGGCTCCTGATCGGAGGGATCGGGAACCGCCTTTCCAAAGGGGACTAAAAACAAGAGAGGGAGACCATGTCCAATCCGACCCTATCCCGGCGCGGCTTCGTCGCGGCGGCAGGAACGACCTTGGCAAGCACAGCCTTAACCACAATGCCATTCGGCGCGCGGGCGCAAGGCGCCGCGCCGAAAGCCTTGGTTGATCTGGCCGGTGCCGCCGCCAAGAAACCGCCGGTCGTCTGGTCGGAAAGCTCCGATACGGCGGCCATCGCCAAGGTGATCGCCGCCTTCAACAAGACCTGGCCAGACATCAAGGTCGAATTTATCCGCGACACGGGCGGTGGCACCCTGGCCGCCAAGGTGGTGCAGGAATCCCAGGCCGGCGGCACGCCCGCCGCCGTGCTCACCGGCGACCAGTCGCAATTCGCGGTGCTCGATCAGCGCAGCCTGCTGGTGCGCCCGGACTGGGCGGCGCTGGGCGTGGCCCCCGCTTCGGTGGTCTCGCCGTTCATGGTGCCGACCACATCCGCCATCGGCGTCATCGTGTGGAACAAGCAGAAAGTCTCGGAGGCGGATCGGCCCAAGAATCTGAACGATCTGTTGAACCCGCGCTGGACCGGCAAGGCGGGCGCCTGGCTGCGCACGCCGGTCTACGTCAGCATGGCCCATCTGATGGGCGAAGCCGAAGTGCGCGCCCATTTGCAGAAATTCGTCTCCATGCAGCCCAAACTCTACGATTCCACCTACCGGCTGGCGCAGGAGATTGGAACGGGCGAGATCGAGGTCGGCTATGGCCTGACCCATTCGACCTTGCCGGTGATGGCGGCCGGCGCGCCGGTGGAGTTTGCCTTCACCGACCCGGTCGGGATCAGCACACTCTATACCTGTTGCGTCGCCAAGAGCGCCAATCCGGAAGGCGCCCAGGTTCTGGCCGCCTGGCTTGCCGGACGCGAGGGGGCCGATGCCTATGAAGCCGCCACCGGTCGCGGCAATCCCCGCGTCGAAGGCTCCAACGCGGCCAAGCTGGTGGCCGGGCGCAAGCTCTCCGAATATCCACTGACGGACTATCCCACTTTCCTGCGTCTGCTCGCCGACTATAACAAGATCATGAGCGCGCGAGGTGCCGCCCGCTGAGCGCGTTGCCAAGCTGCCGATCTTTTGGGCAGGCCGGCGGCCAATCCGCCGGCTATTCAGCCCATTTGCTGCCCACTGTCAGCAAGCGGTTACCATGACATGATTGTCATCGGCGGTGCCGGCGAGCCACATTGACAGGATACCTCGGCTCCTTGCTACAAATTGAGGGCCAAACGGCGTGCCTTGAGGCGGGATCAAACGCAGGCGGCACGCCAATAGCATGTCTAGGGGCTCGGCGAGGTTGGGGGATCTCGCGCCTTTGGACAGTGAACAGCATTTAACCAGTCGGGTGTTCGATGAAGCGGGTGGCGATTGTCGGCGGTGGACCAGGGGGCTTGTTCACCGCCCAGATTCTTGCGGATAAGTGCGGCGACCTTTGTCAGATGACCATTTTCGAGGCATCGGACCGGCTCGGCGGCAAATTGGTGACACGGACGTTCAAGAGCGCCCCCATGGTGCTCTATGAAGCTGGCGTCGCCGAACTTTACGACTATTCGCAATTCGGCTCAGACCCGGTGCGCGAACTTGCCGAACGCCTCGGTCTGCTCACCGTGCCGATGAAGGGCGACACCGTCATCCTCGGCGACAAGATTCTCAACAGCGATGCCGACATTCGCCGCAAGCTCGGCCCCGAAACGCTCGCCGCCATCGACGCCTTCCATGACATGTGCGAACGCGAGATCAGCGCCGAGGACTATTACGAGAGCTATTGGCGCGACGACAATAACCATCCCTGGTCGAACAAAACCTTCGCCGAGGTTCTCGACACCATTCCCGACGAAGCTGCCCGGCGCTACATCGCCGCCGCCGTCCACACCGACGTCGCCGCACCGCCCCATCTCACCAATGCGATGAACGGTGCCAAAAACGTCCTGATGGAGCACGACGAATATCTGCGGCTCTATTCCATCGTCGGCGGCAACGAGCGGCTGGCGCAGCGGCTGGCCGAGACCACGGCGGCGGAAGTGATCAAGAACGCGCCGGTGTCCAAGGTCGCCAAGGAAGGCGAGCGCTACCGGGTCTGGTATCGGCACGACCAGCGCACCCAGCATCGCGATTTCGACTATGTGATCTTTGCCCTGCCTAACACCTGGCTGCAGAACATCGACTTCGACGGCCGCAAGCTGCGCATGGCGCTCGACGCCCATCTCGCTCATTATGACCGCCCGGCGCATTATCTGCGCGTGAGCTGCCTGTTCAAGGAGCCGTTCTGGCGCTCCAAGGTCAAAGGCTCCTACTTCATGCAGGATGTCTTCGGCGGCACCTGCCTCTATGACGAAGCCTCGCGCCACCCCGGCAAACGGTACGGCTCGCTGGGCTGGCTGATCGCCGGCACCGCCGCGCTCGCCATGACCAATATGAGCGACCAGCAGATCATCGACCGCGTGCTCGATTCCCTGCCCAAGTCCCTCGCCGATGGCCGCGACCTGCTCTTGGAAAGCTATGTCCAACGCTGGGTCGGTACGGTCAATGCCATCCCCGGCGGCCACCCCGCTCACGACCTCATGCAGCGCCATCGCCCGGAGCCCACGGATCATCCGGGTATCCTGACGGTCGGCGACTATATTTTCGATTCCACCGTCAACGCGACGTACGATTCCGCCGATTTCGCCACCGACATCATCATGACGGAATTGCGCGACCAGAAATACAGGCCTTACGCGGACGAGCTGGTGCCCTCGCCCGCCAATGCCCATGCACTGGGCGCCGACTATCACGACGCCTATGCCAACGACAAAACCTACGAGGAATCCTACGCCGAATATTTCGACGAGAACTATAACGCCGACCTGATCAAGACGATCTGGGGCGACAAGGCACCCTATAAACTGCTCGACGTCGGCAGCGCCACCGGCATCACCATCGAATTGTTCGACCGTATCGGCGTCGAATGCTGGGGCATCGAAAACTCCGCCCATATCCACGCGCGCACGCTGGAAAAATGGAAGCATCGCAACTTCCTTGGCGACGTCAGAAACCTGCCCTTCGAAGACAATTCCTTCGATTATGTTTATGACACCTGCCTGTGCTATCTGCCCGACGAGGATCTCGACAAGGCCATCAGCGAATTGTTCAGGGTGGTGCGCAAGGGCGTGTTCTTCGGCGGCATCACCTCCGACATGACCAAAGAAGTGATCGAATATCACGAACTCTTCGATGGCGTGCAGTCGCTCATGACCACCTGGCAATGGTCCGAGCGGTTCATGAAGAACGGCTTCCGCATGGCGATCAACGATCCGAAAGTGCTGAAGAAAGTCTGGCGCATCGAGTGCCAGTCGAACGAAGGTGACTACCCGTGGTATCCGGACGCCAAGACCATGCGCATGTGCTTCTATTCCAAGCCGCCGACCGGCGCATGAGGCACGCGCCGGTCTTTCCGGCCGCGTCCCCGCCCGAGCGGGAGCCCTTCCATGACTGATGCCAAACCAACCAGCGAGGACATCAGCCAGTATCTTGAGGACGAGGAAACCGACGCGGAGATCCGGGCCCGCGATTTCGGCTTCATGTTCCGTTTTCTGTGGCCCTATCTGAAACCCTATCGGCGCAAGCTCGCCCTCGTGCTAGGCTTGCTCGCGCTGCAGACGGTCTTCAACGCGTCCTTCCCGCTCGCCACGCAATATCTGATCGACCAGGGCCTGATCGAGCGCAACTGGAACGCTTTGGTCTTCGTGCTGATCTTCCTCAGCATCGCCGCGATCATCGTCTCGGTCATCTCCATCGCCAACGACTATCTCTATTCGCGCATCTTCTCGAATGTGGTGAAGGATCTGCGCATCGCGCTGTTCGAGCAGATCCAACGCCTGCCGATGCCGTTCTTCCTGCGCACCCCCTCTGGCGGCATCCTGTCGCGCTTCTCTGGCGACATCGTCGCCAGCGAGACCATGCTGGTGCAGATGATTCCGTGGTTGGCGCTGCCGCTGCTGGAGGTGATCTATTCGACGATCCTGATGTTTTATTTCAACGTCTGGCTCGGGTTGATCGGCCTCCTGATTTTTCCAACCATTCTCGCCGGTCCCAGCATATTCTCGCGCAAGGCTTTTGCTCTTTCCTACGACAAGCGCACACAAGAAGCCGATATTCTGTCCGCCGCCCAGGAGAACATACAGGCACAGCCTGTGATCAAGGCCTTCGCCTTGCACGGGCGCTCGACGGGTCATTTTCGCGGCCTCAATCTCAGTTGGATGTCCAACGCCTTCCGCGTTTATTTTTTCTCCGCGCTCGCCGAGAGCACAGCCTACATGGGTGTCTACATCATCCATATCGTCATCATCGTGCTGGGTGCCTATTGGGCCTATACGGAGGAAATCACGATCGGCACGCTCGTTGCGTTCGAATCGATGTTCGTTTCCATGGGCTACGCATTGACCAATCTGACGCAATTCGTGCCGACGTTGGCGCAAGCCACCGGCTCGATGCAGCACCTCAACGAAATCTTCGAGGAAAAGCCGAGCCTCACCGACGCACCCAACGCAACTGTTCTGCCGCCGATGCGCGACCGCGTCGCTTTCGAACACACGACCTTCGCCTATCCCGGGGGTAAGACCGTGTTGCACAACGTGAGCTTCGACGTGCCGCGCCATGCCTATGTGGCGATCGTCGGCCGTTCGGGCTCCGGCAAGAGCACCATCCTCAATCTGCTGATGCGCTTCTATGACCCGACGGAGGGACGTGTCGCCATCGACGGCCATGACATCCGCACGATCACGCAGGATTCGCTGCGCGCCCAGATCGGCATCGTCTTTCAGGACAGTTTCCTGTTCAACGCCTCGATCAGCGACAATATCCGCATGGGCAAGGCCGACGCGACCGATCAAGAGATCGAGAGCGCGCTGCGCGCCGCCGAGGTTTGGGATGCGGTGATGGCTTTGCCGCAAGGGGTCGAGACCATCGTCGGCGAACGTGGCGGCCGGCTCTCCGGCGGCCAGCGCCAACGCGTCGCCATCGCCCGTGCCCTGGTGCGCGATCCCGCCATTCTGGTGCTCGACGAGGCGACCAGCGCGCTGGATGCCATCGCGGAAGCCGCCGTCAACATCACGTTGCAGCGCATTGCCCGCGAGCGCACGGTCATCAACGTCACCCATCGCCTGAGCAACGTCGCCGGCGCCGACAAGATCATCGTGCTGGAGAACGGCAACCTCACCGAAGCGGGGTCCCATGCGGAGCTGATCGCCCGCAACGGCCGCTACGCCCAGCTGTGGCGCACCCAGCAGGGCGGCGACGGCCCGGATGCTTCGCTCTCCGACGGTTGAGCGCCGCCATCGATACGGGCGCTTTCTTTTTACGCCCCAAGGATTAACATGCTGACGTCTGGAGCGCAGGGGGCCGCGCCATGGATCTCAGTTTCACGCTTTCCGTTTGGATCCACACCATCCTCAGTCTGGTGGCGATCGTCGCCGGCTTTCCCGTCGTCCGCGATCTCCTGCACTCACGCGCCGATGGCCCGTGGACGATGACCTTTCTCGTCACGGCGCTGGCGACGAACATCACCGGCTTCTTTCTGCCGGCCAGTCAGTTCCTGCCGTCACACGCGGTCGGCATTCTCTCGACGATCCTGCTGATCGTCGCGATTCTCGCCCGCTATGCGTTCGACTTCACCGGCGTCTGGCGCTGGGTTTACGCGGTCGGCATGACGCTCGGTCAATATTTCCTCTTGTTCGTGCTCGTCGCGCAATTGTTCTTGAAGGTGCATGCGCTGAAGGCTCTGGCGCCGACCCAATCGGAGCCGCCCTTCGCCATCGCCCAGATCGCGTTGCTGATCATCTTTATCGCTCTCTTGATCCAGGCCATTCGGCGCTTCCATCCGCAGCCGTAACGAAATCGCCCGTAACCATAACGCGAGAAGACGGCGCGAAAATCTCGCGCCAGCACGCATTTCCGCGCAAAAAGGCCATTGCGTCGACTTGATTTACCACCATATTGACTTTGGTGGTCGGCGCCGGCGTGGACCCCTCCCCAAATTCACATCCTGACCCCATGGAGGCTCTCCCTGACGCACGATACGCCGCTTATTGCCACGATCGTTGCCGGTTTAGGGCTTGCCTTCATCTTCGGCCTGCTCGCTCAGCGCTTCAAATTACCCCCGATTGCCGGCTATCTTTTGGCCGGCGTCGTGATTGGTCCCTTCACTCCGGGCTATGTCGCCAATCAGCAATTGGCGACGGAGCTTGCCGAACTCGGCGTCATCCTGCTGATGTTCGGCGTCGGGTTGCATTTTTCCTTGAAAGATTTGCTGGCGGTGCGCGCCATCGCTCTGCCGGGTGCCATCGGCCAGATTCTCGCCGCGACACTGATCGGCATGGGCCTGGCTTATGTTCTCGGCTGGTCGGCAGGCGCCGGCCTTGTGTTCGGTCTCGCGCTCTCGGTCGCCAGCACCGTAGTTCTACTTAAGGCTTTACAAGATCGTCGTTTGATCGAGACCGAGCGCGGCCGCATCGCTGTCGGCTGGCTCATCGTCGAGGACCTCGTCATGGTCCTCACTTTGGTGCTGTTGCCACCGCTTGCCGGTCTGCTGGGCGGCGAAGCGCCGGCGAGCATGAAGGACACGGGCCTCGCCGCGTGGCTCGGCGTCACCACGATCTGGGGCAAGCTCGGACTGACAGGCGTCAAGGTCGCGGCCTTCGTCGCGCTGATGCTGATCGTCGGGCGCAAGGTCATTCCGTGGATTCTGCATTACGTCGCCCACACCGGCTCGCGTGAGCTGTTCCGCCTGTCCGTGCTCGCCATCGCGCTCGGCGTCGCCTTCGGTTCGGCCGAACTCTTCGGCGTGTCCTTCGCGCTCGGTGCCTTCTTCGCCGGCATGGTGTTGGCGGAATCGCAGCTCAGCACCCAGGCGGCGCGCGAGACGCTGCCGCTGCGCGACGCCTTTGCCGTCCTGTTCTTCGTTTCAGTCGGCATGCTGTTCAATCCGCAGGTACTGCTCGATCAGCCGCTGGCGGTGATCGGCACGTTCCTCACCATCGTCATCGGCAAATCGGTCGCCGCCTATCTGATCGTGCGCGCCTTCGGCTATTCGAAGAACGTGGCGCTCACCATTTCGGCGAGCCTGGCGCAGATCGGCGAGTTCTCCTTCATCTTGATCGTGCTCGGCGCGCAGCTTGCCATCGTGCCCGGCATGGCGCGCGATCTCGTCGTCGCTGGCGCGCTGTTGTCGATCTTCGTCAACCCGCTCCTGTTCATGGGGCTCGATCGGGTGACTTCGAGCGAGGACAAGCCGGCCAAGCCTGCGACATCGCCGGCGTCCGAGGAGCAACCATCAGCACCTGCGACCACAGCCGCACCCCAGGCAGTGGCCAAGGCCACCGCAAAGCCGGCACCCAAGCCGGAGCCGCCCGAGGAAAAGCCGACGCATTTGACGGCTCACGCCATTCTCGTCGGCCATGGCCGCGTCGGCCGCCGCATTGCCGCGGTGCTCTGCGACAAGAACGTGCCGTTCCTCGTCATCGAGGAAGAGCCGTCGCAAGTCACGGACCTATTGAAGACGGGCATCGAGACTTTCATCGGGCCGGCCGGCGAAAAGCCGCTGCTCGAGCGCATCAACCTGCCCGGCGCCCGCTGGCTGCTGTCCGCCATCCCCGATCCGTTCGAGGCCGGCCACCTGATCGAACAGGCGCGCACGGTCAATCCGTCGATCCGCATCATCGCCCGCGCCCATTCGCAAGAGGCGGTCGATTATCTGAAAGGCCTTGGCGCTCACAAGATCATCGTCGGCGAAGACGAAATCGCCAACAGTATGATCACCGACGTTCTGACGCCGGCAACACCGGCGCCAGCGCCAGAACCGGCCACGCCCGAAGCTTCCGTATCGGAAGCGACCGAACCGGCTACGGACGATCAAAAAACATCAGGCGGCCTTTCCGCCGCCTGATCAAGCCGCTCGTGGAAAAAACCGTTAGACCGGCACGGTCAGCGCGTCATATTCGAACAGCCAACGGTAGCGCTGATCGATCTTCTCGCCCGTCCATTCGCGATCGACATAGGCGGCCGCGCCTTCCGCATTGCCCAATTCCGGATTGTGAAAGCGCTGCGCTGCCTCGGTCGAGCGATGCACGATCGTCGAGGTACGGGTGACGCGGGCTTTCTCGAACCGCTTCAGCGCTGCGACGGGATCGGCATCAGCTTCGATGCAGCGCGCCAGCACCATGCCGTCCTCGATCGCCATATTGGCGCCCTGCGCCAGCATCGGCAGGGTCGGATGGCAGGCATCGCCGAGCAACGCCACGCGATCGACAGCCCATTGCTGCAAAGGCTCGCGGCCGAGCAACGCCCATTTGTAGGGTACCTCCAGATTGCGCACCATGGCCTGAATGTCATCGTGCCAGCCAACGAAGTCGGCGGCGCATTCCTCGATCGTGCCGCGCTCGGTCCAGGAATCGACGGCCCAGTTGTCGCGCTCGATCGCCGCCACGAAATTGAGGATCGTGCCGCCGCGCACCGGATAGGTGATGACATGGCCGCCCGGCCCCACCCAATTGCTGCCGACGAGCCGGCGCATATGCACGGGCAACCGCTCCATCGGCACCAGACCGCGCCAGGCGGCCACGCCCATGAATTGTGCCGGCAGATCGCCGAACAGAAGCTGGCGCACGCGCGAATGCACGCCATCGGCGCCGATCAGCACATCCGCCTGGGCCACAGCGCCGTTCTCGAAGCTGATGCGCACGCCTGATCCATCTTGCGTCAGATCCGTGAGCTTGTGACCGAGCTTGATGGCGCCAGGTTGCGCAGCAGCCACCGCATTGATCAGCAGCGTGTGCAGGTCGCCGCGATGGACCATCCAATAGGGCGCGCCGAATTCCTTGACCGAGGCATCGCCGAGATCGAACAGCTTCCAGGTCTGGCCGGTGCTGTAGAGGCGCACCTCCTTGCCATCGGGCACGCAGGCGATCTTCTCGGCCGCCTCGCGCAGACCAAGCGCGATGAGAATGCGCGTGCCATTGGCGCTGATCTGCAAGCCGGCACCCAGTTCGCGCAGTTCCGGCGCCTGTTCATAGACCGTGACGTCATAGCCCTTGCGGATGAGCGCCAGCGCCGCGACCAGGCCGCCAATGCCAGCGCCAGCCACCGCGATCTTCAATTTCTTCGTCATATTCATTCCATCCAAAAGTTCAGGCGGCAATTCAGCCCGCGGGCCGCCGATCGAGCAAGTTCTTGCGCAAGCTCCAATCGATCACCGTCTCGATACACTGGGCGAGCAGTTCAGGCTGGCCGAGATAATAATGGGTTGCGTGGCGGATCTGGACGAATTCCTTGTCCTTGGTCGCCAGCGCATCGCGGATCGCCGGATTGTGCGTGGCGGGCACCGCATCGTCCGCGTTGTTCTCGATTTGCAGCACCGGTACGCCGGTGATCTTGGCCGCGTTCATCGGACCTTTGGCATTCGACAGATCATAGGACCACTGCGACAGCCACGAGCGCAATGTCGAGAACCGCGCCAACCCAGCCGGCCCCGCGTTGACGATGCGCGGATCGCCCAGATAGGTCCAGTTCGGCTTGCGATCGTTGGGATCGACGGCAGGATCGATCCAACGCACGTCGCACATGGTGCGATGGACGACGAAGCCACGCTCCATCTCGCCATCGTCCTTGCGCTTTAAAAAGTCGAGCGTGTCGCGCACCCAATCGGTGATCTTGCGATTGCGCGCCACCTGCGCGGCACGGAAGCGGGCGATATAGTCGGCCGTAAACGGCGGCTTATGCAACGCGTTCGGCGCATAGATGTCGAATTCGGGATCGCGGACGTCCGGCCGCAATTCATCGGTCAAGGACGGATCGAGCCATTCGGTCAAAGTCTCGGCGCGGCTCAGATGCGCGGCGATGAAGATGATGCCATCGGCCTGCGGCAGATTGGCCGTCGTCAGATCATAAGCATCGCCGGCCGGCGTGTGCGTGATGGAAGGTTTCTCCGCCTGCGCCTGATAGAACAACGACAGCGAACCGCCGCCCGACCAGCCAACGAGGATCACCTTGCGATAACCGAGAACCTCGCGCGCATGGCGAATATATTGACCAAGATCGAAAGCCACCTTTTCCATGATCAAGGCGCTGTCATTCTTGGCATAGCGGCTGCCGCAGCACATCACGTGCAGGCCCGCATCGGCCAAGGATGTCGGCATCGGCAGCAATTGCAGGGTCGAGGTCGGATGCATGAACAGATAGACCGTGTCCGACGGCCGATCGCGCGGCAGAAGCCGCTGCCCCTCCAGAACGGTGCGCCCCTGGCTGCCGACGAACCCGTAGGTCTCGGTCATTTTCACCTGTTCGGCGAAGGATAGAACGATCGGAACGCGATCCCATACGCAACGCGACTGGGCTTCGGACAAGGTAGTTCTCCGTCATCAAAAAGGCGCGCCGCAGCGCGCCAGATCAAGTGCTATGGGGATCGAAAGACTAGTGAGCGGCCTCTTTCTTGAACGCCGTCCATTTCGCCAATTCTTCATGCGCTTCGGCAGCGGCTTTTTCCAGAAAGCCCGGCTCTTCCGTGCGCGTGGTGATTTCCAGGCGCAGGCCGTTTGGATCGAAGAAATAGATCGACTGGATGAATTCGTGATCGACGAGGCCCAGCACTTCGACGCCCGCCGCTTCCAGACGCTTCTTATATTTCAACACATCATCGGCATTGGCGACCTGCATGGCCAGATGCTGCACCCATTTCGGCGTATTGGGCGACGGTGCCGGCATTTCGTTTTTGCCGAGATCGAAGAAAGCGATGTAGGAGCCATCGGCCAGCTCGAAGAAGATGTGCGCGTAAGGGCCTTTTTCGCCGGAGCTCGGCACCGCATCCACCTGCATGCAATGCACCAGCGGCAGCTCCAGCACGTCTTCATAGAAATGGCGCGTTTCCTCCGCATCGCGGCAGGGAAAGGCGAAATGATAATATTGCTGGATCGAACGAGTCATCGGAGTCCTCACCATACGTGCTGCAAGAGCTTGGGCGGCTCAATGAGCTTGCCACAATGGCGGACAAGTCGCGTCTGTTCCTCGCCCGTCTCTCTTTATCGGTCGACGTGTTGGCAGATTGCCGCCTCGATTGCAATGCAAGATAAGCCTGCACCGCAAGCTTTTTTAAGGGCACTTGCCCAACTATCGGACAAGCTATGGCGCGCGTGGCATCTTGGCCGGCACAGCACAAACCGACCGGCCCGACAGCAGGCGATCGACCGGCGCCCAATCGTCGGTGAGCACGACGGTGCAGAGGCCGCGCGTCTGCACCAGTTCGTCGACGCTGAAACGGCGCCAGACGACCTGTTCCGTATGGGTGGTTTCACCGGCATTCCAGCGGGTGACGTCGACCGTCATCTGCTGCGGCCGCAGCGCCTGCGCCACGTCCGACCAGGCGGCGATCACCGCGTTGGTCATGCCCGCGCCATCGGCATCGGTGATCCAGACATCGACGACGGGAAAGGTCTGCCGCAACGTCGCCGCGACGCTCGCCGCCAGATGCAGGCTGGCGTAGCGATCGATGACATTGGACAGAAAGACGCCAGGCTTCGTCAGATGTCGCTCTACCTCCGCATTGAACTCGCGGCTGACCAGATGCGCCGGCACGCTGTGGCTGCGATAGGCATCCATCAACACCACATCGAACAACGGCTCGTGCTTGAGACTGCGCAGCACGGCGCGGCCATCGCCGATGATGGTGCGGATGTTCGGGCTGTCGGCCCACATCATGTCGGCCGCCTCGGCCGCGACGCGACGATCGAGTTCGGCGACAGTGGAGCGAACCGGCGGCTGCATCTGCGCCCAGGCACGCGGCAAAGTGGCACCGCCTCCGCCGATCACCAACGCGCGCGGCGTCGCCGAACCGACGAAGGCCACTTGCGCCAGTTTGTCGACCAGCGCCGCATAGGGCAGATGCAGCCGCTCGGGATGTTCACGATCGGACAGACTGTGCAGACCTTCATCGAGCGCCATCACCCGTAATAGATCGCCATTCTGTGCCGTCTTGTCGCTGATCTGGATGCAGGTGTAACGCGTCTCCGTCCAGCACGCCTTGCCGACATTTGGGCGGAAGGACAGCAGTACCGCGATCACGACAGGCAGAAGCGCCAACAGCCGCAGCGATGGCCGCACCCCATGCCACGGCAGGATCACCAGGCCGAGAACGATCCACAGCCAGGCGATGCCCCGCGCCAACCCAACGGCGCCCACCGTCTCCAACAGAACGAAGCCCGACAGCGCCGATCCAGCCACGCTGCCGATGGCGGATGCAGCCAATAAAACGGCCAGACGTCCCGGCCGCACACCATCGGCGATCTTCACGCACAGCCGCAGCGCCACGGGCAGGGAAAGACCGGCGGCAACGCAACTTGGAAAGACCAAAGCCGATAGGCCTAAAACCGCCAGACGGCCCGGCTCCTGATCGCCCGACAAAACCTCGGTCACCGGCGCCACCAACAGCGGCACGGCCGCGGCCGCGACGCCGGCGAAGAACCAGGCCAGCGCCAGGCTCACGCGCAGGCGATGCACGCTGGCCTGCGCGCCGCCCACCAGGCCGCCCAGCATGTGCCCCAGCGCCAAGCCCAGCAGCACGCTGACGATCGCCGCCGACCATGGCGCCAGCGCCTGCCCGACGTAGGGCGCGCCGAGACGGACGATGGCGATCTCCAGCGCCAGCGCCGCCGCCGCCGAGCAGAAGGTCACGGCCGGCAGAACGATGAGCGAAGGATGCAGACGCGCGCTCATGCCGTTCCCTCGTGACCCCGCAGGCGCCAGGCCATGCCGAACAGCAGAATGGCCGTGACACCGGCCAAAGCCGCGATCGGCAACACCGCGCCGCGCGTACCCCATACATCGAGCAACAGCCACAACATGGTGAGTGCGCCAAGCACGCTGCCGGCCGCGCCCATGGCATTGACGAGGCCGATGGCGACCCCGCTACCCTTGGTCAAACGCACCATCGCGGTCAGCAGCAGAGGCGCGGCGAGGCCAAAACAGAAGCCAACCGGCAACGGCGGCAGACCGGCGAAGAGAACGACGCGCCAAACTTCGAGCGGCGCCGGATCGAGCACCATCCGGTCCCATGTATCGAGAAGGGATGGCACGATCGCCGCCAGTACGGCGCCTGCGACGGCGGCGACGGCCGCTCGGCACAACACGCGCGCGATCGAAACGCCCTCGGCCATGCGGCCGCCGACAAACGTGCCCAGCGCCCAGGCGACGAGAAACGCAGCGATGATCGCCGTCCACGTATCGGTCGACATGCCGGCATGGGGCGCGATCAGCCGCGCCATCGCCAATTCAAAGGCCAACGTGCAAAAGGCCAGCAAAGCCTCAGCCGCCAGAATGCCGATCACCATGCGGCCAACCGATGCTGCGACGCAACAAAACGAGTTGTAGGAAAAGGTCGTTGGATCATGCTGGCATGGGCTAGCAGTTTTTGCGCAAACGGCCAGCCACTTTTGCCAGAGTTGCTGCAAAAACAAACCCCGCGGCGGCGAGCGGCGGGGTTCAGTGTTGCGCCAGGAAGCCCTTATCGGCAACGGGACGGTCATTCGCACGGCAGCGGACCAGCGACGACACGATCAATAGAACCGACTCCCGATTCCGCGTCAAATTAAAAAGGGCGGACTCAAGGCGATCTCATCGCAAGTCATTGATCGCGACACCGGCAATTGAGTCTTTCCCCATTTTTTGGTTACTCGAACCCAAGAATCCAAGTGGTATCCGATTAGCGGCGCGCTCCGGAAATCACCCGGCAGAACGCTTGGCGAATGTAATCTTCCGGCGCGATCTGTCCTGGCTGCACCATGAAGACAACATCGACGCGCGTGCCGCTGCCGGCCTTGCGTGCCGTCACACGCAAAGTCTGCGGCCGGCCCGAGCCGCTCGTCTCCTGCATCGCCGTGATCGCGCCGAGCCCCTTGTCGACCTTGATGCCCAGAAAGCCTTCTGCCGCAACGGCGGAAGCCAAATCCGCCAAGACCGCCGGCTGCGGCCGCGGCACCATATCGAAGGTGCGATATGTTAAAGCGGTAAGCATCGGCGTACCGACCATGTTGAAATTGGCGGCACACTGCTGCGCCTGTGCGCTCGACAGCGCCACACTCACGGCGCCGGCGGCGATCGCCGTCATCGCAATCTTACGAACCATGGATAAATCCCTTATAAATCAATTCGCTTGCGAACATCCGCGTGCGCTGAGGCAAATCCACCTGCCCTTTTGAGCGAAATCAATGCCCATGTCGGCAAGCTCCTGCATCGTCGCTGCCCGTAGCGTGTGAAATCGCACAGCGGAGACGCAAATGTTCAGAAGCTTGTTGGTCAACGTCGATCGATCCAACGATCTGGCAGCCCGGATCAAACTCGCCGCGAATCTGGCCGACCGTTTCGATGCCCGCCTGATCGGCGCGGGCGCCCATGATTTCATTCCCTTCGTCGCCGACGGTGTGTCGCCTGGCGTCGTCATGGAGCTGCAACGCGACGGCGTCGAGGACATGGTGAAGGAAGCGGAAGCCCGTTTCAAACGTCTCACCGCCAAACGGCCAAAAACGGAAAGCCGCTTTGATATCCAGGCCCCGCAGGTTCACCTGATCGCCCAAGCCCGCGCGGCGGATCTCATCATCGTGCCGGGTGGTTTGGCGTCGTCATCCATGGGTGTCGATCCCGGCGATATCGTCATGTCCGCCGGCAAACCCGTTCTCGTGGTGCCGCGTCATATTGACCATCTGCATGCTGAGAGGATCGTCATCGCCTGGAGCGACACGACCGAATGTCGCAGGGCCGTTCAAGACGCGCTGCCCCTGCTTGATCGGGCACAAACCGTCTGGGTCGCCAGCTTCGGCACCGAATATGCGGCCGACAGTGTCAAGGATGTCGTGGAATATCTGACATTTCGCGGCATTGCGGCGCAGGCGGCGGTGCAGCCTCAGCTCGTTCACGGCATATCCTCCGACCTTTATGCCTTCAGCGAAACCGTCGCCGCCGATCTCATCGTCGCGGGCGCTTATGGCCACAGCCGAACCCGCGAATGGGCCTTTGGCGGCGTGACCCACGATCTCCTCGAAAGCAGCCCGGTCTCCTGCTTGCTGGCGCATTGAATTGCGGCGTGATAGGCCCGCCACATTGATCTAGATCAATGCCGCACGCAGACCCGGATGGTATATTGGGTTTTCATTGGAGAGGCCGATCATGTCGGCGGACTGTTGTGAAGCTACGTGCCAAAGTCATCCCGCGCGGTGCAAGGACTGCGCGGTGCGTCCGTTCAGCGTCTGCGCCGCGCTGAGCGATGACGAATTGGGCGAACTGCAAGCTTTGAGCGAGCCGACCTCGTTTGCGCCCAAGTCCGCGCTGCTCCTCCAGGACGAACCGGTTCAAAACGTCTTCAACATCACGTCGGGCTGCGTCCGGCTGAGCAAAATTCTGTCCGACGGCCGCCGCCAGGTGATCGGCTTCGCCATCGCCGGCGATTTTCTCGGCCTGTCGTTTCAGGAACGCAGCAATTTCACCGCCGAGGCGATCGGTCCTGTCACCGCCTGCCGCTTCCGCAAGAAGGCTTTTCTGAACTATCTGGACGCCAAGCCCGATCTCGTCCGACGACTGCTGGAATTTTCCGCCAACGAACTGCGGCTGGCGCAAGAACAGCTCGTGCTGCTTGGCCGCCGCACGGCGGAAGAGCGCGTGGCCTCTTTCCTGACGATGCGGCGTGCCCGCAACAGCCGCTTTGGCCAGCAAGGTGCCACCTTGCAACTGCCGATGAGCCGGCTCGATATCGCCGACTATCTCGGCCTGACGATCGAAACGGTGAGCCGCACCTTCACCAAAATGGTGCGGGAGAAACTGATCATCATCGTTCCCGACGGCATCCGCTTCGTCGATCTCGCCCACGTCGGCCAGATCGCCGCAGAATAGAACGGCCACAATCTTCCCGAACTTGCTAGTCGCCCGCCACCGCGCGGCTGCGCCCACGCGCCTTCGGCTTTGCCTTGTCTTCGAAAGCGCCAAGCAATTTCGACAACAGGCCGGCAAGCTGCGCCTGTTCCTTGGCCGAGAGCACATCGAGCAGACCTTCGACCGCATCGATATGCGTGGCGATCGCCTTGTCCGCCAGCTTCTTGCCCGCCGGCGTCAGCTTGATGACATAGCTGCGGCGATCCTCCGTATCAGGCCGGCGCTCGACCAGCCCCAAGCGCTCGACACGATCGATGCGATTGGTGACGGCGCCCGAGGTGAGCAGGGATTCGCGCAGAATGTCGGTCGGCCGCATTTCATAGGGCTTGCCGGAACGGCGCAACGTGACGATGAGGCTGAACGCCTCCCAGCCGAGATCGAGCGGATTGAGATAATCCTCCGCCGCGCGCAGCAGATGTGCCGACAGGCGCACGACGCGCCCCTGCACGCCAATCGGCGCGGGATCGAGCTCGGGCCGCTCGCGCCGCCATTCCTGCAACAGATGTTCGACGGAATCAGTGAGTTGGTTTGTCATGGCGTCAATCTAACCCGCATGCTGGAAAATTCACCACTCCTGCCGCTTTGATACTCTTGACAGATCATCCCAAGATATCTCAACATTAAGATAATTAGCATTGAGCATTTAATCTGGCCGACCCGAGCTGGAGTGTCAATGCCGTCAAGAGACGCAGCACCTGGAGGCGACATGGATATCTTTGTCGAGAATCTCGTGCAAATCTGGGACGATGGCGGCGACGGCATCACCGCGCTCGATGGCATTACCCATCATTTCGCTTCGGCCAAGCTGACGTGCCTGCTCGGACCCAGCGGCTGCGGCAAAAGCACCCTCACCCAGATCGTCGGCGGCATCGAACAGGCAACGTCCGGCACCATTCGCATCATCGATCCGGCCAATCCAGCAACCCCAGCCAGGCCGGGCGAACGCTCGGTGATGATGTGGCAGAATCTCAATCTCTTCCCCTGGCGCAACGTTATCGACAATGTCGCCTTCGGCCTGGAAATGGCCGGCGTGCCGCGCGCCCAACGCTATGCCCACGCCCGCGACATGATCGCTTCGGTCGGCCTCAAACATTTCGAGGAGAAGCGCTGCAGCCAGCTTTCCGGCGGCATGCGCCAGCGCGTCGCTTTGGCCCGCGCGCTGGTGATGGACCAGCCGATCCTGCTGATGGACGAACCGTTCGCCGCGCTCGACGCGCAAACCAAGATCGTCATGCAGGAAGAACTCACCCGCATTTTCGAACGCATGCGCAAGACCATTCTCTTCGTCACCCATGCCATCGACGAAGCGATCCTGCTCGGCGACGAAGTGGTGGTGATGACGGCACGCCCCGGCCGCATCAAGGAGGTCATCAAGATCGATCTGCCGCGGCCGCGCTCGCAAGAGCTGATCAATACGCCCGAATTCGGCGATCTCTACGACCGTATCCTGCATCTCATCCGCGAAGAGGTTCTGAACGCCATGCAACAGCAGAACGAAGCGGCGGCACAATGAGCATCAAGAAACGTCCGAAGAAATCCCAGGATCCACTCTGGCTCAGGCTCCTGCCGATCGCCTCCGTCGTTCTGTTTCTCGCCATCTGGGAAGCCGTCGTGCGCCTGCGCGGCATCGCGCCGATCATCCTGCCCGCGCCCAGCGCCATCGCCGACTATCTGGCTCTGATGATCGCCGACGGCTCGCTGCCCTTTCACCTCGGTGTCACCTTTCTGCGCATCATGGCCGGCTTTCTCGTCGCCGGTTTCTTCGGCATTCTGCTGGGCGTGTTGATGGGCATGTCGCGCATCGTCTCGCGCCTGCTCGATCCCTGGATCGCGGCGCTCTATCCCCTGCCGAAGATTTCGCTGATTCCTCTCCTCATCATCTGGCTCGGCACCGGCGAAGCCTACATTCTCACCATCAGCGCCATTTCCGCTTTCTTTCCCGTCGTCATCAGCACCTATGCCGGCATACGCCAGGCCGATCAGGGCTTGTTGCGCGCCGCGCGCGATCTTGGCGCCAATGAACGGCAGGTGCAGTTGAAAGTCGTGATCCCCGCCGCCGTGCCGAGCATTTTCTCAGGGCTTCATCTGGGCATGGGCGTCACCATCATTCTCGTCGTCGCCGCCGAAATGATCGGCGCGTCGAGCCAGAGCGGCATGGGCTATCTGCTGATCCGCTACGGCCAGGTGCTGGAAACCGAGAAAGTCTTCGCTGCTTTGCTCGTTCTCGCCGTTTTCGGCGGCGTGATCATCAAGGCGCAGGAGCGCATCGATCGCTGGATCGCCCCTTGGGCGATCGGCCACCGCTAATGCCATCGCCCGGACAAGGTGAGGAAGCTATGCCCCGTATCCTGATCAAGAATGGTTATGTCGTCACTGTGAACGACAATCGCGACGTGTGGCCCGACGGTGCGGTGATCATCAGCAACGGCAAGATCGAAGCCGTCCATCCATCGTCCGGGGCTTTCGCCCAAGGCAATTTCGACGAAGTGATCGACGCCAAAGGCTGCCTCGTCATGCCCGGCCTGATCAATGCGCATCAACACCATTGGTACAGCCTGTTCAAGGGTATGGCCGATGGCCTGCTCTTGGAAGATTGGATCGGCGATCTCGTCTTTCCTTTGGTGAAACATCTGTCGACCGACGCCATGCAGGTCTCCAGCTATCAATGCGGCCTGGAAATGCTGGCGACCGGCACCACCTGCTCCTTCAATCATTCGGTGACGGTGACGACGCCCGAAATCGTAAAGGCGATCATCGCGCCGCAAGCCGAACTCGGTATCCGGCAAGTGTTCGGCAAGGAATTGCGTTGCCGCAACCCGCGCTTTACCGCCCATCCGCTGTCGCTCGATGAATCGCTCGCCGCCGTCAAGGAAGACGTGCAGCGTTGGAATGACGCGCATGATGGTCTCGTGCGCATGGGCATGGTGATCGAGGCCAATGCCCATTGGACGTCATCGGGCATGAGCACCGAGGAATTGATCCTGCGCGGGACCGATCTGGCGCGTGCCCTCGATCTGCGTATCTCGAGCCATATCGCCGCCGGCACGTTCTCGCTGGAAAAAGGATTCCTGCAGCACCTGCGTCACACCGGGCGCACCGACGTGCGTTACCTGATGCAGCTCGGCGTGCTCGACGAGCATTGGCTGCTCGCCCATTGCATCCATTGCACCGAACTCGATCTCGAACAGATGGCCCATGTCGGCGCGAGCCTCGTCTATACGCCGACCAGCGAAGCCATTCGCGGCGGCGGCATCGCGCCGGCCGCCAATGCCTCCGACCTCGGCATCACCACGGCGCTCGGCACCGACGGGCCGATGGTCGACTATTCCGACGACATGTTCGAACAGATCAAGGCCTGCGTGCTGTTCCAACATCAGCGCCACCTCGACCCCACACGCATGCCGGTGGAATGCGCCGTGGAAATGGCGACGATCAACGCCGCCCGCGCGCTCGGCCTCGACGACGAGATCGGCTCGCTGGAACCGGGCAAACAGGCCGATATCGCCATTTTCGATATGCGCCGCCGCCATGTCGGCCCGTTGCAACGGCCCTTGTCTGCCTTCGTCTGCGCCGGCAAGGGTTCGGACGCGAAAGCCGTCTTGGTCAACGGCCAGATCGTCTATCGCGACGGACAATTCGCCAACGGCCCCGATCCGCAGGAGGTCCTGCGCGAAGCCGAACGCGTCGGCGCCGACATCGCCAAACGCGCCGGCCTCGCCAATCGCCTCACTTCTCTGTGGCCGCTGCGGCTCGCGACGGAACCTGTCACGGCATCATAGCGCCACGGAGCAGCTTCAAGCTTCCGTAAGCGTACGGAGGCCCGCATAATTAACGCGAACGCCAAAGCCATCCCATGACGAAAAACTCACGTCGTCCAGGAAGGCGTCGATGGAGACGCGTGCGCCGATCAATATATCCATGGGCCGACCGGCCACGGCCCACGCGCCAACTCTGCCGCCGGACAATATCTTACGGCCGGCTGTAAAATCGCCATTGAAGAAGGGCCAGTCGGCGCCTGCCCCTTCACCGTTACCTTCGTAGTACAGGCCGCCGGCGACGAAATGGCCCGTTATGTCGTTATACGTTCGCCCGACAGGATTGTCGCCATCGAACGAGCCGACCACCAGTTCGCGTTTATGGTCTATGCGGCACCAGCTGTTGCCATACTCGTTCTCGAGTTGGCGATAAAAATTGCTATGAAAAATCTCCACCTCGATGATCATGTCGACCCAGCCATCGCTCGACGGCGTCCAGGTAAACCAGATACCGCTCTCGACCGATGCGGCAAGGAAGTCGCGATTGTCGGCGTCCCAATTGATCACATCAATATAGCCTCCGGCATCGGGCGCCTCCTCTCGCGCATAAGACCTCATGGCTCTGACCACGCCTTCGCCGGTGCGCCTATAGAAGGAATAGTTGTACGTTCCAAAACCTCCCGAACCGAACGTGCGCATCTCGTAAGGTGAATGGTCCATCGGGACGAGCGGTTTGCCGAAGAGGCCAGGACTGTCAGGGAGCGCGGCCAACGTGCCGGCGCTCCACCTGTCGAAGGTCTGCGCCCCCAGGGCCATGCGGTCCTTCGCCTTGGCAAAACGGCCCAACCGTGCGGCAACGCGCTTTTCTCGCTCCGGGGTCCAAAGGCCGCCGGCGCGCGCACGAACGAGATCAAGTTTCAGCGCTGAAAGTTGCTCGAAATTCTTGACCTCGCGAGAAGCAAGCGCATCGGCCAGCGTCGCCGATGCCGCTGTTTCTTTGGCCAGGATGGATGAGAGCGATCTTTCGAAGGTTGGAGACGACCGGCCGCCAGGACCGCTGAGATCGAATGTATGGGCTTGTTCCGGCATAGGTTTGATCGAAGCCATTTTTCAATCCTCCTGTTCCCGGCGCGCTACCATTGGTAGCGCAGCGCGCCCTTGCCGGCATGACCATTGCCGCGTGTCGAGAACGAGCCTTCACGGCTACCGTCAGAAGCGATAGTTGAGGCCCGCGCGCGCCACGTGGAATGTGTTGCTGAAACTGCGGAAATTGCCGCCCAGGAAAACGTTCTGATTGGGCAGCGCCAGATAGAGATATTCCGCCTTCACCGACCAGTTGGCCGTCAGCGCCACCTCGACGCCGCCACCAAAGGAGCCACCAACCGCGAAGCGCGATGTCTTGGTGCTGGACGTATTATTGCCCGCGGCAAGAATCACGGCAAAGATTGGATTGGCGGCAATAATGTTCGGCGATGCCGTGATAAAATTGGTGAAGGTCGCGCTGGTCTGCATGTCCGCAAAGGCCACGCCACCCGTCAGATAGACCAGATAGCGATCGAAGGCATAGCCAACCCGCCCCCGCAAAGTGCCGAACGTGCCAAGACGGTGCCGCGCGGAAAATGTCGATCCGCTGCTCGTTGAAATTACATCGCCCGGATTCATGTTGAGTTCGGCAGCACCAATCGCGTTCAACGTCCCACTCAGGTTCTGGACCGACGATGACGCAGCCCCTGCCTTCAAATTGCCGAAGGTGACATCGCCTTCGGCACCGAAGACGAAGCGGCCATACTGATAATTATAGCCAACCTGGACACCGCCCAAAACGCTTCTGAAGCGGGATTGTTGCGCAGAGTCCCGCTGCTCCGCGATTGCGCCCGGTTCGAAGAGCAGCCCGAGGAAGCTCGGCGTCACCGACGCACTGCTCGTGGCGCGCTGCTTGTCGATGCCATAGCCGAGATGGCCGCCGATATAGAAGCCGGTCCAGTTGTGTTCGCTCACCCGCGCCGGCGCCAAGCCGCCGCTCCAATCGGCCGCCTGCGCTGCACCCATCAACCCGACCGACGCTGCCACGATCGACGCCGCGATTCCGAATCTCATCATCATCCCCTTCATCTCCAGCACTGCCGGGCAAAAAAGCGGGGAACGAGATGATTGCGCTACCGGCATATGCCAGTAACATGGCTTCACCGTAGCTGATATTTGACGGGCTGTGCCTCCGGCGCAACAGCGCCTTGGCGACACGCATTTTACTCAATTGACTGAGTTTCCTTATTATTTGCGGGGTCCGATGTCCCAAGACACGCTCACCGATCGCATTTACGAAGCCGCCTTCAATCCCGACGAATGGGTCACCGTGCTCGATACGATCGGCACCGTCTCCAGCAGTTCCGGCGGCTGCGTCACCATTCTCAACGGCAACCTGCCCATCGGTGCCCGGCAAAGCGCTGTGATCCGCGACCTCGGCACCGAGGCCACGCGCAATCCGCATCCGGCGACGATCGACCGGCTGATGTACGCCTATGCCAATCCTGCCCACGGCTTTCGCGCCGCGTCCGCTTTCTTTCCCCAGCACATGCTGGATGCGGACCCGTTCCTGGACATGAAGAAATCACGCGGCTTCGGCGATGAGGCCTTCAGCATCATTACCCTGCCAAGCGGCGAGACGGCGATGTTCTCGATCGATCGTCCGCTCGCCAATGGTTCCTATGGCGCAGCGGAGATCGATCTCCTCAACCGCCTGCATCCGCATCTCGCCCGCGCCTCGCTCGTCTCCGCCCGGCTCCGACTGGAGCGCGCGCAGGCAACCGTTTCCATGCTGGAAGGTCTTGGCATTCCAGCGGCCGTGCTCGGCGAACTGGGCCGCGTGCGCGCCAGCAATGCCTTGCTCGAAACCGTGTCCAGCCGGCTGAAACCGGCGGCCTTCGGCAGCATCACCCTCGCCCATGCCGAGGCCAACAAGCTGTTTCGCGAAGCCCTCACGTTGTCACTCACCGCGCATGATGGTTTCGTCCGCTCGATTCCGGTTCCCGCGTCCGAGGATGCGCCGGCGCTGGTGGTGCATGTGCTGCCGCTGCGCCGTTCCGCCTACGATATCTTTTCCGGCGCCGACATTCTGGTGGCGGCCACGGTTGTCGGCGCCGGGGGTGCCATGCCGTCGGCGAGCATCCTGACGGGTCTCTTCGATCTGACGCCAGCCGAAATCAAACTGGCATCGGCCTTGACCGAAGGAAAGTCATTGCGCGCAGCGGCTGACGGCAGCGGCATCCAGTTCTCGACCGCCCGCTCTTATCTCGAAAGCATTTTCCGCAAGACCGGCACCCACCAGCAAAGCCAACTCGTCGCGCTCTTGAAAAGCGCGCAGCCCCTGCGCTCCGATTGATGGAAGCATTGCCGCTCACGGATATCCGCGATGATGCATGACCGCCTGATCGACCGGATCTACGAAGCCGCCTTCAACCCCGAGCAGTGGACGCCGGTGCTCGAAGAACTCAGCGTGCTCTCCGGATCGGCCGGTGGCGAAATCTTGCTTTTCGACGACGTCAAAGCCGTGAATTTTCGCGCCACGCAGATCACGCACGACGTCGCCGCCTTCGTCTGCCACGGCGGCTGGAGAAAGACGAGCCGCCGCATCCAGCATTTCCATGCGCAGCCCTGCAGCGGCTTCGTCACCGCCAACGAATATTTTCCAGACGACGTTCGGATCGACGAGGGCTACCAGATGTTTCGCGCCATGGGGCTCGATTCGCAGGCGGGCACGATCATTCCCATGCCGGGTGGCGAGCTGGTGGTGTTTGCTTTCGAGCGCTGGCACCGTCTCGGCCTCCACGAGCCGGAGGCGATCGCGCAGCTCAATCTGCTGCATCCGCATCTGGCCCGCGCCAGTTTCATCGCCACGAGGCTCGGACTGGAACACGCTCAGGCGGCCGTGGCGACCCTCGCGTCCCTCGGCCTGCCGGCGGCGGTTCTCTCCTACAGCGGCAAGGTTCGCGCCGCGAACGCCTTGCTCGACACGGTGGCGGACCGATTGATCCCGACCGCTTACGGTGGGCTGGCAGTCAACCACGCTGCCACCAACGCCTTGTTCCAGGATGCGATCGCTCAAGCGCGCGGCACCCACGATGGCATTGTCCGCTCGATTGCCGTGCCCGCGCAAAACGAGGAGCGGCCGCTCATCCTTCATCTTCTGCCGTTGCGCCGCTCCGCTCACGACATTTTCGCCGGCGCGGACATCCTGCTTTCGGCGACGTCGGTCCATGCCAGCACCTTCGTGCCCGCGCCGCAAATTCTGATGGGGCTGTTCGATCTGACGCCGGCGGAAGTGAAACTCGCCGCCGCGCTGGCGGAAGGCCGATCGCTGCGCGATGCGGCTGCCGCCAGTGGCATTCAGTTTTCGACGGCGCGCTCTTATCTTGAACGCATCTTTCGCAAGACGGGCACGAAACAGCAGAGCCAGCTCGTGGCTCTGCTGAAAGGCGCCCCGCCGCTCCCGGGCCGGCCGCCGTTGTGATCACACCTCTCGCAATTCCTTGCCGATGATCTGATCGAGCATTTTGTGCGTGTGAATGATGTTCTGCTCCTGCCGGCAGAAGCGATGGCCCGGAAAACTCTTCTGGTGCATGCCGGCCTGGAAGAGCGGCGTGGTGCGCCAATCCTGCATGAACGATGGCGTGATGCGGCCCGGCGGTGGATTGCGCCAATCGGGAATATAGAGCACGTCGCGCTCCACCTCCTCGCCCTCCGCATAGCGGAACATGAAATACATGTCCCAGATGCAGCTGTCGGGATCGTTGCCGTTCGGCCGCGAGCGGAACAGGCCGAACGTATTGCCGGCCACCGGCCCCAGCATATTGGGGAAGATGCGATGCTCGCAGGGAAAGCCGTAAAGCTCCTCATCGGTGAGTGCTGACAAATCGATGCCTTTGGCGGCGCAGGCGTCGCGCCGGTTCAACGCCATGAAATGCGGCCCCTCCATATCGAGCGGCAGTTCTTTCAGCGTGTCGAAATAGTCGACCTCATATTGCGCGGCACGCCCCTGCACCACCATGGTGGAGATGGCTTCGCGGATCCAGGCTCTGGGATCGGCCGCAATGTCGCGTAGCTTCACGCCCTTCGGCAGGCCGGTGCCCAGTTCCCAATCCGGTTCCCAGAAATTGGTGTGGCGGCCATGCAGCGAATAGGTCGTCATCGCGCCGACGATATCGGCCGGCGGCGGCCCCTTGGCCATTTCACCGACACGCCGCCCACCCGGCCCCGTCGACACCGCACCGACTTCGTTCATGTCCATCACATGGGTGGCCCAGACGTGATAGCCCTCCTGGAATTGGTCGACGCCATATTTCCAGTTGCATGGCAGGATTGTCGTGTAATGACGCAGAATGCGCATCTTGCCGATCTCGAATTTCGCCAATCGCTCCGGCACCGGATCGAGATAATCGAGCAAGGGTCCGGCGTTCGGATCGAGATTGATGAAGACGAAGCCTTCCCAGGTATCGACCAGCACTTTGCGCAGGCCGATCTTGTCGCGCTGAATGCATTCGGGCGCGAAATCCTTGGCGCCGGGCAGATGAGCGATCTCGCCGTCGAGATCCCAAGCCCAGCCGTGGAAGACGCACTGGATCTTGCCTTTGAAATGCGCCTTGTTGTTCTGCATCGTGCCCGTGCCGCCAATGGGTGTGCGCGTGCGGAAGGACCCCGCGCCGCCCACCGGCGTGCCGCCTTCGGCGAGCCGCGTGCCGCGATGCATGCAGCTATTGTGGAAGGCGTTGATGCGGCCATCGTTGGTGCGGATGATCAGCACCGACTGATCGCCGATGCGATATTCGTAATAGTCGCCGGGATGGGGAATCTCCTCCTCGCGACAGGCCCATTGCCAGACGCGCGACCACAGCTCGTCATATTCACGCTGCAACCACTCGGGCGAAATGTAGCGCTCGGCCGGAAACAGCCGGCTGTAGTCCTCATCCTCCACGGTCGCGGTGATCTGATTGAAATCGACCCGCCCGGGTTTCTTGGATTGGATATTCACGATGCCACTCCCTGTCGTGCTGTCGAGGACAGCGCCCTCCATGACAGCGACAGTGGTTCGATTGACGCGATTAATCCAACTCGTATAAATTCATTTCTTCATGAGCCATTTCGATCTACGGCGAGCCAACCTCAACTATCTGATCGTGTTCGAAGTCCTCATGGCCGAACGGCATGTCGGGCGCGCGGCGCAGCGCCTCGGCCTCACCCAGTCGGCGGTCAGCCACGCTTTGGGGCGGCTGCGCGAAACCCTCAACGATCCGCTGTTCGTGCGCCATCCCAAAGGCGTAGAGCCAACGCCGCGCGCCATGGCGCTGGCGCCACGCATCACGCAAGTGCTGGCCGATGCCAGCGACATTCTCGCCGATCCCACCCAGTTCGACGCGACCCGGACGCACGAATTCAAGATCGGCGCCACCGACGGCGCGATCAACGCGGTGCTGATCCCGCTGATGGAAAAACTGCGCCGCGAGGCGCCGGCCGTTGGCATCAGCGTTTTGCCGACCGGCCGCGACGACGTGGTCGCCGCCATCGACCGGATGGAGATCGACCTCGCCATCACCGTATCGTCGGCGACAATAGCGCGGCTGGAGCGTGCGCCGATCACCGCATTGGAATTCGTCGCCATCGTGCGCCGCGATCATCCCTGCCTGAAGGCGCCGATGACGCTGCAAACCTTCGCCGCCCTGCCGCATCTCGTCATTGCGCCGCATGGCTATACGGGCGAGCCGATCGACGATGCCCTCGCCGCCGAAGGCCTGAAGCGCAATATCGTGGTCGTCGAGCCGCATTATCTGGCCGCGCCGCTCATGGTGGCGCGCACCGACATGGTCGCTATCGTCGACCGCACTTTGGCGAACCTCTTCGTCGATACGCAAGGCCTGGCAATGTTCGATCCGCCGGTGAAGCCGCCGCGCACCACGCTCGACATTCTGATCAGCAAGGCCCGCATGTCCGAGCCGCCGTTGGTGTGGCTGCAGGCGCAGATCAGAAGCCTTTATCCGGCGAAGGACTGAGCCTTGGTGTCATCCCGGACACTTGCGCAGCAAGTGATCCGGGAACCAGGGGCGTGTGACGAATGGGACTTGACCACTCGCCCCTGGATACCGGATCGCCTGCGGCGTCCGGTATGACACCAAGTGCACCGCTAGATATCCAACACCAACGTCTTCGACCGACAGCGCGACACGCAAATCAGCATCTCGCGTTCGCGTTCCTCCGCACTCAACAGATTGTCGCGATGCTCCGGCTCGCCGCCGCACCAGGGCGTGCGGCATGTGCCGCAGATACCAGTTTCGCAACTTAAAGGACGCTCGATGCCAGAGCGCCAGAGCGCCACCAAAATACTTTCATCCGCCTTCACCGGCACGGTACGCCGCGAGCGCGCCAGCACCACCTCAAAGGCCATCGCATCGTCGGGCACCTGCGGCTTGAAGCTTTCGGTGTGAACGGGACAGAGGCCAGCATAGGCGACGCGCACTGCCTCCATCAGGGAAGACGGACCGCAACAATAGACCGAGCAACCTTCGGGCGGCGGATCCGCATCCGGCGCAAAACGCCGCGCATCCTCGCCCACGGAAAGATGCACATGCAAGGCGCCGCGCGGCACGAGCCGTTCCAGTTCCGGCAGAAACACCAGGCTTTCCCGATCGCGCGCGCAATAATGAAAATCGAACGGCTGTTTCGCGCGCGCCAGATGATGCGCCATGGCGACCAACGGTGTCGCCCCGATACCGCCAGCGATCAAGCGGATGAACGACGCGCCCGAATGCAGCAGAAACAGGCTCCGCGGTTCTGAAATCCGCAGGCGGCGCCCTTTCGCCAGGGCGTCATGCATGGCGCGCGAGCCGCCCCGTCCCTGCGCCTCGCGCAAAACGGCGATTTCGCAAACGTCCTGCCGGGCCGGATCGCCGCACAAAGAATAGGGCCGCACGATCCCGCAGGGCGTTTCGACATCGACGTGATCGCCCGGCGCGGCAAGCGGCAACGGCTGGCCATCCACGCGCGCCAGCACGAAACGGCGCACACCAGCCACCGGACGCGTCACCGCCTGGACGACAACGTCGATCATGACGGCGCGATGATGATCTTGCCGATGGCATCGCCCTGTTCCGCCAGCCGATGCGCCTCGATCGTCTCCTCAAGCGGAAAGGTTTTGGCGATCAGCGCTGACAGTTTGCCTTCGGCGCCCCATTGCAGGCAGCGCATCAGATCGACATCGCCCTTGGCGGGCGCGACGGAGAGCACGCGCAGACGTTTCAGATGCAATTGCTTCACGTCGAGGGGCACGATGCCACCGCCATGATAACCCATGGTGACGAGTCGTCCGCCCGTGGCGAGGCTGGCGAAGGCACCCTTGAACAGATCGGGATCGCCGATGTTTTCCAACACCGCATCGGCGCCATGACCATCGGTGATCTCCGTGACGCGCTTCGCCAAATTCTCGCGACGATAATCGATGCCGAAAGCAGCTCCCGCATCAAGTCCCGCCTGCACGCGCGCTGCAGAACCCGCAGCGGCGATTACTTTCGCACCAGCCATCGCGGCCAGTTGAATGAGGATATTGCCGAGCCCACCGGCGGCGCCCATCACCAACACCCATTCGCCCGGCTGCAAAGCCGCCGTGGCGATCTGGGCCGTTGCCGCCGCGCCGTGGCGGCAGATCACCGTCGCATCGGCATAGCTAAGCCCATCGGGGATCGGGCGCACCTGCAGTTCATCGACAGACACATGTTCCGCGCAGCCGCCAGGCGCCTGCACGCCGATCGGCTTGTTGTGCAGGCAGCGTCGCCCGGCCTGGCACGGCTCGCATTTGCCGCAACGTACCATGCCGAGCACGGTCACGCGCTGGCCGATACGGGCGCGATCGACGCCATCGCCCACCGCGATGATCTCGCCCGACGGATCGACACCCGGCGTCACCGGATAGGTCGGATTGAACGGTGACGTGCCGGCACGCACGGCAAGATCATAAGAGCGATTGACCGAGACGGCACCGACACGCAGCACCACTTCGCTCGGTCCGGGCTTGGGTTCGGCGATTTCGCGTAACGCCAGAACTTCCGGGCCGCCCGGTTGCGGAATGACAATGGCTCGCATCAGACCGTCTCCTTTCCCAACGAGAGATCGCGGGCATAAAGATCGCGCAGCGCGAGAAAGCGCTGCCGATCGATCACGGCACGCGTACCGCGCGCGGTCGGCAATTGATCAAGACGCAGATGCGAAGCGGCGAGAATGTCAGGGACGCGCGGCTCGGGCACGCCACGGTGGCGAAACAATAAACGGCTGCCGCCGGGCGCAGGCCCAAGTCCCAGCGCCAACACCGAACCGGAAAATTCCGGCGCCTGACCATGCGCCGGCACGGTCCAGGTGAATTCAAGCTTGCGGCCCTCTTCAAGCGCCAGAATTTCGCCATGGAGCCAGGCGCCGTTCTGCGGATGCAGGCACAAAACGATACGCCCGCCGACGCGCAACTCGATCTCTTCAACCGGGCCAAGCCAGCCGGCCATCCGATCAGGCTCGGTGAGACAGGCCCAGAGTTCGTCCATCGAAACGCGATAGTTGCGATCGAACGCGACGGTCAGACCCAGCAGATCGTAGGATAGAAAGCCGTCGCGATCCGCAGTGGATCGCGACCTCAACATCTCCGGCATAGGCGTCTCCCTCACACCTCGTTTTCAAACACGGGAGAAGCCTAGGAGCCGGTCCTCAATCAATCCAACGCATAAAAACTAACGTCTCAATGAGCAGGACTGATCGGCTTCGCGGGCTCAGCGCGTTCGCTGCGCGGATTGGAAGAACGACCCCGCCAGAACAGCAGAAGATAGACGGCCGCGATCGCCGCCAATACGAGGCCAAAACCGTCGAACAGGATGACATGCGAGCCGAGCGCCTTGCCAAGCGTGACGCCGATCAAGGGACCCGCTGCCATGCCGAGAAAGAAGCAGGTGGTCTGCACACCCGCGACGCGACCGCGCGCCGTCACCGGCACTTGGCCAAACAGCAGGCTGAGACTGTTCGGCTGCACCATGCCGCAGCCGGTGCCGACGATAAGAATGCCCGCCACCATGAACGGCAAGGACGGCGCTGCCGCCAAAAACACATAGCCGGCGGAGGTGATGACGAAAATCACCACCCACAAGGCCGCACCTTCAAGACGGCGCGCGATGAAGGGAAAGGCGCTGGCGCCGATCAACATGCCCGTTGATGCGACGGCCGCGAGATAGCCGGCCATGCGCGCGCCGCCGAAGCCGCGTTCGATGGCCAAGAAGGGCGTGCCGGTAAGCAACACGTCGAAGGTCATCGCGCCGAGCAGCACACCGGCAAAGATCGGCGCCAGCCGCAGCCAGGGGATGGGCACGACCGGCGCCGCCGCCACGCCCGGCTCCGCATTGGGCCGGCGCGGAATGAACATCCATGTCAGGCCGGCGGCAACAAGGCCCCAAAGGAAGATCAGGAAAGCATTGCGCCAATCGGTTTCAGCGAGATGGCCGATCAAAGCGAAGGCGAAGATATGCGTGACACCGAGCGCCGCATATTTCATGCCGAGCATGCGCTGACGGCCGGGGCCGGTGAACAGATCGGCGATCAAAGCCGACGTGCACACCAGCAGCGTGCCGGTGGCAAGCCCCATGAGCAGGCGCGCAGTCAGCACCGCATAAAGCGACTCGAAGAAGAAGGGCGCGCAGCCGAACACGGTCGCCGAAAGCGATGCAGCGATAACGATGGCGCGGCGATCGATCCGATCGCTTAACGCGCCAACGAAGGGCGCGATAACGACGCTGACCAGGAAAGGCAGGGTGACCACCAAAGGCACAAGCACGGTGGCATGGGCGACATCGCGATAATGATCCAGCATTTTCGGCAGGATCGGCGGCACGGTGATACTGGTCGTCAGGCTCGCGGCGATGATCGCGCTGACGACGCCCAGTCTGATGCCGGCCGGATTAGCCCGCTGCCCACTCTCAGCCATCCCATCCTCCCCCGTCGCCGGATGCTGGAGCCGGCGCACGAAAGGAGGATAGCGATGCCCCCGACATCGATCCAAATCTTAAAGCTGTGCAAGTCGATGAACGATTTCGATCAGCTATAGCGGCTGAGCGCCAGATCGGCGGTCTCGATCTCCGGCTTACGGCCACCGATCAGATCCGCCAACACGCGACCGGAGCCGCAGGCCATGGTCCAGCCAAGCGTGCCGTGGCCGGAGTTGATGTAGAGATTCCGGAAGCGTGTCGCACCGATGATCGGCGTGCCGTCGGGTGTCATCGGCCGCAAGCCGGTCCAGAAACTGGCGCGGCTCTGGTCACCGGCGCCGCCAAACAGATCCTCGACCGAAAACTCCAACGTACCGCGCCGGCTGTCCGGCAGATCGGTGTTGAAGCCCGCGATCTCCGCCATGCCGCCGACACGGATGCGATCGCCCAGGCGCGTGATCGCGATCTTATAGGTCTCGTCCATGATGGTGGAGACCGGCGCACGGCTTTCTTCAACAATCGGCACGGTGATCGAATAGCCCTTCACCGGATAGATCGGCAGTTTCAACCCGAGCGGTTTCAACATGGCGGTGGAGAAGCTGCCGAGTGCCGTGACGAAGACATCGCCTGTCACCGCGCCCTGATCGGTTTCAACCGCCGCCACGCGATCACCCGCCTGAGTCAGCCCGCGCAAGTTCACGCCGAAGCGAAACGTCACGCCCAGAGCCTCGGCTTGCGCGCGCAGCGCCGTGGTGAATTTAAAGCAGTCGCCCGTCTCGTCGTGTGGCAACCGCAGACCGCCGACGAATTTATCGCGCACGTGGGCGAGCGCCGGTTCGGCGGCGACACAGCCGTTGGGATCAAGCTCCTCATAGGCAACGCCATACGCGCGCAGCACTTCGATATCCTTAGCCGTGCCGTCGAGCTGCTTTTGCGTGCGGAACAATTGCAAAGTGCCCTGCGTTCGATGATCGTAAGCGATGCCGAGCTCGTCGCGCAGCGCGATCAGGCAATCGCGGCTATATTCGGCGACACGCACCATGCGGCTCTTGTTGAGCGCATAGCGCGACGCGGTGCAGTTCATCAGGATCGCGAACATCCACCGCCACGTCGCCGTATCCATCAAGGGATGCAGGATCAGCGGCGCGTGTTTCATGAAAATCCACTTCGCCGCCTTCGTCGGAATGCCCGGCCCCGCCCAGGGCGAGGCATAGCCCGGCGAGATTTCACCGGCATTGGCGAAACTGGTCTCCAGCGCCACATCCGGCTGACGATCCAGCACGACCACCTCATGGCCGGCCTTCGCCAGATAATAGGCTGACGTGACGCCGATAACGCCTGCCCCCAGAACGACGATCTTCATAACGGCCCCAGTCCAAACAGTCTAAACGACATAATGACGATGATAGCGACGACCAAGACTGGTCAAGATTTCATAGGAGATGGTGCCGGCGTCCGCCGCGATCATCTCCAGGCTCTGGTGCGGACCGATGATCTCCACCATACTGCCGAGACGCAGCGTCGATGGCGGCAAAGCGCTGATATCGATCGTCAGACTGTCCATGGAAACGCGGCCGACGATCGGCAGGCGGACACCAGCATAATAAGCAGCGCCTGTGTTGCCGAGACTGCGCGGCAGACCATCGGCATAACCGGCCGCGAGGGTCGCCAGCCGCATCTCGGCGGAAGCGACATAGGTGGCGCCATAACCAATGCGCGTCCCTGCCGGCACGGTGCGCGTCTGCACCACGCGCACGTCGAGGCGAACCACCGGCTGCATCGCGGCATCAGGCGCATCGCTCGGCGTACCGCCATAAAGCGCAATACCCGGACGCGCCAGGCTCCCGTGAAAGCCATGCCCGAGAAAAATGCCGCCGGAATTGGCGAGGCACAGCGGCAGATCGGGAAACAGGGCCGCGACCCGATGCAGCGCCGCCAGTTGCTCGGCATTCTGCCCATGGGCGTGCTCATCGCCACAGGCGAGATGACTCATGAGAAAACGCAGATCAACGCCTTCGGCAAGGCTGCGATCGACGGCGAGCGCATCGACCTCTTGGCCTGACAAGCCAAGGCGCGACATGCCCGTATCGACCTGCAACAGCGCCGGCAGCATGACACCGCGCTGCTTGGCGAGCGCCGACCACAGCGAAAGCTGTTCGAGCGAATTGAGCACAGGGATGACGGTGAGATCGGCAGCCGTTGCTTCCTCGCCGGGCTGCAAGCCGTTGAGCACATAGACGCGCGCCTCATCAGCGAGAAGCCACCGCAAAGACACCGCTTCGCTAAACTGCGCCACGAAGAAATCACGGCAGCCGGCGGTCTGGAGCGCCGGACCTACCTGATCGACCCCCAGCCCATAGGCATCGGCCTTGACCACCGCCGCCGTCGCGGCCGGGCGCGATCGGTCGGCCAGAGTCCGGTAGTTCCGCTGAAGGGCGCCAAGATCAATGGTGAGCATGCCGGAATAACCACTCGGGATGGTCCCCGATCTCACCACATCATCCATTGCCCGCTCCTGCCACATGATGGGCAATCTATTGCAAAATATGCGAAATTTTCGCGCAATAACTCTCCATTTCTTGCAAAGATAAAGGATTTTTGATTATTTATGGCAACTCACGCTGGATATTTGCATGGCCGGACTGGACACGATCGACCGCAACATCATCCGCATGCTGCGGCTCAACGCCCGCATCAGCACGACCAAGCTTGCCGCCGAGGTCGGTCTGTCGCCCTCCGCCTGCCTGCGCCGCATCCAGATGCTCGAACGCGACGGCATTTTGCGCGGCTATACGGCGCTGATCGGCCAGGCGTCCGACGCTTCCGCCATCGCCGTCATCATCAACATCACCCTGGAGCGGCAGACGGAGGAGGATCTCGACCGTTTTGAAGCGGCCGTACGCCAGCATCCCGAAATTCTCGAATGCTATCTGATGACCGGCGGCGCCGATTATCTGCTGCGCGTCGAAGTGGCGAGCGCCGGCGATTTCGAGGCCATTCACAAGGGCATTCTCTCGCGCCTGCCCGGCGTACAGCGCATCCATTCGAGCTTCGCCATCCGCAACGTGCTGGCGACGCGGCTCGCCAAGAACCGTTGAGCGCCGTTAATCGCCGTCCAGCCGGCGCAAAATGAAATCGGCACGCTCCGCCACGCTCGCTTTCGGCAGGATGATCACGTCATAGCCGAGCGCCGGATAGGCCCGCAGCAGACGCTCATATTCGGCCACCGCCGCCTCGAAACCATGGCGCCGTTCCGGATCGGTGACGTAGATCTCCGGCCACGGCGGCGTCAGAAAGACTTGGACGTGGTAGCGATGCGCCTGTCCCAACGCCTGCAACATCGGCTCGCCCGTCTCATGCGCGAGACCGGCGGCGGCATCGACGAGGCCGCGATCGAAAAACACCCAGCCCGGCTGTTGCGCTGCCGCCGCGCGATCGGCCAGCGACACCGCCACCGCGCGACGCAGAAAAGCGGCAAGGTCGACCCAGGGCAAAGCCGTGCCGTGCTTGGCCTCCTCCTGCACGATCCGCCGCCCCGGCTCCTCGACGACCGCATGGCCGCGCCGCGCCAGCTCGGCGAGCAAGCTCGACTTGCCGCCGCCGGAGCAGCCCGAAATGATGACGAAACGGTCCACCATAAAACTCCCCTTCGAATTTCAACCAATATTTGCGAGAGCTGCAAAATCCGTTTGAATTCGAACTTCGATAAATCTCGCTACGAATTTTGTATCCATCCCGCTTTCATGCAATCTCCCGGAAGCGCCGCTTTGCCGTGAAGGACCTTCGATCATGACTTCCGCCCTGCGTGGCGCTTTTCTCAGCTACACCGGCAATCCGTTTAAAGAGCCGGCGGAGAGCACTTATCGCTATGAGAGCGACGGCCTCATCGTCATCGCCGACGGCAAGATCAGCTATGCCGGCGCCTATGAGGCGAACCGCGTGCCCACAGGCGTGACACCAGAACATCATCGCGACGGGCTGATCATTCCAGGCTTTATCGATGCCCATGTACATTATCCGCAAATGCCCATGGTCGGTGCCTATGGCAAGAAATTGCTCGAATGGCTCGACAAATATGTCTTCGTCACCGAGCAACGCTATCGTGACAAGACGTTTGCCCGCCACGTCGCGAAAGTGTTCTTGCGCGAACAGATCAAGGCCGGCGTCACCACGCCCGTCACCTATGCCACCGTGCATCCCGAGGCAGTCGATGCCTATTTCGAAGAGGCCGAACTTCTGGGCCTGCGCACCGGCACCGGCAAGGTGCTGATGAACCGCAATGCACCAGACGGCCTGCGCGACACCACCCAGACCGGCTACGATCAATCGAAGGCGCTGGCGGAGAAATGGCACCAGCGCGGCCGCTTCTTCTATGTGGTGACGCCGCGCTTCGCGCCGACCAGCACGCCCGATCAGCTTGAAGCCGCCGGTGCGCTCTTCAAGGAAATTCCCGGCGCCTATATGCAAACCCATATTTCGGAAAACACCGACGAGCTGCAATGGGTGCAAGAGCTGTTTCCCGACAACAAGAACTATCTCGACGTCTACGATCATTTCGGCCTCGTTGGCCCCCGCGCACTCTTCGGCCACGGCGTCCATCTCGTTGAAGCCGAATGGCAGCGCCTTGCCGAAGCCGGCGCCACCATCGTTCATTGCCCGACCTCGAACCTGTTTCTCGGCTCCGGCCTATTCAATCTCGAACGCGCTTTGGTCTCGGCCAATCCGGTGCGCACCGCATTAGGTTCCGACATTGGCGCCGGCACCAGTTTCTCACCGCTCGTCACGTTGAACGAAGCCTATAAAGTCGCGCAGTTGCGCAACTTCCCGCTGTCGGCGCATCAAGCCTTTTATCTCGCCACCTTGGGTTCGGCGCGCGCCATCTATCAGGATCAACACATCGGTAGCATCGAAGCCGGCAAGGACGCCGATCTCACCGTGCTCGATTTTCTGGCAACGCCGCTGCTCGCCGAACGCGAATCCTATGCCCGCAGCCTAGACGAGCGCCTGTTCATCCTGATGACTTTGGGCGATGACCGCGCCATTAAGGCAACTTATGTCGCTGGCCGAAAGGTTCACACGCGCGACTGATTTTCACCCGTTGTGAACATCACAAAACTGTCACGAAAGCTACGGCCGGTCGTCAGATAGGCTCCTCACATTGGAACGATCCAAAGGAGAAGCCGATGCCTCGGATTGTTTCGCCGCGCCTGTCCCGCCGTCTGCTGCTTACCGGCAGCTCGGCGCTCGCCGCTTCTTTCGCCGGCGGCATCGCCAAGCCCGCCATCAGCCGCGCCGGCGACCGGCCGCAGATCACGCACGGCGTGCAATCCGGCGATGTCTCGAGCGATGGCGGCGTCGTCTGGGCGCGCGCCGATCGTCCCGCGCGCATGCTCGTCGATGTCGCGACCACGGACAGTTTCAAGGAGATTCACACGTCGTTGTTCATGGATGCTTTGCCGGAGAGCGATTTCACCGCTAAAGCCCTGATCGAGGGCCTGCCGGCGAGCCAGGACATTTTCTATCGCATCCGCCTGCAAGATCTGTCCGAACCGACGATCATTGGCGAGGCGAAGATTGGCCGCTTTCGTTCGGCACCTGCCGATCGCCGCTCGATCTCTTTCGTCTGGTCGGGTGATACCGCCGGCCAGGGCTGGGGCATCGATGAATCCCGCGGCGGCATGCGCGCCTATGCTACCATGCTGAAACACCGGCCGGATTTCTTCATTCATAGCGGCGACAACATCTATGCCGATGCGCCGATCCCGGCGGAACAAAAACTGCCTAATGGCGAGATGTGGAAAAACGTCGTCACGGAAGAGAAATCGAAGCCGGCCGAAACGCTCGCCGAATATCGCGGCAACTACAAATATAATCTGCTCGACAAGAACGTCCTCGCTTTCAATGCCGATGTGCCCGTCCTCACTCAATGGGACGATCACGAAGTCACCAACAATTGGTGGCCGCAGGAGCCTTTGACACGCGCCGAACATCAGCGCCGCAAATATGCCGAGAAGAATGCGCTGTTGCTGGTGGCGCGCGCCGGCCGTGCCTTCCATGAATATATGCCGATGCGGACGTTCATTACCGAGCCCGGCCGCGTCTATCGCAAAATCTCTTATGGCCCGCTGCTCGACGTGTTCATGCTCGACATGCGCAGCTATCGCGGACCCAACGGCGAGAACCTGCAGGAAAGCTACGGTCCGGACGCTTATTTTCTCGGGCCGCAGCAGATCGCCTGGCTCAAGCGCGAACTGCTGGCCTCGAAAGCGACCTGGAAAGTCATCGCCGCCGACATGCCGATCGGCCTCGTCGTTGTCTATGACGGCGACCGCAAATGGGGCTCCGAAGCCATCGCGCAAGGCGATGGCCCGGCGCGCGGCCGTGAACTCGAAATCGCCGACATCCTGTCCTTCATGAAGCAGAACAAGATCGCCAACACGGTGTGGCTGACGGCCGACGTGCATTACACCGCCGCCCATTACTATGATCCCAACAAGGCCGTATTCCAGGATTTCGACCCATTCTGGGAATTCGTATCCGGCCCGCTGCATTCCGGCAGCTTCGGCCCGAACGATCTCGACAACACGTTTGGGCCGCAGCTCGCCTATATCAAGGCACCGAGCAAGGAACAGGGACAGAATGTGGCGCCCAGCGAAGGCCTACAGTTCTTCGGCCATGTGGCGATCGAAGGCGACAGCGGCGTGATGACCGTGACCCTGCGCGATATCGACGACAACGCTTTGTGGTCGACGAAACTCGAGCCGAAGCGCGCTTGAAAGAACTGGATTGCCTCGTCGCTATGCTCCTCGCAATGACGCCCTCCGTCATTGCGAGCGAAGCGAAGCAATCCAGAGCCAAGGCTGCATCTTGGATGAATTATCCAAAGAAAGAGCCCAAAAGGGACCTCACTCTATGTCTCGACTGGTTGTGCCTAAACTTTCGCGCCGCCTCCTGCTCACCGGCAGTTCGGCGCTCGCCGTCTCTCTCGCCGGCGGCATCGCCAAGCCCTCCATCAGCCGCGCCGGCTCCCGTCCTCTGATCTCCCACGGCGTGCAATCGGGCGATGTCTCCGGCGATGGCGGCGTCGTCTGGGCGCGCGCCGACCGTCCCGCGCGCATGCTGGTCGATGTCGCGACGACGGATAGTTTCAAGGACATTCGCCATTCTCTTTTCATGGATGCGCTGCCCGAGAGCGATTTCACCGCCAAAGCCCTGATCGAGGGCCTGCCGGCCGGCCAGGATATTTTCTATCGCATCCGTTTGCAGGATCTCTCCGAGCCGACGATCATCGGTCCCGAGAAAATCGGCCGTTTCCGCGCGGCGCCCGCCGATCACCGCGCGGTCTCCTTCATCTGGTCGGGCGACACCGCCGGTCAGGGCTGGGGTATCGATGAATCCCGTGGCGGCATGCGCATGTACGCCACCATGCTGAAACACCGGCCGGATTTCTTCATCCACAGCGGCGACAACATTTATGCCGACGCGCCGCTGTCGGCCGAGCAGAAACTACCGAACGGTGAGATCTGGAAGAATGTCGTCACCGAGGAAAAATCCCGGCCAGCGCAGACGCTCGACGACTATCGCGGCAACTATAAATACAATCTCCTCGACAAGAACGCCCTCGCCTTCAATGCCGAAGTGCCGATCCTCACCCAATGGGACGATCACGAGGTCTCCAACAATTGGTGGCCGGCCGAGCCGTTGACGCGCGCCGAACATCTCTACAGGCGATACACTGAGAAAAACGCCATGGCGCTGATGGCGCGCGCCGGTCGTGCCTTCCACGAGTATCTGCCGCTGCGCAATTCTATCGCCGAGCCCGGCCGCGTCTATCGCAAGATTTCCTATGGCCCGCTGCTCGACGTATTCATGCTCGACATGCGCAGCTATCGCGGTCCCAACGGTGAAAACCAGCAAGAAGCCTATGGCCCGGACGCCTATTTTCTCGGACCCCAGCAGATCGCCTGGCTGAAGCGCGAATTGCTTGCCTCGAAAGCAACCTGGAAAGTGCTCGCCGCCGACATGCCGCTCAGCCTCTATGTGGTCTACGACACCTTCCGCCAATGGGGCTTTGAAGCCATTGCTCAAAGCGATGGTCCGCCGCGCGGCCGCGAGTTGGAGATCGCCGACATTCTCTTCTTCATGAAGCAGAACAAGATCAACAACACGGTCTGGCTGACGGCGGATGTCCATTACACGGCCGCCCATTACTACGATCCCAACAAGGCCGTGTTCCAGGACTTCGAACCGTTCTGGGAATTCGTCTCCGGCCCGCTCCATGCCGGCAGCGGCAGCCCGAAGCCGCTCGACAACACGTTTGGCCCGCAGCTCCACTATGCCAAGGGCCTGGGCCAGAACCAGCGCCGCAATGCCGGGCCGAGCGAAGGGCTGCAGTTCTTCGGCCATGTGGCGATCGACGGCGAGAGCGAAGCGATGACCGTGACCTTGCGCGATATCGACGACAACGCGCTCTGGTCGACGCAGATCGCACCGAAGCGGACATAGGCGCGCCGCGCTACTTCTCGCCCGCCAGATCGCGCCGCACCTTTTCCAGCTCCTCGGCATAGCGGCGCATCAGATGGCTTTCGGTCAAAAGGCCTATGACCACGGGATCGTTGACGCTGCGGATGACCGCCAGTTCTTCGGCATCGGCCTGCTGGAAGGCCGCGGCGGCGATGGACGCATCCATGGCCGGCACCAGAACCGTGCCCTTATGTTTCGCCAAATCGCTGACGGGCACGCTGGCCTGTGCATCATGCGCATGCACATCGGCGACCAGCAGCATGCCGGCATAATGACCGTTCTCGTCGATGGCGATGACGCGTTGCGTGGCGCCGAGCGGGAACTTGGCGCAGAAGGCGCTGACCGTGGTTGAAGCGTCGATCGTCTCGGCATCCTTGCGCATCATCGTGGCGACGGTAAGATTGCGGATCCAGCCGACGTCCTGAGCGCTGCGGATCGTCTCGCCGCGCAGATGGAAACGCCAGGTCGAGAACGAATAGCCGAAGGTCTCGCGCACCAGGATGGACGTCATGATCGACGTGGCCAGCACGACGCCCGTCAAAGCGAGATCGCGGGTTGATTCCAAGGCCAGGAAGGTCATCGTCAAAGGCCCACCGACGATGCCAACCGCCATCGAGGTCATGCCGGCGACAGCCGCAACACCTGGATCGATACTGAACAGGGGCCCGGCGAAGGTAATCAGGCCGGCGAAGATGCGACCAAGCAAAGCGCCCAGCAACAACGATGCGAAGAACAGGCCGCCGCGAAAACCCGCACCCAGCGACAAAGCCGAAGCCGCCACCTTGAGCGCGAACAGGCCGGCGATGAAAGCCAGACTGTGATCGAGCTGGAAGACCGTGTGCAAGGCGCCATGGCCGCTGGAGAGCACCTGTGGGCTGAGAAGGCCGAGCAGACCGACGAGACAGCCGCCGACGAAGGGACGCACGGCCTGCGGGATCGCCAATTTGGCGAAGCCCCGTTCGACACCGGCGACCAGATACATCAGCGCGATCGACAGGACACCACCGATCAGCCCCAATACGATGAAGGGCACATATTGGCTGGCGGTCAGCTCTGGCAGATGCGGCAGCTCGATCGGAAACGGCACGCCGCCGAGCCAGTTCGTCACCAAGGCGGCTGAGATCGCTGCCGCCATCACCGGCGCCACATTGGCGATCGAATAGATGCCGATGATCAGCTCGAAACCGTAGAACGCGCCAGTCAACGGCGCATCGAAGGCGGCGGCGATGGCGCCGGCCGCGCCGCAGCCGACGAGAATGCGAATATCGCTGCGCCGCAGGCGAAAGAAGCGGGCGAGAAAGGAAGCAAAGCCCGAGCCGACCTGCGTATAGCCGGCCTCGAGCCCCACCGACGCGCCAAAGCCGCTCGACAGCATGGTCTGCCCGGCGATGATGCAGGTGTCGGTCAAGGACATGCGGCCGCCATGCAGCGCATTGGCCTCGATCGGATCGACGGGCGTGCGGAACTTGCGCCAGCGCAGCCAGAAGATGCTGAGGCCAAGAAGAAGGCCGCCCAGCGCCGGCATCGCCGCCTGCAGCGGATTGCCCAAAGCGAGCATGGCCGACAAGCGGCCGCCCGGCGGCGTGTTGAACAACAGCCAATGCAGGAACTGCACGAACTGGCTCATCGCCGTGACCAGCACGCCGGCGACGACCCCGACGACCACCGCCAGCAACACAACCAGCAGGCCGCGCGCTTGCAGGAGGGCGCGCAATTGGCTGGCAGTGGCGGGCAGACGGATAGCGGAGAACAACGGAGAGCTCACGAACATTCACGAACAATGGGCGCCTATAGCATGGCGCGCACATTGTTGCGACCAAACAAGGCTCCTTCTATAGGAACGACGTTTCACGATCCGTTCAACCGGGCCGACCTTTGCCGATCAGTTCTGTTTAGCCGTCCCCAACGCCGCTTCCACCACCTTATACGTATAGGGCTTCTGAATCACCGGTACTCGACCAAGCCGCTCGGGAATTGGAGCCCGCTCGCCATAACCTGTGGCGAAGATGAACGGGATGCCGAGGCTTTGAAGTTTCTCACCAACCGGAATGCTATTCTCCCGCCCCAGATTGAGATCGAGGAGAGCGAAGCTCGGCCGATTTTGATCGATCGCAAGCAGGGCCTGGGCGACCGACGCGGCAGTTTCCACTTGCTGCGCGCCAAGCTCCATCAAGATATCCTCGGCGCCCAAAGCGATGATGAGATTGTCCTCGACGATCAAGACGGTTCCCGACAATTTTACATCTGCCGTTTCGTCAAGGCTCCCAAGGATCGATGCCCCGTTCAAATCTGCAGACAGCTTGACATAGGACGCAGGGATGACGAAACGCGCGTTCACCCCAAGCAAATCGAAACGCAGTTCGGCTTCTCCCTTGAGATCGAAAGGGATGGATCTTTCGATGATCGTCGTGCCAAATCCTTGCCGTAATGGCGGCTGAACGGGCGGCCCGCCGCGCTCTTTCCAATCGATCGTCAGATTGGCATGCGGGCCAATCTGCCAACTGACCTCGACTTCTCCGGAGGAATCGGCGAGCGCGCCATACTTGGCGGAGTTCGTCATCAGTTCATGAATGACGAGCGCCACGGTGGTAAAGGCTCGAGGATCGAGAGAAACTCCCGGTCCCGCCATCGCGATTCGTTCCGCCCGGGCACCTAGATACGCGCCAGCTTCTGACTCGAGCAGCAGCCGCAGAGGTGCCGGTGCCCAATTCTGATTGGTAATCTGATCATGGGCACGCGCCAGCGCCTGGATCCGCCCACCAAGGACATTGACGAAACTCTCCAGACTATTGTTGTTCTCCTTGCTCTGCGTGATGAGCGCCCGCACGAGACTGAGAATGTTACGAACGCGATGATTGAGTTCCGCGATCAGCAGCTCCTGACGTTCCTGTGCCGCGCGCTGCTCGCGCGCGGCAACATCCGCAAGCTGCAAGATCACCTCAAGCAACGTGATGCGCAGGCTTTCCGCAATACCCAGATCCGACTTCGACCACGGCTTGGACTGTCCTCGAACGGTTTCCTGCCAAAGCTCGAAACTCTTGCGCGGCGTCAGACGAGGCCCTAGCGGCCCTTCCGCATAGACCTTTTCCGGTGCGCCGGCCCAGTTCACAGAGCGCAAGATTTCCCGGCGAAAAAACAACAGGCAATCACGTGGCGTACGTGAGATGGGAATCGCCAGAAAACCGGCAGCACGATCTCGAAAAGTCGCACCGGCTGGATAAACGCTCGCGATTTCTCCGCTCGCCACGATGCGCCCCGGAGAGGTTCGGTTGATGAAACTGATGAGATCCTTGATCTCGCTATCGATCGGCGTATGGCCATCAAGAACCAATTTCTGATCGGTCCAGATGGCGATACCGTCGCAATCGATCATCTTGCGATAATCGTCGATAAAGTCCGTAAGCGTCTGCGGACTGTTGACGTGATTGCTGGCTTTTTCAATGAGCCGTTCCTGCACCTTACGGGCGCGGGCTTCATAGCCGGCATTGCCTTCCTTATCTCGACTTTCGAGAATCCAGGAAAACATCTGGCCGAACAATTCCGCCGCCGTCCGCCGTTCGAACGGAATATGCCTGGGACCATAGTGATGGCAGGCGATCAGCCCCCACAACTGGCCGTCACGCAGAAGAGAAACCGACATGGATGCGCCGACGCCCATGTTGCGCAAATATTCGATATGAATGGGCGAAACCGAGCGCAAAACGCTCATGGAAAGGTCGAGCAGTTCGGGACTGTGGGTGGCGTCAGCCGCGAGGTGAGCGGGAATCGCATTGATGTCGGAGATGATACGCAGCCAGTTCCGCTGATACAGCGTGCGCGCCTGCTTGGGAATGTCAGAGGCCGGATAATGAAGCCCTAGATACGGTTCGAGATTTGAATTGGCGGCTTCAGCAACCACCTCGCCGGAATCGTCGGCATGAAAGCGGTAGACCATCACGCGATCGAAGCCGGTGAGAACTTTCACCTGTCGCGCCGCCTCCTGGCACAGCAGCCTTAGATCGGAGATCTTGTCGAGGCGCGCCAGCATCGTGCGCACGAGTTCGCCTGAATTGACGTTTCGCTCCACAACACTGGGCTCAGCCTCAACGACGAGATAAGCCCCCGAGAAATGGACCGCGATATCAAACCTTGGGCCATTCTCTTGCAGAACCAACCCAAACATCCGTTCGACCGCATCCTTGCCGGTGAGATGATCGATCCGCTCACGAATGCTGGCGACGGCTTCCTCCGTCAGAATTTCGTCGACCGGCCGCCGCAGCAGCTCCTTGTAATCTTTACCCAAGAACGAAACCGTATTCTGCGAAGCAATACCAATCGTAAAGTCGGGCAGAAGAGCCAGCAAGAAGCCGAACGGCTGGACGCTGCCGGGAACGTGGATCGGCTCGCGATCGCAGTTTGTCAGATCGACGGAAGAGTTCATCGGTGAGCTGCTCCCGCTGCGAAAAGCGAGAAGGCATAGCGTGCGCCGGCAATCGCCCGCTCAATCTCGTCAGGAGCAAGCGTCAAGCGATCGAGAAAAGAGAGGAAATTTCGCCAGAAGGGTTGTCCCGCGCCATGACCAAGATAAGCGGTCGCCGCAGCAACGGCCGGGTCGGAGGAGGCCGATACCATTTTGATGAGCATCCGCGCTCCGAGCCTCGAACCCTCGAGCACATAAATAATGCCGACCATTTCCGCGACATCGAAACGATCACGTACGGACAAAGGTGCGATTGTCCCGCCAAGCGTTTGGATGTCTCGCATCAGGGCTTCGCTACGCATCCGTTCTGACCAATCGTCGAGAAGAACGGCCGCGCCGGACTGGGTCAGGCGCGCTTCGAGCGGAAGGAGTGCCGCTGCGGAAGCTTCTAGAAAGCTGAGATAAGATGCCCGCGTGCGCAAATCGAGTTGCGTGAACAAGGCATCCAACTCTCGATGGGCATCGTTCGTGGCTGTTCGCAATCGATGGCGCAGTTCGCCGCCGCGCGAATGAAGGACAGCAGTGGCAGCTTCCGCCTGCATGAAAAACCCTGAGTTAGCCGATGAGCCGGCGAGAAACCGCTAAACATGTCGAGATCCGGGCGGGTCGCGGAACGTGCAAAATGATCATGTCATTTGCCTCCCCGATTCCGCCAAGAGTCTGAAACGTCACGTTTTAGGCTAACGCCCGGGATCGAGGCTTGTTCCGATGAATCACCGGATCAAAAAGTGGCAGGGCTGCTCCGGCCACGCGGCCCCATGCGGACCACCATCAATATATTGATAATATTGATAAAATTTAGAGCGATCTCGATCATCACCGAAGTGGCTCGATGACGAGGATGGATCAAGAGCGCGGTAGTTTTTCCGCCGCCGCCAGATCATGTCGAATGGCAGGCAGCATGCGTCGCGCCCAGGCTTTCAGGTTCATATTGTCGCCATCCTTGGCATAGCGCTCGAACAAGGCGAGCGCATTGCGATGCTTGGTCACTTGCAGCGTCGTATATTCGGCGATGAATTTCGCCGCTTCGACGGACTTCAGCTTATCGAGCCGCGTCTCATCGGCCTTATCGAACTCCACGGGCAGTTCGACGGGGATTTTCTCGACCGAAACCAGGCGCTTCAAGTCAGCGACGATCTTTTCGTGGCTCTCGATCATCTGTTTGGCGAAAGCCTGCTGGTCCGGGCTACCCCGCTCCATGGCGATCCGGCTGCTGGCGATTTCAAGCTGATCGGACACAGCCACCTTCCGCACGAAATCGGCGGCGGCCATGGAACCGACCGACGGATTCGTGTCGGCGGGTGCTTCGGGCGCGGACATGGGCGGCGACTGAGCAAAGCCGGCGGTGGCGAGCAAGAGCCAGCCGGCCGTCAGCACGGGACGCATCATGGCAATCTCCCTTCGGAAAGCCAGCCTCGTCGGATGAACGCGGGACGTCAGCAGATGTTCCGGAAGAGTGCCTCAAACCACGGAACAACCATCTGGCACCGGCAGAATGGGCCGCTGTCTTCAGTTAGTTACCGAAATCAGCCAAACGGCGAACGCGCGTTCGGCCTGGAATGAAGGCGCCGTTTGCTATCGCACATCGGTCCAGCGCGTCCCTTGTGTTAATCTGGTGCGCCGGAGCGATGGATCGCGAGGACGAGATGAAGACACTATGGCTCGGGAGCCTTTTGGCCAGTGCCCTGCTTTCCCACGCTGCGCACGCGGCCTGCACCGCGCCGGAAACGGGCAGCGACAAGGCACCCGCCCTCTCGCCACCGCTCGCCCAGGTCGTCACTGGAAACGGCCGGCTGCAATTCTATTCCGCACCGGACAACCGCTGTTCCATGAAAGGCGTGTTCGTCATCCCCAAGGATCAAGTGATCGCCTATGCGCAGACGAGGGATGGGTGGACGTCGGTGATGTATCTCAATCCAACCGGGGATGACGTCACCGGCTGGGTGAGATCGGCCCGTTTGAAGACCACCGGAACGATCAGCCCGAAGCAGTAGGCGCAAAAGGCAAGTTACCGCGACGGCTTTCCTGCACTCTCGCTTGAGCCCATGGGCAAAAAGATGTCCAATGAAGCTCAGGCAAGGCCTCGGCTTCGCAGGTGAAGCACGGCGCCCACAATTGAAGGGAGAACACCATGTCCCTTTCCGTCAAGGCCGAACGCTCTTTGATGGCGCACGACGAATTCGAACTGCTGTCGCAAACGCACTATCCCGCCCTGATCGATCTGAGCGATGAAGACCTTTCCAAGACGCGGCAACGCTTGCGCGATCTGCGCGACAAGGAACGCACCTTCGTGCGCGGCATGCGGCGCGGCCAACGCGGCAAGGCCAGTGCGCGCGGCGGCAGCTTTCCCGGCAATGTCGAAAAGCCGGCGCGACGCAAGCAGGTCTTCACCAGCGCTCTGAAACGTTTGAATGCCGAGGTGGCGCGACGCGAAGCGATCGCCGCGCAACAAGCGCTCGTCGAATCGGCGCAGCGCGCATTGGCCATGAAGAGCAGCGCGGCGCGGCGTCCTCATCCCGCGCCCGGACGCAGCAAACGCTCAGGCATGCGTCCTGTCGAAAGCAACCGGACGGAGAATTTGGTCGATCGCGCCCATGTCGGACGCGTCGTACGCGCGACCAAAGTCGCGCAGGCGCGTAAGGACGCGCGCCCCAACGTTTAACGAGAGGAATACCACCTATGAAAAGGCCCTGTCGCTGAGGGAGCGGCAGGGCCGAGTAATTGGGAGGGTTTGAGTCCCTTTCTCATGAGGGACTCATATCTCCTGAGGTGCCCGAAGACGCATAAGGGAGGGGGCGAACTTCGCGCGTAGCTCAGAAGAGCATTGAAATGCACGCCTGATGTAGGGCTCTGAGTTGATTTCTTCAACTATGGAATGATGGTCAAAACGCCGCATCTCAAGCGGCAAGCCGCCCAAAAGAGGAATTATCTTGCCGGTTTCGCGACAACCCAGCCGATCTTCCGCCAGCCGCGAGCAGCAGCCGGACAAAACCGCCGATGGCCATGCCGACATGCGCAGCGTGCTGCGGGCGCTGACGGTTCTGCGGCAACTCAATATCAACAACGGCGCGACGATCCGCGATCTGCATCGATCGACACAGATTTCCCGCACGGCGCTGTATCGCATCCTGCGGACGCTGTGCAGCGCTGGCTATCTCGTCGCCGATTCAGACATCGAATCCTATCGGCTCACGCCCCTGGTGCGGCAGCTCAGCGAAGGCTTTAACGAGGATTCCTGGATATCGGAGATTGCCGGCCCGCTGCTCGACGAATTGCAGAAGAAAGTCATCTGGCCGACGGATCTGTTCGCCTTTTTCGACGATACGATGATCATGCGCCGCACGACGCGCCGCATCAGCCCATGGACGATCGATCGCGCCTGGGTGGGGCTGCGAACGCCGGTTCTGGTGACCGCCTGCGGCCGCGTTTATCTCGCTTTTCAACCCGACGACATCGCTGACGGCGTGCTCCAGCGCCTCGCCGGCAGCCAGCATCCCGACGACACCTTGGCGAAGGAACCCAGAGCCGTACGTCAAATGCTGCGCAAGGTGCGCCAGGATGGCTATGCGCTGCGCGAGAAAAGTTTCATGCCCGAAACCGGCAGCATCGCCGTGCCGGTACTCGTCGACGGGCAGGCGCGCTGCGCGATCGCCATCACCTATATCGCTTCGGCGAAAAGCGCCAAGGATGTCATCGAAACCTACCTGCCGCTGCTGCAGGCCACCGCGCGGCAAATCTCCGACGGTATCGCTAAATCCTGATCACTATCCAAGGCGGCGCAAAGCGTCCGGCTGCGTTCGATCGGCGAGCGCCCGCTGCACATAATCGGGCGCGGTGAACAGCCACGCCAGGCGATCGTAATAGTCGGCCGCCTGCCGCCCTTCGAAAATGGAGTTGCGCACCAGCCGCTCGACGCCGGAGACGTGATAGAGCCGATCCAGCATCAACGACGATATCTGCACGCGCGCCGAACGCACGATCCGCACCGCCTGATAGGCCAGGAAAGCCGCCGGCATGTCGCCATCGGCGCGATCGACTTCCTCGGCCAGGCATATCGCATCCTCGAGTGCCTGCGCCGCCCCTTGCGCGATATATTGCACCATCGGATGCGCCGCATCGCCCAGCAAGGTCACCGCGCCCTCGGTCCAATTGTCGATGGGCGCGCGGTGGCGGATGACATAACGCTGAAAGCGCGGCTGGATGTCGACCAGCTGCGTTACCTCATGCGACCAGCCGTCCAGCGCGGCGCGCGGCTTCTGCGCATCCGTCTCCCCTTCCCAGGTGTCATCGGGCGGTGCATGGACGGTGATGGCGAAGTTGAACTCGCTCCAATCCCGCACCGGGTAATAGATCGCATGCGCTCTGGGCCCGACCCAAAGCGTCGGGAAAGGATGTTGGCATTCACGCGGCATCCGCGCCGCCGGCACCAAGGCGCGATAGATGACGGCCCCTGCGGGCGACGGCTCGCCATCGCCGACCAATTGCTGGCGCACGCGCGAGCGCACGCCATCGGCGCCGACCAATCCGGCGGCCTGGAGGATCTCGCCATCCTGCAATTGAACGCGAACCGAGGCGCCGTCATTGGCATAACCGACGACCCTGCTGTTGGTGCGCAATTCGATGAAAGAGGCCAGCGCCATGCACCCTTGCAGAAGCGCGCCATGCACATCGGCACGATGGGCCACCGCATAGGGATTGCCGAAACGCCGGATGAAATCGGCACCGCAGGGAATGTCACAAACCGTCTGCCCGTCGATCCCGTCGTTCATCACCATGCGTTCGATGAGCAGGCCTTCGCTTTTGACGCGGTCGCCCACGCCCAGCGCATCCAGCACCGACAGCGCATTGGGCGCGACCTGCAGGCCGACACCGACCTGCCCGAATTCGAACGCCTGCTCGCAGACAATGGTGCGAAAGCCGCGTTGCGCCAGCGCCAAGGCGCAGGCCAGGCCACCGATGCCGCCACCGGCGATGACGATAGGCAAAGCGTTGCGAGCCAAAGTGTTGCGAGCCCTGGGCACCATGATGTCCTCCCCGTCGAACTTGTCTAAGCCGCACTCGGACGGACGGCGGCGGCAAAGCGCTGTTCATTGTCCGGAATGGCGATTTGATAGGCGGGCCGCGCCTTGGTGCGCGCGATCCAATCGCGGATCGCGCCATGGCTTTTCCAGAGATCGGTGAGATTGAGCTCCTCCAACCGATCGATGAAGGGGGCGGCGGCGATGTCGGCGAGCGAATAGGTCTGCCCGCCAAGCCACGGCACCTCCGACAGGCGCCGCTCCAGCCGACCGAGCGCGGTGATGATCGTCTGGCGCGCTGCCTCGACCTTCGCCTGATCGATCGGCTGGCGTGCCGTGCGGCGATATTCCTCGGCGCGCGCCTTGTTGGGATGCGACGCCACCATCGCCTCAAGCTCTTCGTCCGATCGTTCCGCCAATTCGGGGCTCATCATCAAGGCGAAGGTCGCCGGCCGGATCGCCGGATGCAGCACGTCGTCTTCGAACTTGACCCAGAAGCGCGCACGGGCGCGATCGACCGGATTGTCCGGCATCAAGGCCGGCGTCGGAAAGACTTCGTTCAAATATTCGTTGATGATCGTGCTCTCATGGATCGGCACGCCATCATGAACCAGCGTCGGCACCACGCCATTCGGATTGAGCTTCAGATAATCCGGCGTCGTATGTTCGAGCTTCATCAGATCGACGAAGCGGCTTTCCCAGGACAATCCCTTCTCGGCCAGGCAGAGGCGCACCTTGATCGAACAGAAGGACCGCCAGTCGTGATAGAGTTCCAGCATCGCTTACCTCCCAAGTTGGGGAGAGCCGAGCACCATAGCCGATGGCTTTCAATCCCGCTCGCGCGATCCGTCCGCCTGGCGAACAGAGCGGAACTGGCGACCTGATCGCGGATTGGCTAAGAACGACATCAGTCAATCGCAGCGCGGCCGCCCGAACATGGATTCCACGGAAATTCTCTCCCGTCTCGCTGTTTCGCTGGCCATCGGGCTTCTGATCGGCCTGGAGCGAGGCTGGCGCTCGCGCGACGAACAGGACCATCAGCGCGCCGCCGGCCTGCGCACCTTCGCTTTGTCGGGCTTGCTCGGCGGCGTCACCGGCGTGCTGTCGCAACAGGTCGGCCAAGCCCTCGTCGGCTTTGTCTTCGTCGCCTATGCGCTCGCCTTCACCGCCTTCCACTGGCTGGAAGCCAAGGCCGAACACAATATGAGCGTGACGGCCGTCGTCGCCGGCATGATCACCTTTCTGCTCGGCACCATGGCGGTCACCGGCGAAGAACGCATCGCCATCGCGGGCGCCGTCGCCATGGCCATTCTGCTGGCGCTCCGCGAACAGCTGCATCGCTGGGTCGCTTCGCTGACCTGGCCGGAAATCCGCTCCGTCCTCGTTCTGGCGACGATGTCGTTCCTGTTGCTGCCGCTGTTGCCCAACCGGCCGGTCGATCCGTGGAATGCGATCAATCCTTATGAACTCTGGCTGCTCGCCATCCTGATCGCGACGATTTCCTTCGCCGGCTATATCGCCGTGAAAGTCGTCGGCGACCGGCTCGGCATCGTCATGACGGCGGTGGCCGGCGGCCTCGCCTCATCGACCGCGACGACGCTCACCTTCGCGCAGATGAATCGCGAACATCCGGAAGCCTCCCGTCTGCTCGGTGCTGGCATCTTGATCGCTGGCGTCATCATGGTCGCCCGCGTCGCCATCGTCGCGGTGGCCATCAACAACACTTTGTTGAAAGGCCTGGCGCCCCCGCTGATCGCCGGCGGCATCATTCTCTGCCTCGGCGCCGCCATCCTCCTGGCCCGCCGCGACGACAACGCGCAGAAGCCAAACCTTGAAATCGCCAATCCCCTCGCCCTCGGCACGACGATCAAACTCGTCCTCTTCATCGCGGTCGTCATGTTGGCGGCCGAAGTGCTGCGCGATTATCTCGGCAACATCGGCGTCATCCTCCTGGCCTTCCTCTCCGGCATCGCCGATGTCGACGCCATCACTTTGTCGATGGCCAAACTCGGCGGCAAGGACATCGCGCTGACCACCGCGACCCTGGCCATCCTCGTCGCCGTCGCCACCAATACCCTGGCGAAAGCCGCGCTCACCGCCTGGACCGGCGGCGCCCGCATCGGCCTGCTGGTAGGCTGGATCAGCGCGGCAGCGGTCGCCGCCGGCCTGGCCGTGGTTCTGTGGTGGCCGCAGGCATAGCGGTTCTACGTCCTCACCGCTTGCGCGCCACGATGAAAGGCCGGTTGCCGTTGCCTTTCGTCGCGTGATTTTCGCTGGCCAGAATATCGAAGCCTGCGGCCGATATCTGTTGGCTCAGCTCCGCCGCGCGAAAGATGCCGGCATAGGGCGCCAGGCCGACGGCGCGCATCGCCGGCACCGCCAAGCGGATCAGTGGATTCATCTCGCCGACGCAGGGCGTCTTGGAGATGAACACACCGTCAGCCACCAGAAGCGCGTGGATCGTGCGAAGCGTACCCGGCAGATCGCGCACCAGATGAAGATAGTTGAAGCCGAGCACGGTATTGAACGAGGCGTCGGGCATCAGCTCTTCCGCCGTCGCCGTGCGGAAAACGAGACTTTGCACGGGATCGGCCGCGCGTTTTTCTTCGGCGATCGCGATCATGCCGGTGGAGACATCGGTCGCCAGATAATCCCGCACATCGCCTGCAAGCTTCAGCGCTGTCGTGCCCGTGCCGCAGCCGAGTTCCAGCACTTTGTCGCTCGACCGCAACAGAGCGCGGGTGCGTTCCAAGGTGCGCTGGTAGCCGGCCTGATCGGCGATTACGCCCTTGGCATATTTCCGTGATGTCCGATCCCAGAAGCGGGCGTCGCTTGCAATGCTCATGATAGGTTTCTCCTCGCACGCATCTTTAGCGGAGAAACACGCACTGGTGTTAACGCGCTTTTGCCCGCTCTTTTTTCGCCGTCCGGTCGATCGCCGCGATGACAGCGCGAGAAAATTCGGGTGGCAGATCGTGCCCCATGCCTTCGATGAGCAGGAAGTCAGCGGCCGGGATCGCAGCGGCGGTGTCGCGGCCGCAAGCCGGAAGGATGAGAAGGTCGTCGGCCCCGTGAATGACGCAGGCCGGCGCGGTAATGGTCGCCAGGCGCGGGCGACGGTCGCCAGCGACCGCCATCGCAGCGATCTGACGCCCGACACCAGCGGGATCATAGGCGCGCCGGGCCTCGTCCAGAATCAGGCGACGATGGCTGTCTTCATCGAATGGATAGCCCCTGCCGGCGATGCGACGGGCAAAGGCGAGGCTCTGCGTCAGGAAGCCTACCTCATCAGAGAAGGGATCAGGCGCGGGACGCATCAACATCGCCATGATGTCGGGAGCAGCCTGCGGCAGCGCCGGATTGCCCGTGCTCGACATGATCGAAGTAAGCGACAAAACGCGCGCGGGGTATTCGCTCGCCATGATCTGCGCGATCATCCCGCCCATCGAGCGGCCGACGACATGCGCTCGGTCGATGGCCAGGGCATCGAGCAGGCCTACGGCATCGGCCGCCATGTCCTGGAGCGTGTAGGGCACGTCCGGTCGCTGCCCGGCCATGAGCGCCGTCACCAGCGTGCCAAAATCAGGCGCGGCACTGGCGCTGAAATGCGTCGAGCCTCCAGTGTCGCGATTGTCGAACCGAATCACGCGATAGCCGCATGCGGCAAGCGCCTTACAGAAAGGCACGGTCCAACGGATCATTTGGGTTCCCAACCCGGCGATCAGGAAGACGGCCGGATCGGCGTCGTGGCCGAAACTCTCATATGTGAGTTCGATGCCGTTGGCATTGGCGAGGGTCATGATGGCAAATTAATACCCGGATAAAATAAATTTGCCAAGGGGCTTCAAGCGCCCGTCCCAACTACTCGCCGCGCTGGAAAACGAACATCATTTCCTCGATGTCGAGATCGCGCTCCAGGTCGTGCAGCACTTCGTCCTCGATCAATCCGGCGCGATGCACCCGGATGAGTTCTTCGCGGCCCGCGACAAGAGCCTGTAGATGCACGTCCACATGCGTGCGCAGATTGTCCATCGCCGTACTGGTGTCCTGCACATAGCGCTCCATGAACTTGAGCCGCTGGCGATGCTGATCGAGAAATTGCGGATGGATGAGCGTGCCATCCGCCCCGTAGGCCACCACTTCCGCGATGGCGGCCCTGGCCCGCATCATCGCGGCCTCCGCCTGCGCCATGTTCATCGGCGCTGGCGGCTCCTGATCGACGGGCCGCACCGCACGGATGAGCCAGCCGAGGCTCGAACCTTGCAGAATGACCGTGACGAAGATCACCGCGAAGGCGCAGACCAGCATAAAATCGCGGCCAGGCATATCGACGGGTAACGTCAAAGCAATGGCCAGCGTGACGACGCCACGCATGCCCGCCCAGCTCAGCACCGTCGCCTGCCGCCACCCCAGGGGACGGGCGCGCTGCACGCCCGCCTGATAGAAAATCGCAAGAACCGCATCGCAAGCGAAAACCCACACGAACCGCGCCACCGTCACGGCCACCACGACGCCGAGCACCGCCAGCATCGTCGATGTCGAGAACCCTTCGATACCCCCCACTCTTTCGACGACGCCGCGCAGGGAAAAGCCGATCAAGATAAAAACCAGCGCTTCGAGCACGAAGCCGATCGTCTGCATGACGGATCGGCTCTGCAACCGCACGTCGGCGGGCAGCACCGTGTGTTGATACCAGCCCTGCATCAGACCGGCGACGACGGTGGCGATCACGCCCGAGACATGAACGGCCTCACCGGCGAGATAAGCGACCCAGCACAGCAGCGCCGAAGCGCAAATGATCAGCATCCGATCGCGCAGATGTTTGGCGATGAAGACCCAGGCCGCGCCGGCCAGCAGACCGACGATCGCGCCGCCGAGCGCCAGAACGATGAACCCCTGGATCGCTTCGCCGGCATGAAACGCCCCACTGAGCGCGGCGGCGACGGCGAAGCGAAACAGGATGAGGCCCGTCGCATCGTTCAACAGGCTCTCGCCTTCCAGCAAAGTGGTCAGCCGGCGGGGCAGACGAATGCCTTTCAACACCGCGCGCGCCGAGACCGCATCGGGCGGCGAGACGATGGCGCCGAGCGCGAAACAGGCGGCCCACGGCAGCTCCGGCATCAACCAGTGTATGACGACGCCGACAGCCAAAGTGGTGAAGATTACCGCACCCACGGCAAGCGACAGGATGCCCGGCAATTGCCGCCGAAAGCGCCCATGCGGCGTATAGAAAGCGCCATCGACCAGCAATGGCGGCAGGAAGAGAACGAGCGCCAGCTCCGGATCGAGCGCGATCGACGGCAGCCCGGGCACGAAAGCCAGCGCCCCGCCACCGACGAGCAACACGCTGGCCGGCGGCATCTTCAGCTTGGACGCCAGCCAATGCAGCCCCAGCACGAGCGCCAGGAGCGTCAGCACAAGCTCGAAAGTGTCGACGGCGTGCATCAGCGAATACCCCCTCCATGGCGATGGTGAACGTAGACGATTTACACACAAGCAGGTCGGGAAGCGACCTAGCCTACCGCACGCTCTCGATCCCAGCCAGGATCAGATCAATGCCGGCGAGAAATTGCTCGCGGTCATCGTGCTCGGGCAATACCGCCGCCACCTGCCGCACAAACGGGTGTTCGATCGGATCGAGTTGCGCCCATTTGGCGGCGACCGCCCGTAGCGCCGTTGTCCGATCCATGCCGCGCGCGTGGAATTCGGCGCCCGCCGCATATTGTCCGGCAAGACCGAGGATGAAACTCATCAGCGCGGTAGCCGCATTGAACTGCGCCTGTTGCGGAACACCCAGTGCCTGAACCTGACCGCCGACACCTTCGAGAATGCGCAGCACCGCATATTGAAAAGGATCACGCGAGAGCTGCCCGCCGACCCAGGGGTGAGCGTCGATCGCATCGAATACGCCCAACGCCAGGGCGCGGATCGCCTCCTGCGGCGTCGCGCCCTTCACCGCCTTGGTCGTGACCTGGGCCGTGACCTGAGCAATGACATGGTCGGTCGCCGCCGCTAGCAGGTCTTGCTTGTCGGCGACATGCCAATAAATCGCGCCACTGCCGGTCGCCAGACGCGCCGCCAACGCCCGGAACGTCAGCGCGCCCTCGCCGTCCTGGTCGAGAATTGCGATGGCGGCCTCGACAATCCTCTCCTTCGAAAGGGCATCGGCACGCCGTTCGGTCCGAATCTTGGTCATGAAACGCATCTTGACATCAATGGAACAATGTTCCAATAAGAGACTTATGGAACAACGTTCCAGTCTTATTTCTTAGGAAACCCCATCATGATCCCCGTGACGATCATCGGAGCGGGCCTCGGCGGCCTGGTCCTGGCCCGCGTCCTCCATATTCACGGCATCGCCGCGACGATCTACGAAGCCGACCCTTCAGAAGAGGCGCGCACCCAAGGCGGCCAGCTCGATATCCATGCCCACGACGGCCAGGTGGCGCTGGCCGCCGCCGGCCTCACCGACGCCTTCCGCGCCATCATCCATCCCGGCGGCGAGGCCACCCGCATGCTCGACCGGCACGGCACGGTGCTGTTCGAACAAGCCGACGACGGCACGGGCGGACGGCCCGAAGTGCTGCGCGGCGATCTCCGGCGCATTCTTCTTCAATCCCTGCCCCCGGAAACGATCCAATGGGGCAAGAAGCTCAACGAGGTCACAGCCCTGGGCGATGGCCGACACGCCCTGACCTTCGCCGATGGATCGACCGCGATCAGCCAGCTCCTTGTCGGCGCCGATGGTGCCTGGTCGAAAGTGAGGCCCCTGCTGTCGCAGGCACAGCCCGAATATATCGGCACGTCGTTTGTCGAGACCTATCTGCACGATGTCGATGCGCGGCACCCGGCCACGGCCGCAGCCGCCGGTGGCGGCGCGCTTTTCGCGCTGGCGCCGGGACAGGGAATTTTCACCCATCGCGAGTCCGGCGACATTCTGCACGCCTATATCGCGCTGAACCGCCCCGCCGCCTGGTTCGCCGATCTTAATTTCAACGATGCGACCGCGATGGCGAAAATCGCCACCGAGTTCGACGGATGGGCGCCGGCACTCACCGCTTTGATCACCGAGGGCGAGACCACGCCGGTATTGCGCATGCTCCATACCTTGCCGAGCGAACACCGCTGGCAGCGCGTGCCCGGCGTGACGCTTATCGGCGATGCCGCACATCTGGCGCCGCCGGCCGGAGAAGGCGCCAATCTCGCCCTGCTCGACGGTGCCGAACTCGCGCAGGCGATCGTGGCTCACCCCGATGATATCGAGACAACCCTTGCCGCCTTCGAAGCGACGATGTTCCCGCGCAGCCAATCGGCCGCGGCTGATGCGCATCAAATGCTGGCCCTCTGCCTCGACGAGCGCGCCCCCTTCAGCCTCGTCGATTTCTTCACGAGCGCGCTTCAGGCGCACGACGAAATGAACGGGAAATCCTCCCATGATCTATGATGTCGTCATTGCCGGCGCTGGCCCTGTCGGCCTGTTTCTTTCCTGCGAGCTGCGTCTCGCCGGCCTTTCCGTGTTGGTGCTGGAGCAAGCCGAAGATCCAAGCTCGCCCTTGAAGCGGCTGCCGTTCGGCATGCGCGGCCTCTCCGTGCCGACGCTCGAAGCCTTTGACCGACGTGGTTTGCTGGACGAACTCGTTGCGGCGCAACGCGCCAGCGATCCGTCGGGCGGCAACACCACGGCGACCGCCCATTGGATGCAACAAGCACGGCGCCCAGCCGGCCATTTCGCCGGCATCCAATTTTATTTCGATAAGGTCGACACGTCGCGATGGCCCTATCGTCTGCCAGGTCCGGTCGGCACCACCATGATGGTGGCGATGGAAACCCTGGAACAGACCCTTACCGCCCGTGCCGTCGCAATGGGTGTCGAGATCAAACGCGGGCGGGGCGTCGAGGACTTCGACGCCTCAGACGATGAGGTGACCGTCAGCGCTGGCGGCAAGACTTTTCGCGCACGCTGGCTTGTGGGCTGCGATGGTGGCCGCAGCACGGTGCGCAAGGCCGGTGGCTTTGCTTTCGTCGGCACCCCTCCCGAACTCACCGGCTATTCCGTTGACGTGGAGATGGCCGATCCAGACATACTCCGCCCCGGTCGCCATTACACGCCGACGGGCATGTACACTTACGCCCGGCCTGGAACGATCGCGATGGTCGATTTCGACGGCGGCGCCTTCCATCGCAGCCAGCCGGTCACGCGCGAACATGTGCAGGCGGTGTTGCGACACATCACCGGCCCGGATGTCACGCTGACCGCGCTCAAACTGGCCACCACCTGGACCGATCGCGCTTATCAGGCGGCGGCTTACCGCAAGGGACGCGTGCTCTTAGCGGGCGATGCCGCGCACACCCATTCGCCCTTGGGCGGCCAGGGACTGAACCTCGGGCTCGGCGACGCCATGAATCTCGGCTGGAAACTGGCGGCCACGATCCGTGGCGACGCACCGATCGATCTCATCGACAGCTATCAACATGAACGCCATCCGGCGGGCGCGCAAATCCTCGACTGGTCGCGCGCCCAGATCGCGCTGATGCGGCCGACCGAAAGCACGCGCGCGCTCGAAGCCGTCATCCGCGATCTCATCGACACGCGCGATGGCGCCACCTATTTCGCCGAACACGTCTGGGGCGTTTCGCAGCGCTATGACTTAGGCGACGGCCATCCACTCGTCGGGCGCAGCGTTCCCGATTTCGAACTGATCGACGGCACGAAGATCGGCGCGCTCTTGCGAACAGGCAGAGGCTTGTTGCTGGACTTCGACGCGCATTCCTCGCTGCAAGCGCTGGCGAGCGGCTGGCCTGATCGGATCATCTATGTAACGAGCGACGCCAAGGATCGGCTGGGTCTGAGCGCCGTTCTCGTACGCCCCGATGGTTTCGTCGCCTGGGCCAGCGAGGACACGCCCGATCGCGATGAAGCGGCGCAGGCTGCGACGCGATGGTTCGGCGCGATCAAATCTTGAAGTACCGATAAACGAGATCGATCGCATCGAGTCTCGGTGCTTGCTCATCCAGCGTTCCACCAAGACGCTCGGCCAATCGGCGCGAGCGTTCATTCTGTGGATCGACATAGCTGACCAAAGTGTTCAGCCGCCGCTCCTCACACGCCCAATCGCGCAAGGCGCGCGCGGCCTCGAAAGCATAGCCTTTTCCTTCAGCCCCCGAGTAAAGCAGCCAGCCGAGTTCCCATTCCGGAAACAGCGGCCCGGCATTGATGCCAACTTGCCCGATGCAGGCGCCGTTGTCGCGCTCATCGATCATCAGCGCGCCGCAGCCGTGGAAATCCCACAGCGCATGGTCGGAGCAGAACATGCCCCAAGCCAATTTGAGCGCGAAGGGCCCGCCCATATAGCGCGCACGCTCCGAGGCCAGGAAATCACGATAGGCCGGCCAATCCTCCGCGCGCAGCGGACGCAGGATCAGCCGGCCGGTCGTGAGAGTCGGTATCATCGTCCTTATCAGACCTCGTCGCGACGCGATGCCAGCAGGCACAGCAGCGAAATGATCGTGCAGATCAGCAGGTAATAGCCGACGGCGGCGATGCCATAATGGCTTTGCAGCCAGACCGCCGCATAGGGCGCCAGCGACGCACCCAGAATGCCGGCGATGTTGAAGGTCATCGACGAGCCGGTGTAGCGCACCTGCGCCGGGAACGGCGCGGCAAGCACCGCACCGATGATGCCGTAGTTGAGACCGAACAGAAACATCGCCACGGTGACGAAGATGTAGATCGCGTCGATATCGCCCGACAGCATCGGACCGAAGGCGAACGAAAACGCCGCGATCGCCAGCATGCCGACAAGCAACAGCGTGCGGCGGCCGATGAGATCGCCGAGCTTGCCGGCGAGTATGGTCGAGATGCCGAAGATCACCGAGGCATAGGCCTGCACGCCGATGGCATCGACCAAGGTCATGTTCAAAACCTTGGTGTTGTAGGCGAGCAGATAAGCCGTCGCGAGATAGAACAGCACGAAGGTGACGAGGGCCAGGAAGGAGCCGAGGAACAGGCTGCGCTTGTGGCTGCGCAGCAGCTCCCAGATCGGCACGGCCACCCGCTCGGCGCGATCGATCGCCGCCTGGAATTCCGGCGTCTCGCTGATCGACAGGCGCACCCACAGGCCAACGACGATTAGAACAACCGAGATGATGAAGGGAATGCGCCAGCCCCAGGCCAGCAAATCCTCGCGCGACATGAAATGCAGGAGAATCCAGAACGTACCGGACGCCAGGAACAGGCCGAGCGGCGCGCCGAACTGCGGGAACATGCCATACCAGCTACGCTTGCCTTCCGGCGCGTTCTCGGTGGCGAGCAGCACCGCACCGCCCCATTCGCCGCCCAGGCCAAAACCCTGGCCGAAACGACAGAGTGCCAGCAGCAACGGCGCCAGCACGCCGACAGAGGCATGGGTCGGCAGCAGGCCGATCGCAACCGTCGAAATGCCCATGGTCAACAGCGCCGCCACCAGCGTCGTCTTGCGGCCGACGCGATCGCCGAAATGGCCGAAGACCAGAGCGCCGAACGGGCGGGCGAAAAAGGCGATCGAGAAGGTGACGAACGAGGCGAGCAACGCCGTCGTGTCATCGGTGCCGGGGAAGAACAGCGTCGGGAACACCACGACCGCGGCGGTCGCATAGATATAGAAATCATAGAATTCGATGGTCGTGCCGATGAGGCTCGCCGTCAGCACCCGCGCGGGGGAGTTCAACGGCTTGGCGGGGGCAGCGAGCGGCGACGAGGTCGTTTGGGTCATCTTCGTATCCAGCGGGTCGTATACGCCTCCAGGCGGATCGTCCGCAATTGGCGACAATAGCCTGGCCGACCGCGTAACCCACGCGATCAAGTCCGACCCAGTCGTTTCCAAGGTTTAAATGGCGGAGAGGGAGGGATTCGAACCCCCGATACCGTTGCCGGTATGCCGCATTTCGAGTGCGGTGCATTCGACCACTCTGCCACCTCTCCGGGTGCGGACAAGGTGTCCGGTGGTGGCGGCGACCTAACATGAACCGGACGCCGCCGACAAGCACCACGGGACGAAATTGCGCCGTTTCGCCGCCCCTGCCCCCAGGGCGGGGCTGCGCAGGCTGGAAGCCCCTGAAAATAACCCGGCAAACCGCGATTTTGCCGGTTGACCCGGAGTCGTCCCTGGCTATGATCCGCGCCGCCGCAAGGGGTTACACCTAAGCGCGGCCCCTGTGGCGGAACTGGTAGACGCGCTCGACTCAAAATCGAGTTCCGCAAGGAGTGCTGGTTCGATCCCGGCCAGGGGCACCATTCCTTTCTTTCCAAGCTGTTTTCGGCTGCCCTGACGGGTGGCGGGCCTATTAGCTTGCGGCCTTACGCCCACGCGAGACCTTCGGGGCGACGCTCTTGCCATAGGTGCGCCACCAAGCCGTCAGCGCCTCCATCGCCGGCCCAAGGCCGCGTGCCTTAGCCGTGATCTCATATTCAACGCGCAGCGGCACTTCCGCGAAGACCGTGCGCGACACCAGGCCATCGGCCTCTAGCTCACGTAGTTGTGCCGTAAGCATATGTTGCGTGATGCCTGGAATTGCTTTTCGCAACTCGCCGAAGCGGTGCATCCGCTGATTGAGCAACCAGAGAATCTCCAGCTTCCATTTACCCGAGAGCAGCGCGAAAGCCCGGCGCATCTCCTCGTGCATGTTGACTTGATCGTTGCTCATAGTCTGAATTTCCATACCTACCGACGATAATTCATCCTACTTGCGCTTATCCACCTAAGGCAACATTTTCCATGCACGTTGCCGGCGCAGATGTAAACGCGCCTGCATCCAGCATCTGGAAAAAGAGACATGACCGCCATCTATACCTATTGGATCAGCACGGCGCTGCTGTCGCTGCTCTATCTGACATCCGCCTATCTATACGTCACCAAGGCCGATCGGGTGCGGCAGGCCCTCGCCGATCTCGGCTATCCAGCCTATCTCGTGCAAGTCATGATCGCCGTGAAAGTCTTAGGCGTGGTCGCCATCCTGTCGCGCTTCAACATAGCGCTTAGCGATCTCGCCTATGCAGGCATCTTCTATCACCTGTTGCTGTCGGGCCTCGCGCATCTCGGCGTCCGTAAGCCCATTGACGCCGTGCCGGCGGTGGTGGGTCTCGTTCTGGTCATAGCCTCGTTCGTCACGCAAAACGCCGGCCGCGACGTCCCTTCGCCCTACCTGCTCGCAGCAATGCTCTGACGCAACCAACCGACAACCATCCTGATCACATGGAGATGAATATGAGCCGTCTCAACGGAAAAGTTGCTATCGTCACAGGTGCCAGCCGGGGCATCGGCCGCGCCGCCGCCAAGCTACTGGCCGCGGAAGGCGCGGAAGTCGCTGTCCTTTCGAGAACATCCGAAGGCGTTGATCGCGTTGTCGCCGACATCGTGGAAGCGGGCGGCACTGCGCTCGGCGTCGTTTGCGACATTTCGGACGCCAATCAGATCAAAGCGGCGGTGGACAAGGTGGTCGCCGCTTATGGCGGGATCGACATTCTCGTCAACAATGCCTTCGATCCTTCCGCACCGTTCTCGTCCATCATCGATCTTTCGATCGAGCAGTTACAGCGCAATTTCGATGTGGGACCGATCGCCTATCTGCGGACGATGCAAGCTTGCTATCCTTATTTGAAAGCAAGCGGCGATGGGCGCATCATCAATTTTGGCTCGATGGCGGGCATTGTCGGCCTGACAGGCTATGGCCCTTACAACATGGCGAAGGAGGCGGTGCGCGCCCTGACCAGAGTTGCCGCGCGCGAATGGGGTGCCGACAAGATCACCGTCAACAATGTGCTTCCAATCGCGAACACCTGGGGCACGGACGAAATTCCTCCGCCAAACAATGCTCTTGGACGCTTTGGTTCCGCAGAGGAAGACATCGCCCCCGTCGTCCTCTTTCTCGCCAGCAAGGACGCGCAGTTCCTCACGGGCTACAGCCTCACCCCTGATGGCGGTGCCATCATCGACAGCGCGCGCTGAACAGGAGCGCCCGAATGACGATCCTTCCCATCACCTCTCTCTTCGCGGCGGTCTTCGCCATCGCCTTGGTCGCCCTTTCGCTGCCCATCACCTTGCAACGCGTCAAAGTCGGCACGTTGATGGGCGACGGGGCCGACACGACCTTGCACCAGCGCATTCGCGCGCAGGGCAATTTCATCGAATACGTACCCCTGGGGATCATCACCCTCGCACTGGTCGAGGCGCAGGCAGTGCCAGCTTGGATGGTCGTGGCCATCGGCACCTCGCTCGCTTTCGGCCGCGTGCTGCATGCGATCGGCATGCTCAACGCTTCCGCGCCACTGCGCGGCCTGGGGATGATCTTGACTTATCTGGCGTTGATTTCGGCAGCCGCACGTCTGTTCATTGACGCCGGGAGCTGGTGGGCATCGACATCGTAGCGTTTGCCCCTGGATGCCGGATCACGCTTCGCGTGTCCGGCATGACACAGAGGTTTCAGATCTTCTTCTACTTCCGCTCCACCTGGCTGACATCGCGCACCGCGCCACGCGCCGCGTTGGTGGTCAGCGCCGCATAGGCGCGCAGCGCCGGCGAGACGTTGCGCGTGCGCGCGGCCACCGGCTTCCAGGCATCGCTGCCCTTGGCATCCATGGCCTTGCGGCGTGCCGCGAGCGTCGCGTCATCGACTTCGAGCTTCATGACGCGGTTGGGGATGTCGATGAGGATCGAATCGCCCTGCTCGACCAGGCCGATCAGGCCACCCTCGGCCGCTTCCGGCGAGACATGGCCGATGGACAGGCCCGAGGTGCCGCCGGAGAAGCGCCCGTCGGTGATCAGAGCGCAGGCTTTGCCGAGGCCCTTCGATTTCAGATAGCTGGTCGGATAGAGCATTTCCTGCATACCCGGGCCGCCCTTTGGCCCCTCGTAGCGGATGACCACCACGTCACCGGCCTTCACCTTGCCCGTGAGAATGGCGCTCACCGAGGCTTCCTGGCTCTCGAAGACGACGGCCGGGCCGCGGAAGGTGAGGATCGATTCATCGACACCGGCCGTTTTCACGATCGAGCCTTCCGGCGCCAGATTGCCAAACAGCACAGCGAGGCCGCCGTCCTTGGAGAACGGATGCTCGGCCGAGCGGATGACGCCCTTCTCGCGATCGGTGTCGAGCTCTTTCCAGCGCGCCGATTGGCTGAAGGCGGTCTGCGTCGGCACGCCGCCCGGACCCGCCTTATAGAAATTGCGCACGTCTTCGCTCTTGGTGCGGCCGATGTCCCAGCGTGCCAAGGCATCGCCGACGGTCGGCGCATGCACGGTCGGCAAGGTCGCATCGATCAGGCCGGCCTTCTCGAGTTCGCCGAGGATCGACATGATGCCGCCGGCGCGATGCACGTCTTCCATATGCACGTCGCTCTTGGCCGGCGCCACCTTGCACAGGCACGGCACGCGCCGCGACAGCCGATCGATATCGGCCATGGTGAAATCGACGCCGCCTTCCTGCGCGGCCGCCAGCAAATGCAGCACCGTATTGGTCGAGCCGCCCATGGCGATGTCGAGGCTCATGGCATTCTCGAACGCCTTGAAGCTGGCGATGTTGCGCGGCAGGGCGGTGGCATCGTCCTGTTCGTACCAGCGCCGGGCCAGATCGACGATCACATGGCCGGCTTCGCGGAACAGCCGCTCGCGATCGGCATGGGTGGCCAGCGTCGAGCCATTGCCCGGCAGCGACAGGCCCAGTGCCTCGGTCAGGCAGTTCATCGAATTGGCGGTGAACATGCCCGAGCACGAACCACACGTCGGACAGGCTGAACGTTCGATCGTCTTCACTTCTTCATCGGTGTAGGAATCGTCAGCCGCGACGACCATGGCATCGATGAGATCGAGCGCGCGCGTCTGGCCCTTCACCACCACCTTGCCGGCTTCCATCGGGCCGCCGGAGACGAAGACCACCGGAATGTTGAGGCGCATGGCGGCCATCAGCATCCCGGGCGTGATCTTGTCGCAATTGGAAATGCAGACCATCGCATCGGCGCAATGGGCATTGACCATATATTCGACGCTGTCAGCGATCAGCTCACGGCTCGGCAGCGAATAGAGCATGCCGTCGTGACCCATGGCGATGCCGTCATCGACGGCGATCGTATTAAATTCCTTGGCGACGCCGCCAGCCGCTTCGACCTCACGCGCCACGAGCTGGCCGAGGTCCTTCAAATGGACATGGCCCGGCACGAACTGAGTGAAAGAATTGGCGATGGCGATGATCGGCTTGCCGAAATCCTCGTCCTTCATGCCCGTGGCGCGCCACAGGCCGCGGGCGCCCGCCATGTTGCGGCCGTGGGTGGTGGTTCTGGAACGATATGCCGGCATTGGATCCAAGCCCTCGATGGCGCGCCCCGGGACGGGCGACGGGTTAGTTTGGAACTTCTCTACGCTGCTTCCGGGCCAAGGTGAAATATATTATTTCATGGCTATTAGGTCGCTGGATATATTATTATCCGCCATGGACATTCGCCAGCTCCGCCAATTCGCCACCGTGGCCGAGACCCTGCACTTCGGCCGTGCCGCCGCCCAGCTCGGCATGACCCAGCCGCCGCTCAGCCAGTCGATCCAGGCGCTGGAGCGGGAACTGGGCACAATGCTGTTCACGCGCACCAAGCGCAGCGTCGCGCTCACCCCCTTCGGCGAACAATGGCTGGTGCATGTGCGCGCCGCGCTCGACCGCGTTGCGGCCCTGCCCGACATCGCCAAAAGACTGCGCGACGGCGAAACCGGCCGTCTCGAACTCTCCTTCGTCTCGACTGCCGACTACAGCATCCTGCCCGATCTCGTGCGCCGCTATGCTCAGCTCTATCCCGATGTCGAGATCGCGCTGACGGAAGCCACCAGCGACGTGCAGATATCAGCCCTCCTCGAAGGACGCGGCCATGCCGGGCTCATCATTCCGCCAGCGGAAGGTGCGCTACCGCACCAGCTCGGCTATCACCGTCTCGTCCTTGAACCTCTGGTGGCGGCGGTGCCCGAGATCTGGATCGCGCAGAAGCGCATCAAGCTCACCCACGATCGCTTGGCACCCGACGCGGTGGTGAACGCGCCGCTCGTCATCTTTCCACGCCAGTCGGCGCCCTCGTTCTACGATCTCGTCACCGGCTATTTCACCGCCCATGGACGGCCCGCGACCATCGTGCAAAAGGCCATTCAGATGCAGACGATCATCAGCCTCGTTTCGGCCGGCATGGGCATCGCACTTGTGCCTGCCTCGCTGCGGCATCTGGCGCGCACGGGCGTACGCTACATAGATCTACAACTCGAACCGCCGACACTCGAAACCGGCATCGCCTGGCGTCGCGATGACATGACACCGACCTTGCGCCGCTTCCTCGCGACGGTGAATAGCGAAGAGCGGTAACGCTCCGCAGTCTTCTCGTCTTCCCGCACGCGCGAGGCAAAGAGTATCGCAACGGCGATACGCATCGCGCCATTCATCGCCACGCGAACGACCTGTGCGACGTTGCACATCGATCATGCCGCGTTCGTGCGACCTTCTGAGCGTGGTCGATGCCCGCCTTCATCTCCACACGGACTGTCAGAGCTGAATGTTCAACACCCCTTGTTAGGAGATATGTCATGAAGAAACTCATTCTCGCTGCTTCGCTCGCCACCTTCGCCACGCTCGGCCTTGCCGCCACCAGCGCTTCGGCCAAGGGCTTCCACAAGCATTTCCATGGTGGCTGGGGCCACGGCCATCACCACCACTTCCATGGTGGCTGGGGTTATGGCGGCGGCTACGGCTTCGCCTATATGCCGCGCTGCCGTTGGGTTCCCGGTTACGCCGGTTGGGTTCGCGTCTGCCGCTAGCCGCCGTGCCTGAACGAGAGAGCCGGTTCATCTGAGCCGGCTCTTTTCGTTGTATCGAATCTTCGCAACATGCTTGCGCTTCTTGCCGCACGCGACGCCCCTCCTTAAGCTGGTCCGCACGTCGAACAACCAGATGGGCCACGGAGGAAACGATGCGCCTTTGGATTTTCTTGAGCGCTTGTCTCTTCATCGGCTTAAATCCCGCCACCGCGCAGACAACTCCCGAATCGACACAACCCATCAAAATCCTTGTCGGCGCACCGCCCGGCGGCACCACCGACACGATGGCCCGCGCCATCGCCGCTGAAATGGCACCGGCGCTTGGTCAAACCGTCATCGTTGAAAACCGCCCCGGTGCCGGCGGCAATATCGCCGCCGATGCGGTTGCCAAGGCGCCGCCGGATGGCAACACACTGCTGATGAGTTTCACCAGCCATACGATCAACGCCACGCTCTATTCGAAACTACCGTTCGATCCGGTGAATGATTTCACGCCGATCAGCATGATCGCCACGGTGCCCAACATTCTCGTTGGCAATCCGCAAGTGCCGGCCAAGACGCTGCCCGAACTCATCGCGCTCGCCAAACAGAAACCAGGCAAACTCACCGTCGCCATCGGCGGCACCGGCTCATCGCTGCATATGGCGGGCGAGCAGTTCAAGACGATGGCCCAACTCGATCTCTTGAACGTGCCCTACAAAGGCACGGCACCCGCCATTGCCGATGTGGTGGCCGGCCATGTCGATTTGATGTTCGTCAGTCCTGTCGTCGGCCTGTCGCAGATCCGCGCCGGCACGCTGCGCGCCTATGCGGTGTCGACCGTCGGCCGCCAGCCTTTCCTGCCCGATGTGCCCGCCATCAGCGAAGTGATCCCAGGATTCGAATCCGCCGCGTGGTTTGGCCTATTTGCGCCAGCCAAACTACCCGCGCCCATTGCCGCCAAGTTGAATGGCGTTGTCGTGACCGCGCTCAATGGTCCGAAAATGCGCGCCCAGATGGCGACCGAAGGCGCGACGCCGGCCGGCACAAGCCTCGCCGACTTCGCCGCTTTCGTGCGCCGCGACGTGGAACGCTGGGCGCCGATCGTCAAGCAATCGGGCGCCACCGTCGAGTAGCGCTCATTATTGCGTCGGCTTGACGCCGTCCTTCGACACCTGCACGCGCACGGCGGTGGTCTTGCCACCCTCGTTGCGCGCAAAGACATAGATCACTTCGCCCGGCTTGATATCAGCACGTGATCCAGGCGCGGCTTGTGACATCGGCGTGCCCGGCGGCACCAGCACTTTCACCGTGCCGGTCTTGTAGTTGAGCGTCAGTTCATTGCCGCCGGTCGCCGCGACGGAAGCTTCCAGCACCGCATTGGTCATGGTCGATTGCGGCGCCAGATCGTAAGGCGTCAGACCCGGAGGTGCCGCCGGTGGAATGGGCCTGACGTCGATGGCAACGATCTTGTCGTCGCGCACCACGGTCGTGACGCCCAATGTCATGCCGGGCTTCACATCGGCCATGGTGAAAGGACGCGTGACCGCCACATTCACCGCTTCTGGCAGATCGACCGAGACTTCGGTGCCGGCATTCGTCTTGATCGCGATGACCTTGCCATCGAACGCCGTGACCGTGCCACGGATATTGCTGGCCTGTTGCGCCAGCGCCGGCCCAGCCGCCAACATCATCAGTCCGACCATGGCTTGAAAAGAAACCCTCGACCGCATGCGCGCCTCCCTCTGGCATTTTGTTGGCGCCATGGTCGAGCACCGCCAGCAGCGATGCAATGCAACTTCATGTGAAGGCGTCTAACGGCTGAGCCAGGAGGAAACGAGCGGCCAGGATGAGACGACACCGGCACCGACGACGAGACAGGCCAGAGCCGACAGCGCCAGCTTGAGCCAGGGGCGACGCGGCGGTTGCGGCTTTTCAGGCGGCTTCAAACCGCCGACGCGCGGCGCCGGCAACTGACGCTTATAGGCAGGATCAAGCTTGATCTGGCTCACGGGACATTCTCTTCGCTCTCGAATGTTCCGTGTCCCCACGCGGAACTGATGCGTCGAAATTGCCGCGTTAGTCTTGATGGATGCTTGCCAAGATCAGCGCAATTGCAGTGATCGCCTCGCTTTGCGCCTGAACGAGGTCAGCATTGTCACACAGGCTTTGCAAGATATGAATCGCACCGGTGAAACTCGCCGCGATCTTGCCGGGATGATCTTGCCAAAATGACCTTGCAATGTCGCCGCAATCAGGAGCGACGCGAAGAATAGCGCAGGCCGCGATTCAACGGCCTGCGCCCGATCGATCAGCCGACGATCAGCTTCACCAGGAAGGCGATGGCGATCAGCGGCACGGCGAGATTCAGATCCGACCAGCGGCCAGCCAGGATCTTGATCGCCGTATAGACGATGAAGCCGATGCCCAGGCCGTCGGCGATCGAGAAGGTGAGCGGCATGGTAATCGCCGTCACCATGGCCGGAACGAATTCCGTGGAATCCTCCCAGTCCAGATCCTTCAGGCTGCGCGCCATCAGACAAGCGACATAGAGCAGCGCGGGCGCCGTGGCGAAGGCCGGCACCGAGCCCGCCAGCGGTGCAAAGAACACGGCCAGCAGGAAGCAGATAGCCACGACGACGGCAGTGAGGCCGGTGCGCCCGCCCGCGTCGACACCCGCCGCGCTCTCGATATAGCTCGTCGTCGTCGACGTCCCGAGCGCCGCGCCGACCGCCGCCGACGTCGAATCGACCATCAAAGCCTTGCCGATGCGCGGCAGCTTGCCGTCCTTGTCGAGAAAGCCACCGCGATGCGCGACGCCGATCAGGGTGCCGGTGTTGTCGAACATGTCGACGAAGAGGAACACGAAGACGATCGTCCACAAGCCAACCTCGAACGCGCCTCTGATATCCATTTTTAGGAACACCGGGCTCATCGACGGCGGCATCGACGCGATGCCCTTGAATTCCGTCAGGCCGAGCGCGATCGCGATCACCGTCACCACGAGGATCGAGATGATGATGGCGCCGGTGATCTTGCGCGCCGACAAAGCGGCGATCAAAACGAAACCGAGCGTCGCCAGCAAAACTGGCAGCGACTTGACATGGCCGAGCGTGACCAGGGTCGCCGGGCTCGCGACGATGATCTTGGCGTTCTCAAGCGCGATGATGCCGAGGAACAGGCCGATGCCGGCGGCAATACCGAGCTTCAAAGACAACGGGATGGCGTTGACGATCCACTCGCGCAGTTTCACCGCCGAGATCAGGAAGAAGATCAGGCCCGAGATAAAAACCGCGCCCAGCGCCGTTTCCCAGGAATAGCCCAATGTCTTGACGACGACGAAGGTGAAATAGGCGTTCAGGCCCATGCCGGGCGCGAGTGCGATCGGATAATTGGCGAACAGCCCCATGAAGGCGCTGCCGAAGGCCGCAGCGAGACAGGTCGCCACGAAGACGGCGCCGAAGTCCATGCCGGTCTGGCTGAGGATCGAGGGATTGACGAAGATGATATAGGCCATCGTCAGGAAGGTCGTGATCCCGGCGATGACCTCGGTGCGAACGTTCGTGCCGTTCGCTTCGAGCTTGAAATAGTCGTTTAGCATTGACGCCCCCGCGTTCTTGTCTGCCAAAGGCACTGTCCAACAGGCTCCCCGGTACAGCAAGGCTTTATTAACGATTTCCGCCGCTTCGCACAGGTCAGGCGGCCCGTAACAGGCGGCGGCGTTTGCCTTTCATTAACCATGCCAGCGCACAGTCCATCGATCGTTAACCACCTGATTCCGGTTTCGGATTCAACGGCCTGGACCTGTTCATGCGACGGCGCAGACCCAGCACGGCGCCGGCCCTGCTCATCAGGGCGTCGTCCTGGGCAGTTTTTTGGGCAGTCGCAGCCCTGGGCGCCGCTGGCTTCGCTCAGGCGGGCGATGCGCTGCGGCCGAGTTTCGATCCGTCGGGCTTCGAACTGCGCCTCGGCACGCTCGTACACGATACTCTCAGCCCCGAACGCGGCAGCGTCGACATCAATGCGGAAGCCTTGATGCACCTAGTCCGGCCAGCGCCCTCCGCCTGGTCCTGGCTGACACCGCGCCTGCATGTCGGCACGACGATCAACACGGCCGGCAAGACCGGCTCGCTCTATACCGGCCTGACCTGGACCTTCGATCTGACCCAACGCCTATTCGCCGAAATGTCGCTTGGCGGTGCGGTTCACAACGGCACCGTCGGCCGCATTCCTGTGGCCGGTCATAACGCCATGGGCTGCCGTGCCGCCTTCCGCGAAAGCCTGTCGCTTGGCTATCGCTTCACGACCAACTTCGCGCTGATGGGCACGGTCGAACATATGTCGAATGCCGGCCTGTGCGCACGAAATCGCGGCCTGACCAATTTCGGCCTGCGCGCCGCCTGGTCGTTTTGAAGGTGAGAGGACCGAAACCTCCGTGTCATCCCGGATCACTTGCTGCGCAAGTGTCCGGGATGACACGGAGAGACATCGTGTTCATCGCACCAAAGGCGCAAAAATCGTCACGACCTGCTCGTAGACGGGGCGTTTGAACGGAATGATCAACGACGGCAGATTGGCCATCGGTTCCCAACGCCAGGCATCGAATTCAGGTTTATGACCGCCCGGCGGATGTTCGATATTGATTTCATCGTCGGCGCCGGTGAAGCGGAACGCGAACCACTTCTGCGTCTGGCCACGATATTTGCCGCGCCACGATTGCTGGGCGATGTCATCAGGCAGGTCGTAGGCGAGCCAGTCCGGCGCTTCGGCGATCAGGGTCACGGAGGTGACGCCGGTCTCTTCCATCAATTCGCGGTGCGCTGCCGCCAAAGGCTCTTCACCGTCGTCGATGCCGCCTTGCGGCATCTGCCACTCATGTCCTGGCGCCACATGTTCGACGAGTTTTTTGTTGCGGCGGCGACCGATGAAGGCCAGGCCATCGCCATTGAGCAGCATCACGCCGACACACGGACGGTACGCGTCTTTCATCATCATCGCCTCGATTTGAATTTAACGCTTCGTGCGTGACGAGACCGCGGACCCACGCACCGCTAGCGCGCTCACAGGAACCAGCGTTATGCCGCGGTTCTCCAACGTTTTGGTGAAACGCGCAACACGCTCCATCACGACAGGCAGACCGCTCGCCGTGCCGACGGCCATGCCCTTGTCCCGCGCCATGGTCTCGAGCTGCGCCAGAGCCGCGTCGATCTCATCGGCATTGCGGCTGTCGATCAAAAGATCAGCACCGACGAAAGCCGTATTGGTGCCTTGGCTGAGCGAACGGGCGAGCGAACGCGGCGAACTGGCGTCATCCAGATAAAGCAGGCCGCGCTGACCGATCTCGCGCAACACCGGGGAGAAGGCCGGCTCGCTCGCGGTGAACCGCGCCCCGAGGAAGCCGGCGATGCCGATATAGCCCTGGAAGCGGCTCATCTGCCAGCGCAGGTTATCGACGATCTGCCCTTTGTCCTGCCCGGTCTTCAATACGAAGGGACCGGGGTCATCGCTCTCGCCAAAACTTTCCATCGGCGATTGCAGGATGACCTCGTGGCCGGCGCTGCGCGCCTCCGCCACCAAACTGTCGAGTTCGCTGCCATAGGGCGCGAAGCCCAAGGTCACCGCCCCGGGCAATTGATTGATCGCCTCGCGCGTCAAGGCGATGTTGAGTCCCATGCCACCGATCATCAGCGCCAGCTTCGCCGGAGCGCGTCCATCGGCCCGGTTGATCAGCGGGCGCGCATAAACTTCCATCGGCCGCGACCCGTCGGCGCCGATCTTCGGCAGCGGCCCATAGGGTCCCTTCTCGACGAGGCGGCGATCCGGTGCCGGTGTCAGTTGCACGTCGAATGTCTTGGGCACTTGAATGATCAGCCCGGCCGGCACGTCGCCGCCCTCGGTGCCGCGCGTGACCTTCACGCCCGTCGCGGCTTCCACTTCAGCGCCGCTGGCGCGGGGCGGGATCGAGCCGGTGACGTCGGGCGCCGTCGCGACAGGTGCCGTGGCGGCAGGTCCGGCGGCCGCCGGTTTCTCCGGCGCGACCCGTTCGATGCGCGCCACCGCATAGGGCTCGCCGTTCGTGTCCTTGCCGCGCCACACCAGGACGCTGATGCCAATCACCGCGACGACACTGGCGCCGATCGCCAGTTGCCGGGCCGACAGATGGCTCGGCGGTCCGCGGCGTCGCTGGTTCAAACCAAGCGGCGCATGCAGAGGGGAACCGGAAAGCGAGTCAAATTCGTCCTGCTCTGGACCCTTCATGCCAGTCCGTCCACCAATCCTGTAGTCCCGCACACGCCAAGCTTCCCAATCGGAAAGCTTTCGAATCAGAAGGCCCGGCGTCGCATTTTCATGCGACACGCCGGGCCAGTCGAGTTGAAATCTTCAACTTGATCGTATCTGGCCCGCAGGCCAGACGCGATGAACGCCTTACTTCACCGTTTCCGGCTGCTTCTCGACAGGAGCAGGAGCCGGTTGCGCCGGAGCCGGAGCACCAGGCGTCGGCGCGGTCGTGGGAGCCGCCGGCGCCGGTTGCGCGGGAGCTGGGGTAGCCGGCGTCTGCGCCGCAGCCATCAGTTCCTTCTTGTTCTGCTCGACGAGTTCCGCCGCCTTCTTCTGGCCGCGCAGCAGTTCGGCAGCCGCGATGAGCTGCTTGTCCTTGGTCGGATCGGTCGGCACATAGGCCTGCGAACCGCCCTTCTCGTCATCGCCATTCTTCAGATGGCCGCGCAGCGCCGCTTCACCCTTGGTGGAGTCGCGGCCCTTAAACTCATCCGGCACTTCCTGCAGGATCTGGATATCGGGATCGATACCCTTGGCCTGGATCGAACGACCCGACGGCGTGTAGTAGCGCGCCGTGGTCAGGCGCAGCGCGCCATTGTTCTGGCCGAGCGGAATGATCGTCTGCACCGAACCCTTGCCGAACGAACGGGTGCCGAGAATGGTCGCCCGCTTGTGATCCTGCAGTGCGCCGGCCACGATTTCCGACGCCGAGGCGGAACCGCCGTTGATCAGCACGACGATCGGCTTGTTCTTGGCGAGCTCGCCGCCCGGCTTGGCATTGTAGCGCTGCGTCTCGTCGGCGTTACGGCCGCGCGTCGAGACGATCTCGCCACGCTCCAGGAAGGCGTTCGACACATAGATCGACTGATCGAGCAAGCCGCCCGGATTGTTGCGCAGGTCGATGATGAAGCCCTTGAGCTGATCGCCCGGCTTCTCGGTCTGCATCTTCTGGATGGCGCTCTTCAGACCATCGAAGGTCTGCTCGTTGAACTGGGTGACGCGGATATAGCCGACATCATCACCTTCCATGCGCGAGCGCACGGCGCGGATCTGAATGCGATCGCGGGTGATACGGAACTCTTTCTGCTCGCGCGAGGCGCCGCGCACCACGGTCAGCTTGACGCTGGTGTTGATGGCGCCGCGCATCTTGTCGACCGCCTGATTGAGCGTCAGGCCCTGCGTCTGTTCATCGTCGATGGCGGTGATCACGTCGCCGGCCATGATGCCCGCGCGGGACGCCGGCGTATCGTCGATCGGCGTCACCACCTTCACGAAACCGTCTTCCTGAGTGACTTCGATGCCGAGGCCGCCGAACTCGCCACGCGTCTGCACCTGCATGTCGCGGAAGCTCTTGGCGTCCATATAGCTCGAATGCGGATCGAGGCTGGTAAGCATGCCATTGATGGCCGACTCGATCAGCTTCTGTTCCGACGGCTTCTCGACATAGTCGGTACGCACTTTCTCAAAGACGTCACCGAACAGGTTCAAGCTCTTGTAGGTCTCGGAGACGGCGGCACGCGCTGCCATGCCATCGACCAAGTTCAAATGCGAGACAGCCGTGGCCGCACCCGCACCCACCGCTGCACCCAATAAAATGAGGGATAGTTTCCGCATTATCCGCGAACCTTCTCAGCTACCGGCTTCGCCCACCAGGGCGATGAATCTATGGCCGTCCCGTCTTTCCGAAACTCTACATAGAGAATGGGTTGAGTCGCGCCAATGGCAAGGGCGGCGGCATTCCTGGCCGACGCATCTCCCATGAGCCCAACGGGTTCGCCCGAAAGGACAAACTGACCAACCTCGACATTGTTCCGGGCCATTCCAGCGAGCAGTATATAATATCCGCCGCCGGCGTTGATGATTAATAATTGTCCATAGGTTCGGAAAGTGCCCGAAAACAACACCCAGCCATCAATCGGCGAGGCGACGACCGCACCCGGTCGGGTGGCGACATAAAGCCCGCGCTCGGCACTGCCGAAGCCATCCGGTTCGCCGAATTTCTTCACGATCGAGCCCGAAACCGGCATCGGAAGCATGTTTTTGGCCTCGGAAAAGGCCATTGCGGGCTGTAAACGCGAGGAATCGGCCGGTTTACGCGGATCCGGCGGCTTGATCGCAGCCATTTTTTGGCGCTCGGCTTCCGCCTTTTGAGCGGCCTCGGCCGCCCGCCGGGCGCTCTCAACCTCGCCTTCCATGCGGGCGATCAAATCCTTGAGATCGAGCGCCTGGCGGCTGAGCTGCTGCGCTTTGCCGCGCTCGCTCGTCAGCGCCTGTTCGGTCGCGCCCATGGCGGTCTGGCGAGCATCGATGAGGCCAGCGAGCCGCTGGCGCTCGGCCGCCATGGTCTTCACCTCGCCATCGAGCCGCTCCCGCTCCACCGCGATGGCCTTGCGCAGCTCCACCAACTCATTGAGATCATTGACCAGAACCTGCGTCTCAGCGCGCAGCTCCGGCACCACGCCGCCCAGCATCATCGAGGTGCGGATCGCTTTCAGGATGTCTTCCGGCGCGATCAGCAGCGCCGGCGGCGGATTGCGCCCCATGCGCTGCAGACTGGCGAGGATTTCGGCGATGACGCCGCGCCGCGCTTCCAGCGACTTGCGGATCGCCTGTTCGGCGGTGACCGAACTCTCGAGCCGGCGCTCCACCTCGCTGATGCTGGTTTCGGCCGCCTGCACTTTCGCCGTCGTCTCGACCAAGGCCGTGTTCAGCCGCGCCCGATCGGTCTTGATCGCTTCGAGTTCGGCTTCGATCTTGCGGCGCTGTTCGTCCGACAGGCGCAGGCCCTGCTCGATCGCCCGCAATTCTTCCTGGCGCACCTCGATCCGGCTGCGCTCATTGGCAGCCGGCGTGGCGGACGGCGCCGGGGTTGCTGGCGCCGGCTGCGCCTGCCCTTTCGCCGCAACGAGGCCAAAGCCAAGCGCCACGCTCAGCGCCAGAACCGATGCGCCGGCGAAGCGAAGCCGGCGAAATCCGGACGCCGAGAGAAGGAACGGGCTGCGCTGCATGGTCTCTTACCGGCCGCTGAACGAAGGCGCCGCCGCGGCCGGGTTCGGGGGCGCTGTGATCACGAGATGGACGCCGATTGCGGCGATTCGCAGCCAGCATAGTGGCACGGGAGCCTTTTCGCCGCGAACGCCTTTCACACGCGATGATAGGGATGACCGGCCAGAATAGTGATGGCGCGATAGATCTGCTCTGTCGCCATGATGCGCACGAGCTGGTGCGGCCAGGTCATCGCGCCAAAGGCGATCACCTTATGCGCCTTGGCCCGCAAGTCCGGATCGATCCCATCGGGACCGCCGATGACGAGCGCATAGGCCGGCGCACCGTCATCGCGGGCGCGGCCGATATCGGCGGCGAAATCGGCGCTGCTGATGGCCCGCCCCCGCTCGTCGAGCACGATGAGACGGGCGCCGTCGGCGATGAACCCGGCGAGGGCCTTCGCCTCTTCCGCCTTGCGATCTTCGACGCGGCGCGCCCGCCCCTCATCTATCTCTTTCATCTCGACGCCGCTCAGCGCCACGCCGCGCGCGCTCGCCTGCGCGCGCTCCAGATAGCGCGCGCATAAATCCCGCTCCGGTCCATTCTTCAGCCGGCCGACCGCCGCGAGAATGATTTTCACGGCGGGGCCGCTTTCGAAGAGAAGTGCTTTTGAAAGACGTGCGTCATGACTGTTGGACGTTTGCTATTGCAAGATCGCACCATCGGATGCCACGCGGCGCCGACAACGTCCATCGCGGATGCGCAAATCCCATCTCCGCCGCAAAATGCGGCGGCCTTTGCGCAACCCGGTCCGCGGCCCGCCTCATACGGGCACGGACAGCGATCAGGCGGTCACAGCAGGACGATCGAGATCGGAACGACCGATCAGGATTGTCGCGCCTGAGCCTCGTTAGGCCGGTCGCCACCCCACATCTTTTCAAGATTGTAGAATTTGCGAACTTCCGGCCGGAAGATATGGACGATCAGATCGCCCGCATCCACCACCACCCAATCACAATGCGGCAGGCCTTCGACGCGCGGCGAACCAATGCCGGCATCCTTGCAGGCCTTCACGACGCTTTCGGCGATCGCCCCCACGTGCACATTCGACCGTCCGGACGCGACAATCATCGTGTCCGCAAGGGTCGTTTTGCCGGCGAGTTCGATTGAGATGATCTCTTCCGCCTTCAGGTCTTCAAGGCTCTGCAACACGTTCTGCACGAAGCTTCCGGTCTCAAGGCCACGCGGCGAGGGAACCGGGTGAAGCGGCGCCAGGGCTGCTTCCAGATGAACGGTGCTTGTCAGTGCGACTTCTCCTTGACCTCGCGCATCCAACAAATTTTGCGCGACACCCTATAAATGGACCCGATTCGCGACAATTTCAATTCAACCGGAACGATTGGACGAAATCGCCTGAAAAGAGTGCGATAGAAGCAACACTCCGGGCCGGAAACTGCCCTCGCCGGGTAAGATTTCCTTAAGCTCCCAGAGGTGGTGCGGGGCTACCTTTTCGCACCCTATTCGACATATTGCGCCACATGCGTCGCCGTTTTGGCGATGTGCTCACGCATCAAAGCCGCCGCCGTCGCCTTATCGCGCGCCAGCGCCGCCTCCAGAATGCGGCGATGCTCGGCCGAACCGTTGCGCGCCCCTGTCCGGTTCAAGGCATAGAGGCTGCGATAGCGCTGCGACTGGTCGAACAGCGACGAACATTGCTCCTGCAATCGCTCCGAGCCGCAGGCCGAGATCAGCGCCATGTGAAAATCCTTATGCCGCTCGATCCAGACCTCCGCATGCAAACGCTCCGGCCGTGGCAATTTGCTCTCCACCGCATCGAGCCGATCGAGGGCGTCGATAATCCTTGTCTCCCAAGACTTTTGGCCACGTTCGATCGAATCGACCAGGCCATGCACCTCGATCACCAAGCGAAAATGCGTGATATCGTTGAGATCGCCGAGCGAGGCCCGCGCCGCGCGAAAACCGCGCCGCTGATCGGCAACGACGAAATCCTCCGCCGCCAACCGCGTCAGCGCTTCACGTAGCGGACTGCTGGAAAATCCAAACTGCCGCTGCAAGGCATCGACCTTGAGCTTCGTGCCCGGCGCAATCCGCGCCGTGACGATCTCATGCTTGATCGCGCGATAGGCGGCCTCCGATCGCACGGTCTCCGTTTCCAAAACGTCGCTCTGGTTCGTCATGCTCGCGCCTGCCACTCGCCATTCCCAGCGAGTTTAATTTTTATGCATAAAATATGGTCGTTGTAAATTCGATCATCGAGAATGATCCGCCCAAACGTGCACATTTGACCCGAACTATCTTTGGCTTGCGCATCATAAATTTTTATGCATAAAAATGAGCATAAGCGCGCCAATCCATTGGCGGCCAAAATCGACGGGAGCGAACGCATGATTCAGGTGAAGCGACTGGGGCACGCCACTTTCTCGACGCCTGATCTGGACCGCCAAACCGACTACTGGACGCAGGTGATGGGCCTGTCGCTGGTCGACCGTTCGCCCAAGCGCGCCATTCTCGCCAGCAAACTGGGACAGGAATCGGTCGTCCTCGAAACCGCCGATCATGCCGATTTGCAGCGCATCTCCTTCCAGGTGGCGCCCGGTACCGACCTGAAAGCCCTGGCGCAAAAGCTGCAGAAGGAAGGCGTTGCCAGCGACCGGCAATCCGACCCGACGCCTGGCATCGCCGATTGCCTGACCTTCACCGACCCGAAAGGCACGACCGTCGAGATTTTTTCCGACTGCCAGTTCCACAAGCGCGATGCCAGCGAAGGCGGCGTCAATCCGTTGAAAATCGGCCACGTCGCCTCGCGCGTCAACGACGTGCAGAAGGTCGCTAAATTCTATCAGGAGTTTCTCGGCTTCCGCGTTTCCGACTGGCTCGGCGATCACTTCGTCTTCATGCGCTGCGGCATCGAACATCACACCGTGAACTTCGTGCAATATGAAACGCAGCGCCTGCATCACGTCGCCTTCGAGGTGAAGGATTGGGCGGCCATTCATCATGCCTGCGAAGTGCTGACGCGCAACGAAATCCAACTGGTGTGGGGGCCGCTGCGCCACATCGTCGGCCATAACGTCGCTGCCTATCACCGCAACAGCGATGACCTGCGCATCGAATGCTATTGCGAAATGGACATCATGGCCGACGAGGAACTGGGCTATTGGCAGCCTCGCCCCTGGCACGAGGAAATGCCGTTACGGCCGAAGAAATGGCCGAAGGAGACGTGGCGCAGCGCTTGGGGCTTTGGCTCGTTCGGGACGTTCCCCGGCTATCCATAAAGGCTAAACGCCTGCTGCACATAGGGGAGGATGCGGATGGCCAATGCATGGCAGAAGCTTCAGCTCGCCGTCATCGTGACGCTCGCCGGCACCGGTTTGGCGCAGGCGCAAAGTGCTGACGGCTATTTCAAGGGCAAGACGATCACCATCGCCGTCGGCGGCACCGCGGGCGGCGGCATCGATATCGGCGCGCGCATGCTGGCGCAATATATCGGCAAATATTATCCCGGCGAACCGCGCGTGCAGGTGCAGCTCATGCCCGGCGCCGGTGGCGTGCGCCTGATCGAATATTTGAACAGCGTCGCGCCCAAGGACGGCACCTATATCGGCGCCTTCTCGACCGGGCCGATCATCGAACCGCTGACGTCGCTGCGCGAGACCAAATATAAGATCAGCGATTTCACCGCCGTCGGCGCGTTGGAAAAAGACGTCAGCCTCTGCGTGACTTGGCACGGCTCGCCGATCAAGACCCTGGAAGACGCCAGGAAACGCGAAGTAACGGTCGCCGGCACGGGTGCCGCCTCGCCGACCGACATCATCCCCCTGGCGCTCAACGCGACGCTGGGCACGAAATTCCGCGTCATCACCGGCTATGTCGGCACGCAGGAAACCATCATGGCGATCGAGCGCGGCGAAGCCGATGGGCGCTGTGGCTGGGGCTTCTCCAGCATGAAATCGTCAAAGCCCGACTGGTTGCGCGAGAAGAAGCTGAACTTCATCGTGCAGCTCGGCCAACATCCAGACGCCGCGGGCGTGCCGAGCGCGCTCGATCTTGCCACCGACGACGCCGGCCGGCAGATGCTTAACGTCATCATCGCCCCGCAAACCATCAACCGGCCCTATCTGGCTCCGGGCCAAATGCCCGCCGATCGCGCGAAGGAAATGCGTGCCGCCTTCATGGGCGCCATGAACGACAAGGATTTCCGCGCCGAATTCGAGAAGGTCGCCGGCGAACCGCCCGGCCCCACCGACGGTGAGGCCATGCAGAAGATTCTTGAAAGCATCGACGCAACGCCACCCGACGTGGTGAGCCGGCTCAAGAAAATTCTTAACACGGCGAAATGACAGCCTGTCGTTCGTTTGCAGGGAGGATGCGATGTGCCACTTCTGCGCCACCGTCAGCGGCAGGCCACGGAGCCGACGCGCCTTCCTGCGATCGAGCCTTGCCGCCTGTGCCTATGCCTTCTCCGCGCCCATCGTTTGGCCGGCCTTCGCACAGTCAACACCCATAGACGACGCCGACCTCGCCCGGCTCACTGGCGCCCGCCGCATTCTGGTGAAAGGCGGCAGCGTCCTCACCATGGACAAGCAGGTCGGCGACTTCGCCCAGGGCGACGTGCTGATCGAGGACGGCAAGATCAAAGCCGTCGGCCGGCTGGCCGATACGCCGACCGATGCCGTCGTCGTCGAGGCACAAAACCGCATCGTCATGCCGGGCTTCGTCGACACCCATCATCATTTCTACCAGGGTATCCTGCGCAGCATTCTCGTCAACGGCCTGCTCAATCCCGACTATAACGCCACCATCAACGGGCCGATCACCGCCGCTTATCTGCCGCCTGACGTCTATGCCGGCTCGCTGATCTCCGCGCTCGGCATGATCGACATGGGTACGACCCTGGCGGTCGACACGTCGCAGGTGTCCCATACGCCCGAGCATACCGATGCCGGCATCAAGGCGCTGACGGAATCCGGCATGCGCGTGGTCTATGCCTATTGGCTCGGCCAAGGCGACAAGATGCAGTATCCGCAGGATTCGCGCCGGCTGCGCCAGCGCTATTTCAATTCCGAGGACCAACTTCTCACGCTGGCGCTGGGCTCGGTGCTCGATCCAAAGATTTTCGCTTATGCGCGGCAGAATGATCTGCGCATCGTCTCGCATGGCGTCGACCAGCGCCGCGAACCGCGCCTGCACGAATTGCAGAAGGCGGGTCTCTTGCGCGCAGGTGACGAACTCATCCACTGCAACGATCTCTCCGATACCGCCTGGCGTCTCATCGCCGACGCCGGCATCCGCGTGTCACTCGCGCCGCCCATCGAAATGACGATGGGCCATGGCATGCCCGGCATTCAGGGCGCGCTCGATCATGGCATCCGTCCGAGCCTGAGTTCCGACGTCGACGCCACCATGGCACAGGATCCGTTCACGATCATGCGCACGACGCTCACCCTGCAACGCGCCCTCGTTCTGCAACGCGCGCGCCAGGGCGAGAAAAACCTGCCTCCCCTGCTCACCGCTCGCGACGTCCTCGAATTCGCCACCATCGAAGGCGCGCGCTGCGCCCATCTCGACCACAGAACCGGCAGCCTCACCCCCGGCAAACAGGCCGATCTCATTCTGCTGCGCACCGACAGTCTCTCGGCCTGGCCGATCAACAATGCGGTGGGCGCCGTCGTCAACGTGATGAATCCGAGCCATGTCGAGACGGTGATGATCGACGGCAAGGTGAAGAAATGGCGCGGCCAGATGGTCGGCGTCGATACCGCCCGTGTTCTGCGTTTGGCGGAGGAAGCGCGGGCCGGCGTTCTGCAACGCTGCGGCTTCAAGCGCGATTTGCTGGAGTAATCGCGCTAAATTCCAGTTGCGAAGGCGATTCGAATACCCGATGTGCGAAATCGCACAGTCCGAGCCCGGACAATTTTGTCCAATCCGGGCGCGCGAGACCTTCGCGTCGGCCTGACACCTCTTCGATTCCCGCCCCGTCAGCGACCGTCAAATCCTGACATCTCGGACCATGCGATGAGCATCGAAACCCTGCGCACGACCATCGATCGTCACGTCAGCGCCCTTCTCGACATCTGCCCCGCCTATCGGGCCAGCATCGATGAGATCACGATGGCCGATTATCACGAACTGCTCGGGCAATTGTTTCATCATGTCTCCGCCTCATCCTGCACATTCGCCATTGCCGGCGACAATCTCGGTCCCGAGCGGCCCGAGGCGCGCGACTATCTGAAGCGCCATGCGGCCCGGGAGAAATCGCGCTGGCAGTGGATTCGCAATGATCTGGCGGCCACCCGCTACGAGGGACCGGACCCCGATGGTCAGTTTCCCGGCGTTGAAACCACCGCCTATCTCGCCCTCAGCCACTATGTGGCCTATCGCATGCCTTTGGCGAAGCTCGCCATCGCCGCCATGCTGGACGCGGTCAGCGCGCGCCTCGGCAATGGCTCGGCCCTCCAGATCGTGCAGGCGCTGGGGTTGACGCCCGAGGAAACCAGCTTCCTGCTCGCGCGCCAGACCGGCGACGGCACCGTTACCGAAGAAATCTTCGATATTCTGGGGCGCTCCCGGCTCACCGAGCAGGAATGGCATGACGTGATCTGGGCGACGGAAGTCGCCGCTGTGCTCTATCAGCGCGTGCGTGCGGCGCAGCGCCTTTACACCTTTCACTGAAACGCTTCGAGGGGCCTATTCGGCGGCGCGCGGCACGATCGTCGCCACGATCGAGGCATCGAGCGCTTCAAAAGCCTTGAGGTCGATCAGGTCGTAGAGCTCGGCGCGGGTTTGCATGTCGTTAAGCAGCGCCTTGCTGCTGCCGTCGCGGCGCAAAGTGGCATAGAGCCGCTCCTGCGCCTTATTGGCCATGCGCAAAGACGACACCGGCCAGATCACCATGCGATAGCCCATCGCCTCGAATTCCGCCGCCGTGAAAAATGGTGTGCGGCCGAACTCGGTCATGTTGGCGAGCAGCGGCACGCCGGGCAAGGCACGGGCAAATGCGCGGAACATCTCCGCGTCGGTCAGTGCTTCGGGAAAGATCGCGTCGGCACCGGCTTCCAGATAGAGCTTGGCGCGCGCCACAGCGCTATCAAGGCCCTCGCTTGCCGCCGCATCGGTGCGCGCGATGATGTAAAGATGGCGGCGTGCCCGCGCCGCCGCCGCCACTTTCGCTGCCATGTCGCGCGCATCGGCGAGTTTCTTGTCGTTGAGATGGCCGCATTTTTTCGGCAGCAATTGATCTTCGATATGAACGGCGCCGGCGCCCGCATCCTCGAAGGCGCGCACCATATGCATGACGTTGAGGGCTTCGCCATAACCCGTGTCGCCATCGACGAGGAGCGGCAGACCGCTGGCACGAGCGACCTGACGGATGAAGAAAGCCACTTCATCGACGGTGATGACGCCGAGATCGGGCAGGCCCATGGAGGCCGTCATCGCCGCGCCGGACAGATAGAGCGCTTCGAACCCGGCCGCCTTGGCCTGCAAGGCCGCCATGCCGTTATGGGCACCAGGCATTGGCACGATACCGCCGCGCGCGATCAAAGCACGAAAGCGCTGTCCGGCTGGCTCCTGCGGCAGATCGGAAGCAACGAGATAAGGCATGGTCTTTCCTTCAATTTATAATGTTCCGGGCCTTTCCCGTCATTGCGAGGAGTGCAACGACGAAGCAATCCAGGGGCGCGTGGTAGATTATTAGAGAACGCCTGTGGCGCGGGTATATTCGCGTCCATGATCTATACCTTGGCTCCTGGATTGCTTCGCTCCGCTCGCAATGACGGTGAGGTGTTTGCTAGGCGGCCCGCACGGCGGCTTCCGCCACACCGCGTTTCTCGATCGGCACGAAAACGCGGTTCTCCGGCCCGATATAATGGGCGGACGGACGGATGATCTTGTTGTCGGCGCGCTGTTCCATCACATGGGCGCTCCAGCCCGACGTGCGCGCGATGACGAAAAGCGGCGTGAACATCGCCGTCGGCACGCCCATTCTATGATAGGAAACGGCGCTGAACCAATCGAGATTGGCGAACATTTTCTTGGTTTGCGCCATCACGGCCTCGATCCGCTCGGCAATGTCGAACATTTTCATCGATTGGGCGTCGCGCGACAGGCGCCGCGCCACATCCTTAATCAGTCGGTTACGCGGGTCGGCGACGGTGTAGACCGGATGGCCAAAACCGATCACCACTTCCTTTTCGGCGACACGGCGGCGGATGTCGGCTTCCGCTTCATCGGCATCGCCGTAACGTTTCTGAATTTCGAACGCCACTTCATTGGCGCCGCCATGTTTCGGCCCGCGCAGCGCGCCGATGGCGCCGGTGATCGCCGAATAGATGTCGGCGCCGGTGCCGGCGATGGAGCGCGCCGTGAAAGTCGAGGCATTGAACTCGTGTTCGGCATAGAGATTGAGGGACGTGTGCATCGCCCGCACATGCTCTGGCGCTGGCGGCACGCCGTGCAGGAGATGCAGGAAGTGACCGCCGATGCTGTCGTCATCGGTTTCCACATCGACACGCCGGCCGTTCTGGGCGAAGTGATGCCAGTAGAGCAGCATCGAACCGAGGCATCCCATCAGCCGATCGGCGATATCGCGCGCGCCTGGCGCGTTATGATCGTGCGCCTCCGGCAGCACGCAGCCGAGCGCCGACACGCCGCTGCGCATGACATCCATCGGATGCGCTGCCGCCGGCAGTGCTTCCAAGGTCGTCCGCACGGCAGCGGGCAGGCCGCGCAACGCTTTCAGTTTCGACTGATAGGCGGCGAGTTCCGTCGTCGTCGGCAAAGTGCCGTGGACGAGCAGATGGGCGATCTCCTCGAAGGTGCAGGTCTCCGCCACGTCGAGAATGTCATAACCGCGATAGTGCAGATCGTTGCCGCTGCGCCCGACGGTACAGAGCGCCGTATTGCCGGCGACGACGCCGGACAGGGCCACGGACTTTTTCGGCGGCGGGTTCGTGCGATCGTTCGTCTCAGCGACCATGCTCTCCTCCTATTCGGCCGCGAGGCCACTGGCAGCACCAGCTTTGCGCCCATCGAAAATCCCCGACTTGCGCTGTCCTTGCAGCAAAGCCGGATCGACCGAGAAGGTAAGGCCGCCGATTTCCTGCGCCGTCAGCACCGGCAGCCGCTCGACGAGGCCGAGGAAACGATCCTGTTCGGGGCGCGCGATAATGCCTTCAGCCAGCGTGCGGAACTTGGCGACATATTGCGCCCGCTTGAACGGACGTGCGCCGAGCGGATGCGCATCGGCGACGGCGATTTCATCTTCAATCACCGATCCGTCTGTCAGGGTGATGACGACGCGGCCGCCAAAAGCCAGTTCCTTCGGATCGCGGCTGTGATAGCGCCGCGTCCATTCGGCGTCCTCGGCGGTGGAAATCTTGTGCCAGAGCGCGATCGTCTCCGGCCGGTTGGCGCGCGCGGGCGCGTAAGAGCGTTCATGATGCCAGCCGCCGTCTTCCAGCGCGACGGCGAAAATATACATGATCGAATGATCCAGCGTTTCGCGGCTCGCCTTCGGATCCATCTTCTGCGGATCGTTGGCGCCGGTGCCGATCACATAATGAGTGTGATGGCTGGTGTGGATGACGATGCTGCCGATAGCACCGAAACCGCCCTTGGCATGAACCTGCGGCCCCATGCGCCGCGCCAGATCGATCAAGGCCTGGCTTTGATATTCGGCCGAATGTTCCTTGGTGTAAGTGTTCAGAATGGCGCGCTTGGCTTCGCCGCGTTCCGGCAGCGGCACATGATATTCGGCCTTCGGGCCGCTGAGCAGCCAGGCGACGAATCCATCCTCGCCTTCCCAGGCTGGTGACGGCGCGCCCTCGCCGCGCATGACGCGATCGACCGCCTCGATCGCCATCTTGCCGGCAAAGGCCGGCGCATAGGCTTTCCAGCTCGAAATCTCGCCCTTGCGCGATTGCCGCGTCGTCGTCGTCACATGCAGTGCCTGCTGCACGGCCTGATAGATCGTCTCCGTCGGCAAGCCCAAAGCCGTGCCGATGCCGGCGGCGGCCGAAGGGCCGAGATGGGCGATGTGATCGATCTTGTGCTCGTGCAGGCAGATACCGGTGACGAGATCGACCTGGATTTCATAGCCGGTGGCAAGACCGCGCACGAGCGCCGCGCCATCGAGGCCGCAATGCTGCGCCACCGCCAGGATCGGCGGAATATTGTCGCCGGGATGCGAGTAATCGGCGGCAAGATACGTATCGTGAAAGTCGAGTTCGCGCACTGCCACGCCATTGGCCCAGGCCGCCCATTCCGGCGACAGGCGCTGCGTCGGCGCCAGGCCGAACACCGTGGCGCCCGGCTGGAACGGATGCGCCTCGGCCTGCGCCCGCGCGCTCGCCACCGGCCGGCGATTGAGCGAAGCCGCCGCGACAGCCGCATTGTCGATGATCCGATTGCCGATCATCTCGATCACGTCATCGGCGACATCGACCGGATCGCTCGCCACCTCGGCGATCTTCCAGGCCAACTGTCCCTCGCGCGGCAGGTTCTCGGCGGATTTATGGGTGCGAACGCTGTGCGATTTCACGTTGAACTATCCTTGCATGGGGTTGAATGCGTGATGGGCACCGGTCGGCCCTCAGCGTCGACGGCGACCATTTCGAAGGAGCCGCGCACAGCCAGACGGCGCCGGCCGGACACCAGACCTTCCGAAGTGACTTCGACCACCACGGTCATGGAGGAGCGGCCGACCCGCGCCACATGGGCGGCAAGCTCGATCAATTCGCCGACGCGCACCGGCACATGGAATTCGACCTTGTCGGACCGCGCCATGACGACGGGCGCCCGCGCCCGCCGCGTCGCGGCGATGAAGGCCGCCTTGCCCATCAGCGACAAGGCGTGGCCGCCAAACAAGGTGCCGTAATGATTGGCCTGTTCCGGAAACACCATTTCGGTGAACCGGGCGCCGGTCTCGGTCGATGTGTCAGCCAGGACATCCTGCGCCATCGCTTAAGTCCCTTGCCAATGCCCTTGCCAGACGAAGCTGAGTTCGCAATATTCGCAATTCAAAAGATGGGTAAAGAACTGAAAATGCGTAGATTTGCGAAGACTTGCATCAGAATTTGCAAAGTTTGCGAAGCTCGGAGGTTGCCATGAAGAAGGCCTTCGTCGGCGTGCGGCTCAAGCGGCTGCGCGAGGAGCGGCAGATGACCCAGCAGGCGCTCGCCTCCGCCATCGGCCTGTCGCTCAGCTATCTCAACCAGATCGAGAACAATCAGCGCCCGCTCACTGTTCCTGTCCTGCTCAAACTCAACGCCGCCTTCGGCATCGATGTGCAATTGTTCTCCGAAGACGACGAAGCCCGCCTCATCGCCGATCTCAGGGAAGCGCTCACCGATCCGGCGCTGGGCGAACCGATCGCCTTGGCCGACATGCGCGAACTGGCCAATGCCATGCCCGCCGTCGGCCGCGCCCTCGTCGCTTTGCACCGGCGCTATCGTCGGGCGCTGGAACAATCGGCCGCGCTTGCCGCCCGCTTTGGCGACGACCGGCAAGATCGCACACCCGATCACACGCCCTCGCCTGTCTCGACGCCATTCGAGGAAGTGCGCGACTTCTTCTATGGCAAACACAACTACATCGCCGAACTCGACGAGGCGGCCGAACGGATCGCCCTCGAAGCCGAACTGCCCGTCGGCAATATGGCTGGCGCATTGGCGCAGCGTCTGCAAACACGCCACGGCATCCGCGTCATCTCCGGCACGCCCGATGACGCCTTGCGCCACTTCGACCGCGAAGCGCGCGTGCTGCGCCTGTCCTCCCGCCTGCATCCCGGCCAGCAGATGTTTCAGATGGCCACGCAAGTGGCCTTCCTCGAGCAGGGTCAGACGATCGATCGGATCGTCTCGGAGGGGGCGCTGGCGGACGAAGCCTCGCGCCGTCTCGCCCGCATCGGCCTTGCCAATTATTTCGCCGGCGCGCTGCTTTTGCCTTATACCGCCTTTCGCGACAGGGCCGAGGCCTGCCGCTACGACATCGATGTGCTGAGCCAGCAGTTCGGCGTCGGTTTCGAAACCACGTGCCACCGTCTCAGCACCTTGCAGAAACCCGGCGCGCGCGGCGTGCCGTTCTTCTTCATCCGCGTCGACCGCGCCGGCAATATTTCCAAGCGCCAGTCGGCGACCGACTTTCACTTCTCGCGCATCGGCGGCACCTGCCCGCTGTGGAATGTCTATGAAGCCTTCGCGCAGCCGCAGCGCATCCTGACGCAACTGGCGCGCATGCCGGACGAGCGCACCTACCTTTGGATCGCCCGCACGGTCTCACACGGCCAGGGCGGCTATCATGCGCCGCGCAAGACCTTCGCCATTGCGCTCGGCTGCGACCTGCAGCACGCCGCACGCGTGGTCTATTCAGATGGACTTGATCTCAAAAACCCCGCCGCCGCCACGCCGATCGGCGCCGGCTGCCGCATCTGCGAGCGCGATGCCTGTCCGCAGCGCGCCTTTCCACCTGTCGGCAAAGCGCTGCACGTGGACGACACGCGCAGCGCTTTCGCGCCCTATGGAGCGAATTGACTACGCCACCGCTGGCACGCGCCCAAGCCGCTCCAGTGCATCCTTCTCGACGTCATAGTCATAGAGCGACTTGCGGAATTGCGCCGATGTGGCGATCTCGCGATCGCGCTGTTCAAGACTGCCGCTGCGCGAATCGTAACGCAGACCATTGCGCCGCGCTTCCGCCTGAATGAGATCGGTACGCGGTCGTCGGAAGGCTTCATAATCCTTCAGCACAGCCGGCACATCGGCTGGCGCATGGCCTTCAAGGAAGATCGACAGAGCGCAGCCATCCTCGATCGCCTGATTGGCGCCCTGGCCCAGATGCGGCAGCATCGCATGCGCCGCATCGCCCAGCAGCACGAGGCGGCCGTTGGTCCACGACGACAGCGGCAAGCGATCGTAAAGACCCCACCAGAAGCAGCTTTCAACTTTGGTCAGCAGATCGACGATCGGCGCATGCCAGCCGGCGAAAGACGCCGCCAGCTCGTCACGATCGCCCACCGCCGACCAGGATTCGGCCAGCTCGTCGCCTGTCGGCACGAAGCCGACATAGTTGAGCAGAGTGCCGCCGCGCACCGGGAACACCATGAAATGCTTGCCGTCGCCCATCCACACCTGATGGGTGCGATCGTTCCAGGTGGCGAGCTTGTCGCGCGAGACGAGACCGCGATAGGCACGCGAGCCGGAATATTCCGGCGCCTGCGGCTCGACCACGAATTTCTGCAGCACCGATTGAATGCCGTCGGCGGCAATCACCACATCGGCTTCCGCCTGGGCGCCATGGGCGAAGAACAGGCGCGCCACCTGCTCGTCCTGCTCGAAGCCGGTGCAGCGATGGCCGGTGCGCACGCAGCCCTCCGGCAGTGCCGCCGCCAGCGCGTTCAGCATATCGGCGCGATGCATGCCATACATGCCGTTCCAGCCGTTCGAATCCGTCGTCAGGATGGGGCCGACGACGGTGCCGTCCATGCGATAATATTGCGAGCCCGGGCCGACCTTGGCGCCGACTTGGTTCAACGGCCCTTGAAAGCCGATACGTTCCAAGACCCGCAGACTGTTGGGATAGATGAACAGGCCGGCGCCGACTTCGCCCAGCTTTCCCGCCTGCTCATAGACCGTGACGTCGAAGCCGCGCCGCACCAAAAAATTCGCCGCCGCCAATCCGCCCATGCCGCCGCCGACGATGGCGACGCGGAGTTTCCGTCCCATATTCACGTGCCTGTTCATTGTTTTTGCCTTCAGACTGTTTCGCACATCGTTGCGGGGTTGGCCAGAAGGCCAATGGTTGAGAGCGTGCTCAGCCGGAACCGATTTTGACGTTCGCTTGCTTGATGACACCGCCCCAAAGCTTCTCCTCGGCGGCGATGAAGGTGGCGGCCTCTTGCGGCGTATTGCCGATCGGCTTGGCGGCCTGATCGACGAATTTGCGGGTAATCTCCGGCGAACGGATGATCGCCACCACGTCGCGATTGATCTTCTCGATCAGCGCATCCGGCGTGCCCGGAGGTGCCATCATGCCGTACCAGGCCACCGCCGAAAAACCGGGCAGGCCTTGTTCCGACAAGGTCGGCACGTCAGGCACTTCGGGCGCACGCTCCAGCGCACACACGCCGATCATCTTCAACATGCCGGCGCGATGCTGCGGCAGCGATTGCGAAATGTTGTCGAAGAAAATATCGACATGGCCGGCGACGAGATCAGCCAGCGCCGGCGCCGTGCCGCGATAAGGCACGTGATTGAATTTGACGCCCGCCATGCTCTCGAACAGCGCCGCCGTCAGATGCGACGTGCTGCCATTGCCCTGATTGGCGCAATTGATCCCGCCCGGATTGGCTTTTGCCTTGGCGATCAATTCCGCAATCGTGGAAACGCCGAGCTTGTTGCTGACATCGACCACATTGGTGGCCGAGCCGATGATGGTGATCGGCTTGAACTTGGTCGGGTCGTAGCCGAGCTTGGGATAGAGATTGTGATTGATGGCGATGGGCGGCGGCGGCGCGGCGAGCAGCGTATAGCCATCGGGCGCGGCGAAGGCCACCACCTCGGCACCGACATTGCCGCCGGCCCCCGGCCGGTTCTCGATGACCACAGGCTGTTTCCAGACCTGGGTCAGCACGTCGGCGATCAAGCGCGGCAGGGCATCGGATGTGCCACCGGCTGGAAACGGCACGATGACGCGCACGGTCTGTTTCGGCCAATCGGCCGGTGGCCCGCCTTGGGCGCGCACGCCTTGCGGCAGCAGCGCCACGGCGCCTGAAGCCAGCAGCGCCGTGTTGAAGCGGCGACGATCCATCATGTTCCTCCCCAGAACTGCATTACCAACGGCCTCGGCGGAGGCCTCATCTGAAGGGCGGAATTAAGGGCTCGACATCTATTAAACAATCGGCGATTAATTGATCAATTGATATGGAATTTATATCAATGTCATCCCGCATCACATTGCGCCAGTTGCAAGCCTTCATCGCCGTGGCGCAGGCGCAAAGCTTCACCCGCGCCGCCGAACGGCTGAACCTCGCGCAACCGATCGTCTCCGGCCTCGTGCGCGATCTCGAGGCCGAGGTCGGCTTTCGCCTGTTCAACCGCACGACACGCCGCGTCGAACCGACCGATGCGGCGCTGGAATTCCTGCACGACGTCGAACGGATCAACGACAATGTCGAAATGGCGCTGCGCCGCGCCCGCGATATCGGCCTGCGCCGTCGCGGCCATATCGCCGTCGGCGCGCCGCCCCTGTTGGCGGCGGCGCTGATGCCCCACGCCATGGCCGACTTCGCGCAGCATTCGCCCGACATCACCGTGACCCTGGTCGACCGGCCGATCGCCGATCTGCATCAGATGCTGAAGGATGGCGAATTGCATCTGGCGATCGGCACGTTCCTGCGCGTCGATCCGTCGATCACGCGCCGTTCTCTCGTCACCGATTCCTTCTCGCTGCTCTGCCGCATCGATCATCCGCTGGCGGCGCTGAAGCGGCCGCGCTGGCGCGACCTCGAAGGTCATGCTCTGATCGCGCTGCGCGGCGGCAACGGCATTCGCGAACAGCTCGAACGCGGATATGCCGCCGCAGGCCTGACCGCCGAACCGGCACATGAGTTCAGCCAGCTCGCCACCGTCATCGCTATGGTCGAAGCCGGTTTCGGCCTCACCGTTCTACCGCTCTATGGTTTGACGGCCCTCCCCTCGGAGCAATTGATCGCGCGCCCGCTCAGCAATCCCTCTCTGAAGCGCGAATTCGACGTGGTCCATCGCGCCGACCGCACGCTGTCACCGGGCGCCCTCGCCTTCATCGAAAGCCTCGGCCGCGCGGCGCGCGATCTGAAACGGCGCCACACCACCGCGGTGACGCGCGACTGAGACCTAACGGCCGAACGTCACTTTGTAGAGCGTGATCGGCCGTGCCGCGCGCAGTGCTTGCGGCTGCACCGGGGGCGGCTTGACGCAAGGCCCATCCCAGGCCGTTTGGCCGAATGTATCGACCGCCCATTTGATCAGCCGGCGCGCTTCGCCATTGCTATCGGCTTTGCCTTGGGCCACCAGAATGCCGATGGCGTCATAAAGCACCGCATTCGCTTCGATCAGACTATAGCCGTTAGGCGCATCGGGCAGGCGCCGGCAACGGTGTTCGTTGAACAGCCAATCGTGCAGGATATAGGCGGGTCCGTAGGCCCAGGGCGAGAAGCCCTTGACACTCCAGAACACGCGCGGGATCGAACCACCATCCGTATAAATGCGCCCCGGTTGGATCGGCGGCTTGCCGGCGATGGCGTAAATCAACGGATCTGTTGGGTCGGGCACGTAGATGAATCCGTCCTCGGAGGTCCATTGCAAAAGCAACGTGCCCTGCAGGCGTCCGCGTGGCGGATCGAACAGGCCCCCATCCAGGGAGGCGCATCCACTCATGATCACGGCGACACCAAGACATGTCGCGGTCGACCGCAATCCCCGCATGATCAGCCCTTCCCACCGCCTCAGAGACGGCAGGGATCGTAGCCGATCGGCAGGCAGGGGTGAACAGGCTTACACCGCCGATGCCACCGGCACGGCTTCCGGCACCGGCCCCTCGACCACATCGCTGACGTCGGTCGCCATGCCGTTCAGCACCTGACGTGCCTTCTCGTGATCGAGATCACCCTCCCAGGCCGCGACCACCACGGTTGCCACGCAATTGCCGATGAGATTGCCCAGCGCCCGCGCCATGCCGATGAACCAGTCGACGGAGAGCACCAGCACCAGGCCTATGGCGGGGATCGACGGCACGGCGTTGAGCGTCGCCGCCAGGATGACGATGGCCGAACCCGGCACGCCATGCGCCCCTTTCGAGGTGATGAGGGAAACACCCAGCACCAGCAGGAGATCGCCGAAGGACAGCGGCGTGTTGGTCGCCTGGGCGATGAACACCACGGCCAGAGTAAGATAGATCGAAAAGGCATCGAGATTGAACGAATAGCCCGTCGGCACGACGAGGCCGACCGTCGATTTCTTGATGCCCATCACTTCGAGCTTGCGCATGATCTGCGGCAGCACCGCATCCGACGAGGCGGTGCTGAGCACGATCGTCAGCTCTTCGCGCATGTAGGCCAGGAATTTGAACAGATTGATCCCAGCCATGCGCATGACCGCGCCGAGCACGACGAAGACGAACAAAAGCACCGAGACGTAGTAGAGTACCACCAGCGACAGAAGCTGTTTCAGCGACCCCACGCCATAGCGCCCGACCGTATAAGCCACGGCACCCAGCACGCCGAACGGCGCCACCCGCACGATCAGGCTCATCGCCTTGAACAACACGCCCGACACGGCCTCGATCATGTCGGAAACTTTCTGCGCCTGCGGACCACGATACAGCGCCAGGCTGACGCCGAACAGGACGGCGAAGAACAACACCTGCAACACGTCGTTGCGCGCCAAGGCATCGAACGACGTGCTTGGAATGATGTTGAGGATGAAGGCGGACAGCCCGCCGCCCTGCAGCTTGTGGGCATTGTCGGCATAGCTGCCGAGCGCCGTGCCATCAAGCGTTGCCGTATTGATGTTCATGCCGTGGCCCGGCCCGAACAGATAGGCCAGCACAATGCCGAGCGCCAAAGCGATGGTCGTCATCACTTCGAAATAGACGAGCGCCTTGACACCGACACGCCCGACCTTTTTGAGATCGCCGGCACCGGCGATACCATGCACCACCACGCAGAAGACGATCGGCGCGACGATCATCGAAATCAGCTTGAGGAAGCCGTCGCTCAGCACTTTGAGCTGCACGGCGAAATCCGGCGCCGCCATGCCCAACACGATGCCGAGCAGGAGCGCGACGATCACCTGAACGAACAGGGATTTATAAAGCGGCGCGGAGCTTTTCACCGCTTCCGCTGGAGCGGCCATTGAAGCTGACATCGCATCCCTCCTGGGTAGTCGCCAGGCTCCTCTGCAAGCCCGGTCAGGAGGATGAGAAAGCAAGCGATATGCCACGCGATCGGAGCGCTCTTGCCCCAGTTCAGCCGGTTTCTCTTGCCATGAGTCGCCTCCTAAGACGCGGGCTGATTTGGATTTTCAGCGACAACACGGATCAAGCGGGCCATTGAATGTTCTATACACGACGCAATTTTATGATCGCCGCCGGCGGCCTCACCCTCGCTGCCACAAGCGTTTCCGCGCAAGACAGCCTGCATGAATTGACCGACGACAGCGGCAAACCCGTGATCAATTACAAGCTGCCCTCGGAACTCTCCGTCGATGGCCTGCCGGGCATCCTCTGGATCGGCCCGGAATCGCCCGACGTGATCCTCACCGAGTTTTCCGATTTCAACTGTCCCTTCTGCAAGCGCGCAGCGCGCGATCTGGAGAGCCTGCGCCAGAAGGACAAAGCGCTGCGCATCGGCATGGTGCAGAACGCCGTGCTCGGCCTCGATTCCTTCCAGGCCGCGCGTGTCTTTCTCGCCGTGCTGCGCATGCATGGACCGCAGCCAGCCCATCGCATGCGCACCGAGCTTTTCGCTCATCGCGGCACGGTCGGCGGCCGCACCGCGCTCGATGTCGCGGAGAAACTGAAACTCGATGTCGGCAAGGTCGAGGCCCAAGCCGACGATCCCTTGATCGGCGAGGCCCTGAAGAAACATATCAAACTGTCCGAGAATCTCGGCTTCAACGCCACGCCATCCTATACGCTCAATGGCGTCGGCATTTTGGGCTATCCCGGCCCCAAGACGATCGCGCGGCTCGTCGCTTCGGTACGTGAGTGCGATGATCTCACGTGCGGGTAGCCTCTCGGTGTCATCCCCGACAGCCGCACAGCGGCTGAGCGGGGATCCAGAGCGAGCGGTAAAATGCTGTTTGCTCTCATGCGATTACACGTAACCGTCGCGCAACGCTTTACCACGCGCTCTGGATTCCCGCTCGCGCTTCGCGCGTCGAGAATGACACTGAGGGCCTTCTGCAATCCGTCAGCCCGAACCGCCGCTTCCCTGCGCCTCAAGATTGGCGCGGTGGCGGGCGCGGATTTCGCGCGGCGATGAGCCGAAGCGGCGGCGGAACGTGCGGTTGAAATAGGACAAATCGTCGAAGCCGACATCGAAGGCGATGCTGCTGATCGGCCGCGTCTGCGCTTCCGAGGATTGCAGCAGCAGGAGCGCCCGCTCCAACCGCCGGCGCAGCACATATTCCGAGAAAGTGCCGCCTTCCGCCTCGAACAGCTTTTGCAGATAGCGCGTGCTGACGCCGTGCTGGCTCGCCACCTCCTGCGCCGACAGCGAATGCTGATCGAGCCGCGCCTCGATCTCAGCCATGATGGCGCGCAGGCGCATGGCCGGGCGCGGCGCCTGTTCGATGGCCGGCGTCTCGAACATATTGGCGACGAGATCGCGCATATAGCGCATCGACAGATCCTGCAGGCCGTCGCTGTTCATCGGCAAAAGGCCGCGCATCAAAGCCGCCGCGTAATGGCCGAGCAGTAGAAGCGCGCCATTGTCCTGGCCGAATTTGCGCAAGGCCACGTCGGCGAACGGATCATCGCCATCGCCGCGTGGCAGCAGAAAGCAATCGAGCCGATCGACATCGGTGAGGATGAAACGCGCCGCCTTGGTGCAGGAGACGATCGCCGCCTCGCGCGAGGCCACGACCACCTGCGCGTCCTCCTGATGCACAACGATGATGCCGTTCGACGGCCGCACGACCAGAGCACTCGCCTCCGCTAAGGCCTCGAAAGCCCAGAGCGGCGCGGGATCGAAGCAGGACATCAGCCCGACATCGGGCTCCATGCGCAAGATCGCCTTGGCTTCGAAGGGTACGTCACGCGAGGACTCGAGCCGGCGCGGCTGCCCCGCCAGCCCCGGCGTCTTGAAGTCAGGCAGATTGCGATGGGTGCGCGCGCTGTCGGCAACGAGCCAGATCGGCATCAGCCGCGCGGCACTGCCCTGTCGCCCGGCCGCCACAGGCGCGTGCCGCGTGCGCTTTGTTCGCCTGAGTCCGCTTTCCAATTCGCCCATGTCCAAGATGCCGAAGCGTCAACGCTCTAGTGCAATTCACTACATCTATGGCGATGGGCGACGTTTGGAAAGCATTGCGGCAGTAGACGCAAATTAAAACAGTTCCAAACAACAACACATCCGCCGCCATAACAGCCGAAAGCTTGCAGACAGCATGGGCTGAAAAGAAATACATAAGGGGCGTGCTGATGATGATGCGAAGAATCCTTTTGTCGACCACGGCGTTTGGCGTGAGTTGCGGCCTCCTGGCGCTCCCGGCTCTGGCGCAGCAGAGCAACGGCCAGAACAGCAGCTATGTCGAACTCGACACGATCACCGTGACGGCGGCCCGTGCCGAACGCTCCCTGTCGGACATTCCCCAGTCGGTGCAGGTGATCGACAAGAAGGAAATCGAGACGCAAATCCAGCAGGCGGGCAGCGCCTCGGCGGCGCTCGCCAAGATCGTGCCCGGCTTTTCCATGTCGAACCAGACGGTGTCCGGCGCCTCGGAAACCTATCGCGGCCGCGATCTCCTGGTGCTCGTCGACGGCGTGCCGCTGAACACGCCGTTGCGCGACGTCTCCCGCATTCTCTCGCTCATCGATCTCAATTCGGTCGAGCGCATCGAAATGGTGTCGGGCGCATCGAGCCTCTATGGCGCCGGCGCCACCGGCGGCACGGTCAATTTCATCACCAAGCGCGCCGAGGCCGGCCCGCCGAAGATCACCATCAATTCGGCGCTGCGCGGCTTCACCGCCCATCCGGCCGAATCCATTTCGCCGGAAGTGTCGGCGACCATTTCCGGCAAGGTCGAGAACGGCTTCGACTATGTCTTCGTCGGCTCCGGCCGCGTCGCCCGCCGCACCTTCGATGGCGCAGGGCGCGAACTGCCGTCCGATTCCATGCTCGGCCAAGGCGGCGGCGACCGTTTCAACAGCGGCAATCTCTTTGCCAAGATCGGCCGCGACTTCGACGGCGGCAAGCGTTTCGAAATGTCGGCCAACTGGCTCACCTTCAACCAGTCGCCGCAATATATGACGAACTATGCCGGCCCCTATGCCCGGCCCGATTACACGCAGCCCTATACGGGCCTCAGCGTGCTGGAGAACACCAAGTCCTTCACCGCGCGCTATAGCGATAAGGAATTCTTCCTCGGCTCGCTCAACGCGGTCGCCTTCTATAACGACATCGAGAAGCGCTTCAATTATTCGACCTTCTCCTATCCTTACAACTCGCAGGTCTATTATTCCTTTGACCCGCGCAATCCGACGAGCCCCTTTAACCAGACGACGCTCTATTCCAAGCGCGGCGGCGTCAATCTGACGATCGATACGCCGCTCGATCCGGTCTGGCAGGGTGCCAAGTTCACCTGGGGCGGCGATGTCATTCACGAACGCACGCACCAGACGCTGACCAACGGCCAAGATGTGTTCACACCGCTCAGCCAAACCACCAAGGCCGTCTTCGGCCTGCTGCAGGTGCCGCTCACCGACCGCCTCACCGTGCGTGGTGGCGTGCGCTACGAACATTTCGCTTTGGATGTCGACGGCTTCACCCGCCCCGCCGCCTATGCGGCCGTGGCGGCGCGCACGCCGCTCGGCTATCAGGCGTTCGTCTTGCCGGCGCTGAACGTCATCGGCGGCAATTTCAATTATGCCTCGCCGACCTTCAACATCGGCGCGACATTCAAACTGACCGACACGACGGAAATCTTCGGCGGCTTCTCGCAAGGCTTCGCGTTGCCAGACGTTGGCGCCTATACGCGCCGCGCCGGCCTCTCCACCGCCTATGCCTGCCCGGTCGCCATGCCGAATTGCCTGCCGGCCTCACGCAGCACGATCAGCTATGCCTCGATTGGGCCTTCGGCGCAGATCGTCAACAATTACGAACTGGGCGTGCGCGGCTCCATCGGCCGCTTCAAGGGCAGCCTCACCGGCTTCATCAGCACATCCGACAAGGGCGTCACCTTCGATCCGCTGACCAATGTCATCTCGCAGCAGAAGGAATTCATCTACGGCGCCGAATTCACCGGCGAATATGCGCTGACCGATCAATTCACCTTCGGCGGCATGCTCGGCTATCGCGAAGGCCGTTACGACAGCAACAGAGACGGCAAACTCGACAGCTGGCTGCCCAACAACCGCATCGCCACGCCGCTGCGCGGCATGGCCTTCGGCAGCTATCGCTTCGACAATGGCATCACCACCCGCGTCGAAGTGGAAGCCTATAGCGGTCGCAATCAGGCGATTGATCTCGCCGGCACGCGTTATAAGATTCCCTCGGGCGCCACGGTCAATCTCGCCTTCACCGCCCCCGTGCTCGATGGCGAGGCTTATCTGTCGGTGAACAATCTGTTCAACGCCAATCTACAGAACCCGACCGCCACATCCGTGCGTAATCTGCCGATCTATTCCTGGGGCCGCACGGTGACGCTCGGCTACCGCAAAACGTTCTGAGAACCCCATGGTGACGTTGGAACAACACGGCGGCTGGCAGATTTTACGCTTCCTGCCGCCTTATGCCGACACCGACGAGCGCGCCTATCTCGACGCGCTCGTCGAGATCGCGCGCTACGATGGCGATTTCGTCCTGCTGACGATTTTCGCCGGCGGCGGCCGGCTGTCGCAAGCCGGCGAACGCGAACAGGCGCTCTGGTTCAAGGCGACGCGGGCTTATTTCGGCAAGCATTGCAAGGCCATTGCCATGGTGCGTCCGGGCGCCACCGAGAAAATGGCCGAAACCTTTCGCAAGCTCTGGCCGATGCCAATCGCCGCCACCCATGACGAGGCGGAGGCCCGCGCCTTCCTGGCTCAACATATGGCGACCACATGAGCACGATCACGACATCAGCCCCACCCATCGGCCGCTGGCGGCTGTTCGTCGTGCTCGGCGGGCTCTATCTGGCGCAATCGATCCCGTCCTATCTCATCGCCGCCGCTCTGCCGCCAATCATGCGCGAGGCCGGCGTGTCGCGCACCGCCATCGGCTATCTCAGCCTGCTGTTTCTGCCTCTCGTGCTGAAATTCCTCTGGGCGCCTTATGTCGATCGCCTGCGCCCCTTCGCCCGCGCCCATCGCGCCGGCTGGATCATCGTCACGCAGACCGGCGTCATTCTTTGCATTCTGGCTTTGCTGCCGCTGGGTCCCACCCATGTGATCGGCATCATCGCCGTCGGCTTCGTCGCCTCGCTGCTCATCTCGACGCAAGACATCGCCACCGACGGCTATGCGGCGAAATATCTGCCGCCCGAGGATCGCGCCATCGGCAATGCCATTCAAGGTGGCTCCATCGCTTTCGGCGTGGTCATCGGCGGCACCTTCGGCCTACTGCTCTATCATTATGCCGGCTGGACGACGATGCTGCTGGTCATCGCCGCCTTTTCCCTACTGCCGCTGATCGCCGCTTTCGCCATGCGCGAGAGCGATCCGGTCGCGCCGCAGCAGGCGCCACGCCCCTCCATCATGGCCTTCCTGCGCCGCACCGAGGTGCGGCAAGTGCTGTGGATCGCTTTGATCTATCGGGTCAGCGAAGGCCTCGTGAAGGCGATGGAAGGGCCTTATCTCGTCGATGCCGGCGTGCCCTTGAATCAGATCGGCTATCTCTCCGGCATTTCGGCCACCACCGCCGGCCTCGCAGGCGCGGTCATCGCGGCGGTGCTGGTGCGCCGCTTCGGCACGGCGACCACTCTGGGCCTACTCGGCCTGTTGCGCACGCTCTGCTTCGCGCTGTTCGCCGCCCATGCCTTGGGCTGGATCACCGGCGCGCTGCCTTTGTTCGGCGCCGCCGGCTTTCAGACGCTCATCCGCTATATGGAAATCGTCGCGCTCTATTCGCTATTCATGTCGGTGACGTCATCGAGCCAGCCGGGCACCGATTTCACCATTCTCGCCTGCGCGCAGCTCATCGTCTATCTCGTCGGCTCGATGCTGTCAGGCAAGATCGCCGACCTCATGGGCTATGGTCCGCTCTTCAGCCTCGCCACGGCACTGTCCGCCATAGCCGTGCTCGCAACCTTGCACATCCTCGCCTCGCTGCGGCGCCAGGAGACAGGCGCCTCCTAAAGGGTCCGTCCCGCCGCGCGCAGGGCCGTCGACGACAGATCCGAGCGCGGACCGTGCAGGAAGGTGAAGGCTGGCGCCTTGAGATCGGGCAGGATGGAACTGTCGCCTTCATCGATGCGATGCGGCGCGAGCCAGGCGGAGGCACGGCTGTGCGCGCCCTTCAAGGTCGATTGCGGCCGATCGATCACCGCGATCGGAATAAGCGAGGCAATGTCCTGCCAGCGCTGCCAGCGATGAAAGCCGACCAGATTGTCGGCGCCCATCAGCCAGACGAAACGCACGGTGGGGCAGCGCAAGGTCAGATAGCGCACCGTGTCATAGGTATAGCGGGTGCCGATCTCCGCCTCGACGCCGGTGACGATGATGCGCGGATGGGCGGCCACCGCCTGGGCCGCCGCCATGCGCACGGCCAACGGCGGCAGGCCCGCGTTTTCCTTCAACGGGTTGCCCGGCGTCACCAGCCACCACACCGCATCGAGCCCCAGCCGCTTCAAAGCCGTGGTGCTGACCAGCCGGTGGCCGTCATGGGGCGGATTGAACGTCCCGCCGAACAGGCCGATGCGCTGGAACGCCCCATGCGGCGGCAGGCGCGCCGGCACCCGCCCCGGAACCGGGGGCTGGACCCGCGCCAGGACGGGCTCTGCCATGCGATCGGGAGGATCGCCGCCTCCAGGTGCCGTTATGCTCATTTGGAACATATTTATCGCCGGCTCCGAGGCCTGCGCAAGAGGCGCGGCCGTCACGGTGAATCAGGGCCGCGTCTGGCCCGAACCGTGGATGCGGTATTTGAAGGAGGTGAGCTGTTCGAGCGCCACCGGGCCGCGCGCGTGCATCCGGCCGGTGGCGATGCCGATCTCGGCACCAAACCCGAACTCGCCGCCATCGGCGAATTGCGTCGAGGCATTGTGCAGCACGATGGCGGAATCGACCTCGCGCAGGAAGCGATCGGCCGCCGCCTGATCCTGCGTGATGATGCAGTCGGTGTGATGCGAACCGTAGTGCTCGATATGCGCGATGGCCGCGTCGAGCCCATCGACGACTTTGGCCGAGATGATCGCGTCGAGATATTCGGTCGACCAATCCTGTTCGCTTGCCGGCACGACGCGCGGATCGGTGCCGCGCAGGGTTTCGTCGCCACGCACCTCGCAGCCGAGATCGAGCAGCATTTTCACCAGCGCCGGACCGTGGCTCTGCGCCACCTGGCGATCGATCAGCAGGGTTTCCGTCGCGCCGCAAACGCCGGTGCGGCGCAGCTTGCCGTTGCGCAACAGCTCCAGCGCCATGTCGAGCTTTGCCTTGTCATGCACATACATATGCACGATGCCTTCGAGATGCGCGAAAACAGGCACGCGTGCTTCATCCTGCACGCGCGCAACAAGCGACTTGCCGCCGCGCGGCACGATCACGTCGATCGTGCCATCGAGACCTTTCAGCATTTCGCCAACAGCGGCACGGTCCGTGACCGGCACGATCTGAATAGCCGTTTCCGGCAGACCGGCGGCGCGCAGACCCTCAGCGAGACAGGCATGGATGGCGCGTGACGAATGGAAACTGTCGGAGCCGCCGCGCAGGATCGCCGCATTGCCGGCCTTCAGGCACAGGGCACCGGCATCGGCCGTCACATTGGGGCGGCTTTCGTAGATCACGCCGATGACGCCAAGCGGCGTGGCGACGCGTTCGATCTTCAAACCGTTCGGTCGCTCGAAGGTCGACAGCACGCGACCCACCGGATCGGGCAGTTCGGCGATCTCGTCGAGACCACGCGCCATGGCCTCGACACGGCCGGCATCGAGCATCAGCCGATCGAGATTGGCCTTCGACACGCCAGCCTTGGTGGCCGCCTCCATGTCGGTGCGGTTGGCGGCGATGATCTTCTCGACGTCACGCCGCAGCGCCGCGGCCGCCTTGGTCAGGGCCAGGTTCTTGGCCGCCGTCGAGGCAAGGCCCAGGGCATGGACAGCCGCGCGGGCCTGCGCGCCCAGGCCCTTCATCAGGGCGGGCACGTCGACGGGCACTTGGCCAGGCGCTTGGGCAGACGTGGAAACGGGCTGAACGTGGCTATTCATGGCCGTGCCTATAACACCGACGCCGCAACAGCGCCACCCGCGGCACCCTTGCAACGGCTATGCGTGGATCGGGGGCCATGGCGCTTTTGTAAGAAAGCGCGTCAAAAGCCGAGGTCTAACGCGTTTCGACAGTGATATGCGCCAGTTCGTGCACCGGCCGCAGCCGGCGGCGGACGGTGTCGCCGTCGACACTGCCGGTCACGCTGACGATGGCCGCATGGGCGCCCGGCCCGACGCGCCAGATGTGCAGATCGGTAATCCGCGCATCGCCCGGGCTTTCGACCTCCTGGCGCACCTCCGCCTCCAGATGCGGATCCGAGGCATCGAGCAGGACCGTGGCCGTATCGCGCAGCAAGCCCCACGACCAGATGGCGATGACAAGCGCGCCGACGATACCCATCGCCGGATCGAGCCAGACCCAGCCGAGATAACGGCCGCAGAGCAAAGCGGCGATCGCCAGGACGGAGGTCAAAGCATCCGCCAGCACATGAACGAAAGCGGCGCGGAAATTATTGTCGTGGTGGCGATGATCATGTGCATGGTCGTGATCATGGTCGTGGTGATCGTGCCCATGGCTATGACCATGACTGCCCGCCAGCAGGAAGGCGCTGACGAGGTTCACCACCAGACCCAACACCGCCACCAGCGTCGCTTCAGTGAACGCCACCGGACGCGGATCGAACAGCCGTGCCACCGATTCGATGCCGATTCCCAAAGCAATCAGCGCCAGCACCAGCGCCGAGGCGAAACCCGCGAGATCGCCGACCTTACCGGTGCCGAAGCTGAAACGGCGATCATGCGCATGCCGGCGCGCGAAACCATAAGCGGCGGCAGCCACCGCCAAAGCGCCGGCATGGGTCGCCATGTGAACGCCATCGGCCAGCAAAGCCATCGAATTGAAAATCGCACCGGCGATGATCTCGCCGACCATCATCACGGCGGTGAGCGCGACCACCCACAAGGTGCGCCGGGCGTTCTCGTCGTGCCGATCGCCCAGAAACACATGGTCATGAAGCAAGGCGTCGGTCTCGGCGGGCATGGCAACGCTCCTCACGGTCTACTTGCTACTTGGCGTAACGGCGCACCACGGCGATCAACTCCTCGGCGCCGGCCGAGCGTGCCTCGTCCGAAAGGCCGGGATGAGCGACATGCTCGCGGACATGATCCTCGATCAGCTCGTCCATCAGCCCATGCACAGCGCCGCGCACCCCGGCCACCTGATGCAGGATGACGGAACAGCCAGCTTCGGCCTCGATCGCCTTCTCGACGGCAGCCATCTGCCCGGCGATGCGCCGAACCCGCGCCAGAAGCTGATCCTTGTTCGATGCGGTATGTGACATAGCATACCCCCCTATGCTATATTGACGACACGAGCAAGCCACCAAGAAAGTGGTCCGGCCGCCCTCGCGGGCAGCCGGACCACTTAAACCTGACCTTATAAGCGCGGGAGCGCCTTACATCATGCGATGCGAGACGGTCTTGACCACGGTGTAGTGCGACAGGCCCTCGGCGCCGCCCTCGCGGCCATAGCCGCTGTCCTTGACGCCGCCAAACGGCACTTCCGCCACCGAAGCTTCCAGCGTGTTGATCGACACGTTGCCGGCCTCGACCCGGTCCATGATCTCATCGGCATTGCGCGACGAGCGGGTGAAGGCATAGGCGGCGAGGCCGAACGGCAAGGCGTTGGCTTTCTCGATCGCCTCGTCCAGCGTCTTGACCGGATTGATCACCGCCAGCGGACCGAACGGCTCTTCGCGCATGACGCGCGCATCGTCGGGCAGATCGGCCAATACGGTGGGCGCGAAGAAATAGCCACGATTGCCGATGCGATCGCCGCCGGCAAGCAGACGCGCGCCCTTGGCCGTGGCATCGGCGACCAGCATTTCCATCGCCTCGATGCGGCGATGATTGGCGACCGGACCCATTTCGACGCCGGCGTCGAAGCCACTGCCGACCACGATCTTCTTGGCATGTTCGGCGAAGGCCTTGGTGAAGGCGTTATAGATCGGCTCTTGCACATAGAAGCGCGTCGGCGAGGTGCAGACCTGGCCGGCATTGCGCATCTTGCGCGACACCGAGGTGATCGCCGCTTCGATCGGATCGACGTCGTCGCAGACGATGACCGGCGCATGACCGCCAAGCTCCATCAGCACCGGCTTCATATGTTGTGCGGCCAGGCCCGTCAGATGTTTGCCCACCGCCGTGGAGCCGGTGAAGGCAATCAGCCGCGTCTGCTCTTGCGGAATGAGATAGCTCGACACTTCCGCCGGCACGCCGAACACCAGATTGAGCACGCCCGGCGGCAAGCCAGCATCCTGCAAGGCGCGCGCGATATGCATCGCACCGGCCGGCGTTTCTTCCGCCGCCTTGATGATGATCGAACAGCCGGAAGCCAAGGCACCGGCGATCTTGCGGCACGGCTGGCTCATCGGGAAATTCCACGGCGAAAAGGCCGCGACCATACCGATCGGCTGATGCAGGGTCATGTATTTGATGCCCGGCTCGCTCGGAATGACATGGCCATAGGTGCGCTGACCTTCGGCCGCATCCCATTCGAAGAATTCGGCGCCGCGCACCACTTCGAGCTTCGCTTGCGGAAACGGTTTGCCATGTTCGAGCGTGATCGATGTCGCGATTTCGTCGGCGCGTTCGCGCATCAGCGCCGCCGCCTTCACCATGATCTCGCCGCGCACGCGTGGCGCCACCTTGCGCCACACCTTGAAACCGTCGGCCGCCGCCTGCAACGCATCGTCGAGATCGGACTGATCGACCAACGGCACTTCGCCGAGGACACTCTCGTCGGCTGGATTGAGCACCGGCTGCGACCGCTTGGTCTTGCGCCAGGAGCCGCCGATATAAACTTGAAGATCAGGATAGCGCGTCATAGGAACCTCGACGAAACAACCAGACAGCGAAAGCAGATATGTCGGACAGGAGCGGGAAACAGGACCTATACGGCGGCTTTCGCGGCTTTGGAATTGTCTTGCTTGGTCGCACCGCCCCCTGCAAGATGTGAAACGAGTCTCAATTTATAATCAGGGCTGATGAATATTACTCTGCGCCAACTCTATGGCTTCAAGGCAGTGGCGGAAGCCGGCACGTTCACGGCAGCGGCCCAGCGGCTGGGGCTTGCCCAGCCGGCCCTGTCGCAGATCGTGCGCGAGCTGGAGGAAGAGCTCGACGCCCGGCTTTTCGACCGCACGACGCGACGCGTCGAACTGACCGCCGCCGGCCGTGAATTCCTGCAAGCGGTGGACCGGCTGATCGAGGATCTCGAACATGCCGTTCACAACACGCGCGAACTGGCGCACCGCAAGCGCGGCCGCCTCGTCATCGCCGCACCGCCGCTGCTCGCGGCGATGATCGTGCCGCAGTCGATCCAGCAATACAGGCGCAAATTTCCACGCATCGAAGTGGTGGTGCTCGACATCGCGCCAGAACTGATCGTCGATCGCGTGCGCCGCGGCGATGCTGACTGCGGCATCGGCACTTTCCCTGACGAACAGCAGGGCGTGCGTCGCGAATTGCTTTTTCAGGACAGTATGATGGCCTGGTGCGCGCCGTCCTCGTCCTTCGCCGGACAGAAAAGCCTGAACTGGTCCGACTTGCCCTCAACCGACCTGATCACCCTGACGCGCGAAAGCCGTCTGCGCTTCCTGCTCGATCACACCTATGAATCGCTGGGCCTGTCGGTGCGGCCGGCCCATGAAGTATCGCAGGTGACGACCGCCGTGATGATGGTCGCCGCCGATCTCGGCATCGCCGTGCTGCCGTCTTACGCCTGGCGCTTCGCGCAGGCCTTCGGTGTGATGGCCAAACCACTGAAGAATCCGGAAGTGCGCCGCGACGTTTCGGTGATCTATTCGGAAACTCGCGCACTCTCGCCAGCCGCCATGTCGTTCCTGCGCCTGTTGCGCGCGCAGAAGGCCAGCCTGCTTCCGCCGAACTCAATTTAAGCGCGATTATAAATCCATAAGCGATCGCCTCTTGATGCTTTGGCCTATTGGCCGAGACTGCGCGCGGATCGTTCGCCACGAACGACAAGAGACAGCGGATTCGAATATGTCTTTCTTCAAAGGCGTGATGCCTTACCTCGTCACGCCCATCGACGCCGATGGTGCCATCCGCACTTCGGTACTTGCCCGGCTATGCGACGATCTCATCCGATCCGGCGTGCATGGCCTGACACCCCTGGGCAGCACCGGCGAATATCCCTATCTCAACGACGCACAACGCGAGCGCGTCGTCGCCGCCACGATCGAGGCCGCCCATGGCCGCGTGCCCGTCATTCCCGGCGTCGCGGCACTCAGCACGAAGGACGCGATCCAGCAGGCCAAACTCTATCAAGGCCTGCGCGCCAACGGCATCCTGCTCGTGCTCGAGTCTTACTTTCCGCTCGGCGAGGATCAGGTCATCGACTATTTCGCCTCGGTGGCGTCACACATCGACATCCCGGTGATCATCTATACCAATCCAAATTTCCAACGCACCCACCTCAGCCTGAAAGTGCTGGAACAGCTGTCGCGCCATGACAATATCGTCGCGCTAAAAGATGCTTCGACCAACACCGGCCATCTCCTGACAGTGGCGCGGCGCTGCCAAGACCGGCTCGATATTTTCGCGGCCTCCTCGCACATCATCACCAGCGTGATGATGATCGGCGGCAAGGGTTGGCTCTCCGGCCCCGCCTGCCTCGCACCAAAGCAGAGCGTGAAACTCTACGATCTGTGTATCGCCGGGCGATGGGAGGAAGCCGCGCGCCTGCAGCGCGATCTCTGGGCGCTCAACGAAGCCTTCGCCAAATTCAATCTCGCCGCCTGCATCAAGGCCGGACTTGCCCTGCAAGGCTATGACGTGGGCGACCCCATCGCGCCGCAACGCGGCCTCGCGGGCGACGACCGAGATAGCATTGCTCGCGTGCTCGAAAGCATCGCCAACCTATAATCAGTGCTGGACGGAACATCCTACCATTTGCCCCTGGATCCCGGATCACGCTGCGCGTGTCCGGGAAGACGCAGAGGCTGCGGGGAAGATCACGAACATTGAAGAATAGTCCGACACCTTGGTGTCATCCCGGACGCGCCATCGGCGCGATCCGGGATCCAGGGGCGTGCGGTAAAGCGCTACATCACTTCATACTTTGCACCAAGCAACAACCCACTAAGCCGCCGACTTCGGCGTCGCCCTCGACTTGGCCCAATAGCTGGCATCGGCCTTCGAACGGGAGAGATCGTCCATCGTCTCGAAGCCCGGCGCCATCGAGGCATCGGTGCCGGAAAGAATCTGGTGGTGCTCGATGTTCAAGGTGCGCAGCCAGCGCTGCTGGCCCATGGTGATGGCGACGAAATAGCCGATCTCGACAATCTCTGGCTCGCTGAAATGCGCCCGCAGGCGCTCCCACATTTTATCTTCGGACGGCAGATCCCAGGTGATGCATTCGGCATAGGCGAGCGCCGCCTTCTGCCGATCGTCATAGCGCGTCGAACTCTCGAAATTGATCAGGTCCTTGTAGTCGGCCTCTTCGAGCCCGGCCTTGGCCGACTTCATCGAGCGTTGATTGCCGCAATATTCGCACAGCACCGAACGCGACACATAGACCCGGCACAATTCCTTGATGTTGTGATCGGCGACACCTTCGCGAAACACCGTCTGCCAGGTGTTGGCAAAGGACCAGAAGGCGGCCGGCACATGGGCGCGGATCGCCTGGCTCTCTGGACGCGGCGTGCCTTCGCGGCGGCAGCGATCAAGCTCCCGCAACATCGCCTCATCCGTCATTGTGGCTGGCTCGACATAGCTGATGCGTGGCGCCATCGGTGCCTCCCTGGTTTTCGCAAGGCATTCTTGCAAACGTTTGTAGACGAATATTCCGCCATATCCCGAGATATTGTCAATAGGCTCTTGGGTTTTGCGGAAAATTTGCTACAAACGTTTGTAGAGCTTCATTTTACGGGCACCGAATGCCGGCCGATCCCAAAAATCCCGTCACCCTGAAGGACGTCGCCACGGCGAGCGGCGTGCATTTTTCGACCGTCTCGCGGGCGCTGAACCCGGCGACGCGCAATCTGGTCAAGCCGCAGATCGCCGCCCGCATCCTCGAAACCGCCCGCACGCTCGGCTATCGACCGAATTCGCTCGCCTCCAGCCTGCGCACCAAACGTTCCGGCGTGGTCGGTGTCGTCGTGCCCGACATGGCGAGCCTGCTGTTTCCGCCCATTCTGGAAGGCATCGAACACAACCTCCTCAAGGAGGGCTACATGACCATCGTCGCCAATTCGGCGAATGATCCGCAGCGCCATCGCCGCATTCTCGAAGGCATGATGGAGCGGCAGGTGGATGGTCTGATCATCGCTTCGGCCACCTTGCGCGATCCGATCCTCGACGAATGGCTGCAAGGCCACGCGCCGATCGTCCTGATGAACCGCACCGATGAATTCGGCCGCGCGCCCGCCGTGCTCAGCGACGACATCAAGGGCATCGGCCTCGCCGTGCATCATCTCGCCGGTCTCGGCCATCGCCGCATCGGCCATATCGCCGGCCCGGCTTCACTCTCGACCGGCGCAGCGCGCCTCAATGGCTTTCTGCTCGCCTGCGCCGAACTGTCGATCCCCGAGGCGCAACGCCCCGTCGTCACCTCAGCCGCCTTCTCGCGCGAGGAAGGCCGGCGCGCCTGCGTCACCCTCCTCGCGCAAAATCCCGATCTCACCGCCATCGTCGCCGCCAACGACATGATTGCGCTGGGCTGTTACGACGTGTTCGCGCAGCAAGGCCTTGTCTGTCCGCGCGACATGTCGATCACTGGCTACAACGATTCGCCCTTCATGGATGTCGTCTCACCACCGCTCAGCACGGTACGCATTCATCAGCGCGACATGGGCCTCGAAGCTTCGCGCCTTCTGCTGGCGCGCATCGCCGGCCAGGACATGCCGGGCGACGTTCTGCTGCGCCCGCAATTCATCGCCCGGCAATCGACGGCGGCGCCCTGAACAGGTCTAACGCCCGGCCTTCTTCAACACGTCGAGAAACAGGCTCAACACATTGGAGCGTTGCCCCGCACGGTGCATAACGCTGATCGGCGGCAACAGATCGCCGATGGCGAACGGCAGGACGGCAAGCTTGCGGCGCGCCACATAATCGGCGGTGGCATCGGCCGTCATGACGCCGATCATGTCGGACTGGCTCAACAGTTCGTAGTTCAGCCGGATCGACGTGGATTCGACCAAGGGCAGCGGCGGCACGAGCCCGGCCTGAATGAAAATCTTGTCGATCGCCACGCGCACCGGCGCATTGTCGCGCGGCAGCACCCACGGCCATGCGATGAGATCCACGAGATCAAAACGTTTGCGGCGCGCCAGGGGATGACCCGCCCGCACGACGAGGCTCGGCGCCAGATGAAAGGCGATGCTTTGCACGTCGACGCCGCTGAGGCCGGTTTCAAGCCGGCCGATCACGCAATCGAGTTCGCCCCGCTGCAAGGCATCGAGCAGCGCGCCATAGGTGCCCTCTTCGATGCGCACGCGCAAGGTCGGCGCGATCTTCTGCAGCGCCAGCAGGCTCTTCGGCAGAATGTCGCCTTCCGCCACCGACAGCATGCCGATGCGCAGATGGCCACGCAGCCCCTTGCTGACCGCCACCGCCTCCTGCCGCGACTGCTCGACATCGTTGAGCAAAGCCTCGGCGCGGCCGATAAAGGCCTGGCCGCTCTCGGTCAGCGCGACGCCACGCTTGCTGCGCACGAACAGCGACACGCCGAGGATGGCCTCGATCTCGCCGATCAGTTTGGAAATCGCCGGCTGCGTCAAACGCACGCGCTGCGCGGCGCGCTGCATCGAACCCGCCTGGGCGACGGCCAGAACGACTTCCAGATGGCGCATGCGCAGAGACGAAATCATGCCGGAAACCTCCAACTGCATAATATTCCAATTGGTTATCATGTCATGCCAAAATTCCGTCTTCTCTTATCAAGGGGTGATTTCATACTGCGATCCGCAGATTGAAGGCGACGCGGGAGATTGAGAGATGCGGATCGTGATGCTTGGAACCGGCGCGGCTTTGCCCGATCCCGATCGCTGCCACACCTCCATCCTCATCACCTTGGACAATGGCCGGCATCTGATGCTCGACTGCGGCCATGGCGCGACGCGCCAATTGATGCGTGTCGACGTCAATCCCGCCGATGTCGGCGATCTCTTTCTCACCCACCTGCATCACGACCATGTCTGCGAACTGCCGTTCTTCGTCATCTCGCAATGGATCCTGAGCAAGCGCGGTTCGCTCAACCTGCATGGCCCCGCCGGCACCAAGGAGCTGGTCAGCCATCTGTTCGAGAACGGCGCCTTCGCCGCCGACATCAAGGCCCGCAGCGCCTATCCAGCACGCCAGGCCAATATGGAAGCCATTCGCCCGGCCGTGCGCGAATATAAGGAAGGCCTCGTCTTCGAGGACAAGGACATCCGCGTCACCGCGGCGCTAATGGACCACATCCCGGTCGAGATTTCGCCCTGCTATGGCTTTCGCATCGAGGCGGAAGGCAAGATCGTCACCTTCAGCGGCGACACCGCGCCCTGCGAAGGCATCCGCAAGATTTCACAGGGCGCCGATCTCCTGATCCACGAATGCACCTTCACCGAGGCCTTCATCGAACATCGCCGCAAATCGGCTGTCGGCACCTTCTCGCACACGAGCCCCGCCGAACTCGGCAAGCTGGCGGCGGAAGCCGGCGTGAAGGAAGTGATCGCCACCCATATCGGTCACGTCGATTCCCTGTCGCCCGTGCTCAAACGCGCGGCCGGCAAGCATCTGCCGGTCGACATGATGGGACCGCATCAGATCGACGCCTATGTGAAGGAAATCCGCAGCACCTATAAAGGCCCGTTGCGGATCGCCCACGACCTCATGCGGATTGACCTATAGCAAATCGCGTCCCGCGATTTGCTGAGAACCTCCATTTCCATCCGGTATTGAAGCATCCGAAGCGGAGAAAAAGAAATGAGTGCGATCAGCCGCCGTGCCGTTCTGACCCTCGCTGCTGCTGTTCCTCTTATTTCGACACGAAGTTTCGCCGCTTATCCGGAACGGCCAGTCATGGTCATCGTCCCCTATGCGCCCGGTGGCGCCGGCGACATCACCATTCGGCTTTTGTCGGAAGTGATGGAAAAACAGCTCGGCAAGCCTCTGGTCATCGACGCGCGCGGCGGTGGCGGCGGCATGATCGGCGCCAAGGCGGTCGCAAGCGCGGCGCCTGACGGCTACACGCTGATGATGGGCGCGACCAACAATTTCGTCATCAACCAGTTCATGCTGCCGAAGTCCGGCCTCGATCCGCTGCAAGCCTTCGACCTGATCACCCGCGTCGCCGTGGTGCCGTCGGTCATGTACACGCATCCCTCCGTGCCGGCGAAAACCTTGGGCGAATTCATCGCCTATGCGAAAGCCAATCCCGGCAAGCTCAATTATTCTTCACCCAGCGCCGGCACGGCGCCGCATCTGGCGGTCGAGCGGTTGAAACAGCTCACCGGCATCCAGATCACCCATGTGCCGTTTCGCGGTGCGCCGGAAGCCTTACAGGCTGTGGTGCAAAACGACGTGCAGCTCTATCTCGCCGGCTGGGGCGTCGGCCGCGCGCTCGTCCAATCCGGCCAAGTGAAGGCGCTCGCGGTCGCGGCCGAAAAGCGCCTGCCCAATGTGCCCGATCTGCCGACCGCTGGGGAAAGCGGCCTGCCCGGCTACGTAATGGAAAACTGGTGGGGATTGGCCGCGCCGCACGGCACGTCGAAGCCGGTGATCCAAGCGATCTACAACGCCACGCGCGCCGCCTTGCAGGACAAAGCCGTGCTGAAACGCTTCGATGAACTGGGCTTCCTGCCCGGCGGCGAAACGCCCGAGCAATTCGCCCGCAACAGCGAGAGCGAAGCGAAGATGTGGCAGGACATCGTCGCCAAAGGCGGCTTCGCGGTGAAAGAGTGACCACTCACTTGTAGGCGCGCAGGAAGAACACCGCCGTCACCACGCAGGCGAACAGGATCGTGCCGCCACGCACGATCTGCGGCGGCAATCGACGGCCCAAATGCGCGCCGCCATAACCGCCCGCCAGAGCGCCGATCGCCATCGCCGTCATCTCCGGCCAATAGACGATGCCGGAGAACGCGAAGATCACCATGGCGATGGTGTTGGCCGACGTCGTCATCAAGGCGCGGGATGGATTGAGCGTCTTGATGTCGGCGGTATCGAGCAGGCTCCAGGCGGCCAACATCATCAGGCCGACGGCGCCGCCGAAATAGCCGCCGTAAACGCCCAGGATGAACTGGATCGACAGAACGGTGAAGACGCCGGTGGAGAAATGACGCCGCAGCAGAGGCCCAAGCCTGGGCCCAAAAGTCAGCATCAGAGTGGCGACCAACAGCAGCCAGGGCAACACATGGTCGAACAGGCTGGTCGGCGTCCAGAGAAGGAGCAGCGCACCGATAGCGCCGCCAATCAAGGTCATCAGCCATGTCGGCAACAGCGGCACGCCGGCCACTTGACCAAGTCCGTCGCGATAGACCCACACGCTCGCCACCCCGCCCGGCCACAAAGCGACGGTACTCGACGCATTGGCCGCGACCGAAGGCACACCGGCGGCGATCAAGGCTGGCAAAGTGACGAAGGAGCCGCCGCCAGCCAGCGCATTCATCGCACCGGCGAGGAAGCCGGCGGCACAGAGCAGGAGATAAGTGGTCATGCGTCTCCATCCCTGGCGGCCGCGAAGTTCAAGACTTCGCCAAACCCACGACGACCGTCAAGGCAGCGGTCTGCCCAACTAAGGTTGATTGAATGAGGCGATTGGCAGCCTTCCTGACCTTCGCTAACCTGCCGTTCCGTTGCGGAAAAAGTCGAAACCAAATCCGGCCTCAATCATTGGCTTAACTTCTAGCCCGCAATCCTGCTGGAGACGTCCCCATGTATGCGCGTCGCACCCTCCTCCAATCTTCCGTCGGCGCCGCGGCGCTGGCTTTCGCCCAGTCTCTGCTGCCGCGCGCAGCACAGGCACAAGCCCCGGCACCCGCGGCCCCCGCGCCGGCCGCCCCCAGCGGCCCCTTCCATCTGCCGAAACTCGGCTATGCCTATAACGCGCTCGAACCGCATGTCGACGCCATGACCATGGAGATCCATTACTCGCGTCATCATCAGGCCTATGTGAACGGCATCAACGCGGTGGCCGAACGGTGGCCGGAGATCGCCAAGATCCCGATCGTCGAGACCCTGCAGGATTTGGGCAAAGTGCCGGAGAAGGAACGCACCGCCGTGCGCAACAATCTCGGCGGCCATTGGAACCACAGTTTCTTCTGGGAATTGATGACGCCCGGTGGCGCAAAAGAGCCGCAGGACAAGCTGCGTTCCGGCATCGACGCCGCCTTCGGCGATGTCGCCAAGATGAAACAAGCAGTCAATGCGGCCGCCGCCTCGCGCTTCGGCTCCGGCTGGGGCTGGCTAATCGTCGACAAGGACGGCGCGCTGCGCATCGTCTCCACCGCCAACCAGGATACGCCATTTGAACTCGGCGCCCGCGCCGTCGTGCTCGGCGTCGACGTGTGGGAACATGCCTACTACCTCAAATACCAGAACCGCCGGCCGGATTATCTCACCGCTTGGTGGAACGTAGTGAACTGGGACAAGGCGGCGGAAAATTACGCCAAGGCGAAGGGGTAAACCGAGAAGCGTCTTAATGTAAGCAGTGAGTGAAAGACATCGCAGTCTTTCGCTCAGTAATTAATTCAAGGGCTCCCTAACTTTCAGGACAACCATCATGGAGCCTACTGGCAAAGTCGAGCGCCTTGCCAACCCGGAGCTAATCTCTCTTTTTGGAGGAATCTCAGGCGTTACCCTGTCCACCACAGAATTCGAGATTGCTTCGGGTTTGTTTGTGCGAGACACGTATGCTCACGTGATGGCGCCCTACATCATGGCTTTCAAAAAGCCGACGGAAAAAGGCGCTGCACACCCCGGTCCATGGCATGCCGCCAAAGGTGGCGGCCTTGGCTTCGACGTCACTATTGAAATATTTCTTGATCAACAAGTTCGACCATCTAATTTCGATCGGCTCAATACCCTGTGGTTTGTGCTGTCTTTGCTCAGACTTGTTTCCGGCGCCCCCATTCGAATGCCGGTAATTTCAGACACCTCTTTTGCTAACGTCCAAAACAGTTCAAGAGAACCCAGTCTGTGGCCGCTAGAAATGTTACCTCATCAGCTTCAACTGATGAAGAAGCCTTCTACTGAGATTTCTATCGCTCACCTGCAATGGATTCGGAAGCATCTGAACACGAGTTCTCTTCTACTTAGACATGCGTCACTCAACAGAGCATTTCAGACCTTTGACTCCACGAACTGGGCTCACTCATCAGGAAGCGCCCTTCTCATGATATGGGCAGCTGTCGAAGCACTCTTTCAACCTGGCCGTCTAAATATAACCAAGACGCTCGCGGCAACTGTAGCAACTTATTTGCACTCTCCGGGCCCCGAACGGGATCGAGAATATGGGCATATTGCGCAACTATATGAGGCACGAGGGAACGCAGCTCACAACGCTGAACTTCCAGAACAAGATCAATTGCTGGCAAGCTCCGATATAGCTCGACGGTGCTTTACTAAATGCTTCGAGAACGAGAAGCTGCCACAAAGAGTTGAGCTATTAGAAGCCTGGAAGCAACGACGATGAACTGAGACTACACCCCAAGCGGTACGTCGCCGGCGAGCGCCATGTCGTCGCGATGAATCATTTCGGCGCGCCCCGGCGCACCGAGCACGCTTTCGATATCCTTGGAATTGCGCCCGACCAGTTGCCCCGCTTCCGCAGCATCGTAAGCGATGAGGCCGCGCCCAAGCTCGGCGCCCTGCGCGTCGCGGATGACGACGCAATCGCCGCGCGCGAATGCCCCCTCGATGCGGGTGACGCCCGCCGGCAACAGGCTCGATCCGCGCTTCAAGGCCCGCGCCGCGCCCGCATCCACATGCACGGTGCCGCGCGGTTCGAGCGAACCGGCGATCCATTTCTTGCGCGACGTCACCGGATTGGACGGCGTCAGGAACCAGGTACAGCGCCCACCCGCCGCCACATGAGCGATCGGATGTTTGATGCGCCCATCGGCGATCACCATATGGGTACCGCCGGTGGTGGCGATCTTCGCCGCCTCGACCTTGGTGAACATGCCACCGCGCGAAAATTCAGACGCCGCACCGCCGGCCATCGCCTCGATCTCAGCCGTCACCCGCGGCACGACGGGGATGAGCTGCGCATTGGGATCGAGATGCGGCGGCGCCGTATAGAGACCGTCGATATCCGATAGCAGAACCAGAAGATCGGCGCTCGCCATGGTGGCGACGCGCGCCGCCAGACGATCGTTGTCGCCATAGCGGATTTCGGTGGTCGCCACCGTATCGTTTTCGTTGATGACGGGCACGGCGCGCATGTCGAGCAGACGCGCGATCGTCTCGCGCGCGTTGAGATAGCGGCGGCGTTCTTCCGTATCGTTGAGGGTGACGAGAATCTGCCCCGCCGTGATGCCGCGCGCCGACAGCACTTCCGACCAGGTGCGCGCCAGAGCGATCTGCCCGACGGCGGCCGCCGCCTGGCTATCTTCAAGCCGCAACGGGCCGCGCGGCAGTTTCAGGATCGTGCGCCCGAGCGCGATCGAGCCCGAGGAGACGACAAGCACGTCCTTGCCGTTGCGATGCAATTCGCTGAGATCGTGCGCCAGCGCTTCAAGCCAGTCGCGGCGCACGGCGCCTTCACCCTCGCCCTTGCCCTGATCGACAAGCAGCGACGAGCCGACCTTGACGACGATACGACGAAACGAGACGAGGTGCGGAATGGTTGTCACGGGACGTTGATGCCAATGTAACGTAAAGAAACGATAACCACTTTCTCCGGGGTTTGATCCGTCACCCCGCCCGATGTGGACAACCTGCTGAAAACCCTCAGCGCGGTTGCCAGCCTATAACGGTTGCCGACCTATAACGGTTGCCAGGTCGGCTCGCGTGATGCCGCCGCCTCGGGATCCGCAGCGCGCACGACGCCGATTTCCTTGTAGAGCGCCCGCAAGACCTCGGTGACCCCGGTATGCGTTGCCGCCGAGAGCAAGAGCAGCGGTCGCGGCTTCTCGCCCTCGGCGCGCGCCGGACCGGCCGAGCGGATAGCGCGCTTCAAACGTTCCACCTGCTGTTTCAACGTGTCGGCATCGACCGTATCGGTCTTCGACAGAGCGACGATCTCCGGCTTGTCTTCCAAGCCGCCGCCATAGGCTTCGAGTTCGCCGCGAATGATCTTGTAGGCCTTGCCCGCATGTTCGCCGCCGGCATCGACCAGATGCAACAGCACGCGGCAACGCTCGACATGGCCGAGGAAGCGATCGCCAAGGCCATGGCCTTCATGCGCGCCTTCGATGAGGCCGGGAATATCGGCGAGCACGAATTCGCGTTCGTCGACGCGCACCACGCCGAGGCCCGGGTGCAGAGTGGTGAAGGGATAATCGGCGATCTTCGGCTTCGCTGCCGAGACGGTGGCAAGGAAAGTCGATTTGCCGGCATTGGGCAGGCCGACGAGACCGGCATCGGCGATCAGTTTCAGGCGCAGCCACAGCGTCATCTCTTGCCCCGGCTGGCCCGGATTGGCGCGGCGCGGCGAGCGATTGGTCGAGGTGGTGAAATGCAGATTGCCAAAGCCGCCATTGCCGCCCTTGGCGATGACGAGGCTCTGGCCGACCTCGGTGAGATCGGCGATCAGCGTCTCGTTGTCTTCCTCGAAAATCTGCGTGCCGACCGGCAGTTTCAGGATCACGTCGGCGCCCTTGGCACCGGCCCGGTTGCGGCCCATGCCATGCACACCGGTCTTGGCCTTGAAATGCTGCTGGTAGCGATAGTCGATGAGCGTGTTGAGGCCATCGACGCATTCGGCGATCACATCGCCGCCACGACCGCCGTCGCCGCCATCCGGCCCGCCGAATTCGATGAACTTCTCACGCCGGAACGAGACGCATCCGCCGCCACCGTCACCGGAGCGGATGTAGATTTTCGCCTGATCGAGAAATTTCATCTTACTCTTCCAAAACAACCACAGCCGCGGCGCCTCTCGAGCGTCGCGGCTGCACTTCTATAACCCCAAAACCCGCCAATCGGCAGGCCCAACGAAAACTAACAGGCCAGGCGCATGTCGCCCGACGCCAGGGGCGCCGTCTGGCGCGCCTGCCAGCTCTCCCGGTCGAGACCGAAATAGCGGCAGACGAACACGCCGCCGCGCTCGGCCATGTCGACCGGCTTTTCGCCTTCGACCGAGAAACCGGCGTTGAGCAACACACCGCAGGAGCGCGGATTGTCGACCATCGCATGGGTCTCGATCTTCTCGACTTCGCTCGCCCGGAAGGCCAGGTCGACCAAAGCATTGGTCGCCTCGGTCATCAGCCCCTGGCCCCAGAAGGGCTTGCCGAGCCAGTAACCGAGGAGAGCCCGGCCCGCGCGGGTCTGATGCACGCCGATGACGCCGATCAGCTCGCTGGGCTTGTCCTTCAACGTCAGCGCCAGAACCACGGCGCTGCCCTGGGCATTGCCGACCCGACTCTCGAAAATCCAGCGATCCGCCGCCGCCTGGGAATAGGGATGGGGGATGCGCGCCGTCATTTGCGCGACGTCTTTGTCCCCGGCCAAGCGTACAATCGCGGCCGCGTCGGCAATTCGTGGCCAACGGAGCCACAAACGCTTGGTTTCGAGCCGAAAAATGTCGTCGCGTAGCAAATCCGGGAACATACCCGTTCTCCAGTCCAACGGGCGCCTCCGCGCCCAAAAACGCGAAGGGGAAATGGAGCCCCATTTCCCCTGGCTTGGCCATTTTGGCCTTGGACTGGATTTCAGGAGGTTCCTGAAGGACGGTCCACCGGGGTTTGGAGCCGGTGAAGTCCTTCGCTGACCTTCACCTTACTCAGCGGCCTGCAGTTTTTGGGCCGCAAGGACGTTTACGTAAGCTCGTTTGCCTTTCGAGGCGAAAGCTACCGTGCCGTCACAGAGCGCAAACAACGTATGGTCCTTGCCGACGCCCACATTCGAGCCCGGATGCCACTTGGTGCCGCGCTGACGCACGATAATATTGCCGCCGAGGACAGACTCGCCGCCGAACTTCTTCACGCCGAGACGGCGTCCGTCTGAATCGCGGCCGTTACGGGACGAACCGCCTGCCTTTTTGTGAGCCATAACCTGCTCCGAACCTATCTCTGTAAGGCGCGCCACCCATGGGGCGCGGCCTCAGATGAAATCTGTATCCCGGGCACCATACCCGAAACACGCGGGAAAGGGAATCACCGAAGGGCTTATCAGCCCAGGGAAATGCCCGTGATCTTGACCAGGGTCAGGTCCTGACGGTGGCCACGCTTGCGCTTCGAGTTCTTGCGGCGGCGCTTCTTGAAGGCAATGACCTTCTCGCCACGCGTCTGCTCGACGATCTCGCCGGACACCTGGGCGCCGCTGAGGAACGGTGCGCCAAAATTCGTCTTGTCTCCGTCGACGCTCATCAGAACGTCGTTGAAGGTCACCTTGTCGCCCGCCTCTCCGGCCAGCAACATCACGGTAATCACGTCGTCGGTGGCAACTTTATACTGTTTGCCACCGGTCTTGATCACTGCGAACATCGTTTTTCTCCGTGTTCAATCCCGGTTCTGCGACAATCGCGACCGGCTTCTTTGCAGGGTCTAACCAGCGAAAATGTCCCGATTTTCAGGCTTGCCGACCCCAAAAGACCAGCAAAACACGAAAAACGCGGCCTTCGCCGCGCTGGAACGGCGCTTCTATAGGCGCATCCGCGCCATTCTGTCAAACCTTTAGGCCCGATTTCGATGGCCTGGACCCGAGCTTGGCTCGACGGAACCGGCCGAATCCATAATCATCGCGACATCATGTCCGACACTCCCCCGACCCATACGCCCAATGGCGCCGCCGTCACCCAACTGATCCAGACGGTTTTCCTGGTCAATGCCCAGCTCATCGCCGATGGCGATCACTTGACCCGGGACCTCGGATTCACCAGCGCCCGCTGGCAGGTGCTGGGCGCCGCCGGCAGCGGCCTGCGCTCAGTCGCCCAGCTTGCCCGCCACATGAGCCTGACCCGCCAGAGCGTGCAGCGCCTGGTCGATTGGCTGGTCGCCGGCGGTTATGCGGTTTTCATCGACAATCCCGATCACCAGCGCGCCAAACTGGTGCAATTGACGCAAAAGGGCATCGACATCCGCCGGCAATTGCAACTGCGCCAGACCAGCTGGGCAAATGAAATGGGCGCCGCCCTTTCCGCCGAGGGGTTGCAAACCACGCTCGAAACCCTGCGCGGCTTTCGCCAGGCGCTGGCGGCGGCAAAACCTGGCCGCAAAGCGAAGCGCTAACCCCAATATCAATAATCCTGCTGCCAGCGCGTCAGATGGCGCTGCGCCGTTTCCATGATCGCATTAATGACGAGGCCGAGCAGGCCGAGGGTGATCACGCCGGCGAACAGATCAGGGCTGTTGAAGGAGCGTGCCGCATGCAGGATGTTGGCGCCAAGCCCGACCTCCGCTGACATCATCTCGGTGATAACAGCCAGGATGAGCGACACGGTGAGGCCGAGCCGCACGCCGGCGAAAATATCCGGCACGGCACTTGGCAACACGATCGAGGTGATCACCTCCCGCGACGACAGTTCCATCGTCCGCGCCATTTCGAACAAACGCGGCTCGACCGATTTCACCCCCTGAATGGTGGCGAGCAGGATCGGCCAGAGCGAGCCGAAGGCGATAACGAAAATGATCATCGTCTTGGTCAGGCCGAGCATCAGAATGGCCACCGGAATGATCGCCGAGGCCGGCAGCGGCCGCAGGAACTCCAGGCTCGGTTCGATATAGGCGCGCACCGTCGGCGACAGACCGATCAGCAGGCCGAAGCCGCAACCGACGACGACGGCGAAAGCGAAACCCACAAGCATGCGCCCTGTCGTGCCCAGAATGGCTTGCACCAACGAGCCATCCTCCACCTGCCGCCAGAGCGCATCGAAGGCGTCGGTGACGGGAGGCAAGAAGACGCGCGAGACGAGATCGGTCACGGCGGCGAATTGCCAGAGCGCCAGGAACAAGAGCAGGACAACGACGCTGCCGATGTTGAGAAGAATGGCGCGCGCCGTCATGCGATATCCCAACGCGTAAAGAGACGCCGCTGCGCCTGCAACAGGCCGAAGTTCAACAGCCAGCCGATCAGGCCGACCCAGATCAGATAGGCGAACATACGATCGGGATGCAGCGTCTCCTGCGCCACGATCAAGGCATAGCCGAGCCCTTGCGGATTGGCCGTGATCTCCACCGTGACAGCGACGATCAGGGCCACGCCCGCCGCCAGCCGCAAGGCGGTGAAGAGATTGGGCACCACGTCGGGCAGGACGATGGTGAAGAGCTTGCGCACCCAGCCGAGTTCGAGGCCACGCGCCACTTCGAGCAATTCACGCGGCACCTGCTTCACTGCCGTCTGGGTGATGATCAACGCCGGCCAGATACAGGCGAAGGCGACGACCGCGATCGTCATGCCATAGCCAAAGCCGAACACCAGCATAGCGAGCGGGATCAGCGCCACCGAGGGGATCGGCCGCACCGTTTCCACCGACACGCGACCGAGCCGATTGGCCGCGTCCGACATGCCAAACCAGGCGCCCAGCGCAATGCCGATACCCCCACCAATCAAAAGACCGATCAGAGCACTGACAATGGTCTGCTGCGTCGCCTTCAACATGCTGCCGTCGAGCAATGCGGCCGCGCCGGCCGCCGCCACGGCGCTCGGATAAGACATCATGTCGGATTGGATGAGGCCGGACTGGCCGACGAATTCCCACAACAGCAAGAGCAGGACGGGCAGAACGAGCGCGCGCAGCATCTCAAGCCTCCCGTCAATGCTTCTTCGGCAGATATTGGAACAGCTCGTGACGATAGCGCAGGAATTGCTCGTCCTCGCGCGTGGTGAGCTGGTCGCGCGGGAATTTCAGATCGATGTCGAGCACCGCCGAAATCCGCCCCGGCCGGCTTTCCATGGCGCAGACGCGATCGCCGAGATAGATCGCCTCCTCGATGTCATGGGTGATGAAAATCACCGTCATGCCGGTTTCCTTGGCGAGTTTGGCGATCTCGTCCTGCAAGGTCTGTCGCGTCATCGCATCAAGCGCGCCGAACGGCTCGTCCATCAAAAGCATTTTCGGCTCGAGCGCCAGGCAGCGGGCGATCTGCAGACGCTGCTGCATCCCGCCCGACAATTGGCGCGGGAAACGATCCGCCGCCTCGGCGAGGCCGACCTGTTCCAGAAGCCGCCCGATGATCTTCTTCTTGGTCGCCGCATCGCGCGGCGTCGGATCGGTGTCCAAGGCCAGTTGCACATTGCTTGTCACCGTGCGCCACGGCAGCAATGCCTTGCTGTAATCCTGAAAGACCACGGCACGACGGCGCGACGGCTGTTCGATCGGCGCGCCATCAAACATCAAGCGGCCTTCGGTCGGCCGGTTGAGGCCGCCGATGAGACGCAGCAATGTCGTCTTGCCGCAGCCCGATCCGCCGATGATCGAGACGAACTCGCCCTGCCGCACGTTCAGCGAAATGTTCTGCAAGATCGTCAGCTTCCCCTGCGCCACCGGCACGGAGAAACTGACATTCTCGATCGACAGCAGCGGGCTCTGCATGTCCGTGGCCCGCTGCATCGGCTTATCTTGAACCATGGTCATTTCCACAGAACCCGCGCCGGATCGGTCGGCTTCTTGGTCAAACCCTGGCTGACGCAAATCTTCGACCAGTCGTTGATCTGCTCGGGCGTGACGGCGGCTTGCAGCGCCGGCAGTTGCACCTGCGCCAAAACGCCTTCCGGCAGTTTGATATAGGCGCCGATCGCCTTGCGCAGGATCGCCGGATCCTTCTTGGCGAGCTCGGTGGCTTCACGGATCGCGTCCTGGAACCCCTTGGCCGCTTCCTTGTTCTGCGTCGCCCATTTGCGGGACGCCACATACCAGCCGGTGGCAATGCCGTCGCCCATGTCGCTGACATAGTTGGCGACGAGGTAGCCCTGTTTGGCTTCAAGCGCCCGCGTCTTGAACGGGTCGCCGGTGACAACGGCATCGACCTGACCCGCCTTCATCACGTCGCCCAACTGCGCGAAGGGCGATTCGACGAACGTGGTTTTCTTCCAGTCGGCGCCGTTGCGCGTCATCCATTCGCGAAACATCACATGCAGGAAGGCGTTCAAGCCTGGCGTACCGACCTTCTTGCCTTCGAAATCTTTCGCCGTCTTGATGCCTGAGCCTTCACGCGCCAGCACGCCGACTTCGCTCGCCGTGCGATCGGTGACGCCGCCACCGGCGAGGATGACGAGATCAAGGCCATTCTCCATCGCCTGCAAAGTGACGGGCGCTGTCGGCGGGCCGACCTGTAAACTGTCGGCGATCAAAGCCGCCGGCGTCGTCGAGGAATTGGGCACAAGCACCATTTCCACATCGAGACCATGCTTGGCGAAAATGCCTTGATCGGCGGCCACATAAGCATTGGCGAAAGCCGTCGAGGCCGAATAACCGATTTTGACTTTCGTCGCCGCCATGGCGCCGCCCATCAGGGCCAATGCCAGGCCACTTACGCCTGCATAAGACAGAATGCGTTTGAACATGGTCTCCCTCCCGGTGTTCGCGCAAAAATAAACGTCAGTTCATGTTCATCCAGTGCTGCTTCAGTTCAATTTGGGCGCGACGATCTTGTTGCGCAGAACGCCAAGCCCCGTCACTTCCAGCTCGACGACATCCCCCACTTCAAGGAAACCGCCGATTTCGAGGGCGCAACCGCCACCGACCGTTCCCGAGCCGAAGAACTCTCCCGCTCGGATTGTTTCATGTTTCGAGACATGCGCAAGTATGTCCTCGAATTTATGATGCATGTCGCCGCTATTGCCGCTTGAGCGTTGCTGGCCGTTCACCCGTACCGTCATGGTAAGGTCATAGGGATTGGCGACTTCATCAGCGGTGACGAGCCACGGGCCGATCACATTGCCAGTGTCGAAGTCCTTGCCCTTCGCCGGCCCCAGCATGCCGGTCATTTCCTCGGCCTGCGCATCGCGCGCGCTGACATCGTTGAAGATCGAAAAGCCGAAGATATGTTCGCGCGCCTTGTCGCGAGCGATGTTCTTGCCGCCCTTCGAGGTGAAGATGCAGAATTCCATCTCGTAATCGAGAACGTCCGAATAGCTCGGCCATTCCACATCGGCTTCCGGCCCGACCACGCTGAAGCGATTGCACTTGTAATAGATCGGCTGCTTGTACCAGACGTCGGCTACCTTGATATCGGCCGGCGTGATGTTGGCATTTGGATCGTCGCGCATCATGCGCGAGGCCCGCGCTTGGCGCAGATGCTTCTCGAAACACAGGCAATCGCGCATCTGCCGCGGCTCCGGCACCGGCGCTAGCAATCTCTGCTGGGCGGCCGATACGACGACGGAGCGGGCGCTGTCGCGCATTTTGCGTGCCGCATCGAGCGCCCGATCGCCGCCATCGATCAGCGCCAGCATGTCGCGAAAATGCTGCGAAGGATCGGTGGCGGTGAAATCGACGATGGTGCTTTCATCGGCGCCGAGCGCGCCGATATGCTGTTCGCCTTTAGGGGTGATGAAAGTGACGAGCTTCATGATGCCTCACACCGCCTCGGCCTTGAAGCCACGATGGAAACGGGCGCAATTGCACAGCCCGGCTTTATGGAAGCGCGCCATGTCGCCCCACAGATCGATCGGCGCCCATGTTTCCTTGGAGCCGAACTCGCGATAGAGCGAGGCGACGTTGATGACGATGCGCTCGGAATCGAGCCAATCGAGATAGGGATCCATCTTGATCATCGTCGCGGCGGTATAGCGATCGACGCCCGCATCGTAGAGCTTGCGCGCTTCGCCATGGATATATTCGAGATAGCTCTTGAAGCTGCGCACCGCCGCCTTGTCGGCGATCGGCCCATGGCCCGGCACGATGACATCGACATCGAGACCGAGGATCAGATCGCAAGCCTTGATCCAATTGCCGACCGGGCCGGCCCAGATCACCGGATGGCCGCCGACGAAAAGCAGATCGCCCGCATAGAGGATTCTATCCTTGGGCACATGGATCAGCGTATCGCCCTTGGTGTGCGCCGGGCCGGCATAGATGAGCTTGACCTCCTTGTCGCCAACCTTGAGATCGAGATTGCCGCTGAAGGTCTTGGTGGGGGCCGTATAGCGCACGTCCTCCCAGGCGAAATGCTGGCCCATCATCTCGTAGAGAAAAGCCCCGCCCTCGCCCAATTGCTTGTAGTTGCGCTTCAAGTCGGCGATGGCATCGGGCTTGCGTTCGAACATTTCCTCGGCGGTGGCCTCGGTGGTGATGATCTCTGCGTCGGTGATGAGCTGATTGCCGAAGGTGTGGTCGCCATTGGCGTGGGTGTTGACCAAGGTCTTGATCTTGCGCGCCGCCGGCACGGCATCGCGCATGACGTCGAGCATCTCCTGGGTCAGCTTCAGGTCGAACAGGGTATCGACAAGCAGGTTCTGCTCGCCGTCGACGATCAGACCGGCATTGCTCCAGCCCCACCCGCCGTCGGGCAATAGATAAGCATGGTTGCCGTGTCCCAGGTCATGCAGACCTTTCGTATATTGCCACTTGCTCACGCACGCTCCTCCCTCAATCTCTTTCTACGTATCGAACCCCTTCACCCAGAATTTGATGCCCTCTTCCACCAGCTTCCGGCGATCGGATGTATCGGCCACCCCCTCCGACAGACGCGCCATGCGATTGTTGGGTCCGCAATCGGACACGGCCGAGAGAACCGCGCCGAGGCCCAGCGAATAGCGCCACCAGATGTCGGCATCGGAAAGATGCGGGCGCGCCTTCTTGAGCAGGCGCACGGTGCGCAGTGCCACTTCGTCGAAATAGGTGATGATGCTCGCCGTCGTCAGTTCCGGCCGGCGCACGCTGGCGAGCCGCAGCTGGTGCAGAATGTAGATGACGAGCAGACGCGCATGTTCCTCGCCCTCCACATAGGGACGGATGAAGGCGCGAAACAAATCTTCCAGGTCGACCGGGTTGTCGCCAGCCGCGGCTTCGAGCGCCTCATATTCGGCGATACGAGCGTCGCGCACGTCCTTGGCGAGGCGCTCCAGCACCTCCTGCGCCAGCCCGAGTTTGGAGCCGTAATGGAAGTTCACCGTGCCCAGGCTGATGCCGGCGGCATCGACGATCTGGCGCATGGTGGTGTTCTCGACGCCCTGTTCGGCAAACAGCCGCAAGGCCGATTCCGCTATGGCATCGCGGGTCGGGTTGGGCTTGGCGTTGAACACACGTTTTGAACACATGTTCAAAATCTGGCCCAGAACCGCGCCGCCGTCAATCGATCAGCGGCGCGCCGAAAAGAAATTTAACACCATGGACTTGGCCGTTGGACGGTGGCGACCACTGCCTGCCCTGGGCTTGGCATTTAAAGCCCTATCCTGTCATCTTGACAGAATGCTGTCATATAAGGCATGACTCTCGAACTGGCCGATCGCACGTGCCGAGACCCGAGGGAGAAACATGCGCCGCAAGAACCGGGCTGATCTGTTTGCCGAGGCCACGAGCCGCGGCAACTACGATGAAATGCCGATCCTCGAACTCGGCATCGATCCGCAACTGCATCTCAGTCGCAACGAGGTGGTGCAGCCCTTCTTCCTGATCTGCGAACATGATTGCGTGCTGGTGCAGATGTCGGGATCGGCACGTATCGAATTCCGCGACGCCTCGGTCAATTATTTCGATCTTGCGCTCGGCGACTTTGTTTACGTCCCCGGCGGCACCCCGCATCGCCTGCTGCCGCGCGAAGCCTCCGTCCATCTGCGCTACAAGGCCGATGATCCAGGCCTCGAAGCCGTAGCCTGGTTTTCGGAAGAAACCGGTAGAGAGATCAGCCGCGTCACCTTCGATTGCGCCACTGAACTGCCGCAGGAAGGCTATCTCAGAGCCTGCGAACTCTTTAATGCCACGCCCTCCATGCGCACATGCCCGGCGACAGGCAAGGTGCTGCCACCCATCGATCTGACGCCCTTCAACTGGCAGGACTTGGCACAAGACATTCGCGCGTCTGAGAAGAGCGAGCGCGAGCGCGCCGCCAAGCGCGGTTTGTCTTTCGCAGCATCGAAGCCCCGCGCCGATCGCATCTTCCGCGCGCCGCCGAGCCATACCGAGCCGCTGCGCGTCAATGTCTACGATGCCGTGCGCTCATCAACGACACAGCTCAATCCCCTGTTCCCCTATCTCGGTGCCGGCTGCATCGTGCCCTGCACCGCCATGCACGATCCCGAATTCAAGGGCACCATGGGCTACTTCCTGCACGAGAACACCCAGCAGGAAGTCAATGTCTGCTTTGGCGCGCGCAGCAGTTTCCGCGCGCCGGGCCAGGTCTTCGTCGGCCCGCTGCATCATGGCGTCGGCGACAAGCCTTCGCCTGACGACGATCACGCCGGCGACAAACATGGTGTCGGCGAACGGCCGGGTAATGGCGATCGCGCCGACATGATCGCCATCGCCGTCATCACCCAGCGCCAGGCGATCGACACGCCGCAGCGCGAAGCCTTCTCCATCATCTGCGCCAAATGTGACACGGAGCTGCATCGCTATCCCTACGATGCCCATGACTTTCCCGATGCGATCGAAACCAACGATCCGGTTCTGATCGGCCTGCCGACGATCACCCAGGATGCCTTCATCGTCGAGCAGATCAACCGCGACCCCGCCATGCGGACTTGCAAGAGCTGCGGCCACCTCAACGCGCCATTCCCGACGCAATATTGGGGCTGGGCCGATTATCGCCGCCGCACGCATGTCGTGGTGCAAGCGCGCAAGACCATGATCGAGGCCGCCGCGAAAACCGCCGCGCCCGCACCTGTCGCCTGAGAGAAGATCAATGACCGAATTGGCTTATCATCGCGTCGCGTCCGCTGCAGATCTCGACGACGGCGATGTGCGCGAGGCACAGGTGGGCAGCACTCTGTTGGCCATCTATCGCCTGGGCGAAGATTTCTACGCCACCGCCGGCATTTGTACCCATGCCTATGCGCGCATGGCGGAAGGCTATGTGGAAGGCGAGATCATCGAATGCCCCTATCACGGCGGCGCTTTCGAGATTCGCACCGGCAAGGCGGTCGCCGCGCCCTGCACGCATGACCTCAAGACCTTTCCCGTGCGCGTCGACGGTGACGACGTACTTGTCGGCCTGCCCGTTGGCCTGCCCGCATGACGGCGCTTGTGAAAATTCCGCCACCCGCACTGGGCCGTTCGCTGACTTTGCATTTCAAGGGCGATTGGGGCCGCGCCAATCTGCATCGCGTCATGGGCTGGCTCGGTTACGAACTCGGCCGTCTCGCCGGCCCGCGCTTTCGCTTCGCCATCTGGAACGGCTTGGGCGGTTTGGACGCGGCGCGCGCCGTCGGCCGTGGCGAAGTCGATGTCGCCATCATGACGCCGGCCCATTGCGCCCGCATGGCCCTTGAGGGCACCGGCTTTTGCACCGGCGAAGCCTTTCCGCATCTGCGCGCCTTGGGCCTCGTGCCGCAGAACGATCGCCTCATCCTGGCGATCCGTCGCGAACACAATATTCGCAGCTTCGCCGATCTGCGCGCCCAGCAGCCGCCGCTACGCATCATCGCGGCGCGCGACGACGGCCTAAATCTCATCGGCCAGGTGACGCAGGAATTCATGCGCGCCGCCGGCATTCCCCGCGAAACGCTCGAAAGCTGGGGCGGCCGCTATCTGGAGCGCGACGAGCCGGTCGATTGCTTTCATGACATGACGGCGGGCCAGGCCGATGCCATCATCATGGAAGCGGTGATGACCGATTGGTGGCACACCATGGCCAAGAAAGTGGACCTCCACTATCTGCCGATCGAACCGGCCACCAAGGATCAGCTGCACCACGCCTACGGCTGGCCGAGCGCCACCTTGCCGGCGAACTATCAGCCGGGCCTCGACGTCGAAACCGAATTCCTCGACTTTTCCGATTTCATTCTGCTGACGACCACCGATCTGCCCGACGATGTCGCCTATGCCATGGCCTGGAGCCTGATCGAGCGTTACGAGGGCTTGTCGCGGCAGTATGCGCACATCCCGCCGGAACGCAGCTCCGTGGGTTACCCGATCGACCCGAAGGCGGCCTGCCGCACGTCGATCCCGCTGCACCCTGGCGCTGAACGCTACTATCGGGATGCGGGGCATCTTAGAGATTAGTCAGAGACGAACGTCGCGGAATTCTTGCGTAGAAATCTTGGGGAGGGATTTCATGGAAGCCAAACAGACCGTCCACATCGCGCCTTTGCTCGACGACATGAAGATCGGCCGCTACCACATCGGCATCTTCATCCTGTGCTTCGTCACTCTGTTTCTCGACGGCATGGATTTCGCCGCCGTCCTCGTCGCCGCGCCGGCCATCCTGCGCGACTGGCAGCTTGAGCCAAAGGTGATGGGCACGATCTTTGGCGCCGGCAATCTTGGCCTGCTCATCGGCGCGGTCGCTTTCGGCAAGCTTGGTGACGTCTACGGCCGCCGCATCGGCATCATCGCCGGCGTTCTGACCTATAGCCTACCGGCGCTCGCCACCGCTTTCGCCGATTCCTACGAACATCTGCTGGCCCTGCGCTTCCTCACCTGCATCGGCATCGGCGGCGTCCTTCCCAATATCGTCACGCTATTGACCGAGGGCGCGCCGAAGCGCGTGCGCGGTAGTTCGGTCATGCTGGCCCTGATCGGTTATGCCCTCGGCCCCGCCGCTGTCGGCGGTCTCGCCGCTTTCCTCATTCCGCGCACCGGCTGGCCGTCGGTGTTTCTGGTCGTCGGCATCGCCGGCACCTTGCTCGGCATCCTGCTCTATTTCGTCCTGCCCGAGTCGATCCGCTATCTCGCATTGAAAAAGCCGCAGTCGGAGGAATTGCGTCAGGCGCTGCGCCGCATTGCGCCCGATCTCGCCATCGCCCCGCAGACCCAATTCGTCCTCGGCGATACGAGCCAGAAGAAACTTGTCCTCGCCGATCTGTTCCGCGACCGGCTGGCGACGATCACGCCTTTGCTCTGGGCCGTGTTTTTCGTCGAAACCCTCACCTTCATGACCTTGGTCAGTTGGGTGCCGATCCTGCTCCAGCGCAGTGGCGTATCGCCGGCCATGGCTTCGCTGGCTTTCGCCTATGGCGCGGTCGGCGGCGTCATCGCGCAACTGCTGCTGTCGCGCTTCATCGATTCCTTCGGTTGGCTGACGACGCTGTTCGCCACCATCGTCGCGGTCGGCGCTCTCTTCGCGCTCGGCATGCCCGACCTGACGCCGACCGTGGTCATCAGCCTGATCGTCGTCGCCATGTCGTTTGCCACCAGCGCGCACAATTCGCTCTACAGCCTGGTCGGCCCGTTCTATCCCACCGCCATTCGCGGCAACGGCGTCGGGCTCGCCAGCGGTGCCGCGCGTGTCGCTGCGATCATCGGTCCGGTGGTCGGCGGTCTGCTGGTCTCGCAACTGTCGCTGAGCGGCATGGGCATCGCCATGGCGATCCCCTACATCGCCACCGCCATTCTCTGCCTGGTCTTCTACGCGTTGCGCACCCGCCCGGCGCCAGGTGTCAACGAACGCGCACACGCCTGAATATCGACATCACGTTTTAACTGGAGGGGTAATTATGAAGCCTGTCAAAACGGCGCTCGTTGGCGCCGGCGCTATTTTTTTGCCTGCCGCCATGGCTCATGGCGCCGACTTGCCGTCGCGCAAGGCCGCGCCTGTCGAATATGTACGAATCTGCGACGCCTACGGCGCGGGCTTCTACTGGATACCCGGCACGGACACCTGTTTGAAGGTCGGGGGCCGCGTCCGCGTCGACATGTGGTACACACCGGCGAAGAATGCCGTCGTCCACCGCTCAACAGCCAGCGCCGCCGTTCCGGCGAACACATTCGTTTCGTCGAACGGAGTTGACCAGTACGGCTGGTATGCGCGCGGCATCGTCAACATGGATGCCCGCACGCAATCCGCCTGGGGCACGGTGCAGACGGTCTTCGCTCTGCGTCTGATGTCGAGTTCCGGCCTCGCCAATACGCCACCGAGCTACACCGCAGGGACCTTTGCCGCAGGCAATGCATCTTCGGCAACGGTTGAAGCAGCCTACATCCGTTTCGCTGGCTTCACCATCGGTCAGGCTTCTTCCAATTTCACGTTCCTGCCGCCGGTTCAGTATCATTCGATGTTCTCCGCCATTTTTCCAGGCGGCATCCGCCAACTCGCCTATACGGCGACGTTCGGCAGCGGCTTTTCGGCGACCATCGCACTGGAAAATAGAGCTGAGTTGATCAGTGGGAACTCGGTCAACACACTCGGCGCCAATCCGTTCACCGTCACCGCGGCAACGGCAGGCCCCGTTGCGCAGCGGCTGCCGATTCTCGTCGGCAACATCCGCGTCGACCAGTCATGGGGCGCCGCGATGCTGTCGGCCGCGGTCTTTGAGAACACCGCCACCTTCGGCAACGCCGCCCTTGCCGTGGTCGGCAATGCCGGTCCACGCGTCAGCCGCACGGGCTGGGCGGTCAGCGGTGGCTTGAAGATCAACCTGCCGATGCTTGCCCAAGGCGACAGCATTCAAGCGTGGATGGCCTACGGCGTCGGTGCGCTCGACTATGTAACGACTTCAGGCAGCAATTCGAATCCGCTTTTCGCCACCAACTGGCTCGGTGGCTTCCTTCGCGCCGACCGCAACCTGACCCTCTATTGCGTGAATGCCGCTTGTACGATTGGCGGCGCGGAACAGACCAAGGCCTGGTCCGCGGCAGCGGTTTTCACCCACTATTGGACGCCGTCGTTGCGCTCGAATTTCATTGGATCTTACGCGCGAATCATTCCGGGTCAGGTCGCCCGGAATACGGCTTGGGCAAATGGCGGCCTGTCGGAGGCTTCGGTTTGGGGCGTCATGGGCAGCCTGATCTGGTCGCCCGTCCGCAACTTCGATCTCGGTGTCGAACTGTCCTACGCGAAACTGAATCAAAGCCTGCCGCTCTCGGTTCCCGTCGGCCTCGGCACACTGGCGCAGGTCAGTCCCAGCAACTGGACGGGCCGCGTTCGCGTCGAGCGGACGTTCTGATCGGCATTTGCTTGACCAACGAGAACGCCGCCGGATTTCGGCGGCGTTTTCTATGGTCGCGCCATCATTGCGAGGAGCGTAACAACGAAGCAATCCCTGGCTTCACAGGTTGACGGCTGGATTGCTTCGCGGCGCTCGCAATGACGATGATGCACTCACCTCATCCGCCCCGAGGCACCCCAATCCGATCAGCGTCGCGCGGACAGCGGCATCAAGCGGCGTATTTGGCTCGGCTCCAAGCACGGACAGCAACCGCGCGTTCTGCAAACGCACCGGCACTTGCCAGAGATATTTCATTTCGCTGAGTTCGCGGAACAGCGGCACGAAGGGCGAGGCCAAAGTCACGGCCAGCCAGGGAAAGCGACTGACGCGCATGTTGGGGGCGCCGACCACTCGCGCGATGGCGTCCACCATCTGCCGGCCATCGTGATCCCAATGGCCTTCCATATGAAACTGCGCGAAATCATCGAGGCCGTCATGTTCGGCGAGGCGCACCATGGTCTCGGCGACATCGGGCAGATAGGCCCATTGGTGTCCGACACCGGGCCGACCCGGATAGGAAATCGCGCGCACCGGCCGGCCCGGTTTCACCAGCCCTTGCGAGAACCAGTTGTTGGCGGCCTGCGGACCGAAGAAATCGCCCGCGCCGACGATCAGGCCTTTGACATCTCCCTCCGCGACGGCGGCGCGCAGCCGCTCTTCCATCTCGACGCGGATTTTGCCTTTCCGGGTCAACGGATGTTGCGGCGAGTTTTCATCGATGAGCGGAAAGGCGTCCGGCCCGTAATTGTAGACATTGCCCGGCAGCAGAACGCGGGCACCGACACCGCGCGCCGCGGCCAGCGTATTGTCGAACATCGGCAGCACCAGCTCGCCCCAATTGCGATAGCCCGGCGGGTTGACCGCATGGACGATCAACGACGTGCCCTCGGCGGCGGCCAGGACATCGCCGGCCACCATGGCGTCGCCCCGCAGCCAGGCGAAGTCGCCGCGCCCGTCGAACTGCTCGGGTTTGCGATGCAGGGCGCGCACGCGCCAGCCCCGCTTGTTGAGCCGGCGGGCGACTTCGCCGCCGATGCCACCCGTGGCGCCCAGAACTAATGCGATTTTGTTTTGCATAGCCGTCACTCCAATTTCTGAAAGGAGGATGCGGCAAGGCTCATCAAAACAAAATTGCCGAAATATCTGGATATGCTATACGAAAATATATGAACACCGATCCAAGCTGGGATCTCTATCGCAGTTTTCTCGCCGTCCTGGACGAAGGCTCACTGTCGGGCGCCGCCCGCCTCTTGGGCCTGACCCAGCCGACGATAGCCCGGCACATCGATGCCCTTGAGGCCGCCACCGGCTGCGGCCTGTTTCTGCGCTCGCAGCGCGGATTGATCGCCACCGACGCGGCGCTGGAACTCAAACCCTATGCGCAAACCCTCGCCGCGACGGCCACCGCGCTGCTGCGGACCGCGTCAGGCTACGGCGAGACGGTGAAAGGAACTGTGCGCATCACCGCCAGCGAGGTCGTCGGCGCCGAACATCTGCCGCCGATCCTCGCCCGGCTGCGCGAACGCCACCCAAAACTCGAAATCGAACTCGTCCTCTCCAATGCGGTCGGCGATTTGTTGCGCGGCGATGCCGACATCGCCGTGCGCATGGTCGAACCGCTGCAGGACGCGCTGATCGCCAAGCGGCTCGCCAGCATCGGCCTGGGCCTTTATGCCCATCGCAGCTATCTCGCACGCCGTGGCGTGCCGACGTCGATGGCCGATCTGGTACATCACGACTGCATCGGCTTCGACCGGGAAACGCCTGCGCTGCGGGCATTTCTGCAATCCGTTCCAGCCATGAACCGATCGCTCTTCGCGCTGCGCGCCGACAGCGATCTCGCGCAGCTCGCGGCGATCCGCTGCGGCTTCGGCATCGGCGGCTGCCAGGTTCCGCTGGCGGCGCGCCATCCCGATCTCGTGCGCGTATTGGCCAACGAATTCGATCTCGAACTGGGAGTCTGGATCGTCATGCACGAGGATCTGAGAACAAGCCCGCGCTGCCGGGTAGTCTTCGACGCCCTCGTCGAGGGCATGGCGATGTCGATCAGGCCGGATTCGCCGTTCGCGCCAATCACCCCTATGTAAAGTGCATGAACACCTTCGGACCCCGATTCTTTGGCGGCGAGAAGCGCGGCTACCACCACGGCCATCTGAAAGAGGCCCTGCTGGAAGCGGCGCGCTATCTCGCGGCCGAGCGCGGCCCGTCCGGCTTCACTTTGGCCGAGGCGGCCAAAATGGTCGGCGTCACGCCGGCGGCGCCCTATCGGCATTTCGCCGATCGCGGCGCCCTGATCGAGGAATTGGCCAAGCGCGGTTTCGAGGCTTTCGTGCAGAAGCTGGAAGCCGCCTGGCAGGACGGCCAGCCGTTGCCCGAAGTGGCGTTCCACCGCATGGGCACCGCTTATCTCGAATTCGCCCGCGAGGAACCCGGCCTCTATGCGGCGATGTTCGGCAACGTGCAGACCCTGAACGCGCCGGAACCGGGTGCCGCCGCCGATCGGGCGCTGGAAAGCATCCGCCAGGCCTGTGCCAGCGTGCTCGAATACCACGGCGCACCGCGCGAAGGCGCCAAGGCGCTGGCCTTTGAAATCTGGTCGCTGTCGCATGGCCTGGCCATGCTTATGCTCTCGGGCCATCTCGATCCCCAGCGCACTGGCGCCAATCCAGCGGCGATTCTGGAAACCGCCGCGCAAAGCCTGGTCGAGGGCGCCATCCGCCGCACCAGCCGCAAGGGGCCGTGGTCGCGGTAACGGCGAAGTTCACGCTCACATTAAATCTGCGGCCAAGCCGCCAGCCCGCCTTGCACCGTCAACGACAGCCCCCACCTCCTCTGATGCCGGAGTTTTGAGACGCCGGGATGAATCGGCAAAGCTGTCCTCCCGTTGCAAAATTTTCCCTTCAGCCCCCTTGCGGGCAATGGACTCCCGCCTCATGTTAATGTACGTTACATTCACATCAGGCCCGATGGGCCGATATGGAGAGCGAAAATGAGTGCGACTGCGGAATGGGCGGATAATGATCGCGGCCAGGGTCGCCGCGGCCGTTGCGAATGGAAAAGCGGCAATTACAACCGGGTGCCCTGGCGCCCGCTGGAATTGGTCGCGATGATCCTCGGCTTCATCGTCTTCTGGCCGATCGGCCTGGCGATCCTGATGCTGAAGATCTGGCAGAAGAGATCGGGCCAGCAGGGCGATCTGGTGAGCTTTGCCAACATGCGCTTCGACGAAGCGCGCGAGCGGGCCAGAAGCAATTGGCGCGGCCCCTGGCAGTTTGGCAATCGCGAAGGCGGCAACGGTGGTTTTGGCGGTGGCCCGAACTGGGGTCGCGGCGGCGATAACACCGGCAACCGGGCTTTCGACGAATGGCGCACGGCCGAACTCGAGCGCATCGAGGAAGAACGCCGCAAGCTTGAGGCCGCCCAGCGCGAATTCGGCGAATATCTTGCCCATCTGCGTATGGCCCGCGACCGCGACGAGTTCGAACGCTTCAAGCGCGAACGCTCCGCCGCCCAGGCCCGTGGCGAAAGCGGCTGGAAGCCCTTCGACGACACCAAGTCGGACGGCAACGGCCAGCCCCAGTAAGGCCCCAATCCTCACCAATACCGATGCCGTGGCGGCCAACCGCCACGGCATTTTTCGTTCAAACGGCCATCACAATCCTGCGGGATGGGTTCCACCGGTAACTCCACGGCTTGCTGCCAAGCCACCAGCCAGTTAGGCCTTTGCCAACTCTCGGCCTTTAAAGCTGAGTCCCGCCACTGACGTCTTGCCCTGATTCCCGCCGCACGGAGCCCATGTTCAAACGCCTGTACGACTGGACGCTCTCTCTCGCCGGATCGCCCCGTGCCACGCCGGCGCTGGCGGCGATCTCCTTCGCGGAATCCTCGTTCTTTCCCATTCCACCCGACGTGGTGCTGGTGCCGATGGCATTAGCCAAGCCGGAAAAGGCTTTCTATTACGCCACCGTCTGCACCATCGCCTCGGTGCTCGGCGGCATCGTCGGCTATGGCATCGGCTATCTGCTCTACGAGACGCTTGGCCAGTGGCTGATGAATCTCTACGGCTATACCGACAAGGTCGATGCGCTGCGCGCCTTCTATGCCGAATGGGGCTGGGCCTTCATTCTGGTGAAGGGCGTCACGCCCATCCCCTATAAGCTCGTCACCATTGTCTCCGGCCTGCTCGAATATAATTTTCTGCTGTTCGTGCTGTTGAGCATCATCACGCGCGGCGCGCGCTTCTTCATCGTCGCTGGCCTGTTGCATCGCTACGGCGATCAGGCCCGCGCCTTGCTCGACCGCCATTTCGGTGTCTTCATGGCACTCATCATTGCTTTCGTCGTGCTCGGGTTCTGGGTGGCCATAAAGGTGTTCTGATGCTTACTCCCTTCCGCATCGCCTTGGCGATCTTCGTTATCGCCTTCGCCACCATCGCCGGTGCCTGGATCTTCGAATATGCCGGCTATCTGCCCTGCGAACTGTGCCTGCAGCAGCGCTGGGCCTATTACATCGGCGTGCCCGTCGCGGCGCTGACCGTTGCCAGCACCGTATCCGGCAAGCCCTCGCCAATCGCGAAACTGCTGTTCGTCCTGCTCGCCCTGATCTTCATCGGCAGCGCCATTTTCGGCGCCTATCACGCCGGCGTCGAATGGGGGTTCTGGGAAGGCCCGACCGGCTGCACTGGCGCCATTCCGCAGCGCGCTTCCGACATGAGCGATTTCATGCGCCAGCTCGAGACCACCAAAGTGGTGCGTTGCGACGCGGTCGCCATCCGCATTCTCGGCCTGTCGCTGGCTGGATGGAACGCGGTGATCTCGGCGGTGCTGGCAGTGCTGGCGCTGCGCACCGTCTCGCGCGCTTAACGCTTCAACCTCAATGATCACGCCGCCTGGCGCGGCGCATTGAGGCTCTTGGCCACCACGAGAATGAGCGCGCGCACCGACTGGCGCAGCTCATCGACTTCGCCGCGCAATGTCTCCGAACCTTCTTGCGGCGCGGCCGGTTCAGCCGCAGCCATCTTGGCGACGATTGCGCGCAGTTCGGCGATCTCTGCTTTCATCTCCGCCACATCGGCCTCGCTTGGCAGATGAACGACAGGCGCCGACTGAACGGGACGAACATCCTCGGGGCGCGGAATCTGCGCATTGCCGCGCATGGATACGCCGAGCTTTTCCATCTCGGCGCGAATGTCGGATAGATCATTGGCGGGCGGCGAAGAGGGCGGCGCATCGCCATCCGTGACATCGCGCACCGCCTGCGCCAAAGCCGCCACTTCGCCGCGCAGCGAAATGATTTCCGGACCATGATCGTTGGGCGTCAGTGCCGCATTGACGCTCGCCATCTCGGTCAGCGCCCGCACCGACGTATCGAGCCGGCTCATCTCCGCACGAATGCCGGTAAAATCCTTGGCGATGTCTTCGGCCAGCTCCGCGACGGGTTGCTCAGCCGCGGCACTCATCTCTTGCAGCCGCCCATGCAATGCCGAAACATCCTCGCGCAGCGAAGCGATCTCCGGCGCATGCTCGACCGGCTCCGGCACAGCCGCACGCGCATCGAACAGCGAGCGCAACTCGGTAAGGCCTGCCGCCAAAACATCGATCCGCGCTTCAAGCGCGGGAAGGATCGAAGCATCCGCTGTGTCGACGGCGTGCAGCGGCGCTAAACGTTTCACATCGGCAAGCGCCGTTTCCAGACGCGCCAGGCGTTCCTGGATCGATTGCACGGCCTGCGTGTCCTGCTGCCGCGCCTTGACGAAGGCAATGGCGACGCCATCGTCCGTCATGCGCCGCACCCTGGCCTGCTTGGTCTCGTCGCGCGAAGGAATGTAGAGATCGAAATCTTCCGGACAGTCGAAACCGTCAGGCAGCGTGAGGCGAGCGCCCACGGCGCTGATGTCGATGATCGTGCATTCGATCGGCGGGCGCCCATCGGAGAAGCGCAGCTCAGCCCGCATCTGACAGGTCTGGCGCATCGCTTGGCGACGGCCGACCCATTCGTTACGCACACCCATCACTCACTCCAACGCAGAACTCGCCAACGCGGAACTCACCAACTCAGAACCTGCGATAGACCACAATACACGCTTGGCCGGCGCAAACTTCGCCGGCCGATATCCCACGCCAACATGGTGGACAAATGTTTAATTTACGTTGCCGGCTCAAAGAAAAGCTCAAGCCAGAAACATAAAATCAGCGAGACAGCTGAAAGGTATAGCTGGCGGCAACGCCGACGGTGAACTGATTGCGGCTGCCGGTCTGGCGCACGATCGGGCTCGACGCCGCCCCGCCGGTCAGCCGGTCATAGCCGCCGTGCAAGGTAAACGCCCATTCCGGCGAATAGCGATAGGTGAGCGAGGTATAGAGGCCGGCCGAGACGAGCCCCGCGCCGGGGCTATGCGGTGCGTAAACCGGGTTGGCGAGGAAGTCGGCTGTGGTCACGCCAAAGCGCGAGCGCATCGAGCGGGCATCGGCGAAATTGAAGCGCGGGCCGATGGCGAAGGTGAGATTCTGCCAGCGCGTCACCCAGTCCGCGCCGAGCAGCGCGACGAAACCATCCTCGCCACGAAAGCCGCGCCGGATTTCCAGACGCGCACGCAACGTATCGGGGATCAGCCAGAGCTGGCCGAACACGCCGGGCTCCAACGTCCAGCGCACATTGTGCACGCCCCACAATTCGCGATTGCCACGATCGTAACGGCCACCGCGATAGGCGACCACCGGACCGGCGCTGAAACCGCTGCTCGAAAACGCCGCATAACTGATGTTGTCATCGGGCGAAGACCATTCCGGCGCCTCGCCCGGACGGCGAAACGATACGGTCGGAAACGCGATGAAGCTGTAATCGTCGGAGCCCGTGAAACGCGGCGAGACGAAAGTCTTGGCGTTGACGGTGATCAGCCAGCCATAAGGCGAGAAGAAGGAGGGCGCAGCGGGCTCGACCGCCGGAGCCGGCATCGGCGCTGGTGCCGCCACGTAACGCGGTGCAGAGCGATAGACCTGACGCGGCGGCGCGTGATGCCGATGGACAACCGGCTTCGGCTTTTTCTTCGCGCTCTTATGGACGTGGCGCTGCCGCTCGTGGCGCGGCGCGGCTTCGGCAACCTGGATGAGAAGAGACGGAAGAACGACGGCAGTGACCGCGAAAACGGCGGACGACAGACGTAGAGGACGCATGAACAATCCAATTCAAATGAACGGCAAAGATCAATGAATCGACGAGTAAGCCGTTTACGTTAACGGCCACCAAAGCAACGTGGCTAACAAAGTATGAAAACTATTTTAGGCGGCTGTTTTATTTGGATTCAAGATGACTTTCGTCATGCGTTTCCATCATCCGCGCTCGTGCCCGCAGCTTTTCCGTCTCGCTCTTCAACTGGCCGCAGGCGGCGAGAATATCGCGGCCGCGCGGCGTGCGCACGGGGCTGGCATAGCCAGCATTGAAGACGATGTCGGAGAATTGCTCGATCGTATCCCAATCCGAACACTCATATTTCGTGCCCGGCCACGGATTGAACGGAATGAGGTTGATCTTGGCGGGAATGCCCTTGAGCAGCCGCACCAGCTCCTTCGCCTCGGCTCTCGAATCGTTGACGCCCTTCAGCATCACATATTCGAAGGTGATGCGCCGCGCGTTCGACAGGCCCGGATAATTGCGGCAGGCGTCGAGCAGGTCCTTGATCGGATATTTTTTATTGAGCGGCACCAGCGTGTTGCGCAGATCGTCCCGCACCGCATGCAGCGAAATCGCCAAAGCCGTGCCGGTCGCCTCGCCCAAAGGCCCGATCTGCGGCACGACGCCTGAGGTCGACACCGTCACGCGACGCTTCGACAGCGACAGGCCTTCGCCATCGGTGAGCACCGAAATCGCATCGGTGACATTGTCGAAATTATAGAGCGGCTCGCCCATGCCCATGAAGACGATGTTGGAAACGGCGCGCACGCCTTCGCCCGAAGGAATGAGGCCATTGGTCGGTGGCGTGAGACCCGGAAAATCGCCCAGCATGTCGCGCGCCACCACCACCTGAACGGCGATCTCCTCGGCGGTCAGATTGCGCACCAGCTTTTGCGTGCCGGTGTGACAGAACGTGCAGGTGAGCGTGCAGCCGACCTGGCTCGACACGCACAAAGTGCCGCGATCGCTTTCAGGAATGTAGACGCATTCGACTTCCGCGCCCTTATCCTTCGCGTCGACCGGATTGAGACGGATGAGCCATTTGCGCGTGCCGTCGCTCGACACCTGCTCGGCGACAACCTGCGGCCGCGTCAGGGAATAATGCTCGGTCAGGCGGGCGCGCAGCGGCTTGCCGATGTTGAGCATGGCGGCGAAGTCGCGCGCGCCATGGAAATAGATCCACTGCCAGAGCTGGCCGACGCGCATGCGAATTTCGCGTTCCGGCACATCGATGGCGCGCAGCGCTTCGCCGAGACGGGCGCGCGTCATGCCGACCAGGGACGGCAAGGTTGCCGCTGGTGCCATGGTCGACCGAAGATCGGTCTGCGCTGTCATCGTCTCGTTCATCGTTCCAACCACATTCGTATTAGCCGCCGTATCCCTCGGCAACAATCAGATCACCCAGGCTAGCTTTGTCCCGCAGGGCCCGCGCCGCCGTATATTCCGACGAGTGATAGCAAGCGAGCGCCGTCTCATAGTCCTTGAATTCCAGAACCACCGTCCGGGCCCGGAAGCGGCCTTCCAGTGTCTCCGTCCGGCCGCCGCGCACCAGAAACTTGGCCCCGTATTTCTCGAAGGCCACGGCATTGGCCGCGACATAATCCTTATAGGCGTTGGGATCGGTCACATCGACGGTACCAATCCAATAGCCCTTTAAAGGCAATTCCTTATCGGACATGAGACATCTCTTTTGGGCCTAAATTCGACGGCTTCCCACTAACACATAGTGCTTTTCGTCGATTTTCGCACCCAGGCCCTAAACCGGCTCCAGTTTCCGCGGCGCCCCTTGCGGCAGTTCGACACCGATCGTGTCGCCCGGCCGCACCTCGCCGCCGGCAAGCACGATCGCCATGACGCCGGCCTTGCGGATCAGGCCGCCTTGAGCATCGCGGCCGAGCGTCGCCTTCATCAGGCCCGGCTGAAACTTATCGATCTGGCTGCAAGGGTTGCGCAGACCCGTCACCTCGACCACCGCTTCGTCGCCGAGCTTGAGCCGCGTACCAACTGGCAGGGCCAAAAGATCGACCCCATGGGTGGTGACATTCTCGCCCATGTCGCCGGCCTTGAGCGAAAAGCCCAACGCCTGCAATTCATCGAACAGTTCCGCATGCATCAGATGCACCTGGCGCAGGTTCGGCGCCGACGGATCCTTCGCCACGCGCGAGCGATGTTTCACCGTCACGCCCATATGCGCATCGCCTTCGACGCCGTGACCTTCGATGAGCCGGATCGACAGCACGTTCGCCTTGCTGAACGCATGGCGCGAGCTGAGACTGACGGCTTTAATCACGGCGTTCATGCATCGCTTCCTTTCAACTGTTCCAGCACTGCCCGCACGGCAGCGGGAATCGGCGTCGACGTGCCTGACGCACGCTCCACATAGACATGGGTGAAATCACCGCGCGCACTGGTGATTTCGGCATCGCCTCGGAAAATACCGACGTCATAGCGCACCGACGACGTGCCCAGATGCACCACTTTGACACCGACCTCGATCGGATCGGGAAAGGCGATCGGCGCGAAGTAGGAACAGCGCGTTTCGACCACGAGCCCGATGATCGCATTGCTCGCCGGATCGAGGACATTGGCCTCGACCAGCAATTGGTTCACCGCCGTGTCGAAATAAGAGTAGTAGATGACATTATTGATGTGGCCGTAGACATCATTGTCGTGCCAGCGCGTCGAGATCGGCACGAAGGCAACATAGTCGGCGCGGCGGGCAAGTTGCGGTCTCTCAGCCATCACCCAACACCTCGCCACTTATTCGGTTGACTGCGCCTCGTCTTCGCCGTCGATCTCCTCCGGCAGCACCACATGCACGGCGCCCCCGGCGATATCGACCTTCGGCACCACCAGTTTGGTGAACGGCAGCAGCGCTTCTTCGCCCGCGCCGGTTTCGATCACCAGAATGTCGCCGGCGCCGAAATTATCGACCGCGCGCACCGTGCCGAAGCGGCTGCCGTCGGGCAGCACGACAGCCAGCCCGATCAGGTCGGAGAAATAGAATTCATCGTCGTCGGGCGCCGGCAGATTGGCGCGCGGCACGAAGATATCAGCATTGGTCAGCGCCTCGGCGGCGTTGCGATCGGCAACGCCCTCGACCTGCGCCACCAGCATATCGTCCTTCACCGGGCGCACGCGCTTGAGCGCGAAGCGGCGCGTCCCCGTGACATCGGTCAGCCCGCCGTAAGAGCCAAGCGCCAGGGGATCGCCCGTGTAGGATTTGATGCGAATCTCGCCCCGCACCCCGTGCGGCGCGCCGAAGCGGCCGACGAGTACGAGGCCGGAAGCCGGCGCGACGAATTTGCCGTCGCGCCCGCTTGGAGCAGCCATCAGGCGGCCGGAGCTTCGGCGGCCTTGGCAGCGGCGGCGGCTTCAGCAGCGGCGCGTTCCTGCGCCTTCTTCTTCGGCTGCGCCTTTTCCGGATTGTTGCGCGCTTCGCGCTTCAGCAGGCCGAGGCCATCGAGCAGACGCGAGACGCGATCGGTCGGCTGGGCGCCCTTGCCCATCCAGGTCTTGGCCTTCTCGGCATCGAGCACGAGACGCGCCGCATTGTCCTTGGCCTTCAGCGGATCGAACGTGCCGATCTTCTCGATGAAGCGGCCGTCGCGCGGCATGCGCGAGTCAGCAACCACGACACTGTAGAACGGACGCTTCTTGGTGCCACCGCGCGAAAGACGAATTTTAAGAGACATAGGTACTTCCTTTCAGATCTTCATTTGACGATGCGCGGCAGTCCTGCCCGCATCACACATTTCACTTCACTTCTGCATTTTCACTTTTTCTTGCCGAACGGGTTGAACCCGCCAGGCGTTCCGCCACCAAGACCAGGCAGTTTCGGCCCGCCTATTCCTGGAAGTCCGTTCGGCAGAAGCGGACCACCGCTGGTCAAACCCGGCGGTGGCTTCTCGGGGAGCTGCGGCGCAGCGCCCCCCATCTGCTTCTGCAATTCAGCCATCTGCTCCGGCGAGGGCATGCCGCCACCACCGAGCCCGAACATCTGCGCCATCTTGCCCATCGGGCCACGCTTGTTGGCGCCACCCATGGCCTTCATCATGTCGGCCATCTGCCGATGCTGCTTGAGCAAGCGGTTGACGTCTTCGACCTTCATGCCGGCGCCGGCGGCGATACGCTTCTTGCGCGACGCCTTCAGCACGTCCGGATTGCGCCGCTCGGCACGGGTCATCGACAGAATGATGGCGCGCTGGCGCTTGATCATCTTGTCGTCAATACGCGAGGCGATCTGGTCCTTCATCTTGGCGATGCCGGGCAGCATGCCCATGATGCCGCCAAGGCCGCCGATCTTTTCCACCTGCGCCAATTGTTCGGCCATGTCGTCGAGGTCGAACTTGCCCTTGCGCATCTTCTCGGCGATGGCCTGGGCTTTCTCGGCATCGATCGACGCCGCCGCCTTTTCGACCAAAGCGACGATGTCGCCCATGCCGAGAATGCGGTTGGCGATGCGCTGCGGATTGAAATCGTCGAGGTCCTCGACCTTTTCACCCGTACCGATGAGCTTGATCGGCTTGCCGGTGACGGCGCGCATGGAAAGCGCGGCACCGCCACGGCCATCGCCATCGGTGCGGGTCAGCACGATGCCGGTGATGCCGACGCGATCGTTGAAATTGCGCGCCAGATTGACGGCGTCCTGGCCGGTCAGCGAGTCGGCGACCAAAAGAATTTCATGCGGGCTGGCGGCGCGCTTGATCTCCGCCATTTCCTCCATCAACGGCTCGTCGATGTGGGTGCGGCCGGCGGTGTCGAGCAAGACGACGTCATAGCCCTGCAGACGCGCGGCTTGTTCGGCGCGCTGCGCGATCTGCACCGGCGTCTGCCCGGCAACGATCGGCAAAGTGTCGACGCCGACCTGGCGGCCGAGCACGGCAAGCTGTTCCTGCGCCGCCGGACGCTTCACGTCGAGCGAAGCCATCAGCACCTTGCGCTTCATGCGGTCGGTGAGGCGGCGGGCAATTTTGGCAGTGGTCGTGGTTTTACCGGCACCCTGCAAGCCGACCATCATGATGGCGACGGGAGGCGAAGCGGAGAGATCGATCGTCTCGGCGGTGGAGCCCAAGGTTTCGATCAGCACGTCGTTGACGATCTTGACGACCATCTGGCCCGGCGTGACCGATTTCACCACATTGGCGCCGATGGCCTGGACGCGCACCTTCTCGGTGAAGTCGCGCACCACATCGAGCGCCACGTCGGCCTCAAGCAGGGCGCGGCGCACTTCGCGCATGGCGGTATTGACGTCGCTCTCGGAGAGAGCGCCGCGCCGCGTCAGCGTATCGAATATGCCGGAGAGCTTGTCGGAAAGGCCCTCGAACATGCAAAAACTCCAATTCGCTCGATTGAAACGTTCCAAAGCGAAGCGCGCCCGGGGGCGCATTGCGCTGCCGGGCGTTGACCCCGAACCTCAAGGGGTTCCACGGGGCTGTGTCAAAAGAACGTCTCTGACGAGAGTGAGAGGCTTTTAGGTGGGGATGGGGGGAGAGTCAACGTTCGCCGGCCAAGCTCGTGGCCAAACTCTTGATCAAACTCTTGGCCCTACTGCGCTTCCATGGCGCAAAGCCCCGTACACTCCTTCCTCTCGAAAGCCGCCTTGAAGGCCAGCGCCTTGGCCCGCTCCGGCCCGCTCAGGCTGGCCAGAACCGTGTTGACCTGGGCGACCAGTGCCGTGCGGTCGGCCGGCGCGGTCGAGGCGGCCAGGGTTGCCGCGCCCTCGGCCAGCGCATCGAGCAAAATCGCCTGGTTTTCCGAGCGCAAGCCGGGGGAGCGCAGCATCAGCACGATGCCTGTCACCATCTCGTTGATTCCAAGGCGTATTTTGCGCAGCCCATCACGACGGGCGGCATTCATCTGGGCCGCCGGCAGCGTGGCGAGGAAATCGCTGATGGCTTCAAGCCCGGCCGCCTGCACACGCAGGAGATAGGCACCCGCCCGGGCGATTTCGTCCTGATATTTCGCGGTATTGGCCGCCGTATCCGGCACCATTCCCGCTTGCGGCGCGAACAGAACATAGGTCTTGAAGAGCGACCCTGCCCGATCGATGACGGGCAGCAGCGCCGGCACGTCGGCAGGTCGATAAGGCGGCGCACCCAAAGTCGCCTTCACATCCCAGAACCGCCCGAGCACCTTGGCGTGGTCCGGGTTCGACCAGCGCGGCAGATCCGCCGCCGCCCGGGTCTGGCGCGCCAAGGCATCGACCGCCTGGAAGGCGGCAGCCGATTCAGCCTGGTTCGCCTGCGAAATCTCGGCTTGGCTTGAAGAGGGGGAGAGACCCAACCAAAGCGAAATCAAAACCGCCGGAAATACAGTCTTCAAAACAATCACCATCGCAGGAGCCCAACGCCCCTGCGGCATTACACCTTCAATGCCAGAATTTTTCCAGCTTGCGGAAGGTCTTCCAGCTCTGCGCCAGATGCGTCTCGGCATCGGCCGCGCCGCGCGCGCACCAGCCCAGCACCATGCCCGCCGCACCGTCGATCGTGCCCTCGCCTTGCAGCGCCGTCACGATTGTGTGCGCGGTGATCGTGTCGTTATAGGCGCCGAACACGTCCTGCAGTTTTGAAATCGTGCGGATGAACGATTTCGCTCCGGCTTTGTGCGGATAGAGCGCGGTGAAAAATTCGGCGGCGTACCGCAGATCCTTGAAGGCGATGCGCAGGCGGTGGCGCTCGTCCACGGTCAGGCGTTCGAGATCCTTGCCGCGCTTGCGCACGCGCTTGTGCAACCGGTCGAGAGTTTCGGCGGCAAAGGTCTTGGCCGGCATGGACAGGCGGCCAAGCGCCTCCACGTCGAGCGCGCCGCGCCAGCCCCGCCGCAGCACGAAACTATAAAGTTCCAGCACGAAGCCCGTGGTCATCGGATCGAGCAGAACCGCACGCACCTTTTCATAGCCCTCGAAGCGACGCACCGCCGCACTTTCGAGCAGCGGACCGAAATCCGCATCGTCCTTCAACGTGCTGCCCGGCCCATCCTGCACCAAGGCGGTGAAGGCATCCATGTCGCGCGCCTGCCCCATGGCCGACGCTATATCGGCGGCGCGACGCTCGAGAATGGCGAAGTCGGCACATGGGAATTCGCGCTGGAACAATTTGATCGCCGCGCGCAGACGGCGCAGCGCCACGCGCATCTGATGCACGGATTCCGGTAACTCAGCTTCGAGAAGCCCCGGCCAATTGGCGACGAATTGCTCCACGGCCGCAATGAGAATCGAACCCATCGCCACTTCCGTCGCCGCATCGTCGGCAAGCGACAGCGGCAGCGCCTTCACGCATTGCGGCAATTCACCTGCCGCCAAAGCATACCCGCGCTCCGACTTGGTGCGCGAACCAAGCCGCAGGCCGCAAGCGTCGGTGAGACGCGCGGCCAAATCGATGAGATCGCCAATATCGCCGTCCGCCAGTTCGAACTCGATCTCCTCGACTTCGACGCTACGATCCCCAGCGAAGACATGGCCGCGATCGACGGCCACTTTGATATTCGAGAGGCCCGGCAAGGCCACCGCGTCGCGCCGCTTCAACTCGGTGGTGAAGCGCGGCTCGAGCGGCGCTTCACCACAAACACCGCGAATGAGTGCTGCCGTATCGGCGCCAAGCGCGTCGATGTCAGGCTCGGGGCCAGCGAGACGCGCTTCCGCTTCGCCGCGTTCGAACGCGGTCGCCGCATCATCGCTGCGCCATTTGAAGGTGAGCACATGGCGTCCACGCACCTTGCGCACGCGCAACGCCATGCCGGCGGCACGCAGCCGCTCGTCGGCGGTGTCGAAATAAACAGAGTGCAGGTTTGCCGCGCGGGGCCGAAACGCCGCACCATTGCGGGCGAGCCAGTCGCAAGCATCAACGATTTGTCGCGTATCGCCAGTCAGCTTGATTTCAATTTCTCGGCCCACCGTCTGCGGGGCTTCCGCAACAGTATCGGGGGCCGGCGCGACCATATCGGTCGTGTCTGTCATGGTTTAATCGGGTCCTGAAGCGCAGGGGGTTCATGAAGAACGCGTGCGGGCGGTCCGCTGCCGCCGGCACCATAGGCCGTCACCTCCATGTCATAATCAAGCCGCGCCGCGCGGCTTTTTGCAAGCGCAATCAGAAATCTCGTCGCTCGGATTGTCATGCTCCCAGCGATCTCCGCATCCATCGCCATCCGCCAAAACTGCGTATAGGATGGAGCCAACAACGAATTTTGGGATGGAAACACGATGATCAGGCGCATGGCCGGCGCTGATGCCGGCACTTTTCGCATGTTTTGCACCGCCTTCGCCTTTAGTCTGCTGACCGCAGTGACATCGGCGCAAGCCGATCCGGTCGCGGACTTCTACAAAGGCAAAAACCTGCAGTTTCTGGTCGGCGTCAGTGCCGGCGGCGGTTACGACCTGCAAATGCGCCTCGTGGCGCGTCATATCGTCCGCTTCATTCCCGGCAATCCGACGCCCGTGCCGCAAAACATGACCGGCGCGACGGGCTTGGTCATGGCCAATTATCTTTATCGCGTCGCGCCACGGGACGGCACGGCCATCGGCCTGATCCAGAACGGCCTTCCCACTTATCAGGCGGTCGGTAAGGAAGGCGTGCAATTCGATGTGCGGCAGTTCCAATGGCTTGGCGCACTGACGCCAACCACCGAAACCATGATCGCCTGGAAGACCACCGGCGTTCACACGATTGCAGAAGCGCGGAATAAGGAGATCATCGCCGGGTCCAATGGCACGTCAGGCATCACTTACATCTATCCGGTGATGCTGAACGATCTCGCCGGCACCAAGTTCAAGATGATCACCGGCTATCCCGGTTCCAGCGCGCTCAATCTCGCCATGGAACGCGGCGAAGTCGAAGCGCGCAACAATTCCTGGGACAGCATCAAGAGCACCAAGCCGAACTGGATCGCCAATCGCGATGTGTCGATCTTGGTCTACTCCGGCCTGAAGCCCGACGAGCTGAAGGACGTGCCTGAACTCGACGACGTGATCGCCGATGCCAACGATCGGCTGGTGGCGCGCGTCGTCACCTCGGGCAATCGCCTCGGCTATCCCTTCACCGTCATGCCCGGCGTGCCGGCCGAACGCGTCGCCGCTTTGCGCTCAGCCTTCGCCGCCATGACCAAGGATGCGGAATTCTTGAAGGAAGCCGCCGCCGCACAGATCGAGGTCAAGCCGATCGCGCCGCAACGCATGCATGACACCATCGAAGCTTTGTTCGCCGTGCCCGAACCGTTGAAGCAGCGGGCGCGAAAATATTTCGAGCAATAACCGTTACGCCGTGGCATAGAGCCGAAAACAACACGCCCGATAAACTTTGGAGAAAACGCCATGGACGATACGACCAACACGGTGCGCGCGCCGATTCAGGATTTGCGCGAATGGCTCGCCCGTGTGGAGGAGATCGGCGAACTGGTGCGCGTCGACAAGCCGGTCGATCGCGACGAGGAAATGAGCGCCATCTCCTATCTGCTCGCCAAGCAGAAACCTTCGCCCGCCGCACTGTTCAGCAAGGTCGTAGGCTTCGACAACAACCCGATCGGCGCACGCCATCTCTGGTCGCCGTTTGGTCCGAGCGTGCGCCGTATCGCCATTTCGCTGGAGGAAGACCCCGATACGCCGACGGTCGAGTTGATCCGCCGCACCAAGGACAAATTGAAACGGCGCACGCCGCCGCGCGAGGTGCAGCGCGCCGAAGCGCCGGTCTATGAGAACACGCTCACCGGCAAGGACATCGATCTCGATCTGCTGCCGATCCCCAAACACTGGCCGCGCGACGGCGGCCGCTATGCCGGCACCTGCGATGCCGTCATCACCCGTGATCCCGAGACCGGTTATCTCAACATCGGCACCTATCGGATGATGCAGCAGGACAAGAACCATGTCGGGCTCTATCTGTCGCCCGGCAAGGACGCGCGCTTGCACATTCAGAAGGCCTGGGACAAGGGCGAGCCGCTGCATGTCGCCGCCGCCTGGGGTATCGATCCCTTGTTCATGCTGGTGGGCTCGCAATCCTTCCCCAAGACCGTGTCGGAATATGAATACGCCGGCGGCATCAAGGGCCAGCCGATCCCCGTCGTCAAAGGCACGACCACCGATCTGTTGATCCCTGCCAATGCCGAACTCGTCATCGAAGGCATTTTGCGGCCCAACGCTTTGAAGGCGGAAGGCCCGTTCGGCGAATTCACCGGCTATTACGGCAAGCCGGAAGCCGCCTGCCCGCTCGTCGAAATCACCGCGGTTCACTATCGCACCAGTCCGGTGCTGACGAATGCCTTGATGGCCGACTATCCCTCCTGCGAGCAGAGCGGCTTTTTCGCCATCGTCCGCTCGGCCAAGATTTGGGACGATTTCGACAAGCTCGGCGTGCTTGGCATTCAGGGCATCTATTCGCATCCCGCCGCAGCCGGTGGTTTCGGCATGACCATCATCAGTTTGCAGCAGCGCTATGCCGGCCATGCGGCGCAGGTGCTGGCACTCGCCGCGCAAGTCCCCGGTGGCGCCTACTACACCAAATTCATCATCGCCGTGGACGACGATGTCGATCCAACCGACATCGACCAGGTGCTATGGGCCATGGGCAGCCGCTGCAATCCGATCGACGACATGGACATCCTGCGCAACACCTGGAGCACGCCGCTCGATCCGTCGCAAAATCCGCCGGAGAAACGGCCCTATGGCTCGAAAGTGCTGATCAACGCCTGCAAGGATCACCGCTACCTGCCGGTGTTTTCGGCCCGCACCACTTTGCGCAAATCGACCTACGACAAAGTGGCGGCGCGCTGGGAGGAATTGGGCTTGCCCGGCAAGGCGCCGCAGGTGCGCGCCTTCGAGAGCGAAGAACGGTTCGTCTATCAGGAAGAAGGCCAGAAGAGCCGCTAAGGTCTTTGCCCGAACAAGCGTAGAATCAAAAACGGCGGGACAAGTCCCGCCGCTTTTTTACTTCTTGGAAGAAGCGATCAATTGTCCGGATAGGGACAGGTTTCTTCGTTTTCCCATTGCAGGCCACCGCCAACCGTCGGCACTTGCATGCGGGTCGGATAGCAATTGCCATCCACCGTTTCCGGGCCCGGCGGGACGGTCGCCACGAAGTTCTGTTCCTGCTGGATTTGGGTGGCGTGGTGATGACGGGCACGGGCTGCGGAAGCGGGCGAAGCGGCGAGACCGGCAAGCACAGCGGCCGCGGCAACGGCCGGAACGAGGCGTGTGCTGAAAATCAACATGGTGTTTTCTCCGTGATAAAATGATCACGGCTTCCGAGGTGCGCCGCAATTGCGATTGGATTCCGGCTCAATTTTGTCCGTTTCGCCACAAGCATGTATTTCCGGTAATGTCGCATCAAGATTTGTCTTTCACTTAAGCCCTGTCTCGCAAGGGTTTTCATGATCATGATCTCAACACGATCTATTCCGTCAGTCGCGGCTTCGTGAAACGACCCATGGGTAAAGTCACGCGCTCGTGACTTAATTTTGCCTCCACATGCGGCAGCCTTCACAAGGAAAACGGCGAGATCGCTCTCGCCGCTTTGCCAAACATCATCTGCTTACGACTCATCATTCATACGGGCAGGTCAATTCCGGCACCCACTGCAGACCAGCACCAACGACCGGCTCTTGAATGCGCGTCGCATAGCAGCCACCACCCGACTCACTGTCGCGCATGATGGCCGGCTCCGCTGTTGGCGCCGCCTCTTCAGGCTGCAGCGCCTGATAGGATTGTTCCGTCTGTTGCTGCTGATGACGATGATGGCGCGTGGCGGCCGAGGCCGGCGCCGACGCCAGACCGCCCAGCAAGGCGGCGACGGCGATAACGGGAATAAGACGCTTATGGTTCAAGCTTAACATGATCGTGCTCCACGCGGTCGATGATCGACGATCTAAGTCGATCGATGTCTCCCACGCGGGTCGGATTGCTCCGCGATTGCGGGCGCAATCCGGCGCAACCTTGGCAGTCATGCCACAAGCCTGAAGATCCGGTAATGTCGCGCCCAGATGCATCTTGGCCTAAGCCAAGCGGCACAAGGACTTCGTGCTTAAAAGCCAAAATCGCGACGTTCATGCGCTCTCGGCTTCGTGAAAAGACCTATCGCGATGTTCACGCGCTCGTGCAAAGTTCACATGGACACCATCGCCCGCGATGCCCTATCGCAATTCATGGAACGCGACGAATCGCCTGCGACTCAATCACAACCGAGCCGCACGGCGATTCATCTCGCCCTTCTACTAGGCGAATTTCGGCATCACTTCGGAACGGAACAGTTCGAGCGAACGCAGGGCGTCAGAGAGCTGCATCGTGCCGAAGAACAGATAGGCCATCATGTAATTGAGGCCCATGGTCTCGACCTGCTCGGCGATCTTCTCGGCCACGGTCGCCGGCGTGCCGACGATCATGCTGCCATCGGCCATCTGCTCTTCGAGGCCGGCGCGTGTCGGCACCTGAAAGCGTTTCGCCGCTTCGTCACTGGCATGAACGCGCAGCAGATAGGTGAGATTGGCGTGATGATGCTCGGCCGCCGGCTTGGCGATGCGCAGCGCCTCGGCTTCCGTTTCGGCGACGACGATCTGCCGGCCGACGCCGACCACGACACCGCCCTCGAATTCGGGCTTGGGATGCGCCGCCTTGCCGTGCTTGGCGAAATGTTCGCGGAAGACCTGGATATTGCCCTTGGCCCGTTCGGTCGGTCCATTCGAGGCAAAGTGCAAACCGTGATCGCCGGCCCAGGCCGAGCCGGTGGCATTCGACGAGCCATACCACATCGGCGGCGTCGGCTGCTGCAACGGCCGCAACGGCATCGGCACGTTCTTATAATTATAGCGTTCGCTCTCGTAGCTGAAGAGCTCGCTCGTCAGCGCCGTATTCAGCGCCTTATAGGCATCGGCGAAAATATCGCGGGAGTCGTCGTGCTTGATCTTGTGATAGGCCAGTTCGAACGGCGACACGCCACGGCCGACGCCGACATCCAGCCGGCCCTTGCTCAGATGATCGAGGATGCAGATTTCCTCGGCGAGCCGCAGCGGCGAATACAAAGGCAGCAGATAGACCAGGGGTCCAAGCCGCATACGCTTGGTGACGCGGGCGAGCGCGCCGAGCCAGATGCCGGGCACCGGCACGGTGTTGAGCGGCGAAGCATGATGTTCAGCAATATGCAGGCAGTAGAATCCGGCCTCGTCGGCCGCCTGCGCAAAGGTCAGGCGCTCGTCATACTGCGTCGCCAGCGGCCGGTCGCCCGCCATATCGATATGGTCGAAAATGCCAAACTTCATTTTTTCCGCCCTAGTTGAAATGATGTGCTGGACCTTAACGGGTCGCCCCGCCGCGCGAAAGAGCGGGCTGACCTGATGACATTCGCGTCATCGCCTTGACGAACAGCCGCTTCTCTCCCAAGTCCCATGGGCCATGAGTTCTGACGCGCCATGAATCGCCGCCGCCTCCTCACCCTGCTCGGCCTTCTCGGCGGCGCCGGCTATGCCGGATACGCCAGCTTGCGCAATCCCTATTACAACGGCCCCGTCAGCGACCATTTCGATGGCCTGCGGTTTCACATCCCTAATATTACGAGCGATAAATCGACGGGCGATTTGCTAAAATGGCAGATCGACCGCAACAGGCAGAAATGGCCGGAACGCGCGCCTGGCGCCGCGCAAGACAAGCCGCCGGTGCGCGTCGATGGCGCCGATCTGAGAGTGACCTACGTCGGCCATGCCTCGCTGCTGATCCAGACGCATGGCGTCAACATCCTGGTCGATCCGGTGTGGTCACAGCGCGCCAGCCCCTTCCGTTTTGCCGGGCCGAAGCGGGTCAATGATCCCGGCATCGCGCTCACCGATCTGCCTCCCATCGACGTGGTTCTGGTCTCCCACAACCATTACGACCATCTCGATCTCGCCACCCTGTCGGCACTCTCGGGCAATCCGCGCACGCGCTTCCTGACACCGCTCGGCAATGACGTGATCATGCGCGGCCACGACAGCGCCATCCGCGCCGAGGCTTTCGATTGGGACGCCCGCGTCGAGGTGGGCCGCGGCGTCTTCGTGCATTTCGAACCGGCCTATCATTGGTCGGCGCGCGGCCTGTTCGACCGGCGGATGGCGCTGTGGAGCGCTTTCGTCATCGAGACGCCGTCGGGCAATATCTATCACATCGCCGACACCGGCTTTGCCGATGGAGCGATCTTCCAGCAGGCGCGCGACAAGCATAACGGCTTCCGCCTCGCCATTCTGCCGATCGGTGCTTACGAACCGCGCTGGTTCATGCGCGACCATCACATCGATCCGGATGAAGCCGTCCGTATTTTCCAGATCTGCGGCGCCGAGCGCGCTTTGGCGCATCATTGGGGCACGTTTCAACTGACCGATGAGGCGATCGACGAACCGCCGCAGCGGCTGACGGCGGCCTTGCAACGCGAAGGCATCGCCGCTTCGCTGTTTCAAACGAAGCGGCCGGGTGAAGTGCTGGAATTGGCGGTGGTTTAAAGACGCCGCTATTTCACGAAGACGTAGATATCGACCTGTAGGTCTGTATCGTCGGAGCCTTTGCCTTCGTTGAGATATTCCTCGATGAAGAGGTCGCGTGAATCGAGGCCCTTCTCGTCGAGCCAGGCGGTGATCGCCTCATAGGTCGACTCGATTTCCTCATAGGACGAGCGGTGCTCGAATTTCACTGCTTTGCCCGCCGGCGTCTGCATGATCTTGAAATCGGCGCCAAGCTGCGGATCGGCCGGCGGCTGATCGACCACCAGCATCGCATCGAAGCGGAAGCCGACATCGTCGGTGGAGCGGAACACGGTCAGCGGATAGCCGGTGACCTTCAAACCCGCCCGCTTCGCCTCGGCGCGCAGTTTGGCGATCGCCTCCATGATCGTCTTATAGCCATCGTCCCAATCGGCCTTGCCGGAGAACGTCAGGGCCGGACGGGCGGTCATTTCGATCGGCTTGACCGAGGACGCATCGCCCGAGGGTTTCTCCGCTTCGGCGGAAGGCGCCGGTGGCGTCGGCACCGGGGCGGGCGCGGGTGTCGCCTGGTCGGCGGGTGGCGAAGCTGAAGGTGGTGACGGGGTTGCCGGGGCGGCCGGCGAAGCCGGTGGCGCGGGAGCCGGCGTTTGCGCCGCGAGCGGCGCGGCCAGCAGCAGCAGGGCGGCCACCGCCAGACTGAAATGCGAGTGGGGCAGCCGAAAAAGGGGCCGAGGCATAGGCACGTTCATGGTCGCTCCGAAGGGCGCGCGATTCGTCGAGTGCAGTCTAACCTTACGGCGAATCCAAGACAGCCGTGTCAACGCTTGAACTCATCACGTTTCGGTTGCGGGACGCACATAATTTGGCCTCCCAGGCTCCTATCCTATATAGAGCGCCGGGAAACACCCTCCCTGACAACCCCGGAACCCGGAATTCGTTCGCCGCTTCGCTCATGAATCCACTCGCGCACCGCCCCTTTTTGAAGATGAACGGCATCGGCAACGAGATCGTCGTTCTCGACCTGCGTGGCACCGGCCTGGCCGTGCGGCCGCAGGACGCGCGCGCCATCGCCCGGGGCGAAGGTCTGGCCTACGACCAGCTCATGGTGCTGGGCGACCCGCATCAGACCGGCGCCGACGCCTTCATGACGATTTTCAACAATGACGGCTCGGAATCCGCCTCCTGCGGCAATGGCACCCGCTGCGTTGCCTGGGCACTGACCCGCGACACCGACCGCGACCGCCTGCGGCTCGAAACCAGCGCCGGCCCGCTCGACATCAGCCGCAACGGCGAGCGCAATTTCACCGTCGACATGGGGCCGCCCCGGCTTGGCTGGCGCGACATCCCGCTACGCGATCCCGTCGACGACACGCGCGCCGTTGCCGTGCCCGATGCCCCGTCCGCCATCCAGGCACTCGGCCCCTTCTCGGCCGCCAGTATGGGCAATCCGCACGCCATCTTCTGGGTGAAGGATGTGGCGGGCGTCGATGTCGCCGGCCTCGGCCCCCAGCTCGAACATCACCCGCTGTTTCCGGCGCGCGCCAATATCTCCTTCGCCGAAATCGTCAGCCGCGATCATATTCGCCTGCGCGTCTGGGAACGTGGCGCCGGCATCACCCAGGCCTGCGGCTCGGCCGCCTGCGCCACGCTCGTCTGCGCCGCCCGCAACGGCTTCACCGGCCGTAGCGCCACCGTCTCCCTGCCTGGTGGCGATCTCGTCATCACCTGGCGCGACGACGACCATGTGCTGATGACCGGCGATGTCGAACTGGAATTCGAAGGCCAGTTCGATCCCGCGCTCTTCACCGAGGCGACCGTATGAACGCGCCGGTGCGACACGACCAGCCAGATTTGGATGCGGTCGATGTCGTCACCTTCGGTTGCCGCCTCAACACCATTGAGTCGGAAGCGATCCGCCGCGCCGCGACAGCGGCCGGCCATCGCGACGTGGTGGTGTTCAACACCTGCGCGGTAACGAACGAAGCGGTGCGCCAGGCGCGCCAGGCGATCCGCCGTACGCGCCGCGAACGGCCCGATGCTGAGATCGTCGTCACCGGCTGCGCCGCGCAGATCGACAGTGCCGCTTTCGCTGCCATGCCAGAAGTGAGCCGCGTCATCGGCAATGGCGACAAGACCAAGCCCGCCACGTGGAAGACGCTCGACTTCGGTGTGGCGGAAACGGCAAAGACCCGTGTCAACGACATCATGGCACTGCCGGAAACGGCACACCATTTCGTCGCCGGCAGCGGCATCGATGCCATCGAAGGCCACACGCGCGCCTTCGTCGAAATTCAGAACGGCTGCGATCACCGCTGCACCTTCTGCATCATTCCTTACGGCCGCGGGCCCTCGCGTTCGGCGCCGATGGGCGATGTGGTCGAACAGATCCGCCGCCTCACCGGCAATGGCTATCGCGAAGCGGTCTTGACCGGCGTCGACATCACCTCCTATGGCGACGATCTGCCGGGCAAGCCGTCACTCGGCCGCCTGGTGCAGCACATCCTGCATCATGTGCCCGACCTCGAACGGCTGCGCCTCTCGTCGATCGACTGCATCGAGGCCGATGCGGCCTTGCTCGACGTCATCGCCAGCGACAGAAGATTCATGCCGCATCTGCATCTATCCTTGCAGGCCGGTGACGATATGATCTTGAAGCGCATGAAGCGCCGCCATCTGCGCGACGATGCCATCCGCTTCTGCGCCGACATCAAAGCAGTGCGGCCCGACATGGTGTTCGGCTGCGACATCATCGCCGGCTTCCCCACCGAGACCGAAGCGATGTTCCAGCGCTCGCTCGATCTCGTCGACGACTGCGGCCTCACCCATCTGCACGTCTTTCCGTTTTCGCCACGCCCCAGTACGCCGGCGGCGCGCATGCCACCCGTCGATGGCACACTTATTCGCGAGCGCGCCGCGCGCCTGCGCGCCAAGGGCGAAGAACGCCTGCGCCTGCATCTCGACAGCCAGGTCGGCCGCACGGTGAGCGTTTTGGGTGAGCGCGGCGGCATCGGCCGCACGGAGGATTTCACGCCCGTGCGCATCGGTGAGCGGGCACGCGGCGAAATCATCGCAGCCACAATCACCGGCCACGACGGCACGGCGCTGTTGGTCTAGGCGGCGGTTTCCGTCGTTTCGCGCCAGCCGCAGGCCGAAAGCCGCTCCCGCATATGGGCCGGGGCCGGGGCCGTCACCTTGATCGGGTCCTTGTTTTTGTAGAGCGGCACGATCACTTCCCGCGCCAGCAGTTGCAGACCGGGGCCTGTGCCCGGTGCGGCCGAGCCGTAAACCGGATCGCCGACGATGGCCCAGCCCATCGAGGCGCAATGGACCCGCAACTGGTGCGTGCGCCCGGTGAGCGGTTCCAGCGCCAGCCAGGTCAGCGCCTTGCCGTCGCTGTCCTGTCCCCGGCCCATCACCTGCCAGCGGGTCTGGGAGGGCAGGCCCAGCGGATCGACCTTCATCCACCAGCCGCGCGTCGCATCGAGCCGGCCCAGCGGCAGATCGATCAGACCCTCCGCCTCCTTCGGACCGTCCTCGACAACAGCCCAATAGAGCTTGTCCACCTGCCCGTGCTTGAACAATTTTCCCAGTTTTTCCAGAGCCTTATGGTGACGCCCCAGGACCAGGCAACCGGCCGTGTCGCGATCGAGCCGGTGGGCCAGCGCGGGCGGACGCGGCAGGCCGAAGCGCAGCGCATCGAAATAGGCTTCCAGATTTTCGCCGCCTTTCGGGCCCTTATGCACGGCAATGCCCGCTGGTTTGTCGACCACGAGCATCAAACCGTCGCGATAAAGAAGGCGATTATTAAGTTCTTCCGGCGTCATGGAGAACAGGCTATCGAGGCGCGACGAATGGCCGTCAAGCCCGCGCAGGTCAAAAGGTCCGGATGGACCAAATCGGAAGGCGAAATGTCGGACGACGAAAAGAAGAAACCGGGCTTTTTCGGCCGTCTGTTCGGGCGCGACGCCGCGCCAGAGGACGTTACGGTCACCGAGCCGGCCGAGACAGCCGTCCCTGAGGCCCAATCAGAGGTTAAGCCGGAAAAGAAATCCTGGTGGCAGCGGCTCAAACAGGGCCTGTCGCGCTCCTCCTCGGCGCTCGGCCAGAGCATCGGCGACATTTTCACCAAGCGTAAGCTGGGTAATGACACCCTGGAGGAACTCGAAGACGCGCTGATCCAAGCCGATCTCGGCGTCACCATGGCCGGCCGCATCGCCGAAGCCGTCGGCAAGGGCCGCTACGACAAGGAAATCGCGCCGGAAGAAGTCCGCTCCATCATGGCCGGCGAAATCGAGAAGGTGCTGACGCCCGTTGCCAAGCCCCTCGAAATCGACGCCAGCCAAAAGCCCTTCGTCATCCTCGTCGTCGGCGTCAACGGTTCCGGCAAGACGACGACCATAGGCAAACTTTCCGGCAAGCTCGCAGCCGAAGGCCGCAAGGTGATGCTCGCCGCCGGCGACACCTTCCGCGCCGCCGCCATCGAACAGTTGAAAATCTGGGGCGGCCGCATCGGCGCCACTGTGGTCGCCCGCGCGCAAGGCTCGGATGCCGCGAGCCTTGCCTTCGAGGCCATCGAAGAGGCGCGCGCCGAAAATGCCGACGTCTTGATCATGGATACCGCCGGCCGGCTGCAGAACCGCGCCGAACTGATGGCCGAACTGGAAAAGATCGTCCGCGTCATGAAGAAAGTCGATGCGCAGGCGCCACATGCGGTGCTGCTCGTGCTCGATGCCACCGTCGGCCAGAACGCCATGTCGCAGGTGGAAATCTTCGGCCAGAAGGCTGGCGTCACCGGCCTGGTGATGACCAAACTCGACGGCACGGCGCGTGGCGGTATTCTGGTCGCCATTGCCGAGAAATTCAGCCTGCCGGTGCATTTCATCGGCGTCGGCGAACAGATGGACGATCTCGAACCCTTCGCGGCACGCGACTTTGCCCGCGCCATCGCCGGGCTCGACGAAGTACAGGATATTTGATGACCACCGAACCGACGACAGCCGCGCGCACCGCGCCACCCAAACAGAATCCGATGCTGAAACTCGTCCTCGAAATGGGGCCGCTGGTTCTGTTCTTTCTGGCCAATTCACGCCCGGCGCTGTTTCGCCCGCTGCTCGAACCGATCATGCCCGCCTCGCTGCTCGAAGGCGAAAAGGCCGGCATTTTCGGCGCCACGCTCGTCCTCATGATCAGCGTGGTCGTCTCACTGTTCATTTCCTGGCGGCTGACCAAACATCTGCCGGTGATGCCGGTCGTCACCTGTATCGCCGTCGTATTCTTCGGCGCGCTGACCTTCTTCTTTCACGACGATCTGTTCATCAAACTGAAGCCGACCATCGTCAACGTCATTTTCGGCACCATTCTGCTCGGCTCGTTGGCCTTCAACAAACTGCTGCTGCCGGTGGTGCTCGATTCCGTGATGCATCTGACGGAGGAAGGCTGGCGCAAGCTGACCATTCGCTGGGGCCTGTTCTTCTTCGTCCTCGCCGCGCTCAATGAAATCGTCTGGCGCACGCAGACGACGGATTTCTGGGTGAGCTTCAAAGTGTTCGGCATCATGCCGATCACCATCATCTTCGCGCTGGCGCAGGTGCCGTTGATCTTGAAGCACGAGATCAAGGATCCAGCGGCAGAGTAAAAGACTCCTGCCTTTGTGTCATACCGGACGCCGAAGGCGATCCGGTATCCAGGGGCGTGTGGTAGCACTTACCGAAGTGCCTATGTCTATCGTTGCAATGGTGGCCCTGGATCCCGGATCACTTACTACGCAAGCGTCAGGCATGACACCAAGACTTCGGCATAATCGCCTTAGCGCAGCGCCTTCTCGATTTCCGGCATCAACACGCTGCGCAGGCTCGTCTCGCTCAACGGCCCGACGAATTTGAAGGCGATCGTGCCGTCGCCTTTGACGACGAACGTCTCCGGCACGCCGTAAACACCCCAATCGATCGAAGCGCGGCCCGGCTTGTCGCCGCCAATGAGCGCGTAAGGATTGCCCAGCTCTTTCAGAAAGCGCGCCGCATTGGCCGGCTCGTCCTTGTAGTTGAGGCCGATGAGGCGCACGCCTTTGGCATTCAAGACTTGATCGCCGGCAAGCTTGCTCAACACCGGATGTTCGTCGCGGCAGGGCACGCACCAGCTGGCGAAAATATTGACGATCGAGACGCGTCCCTGGCGCAAGTCCGCATCGCCGAAACCAGGACGATCGGTTCCCTCGACCGCCGGCAGGGTGAAGGACGGCACTTGTTTGCCGATCAAAGCCGACGGTACTTTCGAGGCATCGCCCGCGCCGAGCCGGAAGAAGAACAGCACCGCCAGGCCCAAGAACGCCACCAGCGGAATCAGCGCCAGCAGGCGGCGCGAGGATTGGCCGCCTTCCGGTTTGACCTGATCGGTCATGCGCCACCATCCATATCGCCGCGCGCCGGAAAGCGCTGCAGCGCCCGCTTCAATCGCGCATGGTCGAACAGCGTCCAACCGATGACGCCAAGAAGGACGGCGACGGTCACCGCATAGGCGGCGATGATGAAACCCGCATGCTCGCCCATCACGCCACCTTTCCCGCCGCCAGCGGCGCACGTTCGCCGCGCTGCGCCGCCACGATGGTGAGCCGCCGCAACCGGCGCCGCAGCACTTCGTTGCGCGTCGCCATCAGATGCAGGGTGAGGAAAAGCAAGGTCGCGCCAAGCGCCATCAACAGCAGCGGCCACAGCATCGAGGGATGAATGGTCGGGCCGCCGAGACGGAACACCGAGGCCGGCTGATGCAGCGTGTTCCACCAGTCGACGGAGAATTTGATGATCGGCAGATTGACGCAACCGACCAGAGTGAGGATGGCCGCGGCACGCCCCGCCAGCGCCGGCTCCTCGATGGTGCGCCACAGAGCGATGAGGCCGAGATAGATGATGAACAGCACCAGCACCGAGGTGAGCCTGGCATCCCACACCCACCATGTGCCCCACATCGGCTTGCCCCAGAGCGAACCGGTGACGAGGCAGATGAAGGTGAAGGCCGCACCCAAAGGCGCCGCCGCCTGCTGCGCCGCATCGGCCAGCGGATGGCGCCACACCAGAGTGCCGAGCGCCGACAGGCCCATCAGCCCGTAGCAGAACATCGACAGCCAGGCGGCCGGCACGTGGATGAACATGATCCGCACCGTCTCGCCCTGCTGGTAATCGGCCGGCGCGACAAAGAACGCCAGATAGAGACCGACCGCCAGCACCAAAGCGGCGGCCGCCCCGAGCCAGGGGATCAAGCGGTCGGCAAGCCAGAGGAAATTGGCAGGATTGGCATATTTCAGCATCGAGAAACGTCTATTGCTCCCGGGCGCCCATGGCAACGCGCCCTCTGGTCACGGTTCGATCAAATTACGGCGGCAAATTACACCAGCCGGATCATTTGTTTGCCGACTTTAGGGTTTCTTGCTATCGCTGCCCATTATCGGATGGGCAACACCCGTAGAGGCCGCCACATCAGCGATATAGGGAGGGACGCATGACGATTTCGAGGGTTTCGCGCCAAGCGGGTTGGAAGCTGGCGCTCGCCGCAACGGCCATGTTTATCGCCGGCCAGGCTCTGGCTCAGGACAAGCTGAAACTGGCCGTGGGACAGCGCGGCAACTGGGACACGTCGGTCTCCGAAATCGGCCAGCGCGCCGGCATCTTCAAGAAGCACAACCTGGAATTGGAGCTGCTCTACACCCAGGGCGGCGGCGAGACCCAGCAGGCGGTCATCGGCGGTTCGGCCGACATCGGCATCGGCGCCGGCATCATGGGCACGCTCAGCGCCTTCTCCAAGAACGCGCCCGTGCGCATCATCGGCGCCGAGACCACGGGCGCCGGCGATCTGTTCTGGTACGTGAAGGCGGATTCGCCGATCAAATCGCTCAAGGACGCCGTCGCCGGCAAGACCATTTCCTATTCCACCAACGGCTCCTCCACCCATGGCGTGGTGACGGCCTTCGTCAAGGAACTCGGCGTCAAGGCGACGCCGACCGGCACCGGCGGCCCCTCGGCCACTTTGACCCAGGTCATGTCCGGCCAGATCGACATCGGCTGGTCGGCGCCGCCCTTCGGCCTCGATCTGCTCGACCAGAACAAGATCCGCATCATCGCCACCGGCAATGACACGGGCTTCAAGGGTCAGACGGTGCGCCTCGTCATCACGAATGCCTCGGCGCTGCAAGGCAAGAAGGCGGCGATCGACCGCTATATGAAAGCCTACCGCCAAACCATCGACATGATGTACAAGGATCCGGCGGCGCTGAAGATCTATGCCGACTTCGTCGGCATTCCCGAACAGGTGGCCAAGCGCACCCGCGATCAATTCTTCCCGCCCGCTTCGATTGATCCCGACAAAGTCGTCGGCCTCGCCGAAATCATGCCCGACGCGGTCAATTTCAAATATATCACGGCGCCGCTGACCGATGCGCAGCTCAAGGAACTGATCCAGATTCCGCCGCGCTAAAGCAAAACATCATCGAACCGATCGCATAAGCCGATCGGTTCGATCTGACTGCGCGAGATTGCCGCTGCGCGGCTTTCCTGTTATGGCGCTCGCGATTTCAACAACCACAACAACAATCGTGTGGAGGGAACTGAAGATGATGGGTTCGAAACTGATCCGCGCTGGTCTTTTTCTCGCTGTCGCTTTGACGGCTTTGCCCACCTTCGCACAAGACAAATTGAAACTGGCCGTGGGCCAGCGCGGCAATTGGGATTCCGCCGTTCCTGAAATCGGCCAGCGCGCCGGCATCTTCAAGAAGCAAGGCCTGGAACTCGAAATCCTCTGGACCCAGGGCAGCGGCGAAACCATTCAAGCGGTGCTGTCGCAATCCGTCGATGTCGGCGTCGCCGCCGGCATCATGGGCACGTTGGGCGCCTTCTCGAAAGGCGCGCCCATCCGCGTGATCGGCGCGCAATCGACCGGCGCCGGCGATCTCTTCTGGTATGTGCGCGAAGACTCGCCGGTGAAGACGATGAAGGACATGGACGGCAAGACCATGGCCTATTCGACCAACGGCTCCTCGACCCATGGCATCGTCACCGCCTTCATCAACGAGATGAAGCTGAAGGCCCGGCCGGTCGCCACCGGCAGCCCGTCCTCGACCTTGACGCAAGTCATGTCCGGCCAAGTCGACATGGGCTGGTCGGCGCCGCCCTCCAGCCTCGATTTCATCGACCAGAAGAAAATCCGCGTCATCGCCACCGGCAACGACACCGCCTTCAAGAACCAGACCGTGCGCCTGCTCGACGTGCATGCGCAAACCTTGCAGAGCAAGAAGCCGCAGCTCGAACGCTTCATGAAGGCTTACCGCGAAACCATCGACCGCATGTATGACGATCCGGCCATGCTGAAAACCTATGCCGAATTCGCCGGCGTGTCGGAGGCGATCGCCAAGCGCACGCGCGACGAATTCTTCGCCAAATCCGCCATCGATCCCGACAAGGTCGTCGGCCTCGCCGAGATCATGCCCGATGCCGTGACATACAAATATATCGCGGCGCCATTGAGCGAGGCGCAGACCAAGGAACTGTTCCAGATCATCCCGCGCTGATTGAACAACAACAAGAAACGGAGAAGACCATGGCTGAGATCGTCCTGGGCATTGGCACGTCCCATTCGCCCATGCTCGCCACGCCGGCCGAGGATTATCCGAAACATGCCGAGATCGATAAGAGCGGCCGCAAGCTGATCGATCGCGACGGCAATCCGCGCACCTTCGGCGAGCTGGTCGAACTCGCTCGCCCGTCGCTCGCCGAACAGATCACGGCGCCGGTGATGCAGCAGCGCGCGGCGCGCTGCACGGCCAATATCGAGAAACTGGCGAAGGTCATTCAGCTGCACGAGCTGGATACGCTGATTATCGTCGGCGACGATCAGCACGAACAGTTCTTCGACGACAACATGCCGTCGATCCTGATCTATTCCGGCGAGACCATTCTCAACAATCCGCTGCATATGGATGAGGATGCACCGGATTGGTGGCGCACGGCACGCCAGCAGTATCACGTCACCAACGGTTCGATCGAATATCCCGTCGATGCCAGCCTGGCCCGCCATCTCACCAATGCGCTGATGGAGGCCGATTTCGACATCAGCCATGCCAAGCGCCTCGGCAAGGACCACGGCGAGGGCCATGCCTTCGGCTTTGTGCATCAGCGTTTGATGCCGCAGGAAATCGTGCCGATCGTGCCGATCGCGCTCAACACTTATTTCCCACCGAACCAGCCGCGCCCGCGCCGCTGCTACGATCTCGGCCGCGCCATCGCCGCCGCCGTGCGAGCCTGGCCGGAACAGCGCCGCGTCGGCATTCTCGCCTCCGGCGGCCTCAGCCATTTCACCATCAACGAAGAGCTGGACCTCGCGCTGCTCGAAGCTTTCCGCAACAAGAACGCCGACTGGCTGCGCGCCATCCCGATGAACAAGCTCAATTCGGGCACGTCGGAAGTGCGCAACTGGCTGACGGTGGCGGGCGCCTGCGAACATCTCGACACGCAGTGGCAGGACTATGTGCCCTGCTATCGCTCGCTCGCCGGCACCGGCTGCGGCATGGGCTTCGCGATCTGGGGGTGACGGGTTGCCGAGGCCCTCGGTGTCATCCCGGACACTTGCACAGCAAGTGATCCGGGACCCAGGGGCGTGTGGATGAATCTTGGATTGCACCCGAGGGCGCCTTCAACGAGCAGCATTTCGTTTGTTGCCCCTGGGTCCCGGAACGCGCTTTCAGCGCATCCGGGAAGACACAGAGACAGAGCCGGACCTACCGCCCCATCGCTTCATCGGCTTTGCGCAACACCTCCGGCGGGAAGCCAGCGAATTTCGCCAGTATCGCCTGGATTTCATCGCCGGTCGCCGGATCGACGTCGAGCCCGGCCTTCGTCGCCTCGGCCAGAAACTCCTTGTCCTTCATCGTCGCCATGAAAGCCGTGCGCAGTGCCGCCAGCCGATCGGCCGGCACATTGGGTGGCGCCGCGAAGGGACGCGACAGCAGAAGCTGGCCGAAATGCACGTCGAGGATCTGCCGGTCTTCTTCCGTCTTGGCGAAATCGAAGACGCTCGGCACCTTGCCGTAGCGATCGGTGGTCTTCGATCCCATCTGCAACACCAGTTTAAGCTGACCGCTGGCGACCTCCTTGGCCCATTGCGTCGCGATCGACGACACGAACAGGCCGCAGGAACCGTGCACCTCGCCGCGTTGCATGGCGAGATTGATCTCGCGCGTGCCGGGATAGCCGGGAACGATCTTCAATTTGGCGCCAAGCACGTTCTTCAACACCATCGGATGCTGATAGGTGATGGCGGAGGTGGCGCCGCCACCGAAGATCACCTCCTGCTTCATCGCATCGGCCCAGGAGGTGGCGACACCCGGCCCCTGCCAGATGCCGCAATAGGCCACTTCCTGCGCCATCGAGCCGATCCAGGAGAACTTCGCTGGGTCGAACCGCGCCGTCTTGTTGCCGAGGATCGGCTCCATCGCAGTCGACGGCGCGAAAATGCTGAAGACCGTGCCATCGGCCTGCGCCACGTTGTAAGTGTAGTTGGCGGCGACGAGCGAACCGGCGCCCGGCATGTTGGACGGCACCAGATTGGGCTCGCCGGGAATATAGCGACTCATGTAGCGCGCCAGCAGGCGCGCATTGGCGTCATACCCCCCGCCCGGCGGAAAGCCGATGAGAATCGAAACGACCTTGCCTTTGTAAAAATCGGCGACCGGCTGCGCCTGCGCAACCGGCGCAGCCGCAATCGCTGCCAATGTCAGAATGACTCTGGCTTTCAACATTATTCCCTCCCGTTTTTGTTTTTTAATAAAGCTCGCCAAGCAGATCGCCACAACCGGCCTCCCGCGCCCAATATTCCCAGCCGCGCAGCATGGCCGGCGATTTCGGATCGAGCGCCAGGCGCGCTTCGATCTCGCCCTGCGACAGAGCCCTGATCTCGTTCTCGTCGTCACCAAGACACATGCGCATCGCCGCCATCTGCACGCGCGCGTTCTTCGGGATATAGACGGCAAGGCGCACCAGATCCTGGATCGTCACGCCGGTGCAGACGAAACCGTGGCCGCGCATCAGGGCCACGCGATTGCAATCGAGACAGCCAGCCAGATCGCGGCCCTGCTCCATATTGGTGACGAGCAAAGTGGTGCGATCGCCGAATTTCTCGGCGATATCCCACACCGGCACGGTCGAGCCCATATTGCCGACCGCATGCAGGACGGGCCGCAGCTTGCGCCGCGAAATGGTGAAGGGCAGCACGTCTTCCGCATGGGAATGGATCACCGCCATCACGTCGGGACGCTTCTCGTAGACGCCGCCGTGAATGAACCGCTCGAGATAGAGCGGCCGCTTCTCGTCCGGTGACACGGGCGTGCCGTCGAGATGGAATTCGATGATGTCGGCCTCGGTGACGATGCCGGGGCTCAGCGAACGCGCCAAGAGATAGCGTTTCGGATCGAGCGGATGACGCATGCTGACATGGCCATAGGCATCGAGCACATGCTCATAGGCGAGGATGCGATTGGCGATGACGACGTCGCGGATGGCGGTTTTGACGATATCCATGGTTCAAGCTCCGACATCCACGAAGAGTTCATCCATGGCGGGTTTGCGCGCGATCATGGCGTCGCGATGCATATATTCGATCGCCTTCGTCAAGGTCGGCATATTGGCCTTGAGCCCATAGGGCCAGGGATCGTCGCCGAACGTCTGCTTGATCGTATCGATCTCCGCATAGAGCCAGGGCAGCATGACGCGCTGCGCGCCGGAATATTGCAGCTTCTCCCACATGCTGCGTTTCGAGGCTTCGAACGCCTCGTAAAGCGGCTTGGCCATCCACGGGTTCTTCTCGAACACGCTTTTGCGGATGACGATGAGATGCATGATCGGATGGATTTTCGTGCGCTTGTAATAGTCGATCTCGACCTCGCGGAAGTTCGGGAACATCCGCACCACATCGGGATCGACACCCAGAGTGTCCGGGATCAAAGCACCCAAGGTCGCGTCGATCTCGCCGCGACTGAGCAACTGGCTCAACGAAGCGGACGCATTGTTTTCGAGCTTGATCGGCCGCAGCAGCGGCGGCGCATGCGGATTACCATGCGTGCCGGCCGAATGCATATTGCCCTGCACCCAGGTGACGTCGGAGAGGTCGACGCCATATTCATCTTCCAGCATGCCGCGACACCACAGCGCCGCGCTCATCGTATAGAGCGGCACGCCGATGCGCTTGCCGGCGAGGTCCTTCGGCGTCTTGATGCCGGACTTGCGATTGTAGCAGATGAAGCCGTGGCGATAGACCTTGGACGGGAACACCGGCAGAGCGACGAACGGGCTGGTGCCGGCTACCGTATTGGCGATGTGTTCCGACGACGACATTTCCGCCATGTCGAAATCGTCGCTCGACATCAGCCGGTCGAACAATTCGCGCGGGTCTTCCATCGCCCGATAATCGAGATCAATGCCCTCCGGCTTCACCTCGCCGGTCGCCAGCGCCTCCATCCGGTCATACGGGCCGCAAGCGAAGGTCAGTTTCAACTTGGACATCGTTCCTCCTGTTGTTGTGATTTGCGGGCGACAATGGCGCAGGACGTCGTGGGACGCAATCAATGCGTGAAACAATAGAGATGTGCTAAATTGATGCTTGTCGTGACGCTAGCGCGACGAGTTATCGCGACATGGCCCGCAAAGCCGCCGCTGCGGCAAAAGGCGCCAGAACGATCGCGCCCAGCGATAAAGCGACCAGAATCAGGAAGGGCGAGAGAAACGGCACGGTGCCGCTGGTCGCCTGCGCCGCCGAAACGCCGAAGATAAGCACCGGGATCGTCAAGGGCAGAACGATCACCGCCATCAATAGCCCGCCGCGCCGCAGGCTCGCGGTCAAAGCCGCGCCGATCGCGCCAATGAAGGTCAAAGCCGGCGTCCCAGCGAGAAGTGTCGCCGTCAGTGCCGCCAGCGCCAGCCCGTCGACAGCGAGCATCAGGCCGAACAGCGGCGCGGCGATGACCAGCGGCAGGCAGGTCGCCACCCAATGCGCCACGCATTTGACCGCGACGATCAGCTCCAGCGGCAGATCAGCCATGCGCAGAAGATCGAGCGAACCGTCTTCGGCATCCGATTGAAACAACCGGTCGAGACCGAGCAGGGTCGCGAGCAGAGCGGCGATCCACAAGATCGCCGGCCCGATCCGCGACAGGAGATTGAGATCGGGCCCGATGGCGAAGGGCACGATGGTGACGAGAATCAGAAAGAACACGACGCCGATCGTCGCCCCGCCGCCGAGGCGATGGGCAATGCGCAATTCGCGCAGGAACAGGGCGCCGCAGGCGGCCATCATGGGCCGTCTTCCTCGTCGATCTGCTCGCCGAGCCGCAATGTCTGCGCCGCGATGCCGAGTTCGTCATGGGTCGCGGCGACGATCAGGCCACCGGCATTCAGATGTCCCGCCATGACCTCGGTGAGTTTTTTCACCGAGGCCGCATCGAGCGCCGCCGTCGGCTCGTCGAGCAGCCAAAGCGGCCGCGACACCACCAAAAGCCTGGCCAGAGCGGCCCGGCGGCGCTGCCCGGCCGAGAGATAACCTGCCGGTGTATCAACCACATGCGCGAGACCGAACCGTTCCAGCGCGGCCGCCGGCGCCAAGCCCTGTGCCAAGCCTTCGGCGGCGCCCGCGCCTTCGGAACGCAGCATCCGTGCCCAGAAGTGCAGGTTCTCGCCGACGGTGAGCGCCGGCTTCATCGCCTCCTGGTGTCCCAGATAGTGGGCCAGCGCGGCGATCGGCATCTCGCCTCGGCCCTCCAGCTCTATGCTGCCGCGCTCGAACGGCAGCAGGCCGGCGATGCAGCGCAGCAAGGTCGACTTGCCCGACCCATTGGCGCCCACCACCACCAGAGCGGTGCCGGCGGCAACCGTGAACGTGAGCTGGCGGGCAAGCTGCTGCTCGCCCCGGATCAGGTCGAGACCCGCCACATAGAGCCCGGCAATCGGCGGGGCGACGGGCGCGGCAGAAGAATGAGCCGAGAAATCAGGCAAAACGGTCCCAGCCTGTCATGAGAGATGTCTTGAGAGATGCCTTGCGACATGAGACGAAAAATCAACTCATCAGCGTGTAGCGCGGGCCGCAGGAATTATCTATAAGCCCCGTCAATCCCTCCCACCATCCAACCGGGATCATCCAATGACCTCCCTCGACAGCTTCAAATGCCGGAAAAAGCTCACCGTTGGCACCAAGACTTATCATTATTATTCATTGAAGGATGCCGAGAAGAACGGGCTCAAGGGCGTTTCGAAACTGCCGTTCTCCATGAAGGTCGTGCTTGAGAACCTGCTACGCTTCGAAGACGGCCGCACCGTCACCAAGGCCGACATCGTCGCCTGCGCCGCCTGGGCCTCGAACAAAGGCAAAAAAGAGCACGAAATCAATTTCCGCCCGTCGCGCGTCCTGATGCAGGACTTCACCGGCGTTCCCGGCGTGGTCGACCTCGCCGCCATGCGCGACGCCATGACCAAGCTCGGCGGCGACGCTGAGAAGATCAACCCGCTGATCCCCGTCGATCTCGTCATCGACCATTCGGTCATCGTCGACGAATTCGGTTCGGCCCGCGCGTTCAAGAAGAACGTCGAGCTCGAATATGAGCGCAACGCCGAGCGTTACAACTTCCTCAAATGGGGCCAGGGCGCGTTCGATAACTTCCGCGTCGTGCCGCCGGGCACCGGCATCTGCCACCAGGTCAACCTGGAATATCTGTCGCAGACCGTCTGGACGAAGAAGGAAAAGTACAAGCCGGCGCGCGGCCCGGCCGTCAACGTCGAACTGGCCTATCCGGATTCGCTGGTCGGCACCGATTCGCACACCACCATGGTCAACGGCCTCTCGGTTCTCGGCTGGGGCGTCGGCGGCATCGAAGCCGAAGCCGCCATGCTCGGCCAGCCGCTCTCCATGCTGCTGCCTGAAGTCATCGGCTTCCGCCTCGACGGCAAGCTGAAGGAAGGCGTCACCGCCACCGACCTGGTGCTCACCGTCACGCAGATGCTGCGCAAGAAGGGCGTCGTCGGCAAATTCGTCGAATTCTACGGCCCCGGCCTCGACGCCCTGACCCTCGCCGACCGCGCCACCATCGGCAACATGGCGCCGGAATATGGCGCGACCTGCGGCTTCTTCCCGATCGATGCCGAAACCATCGACTATCTGAAAGTGTCGAGCCGCGCCTCGGCCCGCATCGCGCTCGTCGAGAAATACGCCAAGGCGCAGGGCATGTTCCGCGTCAAGGCGACGCCGGATCCTGTGTTCACCGACACGCTCGAACTCGACCTCGCTTCCGTCGCCCCGTCAATGGCCGGCCCGAAGCGTCCGGAAGGCCGCGTGCCGCTGGAAGGCGTCAGCGCCGGCTTCACTTCGGCGATGACCACCGACTATCGCAAGATCGACGACATCGCCACGCGCTACAAGGTCGATGCCAAGAACTACGACCTCGGCCACGGCGACGTGGTGATCGCCGCCATCACCTCCTGCACCAACACGTCGAACCCTAACGTGCTGATCGGCGCGGGCCTGTTGGCGCGCAACGCCATCGCCAAGGGCCTCACCGTCAAGCCGTGGGTGAAGACCTCGCTGGCGCCGGGCTCGCAGGTGGTCGGCGAATATCTCGCCAAGTCCGGCCTGCAGAAGGATCTCGACAAGCTCGGCTTCAACCTGATCGGTTACGGCTGCACCACCTGCATCGGCAACTCCGGCCCGCTGGCGCCGGAAATTTCCGAGAGCATCAACAAGAACGGCATCGTCGCCGCCGCCGTTCTCTCCGGCAACCGTAACTTCGAAGGCCGCGTCAGCCCCGACGTGCAGGCGAACTATCTCGCCTCGCCGCCGCTGGTCGTCGCCCATGCCATCGCCGGCACGGTGACCAAGGACCTGACGAAGGAGCCGCTCGGCCACACCAAGAAGGGCGAGCCGGTCTACCTGCGCGACATCTGGCCGACGAACAAGGAAATCGACACCTTTATCCGCAAGTTCGTCACCAAGAAGACCTACAAGGAACGCTACGCCGACGTGTTCAAGGGCGACACCAACTGGCGCAAGGTGAAGGCGCCGGTGGGCCAGACCTACAAGTGGAACATGTCGTCCACTTATGTGCAGAACCCGCCCTATTTCGAAGGCATGACGATGACCCCGGCGCCCGTCGCCGACGTGATCGATGCCCGCATCCTGGCGCTGTTCGGCGACAAGATCACCACCGACCACATCTCGCCGGCCGGTTCGATCAAGCTCACCTCGCCCGCCGGCAAGTGGCTGGCCGACCGCCAGGTGCGCGAGAAGGACTTCAACCAGTACGGCACGCGCCGTGGCAACCATGAAGTGATGATGCGCGGCACCTTCGCCAACATCCGCATCAAGAACTTCATGAACAAGGGCGAAGACGGAAACGTGCTGGAAGGTGGCAACACCATCCACTATCCGTCGGGCGAAAAGCTGTCGATCTACGACGCGGCGATGAAATACGCCGCCGAGCAGGTGCCGCTGGTCATCATGGCCGGCGAGGAATACGGCAACGGCTCGTCGCGCGACTGGGCAGCCAAGGGCACCCGCCTGCTTGGCGTGCGCGCCGTCATCGCCCAGAGCTTCGAGCGCATTCACCGCTCGAACCTGGTCGGCATGGGCGTCCTGCCGCTGACCTTCGAAGCCGGCACCTCCTGGCAGACGCTGGGCCTGAAGGGCGACGAACAGGTCACCATCCACGGCCTCGGCGACACGCTGAAGCCGCGCCAGGGCATGGAAGCGCTGATCAAGTTCGCCGATGGTTCGGAGAAGAAGGTGGCCGTCGACTGCCGCATCCTCACCCTCGACGAGCTGGAATACTTCCGCCACGGCGGCATCATGCAGTACGTGATCCGCCAGCTCGCGGCCGCCTGATCAGGCACCGCATCAGGCAAACCTTTGAAAAGCCGCAGGGCTCGGTTCTCAGAACCGAGCCCTTTTCTTATGGGCGCATTTTCTTCACGCGAACCGGCATCCACTTCGCTTGAAAATGCTTAAAAGGGGCGGCTTTTTGCATATCAGCCCCGCCCTGGAAGCGGGTCGCTTGCCAATCCGGCGGCGGGCCGGTAGCAAAGCCGCGAAATTCAACGTCAAACCGAGGATCCCATGGCCACCTATAATCTGTTTCTCCTGCCCGGCGACGGCATCGGCCCGGAAGTGATGACGGAAGTGGAGAAAGTGGCCCGCTTCCTCGATAAGAGCGGCATCGCCTCTTTCAACATGGAACGTGGCCTCGTCGGCGGCTCCGCCTATGACGCCCATGGCCAGTCGATCAGCGAAGAGCATATGGCCCTGGCCCATGCGGCCGACGCGGTGATCTTCGGCGCCGTCGGCGGCCCGAAGTGGGATGGCGTGCCCTATGACGTGCGCCCGGAAGCGGGTCTCCTGCGCCTGCGTAAGGATCTCGCCCTCTACGCCAACCTGCGCCCGGCCGTCTGCTATCCGGCGCTCGCCGATGCCTCCTCGCTGAAGCGCGAACTGGTCGAAGGCCTCGACATCATGATCGTGCGCGAACTGACCGGCGGCGTCTATTTCGGCGAACCGAAGGAAATCATCGACCTCGGCAACGGCCAGAAGCGCGGCATCGACACCCAGGTCTACGACACCTATGAAATCGAACGCATTTCCCGCGTCGCTTTCGAACTCGCTCGCAAGCGCCGCAACAAGGTGACCTCCACCGAGAAGCGCAACGTCATGAAATCGGGCGTGTTGTGGAACGAAGTCGTCACCGCTCTGCACAAGCGCGACTATGCCGACGTGACGCTTGAGCATCAGCTCGCTGATTCCCTTGGCATGCAGCTCGTGCGCACGCCCAAGCAGTTCGACGTCATCGTCTCCGACAATCTGTTCGGCGACATGCTCTCCGACGTCGCCGCCATGCTCACCGGCTCGCTCGGCATGCTGCCGTCGGCGTCGCTCGGCGACATCGACCCGAAGACCAAGAAGCGCAAGGCGCTCTACGAGCCGGTGCACGGTTCGGCGCCCGACATCGCCGGCAAGGGCATCGCCAATCCGATCGCCATGATCGCGTCGCTCGCCATGTGCCTGCGCTATTCCTTCGGCCTCGGCGACGCCGCCGACCGCATCGAAAAAGCCATCGCCGACGTGCTCGACCAGGGCCTGCGCACCGCCGACATCAAGGGCGATGCCTCGTCCTATATCTCGACCGGCGAAATGGGCGACGCCATTCTCGCGCAACTGCAAAAGTCTGCATAAAATTTTACGCAACGCATCGTCGCAATGCCCGGCTCTGCCGGGCATTGTCGTTTGTGACGACTGAACAAAACAAACAGCACGATCCCAGGTTATCGCTGCAACCAAGCACCAGCCTCGGCGTTATCTCCTTCGATATCCTCACAGCCAGGAAGGAGGGTCGCGATGAGCGGCAAGCGCATCGTGGGTATGATCGGCGCGTTGATGGCGGTGCTCGGCAGCGGCCAGGCGCTTGCCAATACGCGCACTGGAATCAGTGCCTACCAGCGCGGCGATTACGCCACCGCTTTGCGCGAATGGGAGCAAGGCGCCCGCGCCGGCGATCCACAGGCCCTTTACAATCTCGGCGTTGCCTATGCGGAGGGCAAAGCCGTGCCGCGCGATCAGGCCCGCGCCGTCACCTATTATCAGCAGGGTGCCAGCAAGGGCAGCGTTCTGGCCGCCTACAATCTGGGCCAGGCCTATCGCAAGGGCGAAGGCGTCGGCGTCGATCATGCGCAAGCCGCGAAATGGTATCGCTACGCTGCCACGCGCGGCCATTTCCGCGCCGCCAATGAGTTGGGCATTCTCTATGCCGAGGGCAAAGGCGTCCCACGCGATCCCATCGAAGGCTTCGCCTGGATCTACACCGCCACCCATGTCGAGATCATGGACTCGCAGGCCCTGAACAATGCGATGCAGCTGGCCCGCACGTTCAATAGCGATCAGATCAAGGTCGCGCAGACCCGCGGCCAAACCTATTATCAACGCTACATGGCGCCGAACCGCGCGACGGTGCGCGCCTTGATGGCGCGATAAGTGGCCTGAGGCCTCCGTGTCATCCCGGACACGCGCAGCGTGATCCGGGATCCAGGGGCAACGGCTTCAATGTCGGCAGCACCCTTCCGTCACACAGCCCGACTCGTTCGTTTCTACCACACGCCCCTAGATCCCGGATCGCGCTTTCAGCGCGTCCAGGATGACACCGGGGGTTGCGCGTCGTGATCAACCAAACAACTGCTTCGAAGCCAGCTTGGCGCCTTCGGCCAGGCTTTGCAGTTTTGCGGTGACGATGCTCGGAATCACCTCCGGCACGGCGCGCGGCGACGAGGCGAAGCCGCAATCGGTCGAGGCGATGACATGATCCTTGCCGACCACATCGGCGAAACGGACGATGCGCTGCGCCACAAGCTCGGGATGTTCGACGAGCACGCTGGCATGGGTGACGACGCCGGGCAGGAGTGCCTTGCCATCCGCCAGTTTCACCCCTTCCCAGATGCCCGCTTCATGCTCGTGGCGCGGATTGCCGTATTCAAACGAATAGTAATTCGCCTTGATCGACAGGATGATGTCGGTGAGATGTTTCATCTCCAGATCATGGGTGCGCGGACCGATGTTGATGCCGTAGCAGGTGTGGTGGCGGATGCGGTCGGCCGGAATGTTGCGCACCGATTCATTCATCGCCTCAACGCGGCGGCGCGCCCAGGTCTGCGCCTCCTTCACCGTCATCTCGGGGTTGAGCATGTAGTGCATGGCGAGGCGCGGATCGTCCAATTGCACCGAGAAGCCCGCCGCGACGATGGCCTCATATTCGACCCGCATCGCCTCGACAATCGCCGCCAGATAAGCCTCTTCATTATTGTAATGCCGATCGACCACGGCGCCTTCGACGGTGGCGACGGAAGCCGCCGGAATGAACACGTCGACCGGCTTGCGCCCAGCGAGCGCGGCTTTCAGATTGTCGAGATCAGTTTTCAGAAGATCGGTGCCCGCATAGGTCATCGGCCCGATACATTCAAAACCCGCCGGCTGCGTGCCGGAATGGCCGGCGGTGTAGAAATCCGGAAAGGCATCGAGTTCTTTTGTATGCGTGCGGCCCTGCGGCGAACCCGTGCGCCGCTGAATGCCGCCGAGACGCTGATGCACATAGGCATAAAAGCTCGGCTTCGACTGCTCGCCGTCGCTGACGATGTCGATGCCATTGTCGATCTGATAGGCGACGCAATCGACCACCGCGCGCTTGACCGCATCGGCATATTTCGCCGCATCGACCTTTTGCCCATCCATATGCGCCACCATGAAGGCGCTGAGCGAATCCGGGCGCGGGAGGCTGCCCACATGGGTCGTGAGAATGCGACGTTGGCTTTCGGTGGCAATCGACATGAGCGTTTCCAATCGTTTCTTGATGAATTGAGATTCGCACGATGTCGCCAAATGCCCGCGCACGCAAGATGCACGAGCTTCGCAGCAGGGCTGATAAAAAAGCCCCCGCCGCAACGGCGAGGGCTTCAATCGTTTCAAATACGTGCGGCGATCAAACCGCCACTATCACGCCGCCTTGGCGCGCGGCTTGATCAACTTCTGCGCGATCAGCGCTTCGGCGATCTGCACCGCGTTGAGCGCCGCGCCCTTGCGCAGATTGTCGGACACACACCAGAAGGCGAGACCGTTCTCCACGGTCGCGTCTTCGCGGATGCGCGAAATGTAGGTGGCATCTTCGCCCGCCGCTTCGTGCGGGGTGATGTAACCACCCGGCTCGTGCTTATCGATGACGAGGCAGCCCGGCGCGTCGCGCAGAATGTCGCGTGCCTCTTCCGGGGTGATTGGCTTTTCGAATTCGACGTTGACGGATTCGGAATGCGAGATGAACACCGGCACGCGCACGCAGGTGGCGACGAGCTTGATCTTCGGATCGAGGATCTTCTTCGTCTCCGCCATCATCTTCCACTCTTCCTTGGTGTAGCCGTCTTCCATGAAGACGTCGATCTGCGGAATGAGGTTGAAGGCGATGCGCTTCGGGAACTTCTTGTTCTCGACCTGATCGGAGACGAAGACGGCGCGGGTCTGCGCGAACAATTCGTCCATCGCATCCTTGCCGGCGCCCGACACCGACTGATAGGTCGACACCACCACGCGCTTGACCTTCGCCACGTCATGCAGCGGCTTCAGCGCCACGACAAGCTGGGCGGTCGAGCAGTTCGGATTGGCGATGATGTTGCGCTTGGTGAATTCCGGCAACGCGTGGGCATTCACTTCCGGCACGATCAACGGCACGTCGGCGTCGTAGCGCCAGGCCGAGGAATTATCGATGACGACGCAGCCCAGCGCGCCGATCTTCGGCGACCATTCCTTGGAGACGCTGCCGCCGGCCGACATCAGGCAGATGTCGGTGTCGGAGAAATCGTAGGTGTCGAGATGGCGGCACTTCAGCGTGCGATCGCCATAGGACACCTCGACGCCGATCGAGCGGCTGGAGGCGAGCGGAATGACCTCATCGGCGGGAAAACGACGCTCGGCGAGAATGTTGAGCATCTCCCGGCCTACATTGCCGGTTGCGCCTGCGATTGCGACCTTGAAACCCATTTGCGTGGACCTTGCGTAGGAAAATCTGTCTCCCCGGGATGGCGCCCAGCTTTCGCGGGCTTCGCCTCTTCTCCCGCCAGGGGAGAGACCCGGAAGCGAGGACGTGCGTCAGTCAGCCGTGCCGCGTTTGGCGGCCGGTTTCGTCGTCGGTTTCGTGAAGGAAGCGATGACCATGATCTGAACGTGTCCCGGCGCAAATGCCGTGGCGCCCAAAAACACGCGATCTGGAACAATGTCAATGATCCAGCGGCGTCGCAGGGCGCCCGCCCGGACGCAGCTTAACCGGTCGTTCACTGTGCGACCAATTGGACCCGGGTCGGTAACCCGCCCGTTAAGAGCTTTGCTCAAAATGGAGACATCGCGGGCTTGGTGGGCCCAAAGGATAGACCGGCGATCGGCATGCTGCCGCTTGTATCGAGAGTTCGTGTCATGAGTTTTATCGTCTTCGGTGCGCCCGACGGACCGGGAAAGGCTGCGGAATTGACTGTCCGCACCCGGCTGCTCTGGCACAAGACGACCCGTTCCTTCGGCCTCTACCTTGGCCTTGGTATCGGACTGATTGCCAGTCTTTTCATAGCTGTAGCCCTCATTCCGACCCAGCCGGCGGCGCCGCCCGCGCCCGAACCGCTGCCGCAAAGCCCGTGGGCAGCCATCGAACGCCCGGCCGAGATGTACGGCCTCAACGCCCCTGAATATGGCCGCGATCCCGTTTCTTTCACCGCCAAGCGCCACCGCGAGGGCCGCGGCCGCATCGACGTGATGACCTGGGGGCGCCTCGATGACGACGCCCACCCCTATCTGCGCCTCGCCGTCCACCGGGTCGGCCGGGAGCCGACCGAGGACACCTCCTTCTTCATTCATATGGTCCGCGAAGCCGCCGGTTTCGGCGCCGCCGTCACCCGGGGCAACGTCGCCGATCCGCTGCCGACCCGGTTCGGCCTGTTCGAGGCCGCAGAGGTCATGCTCGACACCGGCAGCGCCAAGACCGGCAGTTCCTCGGCCAATTGCATGGGCTTTCGCTTCGCCTCGCCCGAACGCCTCATCCGCATGACCGGCTTTGCCTGCGGGACACAAGCCCAGCCGATCGACCGCCAGACGCTCGCCTGCACGCTCGAGCGGGTCGAACTGGTCTCGGCCGGCGACGACCACGACCTGGCCCGCTTTTTCGCCACCGCCGCGACCCATCGCGATCCGGCCTGCCTGCCCCGGCGCGCCGCTCAAGCAAATGGTTCCGCGAACGGCCCCATGAACATTTTGCCGAACTGGATCGACCAGACCGGTACGGCGGCACCGCTGCGCGGCGTGGCGGCCAAACCGCGGCGCAGATAAATCTTAAACATCCCCGTGAAAAGCTCTGTGCAGGCGCCGCGCAGATGACTACCTATGGTGACATCAACACCAACCGGGGGATGCAATGCGTATCGTGGCTATGGTTTCTCTGGCGCTCGGCGCCCTGGCAATGACCGGCCTCACCGTCACCTCCGCCGATGCCCAGACGCGCAAGAAGCGCGAAGTGGTCATCAAGGGCCACAAGGCCCGCAGCTTCCTCGACAGCGGCCGTGTCGTGCCCGTCGGCAGCCTGAGCAATTACGTCTATGTCGGCACGATCTTCAATTCGATGCCCTACGACGCCCATCGCGGCCGCTACGGCGGCGAGACCCTGCCGCGCCGCTGGGATCTGCCGGGTATGTGAGCTGAGTAAACCTTGGTGTCATCCCGGACGGCTGCGCAGCAGACGATCCGGGACCCAGGGGCAAACGGTAGAGCCGTGAACACGGGCTCTACGCAAAGCATCATAAGCAACATCGCGCCTTTGGCCCTGGTTCCCGGATCACGCTGCGCGTGTCCGGGATGACACCAAGAGAGCGGCTATTTCTTTAGGCCGACTTCATCCCCCGAATAATCCGCCACAGGCGCGGTGGCGTCGCCGGCATCGGCACGTCGCGCACGCCCAGATGACGCAGCGCGTCAACCAAGGCATTGGCGACCGCCGGCAGCGCGCCGACACAGCCCGCCTCGCCTGCGCCTTTCACGCCAAGCGGATTGGTCTTGGTCGGCACCGGATTGCTCTTCACCTCGAAGGCGCAGAGATTGTCCGCATGCGGCATGGCGTAATCCATGAACGAGGCGGTCAGCACTTCGCCGCTCTCGTTATAGACCATGTCCTCCATGAGCATCTGGCCGACCCCCATGGCAATACCGCCGTGGATCTGCCCTTTCAGCAGCAGCGGGTTCATCACCACGCCGACATCGTCGACCACGTTGTAATTGACGAGTTCGACAGTGCCCGTCTCCTCGTCGATCTCCAGTTCGACGATGTGGCAGCCATTGGGATAATTCGGCTGCCGCCCGTTATAGACCGCCGTAGCACTTAGCCCCGGCTCGATATCGTCAGGCAGATCCGACGGTTTCGAGGCCGCCAGCGCCACGTCCTTCATCGTCAGGCTGCGATTGGTCTTGCGGCTTGAGAACACGCCGTCGTTGAATTCGATATCGTCGACCTTCAACACGTGAGCGGCGATCTTCATGGCCTTGGCGATGATCTTCTCGCTCGCCAGCACCATGGCGCCACCGCCGATGGCTGACGTGCGCGAACCACCGGTGCCCTCGCCATAAAAGATCACATCGGTGTCGCCCTGTTCATAATGCACCTCATGGGGATCGATACCGAGCCGGTCGCAGACGAGCTGTTTGAACACGGTCTCGTGGCCCTGCCCCTGCGTCACCGAACCCGACAGGATCGTCATGCTGCCGGTGCGGTCGAAGCGGATTTCAGCCCCTTCGATGCCGGGCGCGCCGGCCTTCTCGATTGAATTGGACAGACCGATGCCGCGCAGCTTGCCGCGCCGGCGTGCCTCAGAACGACGGGTTTCAAAGCCCTCCCAGTCTGCCATTTTCAGGCACAGGTCCATATTCTTCTCGAACGCGCCGCTGTCGTAGATGAACGACAGGCCGGTCTTGAAGGGAAAGGCATCCTCGGGAATCAGATTCTTGCGGCGCAGCTCGACTTTGTCGAAGCCCAGTTCATCGGCGGCGATGTCGATGATGCGCTCGATGATGTAAGCGGCTTCGGGCCGGCCGTTGCCGCGATAGGGCCGCATCCAATGGGTGTGGGTGAGCACGCCGGTCGTATCCACATGGATGGCCGGTGTCGTATAGACGCCCGCCAGCGTGCCGATATTGCTGAACAGCGCCGTTTCCGATCCGGTCTGCAGATAGGCACCGAGATTGACCAACGTGGTGACGCGCAGTCCTAAAAATTTGCCGGATTTATCGAGCGCCAGCTCCGCCGTCGTCAGATTGTCGCGCGCCGCCGCATCGGAGAGAAAGGCCTCGTTGCGCGTCGAGGTCCATTTCACCGGGCGATGCAGTTTCTTCGATGCCAGGATCGCCAGCGCCACCTCGTTGAACACGCCCGACTTCATGCCGAAACTGCCGCCGATATCGCCGGCGACGACGCGAATCTTGCTTTCGGGGATGCGCAACGATTGCGACAGCCGCTCGCGATAATCGAGCGCCCGCTGCAAGGTCGTGTAGACGGTGTAGCGATCGGCGGCGGGATCGTAATGGGCGACGCAGGCACGCGGCTCCATCGTCGCCGCCATGACGCGGTTGATGGTGAATGTATGTTTCACCACATGATCCGCCTTGGCGATGGCCGCATCGGTCGCGGCCTTATCGCCTTCCAGATGGGTGAAGCTGACATTGCCGGGATTGTCCGCATGCACCGCCGGCGCGCCGGGCTTGATCGCCTCTTCCGCCGTCAGCACCGCCGGCAGAACCTCATAATCGACATCGATCAGTTCCAGCGCATCCAGCGCCTGCCAGCGCGTCTCGGCGACGACGAAAGCGACGAAATCACCGACCCAGCGCACATAGTCCTTGGGAAAGCCCGGCAGCGGCGGCGCATACATCGGCGAGCCGTCGCGTTTGGTCTTGCCTTTCGGCCGCGGCAGATCGCCATAGCCAGACTCCGTCCAATCCCGATGGGTCAGCACCGCCAGCACGCCCGGCGCCGCCAAGGCGCGGCTCGTCTCGATCTTCAGGATTTTCGCATGGGCATGGCGGGCACGCAGCACGACACCGTGCACGAGGCCCTCCATCGAAACATCATCGGTATAGCGTCCGCCGCCTTGAATGAGGCGCGGATCCTCGAAACGCGGCACCGGCTGCCCCAGCGCATAATCACCCATGGGATTTCCTCCAGGTTCTGTTTTCTTGATTTTGTATTTTAGCGTCTCGGTGACGGCGCCAGCCAACGCTTCGCCATTTGCTAGACATCACCACAAGATGTCCTTTAGCAGGCGATGGGCCGGTTTTGAAATCTCACGAACGCAGGGATGAATTATGAATCATGTCACTGTCATCACCGGTGCTTCGAGCGGCATCGGCACGGAGCTTGCCCGCGTTTTCGCCCGCAACAATCATCGCTTGCTGCTGACCGGGCGCAACACCGTGGCACTTGAGGCACTGGCCAACGAACTCACGGGCGCCAAACCCATCGTCCTGGTCGCCGATTTGACGGAACCCGGCGCCGCCCAGCGTCTGGTCGACACCTTGCGCCAGAACGACGTCTCCGCCGGCATCCTGGTCAACAATGCCGGTTATGGCCTCGCCGGCCGCTTCGCTGACCTCGAAGGCGCCAGCCAGCTCAACATGCTCGATCTCAACATGCGGGTGCTGACCGAGCTCACCTATCTGCTGCTGCCCGATCTCGTCGCCGCCAAGGGCCGGCTGCTCAATGTCGCCTCCACAGCCGCCTATTTTCCGGGGCCGGGCATGGCGGCCTATTACGCCAGCAAGGCCTATGTGCTGTCGCTCAGCGAAGCCCTGCATCAGGAGTTGAAACAGCAGGTCGGCGTCACCGTGCTCTGCCCGGGAACCACGGCCACCGTCTTCTTCGACCGGGCCGGCATCAACCCCAAACTGATCAAGGCGCTGCGGCCGATGTCGCCGCTCCAGGTGGCCGAAGCCGGCTATCGCGGCCTGATGGCTGGCCGCCGCGTGGTGGTGCCCGGCTGGCACAATCGCCTGCTTGCCGGCGTGTCGGGTGTCATTCCTCACTTTCTGTTCATGTCTTTTTTGCAACATTTGCAAACAGGCCGCAGAAAATAGATTCGCTGCCGGGTTCTCGCCACGATAGCCGTCTATTCGACCCCGGCACGATGTTTGCTTGATTTTGCACGCAACCGCCACGAGAACAGCACGATCATGTATCTGCCCGTCCTTGATTCTCCTTCCGGCACAATTCTCGTCATCCTGCACCAGGAATCGTCCTCGGCTGCGCGGGTCGGCCGGATTTTGCAAAATCAAGGCTACCTTCTCGACGAGCGCCGCCCGAGCTGCGGCGACCCGCTGCCCACCACGTTGGCCGGCTATACCGGCGTGGTGATCTTCGGCGGCCCGATGAGCGCCAACGACGATTTCGACTACATCCGCCGGGAGACCGATTTCGTCGGTCTCGCGCTGAAGGAAGAAAAGCCACTGCTCGGCATCTGCCTGGGCGCCCAGCTCATCGCCCGGCATCTGGGCGAACGCGTCGGTCCGCATCCGCAGGGGCGCGCCGAGATCGGCTACTATCCGATCGACCCGACTCCTGAAGGCGACAAGCTCTGCCCGATGCCCTGCCCGCGCACGGTCTATCAGTGGCACCGCGAAGGCTTCGACCTGCCCAAGGGCGCCAAGCTGCTGGCGCGCGGCGGCGAGGACTTCCCGATCCAGGCTTTCTCCTATGGCAGCGCCGTCGCCCTACAGTTCCATCCGGAGGTCAGCTATTCGACCATCTGCCGTTGGACCACCCGGGCCGGCGAGCGGATGATGTGCGCCGGCGCGCAACCGCTCGATCATCATTTCGACGGCTGGTTCCTCTACGACCGCGCCATCGCCCAGTGGACCCACACTTTCCTCGCCGCATGGGCGACGAAGCAGCCGTTGTCCCTCAGCGCCTGAAATCAGCGAACCGAAATCCTGGTTTCCGGATCACGCTGCGCGTGTCCGGGATGACACAAGGTCACGTCAATTGGCCAGCACCAGCGCCCAATAGACCTTGTATTTGCTGTCGGGCGCATAGGCCGTGGCGATGCCCATGCGCGTCGCCGAGCGGTTGAGCATGTTGGCATTGTGCGAAGACGACTGGCGCCAGCCCGAAAAGGCTTCGGCCAAAGTGTGATAGCCGGCCGAGACATTCTCGACCGCCACGCCGGCGGATATGCCTTCCGAGGCGAGCCGTGCTTTCAGCTTCTGCGGCGTGTCGGGCGAGGCGGCGCCCGCCTTCACCATCTCCTGCGCCCGCTGCTGCGCCGCCCGCTGCAAGGCGGGATCGACCGTCAGCACCGGCAGACCGTTGTTGGCGCGATAGATCGAGATCATGTCGCGCGCCGCCGCCGGATCGATCGTCGCGCCTTGTGCGGCGAGCGAACGATAGAAGGTCGGTGTCGCCGATTGCGGCGCGGGCTTCTCGGAACAGCCGGCAACGGCCAGGCCGAGCGCGGCGAGGAAGGGAATGCAGGGCGTCATACCGCCGGTGTGAGCAGACAGGGTTAACATTCAGTTACTCAGCTTGACGACAACGGGGGCAGGTGCCGGCGCGTTCATTTCGATCTTGGCGTCGCGCAGGCAGCGCAGGATGCTGAAATTGAGGTCGCTGCGCACCTTCGCCGATTTCTCCACATCGCTCACGAAGCAGATAAGTTCAAACTTCAGCACGTTTTCCATCGAGGCGAACACCACGTTCGGGGCCGGTGTTTTCAGCACCATCTCCTGCCCCTTCACCGCTTCGAGCAGCACATTGCGCACCTGATCGGGATCGGCGGCCATGGTGACGACAACCGGAATTTTGATGCGCCCCACCCGGTCGCTGCGCACCCAGTTCTTCACCACGCCCGAAACCATGTTGGAATTGGGCACGATCATCGTGGCGCGGTCGAAGGTTTCGATCTCGGTCGAGCGCACGTTGATGCGCCGGACATAGCCTTGCTCATCGCCGACGACGATCCAGTCGCCGACCCGCACCGCCCGCTCCCACAGCAGGATCAGGCCCGAGACGAAATTATTGACCACGGACTGCAGGCCGAAACCGATACCGATGGAGAGCGCGCCGGCGACGATCGCAAGCTTCTCCAAACCAAGGCCGACATGGGCAAAGGCGATGCCCAACGACAACAACACACCGGCATAGCCGACGCTGGTGCGGATGGAGGCGCGCAAACCGAGATCGAGATGGGTGTGCGGCAGCAGGCTGCCTTCGAGCCAGTTCTGCACCGCCCGCGTGATCAGGAAACCGAGGATGAACAGAAGCAGCGCCGAGAAAACGGTCGCCAGCGAAATGGTGAGATCGCCGACCTGGAAGCCGAAGAAGGCGGCGCGCACGCTGCCGAGCATGTCGTCGGATTCGATACCCCACGGCGCCAGAACGAGAAGGGCCGCGACGATCCACAGAATGACGCTGACGAGGCCGCGCAGAACCACGGAAAGCTGCAACAGCCCGTCGCCCTTGAGCCCGATGCTGTTCATGATCGCCCGTCCGACGGCAGCCTGCGGCTGGAAGGCCCCGGCCAGACCATCGTCGGCGATGATATGCAGCAGGAAGGCGGCGGCACCGACGAACGTCACCCAGATCAACTGATCGACGAAGAAGGTCGCCAGCGCGATATAGCCGATCAGCGACGCCCCCAGGATGATGACGATGACGGCCCAGGCGCAGACACGCCAGATCGCATACCAATCACGCTGCGGCACGATCGGCGGGCCGAAACAATCGTCCGCCGGATCGGGCGGCGGCGCGACACCGTAGAGCGCCCGGATCATCAGGACGGCGACCATCACCGAAACGACGGCCCGCAACAGCACCGACACGCGCACGTTGGCGGCGACGAGATCGTTGAAGGCTTCGATGACTTTCAGGCCCGACACGATGAAGGCGACGGCGATGGCGAGCCGCGCCAGCCGTTCGACGGTTTCATCGGTCAGATCGAGCAGGCGCCAATCGCCATTGTTGGGCGCCAGCAGGCCGCGCACGACGCCGGCGGTGATGGCAATGCGGCGCACCGCTTCGAAAATCACCTGCGCCACCGGTTCAGTGCGTGGCGTGACGATGCTGAAAGCGCGCGCCGCCTCGATCAACAGCATCATCGCCACAATAGGCACGACGGCCGTCACCATCGCCACCCAGATCGCCGCCAACGCCTTGGCCAGGCGCGACGGCTCCTTGATCGTCGGTTTGCGCGACAGAATGCGGTTCGCCACTATTTTGGCGATGGCATAGCCAAGCGCGATCGCCGCGACCATGAGCGCCATGAACCAGCCGTTGGCACCGCGCAACTGCGTCATCGCATTGTCGAGCCAGTCGCCGATCACCGAACGGGCCGCTTGCGCATCGCGCGGCAATTCGCTCACCGCTGAAATCCACAGCGACGGGCTGAGAATGCTCGACGACAGTTGAAAGAGCGCCTGACGGAAGGTGGCACGCCGGCGGTTGACGATGGAATTGCCGACCTGCTCGGTCTCCACCAGCAGCAAGCGCGCGCGCTTCACCTGCTCGTCGATATCGTTGAACCGCTTCTGCTGCTCGTCCCGCTCGCCGGCGACAGCGGCGGCCTCGGGCGGTGCGCCGGCCGCCGGCTTGGGACCAAGCTGATCGAGACGGGTCTTGATTTCATCGAGCCGTGGCTGCAACTCGCTCAGCGTGTCCTGTGCCGATTGCGTCACCGGATCGAGGTCGTTGCGCAGGCTCTGCAACGCCGTGTCCGAGATATCCTGACCGGCGAGCATCTTCTCGACGACGGTCAGTTTGGCGCGCGCCGCATCAAGCTTGGCGCTGGCGGCCTGGGCGACGGTCGGCTGCTGCTGCGCCGATGCCGGAGCGGCGACCAGCAGGCAGGCGGCGAACAAAAGACACACCGCAGCGAGCAGCGGCCGGAACCTCGTGGACAAGTGTCATCTCCCGCGAATCAGCCGCGCCAGTTTAGCGAAGACCCGTTCCGCTCGCGCGACGCTTTCAATCCGTCGAATGTGGTTTTGCCGAGGCGTCACGATAGACATGGCGCCGCTCTTGCCAGTCCTCGACCGCCACCGCTCCGTCCCGGGTTCCCTCCGGCAGATCGCCGAGATAGCGCGGACCGATCGGCGATTTGCCGTGGCCGCCCGGAATATCAAGCACATATTCGGGCACGCAGAGCCCGGAAACATGGCCGCGCAGGGCGCGCATCAAAGCCTGACCGGTGGCGATGTCGACACGCAGATGCGACGTGCCGGGCGCCAGATCGGGATGGTGCAGATAATAGGGCTTGATGCGGTTTTCGACGAAGGCGCGCATCAAGGCGGAGAGCGTCTCGATATCGTCGTTGACCCCCCGCAGCAGCACGCTCTGGCTCACCAGCGGAATGCCAGCCTCGACCAGCCGGGCGCAGGCGGCGCTGGCCGTCTCGGACAGTTCGCGCGGATGATTGGCATGCACGGCCACATAAACCGTCTTGCCGCTGGCCCGCAGCGCGCCGATCAGCGCGTCATCGATGCGGCTGGGATCCGCCACCGGCACACGCGTGTGGATGCGTATGATTTTAACATGGGCGATGGCGCCGAGGCGCTGCATGACCTCGCGCAGCCGCCGGGGCGACAAAAACAGGGGATCGCCGCCGGTGAGGATCACTTCCCAAATATCAGGCGTCGCTTCGATATAGCCGAGCGCCGCTGCAAGGGCCTGCGGCGACAAAATATTGCTGCCGCCATCGCCAACGCTTTCGCGCCGGAAACAGAAGCGGCAATAGACCGGGCAGGCGTGCAGCAGTTTCAACAGCACCCGGTCGGGATAGCGGTGCACGATGCCCTCGACCGGCGCATGCGCCTCATCGCCGATCGGATCGTCCAGCTCCTGCGGCAGACGGTCGAGTTCGCGCGCGTCGGGCACGAACTGGCGGGCGATCGGATCGTTGGGATCGTTCGGATCGATCAGGGCCGCGATATCGGGCGTGATGGCGATCGAATAGACCTCGTTGACCCGCGCGACCGCATCGCGCCGATCCGGTCCGATCAGATGGGCATCGATAAGATCGGCGGCGCTGCGCAAGGTGCGGGTGAGGGCACCGGGTCTGTCGTCCATGGCCGTCTGTGTAGAAGAGGCGGGCGGACGGCGCAAACCTATGGCGGCTTTCAAGGAACCGGCGACCAGATCACCTGCTCAATCCGTTGCGCGCCGGCCGCCAGCATCACCAGGCGCTCGAAACCGAGCGCGATGCCACTGGCCGGCGGCATGGATGCCAGCGCCGCCAGAAAATCCTCGTCCAACGGATAGCTCTCCCCGTAAATCCTTTGACGCTCGGCCATTTCCGCCTCGAAACGGCGGCGCTGTTCGGCTGCATCGGTCAATTCGCCGAAGGCATTGGCCAGTTCGACGCCGCAGGCATAGAGCTCGAACCGCTCGGCCACCCGCCCGTCGCGGGCGCTGGGCCGCGCCAGCGCCGCTTCCGACAGGGGGTATTCATCGAGCACGGTCAGGCGGCCAAGCCCCAGATTTGGCTCGATTTTTTCGGAAATCACCTTGCTGAAGATATCCGACCAGCTGTCGTCCACCGTGATCCGCAGACCCGATCTGGCGGCGGCCGCCGCCAGCCTGTCGCGATCATCGAGCAAAGCCAGAAGGTCGATCCCGGCATGGCGCTGGAACGCCTCCGCCACCGTCAACCGCTCGAAAGGGGCGAACGGGTCGGCGCTCTGACCGCGCCAGGCGAGGACTTGCGCGCCGGCGGCCCGGGCCACGGCAGCGACCAGGCCCTGACAGTCGGCGATCAGCTGATCATACGGCGCCCGCGCCCGATACCATTCCAGCATGGTGAATTCCGGATGGTGCAAAGGGCCACGCTCATGGTTCCGGAACACCCGCGAGAGCGCAAAAATCCGCTCCTCGCCCGCTGCCAGCAGCTTTTTACAGACGAATTCCGGCGAGGAATGCAGATAGAGCGGCCGCCTGGTCCCGTCCGGATCGACGATTTCCGTGGCAAAACCACCGATATGCGCCTCGTTTCCCGGCGAAATCTGCAGAATTCCAGGCTCCGCCTCGATAAATCCCGCCCCGGCGAACCACGCCCGGCAGGCGCCCACGATCCCCTGGCGGGCCAGGAGGAAGGGCCGACGGTCGGCATGGAGGGAGGGGCTCCACCAGGGCGAGGCAGCGGGGGGCTGTCGTTTATTGGTCATGGACGGCTAGCGATTCGCGCCTGAATGAGTATTGTGCGCCCGATTTCACCGGGCAGAAGATCCATCTGCCCGGTCATAGGCCGTTCCGGCCTGGACCATCAAGGGCATAGGCCCAAGGCATGGGCCTTGGCCGGTTACATCAAAGGAAGACCTCGTGAGAGTCATCGCCAGTTCCATTCGCAAGGGCAACATCCTCGAGCGCGAGGACGGACAGTTGTATGTCGTGTTGTCGGCCGAAAGCTTCCATCCGGGCAAAGGCACGCCGACCACCCAGATCGACATGCGCCGCCTGTCCGACGGCGTGAAGACGACCGACCGCTACAAGACCACCGAACAGGTTGAGCGCGCCCATGTCGAGGATCAGGATTTCGACTTCCTCTACAACGATGGCGACGGCTATCACTTCATGAACAACACGTCGTTCGAACAGATCGCCGTGCCGGAAGACACGATCGGCGCCAGCGCCGTCTATCTTCAAGAAGGCATGAAGGTCATGCTCTCGATGTTCAACGGCGTCGCCGTTGGTGTACAACTGCCGCAGCGCGCCACGTTCGAAGTGGTCGAAACGGAACCGGCGATGAAGGGCCAGACGGCCTCCTCGTCCTACAAGCCGGCAAAGCTTTCCAACGGCGCCCGCGTCATGGTGCCGCCGCACATCCAGACCGGCACGCGCATCGTCATCCAGACGGAAGACGGCGCCTATGTCGAACGCGCCAAGGATTGAGCCAAGAACTGAGCTAAGGCATTAAAGCGCTCACATCGTGTCAGCCCCCGAACATCTGACGATCGCCTGCGATGGCGCTAGCATTCTGGCGCGTCGCTATCGCAAGGACGGCGCGCCGCGCCTGTTGCTGTCGCACGGCAACGGCTTCGGCATCGACGGCTATCGCAAGTTCTGGGAACAACTGACCGATGATTACGACGTCATCGTCTACGATCTGCGCAATCACGGCCGCAATCCGCTGCATGACGTCGAGCAACACACGATCGAGAACATGGCGATCGACCATGGCCGTGTGCTCGAAGCGGTGAACGCGGCCTTCGGCAAGCGGCCGACCGCCGGCCTGTTCCATTCTGTCTCGTCGATCGCCGCGATCATGGCGGTGCATGTGCATGGCACGCCCTGGGATGCGCTCGTACTCTACGATCCGCCATTGATAGCGCCCGACGGCAATGCATTGCGCGCCAACGGGCAAGGCGTCGACAACATCTTCGCCGACAATGCCCGCAAGCGGCAGCACCGTTTCGAACGCGTCGAGGAACTGGCCGACATCTACAGCGCCCGCCTTGCTCGCGATTGGGTTGAGGGTGCCGCCTTCGACATGGCCGACGGCACGACGCGACCATCAGCCTCGGGCGGCTTCGAACTGTCCTGCCCTGGCGAATATGAGGCGCGCATCTATCTCAACAATGCGCGCACCGAATCCTGGGCGGCCATGGCCTCGCTGCCGCGCGCCACCACGATGATCCTCGGCGCCGATCCCAACGGGCCGCGGCCGCTCGCCCCCGCCAAAGTCGGCCCGGCGGCCGCCGCGCACCACGGCCTCCGCCATGTGATCGTGCCGGGCACCAATCACATGCTGCAAGTGGAAAAGCCCGACGTGTGCGCAAGAGAGACGAAAACCTTCCTGCGCGAAGTGGGGCTGTAGAGATTTCGGCCGCCACCTTGGTATCATCCCGGACACGCGAAGCGTGATCCGGGAACCAGGGGCACGTGATGAAATCTCGGATGCTTCTGCATGGCAAACGCTGCTTCATCGCTGCGATTGCAGGCTCTACCACGCGCCCCGGGCTCCCGGATCGCCTGCGGCGTCCGGGATGACACGGAGGCCGAGGCCTAACCCCTAAACCTGCTTATCCGGCCGCGCCGCTACGAAAGCCGGCAGGGCCTCACAGGCTTCCGCGATGCGTAGGATCGTCGGATAGGGCGACAGGTCACGCTGGCTCAATCGCGCATTGGCAACTTGCGGTACGAGACAGGCATCCGCCATGGTCGGCGTATCGCCATGACAGAAACGGCCGGTCTCGGTGTCGCTGGCGAGCCGCGCTTCCAGCGCATCGAAGCCCGCCTTACTCCAAATCTCCATCCAGTTCGCCACCGCGTCAGGATCGCCTGGGAACAGATCGCGGATGTGATTACGCACCCGCATGTTGTTGATCGGATGAATGTCGCAAGCAACCATCTGCGACAGCGCGCGCACCCGGGCGCGGCCACGCGCATCGCGCGGCATCACCGGCACTTCCGCATGCATGTCGTCGAGATATTCGATGATCGCCATCGACTGGTTGAGCACGGCACCATCCGAGCAGACCAGCGCCGGCACAAGGCCTTGCGGATTCACGGCGCGATAGTCCTCCTTGTTCTGATCGCCGCCGGCAAGATCGAGAAAGATCTCGCGATAAGCGAGACCTTTCAGCTTCATCACGATGCGGACGCGATAGGCCGCCGAAGACCGTACCGCGCCGTGGACGATGTAAGTATCGACCATGATCTACTTATAGATTTCGACGGCCGCTTTCAGCATGGCCTCGCGTTCGGTATAATCGATCTCACCCATCAGCTTGACGTCCGCGTAGCGCTTGGCGTCCGCATCGGTGAGCTTTTCGGCGACGCCCTTCACCACCGTGCCCATCCAGGCATTGGCGTAGCGCACTTGCGAATCGAGTTCCAGGAAATGGTTGATGAAGACCCGCGCGGCGTTCGGGTGCGGCGCGCCCTTCAGGACGGCGCCGCGAATGCCCGTATAGGGACAGCCATCGGTCGGCAGCAGCACTTTCACCGGCAGGCCCTTCAGCTCGGAGGCGAAGGCGATGATCTGATGGATGAAGATGGCATTCTCGCCGCGCGCGATGCGGCGTGAATTGACCTGCAGATCGCGATTGAACACGAGATCCTGCGTGTTCAGCTTCTTGTGAAACTCGGCACCGTATTTCTTGAACGTGACGCCGAACATGGTCTGACCGGAACCGACCGCGCGCATATCGTCGGCCAGCAACTTGCCCTTGTATTTCGGATCGAGCAGGTCGGTCCAATTCTTCGGCTCGTCCTCCGGCTTGATCAGATTGGTGTTCGACAGCATGCAGACAATCTGGCTCCATGCCGGAACCGAATATTTGTCGGCCGGATAGTCCTCGCGCAGATTCTTGGCGTTGGGAATGTTGCCGATATCGGCGATGAAATCGTTCTCGATCTGCTGCTGGGCGATGGAGGCCTTGCCGTGGAACTCGACGTCGGCGACATAGCGCTTCGAGGTCTGCTCGACACGGATGCGCTCGGTCAATTCGCTGGCGCGCGCATCATATTCCTGCACCTTGATGCCGTATTTGCTCTCGAAGGCGCGCACCACGTCCTTCCAATGCGCCGCACCGAGCTGCGCGTGATAGACGACGATCGACCCTTCCTTCTTGGCCGCCGCCACCACCGCATCCCAGTTCTCCTGTGCTTGTGCCGGCAAGGCAGCAAACAGCGCCACAAGGCTTGTGGCGAGCATGCGGTTGAATCTAGCGGTCATTGGTATCCCTCCCACTCCGGAAAATTGGGCCAAAAAATTTGGGCCAAAAATTTGGGCCATGTCACGCAAGCCGGTGCCAACAGGCGAACCGCATGACGGGTCGGCGCGACATTAACATTGTCAGTCTGCCTGTCTAGCGCGCTGGTTTCATGAAAACGGTTGCGGTAAGATCACGGCAACCAGAGGGCCGCCAACGCCAAGCTGGCGCAAGCCGCGTGACGTTTCAGCACCGCCCCAAAGGAAACGTGGAAACCAGGAGCCTCTATTTTGGCAATGCCAAACTCCATCTTCGGCCATCCGGCGATCGATTGCGACGTGCATATCGCCGTGCCGAACACCGCCGCCTTGATGCCCTATCTCGATGCCTATTGGTACGACGCCTTTCGCTCGCGCGGCATCGAGAGAACGAGCTTCACGCTGACCGGCGATCCGCCGAACACGCCGCTGGCGGCGCGCCCCGATTGGCGGCCGAAATCCGGCAAGCCTGGCAGCGATCTCGAGCTTCTGCGTAGCCAGGCGCTTGATGGCTTCGGCTCCAGCATCGCCATCGCCAACTGTCTCTTTGGCGGCATGGCTTTGCATAGCGAGGATCTCGCCGCCGTCATGTGCAAGGCGGTCAACGATTGGGTCGCCGACACCTGGCTCGACAAGGAACCGCGCTTGCGCGCTTCGATCCTGGTGCCGCAGCAATCGCCGGAACTCGCCGTCGAGGAGATCGAGCGCCGCGCCCATGACAAGCGTTTCGTCCAGATCACTCTGCTCGCCATGGGCAATGAACTGCTTGGCCGCCGCAGCCTCTGGCCGATCTATGAAGCGGCCGTGCGCCATAACCTGCCGATCGGCATTCATGCCGGCGGCCTCTATCACCATCCGACCCTGAACGGCTGGGGCTCCTACTTCCTCGAAGACTATGTCGCCAATGCCTTCGCCTTCGAAAATCAGGTGGTGAGCCTGGTGTGCGAGGGCGCCTTCGCGAAATTTCCCGAGTTGAAAGTCGTGCTGATCGAATCGGGCGTCACCTGGCTGCCCGCCGGCATGTGGCGCCTCAACAAGACCTGGCGCGGCGTGCGTCCGGAAATTCCGTGGGTGAAGCAGGTGCCGAGCGAATTGGTGCGCCAGCACATTCGCCTGACCTTGCAGCCTTTCGATGAGCCCGAAGGCAGCGGCCGGTTGGAACGGTTCGTCGAACAGATGCAGTCCGATCAGCTCATCCTGTTCTCGACCGACTTCCCGCACTGGCATTTCGACGGCAAGGACGCTCTGCCGCTCAGTCCGTCCTCGCCGCTGGCGCCGAAGATTCTCTACCAGAACGCGCTCGACACCTATCCGCGCCTCACTGAGGCGAAGGCGACCGCCGCTTTCGCGCCGAAGGAGATTTCGCCATGAGCATCGTGACAGCCGAACGGCCGCAGGCCCAGCGCCCGCAGCGCCAGAAACTCAGCGTCGTCGATTGCGACATCCATCCGGGCTTCTCGACGCCCGAGGAAATCCATCCTTTCCTGCCGGAACGCTGGCGCGAACATGTGAAGACTTTCGGCGGCCATTATCGCCAGGCCTTCGCCGACACGCTCTCCCATCCGCGCATGGCACCGGAAGTCTCGCGCGCCGATGCCTGGCCGCCGAAAGGGCCGCCCGGCTCCGATCTCGAATTCATGCGCGCCCAGCATCTCGATGCCAATGGCGTCGCCTATGGCATGCTGATGCCGCTCAATCGCGGCCCCGGCAATCAGCGCAATCTCGGTTATGGCGCGGCGCTCGCCACCGCCGTCAACGATTGGCAGATCGCCAAATGGGTGACGCCGGAGCCGCGCCTGCGTGCGTCCATCGTCGTCACGCAGGAAGACCCGGAAGCCGCCATCGCCGAAATCGAGAAGCGCGCCGGCGACGAACGGTTCGCGCAGATCATGCTGCCGCCGCGCTCGCTCGAACCGCTCGGCCGCAAGCGCTACTGGCCGATCTATGAAGCGGCGGTCGCCGCCAAGCGACCGCTCGCCTTGCATGTCGGCGGTATCAACGGCTATCCCGCCTCCGCCGGCGGCTATCCCTCCTATTACATCGAGGAACAGCACACCAACGTGCAGGGCATGCAGGCTCTCGTCACCAGCCTGGTGCTGGAAGGCGTGTTCGAACGCTTCCCGCAATTGCGCGTCGTGCTCGTCGAAGGCGGCATCGCCTGGATGCCGGCGCTGAAATGGCGGCTCGACAAACATTACAAGCGGCTCAAGGCGGAAGTGCCGCATCTCAAACGCCTGCCCTCCGAATATATCCACGATCACATCTGGCTGACGACGCAGCCGCTCGACGAGCCGGACAAGGACAGCGACCTCGCCGAGACCTTCGAACTGGTCGGCTGCGATCGCATCATGTTCTCGACCGACTATCCCCACTGGGATTTCGACGACCCGCGTTTCGTTCTGAGCAAGCTCACCCTAAGCCCGGAGAAGCAGCAGGCGATTTTGGCGGGCAATGCCAAAGCCCTCTACGGATTGAAGTGATTATGGACAGGCATGTTGTTGCAAAGGTCGCCGACGTTCCCCCCGGCGACCGTAAGCTGGTGACGGTGAAGGGGCGCCCCATCGCCGTATTCAATCTGAAGGGCGAATTCTTCGCCATCGGCGATAAGTGCCCACACGAAGCAGGCTCGCTGTGCGCCGGCCGCATCGTCGGCCTCGCCGAATCCGACGTGCCCGGCGACTATCGCCTGACGCGGGCGGGCGAATTCATCAAATGCCCCTGGCATGGCTGGGAATTCGACATCCGCACCGGCCAGTCCTGGTGCGATCCGACGGGAACGCGCGTGCGCGCCTATGATGCCAAGATCGAACCGGGCGCCGAACTCAACAAAGGCCCCTATGTCGCCGAGACCTTCAAAGTGACGGTCGAGGACGATTACGTCGTCATCAATCTCTGATGTACCAAAACAGGAGCGTTTGAAGCGGCCGGCGTTTACCTCTCGTTAGAGATAATAAATCCTGACCGCCTTCAATTAACTCCCGCGTAAAGTCCGCCCCCGATAGTCGGCCCCAAGACCAAGGGTTCTTTCGCCGGAATGCGCCGGCAAGCACCGGGATGGGTACGGGTTATCGGCGTGATGCGTTGTCGAGTTCTCATTCTTTCCGCGGCTCTTCTCGCCGGCGCCACGAGCGCCCAGGCGCAGGAGTGGTACACGGGCGCGGCGCGCACGCCGCAGAACGACACGCGGCCCAGCGTCGCCATCGACCTGTCGCTGACCGGCAGTTCGCAGGATTCGAAGACCGGCACTCTGATCGGCACGATCGCGCCGTTCAGCAAGCTCGAAGAAACCGGCTTGCGCCTGCGCCTCAGCGGCCTGCTCGGCTCTTATAATTATATATCGACCACGGCCGGCGTCGGTCGCGTCCAGGGCACGCAGGCGAGCGGTTCGCTCCTCGTCGGCTATGAATGGGTGACCCGCACCGCCACCTTCGCCGGCTATATCGGCGCCGAAATCAACAATAACAATCTCGACAAGGTCGACATTCAGAACAAATCAGCCGGCATGGCCGGTGGCCTGAAGGTCTCGGCCGATTTCTATGCCAATCCGACCGATTACACGATGGTCTCCGGTGTCTTCTCCTTCTCGACGGCGCATATGTCCTATTATGCCCGCCTGAAGGCCGGCATCGCCATCGTCGATCGCATCTTCGTCGGCCCGGAAGTGCTCTTCCTCGGCGATAATTTCTACAGCCAGTGGCGTGCCGGCGCCCATGTCAGCGGCCTGCGATTCGGCGCGCTGCAATTTGGCCTCTCCGGCGGCTATGTCAGCGATCGCGTCCGCGGCACCGGCTTCTACGGCATCCTCGACGCCCGCATCACCTTCTAAAGCGGCCTTTCGTAACAAACGCACGATGGCGTGACACCTTGTTATGACTCGCCTTTGTGGCCTTGAACGCCATCAAAGAGCGAAACGCCCGAGCGGCGATTAACAGACTCTTAACCCGAAGCCCTCTCACTGGTGGATGCGAAATAAGGTGCCTTGCCGGCATGAGGCAATACACCGTTAACAATAAATATCGCCCGAAATCCGAAGAGAGTCAGGGCATTAAGTCCTTCGTTACATCTTTCCCAGTAGGGTTAACGGGTCGCGTTGGAGTCGGGTTAGATGCATGTTGTGTTGCGTACCGCAGCCTGGTTGACGTCCGGACTGGCCGCGCTTCTATTTTTGACTCAGCCTGTCAGTACCGGCGCGCAATTCACGCTCGGCTGCTTCGTCATCGTCGCCATGATCGCGGTGTGGAAGTTCAGCCACGGCAAACTCTCGCGACAAATCTTCCTGGCCCTCGGCACGTTCGTGGTCCTGCGCTACCTCTATTGGCGTTTCACCAGCACGTTGCCGCCGGCAACCGACATGATCGGCTTTTCTCTCGGCCTCTTCCTGCTCCTTGCCGAGATGTATTGCGTGATGATTCTGTTCATCAGCCTGATCATCAACGCCGATCCCTTGAAGCGCCAACCGCTGCCGCGCGAGGAAGACGCGGAGCTGCCGACCGTCGACGTGTTCATCCCCTCCTATAACGAGGACGAATATATTCTCGCCACCACCATGGCCGCCGCCATGTCGATGGATTATCCGCGCGAAAAGCTGACCGTCTGGCTGCTCGACGATGGCGGCACCGATCAGAAGTGCAACGACCCCAATCCGGCGAAGGCCGAAGTGGCGCGCCAGCGCCGCGCCGATCTGCAGGCGCTCTGCGCCCAGATGGGCACGAAATATCTGACGCGCGCCCGCAACGAACACGCCAAGGCCGGCAATCTCAACAACGGCCTGAAAGCCTCGCGCGGCGAGGTCGTCGTCGTTTTCGATGCCGATCACGCGCCTTTCCGCGCCTTCCTGCGCGAGACTGTCGGCTATTTTGCCCGCGATCCGAAACTGTTCCTGGTGCAGACGCCGCACGTCTTTCTCAATCCCGATCCGATCGAGAAGAACCTGCAAACCTTCAACCGCATGCCCTCCGAGAACGAAATGTTCTATTCGGTGACGCAGCGCGGTCTCGACAAATGGAACGGCTCGTTCTTCTGCGGCTCGGCTGCCCTTTTGCGCCGCACGGCGCTTGAATCGGTCGGTGGCTTCTCCGGTGTTACGATCACCGAGGACTGTGAAACCGCGCTCGATCTGCATTCCTCCGGCTGGACCAGCGTCTTCGTCGACAAGCCTTTGATCGCCGGCCTGCAACCGGAAACCTTCGTGTCCTTCATCGGCCAACGCTCCCGCTGGGCGCAGGGCATGTTCCAGATTCTCATCTTGAAGAACCCGCTGTTCAAGCGCGGCCTGCATGGCATCCAGCGCCTCGCCTATCTCTCCAGCATGTCCTTCTGGTTCTTCCCACTGCCGCGCCTCACCTTCATGCTGGCGCCGCTCTCCTACATTTTCTTCGACGTGAAGATCTTTGTCTCCAACGTCGACGAGGCCTTCGCCTATACGACGACCTATATCGTCGTGAACCTGATGCTGCAGAACTACCTCTATGGCAATGTGCGCTGGCCGTGGATGTCGGAACTCTACGAATATCTGCAAGGCGTCTTTCTCTCGAAGGCCCTGTTCTCCGTCGCGCTCAGCCCGCGCAAGCCGACGTTCAACGTCACCGCCAAGGGCCTGTCCCTCGACAACGATCATATTTCCGAACTGGCCTGGCCGTTCTTTGCCTTGCATGGCCTACTGTTCGCCGGCGCGCTGATGGCCGCCTGGCGCTATATGTTCGAGCCCGGCGTCAGCGATCTCATGCTGGTGGTCGGCGCGTGGAATGCGTTCAATCTGATGATCGCCGGCGTCGCCTTGGGCGCGGTCGCCGAGCGCAAGCAGCTCGACCGTCACCCGCGCCTCATCATCGACCGTCGCGGCGAGATCGACATCGACGGCAAGAAATATCCCGCCAAGATCGTCAACGTGTCGGCGGGCGGCTGCGCCATCACCTTCGAAGACGAGGCGCCGCCGCAGGCCGATGAAGGCGCCGTCGGCCGCTTGAGCATCACCCCGATGGGCGAAATCATCACGACGGAAACCCTGCCGGTGCTCATCAAGCCCGGCCGCTCGGTGAATGGTGTCGTCGTCCACGGCCTCGCCTTCGCCGACCTGACGCCGCGCGAATATTATGTGCTCGCCGACCTCATGTATGCCGATTCCGATGCCCTGCCGCGTTTCCTGGCGACGCGTCGCTCGCACAAGAATGTCTTCTCGGGAACGTTCGAATTCATCTGGTGGGGCCTGCTCGAACCGTTCCGCGCTTACTCGTACCTGCGCAAGGAAATCGGCGGCCGCAAGACCGTCGAGAAGACGGAAACCTCGCCGGAAATGTCCGTCGAAATGCTGAAGAAGCTCGTCGAAATGGCCAACGGCGGCAAGCCTGCCGCCAACGACGGGAAGCCGATCGAAACCAAGGCTGCGTGACACAGGATCAAGGGACCAGACACAAGAAAATGCCGATCAGCAGGTCCATATCGTTTGCAGCGACGCAAACGCTCGCGGCGGTCATGCTCATGGCCGCGAGCGCCTTTGCGCATGCGCAGCCGATATTCACGACGGCACCGCCAAGCCTGCAACGCCTCCAACCGACGTCGCCGCAGCCGGCCGAGACGCAGCCGCAGAAGCCATCCGATCTCTACGGCGTGCAGCAATTGCGCCGCTCGCTGCCGCCGACAGCCAGCACCGAGACGCGCCCGCCGCCGCGGCAAATTCCACTTGGCCCCGTGCCCGCGCCAGCCGAAGCACCAGCGACCGCGCAATTGCCGGTGCCTGTGGCGCCCGCTCCTGTCGCGCAAGCCCCTGTCGCTCAAACGCCTGTCGCTCCTGCCCCCGTCGCGCAGGCTCCCGTTGTTCAGCCGCCGCCGGCCACCCAGCCGGCACCGGTCGCGCAAGCACCCGCTGCACCTGCCGCGCCCACATCCGGCATGGCCCCTATCGCCATTCCGGTGACGCCCCAGATGGCGGCGCCGAAACCATTCACGCCGACCACCCAGCCAAAGCCGACCATCGCCACCCGCGGCGGGTCGCTGAAGGAGAATGGCGTTCTGCTGCGCCATCTCGCCAACAATGTGCAGGGCTTCCGCCTGTCCGGTGAAATCGGTTCGTCCGAATGGCCGCTCTATCTCACCGAGAACCAGATTCAGCGCGGCCTGAAATTCCAGATCGGCTTCCTGTCGGCGGTCTCGGTCATGCCGGAAGCTTCTTATCTGACGTTGATGGTCAACGATCAGACGGTTGGCCGCACCAATATTACCGGCTCGCGCGGCGTGCGCACCGCGGTCTTCGATATTCCCGACGGCTTGATGAAGGCGGGTTTCAACTCGATCCGCATCATGGCCGAGCAGCGCCATCGCGTCGATTGCTCGCTGCAAGCGACCTATGAATTGTGGACGCAGATCGATCCGACCCAGACTGGACTGGTGCTGAGCGGCACCGGCGCCGTCACCAATATCGCCGATCTCGCCGCCCTGCCGGTCGATGAACAAGGCGCCATGCCGATCCGCGCCGTCATTCCCGGCAAGACCAGCGTCGCCAGCATCGATCGCGTCATCCGCGCCACCCAGATGCTGGCGCTGCATGGCCGCTTTCAGCAAACGTCCGTCGATGTCGGACCGCTCGCCGACGGCCTGCATGGCATCAATCTCGCCATCGGCACCATCAACGACATCGGCAGCCAACTCGGCGCGATGAATGTCGGGCAGGTGCTGGGACCGCGCGTCGTCATCATCCCCGCCTCCGGCGGCAAGCGCACCACCGTGGTCTTCACCGGCCGCACCGAAGAGGACGTGAACGCCGCGCTGCGCCAGTTCGCCATTTCATCGGAACTGAAAGGTACGCCGCAGGGCATTCGCGCAGCGCAGGCCTTCCCCGGCTATCGGCTGTTCGGCGGCGAGCGCATCAAGCTGCGCGACCTCGGCGTCATCAGCCAGGAATTCAGCGGCCGCATGTTCCGCGTCGGCTTCAACATCGTACTGCCGCCGGATTTCTATTCCGCCGATTATGCGAAAGTGACGCTCGATCTGGCCGGCGGCTATGCGCCGGGCCTGCGCACCGGTGCGCAGATCGTCGTCAACGTCAACACGCGCACCGCCGTCAGCCTGGCCCTGCCGAAGAGCAGCGGCGACGTCTTCCAGCGCAATCCGATTCCATTGCCGCTCGGTAGCCTGCGGCCAGGCCTCAACCGCATCGAGATCGAAGCGCAGCTCGCCGTGCCAAGCGACACGGCCTGCGATCCCATCGCCGCCATTTCCGGCCGCAAGCGTTTCCTGCTGCTCGATTCCACCGAGATCGAACTGCCGAAGATCGCCCGCATCGGCCGCATGCCCGATCTCGCGGTGACGGCGACCGGCGCCTTTCCCTATGCCAGCTCCGAGAAGCGCCCGGTGCTTTATGTGCCGGCACCCAGCAAGGAAGCGATCGGCGCGGCGGCGACCTTGGCCACCCATCTCGCCACCTCGGCCGGCAAACCGATCGACTTCGAATTGACCTTGAACGAGCCGACACCTGAGCAAGGGCCGGCCTTGATCATCGCACCGGCGCTGTCAGTACAGAACGACACCTATAAATCCGTCGGCTTGCAACAGCAGATCATTCTCGACAACTGGAGCGAGGCGACGAGCGCGGAAGCCGTGCCGCAGAGCGAACAGTTGTCGCGCACCGAAGCGATGGCACGCCATCGTCTCGTCCTGCAACGCAATTTCCCCGCCGCCTGCCACATGCCGACGCCGCAAGGCGGCTTCCGCAGTGCCGAGGCCTCCGCCAAATTCCGCGTCGACCCAACCGCCGTCGGCGCCATCGGCGATGCCGACAAAGGGCTTTATGACGAGTGGGACAGCAACATCCGCAATCAGGACGGCATGTTCGGCAAGGCCGTCAACACCTATCGGCGTGCGCTCGATTGGGGCAGTTCGCTCTACGGCGACACGCGTAACTGGATCGGCGATCATTTCGAAGTTCGTGTCCGCCGGCCCGTGTTGACGCGGCAGGCCTCGCTTGTGATGGCGCAGGATCTGACCGGCAGCACGCCCGACAGCGTGCGCACTCTGGTCACCGCACCCAATGCGTCGATGCTTGCCCAGTCGGTCAACTGCCTGGTCGATCCGCGCGTCTGGCAGCAGATCAGCGGCAAGGTTTCCGTGTTGAACGCCGCCGAAGGCGCCATCGTCGACATTCCCGTCGAGAATGCGCGACTGGTGGCGACGCAACCGCTTTCCATCGACAACATGCGCCTGATCGCCGCCGGCTGGTTGTCGCTGAATCGAAATATTTACGTTCTGTTGGCCTTCATACTGGCGCTGGTTCTGGCGTGTGCCACGCACTGGTTCTTGAAGGGCGTGGGTCGGAGTACATGATGCGTATCCTGAAGGCGATCGCGACCGCCTCTCTGTTGCTCGCGTCCTCGACGATCCCGTCCTGGGCGCAGGCACAAGGTGTGACGCCGGCCAATGTGCCGGTGAGCGAGCCGCGGCGCGTTCTGTCTCTCGACGCCCGCGCCATGCCGCTCGGCGGCACGTTCAAGACGCTGCAATATTGGCAGGCCTACAAGGCGCGCTTCATCACCAACACCGGCCGCGTCGTCGATACCGCCAACGATCTCATCAGCCACAGCGAGGGCCAGGGCTATGCCATGCTGCTGGCGGTGGCAGCCAACGACCGCCCGACCTTCGATCGCATCTGGACGTGGACGCGCGCCAATCTGATGGTGCGCGACGATCAGCTCATGGCCTGGCGCTGGTCGCCCAATCATCGCCCCGGCGTATCCGACATGAACAACGCCAGCGACGGCGACATTCTCGTCGCCTGGGCACTCGCCGAAGCGGGCGAGCTGTGGGCCGATGTCTCCTATTATATTGCCGGGCGGCGCATCGCCGTCGAGGTCGGCCGCAAACTCGTTCTGTTCAAGGCGCAACAGGGCGCGCTGCTCCTGCCTGCCGTCAACGGCTTTTCGGCCGGCGAGCGGCCTGATGGCCCCGTGGTGAACCTGTCCTATTACGTCTTCCCCGCCTTCGCGCGGCTCTATCTCGTCGCGCCGGAACTCGATTGGAACGGCCTGACGCAGACCGGCCTCGACCTGATGAAGGCGGCGCGCTTCGGGCCGCAAAGCCTGCCAACCGAATGGATTTCCATCCGCGACAACGGCATCAAACCGGCTGACGGCTTTCCGGCGCAGTTCTCCTATAATTCGATCCGCATTCCGCTCTACATGGCCTGGGCTGGCGTCGGCGATTGGGACAGCTATGCGCCCTTCTATGCCTGGTCGACGCGCAAGCGCGGCAGCGTCGCCGCCATCGAAGTGAGTTCCGGTCGCGAAGTCGAGCAGCTTGGCGAAGCCGGCTATTCCAGCATCGCCGCGCTCCTGTCCTGCGCCATCGATCAGGCGCCGATTCCCGCCAATCTCCGCGCGACGCGCGATGCGGATAATTACTATCCGACGACGCTGCACATGATGGCGCTGCTGGCGGTTCAGATGAGGTATGCTGCATGCCTCAGAAACTGAAATCGCATCTTCTGAGCCTGGGCCTCTGCGCCGCCGCCTTCGTCGCGGCGCCGGTGGCGTTTGGCCAGAGCGATTTCATTGTCGAGGGCGCGCGTCCGCGTCCCAGCATTGCGCCGACGCCTGCACCAAACAACCGCCCCATCGACGCACCGCGCGCGGCGCCGCAGGCGATCCAGCCTGTTCCGGGCCTTGGCCTGCCGCTCGGCCCCGGCGAAACGGTCGACGATTCCGCCTTGCGCTATTACGCCTCGCTCAATCAAACGCAGCGCGTGCAGACGGAAATGCGCCGCCTGCAACGGCTTTATCCCGGCTGGGAACCGCCGGCCGATCTCTATGAGCAGAACAGAGCGGGCGGCGAAGACGAACAATCCTTCTGGGATCTGTTCGCCGCCGATCAGCTCGACGATCTCAGAGCCGCCATCGATTTGCGCATGCGCGCCGAACCCGGCTGGCAGCCCTCAGCCGAACTGACGCAGAAGCTCGAGCGCAAGACATTGCGCAATCAGATTCTGTCGCTGTTCAACGGCGGCAAACTGCAAGACCTTCTCGACACGCTCAAGAAGGACAATTTCAATCCGGAAGAGACCGATGTCGACGTCCTCTGGGCGGTCGCCGAGGCCTATGCCAAAACCAAGCAGACCCAGGACGCGGTTCAGACCTACAAATCGATCCTGACGATGAACCGTGAATCGGACGTGCGCCTCGCTACCATCCAGAAGGCGATGGCGGCCTTGCGCATGTCCGATGTCGAGCCGCTGATCGCCATGGGCCGCGCCAACGAATGGGCGCCGATCCAGGCCGACATCACACGCATGCGCATCAGCGCCTATCTGCACGATGAGCGCAAAGACGAAGTGCCCGGCACGGAGCTGAAAGCCTTCGAGGACTATGCGCGCAGCGCCAGCGATCCCAACCAGGCCGGCCTTGTCGCCTGGTACTATTACAAGGCGAAAGCCTTCCGCGAAGCGCTGGAATGGTTCAAGCTGGCGTTGGAGCGCGGCGGTGATGCGATGATCGCCCATGGCCTCGCCCATTCGCTGCGCGAACTCGGCATGTATCGCGAGACCGAGGAAGTCGCCTATGCCTGGCGGCAACCGCTGATCAATAATGCCATCCTGTTCATCGATATTCTCGAACGCGATCTCACCAAAGAAGTCCCGCCCTATATCGAGCCCGAGCGGCTGTTGCGTTACGCGCAGGTGACGATGGATCTGGGCTCCGGTGAAGGTGCCCAGGCGCTCGGCTGGTATGCCTATAATGCCTGCCAGTTCGACACCGCCTACGAATGGTTCTCGCGTGCCGCCGCCTGGTATCCGAAGGAAGGAACCATTTACGGCCTCGCCGTTTCGGCGCGCCGCACCAAGCGGATGAAGGAATATGTCGAGCTGATCAATCGCTACGACGGCCTGTTTCCGAAAGTCGTCGAACTGGTCTTCCCCGACGGCATCCGCCGCCCACCGACGCCGTGCGATCTGCAAACCGCCTCGCCGAAACAGCGCCAGCAGATGTTGAACAGCTATTACGCGACGCAGAACGCCTATGCCGGCCAGCAGAACATGTATCTCGGCCAACAGGCGCCACGCGCCGCTGGCCCGGGCCCCGGCGGCATGCGCAGCGGCAACGTGCAGCAGTTCACGCCGATGCAGCAGGGCTATGCGACGTGGCAGACGGCAGCACCGCCGATGCCGAAATTGAATCCGCAGGAATTCCCCGTCGCCATCGGCCCGGAGAATCCGCTGCGCTTTGCTTCGTCGGGCCGATTGTTCGGCAAGCCGATGGCGATCGCCGCCAGCGGCACGATGGCGATGACGCCGATGGCGCCTGAATATTATCGCGGCCCCTTCCCGCTCGTGGCGCGTCGTGTGCCTGGCGTCGGCGCCATGCCCTATGAGCGTTACGGCTTCGCTCTGCTGCCGGCCTGGAACGGCGCCACCCAGGCGAGCGAACCGCATACGGCGGAGAAAGCGCCGGAAGGCACGATCTGGACGACGCAGCAGGCGGAAGATGCGCGCGCCACCCGGGGCACGTCGCAGGGCGCCGGCGGCGGCGCACTGCGCCAGGATCTCGAAGGCATCGCCGGCATGCTCAGCCAGTTGCCGCGCGTGCCGCCGCCCGCTGCCGCCACCGGCACTTCGGCGCCCTTCATGCCGATCCAGCCGCAGCCGACCATGCAGCAATTCTCGCCCGGCGGTGGCCGGCGCTCGCAGATCGACATGACGCCGACGGGCGGCGTGACCAGGATCGCGCGCAGCATGAGCGACCCCAAACGCTCCTCGCCGGCGGCCCGCACCCTGTCGCTCTTGGCTTTCCTTGAGCCGCGCCCGACCGATCCCGATGCGCTGCCGGCCGCGCCCATGCGCGCGCCGCTCGCCAAGGTCAGCGACGACACCGGCCGTGAAGCCGTCGCGCGCTATAACGACAAAAATTACGCCGCCGCGCTCGCCATGCTCGACCGTCGCGCCAAAACTCTGTTCGAGCCGCTGGAGCTGCGGCTCGTGCGCGGCTGGTCCCTGCTTAATCTCGGCCGTCTCGGCGAGGCGCGGCAGGTCTTCGACCACCTGAATTCGCCGCCGCCGCTCGCCACGGCGGAATTCATCGTCACCACGCCCACGCAAGAGGAGGGCCACTAAACATGAAACGCTGGCTGATCCTGCCTCTGGCGTTGCTCGCCGCTGCCTGCGGCAGAACTTCGAGTGAGCAACGCTTCCTGTCGCGCGACGAAACCGCCGCCGCGACCACCATTCCCGTCACCGCCAATCCCACCGGCGATGCGAGCTTCCAGCAGGCGCTGATGCTGCTGCCGATCGAGGCCGGCGCGGTGACGCGCATCCGCGAACGCAACTATCCCAACGGCACGCGCCAGGACATCGTGATGGGCTTCGATGCCGGCACCAAGTCCGAGAACGTGCTGGAAGTCAGCATCGAGACCGAAGCCTCGCCCGGTGGCCCCAATATGCTGCAGATGGGCAAGCCGTCGGAACGCGGCATCCAATCGGAAATCCTGTCGCGCTTTCGCGGCATCCAGATGAACATCGTCACCAGGCCGATGCAGAACGCGCTGGGCCCGTTCGGCCTCGCCATCGGCAAACAGGGCAACGGCCATCGCTGCATCTTCGCCTGGCAATGGGTCGACAATATCCGCGACGCCGGACCGAACCGTTCGGGCATGGCCCGTTTCGGCGCGGTGCTGGCCGGCCGCGGCGCGCCCGCTTCCATCCGCATCCGCCTGTGCAGCGGCACCAAGGACCTCGATCAACTGGCGGGCTATGTGGAAGCCTTGCAGGTGGGCGAACCGGAAGCCGTCGTCCGCATCCTGACGATGGATCGCCGCAACATCGACCCCGGCGCTTTCGTCGACAACAATGGACGCGGCGGCCGCACGAGCGCGGTGACCGCGCCGGTGACCCGCGTCGGCAGCCTGGAAAGCGCCTTGAGTGGCGGCGGCCGCCCGGCAGCCGAAAGCCGGCAGCAGGTCGCCGCGCAGCCGCGTCCGGCCCGCCGTGTCGTCCGCCACAAGCCCAGGGAACAGCAGGACGAGCCGCGTGAAGTCGCCGCGCCCGCCCCGCAGGCGCCGCCGCCGGCCATGACCATCGTACCGCAGCAGCCGGCGCAGCCGACCGGACCGCGCTATCTGGCCCCGGTGCCGCAACAGGCTGGAACCCCGCCACCGGCACCGACGGGCGGCTATGGCGCCTCCGCCGCCCCGGTGCCGCAGCGGCTCAACCCGAACCTGCCCGCCCAGGCCTATCGCGGCCCAACGTCGCAGGAGCCGTATCGGCCGCCAAATTTCCGTCAATAAACTGACAAAAAAGGGATTTTATCGCCGCTGCCCATCTTTGCGGCAAACTTGACCGAAACCAAACCGTCGGTCGAACGTCTTATAGCTGTTGCATTCGGCGGCGGAGAGCCTATTTGGCCCGGGTTCGTCGCGCCTGGGAGTACCCATGTCGATACCTGAGTTCGAACAGATGTTGCACGCGGTCCTGCCGAGTACGGGCAAGACGTCGCTGACATTGACGGAAGTGCCGCGTCACGAGGGCGAGCTGCTCGTCCTGCTGGAAAAGGCTGTTCTGTCCGGCGAGCGTGCCAACACGCCGCTGACGGAAATCCATCTGTCGAAGGAATTCTATCCCGACATGGACGGCGAATTCGGCGACATCCCGGTGGTCGATTCCGGCGACGCCGACATCATCCGCCTGTTCTTCGAACCGTAGTCATCCCACCGTTTGCGCCTTGCGGACCCGCGCCAGGGCGCGGGCCGCCGTCGCATGCCGGATAGCGTCCTTATCCGCGTCGGAAATCCTGGCCTCGGAAATCGCCTTGTTGGTCCATTCCATGCCGAAGCCCGTGCCGTCGGAACCATAGACGATCCGCTCCGGCCCATAGCATTCGACAGCCAGTTCGATCGAGCGCGCGCCGAGCGAATTGCAATCGACCAGCACCGAGGCGTCGCGGATCCGCTTCGACGGCAATTCGTCCTGCGGCCGGTCGAGCAGGCTGCGATGATCGAGCCGATCGACCTCGAAGGGAATATTGCCGCCGAGATTGTGCGACAGCACGGTGACGTTGGGAAACGCCTTGAGAAAATCGGTCATGCAGAAGGTGACCATGTTCGACGACAGGCGCGCCTGCATGTCGAGCGTGCCGACCCGCGAATGGCCATTGTCGGAGGCATCCACTTTCGGCGCCTCCGGATCGTCGGCAATCTTGGCGTAATGCACCAGGAAGATGGCGCCCAGCGCATCGGCGGCCTCGAACAGCGGCTGAAATTTTTCCGCCCGCTTGATCGACAGAAAGCCGTCGCCGGGCAGCAGCGCACCGACCATGCCGGGCATGGCCATGGCGCGACGGAATTCCGCCAAGGTCTCGTCCATATCGGCCACCGGCAGGGCCGCCAAACCGTTGAAACGATCGGGATATTGCGCGCAGGCGGCCGCCACCGCGTCGTTGAACGCCTGGCAGAGTGGCACGGCCTCGGCGCTGGGCAGACGCTCGACGCCATAGACCGTGGTCAGCGAAAGAACGCCACGTTCGACACCGGCCTTGTCCATTTCGGCGATGCGCTGCGCGGCGCTCTCGCGCTGCGCCAACGGCGAGGAATTGAACGAGGATTCAAGATATTCGCGGCCATCCTCCTTGCGGCGGATGAAAGGCGGCGTGCTGCGTGCCCGCATGGCATCGCAAAATGCTTCCGGAACCCAATGCGCGTGCATGTCGATGGTCATGGGCGTGCTCCCTGAACGTCCTGCCAAAATCGCGAACGCGATTTGGTCTGGGACGCCGTTCCCCTCTGTTTATCCGCTGGTTGATCCAGCTTGGAAAACCGTGCCCGCCGGAGCGGGCACGGTCTCAGTCGTATTAATCGACGATCTTGTTGCGCAGCACGCCGATGCCTTCGACTTCGGCTTCGACGATATCGCCGACCTGCAGGAATTCCGGCTTCGGCATGCCGGCGGCAACGCCCGACGGCGTACCGGTGGCAACGATGTCGCCCGGCTCGAGCGTCAGCGCGCCCGACAGGCTTTCGATGATGCGCGGCACGCCGAAATAGAGGTCGGACGTGGTCGAATCTTGACGGATCTTGCCGTTGACCTTGAGGGTCAGACGATGGCCATCCGGCTTGCCGAATTCGTCGGCTGTGACGATGTACGGACCGATCGGGCAATGCGAGTCATAGCTCTTGCCCTTGAAAAACTGGCCGTGATTGCGCTGCGCATCGCGCGCGGTGACGTCGTTGACGACCGTGTAGCCCCACACGTGCTTGAGCGCATTGGCTTCGGAAATGTTGCGGCCCTTCTTGCCGATGACGAGGCCCAGTTCGACTTCGTAGTCGAGCTCGTCGGTATATTTGGCGTGACGCTCGACCTTGTCCTCGTGACCGACGATGGTGGTCGGCGGCTTGGAGAAGAATTCCGGCATTTTCGGATAGTTCACCGGACCGCCGCGCTTGGCGGCCATTTCTTCGATGTGCAGCTTGTAGTTACGGCCGACGCAGAACACGTTCTTCGTGGCGCCCGGCAGCGGCGTCGCGATCTTCACTTTCTTGAGCGGCGTGAACATGCCCTTGGGCTTCGCCTGCGCCGCCTTGAGGGCCTTCTTGGCCGTCGACAGAGCGCTCGGACCGGCGGCGATGATTTCGCGCAGCGTGTCCGGCAGTTCGGTCTTCAAAAGCTTCTTGGCCGCCAGCACGACGTCGAGCACACCATTCTCTTCGTCCAATACGCCGACCTTCAACTCTTTACCGGATTTGTAAGTCAGAAACTTCACGTTTTCGTCCTCATCATTGCGATCCGGTCACGATGACCGTCCCGAATTTCTTTCAGTTCCAAGGCCCGAGATAGACCTCGCCATTAAAGCTGTCGCTCTGCATCGGCAATGTCTGCGGCCAGTTCGCATTATCGACCTTGCGACGCAAGTCTGCCGGCATCGGCCGGCCATCCCAGCCAATCTGCTCCATGTGGTGATAGAGCTGAATGGCATGGCCGTCAGGATCGATGGCGAAGGCGCTGAAATCGATACCGGGAAAAAGCTCCGGTGGCAGTTTGCGCACCGTGACGCCCTGCTCCTGCAAGAAGCCCACCGCGTCGCGCAGCTGCGTATAATCGCCGACCTGAAAGCCGCAGGAGAACAGCGACGTATGGGCGCTCAGCCCCAATTCCTGGCGCAGCGCGATTGGATAGAGCGCCAGCGAATGATGCTCCGTATTGGCGCGCAGGAAGGTGCAGCGATGGCCGTTCCACGTCACCTCCTCGGTAAAGCGCAGGCCCATCGTGTCCCGGTAGAAGGCGGTGACGGCGGCCACGTCTTCGACGAAAAGCCGGATCGGCCCGATCTTGGTCACCTTGAACGGCCGCCCGAGCAGAATGCCGCCGACATCGTATTTTTCGTCCAGCGGTTCCTTGAAGCGATAGCCGTCGGCGACGGCGATATTCGCCGCCAAGCCTTCCTCGACCTCGGCAAATTCGGAACGATGCGGCAGGGTCGGTGAATCGTGATAGTCGCGCCGGTGCATGCCCTTGGGCTTGCTCAGCCCGTCCCAGCCGATCTGCTCGATGCCATAGTAGATTTCATTGGTATGGCCTTCCGGATCGACCGGATAGGCGTGCCAGTTGGAACCGGGATTGTCGCGGCCCGCCCGGGCGACGCGCACGCCGCCACCCTTCAGCCAGGTCGATCCCTCGACCACTTCGCGCAGGCTGCCGACCTGCCAGGTGATCTGATTGACGGTCATGTGCGGCGCCAGATGCTTCAACAGCACGCGGCGTACCCGGCGCGGAAACAGCACGAAGGAATGATGATCGGTGCCGTGGCGCATGAAATAGCCGATGCCCGAGCCATGCTTGCCCTGCTCTTCGGCCGGCATGCGGGCACCGAAATCGATTGGATCGGCGATCTTCAATCCGAACATGCGCGTGTAAAACGCAATGCCGGCATCGACGTCATGAACGTCCAATCCGAAATGACCCAGGCGCCGGATCTGGAACGGCCGGTCGAGCACCGTGCCACCGACGTTAAACTGCCGTTCTCCCACGCGAATATCTTCAGGCATATCGTCCTCCCTCGTCGCGCGCAGGACCCTCGATTTTGGTTTCCAGAGGAGATCATTTCCGGTTCGAGTGGGTCATCCGCGCCGCGCGGCCTGCGATCCACTCGCATTGGCAGCGCGCGAACCTAGCGAGTCACACCCGGTCTTGTCCACAGCCAGAAGGCACAAAGCCCACTGCTGCCGACACTTTCGGCAGAGCGATGGCCGTTGGAATGCGATTTTGCTGCATCGACAAAGCCGCCGATATGGCGAAACTGGCGACAAGCTCGAACGGGAGCAAGGATTGGAGGACACCATGGGTCGCCGCATTGTCGATATTTCCGTGCCATTGGAAGCCGGGATTGCCTCGGACCCGCCAGGTCTCGAACCGAAAATTCAATATATCGATCACAAGGAACAGGCACCCGCCGTCGCCCGTTATTTCCCGGGCCTGAAGCCCGAAGATCTACCTGATGGTGAAGGCTGGGCGATCGAGCACTGCCAGATCACCACCCACAACGGCACCCATCTCGACGCACCCTGGCACTATGCCTCGACCATGGATGGCGGCAAACGCGCCATCACCATCGACGAAGTGCCGCTCGACTGGTGCTTTCAGCCGGCAATCAAACTCGACTTCCGCCATTTCGCCGATGGCTATGTCGCCACCGCAGCCGATGTCGAGAAGGAACTGGCCCGCATCGGCCACACGCTGCGCCCGCTCGACATCGTTCTGGTCAATACGGCGGCGGGCACCCATTACGGCCAGCCCGATTATGTGCCGACCGGCTGCGGCATGGGCCGCGAGGCAACCCTGTATCTGACCTCGCGCGGCGTGCGCGTCACCGGCACCGATGCCTGGTCATGGGACGCGCCTTTCGGCTTCACCGCCAAGCGCTATGCTGAGACCAAGGATGCCAGCATCATCTGGGAGGGCCACAAGGCCGGCCGCGAGATCGGCTACTGCCACATCGAGAAGCTGCACAATCTGGAAAGCCTGCCGGACAAGGGCTTCATGGTCGCCTGCTTCCCCGTCAAAGTGAAGGGCGGGTCCGCCGGATGGACCCGCGCCGTCGCCATTTTCGAGGACTAAGTCACTGGCTTATTTAGCCAGTTGCACGAGGCGATCGAGCGCCGGCGAAAAGCCCTTCATGGAAATGCGGAACACCACCGGCTCGTTGTTGGACAGGTTGAGCGAGGCGATGCTGATGTTCTGCGCCTTGCGCAGGGTGTCCACAGAGGCGGCCGGCACGGTCAGAGGCGCGATACAGCCCTGGGCGACGCAGGCCGAATAACGCAGGCCCTGGCCGAACGGCTTGTCGTCGAGCCGCACGATGGCGCCGGCATCGAGCTTGACGCCAAGCGGCATCAGCACGGTGCCGCTGAGATTGTTGTCGCGCGGCACGTCGAGATCGATGGCGAACACCGTCTGACGGGTCTGGCCGTTGCCTTGCGCCTGCGACAGGCGGCAAAGCTTGCGCTCGTTCGCCACCCGGCAATCGACGGTCCAGTCTTCATAGACTTCGTTGATCGCCGAGGCGCCATTGGCCAATGTATTGCCCGTGGGCGCCAAAGTGCCGGCCGGAATGTTCTGCGCGGCGCGGCGCAGCCGCTCCATGGCAGCGGCCGTATCCTCGCTCGACGGCTCGGCCGCTGGCTGCTGTTGCTGCGCCAGCGCGACACTGCTTACCAACAGCGCTCCAGCAATGGCGGCGGCAGTCTTGCCGGCAGTTTTGAATGAGAAAAATGAAAGCATATCAACGGTTCCCGCTACTTTTGTCCGCTGCGCGATAAGCCATATCGGCGGCGAATGCCAGTGCGTCATGCCGCGCATCCTCGACCCAAGCAAATCCCTGCCAAACCCCAATCACGGCCCTTGACAATATTTTAAGCCTAGATATTTTAAGCTTGAAATAATTCAGCAGCGCCCAGACTGGGGAGATGCCGTTGCGTATCGTCTGCATTGGTGGAGGACCGGCCGGCCTTTATTTCGGCCTGCTGATGAAGAAGCTGCACCCCGAACATTCGATTTCGGTGGTCGAGCGCAACCGTCCCTATGACACGTTCGGCTGGGGTGTCGTCTTTTCCGACGCCACCATGGAAGCCATGCGCGCCTGGGACCCGGAGAGCGCCGCCGAGATCGAGGACGCCTTCAACCACTGGGACGACATCGAACTGGTGTTCAAGGGCAAGAAGCTGCGCACCACCGGGCACGGCTTCGTCGGCATTGGCCGCAAGAAATTGCTCAACATTCTGCAGCGGCGCTGCGAGGCGCTTGACGTCGAACTGGTGTTCGAACGCGACGTCAATTCCGATCTCGAATTCCCCGACGCCGACCTGATCATCGCCTCCGACGGCGTCAATTCGAAGATCCGCAACCGCTACGTCGCCGATTTCAAGCCCGATCTCGTGGTGCGGCCCAATCGCTTCATCTGGCTCGGCACGAAGAAACTGTTCGACGCCTTCACCTTCGATTTCCAGCGCACCGAACACGGCTGGTTCCAGGCGCATATCTATAAGTTCGACGCCGAGACCTCGACCTTCATCATCGAGACGACGGAAGAAACCTATCTCGCCCATGGCCTCGACAAGATGGACCAGGACGAGTCGATCGCCTTCTGCGAAAAGACCTTCGCCGACACGCTGCAAGGCGCACCGCTCCTGACCAATGCGCGCCACATCCGTGGCTCGGCCTGGATCAATTTCAGCCGGCTGATCTGCGGCCAATGGAGCCTTTTCAACGGCCAGTCCCATGTGGTGCTGATGGGTGATGCCGCCCATACCGCTCATTTCGCCATCGGCTCGGGCACCAAACTCGCCATCGACGATGCCATCGAGCTGACGCGCCAGTTCCAGACCCACGGCCACGGCAAAGAGCACATTCCCGAAGTCCTCAAGGTCTACGAGGAAATCCGTCGCGTCGATGTCGCCCGCATCCAAAATGCCGCGCGCAATGCGATGGAATGGTTCGAAGTGGTCGGCGAGCGCTATGCCGACACGCTCGAGCCGGAACAATTCATGTATTCCATGCTGACGCGCTCGCAGCGCATCAGCCACGAGAATCTGCGCCTGCGCGACAAGACCTGGCTCGAAGGTTTCGAACACTGGTACGCCGAACACGCCGGCCTAAAGGGCGAGAATAAAAAACAACGCGGCCTGCCGCCGATCTTCACGCCTTTCACGGTGCGCGGCACGACCTTGCCGAACCGCATCGTCATGTCGCCGATGGCCATGTATTCGGCCAAGGACGGGCTGATCAACGACTTCCATCTCGTCCACATCGGCTCGCGCGCCATGGGCGGCACCGGCCTCGTCTTCGCCGAGATGACCTGCACCTCGCCCGATGGCCGCATCACGCCGGGCTGCCTTGGTCTATGGAACGAGGAACAGGCCGCCGGCTGGCGCCGCCTCGCCGATTTCGTGCATCACAACAGCAGCGCCAAGATCGGCATTCAGATCGGCCATGCCGGCCGCAAGGGCTCGACCAAACTCGCCTGGGATGGCATCGACCAACCGCTCGAGAGCGGCAACTGGCCGCTCTATTCCGCCTCCGCTTTGCCGTATCTGCCCAACAGCCAGGTGCCGCAGGCGATGACGCAAGAGGACATGGCGCGCATCAAGGCCGATTTCGTCCGCTCGACCGAACTCGCCGCCACCACCGGCGTCGATTGGCTCGAACTGCACTGCGCCCACGGCTATCTGCTCTCCAGCTTCCTCTCGCCGCTGACCAATCTGCGCAACGACGAATATGGCGGCAGCCACGAGAACCGCGCCCGCTATCCGCTTGAAGTCTTCAAGGCGATGCGCGCGGTGTGGCCGAAAGACAAGCCGATCTCGATACGTCTGTCCTGCACCGATTGGGCTGATGGCGGCAATACGTCCGACGATGCGGTGATCTTCGCGCGCCTGTTCAAGGAAGCCGGCGCCGACATGATCGACTGTTCGACCGGCCAGGTGGTGAAGGACGAAGCGCCGGTGTTCGGCCGCATGTGGCAGACACCCTTCTCCGATCGCATCCGCAACGAAGTAGGCATCGGCACCATCGCGGTGGGCGCCATTTCCGATGCCGACCAGGCCAATTCGATCATCTCCGCTGGCCGCGCCGATCTGTGCGCCGTCGCACGACCGCATCTGTCCGATCCGGCCTGGACCCTGCACGAAGCCGCCAAGATCGGCCTCACCTCGATCCCCTGGCCGAAGCAATATTACTCCGGCAAGTCGCAATACGAGACCCTGCTGGCCCGCGCCGAACCGGTGCGCCCGAAGTAAGCGAGCAAGAACTTAAGGAATAACCATGCATCAGATCCTGCAACCTGACGGCTGGAAGAAGCCCATCGGCTATGCCAATGGCGTATTGGCCGAAGGCCGCACCATTCACATCGGCGGCCAGATTGGCTGGAACGGCAATTGCGAATTCGAGACCGACGACTTCGTCGGCCAGGTGCGCCAGACCCTGCAGAACATCGTCGACATACTCGCGGCAGGTAACGCCAAGCCGGAGCACATTGTCTCGATGACCTGGTATTTCACCGACAAGCGCGAATATCTCGCCAATCTGAAAGGCATCGGCGCCGCCTATCGCGACGTGATCGGCCGGCATTATCCGGCCATGGCCGGCGTCCAGGTGGTCGCGCTCATCGAGGATCGCGCCAAGATCGAAATCCAGGCCACCGCCGTCGTTCCATAATCGACAGCACAAGGGAGGGATGATGAACGGCAAACGGCATGCTCTTGTGACGGGAGGCGGCACCGGCGTCGGCAAGGCGGTGGCTTTGGCGCTGGCGCAAGCCGGCATCGACGTCACCATCACCGGCCGTCGCGCTGGCCCGCTCGAAGCTGTGGCGAAAGACAATCCGCGCATCCACATTGCCGTGGCCGATGTCACCGATGAAGCGGCCATGGCGGCCGTGCACGCCAAGGCGGAAGCCGACGGCGCGCCCTTCGATATCATTATCGCCAATGCCGGCATGGCGATGAGCGGACCCGCTGCCCGCACGTCATTGGCCGATTGGCAGGCGAGCCTCGCCGTCAATCTCACCGGCGCTTTCCTCACCGTGAAGCCGGCGCTGTCGGGCATGAACAAGCGCAAGAGTGGCCGCATCATCTTCATCGCCTCGACGGCCGGCCTCAAGGGCTATGCCTATGTCGCGCCCTATGTCGCCGCCAAACACGGCGTCGTCGGCCTGATGCGGGCGCTGGCCACCGAGACGGCCAAAAGCGGCATCACCGTCAACGCCATCTGCCCCGGCTTCACCGAAACCGAACTGTTGGCGGACTCCATCGAACGCATCACCGCCAAGACCGGCCGCAGCGCCGAAGAAGCGCGCGCCGAACTCGCCGCCGTCAATCCGCAGGGGCGTTTCGTGCAGCCGCAGGAAATCGCTTCCGCCGTGTTGTGGCTGATCAGCGACGGCGCCCAATCGATCACCGGCCAGACCCTGTCCATCTCCGGAGGCGAAACATGGTAGCAGCCCGTCATGCCACGCTGGCTCCGCAGCAAGGCAAGGAACGGCTGCGGCTGTGGGTTCGCATTCTCCGCGTCTCGCGCCTGATCGAAGCGGAACTGCGCGACAAGCTGAAAACCGAATTCGACACCACGCTGCCGCGTTTCGACGTGATGGCGGCGCTCTATCGCGAGCCCGATGGCATGCTGATGAGCGATCTTTCGCGCTATCTGCTCGTCTCCAACGGCAATGTTACCGGCATTATCGATCGCCTGGTCGCCGACGGCTTTGTCGTGCGCGCCTTGCGCGAAGGCGATCGGCGCACCTCCGTGGTGAGCCTCACCAAAACCGGCCGCACGTTCTTTTCCAAAATGGCCGCCGTTCACGAAGGCTGGGTCAACGCCCGTTTCGCCGACATCGACGAAGACGAGGCGCGCGAACTGGCCTCCGTCTTGCAATCATTCCGCAGCAATTGGGAAGCCGAGACATGACATCCATGGCCACACGCAAGCCGCAACATTTCTTCTGGGAAGTGGCCGATCGCATCGCCCGGGTGAAGCTATTGCGACCCGAGCGCAAGAATCCGCTGACCTTCGAATCCTATGCGGAGCTGCGCGATACGTTCCGCGATCTCGTCTATGCCGATGACATCGACGCGGTGGTGTTTCTCTCCAACGGCGGCAATTTCTGCTCCGGCGGCGACGTGCATGACATCATCGGCCCGCTGATCAAAATGGACATGAAGGGCCTGCTCACCTTCACGCGCATGACCGGCGATCTCGTCAAGGCAATGATTCATTGCGGCAAGCCGATCATAGCGGCCGTCGACGGCGTGGCGGTCGGCGCCGGCGCCATCGTCGCCATGGCCTCCGACATTAGGATCGGCACGCCGCAGGCCAAGACCGCCTTCCTGTTCACCCGCGTTGGCCTCGCCGGTTGCGACATGGGCGCTTGCGCCATCCTGCCGCGCATCATCGGCCAGGGCCGCGCCGCCGAATTGCTCTACACCGGCCGCACCATGAGCGCCGACGAGGGCGAGCGCTGGGGCTTCTTCAACCGCCTCGTCGCCCCTGAACAATTGGATGCCGAGGCGATCGATCTCGCCAAACGCATCATCGCCGGCCCGACCTTCGCCAACGGCATCACCAAGACGCAGTTGAACCAGGAATGGTCGATGAGCCTCGACCAGGCGATCGAATCGGAAGCGCAGGCGCAGGCGATCTGCATGCAGACGGAAGACTTCAATCGCGCCTACGAAGCCTTCGTCGCCAAGCGCAAACCCGTATTCGAAGGAAACTGAGGGAGACAATTGATCATGTCGGATCGTTCCTTTCTCAACTGGCCCTTCTTCGAGGATCGCCATCGCGCCCATGCCGACATGCTCGACGCCTGGTGCGCCAAGCACCTGCCCGTCGATCACGGCGATGTCGATGCCGCCTGCCGCGAACTCGTCGCCATGCTCGGCCGCGACGGTTGGCTCTTGCCAACCGCCATCGATCCGGCTGATCCCAAGCCGCTCGATGTGCGCACCCTCTGCCTGACGCGCGAAACTCTCGCCCGCCACGACGGCCTCGCCGATTTCGCCTTCGCCATGCAGGGCCTCGGCACCGGCGCGTTGAGCCTTTATGGCACGGCCGAACAGCGCCAATGGCTCAACAAGACCCGGGCCGGAAACGCGCTCGCCGCTTTTGCGCTCTCGGAACCGCGCTCCGGTTCCGATGTCGCCAATATGGATATGACGGCGCGGCGCGACGGCGATCACTATGTGCTCGACGGCGAGAAGACCTGGATTTCCAACGGCGGCATCGCCGATTTCTACATCACCTTCGCCCGTACCGGCGAAGCGCCGGGCGCCCGCGGCCTCTCGGCTTTCCTGGTGCCGGCCGATGCCAAGGGCCTGAACATCGCCGAGCGCATCGAAGTGATCGCGCCCCATCCGCTCGCCCGCCTCGAATTCAAAGATTGCCGCGTGCCGGCGTCCGCCTTGATCGGCAAGCCGGGTGACGGCTTCAAGATCGCCATGTCAGTGCTCGACGTCTTCCGCTCGACGGTCGGCGCCGCCGCGCTCGGCTTTGCCCGCCGCGCACTCGATGAGAGCCTGACGCGTGCGACGAAACGCGAACTGTTCGGCGCGCCGCTGTTCGATCTGCAGATGGTGCAAGGCCATCTCGCCGACATGGCGCTCGATGTCGATGCCTCGGCGCTGCTGATCTATCGCGCCGCCTGGACCAAGGATAGCGGCGCGCCGCGCGTCACCCGTGAGGCGGCGATGGCGAAACTCTATGCCACCGATCGCGCTCAAAGCGTGATCGACAAAGCGGTGCAACTGCATGGCGGCGATGGCGTCCGCCACGGGCATATCGTCGAAAGCCTTTATCGAGAAATTCGTGCGCTGCGCATCTATGAAGGTGCGTCGGATGTGCAGAAAGTCGTCATCGCCCGTCAGATCATGGGAGGCACCTAATGCTTGGCCCCACCGCGCATATCGATACCTTCTCCCGCGACAATCTTCCGCCGCCCGATCAGTGGCCGCAACTCCTCATGGGCGGCTTCAACTATCCCGACTATCTCAATGTCGGCGTCGAACTCACCGACCGCATGGTCGAGCGCGGCTTTGGCGACAATACGGCGCTGATCGGCAACGGCCGGCGCCGCACCTATAAGGAACTGTCCGACTGGACCAACCGCCTCGCCCATGCGCTGGTGGAAGTCTATGGCGTGAAGCCCGGCAATCGCGTGCTGATCCGCTCCGCCAACAATCCGGCCATGGTCGCCTGCTGGCTCGCCGCCACCAAGGCCGGCGCCGTCGTCGTCAACACCATGCCGATGCTGCGCGCGGGCGAACTGGCGCAGATCATCGACAAGGCAGAAATTTCGCTGGCGCTCTGCGATACGCGCATCAAGGATGAACTCGTCGCCTGCGCTAAGGACAGTCAATTCCTGAAACAGGTGGTCGGCTTCGACGGCACCGCCAACCACGATGCCGAACTCGACCGCATCGCCCTCGACAAGCCGGTGAAATTCGACGCGGTGAAGACCGGCCGCGACGATGTCGCTTTGCTCGGCTTCACCTCGGGCACGACAGGCAAGCCCAAGGCGACGATGCATTTCCATCGCGATCTGCTGATCATCGCCGATGGCTATGCCCGCGAAGTGCTGAACGTGCAGTCGAGCGACGTGTTCGTCGGCTCGCCACCGCTCGCCTTCACCTTTGGACTTGGCGGCCTCGCCATTTTCCCGCTGCGCTTTGGCGCCGCCGCGACCTTGTTGGAAAACGCCTCGCCGCCCAACATGATCGAGATCATCGAAAACTATAAGGCGACGGTGAGCTTCACCGCGCCGACGGCCTATCGCGCCATGCTAACCGCCATGGAAAAGGGCGCCGACCTGTCGTCGCTGCGTGTCGCCGTCTCGGCCGGCGAAACCCTGCCGGCGCCCGTCTTCGAGGATTGGGTGAAGAAGACCGGCAAGCCCATGCTCGATGGCATCGGCTCCACCGAAATGCTGCATATCTTCATCACCAATCGCTTCGACGACATGGCGCCGGGCTCCACCGGCCGCCCCGTCAGCGGCTATCAGGCCATGGTGGTCGACGATGACATGAAAGAAGTGCCGCGCGGCACGCCCGGCCGCCTGGCTGTGCGCGGACCGACGGGCTGCCGCTATCTCGCCGACGACCGCCAGAAAGCCTATGTGCGTGACGGCTGGAACCTCACTGGCGACACCTTCGTGCAGGACGAGGACGGCCGTTTCCATTTCGCCGCTCGCTCCGACGACATGATTGTCTCCGCCGGCTACAATATCGCTGGCCCGGAAGTGGAAGCCGCGCTGTTGTCACACGAGGACGTGAAGGAATGCGCCGTCGTCTCCGCGCCCGATCCGGAGCGTGGCCAGATCGTCGCCGCCTTTGTCGTTCTGTGCGAAGGTGTGACGCCGGATGCCTTGGAAATCAAGAAATTGCAGGATCACGTCAAGGCAGTGATCGCGCCCTATAAATATCCGCGCGCGGTCAAATTTCTCGACGCTCTGCCGAAGACGCAGACCGGCAAGATCCAGCGTTTCCGTCTGCGCGAAGGGGCGTAAGTCGGCCCGCGACCCATCGGATTCGCTCAAGGCCTACAAGCCCTTCGCGGGAAACCTAACAAATTCAAAACAGACGCCCATGAAGGGCGTCTGTTTTCTAGCGCACATCGCGAATATGGCCTGTCATCCAAATTTCAGCTACGAATCCCAAAGTTTCGTAGAACCAAAATGATTTTGGAGACAGACAATGACACGGACGAAGGCGCGCGCCCTCGGATTGCTCTCGACGGCCGCCGTGCTGGCCCTGCCCCTCTTCGGCACGGTCTCCGCTTCCGCGCAAACACAGTCTTATGAAGACCTCAAGAACCTGTGCAACAGCGATGATTCGACCGACGATCAAACCATCTTCGGCTGCAATGGCGTGATCGCCAGCAAGGCCGGACGTCGCGATCTGGCGACCGCCTATAACAATCGCGGTTATGCCTATGACAACAAGGCGCAATATGATCGCGCCATTCAGGACTACAGCGAAGCCATCCGCATCGATCCGAAATATGCGCTGGCCTTCAACAATCGCGGCTTCGCCTATCAGAACAAGGGCGACTATGTTCGTGCCGTGCAGAACTACGATCAGGCGCTGAAGATTCAGCCGAATTATAAGAAGGCGCTCGACAATCGGGCGAGCGCACTGGTCATCCGCGATGCGCAGGCGAAAGGCGATCTGCCGCAGAACTACGGCGAGCTCAGGGCGATGTGCAACAGCAACGCCTCCAATGACGATCAGACGATCGCCGGCTGCAACGGCATCATCGTTCCCGGCAAGACGCCGCCCGACGATTTGGTGCCGGCCTACAACAATCGCGGCTATGCCTATAACAACAAGAGCCAATACGATCAGGCGATCCGCGACTACAGCGAAGCGATCCGGCTGCGGCCCGACTATGCGCTGGCCTTCAACAACCGTGGCCTCTCCTATCAGAACAAAGGCGATTATGCCCGCGCCATCGAGGATTTCGATCAGGCGATCAAATTCCGGCCGAATTATCAGAAGGCCATCGACAATCGTGCCCGCGCCGTCAAGGTGCGCGCGGAGCAGGCGAGTGGTGGCTTGCCGACGAATTTCGGTCAGCTCAAGGCGATGTGCAACAGCGACGCCTCGACCGACGATCAGACCATCGAGGGCTGCAATGGCGTGATCGCCGCTGCCGCGAATGTCTCCGCCGGCGACATGGCGATCACCTACAACAATCGCGGCTATGCCTATAACCGCAAGGCGGACTATGACCGCGCCATCGGCGACTATAGCGAAGCGATCCGACTGAAGCCCGACTATGCCCTGGCGTTCAACAATCGCGGCATCAGCTATCAGAACAAGAGCGATTTCAATCGCGCCCTGGAGGATTTCGAACAGGCGCTGCGCATTCAGCCGGAATATCAAAAGGCCACGGAGAATCGCGCCGAGGCCGTGAAGCTACGCGAAGCCACCGCCATCGGCGATATCCCGCAGAATTACGGCCAGCTCAGAGCTTTGTGCAACAGCAACGCCTCGACCGACGATCAGACGATCGAGGGTTGCAGCGGCGTCATCACCGCCGTTCGCGCGCCGCAGGACGATCTCACCAAAGCCTTCTACAATCGCGGCATCGCCTACAATAACAAGGGCGACAGCGACAAAGCGCTGCTGGATTACGACCAGGCGATCAACCACAAGCCGGATTATGTCATCGCCTATAACAATCGCGGCCTCATCTACAGCCGCAAGGGCCAGCAGGATCGCGCCATCATGGATTACGATCAGGCGGTCCGCATCAATCCGAACTATGCGCTGGCCTATAACAACCGTGGCCTCGCTTATTTCCGCAAAGGCGACTATGACCGCGCCATCGAAAACTACGATCGGGCGATCAAGCTGAACCCGGACTATCTGCGCGCCATCGAAAACCGCGCCGACGCGGTGAAGCGCAAGGCGCAGGCCGGACGGTAAAGACCGTCCACACGCCCCTGGATCCCGGATCACTTGCCGTGCAAGTGTCCGGGATGACACCATGGCAATCGAGAGGCGTTCAGCAAAACGCAGCTCAAAGAATGCGTTGAAACCTCCGTGTCATCCCGGACGCCGCAGGCGATCCGGGATCCAGGGGCGAGCGGTAGAAAGACCGAGACGGAGAATAACCATTATGGAACTGCCCGCCGCGCTGCGCCAGGCGGTCGACACCCTGCTGGAGGGCGTGCCGCTCGCGACGCTGAAGCAGGCGGCGGAGACCTTGTCCCAACGCTATCGTGCCGAGACCCGCGACGGGCGGCTGCATCTGGCTGACGATCTGGCGGCGAAAGCCTATCTGGCGACGCGCCTGCCGGCGACCTATGCGGCTGTGCGCGCCAGTTTCACGGCAGTGGAGGACGCGCGCAATGATTTCGTCCCGCGCACGCTGATCGATGTCGGCGCCGGCCCCGGCACGGCGCTATGGGCGGCGCGCGACTGCTGGCCCCATCTCGCGGAGGCCGCTTTGCTGGAAACGAGCCCGGCGATCCGCGCGATCGGCAGCGATCTCGCCCGTCATGCCGCGCCGGTGGCGAGCACATATCTCGCCGCCGATGTCACCGGCCGCTGGCCGGATCTCCAGGCCGCCGATCTCGTGACGCTGGCCTATGTGCTCGACGAACTGCCGCCCGCTGAGATCGAACCTTTGATCGATCGCCTGTGGGCGCTCACCGGCGACATGCTCGTCATCGTCGAACCCGGCACGCCGGCCGGCTGGCAACGCATTCTCGCGGTCCGCACCCGACTGCTCACTCAAGGCGCCCATCTCATTGCGCCCTGCCCGCATCGGGAGCCCTGTCCGCTGACGGAGCCCGACTGGTGCCACTTCGCGCGCCGTGTCGCGCGCTCGCGCCTGCATCGGCTCGCTAAAGGCGGCGACGTGCCGTGGGAAGATGAAAAGTTCATCTTCATCGCCGCTTCACGCCATCCCGCACGCGCAGCCGCAGCGGCGCGCGTGCTGGCGCCGCCGCAGACGGCCAGCGGCCGTGTCCGCCTGAAACTCTGCGAAGCCGACGGCAACCTGCGCGATCAATCGCTGACCCGACGCGACGGCAACGCCTTCAAAGTGGCCCGCCGGCTCGACTGGGGCGATGCCCTGCCGGCCTTGCCTCCGTCCACTTGAGCGAAACTCAAGTTCTGTTCGGGAATCGTCAATTGATCTTCCGCGCTCGAATTTTAAGCATCGGGGCGGATGATCCACCTCTTTCGTCCGCGCCTATAAAGCGTGTTGAACGTCGCGATCATCCTGATTGATATGAGGATGACGTGATGGAAAAGAATGCGCTGCCCGTCGTGATTGCTGGCGCGGGCCCCGTCGGCATGGTCGCCGCCGCCGATCTCGTGCGCCAGGGTGTGCCGGTGACGGTGCTGGAAGCCGGCGCTGAACTGAGCGGCGAATCGCGCGCCTCCACCTTCCATCCGCCAACCCTCGATATGCTCGACGATCTCGGCTTCGCCAAGACATTGATCGCGCAGGGGCTGAAAGCGCCGCAGGTGCAATATGCCTCGATGATCGACGGCCAGCTCGGCACGTTCGATTTCGCTGACATCGCCGACCTGACGCGCCATCCTTTCCGCCTGCAGGCCGAGCAGTTCAAGCTGACGCGCATCATTCTCGAGGCGCTGCACGACAATCCCTTGTTCAACATTCGCTTCGGCGCCGAACTCAAGGGCCTCAAGCAGGACCAACAGGGTGTCGACCTCACCTTCACCGGGCCGAACGGCGACGAGACGCTGCGCTGCGCCTGGCTCATCGGCGCCGATGGCGCCAACAGCATCGTGCGCCGCAGCCAGGACATTCCTTTCGAGGGCTTCACCTGGGCCGAGCGTTTCCTCGTCATCACCACCCCGGCCGACGTGGAAGCGGAACGCCCGGGCGTCACCTCTGTGAGCTATTGGGCCGATCCGCAGCGCTGGCACTTCTTCCTGCGCATCATGGGCGCCTGGCGCATCATGATCCCGGTGCCGCCGGATATTCCAGACGACACGGTCACCAGCATCGGCTTCGCCCGCGACATGCTGGTGAGCATTCTACCTGAGGCCAAGGATGCGCCGATCCTGCACACCACGCTCTATCGCGTGCACCAGCGCGTCGCCGACAGTTTCCGCAAGGGCCGCACGTTCCTGGCCGGCGATGCCGCCCATATCAACAATCCACTTGGCGGCATGGGCATGAACGGCGGCGTGCATGATGCGTTGAACCTCACCCATCTGCTCGGGCCGGTGATCAAGGGCGAAGCCGATGTGTCGACGCTCGATGCCTATGAACGCCAGCGCCGCGCCGTGACCATGGATGCGATTCAGAACGGCACCATCCGCAACAAGCGCAATCTCGAAGCGAAGACGCCGGAAGATCGGCAGGCCTTCCGCGACGAAATCAAGACCGCCCTGTCGAGCCGCGACAACACCCGCGCCTTCCTGCGCCGCATCGCCATGTTCGATAGCCTCGAACGCGCCGCGAAACTCTAGTGGGATATTGCGAAACTTTTGGTGTCATCCCGGACACTTGCTCAGCAAGTGATCCGGGATGACACCGAGGCTTCGAACCGATTATTCAGCGCCTCGAAACAGCCGAACCTGGTCTTGCAGCCAGGTTCGGAAATGCTTCAGCAATGGCTCATCCGCGCGCCACTCCGGATAAGCGAAATAATAAGCGCCCTTGCTGCGCACCGCTTTGTCCGACAGAATTTTCAGCGCGCCCGAGCGCAATTCCGCTTCGATCAGAAATTCCGGCAGCAGCGCCACGCCCTGGCCGGCACAGGCCGCGCCGATCAGCATGGCTTGAATCTCGAAGCGTGGCCCGCTCATGAAATTGAGATCGGACAGGCCATTGGCGAGACACCACGCTTGCCAGGCGCCGGGACGCGTCTTCAGATGCAGCATGCGCGTGCGGATCAATCGCTCCAATTGGCCGCTGCGCCGGCCAGTCAAAATTTTCGGGCTCGCCACCGGCACCAGATCTTCCTCGAACAGGAAATCTGACAAGGCGCCCGGCCAATTGGCATCGCCGAAGCACAGCGCGCCATCGATATCCGTGCCATCAAATAGAAAGCGCTCGCTGCGCGCGCTAACATTGATGGTGACATCAGGGTGCTGCTCATAAAAGCTCGACAGCCGCGGCACGAGCCAGGACGAGCCCACTGTCGGCAGGGCCGCGATTTCGAGATTGCCGCCCGCCCCTTCCAGCGACATCACCTTCAGCGTGTCGCGTTCGAGCCGTTCCAAGGTGCGGCTGATGTCATTGGCATAAGCACGGCCGGCGCGCGTCAGCGACAGACGCTTCTTCACGCGATTGAACAGACGCACGCTCAGATGGTCTTCCAGCAGGGAGATTTGACGAGAGACGGCGCTTTCGGTCAAAGACAGCTCATTGGCGGCCCTTGTGATGCTCTCGTGGCGTGCAGTTGCCTCAAAAGCGAGCAACGCATTCATGCTAGGGATGCGGCGGCGAATGGCTCTTTCCCGAGTGGTTTTTGAGATCTTGCCGAAAACTCAAGACCTCTTCAACTTAACTTGTTTGCCCGCATTGTACAGCAATTTTAGGCTTCTCTCAGCCAGAGCCATTAGAACAACAAAGAGAGCAATCATGAATTTCAGGGCGTTTTGTGTCGCGGCCGCAGCATCCCTTGCAACGTTTGCTTCCATGCCAATGGCCAAAGCGGAATATCCCGACAGGCCCATCGTTCTCGTCGTGCCCTTCCCGGCCGGCAGTTCAAGCGACACGATCCCGCGCATGCTGGCGCCGCTGATTTCCAAATCGCTCGGCGGATCGGTCGTCATCGAGAATCGCGCCGGCGCCAATGGCTCACTTGGCGCGACGCGCGTCGCCAATTCGCCGGCCGATGGCTATACGCTGCTGCTCGCCACCACCGGCGTGCTGGCGATCAATCAGTGGATCTATGCCTCGCCGCAATATGCGCCGGAGAAAGATTTCGCGCCGATCGTCAACATTGCCTCGACGCCCAACATCATCGTCGTCAATCCGACGGTCAAAGCCAACACGCTGCAAGAGCTGATCGCCGAGGCGAAGGCGAAACCCGGCACGCTCACCTTCGCCTCCGCCGGCAATGGCAGCACCAGTCACATCTGCGGCGAAGCACTGAAAGTGATGGGCGGCGTCGATCTCGTGCACGTGCCCTATCAGGGACCGGCGCCGGCCATTCAGGACGTGCTCGGCGGCCGCGTATCGATGATCTGCGACAACCTTTCCAACGTCGTACCTTACGTCAACAGCAACCACCTCAAAGCCATCGCCGTCACGGCGGGTGAGCCGAACGCGCAATTGCCCAAGGTGCCGACATCAAAACAAGCTGGCCTGCCGGAACTCGAAGCCGGCATCTGGTATGGCATGGTGGCGCCGGCCGCCACGCCGCGCGACATCATCGAGAAGCTCAACAAGGCGACGGTCGAGGCATTGCAGGACCCCACCGTCAAGGAACGCCTCGACACACTGGGCCTGACCGTGATCGGCGACACGCCCGACCATTTCAAAGCCTTCATCGCGCAGGAATCCGCTCGGATGGAGAATGTGGTGAAGCTGTCCAAGGCGCGGATTCCCTAGTCCCTTCTTCGATCCAGCTTTCCACAACCCGGCGGAGCCGATCCTCCGCCGGGTTTTTTGCGGCCTTTCGGACCGATATCGCCATGGTTCGCCTGGCGACAGACGCTGTGCCGGCGTCGCCATGATCGCCAAACTCCTGTATGACCACTTTCAGGGGAAGGTGATGGACGTTCAGGATCTTGAAATACGGCATTTGAAGCTGATCGATGCCTTGCTGCGCTATCGCAACGGCACCGTGGCGGCGAAACATCTCGGCATCAGCCAGCCGGCGGTGAGCCAGTCTCTGAATCGCCTGCGCGTCCTGTTCGACGATCCGCTGTTCATGCGCACCGAGCGCGGCCTCGAACCCTCGCCGCGCGCGCTGTCGCTCGCCGGACCCGTGGCGGAAATTCTCAATCTGGTCGATGGCGGCCTGTTGCAGAAAGAAACCTTCGATCCCCTGAACGACGGGCGCCGTTTCGTCGTCTCGACCGGCGAATTGGGTGAATTGTCCTGCCTGCCCGACCTGATCAAACAGATCACGCATTTGTCGCCGCGCTCCTCGCTCATCGTCGTACCGGCCGATACGCAATCGATCGACGACCTGCTCGACAACGGCACGGTCGATCTCGCCATCGGTTATCTGCCCGAATTGACCAGCCCGAATTACATGCAGCAGTCGTTGTTCCATCACGGGCTCGGCTGCCTCGCCAGCGAATCGCTCGATGTCCCGAAGGAAGGGCTGACGCCGGAAGCGTTCGGCACGTTCGATCACGCGCTGATCGGCATGGAAGGGCGTCTGCGCACGCTCTACGATCAGATGGTGCTGGAACAGGGGCTGCGTCCACGCATCGTGCTGCAACTGCCGCATCTGGTCAGCATTCCGGTGATTCTCCCCTCCGCCGGCTTCCTCGTCATCGCCTCCGATTTTCTCTGCAAACACTTTTCCAAACAGAAGGGTATCGTGCGTTATCCGCTGCCGTTCCCCTCGCCGATGATGAACATTCGCCAGATCTGGCATCGACGGAAGCATCAGGACCCGGCGCACAAGTGGCTGCGCCAGCTCACCGCGCAGCTCTGGATGCGCAAGTAGCGGCCGGCCCTGCACGCGCCATACTGATTGATTTTATTGGTCTTTCATCGGTTTCGCGGCTGCGAAATTAGCTTTGCTAATTCGCGTCATTAGCCCCCGTTATTTGCCCCTCGTGTTTGGCGTGTGGTTCCTCTGGTGGCAGATCGTGGCCATCCGGCCAGGGAGGACTTATGCAACTGCCATTCGCGGGCGCCATCGACTGCGACACCCATCCGGCCGCCCCGTCCATCAAGAGCCTGCTGCCCTATATGACGCCTTATTGGCGCACGCAGCTCGTCGAGCGCTCGCTGCATACGGTGAATTTCACCTTCACCAGTGCCAAACCGAATGTGCCCCTGTCGCGCCGCGCCGATTGGCGCGCGCCCTTGGAAGAAGACGCCAACATCGTCCCGACTCTGCGCCAGGAATTGCTCGACCCGTTCCAACTGCGTTTCGCCATCTGCAATGTGCTGCATGGCTCGATCGCCTTGTTCCATCAGGACATGGCCGCCGCCATCATCAGCGCCGTCAACGATTGGACGCGCGACCACCTGCTCGCCAGCGATCCACGCCTGCGCGCCTCGATCCTCGTGTCACCGACCGATCCGGCCCATGCGGTGTCGGAAATCGAGCGGCTCGGCGAAGACAAGCGCTTCGTGCAGATCCTTCTGCCGGTCATGGGCGAACTGCCGCTGGGACGCCGCATCTATTGGCCGATCTTCGAGGCGGCACAGCGCCTGCAACTGCCGATCTGCATTCATGCCGGCAGCCTGCATCGCATGGCGACCACTGGCGGCGGCTGGCCGTCGCATTTCGTCGAGGATTACATCGCCCAATCGGCGGCCTTCGAAAATGTTCTCGTCAGCCTGCTCGCCGAAGGCGTGTTCCGCAAATTCGACCGGCTCACCTTCGTTTTGGCGGAATCCGGCGTGAGCTGGTATCCGGCGCTGTTGTGGCGCAACGATCGCATGTGGCGCGCCACGCGCCGCGAAGTGCCGTGGATCGAACGTGTGCCGCACGAAATCATCAACGAACGCGTGCGCCTGACCTTGCAGCCCTTTGATGGCCCCGAGGATGCGGCGGCGATGAAGCGGCTGATCGATCATTTCGATTCCGATCGCGTCATTCTGTTCTCGACCGATTATCCGCACGCCCATTTCGATGGCCTGAACGCACTGCCCGACGGCCTGTCCGACGCCTTGATCCAGCGCATCGCCATCGACAATCCGGCCGAGACCTATACGCGTCTCGCGCTTGCCCCCCAGCCGGCTGGAGCTTCCGCATGACCCTCACGCTCGATTCAGCGGCACCGGCCGCATCCACGCCGGCGAAACTTGCCACCGTCGATTGCGATCTGCATCCGACACCGCGTTCGCCCAACGATCTGCTGCCCTTCCTGTCGCAACGCTGGCAGTCGCATCTGCGCGACTACGGCAGCCACATCCGCCAGGGGATCAGCGGTCAGGAAATCCATCCGCGCATGGATGGCCGCGGCATGCGGCTCGACGCTTTTCCCGAAACCGGCCCGGCCGGCTCGGATCTTGGCCTCATGCAGCGCCAGCATCTCGATGCCAACGACATCGGCGCCGGCACGTTGATCGCGCTGGGCACCAGCGTCAGCGACGAGCGCAATCTCGATTACGGCGCGGCCCTCGCGCGCGCCGTCAATCAATGGCAATTGGCCGCCTGGGTCGAGCCCGATCCGCGCCTGCATGCCGGCATCATCGTCACCCAGGAAGACCCGGCGGCGGCCGTCGCCGAAATCGACTACTGGGCCGCCGATCCGCGCTTCTCGCACATCATGCTGTCGCCAAAGCCGATCGAACCCTTGGGGCGGCGACGCTATTGGCCGATCTATGAAGCGGCGTGCCGCGCCGGCCTGCCGGTTGTCTTTCATCCGGTCATTCCCGGCGGCGGCCATCCCTCGTCCGGCATCGGCTGGCCGACCTTCTACATCCAGGACCATTACACATCCGGCCCGCTCTACCAGAACATCGCCATGAGCATGGTGTTCGAGGGCGTGTTCGAAAAATTCCCTGAACTCAAAGTGGTCTTCGTCGAAGGCGGCTTCACCTGGGTGCCGCATATGACCTGGCGCTTCGATCGCCAGTGGGAGCGCATGCGCAGCGAAGTGCCGCATGTGAAGAAGAAGCCCTCCGAATATCTGCGCCAGAACACCTGGTTCACCACGCAGCCCATGGAAGAATGCCGCACGCCCGGCCAGTTGCGCGAAATCATCGAATGGATCGGCTTCGATCGCGTGCTCTATTCGAGCGACTATCCGCATTGGGATTACGACGACCCCAAATATGCGTTCAAACTGCGCCTCAGCGATGAGGAACGCCAGATGATCTTCTCCGGCAATGCGCGGCGGGCTTACAGACTATGACAGCGTCTCAGGTGATTTCTCATATCGACGATTTTCCGCCTAACACGCGCAAGGTCGTAGAGGTCAACGGCCGTTCCGTCGTCGTCTTCCGCGTCGAGGACGAATTCTACGCTTTGTTGAACCGTTGCCCGCACGAAGGCGCCGAACTCTGCAAAGGCCGTCTCGGCGGCCTCGTCGTCTCGTCGGAACCCGGCGAATACGACATGACGCAAGAGAACCAATTCCTGCGCTGTCCGTGGCACGGCTGGGAATTCGATATCAAGACCGGCCAATCCTATTGCGATCCCAGGAAGACGCGCACGCCCCGCTATGACGTCGCTGTGAAGTCAGGCGGCGCGCTGCAGGAGGGGCCGTACAAGGCCGAACCGATCAAAGTCTCACTCGATGATCTCTACGTGGTCGTGCACTGCTGAGGGGGCAGTACACGACCAAGGACTAAATGGGAGGAAATTATGCAGGCGCAGCCCATCAACGTGGCCGACGTTGTCGCCACGCAATCCCGCAATGCTTTGGTTACCCGCCTGATCGTCATCGCGACGCTTCTGATGCTCGTCGACGGTTTCGACCTGCAGACCATCGCTTTCGCGGCCCCCTCCATCATCGCCGACTGGAAGGTCGATCGCTCCTTGTTCGGCCCGGTGTTCTCAGCCGGCCTTGCCGGCCTGATGGTCGGCAGCATTCTCTTTGGCTATCTCGGTGACCGCCTCGGCCGACGCCCGATGATTTTGATCGCCATCGCGATCGTCGGCATTTTCACCACCGCGACAGTCTTCGCCTCGGATATGACGCATCTGCTTGTCCTGCGCTTTCTCACCGGCATCGGCGTCGGCGGGCTGAGCCCGATCTGCTACGCACTGTGCATCGAATACGCGCCACCGCAGCGGCGCGGCTTCTTCGTCGCGGTGATCATGTTCGGCTATGTACTTGGAACGAGTTTGGGCGGCCTGCTCGCGGCCTGGATCATTCCGAGCTACGGCTGGCACTCGCTCTTCATCGTCGGCGGTATTCCGGCCCTCATTCTGCTGCTCGTCGCCTATGTCTGGCTTCCGGAATCGCTCGAATTTCTGGTCCGGCGCGATCCGCGCTCGCCCCAGGCAGCGTCCATTGTCAGCGCCATCACCGGCCGTCCCGTTGCGGCCGGCACCACTTTTGTCTCCGGCCAGGAAGCGAAAGCGGCGGCTGATACCAACATCATCGCGATTGTCCGTTCGCTGTTCTCGCCGGACTTTCGCCTCGCAACGGCGGTGATCTGGTTGGCCTATATCGCCAGTTCTTTGACCATGTTCTTCCTGATCAGTTGGATGCCGGTGTTGATCGAATCCTTCGGCCGCAACGTCTCGGAAGCCGCCATCGCTTTGACCGTTCTGTCGATGGCCGGTGCGCTCGGTGGCTTGCTCGCCGGCTATATCGTCGATCGCTACGGCGCCCGCGGCCTGATGATCATGCCGCTGATCGCCGGACCGATCGCCGCCAGCCTCGGCTACATCCGGCTCGACAACCTGCTTTACCTGGTCGTTATCTTCGTTACCGGCTTCTTCGTCGTCGGCGCCCACCAGGGGCTGAATAGCACCGTCGGCAAACTCTACCCCAGCGAACGCCGCGCCAACGGCGTTGGCCTGGCGCTGGCGGTCGCCAAATTCGGCGCCATTTTCGGGCCACTGCTCGGCGGCCTGCTGATAGCGGCGCAAGTCGACCGCAGCACGCTGTTCCTCGTCGCCGCCCTGCCCGAGATCATCGTCTTCCTCTGCCTGTTCCTTCTGAGCACGAGACAACGCGCGGCCGCGAGTCAGCCAATATTGCAGCCAGCGAGCCAGCGCTAGCCAATGCCGAACGGAAGGACTCTCCCATGGGCCGCACCTATCCGCTCAATCATTGGTATGCGATCGCCACATCGGCTGAACTGACGGACAGACCGCTTGCCCGCATGATCTGCAACATTCCGCTTGTCATGTTCCGTGACAAGGATGGCGCGGTCGCGGTGCTGGAGGACATCTGCCCGCATCGCAAGGCGCCGCTCTCCTCGGGCTTCGTCGTCGATGGCGCGATCGAATGCGGCTATCACGGCGCACAATTCGACGCTCAGGGCCGCTGCATCCATATCCCGAGCCAGGATGTGATCCCGCCGCGCGGCATGACGGTCACGCGTTTCCCGGCGCTGGAACGCCACGACATGATCTTCGCCTGGATCGGCGACGACAAGCGCGCCACGCCGGACGGCATTCCCGACATCTGGAGCGCCAATACCGATCCCGGTTGGACGGCGGTACACGGCTATCATCACGTCAAGGCCAATTACCTCTTGGTCCTCGACAATCTCGCCGATCTCACCCATCTCGCCTTCGTGCATCGCTCGACCATCGGCGCCAGCGGCCGCACCGGCTGGTTCAACAATCCGCTGCGCGTCGCCATCGATGGCGACACCGTGCGCACCTCCCGCACCATGCGCGATATCTCACCCTCCGGTTTCATGCTGATGACCGGCCGTTTCGCACCCACCGACAGGATCGACCGCTTCCAAACCTCCGACTTCTTCGCGCCAGCCTTCTTCACCGTGGTGCTCGGCGGCGAGCCCGCCGGCACGCAGGAAGAGATGCAACGGCCGCATCACATCGTGCTCAATTCCGTAACGCCGGAGACCGAGGAAACCAGTCACTACTTCTGGTCTGTCTGCCGCACCGCCGCTCTGGGCGATCAGCACATCACCGACGAAATGTACCGGCTGACTCGCCTGGCTTTCGATGAAGACGCCGACATGCTGGAGCGCCAGCAACAGGCGATCCGCACCGATCGCAGCGGCCGGCCGCTGATGAATTTTCAGGGCGACCAGGGCGGTGCGGCCATGCGCAAGGTCATCGCCCGACTGATCGAAGCGGAGACAGAAGAACAGGCCGCCTGAGCGATACGACACGCCAAGACACCCGCAGCTTCAACAATTTAGACCGGTTCCAGCACTGGGCTCCCGCGACCCTCCAGGCTTGTCGGCGTCTTCACGAGACAGCGAGGTGCCGGCGCGCTCCATGTACTTTCGCCGCCGCGTGATCTATCACCTTCAGCTTCACAGCGAGACAAGGACGGCGCCCGATGGATTTCTCGACCATGGTTTTGACGATGTACACCGCGGTCGACGACAGCCCGGCGAATGACGAGCGCATTCTCGGCATCGCCGTCGAGCAATCATTGCTGGCCGCCGAGCTCGGCTACAATCCCTGGTTCACCGAGCATCATTTTCGCGGCGCCTGGCACAGCAATCCGATCCAGTTCGCCGCTTACATCGCGCCGCAGATCGGTCCGGATCGCTATCTCGGCTTCGGCGTGCTTTCCATTCCCTATTATCACCCCGTCCGTCTGGTCGAGAGCATGAACCAGCTCGACCAGTTGACGAAGGGCCGCACGCTCTATGGCCTCGGCAGCGGCTTCGCCGGTCTCGAACCCTTGGGGATGGGACTGACCGCCGAATATCACAGCTCGGGGAAGGCGGCGGAAGACGCTTTGGTCGCCATGGAACGCCTGTGGGATTTCAAGACCGGCGATCCGGACCTGATCATCGACACGCCGGTCTACAAAGGCACGATCCGCCGCCGCGTCACGCCAGCGCCCTATCGCAAGCATCACCCAACCGTCATCCGCACGGCGAGCCGCGATGCCTCCGTCGTCAAGGCGGCGCAACGCGGCCTGCCGGCCTTCCTCGGAACCTTCGGATCCGAGTCACCGCTCGAAGACCAGATCCGCATGTATCGCGAGACCTTGCTCGCCGCGCAGCATCCGCAGCCCGTGATCGACGAATGCCTGCGCTGGTGCACGTGCGACTGGCTCGCCGTCGTCGTCGCCGACACCGAGGAGGAAGCGCAGGCGCGCGCGGAGCTGGCGCGGGCCGAGCATCTCGCCATGCGCCAGAAATACATCAGCGAACATGGCCCGCTGCATGGCCCCGTCGTGCACAAGAAGGCGAACGAGTCGACGCCCAACGCTTATGCCGCCGGCGGCGACATGCACGAACTGATCGCCGGCACGCCGGATATGGTCGCCAAGCGCGTGCAGGAACTGGCCGATCTCGGCATCAATCACCTGCTGGTGCGCTTCCTTGGCGAATGGCCCGGCGAAACGCGATATATTTCCGAAGCCTCCATGCGCCTGTTCGCGCGCGAGGTCATGCCGCGTTTCACCAGCGTGGCGCCGCACAAGCACGTGCTCGACCCGATCAACTGAGAGGATCTAAGCAAAATCACGTTTCTACCGAAACGTGATTTGCTCTAGAGATCCAGCGCCTGTTTCAGGAAAATATCTTCCAAGGCACAGGGCGCTGGTGTCAGTCCCTGTTCGGCGAGATAGCGTGCCAGCGTCTCCAGAACGGTCCTGTTGCGCTTGATGCCATAGGGCATCGGATCGCTCTGCAGGAGCGGGCCGGCCGAGGCATCGAGCGAACTGGTCTGCCACGGCTCCGCCATTTCGATCATCCGGCTCTGCGTCAAGGCTTTCGCGCTCTCGAAGGCCTTTAGGATATTCAAGCCAAGCCAGGGATTTTGTTCCAGAAGGGATCGCCGCACGACCAGCGTATGGTTGACCGGAAAGATGCCGGTGTCCTTGAGATAGTCCTGCCCCTCACGCAGATTGTCGGCGAACATCGGCCCGATATGGGCGTCCTGCGTGATGTCGATGCGGCTGCGGTCGACGAGATTTTTGTCCGTCAGATAGAGCAGCGTCGCATCGAGCTCGCCCTTGACAAGCATTTCGCCGATATTCGTGGTCGATGGTATCTGCTGGATGCGCACCCCTTGCGGCGGCTGGAATCCGGTCGAGCCGCCATGGCTCTTGCCGGGTACGCGCTCCATGAACCACTCGACATCGCGCTGATCGAGACCATAGCGGTCCTTGAAGATGCCGCGCGACCAGATCGCCGAGGTCTGCTGATACTCCGGCACGCCGACGCGCTTGCCGACGAGATCGACCGGCGTGACGATACCGCGATCGAGCCGCTTGAACCCCCACGTCTGGAAGAAACTGCGCATCGTGAAGACCGGGATGGCGACCCAGGTGCGATCGCCCTTCGACGCAGCGATCATCAGCGAGGAGATCGACATTTCGGAAATATCGAACTCGGCATATTTGAGCTGACGCCAGAACATCTCCGAGGGATGCAGAACCGTGGTCCGCACGTCGACACCATCGATCGTGACCCGCCCATCGATAACGGGCCATGTGCGTGGATTATCGGAAATCGCCAGACTGGCGACGAGCCTTGACGGCTTATTATCGGCCCCCATGGGGCGTCTCCTCCCGTTTGACTGTTATGGATTTATTGCAGCGGGCTGACGGTGCAATGGATCGCGCCGGGCAGCCCTTTACCGATGAGACACTGAAGCGCCGTGTCGGTCTCCGCCAGCGCGAACGTATGCGTGCTCAGCTTGCGCAGGTTGTGCCGGTCGGCCGCCAGCATGGCGAGCGCGTGCTCCACCGCCTGATAGCTGTGGCCGCGCACGCCTTTGACGGTCAGATATTGCGCGACGATCCGATTGGCATTGAAGTTGGAAACCGGAGCCTTGAGATGGCCGCCGAGAATCACCCGCCCATAGCGCCGCACGAGATGAAACGATGCCAGGAAGGACGCTTCGACACCGGCGCAATCGAGAACCAGATCGGCCATCTGGCCGCCGGTCAGTTCGGCAACGCTCTCCAGCAGATCTTCGTCGCCCAGTTCGATCGTGTGGTCGGCGCCGAGCAGTTTCGCCATCTGCAAGCGCGCGCGATCGTTCGGCGTCGACAGCCCGGTAACGATGACCTTGGCGGCGCCCGCCTCCTTGGCGGCGGCGACGCAAGAGAGGCCCTGCTGGCCCGGCCCCTGAATGATCACTGTCTCGCCCGGGCCGGCACGGCCTTGCAGATAGGTCCACTCGATCCCGTTGGCCACCGGCAGCGCCAGCGCCGCGTATTTCGGATCGAGGCCGGCGGGAACGCGATGGAAGACCGTGTTGGGATGCAGATATTGCGCCTGTGCATAGCCGCCCCAGAGGCCCGGGTCGCGGCCCAGTTCCGTCGCGCCATAGCGCAAGCCGCCCGAGCGCCATTCGGTCGCGCGGCAGGAGCGAAACTCGCCTGAGCGGCACGCCGCGCAATGGGTGCAAGGGATATATTCTTCCAACGCGACGAGATCGCCTTCGGCGAGCCCCCAGCGATCGAGGCTCGAGCGGCTGGCGCGTTCGATCCAACCGACCGTTTCATGGCCGAGAATGACGGCACCGCGCTGCTTCGGAAACGTCTGGTAGAAATCCCAATCGCTGCCGCACACGCCCGTGACGGCGACCTTCAACAGGCCGCCATCGAGCGCTTCCGAGGGACGTGCGACTTCCCGCAGCTCGATCTGTCCCGGTGCCGGTGTCACCGCGGCAAGAACGCTGGACGCTGTCATGGCCATCACACGGTGACCTGTGGCTGTCCCAGCTTGGCGATGAGTGCTTCCTTGGCGCCCTGCTGGAACGGCGCATCCTTCGGCAAGAGGAGAGCGGCCGAGCGGATTTTCTGATGCTCCACATCGACACCCGGCGGCAGCGTGCCTTTTTCGGCGAGCTGTTTGGCGGCGCGCATCAAGCGATGCCGCGCCATGATGATGCCGTTGTCGGTGCCGACAAGATTTTCTTTCGTCCGGTCGCAGATCGCCCCCATGCTTTCCTGCAAGGAAGCGTCCTGCATCGCGATGCCTTCGATGCCGCTGAAATAGCGGCCCTCGCGCTGCGCCACGCGATCCATCAGATAATTATTGTGCTTGTTGGCGAGCGGCGTGAACGTGCCGGGCACATATTTCACATGGATGCCGAGGCCACGGCGCATCGCATCGCGCTCCGCATGGGTCAGATCGCGCGCCGGATGATAGTCGTAGCTCCACACCCAGCAGTTCTCGTCGTCGATGGGAATCCAGAAATGGCCGTGCATCGGGTGGTCGCCGCGTGGCGGCACCGCCGTATAGCTCGGCATCACCCAGGGCGTGATACGCCAATAGTAATTGTCGTTCTCCGCATTGCGGCGCGCGCCGATGAAAAGGCCGCCCGAGCTTTCGACCACTTCGAACACCGGCGCCAGATCGCCGAAATTATATTTGTTGCCGCCGGCGCCCTTCATCAGCGGATCATGTTCGAAATCACCGCGATGCAGCCAGGACGAATGGCTGGAATCGATGCCACCTTCCATCGCCTGCAACCAATTCGTTTCCTGCAAGCGCTTGCTGACGAAACGCTGTTCGTCGCGCACCACGCAGAATTCGAACTCCGGCAGTTCCGGCTGGCGCTCCGGCGGCCCCAGATAGGTCCACAGAATGCCGCCGCGTTCGACCAGCGGATAGGACTTCAGCTTGATCTTCTTGGCGTAGCCTGATTCTTCCGGCTCCGAGGGCACATCGACGCATTGACCGTTCACGTCGTATTTCCAACCGTGATAGGGGCAGCGCAAGCCGCAATCCTCGTTGCGGCCGAACCACAGCGAAACGCCGCGATGGGCGCAGAACTCGTCGACGAGACCGAGGCGGCCTTGCGAATCCCGGAAAGCAAGCAAACGCTCCGACAGCAGTTTCACGCGCACCGGCGGACCATCCGGCTCCGACAGTTCGCTCGCGAGCAGTGCCGGAATCCAATAGCAGCGGAACAAATTGCCCATCGGGGTTCCAGGCCCCGTGCGCGTGATGAATTCGTTTTGCTCTTGCTTCAGCATCGACACACCCCGAGGTGACCTCCGGCGATCGGAGGGGACGTTTCCTGGAATGGGTATGGGCGCGGTGGCGCGTCGTCACAATCGAGCCAGCTGCAAACGAAACTATAGCCAAAGGCTATAGCAGGCGGGCTGAGACGGACGACCTATAGCAACTGGCTATATGAACCTATGGGCCCGGCGGGGTTTTCGGCGCATTTCCCCCTGCTAAAGATTTTTCGCATTCAAAAATGCAAAAAATCCAAAAAGAGAGGAAACGCCTCGTGTCCCGTAAAGCTCTGGCCGTCGCCGCGGCAAGCATCTGCATCGCCTCAGGCCTCACTGCCGTGCGGGCAGATGAGTCCGAGGCTGCCCGTTTCTACAAGGGCAAGCAGATCAACATCATCGTCGGCTCGTCCCCCGGCGGTGGCTATGATCTCTACGGCCGGCTGATCGGGCGATATATCGCCAAATACATTCCCGGCGCACCACGCGTCGTCGTCAACAACATGCCGGGCGCCGCCAGCGTCGTCGCGATGCAAAACATCTACAACATCGCGCCGAAGGACGGCACCGTCATCGGCGCGGTCTATCCGCAGGCCATCATGGAGCCCTTGCTCGGCGATCGCGGCAAGGCACGTTACGACGTCAGCAAGCTGAATTTCGTCGGCAGCGCCAATAGCGAACTCTATGTCTGCATCGTGCGCACGGACACCGGCGTCAAATCCCTCGACGATTTCCTGGGCAAGGACATCGTCGTCGGCGCAAGCGCCTCGGGCGGTTCGACGCATGATTTCCCGAATCTTCTCAAGGATGTCCTGGGCGCGAAGTTCAAGGTCGTCAGCGGCTATCCGGGCTCCAACGAAATCGCCCTCGCGGTTGAAAAGAACGAAGTCAACGGCGCCTGCGGCATGGGCTGGTCCAGCGTCGCCTCCACCCGTCCGCAATGGGTCAATGGCAGCGACGTGAAGGTGATCGCGCAGGAAGGTATTTCCTCGGCGAGCGAACTCGACAAGCTGAAAGTCGAGATGACCATGGCCCGCGCCGGCGACGATCAGCAACGCCAGGTCATGAACATGTTCTATGCGCCGCTGCGCTTCGGCCGTCCCTTCGTGATGGCGCCCAATGTTCCCGATGATCGCGTGGCGGCGATCCGCGCCGCCTTCATGGCAAGCCTGAAGGATCCCGATCTCCTGGCCGAAGCCAAGAAAATGAACATCGACGTCGAAGGTCTCGATGGCACGGAGATGCAAAAGCTCGTCACCGATCTGTTCCAGGCACCGCAGGACGTCGTCACCAAGGCGCGTCAGATCATCGGCGCACGAATGTAGGCGCGGCCGTCATTGCGAGAAGCGCAGCGACGAAGAAATCCTGTATGTTGTGATGGCTTCGCTGCGCTCGCAATGACGGATATTCCGCCACAGTCCTACGGGTCGGGAGAGCGCCAGCCGAACACATCGTCCTTGATGTTGGCGTGAACGAGCTGTTGCAGCAGATCGCGCAGGCCCTCGAAAGCGCGCTGCTTGATCGCCGAATTGACGACCAGCCCCATCGTCATGCTGAGCACCGGATCGACGACGCGGCGAAAGCCGAACTGCCCCGAGCGGATCGCATCGATATACAGGGCTTTCGGCACCACCGCGCAAAAGCCCTGACCTTCGATCATCGCCCGCTTGGCATTGGCGGGCTCGACCTCGAGCTTGATTTCCAGATGCAGCTTGCGCTTGAACGCCACCTCTTCGATCCGGCGGCGCGTCGCATGGCTGCGCGGATCGAGCACCAGAGGGAAGCGCGCGATCTCATCGAACGGCACGTCGCCGGCACCGGCATCGACCAGGCTCGAGATGCCGACCAGGACGAGATCTTCCGAATACAAAGGCACGGTCACGACCGTCTCATTGTTGATGACGCGGTAGCACAAGGCCGCGTCCAATCGTCCGCGCGCGACGAGGTCCAATAGCTCGTCGCTGGAACCTTGCTGCACTTGAATGGTGAGCGGCGGATGCGATTGCGCCGAGACCGTCAACAGTTGCGGCACCAAGGTCACGCCGGGCGTCGGCGTCACACCCAGAGAAAGCGCATAGCCCATCTCGCCCTGCACCGCCTTTTCGGCGCGGTCCATGGCGGCCAGCAATTCGCGCGCATGCGGCAGCAGCCGATCGCCGGCCTCCGTCAGCGCGACGCCCCGCGCCAGGCGACGGAACAAAGGCTGATTGGCCCAAGCCTCGACTTCCTTGATCCGGCTGCTGAGAGAAGGCTGCGAAATACCCAGCTCGCGCGACGCGGCGACGAAACTTCCCGCCTCGGCCACTTTGACGAAATATTTCAGATGCCGGATATCCAAACGCGTTTCCTCGGAATGCTGCTCTGTTTTACCGTGGGGCAGTCGATGCGGGCTAGGCCGCGTCGAAGAGCGAAGGGCGTGGGGTGATACCACATGCGTTCACCAGTCTCCCTGCGCTGCTTGGCAGCTTCGGGAGATCACCCTACGCCTTCGGTTTCAGGTGGCCTGCCACCCGAAGCCGAAGGCGTAGGATGGCGTCCCGGAAGGGATTCGAACCCCTGACCTACGGTTTAGGAAACCGTTGCTCTATCCTGCTGAGCTACCGGGACGGGCGCGGAGGACCCACGGCGCATGCTGTTTAGCACAGGGGCTGCAAATGAAAAGTTGCGGACGGCGCTGTTCGCCGCCGCGCTGCTGGCGCCGATAAGCTTCGCCACGGCGCAAACGTCGCAAGCCCGGCAGGAAACCTGCGATCGCCCGGTGGGGGAACCCGTCGACGTCACCGATGTCACCGTCCATCTCGAATTGAAACTCGCCGACAAAAGGCTCATCCGCATTGCCGGCATCGAGCCCGCGCGGGCGACCAAGACCGATCCGCGCCTGGCCGAGAAAGCCCGCGCCGATCTGGCGCTATGGACGGTCGGCGCGCAGGTGGCGCTCACCGCGCTTGATCCGGCGACCGACCGCTGGGGCCGGGAACGGGCGCGCGCCTTCTTGGCGCCCGAACAGCTTTCGCTCGCCAATGCCCTGATCGAGGCCGGCTGGGCGCGGGTCGATCCGCTGAGCGAGGCTGGCCCCTGCCTGAAACCGCTCCTCCAGGCCGAAGCCGGCGCGCGCGCCGCCCGCCACGGCCTGTGGGCCGATCCGGCCTACGCGCCTCTTGATCAGGCCCAAGATCCCGACTTTTCCGGCGTCGCGGGGCGGGTCGCCCTGGTGTCCGGCGTGGTCGCCAACGTCAATGCCGGGCGGGCCAGAACCTTCATCAATCTCGGCAAAAGCCGGCAAAAATCCCTTACTTTGACCGTTTCGGCTCGAAATCTCAGGACTTTCACGGCCGCCGGGCTCGATCCCAAGAGCCTCGCCGGCAAGACCATCCAGGCGCGCGGCCTGATCGACACCCGGTTTGGCCCGCGCATGGAACTGCACGTGCCCGGCGCCGTCGAAATCCTCAAAGACGCCGCCAGCGACGGCTGGCATCGCGCTGTCCCGGCCAAGTCCGGGCCTTAACGTCGCGCCTCATAATCCCGGCTTGGCGGCGGTTCCCCTAGCCACTATGGTCCGCCGCATCGCAGCCGGCGGCGTCGCGGACCTGCTGCTCAATCATACAATCGCCCCGGATGCTGTTCCAAAGCCAGCCGTTCATTCTGATCTTCATGCCGCTGACGCTCGCCGCCTATTGGCTGGCGGTGTCGAGCGAGCGACTGCGCCATTACGCTTTGATCGCCGCCTCGCTGGTGTTCTACGCCTGGTGGGACGTGCGCTTCCTGCCGCTGCTCCTAGCGCAGATCGGCCTCACCTGGCTGTTGGCGCGCTGGTCGAACAAAGGCCGCCGCCTGCCGGTGATCGTGCTCGGCATTCTCATCAATCTCGGCTCGCTCGCCACCTTCAAATATCTCGACTTCCTCATCAACTCGCTCGATGCGATCACCGGCTGGCATTTGCCGCGCTCCGGCCTGATCCTGCCGATCGGCATCAGCTTCTTCTCGTTTCAGCTCATCTCCTATCTGGTGGATCTGCGTCGTGGCGATGCGCCGCTCTATCCGCTGCGGCCGTTCGCGCTGTTCGTGCTCGTGTTCCCGCATCTGATCGCCGGGCCGATCGTGCGCCACAACGAGCTGGTGCCGCAATTCTCACTCGATCCGCGCCGGCCCGGCCTCGCGCAACGCTTCGCCATTGCCGGCGTCTTGTTCACGCTCGGTCTCGCCAAGAAAGTGCTCGTCGCCGATCAGCTCGGCCCCGTTGCCGATCGGCTCTATGAGAAGGCGACGCATACGGTGTTGACCTTCGGCGAAGCCTGGACGGCGGCGCTGGCTTTCACCTTCCAGCTCTTCCTCGATTTTTCCGCTTACACGGAAATGGCCATCGGCATCGCCTTGATGTTCGGCCTGCTGCTGCCGGAAAATTTCAACCGCCCCTATCTCGCAACATCGCTGCGCGATTTCTGGCGGCGCTGGCACATCTCGCTGTCGAACTTCATCCGCGATTATCTTTACATTCCGCTGGGCGGCAGCCGCCATGGCGAGCTGCGCTATGTCTGGGCGACGATCATGTCCATGGCGATCTGCGGTCTGTGGCATGGCGCCGGCTGGACCTATGTGGTGTGGGGCGTGTGGAATGGCGTCGGTCTCGTCATCTGCCGCTATTGGCAGCGCTTCGGCCGCCCGATGCCGGTGCTGCTGGCCTGGTTCGTCACCATGCTGTTCGTCATCGTCGGCTGGGTGATTTTCCGCGCCGTGGACTTCACCTCCGCCGGTTCGATCCTGGCTTCAATGGTGGGCGCCAACGGCTTGACCGGCCGGCTCGAAGCCTGGCGCATGATGCTGGTCGCCACCGCCATCGCCATGCTCATTCCCTCCGCTCATCAGTTGAAGGAGCGCTATATTTTCCCGAGCGTACCGCTCGCCATCGTCGTCGCCGTCATCGCGGTCATCTGCGTCCTTGAAATCGGCAAGGGCGCGCCGACGCCCTTCATCTACTTCCAGTTCTGATCATGCAGTTCTAACCATGCTCACCACATTGCGCACAGGATTGACGAACTGGATCGCCACCAAACGCGGCGACGCCGAACATGATGCGGCCGACGGCGCACGCTGGCGCCGCTTCGGCAAGGCTCTGTTCGGCACGTTTATCGGCGGGCTTGCCGCCTGCGCCGCTTTCATTCTGATCGTCGATCCCTATCAGGTGGTGCCGTTTTCACCACCGATGCCGCGCCCCAACATCGACACCAGCCAGCGCCATTTCTATCCGGCGATCATCCGCCACGGGAACTACGATTCGATCATCGTTGGCAATTCGATGATCCGCCTGTTCGATCCCGACCGGCTCGACAAGACCTTCGGCAGCCGCCTCGCCAATGTGGCGATGAATGCCGCGACACCGTGGGAGCAGATGCAGATGGCCGATCTGTTCCTGCGCGTCAAAGGTCCGCCGAAGGTGATGATCGTCGGCCTCGATCACTGGTGGTGCGACGAGCGCGCCGATCAGCCCGATCGCAAGCTGACCATCCGCGCCTTTCCCGACTGGATGTTCGACGACAATCCGTGGAACGATTTTCTTTATCTGTTGAACGGCAAGACCATCGAGACGGCGGCGCGCATCGTCATGACCAATCTCGGCCATGGCCGCATCCGCCTGCAACCGAACGGCTTCAGCGTCTACACACCGCCCGACGACACCTATGATCTCGCCGCCGCGCAACAGCGCATCTGGGGCGATCGCCCGCATGTCATCACGCCGGTGACGCCGCCCGTCGTCCTCACCGAGGCGGAACGCGCCACCTTGCGCTTCCCGGCGCAGGATTGGCTCGATGCGATTTTGAACCGCGAAGGCGATCGCACGCGCACCGTGCTGATCTGGCTGCCGACCCATATTTCGACTTTGCCGGCGCCGGGTTCCCGCGACGCGGCGGTGGAAGCCGCCTGCAAGGCCGACATGGATGCGATCGCCCGGCGCCATCAGGCCACCGTCGTCGACTGGCGCATCGATTCGCCGCTCAACCGCAACGACGCCACCTTCTGGGATCCCTATCATCACAGGCTCCCTGTCGCTCAGCGGATCGAGGACGATCTGGCGAAGGCACTCGCCGGCAAGGACGCGGCCGATGACGGCGCCTGGACCGTGCGCGTGCGCGGTCGTTAAAACCGAAGTGAAGAAACATTCACCCGTGCAGTGCGTCAGCGCACATCGAAACGAGCGTCCGGCTTTATGAAAACTGAAAAAGCTCTGGAGCAACGGTAAGAAATCTTCCATCGTGCCATGGCAGGATGGAATTCCTTCGTTCTGCCGTCGCGGGAGCCCGTTCTCACGCCATGAGTTGCAACCTCGACCATTTTCGCGCGCGGATCGGTCGATTTTCGCCACAGGTTGAACTCAATCCTATGGTCTGCCGTTATAAACCTATGAATTCGTTCACCTACCCTTTTTCCCGATCATTCAAGACCCGGCTGGCCTGCGTGGCTCTTGTGCTGGCCTTGGCCGGCTGCGCCACATTTGACCCCGACAACAATCAGCAGCCGCAGGGGCCGGCCGTGCCGTCGCAGGCGCCGCGCACCACCGGCAACGAACCGCGCGGCACTGCCGAACATCGCCAGCTCGTCTCCATGTTCGGTGGCGAATACAGGGCACCGGCGGCCGAACAGCTGCTGAATCAGATCCTCGCGAAACTGGCGGCGGCCGAAGAAAATCCCGGTCCTGCCTATCGTGTCACGATCCTCAATTCGCCCGTCGTCAACGCCTTCGCTCTGCCGTCCGGCAATATCTATGTGACGCGCGGCCTGCTGGCGCTCGCCAACGATTCCTCCGAGGTCGCCGCGGTGATGGCCCATGAGATCGGCCACGTCACCGCGCGCCATGCTTTCCAGCGCGAGGAAGCGCTGAAGACCAGCGAATTGCGCAGCCGCGTCACCAAACAATTGCAGAGCCGCGAACGCAGCGAGGAAATCACCGCCTTCGACAAGCTCACCCTCGCCGGCTTCACCCGCCAGCAGGAATTCGACGCCGATCTGATCAGCGTGCGCAATCTCGGCCGCGCCGGCTACGATCCCTATGGCGCTGCGCGCTTCCTGCAGGCCTTGAGCCGCTCGACGGCGATGCGCGCCGCTCTGCTCGGCAATCGCAACAGCGATCAGCAGCCCGACATCATGTCGACCCACCCCTCGACGCAGGAGCGCATCGAGCGCGCCCGCAACGCCGCCCGCCAATTCGGCGCGCCGGGCATGGGCGCCATCGATCGCGAGGCCTATCTCAACGCCATCAACGGCATCGACTTCGGCGACGATCCGGCCGACGGTATCGTGCGCGGCCGCCGCTTCGCCCATGGCAAGCTCGGCTTCGCCTTCACCGCGCCCGATGGCTTCACCTTGGAGAATACGGCGCAGGCGGTGCTTGGCGTCGCCGCCGGCGGCTCGGAAGCGCTGCGCCTCGACAATGTCCGTCTCGGCGAAGAGCAATCGCTGGAGGCCTATCTCGGCACCGGCTGGGTCGCCGGCCTCGATCAGGCGACGATCCAGACCCTGACCATCAACGGCCTGCCGGGCGCGACCGCCACCGCGACGGAAAACGACTGGCGCTTCCGCGTCGCCGTCATCCGCATGGGCGGCGATGTCTTCCGCATCATCTTCGCCAGCAAAAATCTGACGCCCGATACGGACAAAAAGTTCCTGGCCGCCATCAACTCGTTCCGGCGTCTGCCGCAGCAGGAAGCGCGCGGCCTGCGGCCCCTGCACGTCGCCATCGTCGCGGCGCAGGGCGGCGATACGATCTCCAGCATGGCGCAGCGCATGGCCATGACCGATCGCAATCTCGACGTCTTCCTGCTGATCAACGGCTTGCAGCGCGGCGCCAGCCTCGAGCCCGGGCGCCAGTACAAGATCGTCGTCGAATAGAAGGCCTTGCAGGCAACAAAAAACCCGGCTCGCAAGCCGGGTTTTTCTTGAGCGTTGCAGCGCGGATATCCGCGCAATTTGCCTTAAGCGGCGGCTTCGATCTCGCCGTCGTTATCCGCATCGCTATCCGTATCGCCATCAGCATCGGAAGCCGCTTCGGAACGGGAACCGCGACGCGGGCCCTTTTCGAGATGTTGCTCGATCAGCTTGAGCGATTCGGTCTCGGTCAGTTTCTGCACGACACCGACTTCGCGCGCCATGCGATCGAGCGCGGCTTCATAGAGCTGCCGTTCGGAATAGGACTGCTCGGGCTGCGCTTCGGAACGATAGAGGTCGCGCACCACTTCGGCGATCGCGACGAGATCGCCCGAATTGATCTTCGCCTCATATTCCTGCGCGCGGCGCGACCACATGGTGCGCTTGATGCGGGCACGACCGGTCAGCGTGTCGAGGGATTTCTGCACGGTCGCCGCATCCGACAATTTGCGGATCGCGCCCGACAGAACCTTCGGCAGCGGCACCTTCAAGGTCAGCTTATCCTTGAGGAAGCTGATCACATAAAGCTCCAGCTTATGGCCGGCGACTTCCTGCTCCTCGGTGGCGATGATCTGGCCGACACCATGGGCGGGATAGACAATGTATTCATGCGTCTTGAAGCCGGTCTTGCCCGGCTTGCCGCCAGCAACGGCGGCGGCCGGCTTGACGATCGGCGGGAAGGGCTGACGCGACGCGCCAAAGCGGCCCGGCGGCAGACCAGGACGCGACGGCACGGGCGCGCCGGCGACAGGGCGCGGCGCGGCCGGTTGAACGGACGGTTTCACCTCAGCAGCCGGTTCGATCTTGGCCTTGGGCGCAGCCGCCGGCTTCGCGGCTTCGGTTTTCACCGGCGCGGGCTTGGCGGCGGCTTTCACGGCCGGCTTGGTTTCGACCTTGGCTTCCACTTTGGCCTCGGTGGCCTTGGTGGAGACTTTCGCCGCCGGCTTTACCGGAGCGGCGGATTTGGCCGGCACCTTGTCCTTGGCAGGGGGCGCCGCGTCTTTCGCTTGCTGAGGTTTCTTCACGATTGTTGTCTTGTTCTCTTGCTTGGGAGGTGCCGCAGGCTTCTTGCCAGGAACAGGTTTAAGAACCTGTACTGGAGCAGCCTTAACTGTTGTTCCGGCGGATTTTTTGTCGACCTTGACCTCGGCAGGCGCCTTCCCCGTCACCGGCTTGGCAACCGGTTTGACTGTCGCCGACTTGGCCGCCGGCTTCGTGACATGCTTGGCCGCTGCCTTGGCGACATCTTTCGCCTTGCTGACCGTTTTTTCCGTCGCCGCCGCCTTCAACTTGACCTTTTCCGCCTCGGACTTATTGGTTTTCCCGGACAGCCCGGTTTTGACCTTTTCCTTGCTGGACGAACGTGCCATAGCCTTGGCTTTGACAGTCTTGGTCGTTTTCTTGGTCGACGACATACTCGATACTCCTGGTTACCCCGCTGTGGAGACGGGGTGATTTTCCGGATGACAGAGGCCATCCGGTTAGGTAGAAGCAGCGCTCACATGGGAACTGAGCGCCGATTACCCAAACAAAAACAGTAATTAATTGCTCGCTCGTTCGGACCGACAACAGCGCCCACCAAAGGGCTGTCACATGTCGGCAAAAAAACAGCCCCGGAAAACCGGAGCGGCCTCCTGTAGCGGCGGGTCCTCGGTAAGCGGAATTAACGACTGTTAAAAAGAGGTATAGCACAAAATACTGCTGGAATCAAAGAATTCCAGCATGGAGCCGTGGTTTGGCCATGTGCAAAGGTTAACGCCTTACCACCGCAATGGCGTTGATTGTCGCAATTCACTGGAATTGATGGCGGAACTTCGCCGGCGGCCTCGGCCACCCGGCACCAGGGGCCGGGGCGGCAGGGTCAAAATGCCGTAATTTAGTCGCCGTCGCCCGGCTTATCCGAGAAATAAGCCTCGAATTTTCCCTCTTTTCCGTCGAATTCCTTGGCGTCGGCCGGCGCATCTCGCTTGATCGTGATGTTGGGCCAGTTCTTGACCATGTCGGCGTTCAGCTTGAGCCATTTGTCGAGGCCAGGCTCCGAATCGGGCTTGATCGCCTCGGCCGGGCATTCCGGCTCGCACACGCCGCAATCGATACATTCGTCGGGATGGATCGCCAGCATGTTCTCGCCCTCGTAGAAACAGTCCACGGGGCACACTTCGACGCAGTCCATATACTTGCACTTGATGCAATTCTCTACGACGACATAGGTCATCAGTCTCTCCTCGCGCCCACGGCGCGGTCATTCACAGGGGCTTTACGCCTGCTGGCTGACTTCGGCCAGCCTCTTGGCGCAATGCGGCGGCGATTGCAACCCTGATCGCCTTAATCAACTTTACCCGAACCGAAGCCGTCGTCACCGAACAGGGCATCATGGCTGCGCCGTTCCTTCTTCGTCGGCCGCCCCGCACCCGGTTCCCGTTCGCCAAATCCCCTCGTGGTTTCGGGCGTGGCAGGCGGCGGCGAACAGTCTTCGTAGAGGGTGCGTGCCTCCTCGTAGGGACCGCGCCGCGCCCCCGGCGCCAACACTTTGAGCACCCGCACCTGCCGCTCCAGCGCGATCGTCAGAACGTCGCCAGCGCCGACCGCCTTGGCCGGCGCATCGGCCTTGGTGCTGTTCACGCGCACGAAGCCATCCGTCACCAGCTTCGCCGCCAAGGTGCGCGATTTAACGACGCGAGCGAACCACAGCCATTTATCCAGCCGTTGTCGCCCCGCGATCGTCACCTGCTGCGATCCTTGTTTTCCAATTGCTCCTTCAGCGCCGCCAGTTTGGCGAAGGGCGAATTCGGATCGGGCTGCCGTTCCTTGGGCTTGGGACGTTCGAAGCGCTGGCCGTGCGACCGCTGTTGATCGCCACGCTGCTGATCGGGCCGGTCGCGACGCCCCTCACCCGGCTTCTGTCCGCCACGGCCTTCGAACTTCTTCTTGAAGCGATCGCGGCCACCGTCGCGCCGCTGCTGCTGTGCCGGCGCCTCCGCGCCATCGGCCGGCGCGGCCGCAACACCGGCTTCACCGGGACGTCCTTGCGGCGGACGCTGACCCTTGTTGTTGCGATTGTCTTCGCGACGCGGCCGACGCTGGGTGAAGTCGAACTTGCGTGGCTCGTGCCGACGATGCGGCGTCCACACTTCGATCATCGCCTCTTCAGCGGCGACCTCAACCGCTTCACCCGTCTCGGCCGCCGGCGCATCGCTGGCTGCGGCTTCCGCGGCGGGCGCTTCAACGGTTTCCGCCGGCGTCGATGCTTCCGGCGCTGTCGTCTCTTGTTCTTGCGTTGCTTCTTCTTGCGCCGCTTGTTCCTGCACCTCTTGCGGTGCCGCCTCGGCGGCTTCCACAACCGGTGCCTCTGCCGTCACTTCGACGACAGGCCCCACCGCTGCCGCAGCAGTTTCTGTGGCCGCTGCCTCGACGGTCTCGGTGACGGCTTCGCTCGACGCAGCCGCTTCGGTGCCGCCTTCAGAAGACGCCTCTGCCGCAGCCGTTTCCGCCTCCGCCGGTTTCACCGGCTCGGTCGCGGCTTTCGGAATCAACGGCACGGTGATCGCCGGACCCTTGCGCTGCTGTCCGTGATAGCCGAGCGAACGCAGGATCGACGCGAAGGTTTCGCCCGAGCAGCCGGCCAGCGACGTCATCGCCACAGTGACGACGAAACCGTCGCCATCGGCGGTCCCCGGCGGCGGATCGCCCGGCGTCGTGCCGGGACGATAGGCGATCGCCGGACGAATGAGATCGGCCAGGCGTTCCAGAATGTCGACGCGCACGGCGCGTTCGCCGGACGCGCGGAAACCGGCGGCGAGATAGAGCCCCTTCGGCACATCCTTGTCGACACCGAAGGAGGTGCGGCCGGACGATGCCAGATGCGCCACTTCATCGAGACCCTTCACGGTCTCGATGCCGCCATGCTTGAGCGCCCACAATTGCGCGGCAAGCGCGCGCGGCGCCGGCTTCAACAGTTGCGGCAGATAGATGTGATAGGCGCCGAAGCGCATGCCGAACTTGCGCAGGCTGGCGCGTGCCGTCTGATCGAGATTCTTGATGTCGGCGGCAACGCGCTGGCGTTCGAGCACACCGAGCGCTTCTCCCACCTGAAAGGCGATGCCGCGGCCGATGCCTTCAAGCCCCTCGCCGGCCTCCAGTTCGAACAGCGGGCCGAGCAGTTTCTTCACATGCTGCGCCACCCACAGATCGAGCCGGCGTTGCACGGTCTCCAGCGAGGCGCCGGTCAGCCGCTCGTCGGCGAGCACGCGCACGACCGGCTTAAGGACGTGATCGCCCGCCGCGATCTTGCCGACCGCTTCGCCCAGCCAGCGCAGGGTGCCGTCATTGGCGAGCACGAAGGCATCGTCGACCGCATCGCCGACGCGCGTGGCGCGTCCGTCGATCTCGCTCGCCAGCGCCTTCTGCGCCGCCGCGTTCAGGGTTTTCTGCGCCTCGCCCTCGGCCTGCGGGTCAGCCGTGAAACGGAACCCCTGCAGGCTGCCGACATGCTGCCCCTCGACAAGCACATCGCCTGACGTCGTCACTTCCGCTTCCAGCATTGCATTCTCTCTCAGGCGGCGCATCAGCACGCTGGTGCGCCGGTCCACAAATCTATGGGCGAGCCGCTCATGCAGCGCGTCCGAAAGCCTGTCCTCTACCTGACGGGTAATCCCCTGCCAATGCTCAGGATCCTTCAGCCAGTCAGGACGATTAGCGATGAAATTGAAGGTGCGTATCTGTGCAATACGCGCCGACAATGTGTCAATCTCACCATCGGTGCGATCAAAAGTGGAAAGATGGCGCTGAAACCAGTCATCCGGCACTTTTCCCGCCCGAACGATGAAACTGTAGATGGTCGACACCAGTTCCGCATGGGCTGCCGGGGACAGCTTGCGATAATCGGGGATCTGGCATGCGTCCCATAGACGCTCCACGTCCTTGCGCGTGGCCGCGACCCGGCGAACGGTCTCGTCCCGCGCCAGAACGTCGAGCACCAGGACGTCCTCGGCCAGCGGCGCGCGCGTCAGCCCCTGCGTCCGCGGCTCGCGCTCGAGCGAGGCCTGCAAACTGCTGATCGTCGCGAAATCGAGATCGGTATTGCGCCACTGCAAGGTGGAGAGCGCGTCGAAACGATGGGTTTCCAGCGCCTCGATAAGCTCCTCGTCGAACGGCGCGCACCGCCCGGTGGTGCCAAAGGTCCCATCATTGGTATGCCGGCCGGCACGACCCGCAATTTGTGCGAACTCGCTAGGGTTGAGCCGGCGATATTGCCAACCGTCGAACTTGCGATCCCCGGCGAAGGCGATGTGATCGACATCGAGATTGAGGCCCATGCCGATGGCATCGGTGGCGACGATATAATCGACGTCGCCGTTCTGATACATCGCCACCTGAGCATTGCGCGTGCGCGGACTGAGCGCGCCGAGCACGACGGCGGCCCCGCCCTTCTGGCGCCGGATGAACTCGGCGATGGCGTAGACTTCCTCAGCCGAAAAGGCGACGACGGCGCTGCGCCGCGCCAGGCGCGAAATCTTGCGTTCGCCGGCGAAGGTCAGATTGGACAGGCGCGGCCGCGACACAATGACCGCATCGGGAATGAGCCGTTCGATCAGCGGCCGGATCGTTTCGGCCCCGATCATCATCGTCTCCTCGCGGCCGCGCCGGTGCAGCAGACGGTCGGTGAAGACATGGCCGCGATCGAGATCGGCGGCGAGCTGGATTTCATCGACGGCGACGAAATCGACATCGAGATCGCGCGGCATGGCCTCGACCGTCGACACCCAATAACGCGGCCGGTCCGGCTTGATCTTTTCCTCGCCGGTGATCAAAGCCACCTGCGCCGGGCCGACCTTTTCGACGATGCGGTTATAGACCTCGCGCGCCAAAAGCCGCAGCGGCAGACCGATGACGCCGCTGGCGTGGCCGACCATCCGTTCGATCGCCAGATGGGTCTTGCCGGTATTGGTCGGCCCGAGCACCGCGGTGACCGGCCGGTGGCGAGACTGCGGGAGACCGGCGCGACCCGCCGGCAGCGGAACATTCATCGAAACGAACCTGCGGCACGATGCCGAACGATGGGAACGGAGCCGTGCCGAAAACCTGATGACAACAGCGCCGATGTATCATGCTGCGACGGCTGGCGGCGAGATTTCTTCAGCACTCGAACGGGGCGGGAACGAATCGGCATCGAATCGGCGACTCTTCTTGAGTCTTCCTTTGTTCCCCACAAGATTTCGTTCCATCCCACCCAAGCATTACTATGTATTGCGAATCCGCTCGACTCGGCACGCGCATCCCTAGACTCGACGCATACTTTCGTACGGACTCCGAAGGGCGCTTCTGTCAATAGAGTTTCCACAGGGACCAGAACATCCACCGTTTACCTCCGGTACGCAGCACGAACGGATCGGGCACGAATCGCTGCAATCAGGCTTTTCGCGACCCGTTCACGCCATATGTGGGTGGCGATCGCCCCAAATACCACTAGCCGAGGCTTTGCCGCACTTAGGCGACAGGCTTTTGAAAAGACAAGCGTTAACAATTGCGATCGATTTGGCACGGCCCTACCCGCCAGCCCGTCGCGCCCATGCAAAAAACCCGCCGGCCAGAGGCCGGCGGGTTTGCGAAAACAGGACCGTCGAGACGGCGGAAAAAGTTAACGGGTCGAGGCCGTCGTCGACGGCGAGGTCTGGAAGCGCGTCGCCTCGATCACCAGCATGCCGATCATGGTGGCGACGGAAATACGCACCGGCGCCAGGGCGCGCGCCTCTTCGAGCGGCGCCAGCCAGACTTCCATCTGCCGGTTGTCGGCCATGAACTTGGTCGCTTCCCGGTTGGCACGATGGCCGGAAATCGGCCGATAGCGCGCCGAACAGACCGCCACCGGACCGATGTAGCCGGCGATCTCCATGCGGCGCGTACCGACATAGGAGAGCGGCACGTCGAACCGGGTGATGCCGTCATAGATCGGAATGGTGCGGGCGCAGGCCTCGGGTCCCACAAGCGGGCCCGGCGTGCTGACCGGCATGATCAGCGCCGACAGCGGATCGATAATGCCGCGCTTCTGCGCCTCGGTGACGGGAATGCGATCGGGATAGGGATCGGGCGGCGGCATGATCTCGGCGCCGCTGACATTGCCGGCGTTCAAGGCCATCCGCACCGTGCGGGTTTCCTTGGAATTCTGCGAGGCACTGGCATAGGTCGCCGGCAGCACGCGGCCGCGCACGATCGATCCGGTGGAAGTGGCGCCGCCTTCCGATTTGGTCACCGCCGAGGCGATGCCGGCCAGTTTAGCTGAAGCCTCGAGCCGATAGCCGTTCGGCTCGATCGAGCCGACGAGGCCGGCTGTGCCCAAGGTCAAGCCAATGATGCGCACCGAATAGGCCGCCTGCAGCGTCTCGGCCTTTGCGCCAAAACCTGCAAAAGCCAGCGGCAGCGCCGCCAAGGACAGCGCCAAAACCCGCGTCCCGACCCGCGCCTTGGGCAAAATCGTCTTAATTTTGAGTGTCCTGCTGATCATGAAACTCTACATCCGATACTGTTGTCGGATTTGAAGCAGCTTATAGCTTACACTTCGTAAATTCGTCGGATTCGCGGCCGAGACAACGCCTGCTCATCACCTTTTCTAGCAAAGTGCGACTTTAGCGCCAGCCATTGCTGTCAAAGTCTTGACGCCACAGCACCTCTCCCCTATAGAGCCGCGACCGAATTCCGGCGAACCCGGAACGATTGCGGTTTGTCGCGCCTTCCATTCAGTCGTGGACAAATGCATCCGCCCTCCGGCGGCGTTCTCAAGGCTATCGCCCAGTCGAAAAGCGTTTGAAAGGAAGTTCCCATGTCGCGCCGTTGCGAACTGACCGGCAAGGCAGTCCAGGTTGGCCATCTCGTCAGCCACTCGAACATCAAGACCAAGACACGGTTCCTGCCGAACCTGTGCAACGTCACCCTGATCTCCGACACGCTGCAGCGTTCGGTGCGCCTGCGCGTCGCCGCCGCCGCTCTGCGTTCGGTCGAGCATCGCGGTGGCCTCGATGCCTTCCTGCTCAAGGCGCGTGACGCCGAGCTGTCGCAAGGCGCGCTCACCCTCAAGCGCGAGATCGTCAAGAAGCAGGCCGCTGCCGCCGCCTGATTTTAGCGAACATCGCAACAAAAAAGCCCGGTCTCGCGACCGGGTTTTTTTGTTGGTTGGCGTTGAGGCGAAGTCCTACTTCGCCTTCGCCGGCTGCGCCGCTTGGCGCGCGGCGCGCACCATATGCGCCGACGGAACGATGGTCGGCGTGGAATCCTCGTCGAACAGTTCGGCCAGCTTCTCCGTCATCGCGCCACCGAGTTCTTCCGCATCGACGATCGTCACCGCGCGACGATAGTAGCGCGTCACGTCGTGACCGATGCCGATGGCGATGAGTTCGACCGGCGAACGGTTTTCGATCTCGTCGATCACCCAGCGCAGATGCTTTTCAAGATAATTGCCCGGATTGACCGACAAGGTTGAATCGTCGACCGGCGCACCATCGGAGATCACCATCAGGATGCGACGCTGTTCGCTGCGCGCGAGCAGGCGACGATGCGCCCAATCGACCGCCTCGCCGTCGATATTCTCCTTCAGCAAACCTTCGCGCATCATCAGGCCGAGATTGCGGCGCGCGCGGCGCCACGGCGCATCGGCCGATTTGTAGATGATGTGGCGCAGATCGTTGAGGCGGCCCGGATTGGCCGGCTTGCCGGCCTGCAACCACGCTTCGCGCGCCTGGCCGCCCTTCCACGCCCGCGTCGTGAAGCCGAGAATCTCGACCTTGACGCCGCAACGCTCCAAGGTGCGCGCCAGAATGTCGGCGCAGGTGGCGGCGACCGTGATCGGGCGGCCGCGCATCGAACCGGAATTGTCGAGCAGAAGCGTCACCACCGTATCGCGGAAGTTCATATCCTTCTCGCGTTTGAACGACAGCGGCTGCTGCGGATCGATGATGACGCGCGACAGGCGCGCCGGATCGAGAATGCCCTCTTCGAGATCGAATTCCCACGAGCGGTTCTGCTGAGCCATCAAGCGGCGTTGCAGCCGGTTGGCGAGGCGCGCGACGATCGACGACAGATTGCTGAGCTGCTTGTCGAGATAGGCGCGCAGGCGCTCCAGCTCTTCCGGCTCGCACAGATCTTCCGCATGCACGGTCTCGTCGAACTTCACCGTGAACGCCTTGTAGTCGGGACCGCGATGTTCGATGGCGCCATGGGTCGGCGGGCGCTTGTTCTCGGAGGCTTCGTCGGCGTCGCCCATGTCGGCGTCCTCTGGCATTTCGCCAGCGGGCGCGTCGTCGGCGTCCATCTCGCCTTCTTCCATGTCCTCGGTCGAATCGTCGGCCTGATCCATTTCGACGGCATCGCCGGTCTGATCCTGCTCGCCCTCGCTTTCGGCGTCCTCGGGCTGCGCATCGGGCTCGGAATCGCCCTGCTCGTCGCCGGTCTCGTCCTGATCCATCGCACCCTCGTCCAGCATGTCGAGGGACTGCAACAGTTTATGGACCATCTTGCCGAAGGCACGCTGGTCTTCGATCGAAGCACCGAGCGCATTGAGATCGTCGCCGGCGCGATCCTCGATGATCGGCCGCCACAGATCGACGATCTTCTGCGCCGCCGGCGGCGGCGCAAGACCGGTGAGCCGTTCGCGCACCATCATCGCCACCGCATCCTCGAGCGGCGCGTCGGAGCGATCGGTGACGTCGGCATAGGTGCCGCGATGATAGCGATCATCCAGCATCGCGGTGAGATTTTCGGCGACGCCCTGCATGCGCCGCGAGCCTATGGATTCGACCCGCGCCTGTTCCACCGCCTCGAAGACGGCGCGCGCCGCCTGATTGGTCGGCGTCAGCCGGCGATGCACATTCGCGTCGTGACAGGCGAGCTTCAGCGCCAGCGAATCGGCATGTCCGCGGACGATAGCCGCTTCATGCGCGGTGAGCTTGCGCGCCGGCTCCGGCAGCCGCGCCTTCGGCGTGTCGCCGGCGACGAGCGCCGGACGTTCGGCCGCGAAGGTCACTTCCAGATCGCGCGCCCCCGCCATGGCACGCATGCAGCTTGCCACCGCGCGCTTGAACGGCTCCTGCGGGGCTTCGCCTTTGACGGCCGGCTTGCGATTGGAACTCATGAAAGGGCTATCCCATTACCCGCCGCCCGCAACCCGCATCGGTCACGATGCGGGCCTGCCAGCGTGCTTCGGCTCTCTCAGCTCAGCGCGACATTCACCGTGCTCTCGGGCAGTTCCTGCCCGAAGGCGCGCTGATAGAACTCGGCGACCAGGGCGCGTTCGAGTTCGTCGCACTTGTTGAGGAAGGTCAGGCGGAAGGCGAAGCCGATATCCTTGAAGATGTCGGCGTTCTCGGCCCAGGTGATCACCGTACGCGGGCTCATCACCGTCGACAGATCGCCGGCCATGAAGGCGTTACGGGTGAGGTCGGCGACGCGCACCATCTTGTTGACGATGTCGCGACCTTCCTTGCTGCGATAGTGCGGCGCCTTCGCCTGCACGATGTCGACTTCCTTGTCGTGCGCCAGATAGTTGAGCACGGTGACGATGGACCAGCGGTCCATCTGCGCCTGGTTGATCTGCTGCGTGCCGTGATAGAGGCCCGACGTATCGCCGAGACCCACCGTATTGGCGGTGGCGAACAGACGGAACGCGGCGTGCGGCCGGATCACGCGGCTCTGGTCGAGCAGGGTCAGGCGGCCGGAGGATTCGAGCACGCGCTGGATGACAAACATCACGTCCGGACGGCCGGCGTCATATTCGTCGAACACGAGGGCGATATTGTTCTGGTAGGCCCAGGGCAGGATGCCGTCGCGAAACTCGGTGACCTGCTTGCCTTCCTTGAGCACGATCGCGTCCTTGCCGACGAGATCGATACGCGAGACGTGGCTGTCGAGGTTGATACGCACGCAAGGCCAGTTCAGCCGCGCGGCAACCTGTTCGATATGGGTCGATTTACCGGTGCCGTGATAGCCGGTGACGATGACGCGGCGGTTGCGGGCGAAGCCGGCGAGAATGGCGAGCGTGGTCGGTCGGTCGAAGAGGTAATCTTCATCGAGATCCGGCACATAAGCGTTCGCGGTCGAATAGGCCGGCACTTCCATGTCGGAATCGATATTGAACAGCTGACGCACGGACACCTTGATATCGGGCAGACCGTTCGTTTCTTTTGTATCCGCTTGCATCATTCCTCCAACGCCGCACGCAATGAGCGCGTGCGCGCAACCTGAAAGGCCTCAAGCCGTAAGCCGGAAAATCCAGCGACCGATAGCTTACGCCAGCTTGACGCTGCGCAGATGCTTATAGGCCTGGATGATCTCGCGCAATTTTTCCTCCCTGGACCGATCGCCGCCATTGGCGTCCGGGTGGAGGCGTTTGACCAGTTCCTTGTAGCGCGCCCGAACGGTTTGCGCATCGGCTGATTCTTCAAGATTCATGACCGCCAGAGCCTTGGCCGTGGCCACAGGCAGGCGCGGCCGGGCGGTGGCTGCCTGATGCGCCCGCTCCTGCGCCCGGAACAGGCCCATCGGGTCGACGAAACCGGCCGGATCGACCCCGTCCTCGCGGAACCCGCTGGCGCCGCGCTTGGTCCCCATGGTCCAGGTCGGGCGATGGCCGATCAGCGCGTCCTTTTGGTAGCGCGCCACGTCCTCGTCACTCATCCCCTTGAAATAATTGTAGGAATTGTTGTACTCGCGGACATGGTCCATGCAGAAACAGAAATACTGCCCTTCCCGATCGCGGCCCATCGGCGCGCGATATTCGCCCGCGAGGTCGCAACCGGGATGGTTGCACCGGACGCGCACCGGCTCGGCCGGCCGCTCCTGCGGCTCGCCCTTGGTCCTGATGCGATCAAAGAGTGGCGAATTGAGATTCATGCCCGAAACATTAGGTAGGTGGAGGGTCTGCGGCAAGCACTGCCGGGCCCGGAAAGTACAAATGGTGTTGCGCTGCGAAAATGGCAAAGCAGGAATGCAAATTTGATGGTCTGCTCTGCTAAGATTTCCTACGCGACGGACGACCCTAGAGTGGAGATGCGAAGTGACGGTTAAGGACACGATGATTGCGAAACTCACCGCCGCTTTGGCGCCGGTGTCCCTCGACGTCATCGACGATTCCGCCAAACATGCCGGACATATGCTTCATCCCGGTGGCGTCGAGCCGCGCGGCGAAACCCATTTCACCGTCCGCGTCACCGCGCCCGCTTTCGCCGGCAAGTCGCGCCTGCAGCGCCACCGCCTGGTCAACGACGCCTTGGCGCAGGAACTGCAAGACGGCGTGCATGCGCTCGCCATCGAAGCCAAGGCGCCGGGAGAAGCATAACGACGAACGTCAGCCGCAGTTGCGCTTGCCGTCCGCTTTGCAGCGAAATTTTTCGGCGAGCCGGTTGGTGTCGCGGATGACGTTCTCCATCTGGATCGTCAGGCAGGAGCGATAGTCGAAGGTCGCCTTGACGAAGCGCGCCATTTCTTCGTCGCAAGCCTTGCGCGACGCCGGTTTCGTATAGGTATCGTTGTCATCGACGCAGACCGGACGCACCGGGCGCGGGCAGAAATCGAACGTGCCCGGCGGCAGATCCGGCAGGGCGGTTGGACTCCGAGTTTGTGCCCGTGTCTGCGCCCAGACTGAGGATGATACGACAAGCGCGGCGATAAACGCCGCGCCGATCAGAGATTTCACCTGACGCGCTCCAGAATGCTGACGTAATTGGCCACCGCAGCGCCGCCCATGTTGAAAACGCCGCCGAGCTTGGCGCCGTTGATCTGCATATCGCCGGCCTCGTTGCACAATTGCATCGATGTCAGCACATGCATCGACACGCCGGTGGCGCCGATCGGATGGCCCTTGGCCTTCAATCCACCGGACGGATTGACCGGCAGTTTTCCGGTCTTCGCCGTAATGCCGTCGGCCAGCGCCCGCGCGCCCTGCCCCGGCTTGGTCAAGCCCATCGCTTCATATTCGATCAGTTCGGCGATGGTGAAACAGTCGTGCGTCTCGACGAAGGAAAGATCGTCGAGACCGATCCGCGCATCCTCCAGCGCCTTGCGCCAGGCGAGCGCGCAACCTTCGAAGGCGATGATGTCGCGATGGGCGCGCGGCAGGAAATCCTGCACATGGCGCGTGGCGCGAAAAGCCACCGCGCGCGGCATGCTCTGCGCCGTTTCCATGTCGGCGATCACAAGCGCTGCCGCGCCATCGGAGACCAGCGAACAATCGGTGCGCTTCAGCGGGCCGGCGACGAAGGGATTCTTGTCGCTTTCCTGACGGCAGAAGGCGAAACCGAGATCCTTGCGCATCTGCGCATAGGGATTGGCGACGCCATTGGCGTGGTTCTTCGCGGCGATCATCGCCAGGGCGTCCGACTGGTCGCCGTATTTCTGATAATAGGCCTCGGCAATCTTGCCGAACACGCCGGCGAAACCGCCGACCGTCTCGCCATCCTCAGGCAGATAGGAGGCGCGCAACAGGTTGCGGCCGATCTCGGCCGGCGGCGTGCGCGTCATCTGCTCGACACCGACCACCAAGGTCAGCTTCGCCCGGCCGGCCTCGATCGAACGAACCGCCGTATGGACCGCCGCGGAACCGGTGGCGCAGGCATTTTCCACCCGCATCGCCGGCTTGAAGCGCAAACCCGGATCGGCCTGGAGCACCAGCGAGGCGGTGAAATCCTGCGGGCTGAACCCCGCGTTGAAATGACCCAGGAAAATCTCGTCGATCGCCTCCGCCGGCACGCCCGCATGGGCCAAAGCCTCGGAAGCCGCCCGAACCACCAGGCTTTCGACCGTTTCCGCGTCATGTTTGCCGAATGGCAGATGCGCCCATCCCACGATTGCCGCACTCATAATCTGACCTCCTCGGGCATATTCTCAGTCTATATACGCAAATCGGCCACAGTTTGGACAGCAATTACAAGGCTGATCTGCTTGCTCCGGCGTGAAGCCGTTTCAAGCCCGCCGTGTCGGATCGCTGTGGCCCGACTTTCATTTTAAGATGTTCGGGATTAGGACAGGCGCTCAGGCTGTTCGGCCCCGTCCAACATTGCGATTCGGATTTCTGAATGAAACGCATCACTTTTGCGATCGTGGGCCTTCTGACCTGCATGTCCGGCCCGCTGTCCTCGGCCAGCGCCACGCCCGCTCTGGTCATCGATGCCGCCTCCGGCGAAGTGCTCTACCAGGAAGAAGCGACCCGCCCCTGGTATCCGGCTTCCACGACCAAATTGATGACCGTCTATGTCGCCCTCAAGGCGGTGCGCGACGGCCGCATGTCGCTCGATACGCCAATGCTGGTCTCCAATCGCGCGGCGCGCATGCAACCCTCGAAAATGGGGTTCAAGCCGGGCACCGAGATCACGCTCGACAATGCGCTGAAGATCATCATGGTCAAATCGGCCAATGACGTGTCGGTGACGATAGCCGAAGGCGTGTCAGGCTCCGTGCCGGCCTTCGCCGCCGAGATGAATTCGGTGGCGCGCCAGCTCGGCATGCGCGAGTCGCATTTCGTCAATCCGAACGGCCTTTACAACGACGACCACTACAGCTCTGCCCGCGACATGGCGATCCTCGGCCGCGCGCTCTATCGCGACTTTCCCAATCATCGCGACCTCTACAGCATCGGCGCGCTGCAGCTCGGCACCAAGATCATGACCAATCACAACGGCATGCTCGGGCGCTATCCCGGCGCCGACGGCATGAAGACCGGCTTCGTCTGCGCTTCCGGCTTCAATGTCGTCGCCAGCGCAACGCGCGGCGGCCGCCGTCTGATCGCCGTCGTCATGGGCTCGCCCAATGCCAAGGCCCGCACCCTGAAAGTGATGTCGATGCTTGACGCCGCCTTCATGGGCCAGACCAACAGCGGCGGCAATGTCGTCTCGCTCGCCGATGCCTCCGACCCCAATCCGCCGAACATGCGTCCGGAAATCTGTGGCCGCAATCGCAACCGCGGCATCGAGGAAGATTTCGGCATTCCCGTCGCCGGCGATCCCGCCTCGCAGAATTATCAAAACGACAATCCGGCTGCCTTCTTCGCCGCCGATCGCGCCCGCGCCATGGCACCTGTCACCGCCTATGCCGCCGCCGGCATGGACCTCGGACCCCGCCAGGTCTTTCAGCCGATCCCGATCTTCATCGGCCGCGCGCCCGGCTGGAACGGCGCCGTCGCCCATGCCGACAATGACGAGGCGGTGGATCCGGCGGCCGACGCGCCGCGCGGCAAGAAGGGCCGCCGTGGCCGTGCCGTCGCGACAGCGCCGGCGACAGACGTCGAAACGCCTGCCGCACAGACGAAACTCGGCGCCAAGCCGACCAGGCCCGCCGCCAGAACGGCAACGCGCGGCGATTCCAAGCCGCTCGATCTGTCCGGTCACGTGCAGTCTTCGACCGACAAGAAGGCCGTCAAGAAAACCGACAAGCCCAACAGCAAGGCGGCGACGGCCAAACCGGCCAATGCCAAGCCGACGACTGCAAAGCCCACGGACAAGAAGGCCGTCGACAAGAAGCCCATCGACAAAAAGAAACAGCAGAGCGCCAGCAGCCGTCCGGCTGCCGACAAAGCCGATTAATTTAAGCGCGATTCACATAAGCGAATGACCTCGCCACTGCAGCGCCGTCCACCGCCTCCGGTTCCGCTCTCGGTCCTCACCGGCTTCCTCGGCGCGGGCAAGACGACCTTGCTCAATCGGCTGCTGCGCGATCCCGCCCTTGCCGACACGCTCGTCATCATCAACGAGTTCGGCGAGATCGGCCTCGATCATCTGCTCGTCGAGAAGATCGACGGTGACATGCTGATGATGGCCTCGGGCTGTCTGTGCTGCACGATCCGCGGCGATCTCGTCTCGACGCTCGAAGACATTCTCAAGCGTCTCGACAACGGCCGGCTGAAACCGTTCGCGCGCATCGTCATCGAAACCACCGGCCTCGCCGATCCGGCGCCCGTGCTGCACACGATCATGTATCATCCCTATCTGATGCTGCGCTTCCGCCTGCAGGGGATCATCACCGTGGTCGATGCGGTCAACGGCGCCTCGACATTCGACAACCACATCGAAGCGGTGAAACAGGCGGCCGTCGCCGATCGCATCGTGCTGACGAAAAGCGACATCGCCACGCCGGCGGCCCTCCACGACATCACCGAACGCCTGCATCGCCTCGCGCCCTTCGCCACCCTCATCGACGTGAACGAAGCGAGCGCCGCCAACCTCTTCGACACCGGCCTGTGGAACCCGGAGACGAAACATCCCGACGTCGCCAAATGGCTGAATGCCGAGACGCAGGCGGCCGAGGCGGATCATCACCACGATCACCATCATGGGCACGATCACGGCCACCACCATCATGACGTCAATCGTCACGATGCCAGCATCCGCGCCTTCTGCCTGACGAGCGAAGCCGCCCCGACACCCGGCGCCTTCGACACGTTCATCGAAATGCTGCGCCAGATTCACGGCCCCAATCTACTGCGCGTGAAGGGCATTCTGGCGCTCAGCGACGATCCAAAACGGCCGGTGGTCATCCACGGCGTCCAGCATGTCTTCCACCCGCCGCAGCGGCTAGAGCGCTGGCCCGACGCCGACCATTCGACGCGCATTGTCTTCATCGTCCGCGACCTTGAGCCAGACCATTTGCGCGGCCTGTTCGCCGCCTTTTCCGGCGAATCCCGGATCGACACGCCCGATGCCGCCGCCACCGTCGATAACCCGTTGAATCCCCGCCCCGGCGGCCTGTTACGTTAGAATCTCGACCCCAGGCTCATTGGCCCGGTTCTTGTCCCTTTGTTCGCTGAACGACGTTTGCGTCCGGTATCTGCGCCAAAATGGCACAGCCTGTTCGGTTTAACGTGGGGGCATCGGCGAAGGCCGATGAGTGGGGTATGGGTTCACAGTCGCTTCCCTTCGGACTTCGGCGCCGCCGCTCCGCGGCAGCGGCCGCACTGGCACACCATCTGACGATCGCCGATCTCGGCCGGACACCCTCCATGCCGCTCCTGCTCGAACGCACCAGCGACGCCGCCAAGCCGGTTCAGGTCGATCTCATCGACTGGACCCAGGCGATGAGCATGGTCGACGACTGGGACGATCTCGCCAGCCGGGCGCTCGACCGCAACGTCTTCGTCGAACCGGCTTTCGCGGCCTCCGCCGCACAACATTTTCCGGAAGCGCATCGGCCGATGTTTCTCATCGTCCGCGACCCGCGCCCCGGCGCCCTACCAAATCGCCTGATCGGCCTCTGCCCGGTGCATGTGCCCAAGCGCGGCCGACGCGCCATCGCCAAAACCTGGCGCGCCCCGCAAATGGCGCTGGGCATTCCGCTGCTCGACAAGACGCTGGGCTTCGAGGCGCTGGAACTCATCCATCGCTGGATCGCCGCCGTCTGGCCGCAGGTCGGCGCGATCCTGTTTGCGTCCGTTCCGACCGCGACGGAGACGGCCCGGCTGATCCAATCCCATGCCGCCTCGCGCAAGCTGCAATATCAGACCTTCGACGCCCACCATCGTGCCGTCCTGCATGGTGGCGACAGCCGCGAGCTGATCGAATCCCATCTGCCGCAGAAACGGCGCAAGGAGCTGCGCCGGCAACGCCACCGCCTCGAAGACAAAGGCACGCTCGCCTATGTCTCGGCACGCGAGCCCGAAGCGGTGCGCGACGCCATCGAACGGTTTCTGAGTCTGGAAGCCCAAGGGTGGAAAGGCGAACGCCGCACCGCCCTGCTGTGCGATCCCTCGCTCGCTACCTTCACCCGCACCATGACGCGGCTGTTGGCGCATAAAGGCCGCTGCTGGGTCGACAGTCTCGAGATCGACGGCCAGCCGATCGCCATGGGCATCGTTCTCTTCGCCGACGACCGCGCCTATTTCTGGAAGGTCGCCTATGATGAGAGCCTGGCGGCGCTCTCACCCGGCGTTCACTTCACCCTCGATCTGAGCCATCGCCTGGCATCAGAAGCCGGCATCAAGCTGATCGATTCCTGCGCCATCCCCGATCATCCGATGATCAATCGCCTCTGGCCCGACCGCATGCCGATCGCCGATCTCCTGGTCGGCACCCAAAGCGACGGCGCCTCGTTCCAAGCGATCGTGTCGCGCGAACTGATCCGCCGCCGCGCCCGCGAATTCGCCAAACAACTTTGGTATCGCCTGCGCGGCCGCAAAGCCTCGTAGGCTGGAGCAAATTGCGTTTCCATCGAAACGCCATTTTGCCTAGGCCCTTTGTTTTAATGCGTCTTTGTGGCGTTTGCCTAAGTCAAACTGCAAAACGCTATGATCACGCCTGCGAACGGCTCGGCCAGCCAATGCGCACGAGCAAATCGTCAGGACCGTTGAGCGCGAATTCGTACATACCCCAGGATTTATGTTCCGGTGCTTTGGTAGGGCCAAGGATCCGATCGCCAGCGACGGCGGCCAGTTCATCGACGCGCGGCGTATAAAGATAGATGCCAAACGGGTTTCGTCCGGGCACGACCCAACCTTCGACCGCCGTTTGCAGATGCACCTCGGCGCCCTTGCCATCGGCAAGCATCCGATAATCGTCATACCCCTGATCCAGCGGGCGCGAGAAACCGAGCTCGTTCCACCAGCGTTCGGCCGCATCGAGATCGTTGCACGGAATGATCGCGACCGCGCTGCTTGACGTTCTACTCCCCATCGCCAACTCCATTCCGCGTCTCTGATGCGCGAGAACCGATAGGAGAAACGCAGAATTATGTCAGGCCGTGGGCAATCTGCATTTGCCTCGCCTGCCTCGTCATACGAGCTTGCCAGCACCCACGTGAACTCGCACAGTGCGTGCGGGAGGTTGCCCTTGATTGAACTCACCACCCAATGCTGCATCGTCGGCGGCGGCCCTGCCGGGCTCGTGCTCGGCACCCTGCTGGCGCGCAGCGGCGTCGATGTGATCGTTCTCGAAAAACATGCCGACTTCCTGCGCGATTTTCGCGGCGACACCATTCATCCCTCCACCTTGCAGGCGATGGACGAACTGGGCTTCGCCGACGAATTGCTGCACCTGCCGCACGAAAAGGCGCATCTGCTGCGCGGCATCCTCAATGGCGAGAATATTTTGATGGCTGACTTCTCGCATCTGAACACGCGCTATCCGTTCATTGCCTTCATGCCGCAATGGGACCTGCTGAATTTCCTGGCGCGCAAAGCCAGTGCCTATTCCCATTTCCGCCTGCTGATGCGCAGCGAAGCCAAGACCCTGGTGCGCGAGGGCGGGAAAATCGTCGGTGTCGAAGCCACCTCGCCCGAGGGCAATGTCAGCATTCGCGCCGATCTCACCGTCGCCTGCGACGGTAGGGATTCGCACATGCGGGCGCAGGCCGGCCTGCAACCGACCGTACTTGGCGCGCCGATGGACGTGCTGTGGTTCAAGCTCAGCCGCCGCGACAGCGACGGCTCAGAGCCGATGGGCCGTTTCGATGCCGGCCGCATCTTCATCACCATCAACCGCAACGACGTCTGGCAATGCGGCTATGTCATCGCGAAGGGCTCTTTCGGGCAATTGCAGCAACGCCCCATTAGCGATCTGCAACAGACGATCGCCGAGATCGCGCCGCCTCTCGCCGACCGTGTGCATGAAATCGCCAGCTGGGACGATGTGAAACTGCTCACCGTCGCTGTCGACCGCTTGCCCGTCTGGCACAAGCCCGGCCTGCTCTGCATCGGCGATGCCGCCCATGCCATGTCACCGATCGGCGGCATCGGCATCAATCTCGCCATTCAGGATGCCATCGCCACCGCCAATCTGCTGGCGCTGAAATTGCGCGACGGCGCCGTGCAGGAGAGCGATCTCGCTGCCGTGCAGAAGCGGCGCGAATGGCCGGTGCGATTAACGCAATGGGTACAGGTGACGATCCAGAACCGCATCATCGCCCCGGCGCTCGGCACGAAGGCCCGCGGCCGCGCGCCCTGGCTGCTGCGTCATCTGCATCAAATTCCCGTGCTGCGCGACCTCCCAGCCCGCTTCGTCGGCATCGGCGTGCGGCCGGAGCATGTGACGGCACCAGCGATGCCGCCGAAAAAATGACGGCTCAGTTTTTGTCGCGCAGCACGCGGCGCATGATCTTGCCGGTGGTCGTCATCGGCAGTTCGGTTTCAAACGCGATCTCGCGCGGATATTCATGTGCCGACAGGCGCGTGCGCACGTAATCGCGGATCTCGCCGGCCAGTTCGTCCGATGGCGCATGGCCCTCGCGCAGCACCACGAAGGCCTTGACGATCTCGCCGCGCAGATCGTCTGGCTTGCCGACCGCCGCCGCCAACGCGATGGCTGGATGGCGCAGCAGGCAATCCTCGATCTCGCCGGGACCGATGCGATAGCCGGCCGAGGAGATCACATCGTCGTCGCGGCCGACGAAATGGATATAGCCGTCCTCGTCGCGCTGACCCTGATCGCCGGTGATCAGCCAGTCGCCGATGAACTTCTTCTCCGTCGCCTCCGGATTGTTCCAATAGCCAAGGAAGGTCGTCGGATCGGGCCGCGCCATGGCGATCTGCCCTTGTTCGCCGACCTCGCATTCGCTGCCATCGGCGCGCAGGATCGCCACGCGATGACCGGGGATCGGCTTGCCGATGGCGCCCCGCCGGCTCACGCCGAGCTCGGCACTGGAGCCGAGCACATAATTGCATTCGGTCTGGCCGTAGAATTCGTTGATCGTCATGCCCAGCGCATCGTGACCCCAATCATAGGTCTCGGCGCCCAAAGATTCGCCGGCCGACGAAATGGTACGCAGATTGAAGTTGAAACGTTTGCGCGGCTGATCCACCGAGCGCAGCATGCGCAAAGCGGTGGGTGGAATGAAAGCATTGCGCACGTCGGCACGCGCCATCAGATCGAATGCCGCCTCCGGATCGAAACGTTCGAACTTGCGCGCCACCACCGGCACGCCGAAATAGAGCGATGGCAGCAGCGCATTAAGCAGGCCCCCGGCCCAGGCCCAGTCGGCCGGCGTCCACATACGATCGCCCGGCTGCGGCAGAAAGGCATGGGTGAATTGCAGGCCGGGCAGATGGCCGATCAGCACCTTGTGGCCGTGTAGTGCCCCCTTCGGCTGGCCGGTGGTGCCAGACGTATAGACCATGAGGGCTGGATCGTCGGGCGTGCTGTCGACGGGCGTGAACGCCGCATCGGCCTCGGCCATCGCCTTGTAGAAATCGACCGCATCGCCATCGTCGCCATCGGTCGACAGAATGATTTCGAGGCTCGCCGGACGCGGGCCGCTGCGTAATTTCTGCAAGCCGGCATCATTGGTGATGAGCGCCTTGGCGCCCGCATCGCGCAAGCGATATTCGATCGCATCGGGGCCGAACAGCACCGCCAGCGGCACGGCGATGGCACCGAGTTTGTAGAGAGCGAGATGGGCGACGGCGACATCGCTCATCTGCGGCAGCAGGATCGCGACACGATCGCCGACGCTCACGCCACGCGCGATGAGCGCCTGCGCCACGCGATTGGAGCGCTCGCGCAGAAGCCCATAGGAGATCGGCTCGAATTCGTCGCCGCGCGCTTCCAGAATGGCGACACGCTCGGGCTCCTGTTCCGCCCAGCGATCGCAGGTCGCAACGCCCATGTTGAAGCGTTGCGGTATCTGCCATTCAAAGGCGCGGATCAGCCGATCGTAGTCGCGGATTTCCGGCAGCAAGTCGGGGTCAGCTCCGATAGTCGCCGTTGATGGCGACATATTCCTTCGTCAGATCGCAGGTCCACACCCGGCTTGTGGCCTTGCCGACGCCGATATGAACGCGCAACTCGATCGCCTCGCCCTTCATATAGGTCGAGACCTTCCCCTCGTCATAGGAGGGATCGCGCAGGCCCTTGTGGGCGACGCGGATGCCGCCGAACCAGATGGCGAGCTTGTCGCGATCGGCCTTTTCGCCGGCCTTGCCGACAGCCATCACGACGCGGCCCCAATTGGCGTCCTCGCCGGCGATCGCCGTCTTCACCAGCGGCGAATTGGCGATGGCGAAAGCGACTTTCTTGGCCGCCGTCGCGGTGGCCGCGCCTTCGACGATCACTTCGACGAACTTGCGGCAGCCCTCGCCGTCACGCACCACCTGATGCGACAGATCGAGCAACACCGCATCGAGCGCCTTGCGGAATTCGACGAGGCGGCGATCCGTGGCACTGGTGATCTTCGGCGCGCCGCGCTTGGCGGCGGCGCCCGTGGCGAACAGCATCAGGCTGTCGGAGGTCGAGGTGTCGCTGTCGACGGTGATCGAGTTGAAGCTGCCCTGCACCGATTTCGACAGCATGGCCTGCAGAGCGGCGGCGGCGATCGGCGCATCGGTGAAGACATAGGACAGCATGGTCGCCATGTCGGGCGCGATCATGCCGGCGCCCTTGGCGATGCCGTTGATGGTCACTTCGACGCCGCCGATCTTCACTTGCGCGGTCGCCACCTTCGGGAAAGTGTCGGTGGTCATGATCGCACGGGCCGCATCGAGCAACCCGTCGGGCGCGGCATCCTTCACCAGCTTGTCGAACACGCCCTTGAACTTAGAGGCATCGAGCGGCTCGCCGATGACGCCGGTGGAAGCGAGGAAAATCTCACCGATCGGCGCGCCTGTCGCCTTGGCGGCGAGTTCGGCGGTGAACTTCGCCTGTTGCAAGCCGGTCTTGCCGGTGAAGGCATTGGCATTGCCGGAATTGACGACCAGCGCGCGCGCCTTGCCGCCCTTCAGCTTCGAACGGCACCATTCGACCGGCGCCGACGGGCATTTCGACTTGGTGAAGACACCGGCGGCCTGGGTGCCCTTGTCCATCAGGGCCAGCATCACGTCGGTGCGGCCCTTGTATCGGATGCCGGCGGCGGCGGTGGCGAAACGCACGCCCTCGATCACGGGCAGGTCGGGATAGGATTTCGGCGCGAGCGGAGACACGGCAGCGGACTGGGCCATGGAATTTTCCGGATTTTGGCCAAGAGGGCCAGATGGGCGAACGCCGAATTCCAAAACCGATCCGGCGCGCCAAAGCAAGAGGCAGATGCGCTTTCGAAGCGCCTATTTCTTCGGCTGCTCCGGTTTCGCCGGATCGGGCTTGGCGTCCGGCTTGGCGTCGGTCATGCGCTCGATCTTGGCGGCGCTGCGCAACTTGCTGATCAGATCCTGCTGGGCGCGCTGAACGACATATTGCTTCACCTGGTCCTTCACCTGCTCGAAGGGCGGGAAGCTCTTGGTGCGCTTGCCCTCCACTTTGATGATGTGCCAGCCGAACTGGCTCTTCACCGGCTCGGAAATCTGGTTCGGCTCCATGGCGAAGGCGACATTGCCGAATTCCGGCACCATCTGATCCTTGCTGAACCAGCCCAGATCGCCCCCCTGGGAGCCTGGATCGCGCGACACTTCCGTGGCCACCTTGGCGAAATCCTCGCCGTCGCGCACCCGTTTCAGCGCCGCCTTGGCCTCCGCCTCGGTCGCCACCAGGATATGGCGGGCCTTGACCTCCGGCTCGCCGGACTGCGCCTTGGCGGCCTGGTCGTAGACGGCCTGCAGGGCAGCATCGGTCGCGGCTTCCTTGCCGAGCGTGCCAAACAGGGTCTCCATCAGCGCCCTTTCGCGCAGATAGGTCAGGCGGCGCCGGAATTCGGCCGCATCGGCCAATTTGTCGGCCTCGGCCTTTTTGGCCACCAGAATCATGTCGATGAGGTAGTCGACCACGTAATTTTCGCGGTCGGCGCCCTGCAATTGCTGCGGCAGGGTGGCGCCAATGTCCTCAAGCGCGAGCTTCACATCATCGTCAGTGATCTCCTGGCCATCTACCTTGGCCAGAACCTTGGCCATGGCTGGAGAAATCCCGGCCAGCATCAGGGCCAATCCAGCCGCGCCAAGCCAGGGTCCAAGGCGATGAAAAGTCATGAAAAGCTCCAGTCGCGGCCAAAACTGGCCGTAGGTCTACCAAGGCACAATCTGTCAAATCCCTGAGTCGGACAAGCAGATGGCAAGTTCAAGACAAGCTTATGTCCAGACTGCGCCGATTGGACCACTGTTTCAGGGCGGTCGTTTCATTGACAAGGGCATACCCCGATCTTATTTCTCGCCCGTTTTGCGGCTCTCTGTGCCGGAGAGCACTGCGCCCGACGTCTGGGCAGCGGAACAAGCTGTAGCGCCGCCCGCGCCCGCCGCAAACCGGCCGCCGGATCAGAAGGGTTTTTGAATGCTCGCCGCCATTGCGAAGAAAATCTTCGGCTCCGCCAACGATCGCCGCCTGAAACGCTATGCGTCCAAGGTTGACGAGATCAATGCGCTGGAGCCTGAAATCGCCAAATTGAGCGACGACGAGCTGCGCGCCTCGACGGAAAAATTCCGCGCCGAACTCGCCGCCGGCAAGACTCTCGACGACATCCTGGTTCCGGTGTTCGCCACCGTTCGCGAAGCGGCCAAGCGCTCGCTGGGTCAACGCCATTTCGACGTGCAGTTGATCGGCGGCATGGTGCTGCACGAAGGCTCGATTTCCGAAATGCGCACCGGTGAAGGCAAGACGCTGGTCGCCACCCTCGCCACCTATCTCAACGCGCTTTCCGGCAAGGGCGTCCATGTCGTCACCGTCAACGACTATCTCGCCCGCCGCGACGCGGAATGGATGGGGCTGGTCTACCGCTTCCTTGGCATGACCGTTGGCATCATCGTCCACGGCATCGACGACGAGCAACGCGCCGCCGCCTATCAAGCCGACATCACCTACGGCACCAACAACGAATTCGGCTTCGACTATCTGCGCGACAATATGAAATACGAGCTCGCGCACATGGTGCAGCGCGGCCACAATTTCGCGATCGTCGACGAAGTCGACTCCATCCTGGTCGACGAAGCGCGTACGCCGCTGATCATTTCCGGCCCGTCGGAAGACAAGTCCGATCTCTACAACGCCATCGACAAGCTGATCCCGAACCTGGTGCGCGCCGATTACGAAATCGACGAAAAGCAGCGCACCGCCAATTTCACCGAAGCCGGCAACGAGCACATCGAGCAATTGCTGCGCGAAGCCGGGCTGATCGGCGAATCCTCGCTCTATGAGGCCGCCAACGTCACCGTCGTCCATCACGTGCAGCAGGCGCTGCGCGCCCACACCTTGTTCCAGCGCGACAAGGAATATATCGTCCGCAACGACGAAGTGGTGATCATCGACGAATTCACCGGCCGCATGATGCCGGGCCGCCGCTTTTCGGAAGGCCTGCACCAGGCGCTCGAAGCCAAGGAACATGTCTCGGTTCAGCCCGAGAACATTACCATGGCCTCGATCACCTTCCAGAACTATTTCCGCCTCTACAAGAAGCTCGCCGGCATGACCGGCACGGCCTCGACGGAAGCCAATGAATTCGCCGAGATCTACAAGCTCGACGTGGTCGAAATTCCGACCAATCGCCCGGTCGCCCGTAAGGACGAGGACGACGAAGTCTATCGCTCCGCCGACGAGAAGCTGAAAGCGATCGTCCGCGAGATCGAAGCGGCCAATGCCACCATGCAGCCCATGCTCGTCGGCACGACCTCGATCGAAAAGTCCGAACAGCTCGGCGAGTTCCTCAAGAGCCACGGCTATAAGCAGATCGACTTCGACGATCCCAAGCAGCTCTCCAAGCTCTATGCCGCCGCCAAGGCCGGCAAGCCCTCGAAGCTCTTCGCCATCCTCAACGCCCGCTTCCACGAACAGGAAGCCTATATCGTCGCCGAAGCCGGCGTGCCGGGCGCCATCACCATCGCCACCAACATGGCCGGCCGCGGCACCGACATTCAGCTCGGCGGCAACGTCGAGATGCGCGTCGCCCACGAACTGAAGGACGTCACCGATCCGCAGCAGCGCGAAGCCCGCGAAGCTGAAATCCGCAGCGAAGTGGCCGCCTTCAAGGAAAAGGCGATCGCCGCCGGCGGCCTCTACATCGTCGGCACCGAACGCCACGAAAGCCGCCGCATCGACAACCAGCTGCGCGGCCGTTCCGGCCGTCAGGGCGACCCGGGCCGCTCGAAGTTCTTCCTGTCGCTGCAGGACGACCTGATGCGCATCTTCGGCTCCGAGCGCATGGATTCCATGCTCACCAAGCTCGGCCTGAAGGAAGACGAAGCCATCGTCCATCCCTGGGTGAACAAGGCGCTGGAAAAGGCGCAGCAGAAGGTCGAAGCCCGCAACTTCGACATCCGCAAGAACATCCTCAAGTACGATGACGTGATGAACGACCAGCGTAAGGTCGTGTTCGAACAGCGCCGCGAAATGATGGCGCAGGAGTCGCTTGAGGAAACCGTCAACAACATGCGCTCCAATGTGGCGGACGAACTGGTCAGCAAGCATGTGCCGGCCGATTCCTATCCGGAAACCTGGGACATCGCCGGCCTCAACGAAGACCTCAAAAACATTCTCAGCATCGAGCCCCCCATCGCCGACTGGGCGAAGGAGGAAGGCATCGACGAGGAGCAATTCTCCGAGCGCATCGAGAAGGAGGCGGATGCCGCCTATGCGGCGCGCGTCGAAAAGAACACGCCCGATGTCATGCGCTATGTCGAGAAGCAGGTTGTTCTGCAGGTGCTCGACCACTACTGGCGCGAACATCTCGTGCAGCTCGACCATCTGCGTCAGGTGATCGGCTGGCGCGGCATGGCGCAGCGCGATCCGCTCAACGAATACAAGTCGGAAGCCTTCGACCTGTTCAATTCGCTGATCTCACGCTGGCACGAAACCGCGACGCAGCAGCTCATGCGCGTCGAGGTCTCCTTCGATCCGAACGCCAATCAGGATCCGCTCGCGGGCCAGGGCTATATCGATGCGCCGCCGAGCGCCGAAGACCTGGCGTCGATCGAGGCCATCAATGCGCAGATCGCGGCCGGCGAATTCTCGGCAACGTCCTTGGCGCCCTTCACCGCCGCGGCCGCCGCGCCGGCCCTGCGCAATCCCGACGATCCCGCCACCTGGGGCAAGGTCGGCCGCAACGAAGCCTGCCCTTGCGGCTCCGGCAAGAAGTTCAAACACTGCCACGGCGCGCTGGTCTGATCTTAAACCTGCGCCTGCTACGCAAAGAGCCCCGGTTCTGATCGAACCGAGGCTCTTTTCATTTCACGTTGTCAAAGGGCGCTGAAACTCAGCGGATGGCATCGCCCACGCGCTTCACCAAGGCCGGATCGACCGCATAGGCATCCTTGATGATGCTCTCCATCTCGGCGCCGGAGATCGGGGAAATCTCGAGCTGCATTTTGTCGGCGGCCTGGACGAATTCCGGATCCGTCATCGTCTCCGAAAAGGCCTTTTGCAGCGCGGCCAGACGATTCGCCGGAAGGCCCGGCGGAGCGAAGAACGGCCGGCCCATCTTCTGCGGCGCCAGCACCAGAGACAGCATCTTGCGCTGCTCTTCGGTTTTGACGAAGTCCATGATCAGCGGCACGTCGGGCAGATCGGCATGCTTCTCCAGCGAGTTCTGCACGATGATCAGCAGGGAGCCATCCTTGATCTGCTTCATCTGCTCGGCACCGCGAATGCTGGTCCACGACCAGCCGCAGCGGCCCTGCACCTCGCCCCGCGACAGAGCCAGGTTCACATCGTTGCCGCCGGGATAGCCCTTCACCAGTTTGAAGCGCGTGCCGAGCACGGCGTTCGAGATTTTGACATGCTGTTCGGATTCCGTGCCGGCACCGAAGCCACCGACAATGACATCCTTGTTGAAGAGATCGGAGAAGGTCTTGATCCCCGCCTTCGCATCGACGCCGCAGACGGACACTTCGTTATTGGCACTGCCGATATAGGTGAACGCCGAAGCGTCCTTGAATTGCGGGCCGGGATTGCCGAACAGCGGATCGAGCGGCACGCCGCGCGCGATCATGCCGAACACCGTGCCGTCCTTCGGCGCGATCGCGTAAAGCCAGTTGGCAAGCCGGACGCTGCCGGCGCCTTCCATGTTCTTGACGACGATATTGGGAGAGCCTGGAATATGACGCCCCATATGCCGGGCGATCAGCCGCGCATAGACGTCGTAGCCGCCACCGGAGGAAAAGCCGACATACATGTCGACATTCTTGCCGCGATAAAAATCCTCGACGCTCTGCGCCTGGGCCAAACCGCCGGCCAGGCACAGGGAAAGCGTCAGCAGTCCCCGTCGAAACATCCGCAACGTCTTCATGTCGGCCACCCCATCGCGCGTGAAAACGAGTCTCCCATGACAGCTTCAAGATCGGAATTGGACAGACCCATCTCCTCCGTAAACATTGTCACCGCCTGACGATAATTGCAGCTATCGGGCAGGCGCGAATAATCCGTGCCCCAGAAGCACCGTGCGACGCCAAAGCCATCGATGGTGCGCTTGATCGGATCATACAGATTGCGAAACGGATAAGCTTCGCTCGAAAAGCACGGCATGGCTGACACTTTCACGGACACATTCGGCAGCGGCGCCAAGGTCAGTAGCCGATCGACGGCGGCCTGAGCCTTGTCATCCATCGTTTCGCGGGCAAAACCCATGTGATCGATGATGAGCCGCAAGCGCGGATATTTTTTCGCGATCTCGCCGACTTCGGCGATGCGCTCGGGCGCATGCACCATGACGGGAATATCGTGCCGCTGCGCCACCGGCCAGAACCAGTCGGCGACGCCATTGGTCATGAAGGGACGATCGTTGTCGCGATGAAACGTCAGGCGCACGCCCAGCATGCCCGCATCGTCTTTCCAGCGTTCGAGCCGGGCCGGCGCGCCGGGCTTGTCGATGAGCAGGCGCCCCATCACGGCGAAGCGATCGGGAAACCGTTGCGCCGCCGCAAGCGCCAGGTCGTTACGGTCGCCATCGAGCGACGGCGGCACGAGCACCGCATGGGTCACGCCCGCTTCGTCCATGGCTTGCAGCACCATTTCGGCGGAAAGCGGCTTGTCGCGATGGGCGCGCTTTTCCATGCCTTCCATCCACGGCCGTTCCGGCGTGCTGGCGGCCCAGATATGCACCTGGGTATCGATAACCTTCATGAACTCTGTCCTTACTCCGCGACAACAGCATTGCTGAGCGTGCCGATGCCTGAGATCGTGATGTCGAGGCGATCGCCAGGCTTGATGTTGACCGGCAATTCGTCGGTCCCAAGCCAGACCACGTCGCCTGGATGCAGCGTATTGGTCTGCGAAATGGCGCTGATCACCGCGCCCGCATCAAACAGCATGTTGCCGGTGGCGAAATCGTGCAGTTTCTTGCCATTGAGAACGACCTGCGTGCGCATATCTTTGGGATGAATGCCGGTGGCGATCCATGGCCCCATCGGCTTGAACGTATCGCTGTTCTTGCCGCGCAGATTGGTCGGATCGTTCTTCTGCCAATCGCGTTCGGTAACGTCATTGCCGATCGTCCAGCCGAAAATGCACGACCACGCCTCTTCCGGCGACACGCGCCGTGCCTTCTTGCCGATGACGGCGACGAGTTCCCCTTCATACTGGAACTGTTCGCCGGAGCCTTGCGGCTTGACGATGTTCTGCCCGGTCGGCAGCAGCGCTGAATTGGCCCGATAGCCGACGCGCGGCACGTCGTAATATTTCGCGCCCGTACCGCGCACCTTGCCACGCTCTTCCACATGCGAGGCATAGTTCGAGCCGATCGCATAGAAATTGCCCGGAACGACGGGAACATCCAGCGCCACATCCGCCATCGCGAAAATGCGCCCCGAATAGTCCCATGCGCCAAACGGCGAACCGGACACCTCTTTGATGCGCCCGTCTTCGACGACACCGTAGGACACGGCGTCATCGCGCAGGAAGCGGCACCAGATCATTGTTGTCTCCCTAGACCATTTTCCTTGGCGCGGACCTTCGCTTGACGCCCCGTGATGAATCAAATGGAAGTTTCTGCTAAATCCATGAACAACGTTCATGAATGGGAGAGACAGATGAAATTCGATGTGCTGGGGATCGAGGCCTTCGTCAGCGTGGCCGAGCAGGGCAGCTTCAGCCGCGCCGCCTCCCATCTGAACGTCTCGCAGACCGCCATCAGTCATCGCCTGCGCAAGCTCGAGCAAAGCCTCGATCTGCAACTCTTCAATCGCACCACCCGTCAGGTGACGTTGACGGAGGCCGGTGCCGATCTCTTTCCCAAGGCACGCGCCTTGATGGGCGACTTCGAGCAACAGCTCTCGCACGTGCGCGCGCGCCATCGCGACAAGACCGAGGAACTGGCCTTCGCCTGCATGCCAACCATCGCGGTTCACATTCTGGCGCCGGTCTTCAAAGAGTTCAGACGACGCGAACCCAATGCGCATGTGCGCCTGTTCGACAAATCGGCGACCGAGATCGGCGAGACGGTGTCATCGGGCCGTGCCGAATTCGGCATCGCCATTCTCGCAGCCAATCGCTGGAACCTCACCGCCGAACCGCTCTTCACTGATGACTACGTCTGCATCTGTCCGAAGAGCCATCCCTTCGTCGGTCGTACATCGGTGAGCTGGGCCGATCTGGTCGACATGCCTTTGGTGCGCTCCACACCGTCGATCGCCAATCGCATCATTCTCGACGGCGCACTGGGCGCCCGCGCCGAGCGCTATCGCTGGGATTTCGAAGTGCAGCACACGATGACGGCGCTGATGCTGGTGCAAGCAGGTCTCGCCCTGGCGCTCGTGCCGCGCCTGTCGTCGCGCCAACTGCCGAAAGGCCTCGCCGTGGTCGATCTGCGGGGACCGCGCATCACCCGAACCGTCGGCCTGCTGCGCCGGCGCAACGAGCAACCTTCACGCTTGGCCCGGGAATTTCAGGACGCCCTGCGCCAGCATTTCCATTCCTAGGATCAAATACCCAGCGCGCAGGTCCCAGCGATGAACCGAAAATGAATATCTCTGCCACGCAGCGTTCAGCCAGCGCCTCCTAATGTCGCCCCATCGTTTCAGTTGCCTGCGGACACACCAGGGCTGAGACAGGCATAGGAGAGTTACATGAGAACGATTATCCGCAAGACCGCGATGGCCGCTGTTGCCGCCCTTGCCCTGGGTTCTGCGATGGTCGCCTCGACGACCGCTGACGCCGGCTGGCGCGGCCGTGGCTGGGGCGCCCCCGTCGCCGCCGGCATCATCGGCGGCCTGGCCCTGGGCGCGATCGCCGCGCAAGCCGCGCAGCCGCGCTACTACAGCGAGCCGTCCTACCCGGCTTATTACCCCGTCGCCGAGCCGCAGGCCTATTGCTACGTCGACCGTCGCCCGGCCTACAACGCTTATGGCGATTTCATCGGCTGGCGCCCGGTTCGCGTCTGTAATTAAGCGCCTTCTTGGCGTCACCGATCGTCGGTCCTGAACTTCAGCCCGCCCCGCACCGCACAGGACCGTCGCGCCCCTCCGGATCACCCCGTCCGGAGGGGTAATTTTTTATGCGCACGATGACGCGCAAAAAATGATGCCGCTGACTCTGACGAGCAGCGGCATATAAAATCAGATCGACCCTGATCGCAATTTTAGCGCGCGAAGGACAAGACGCCCGACGGCAGCGGCTCGTGCGCTCCAGTGATGATGCCCGGCAGCGACGACGTCTTCTGTCTTGGATCGACGACTTTGGAATTCTGTTGCGGATGCTGCTGCGCCGGCGGCTGGCGCAACGATGAACGCGCGGCCGGACGAGACGGCGGCGCGACAACCGGCGTAACGGCAGGTGTCGAAGCCGTCGTATCGGCAGCGGTCGGAGCCGCAGCCGGTGCGGCCTCATCCGCTTTCAGAACATCGGCAATGCCCATCCAGCGCTGATAGAACGGCTTGTCCGCGGCGGTCGCGGTCGCAGGCACGGCGACCGGCGGCGTGGCCGGCGCAAAAGCAGTGGCGGTCGGCACGGCTGGCGCCACGGGCTGCGCGGTCGAGCGGGCGACGGCGGTGGCGGCCGGTTGCACGGACGTCGCGGCCGGCGTTGCCTTGGCGACAGCGGTGCGCGGCGCCGGCTTGCCCTTATCGTCGAGATCGATTTCGACCGGACCGGCGGCGAGCGCCTCGGGACGGCTGACCATGGTGACGTGAGCGAATTGCGGGTTCTGGCCACCGTCCGAATAGACGACCTTGACCGGCCTCACGCCATTGGCGACGAGTTCGGCGACCTTGGCGTCCTGATCGCGACGACGCTCGGCAACAAGTGCGCTCGTTTCGGCATCTTGAACCGGTGCGCAACCAGCGCCGTTCATCGAAGCCGAGCCGAAAGTGTAACGGCCATTGCAGACGGCCACGCGCGGCTCGCGCTTGGACACTTCGAACTGGTCGTAGCCTTCCTTGATCTCTTTCCAGAACGGCATGTTCGGATCGACGCGATGCTTGGCCAGATTTTCCGGCGACATGCGGAACGGCATCGACTGCATCTGGATGGCTTGCTGACCGCCGGCGAAAGCCTCGCGCGCGATCGCATAGATTTCGGCGATCTGTTCGTCGGTCATGGAGAAGCAGCCAGCCGACGAGCAGTCGCCGTGCACCATGATCATGCTGCCGGTATAGCCCTTCGACCGATCATAGGCGTTGGGATAGCCGACGTTGAACGACAGATAATAGTTGGAATTCGGATTCATCTGCGCCGGCGTGATCGAATAGAAGCCTTCCGGCACCTGCCGGTCGCCTTCGCGCTTCTTCGGACCGAGCTGGCCGGACCAGCGGCACATCGGATAGGTTTTCAGATGAACGTAGGAGCCGTCGGCGGTCTGTTTCCAGATCTCGAGTTCGGACTCTTTCTTGTAGGTGCGAATGAGGATCGGCGCGTTCTTCGACGAGCCCTTGCTCTGGATCAACGCCAATGTGTCGGCGGGAATCGGCTGATAGGCCCTGGCGCTGCGCAGCCCGTTCGAATCCTGACAGGCCGCAAGCACGCCAGCCACCACGAGCGCTGCCGCGATCTTAATCGCCTTTGCTGAGGTGGCTCTGGAAGCAAACTTCTTCGAGATCATTGCGCAACAAATCCGTCTAAACGACGTTTAAGGAAACTGAGCGGCTCGAACCGGTTTACGGCCGTTATCGTTACACGCAGGTTACTGGAGCAGGACCGAATTCCCGGACAGGGTAAACGGTATGTTAACTGTGCGGCATCCCAGCGCAAATACGTTTCATCAGAAACGGATTTGCGCTTTTACTTCTATTCGACGCGTCCTTGTTCCAAAACGCTATGCTTTCAATAGGTCAAAGCCGACGGCCAATCGCTAGAAACTTTTCCTCGCGCGCCAACCGGATCGCCTCTGGCGGCATGTTGTCCATGCTGCGCAGCGACGTTTCGATGGCGTCACCCGTCCACTGTATCGCCTTTTCCGGATCGCGGTGGGCACCCCCCGTCGGCTCCGGCACGATGGCATCAATGATGCCGAATTTCAGCAAATCTTGGGCAGTGATCTTCATATTTGTCGCCGCGTCCTGTTTGCGGGCGCTGTCGCGCCACAGGATCGAGGCCGAGGCTTCCGGCGAAGCGACTGTATAAATGGAATGTTCCAGCATCAGCACGCGATTGGCCGTGGCAATGGCGACGGCGCCGCCCGATCCGCCTTCCCCGACAATCACCGAAATATTCGGCACGCCGAGCTGCAGACAGGCATCGGTGGAGCGGGCGATGGCCTCGGCCTGGCCACGTTCTTCCGCATCGATGCCCGGAAAGGCGCCGGCCGTATCGACCAGCGAAATGACCGGAATCCCGAACCGGTCGGCCAGTTCCATCAGCCGCACCGCCTTGCGATAGCCCTCCGGCCGGGCCATGCCGAAATTGTGCCGCAGCCGGCCCTCGGTGTCGGAGCCCTTTTCCTGGCCCATGATGCAGACCGACTGGCCGCGGAAACGACCGAAGCCGCCGACGATGGCTTCGTCCTCGGCGAATTTGCGATCACCGGCGAGAGGCGTGAAGTCCTCAACCAAACTATTGATATAGTTGCTGAAATGTGGGCGGCTCTGGTGCCGCGCGACCTGCGTCTTCTGCCAGGGCGTAAGCTTGCCGTAGAGATCGGCCAGCGCCTTGGCGGCCTTGGCTTCAAGCTGCGCCAGTTCGTCGCCGATGGCGATACTGCCATCACGGTCGGCCACGGCGCGCAATTCGTCGACCTTAGCCTCGAGCTCGGCGACAGGCTTTTCAAAATCCAAATAGGAACGCATCGGCACCTGGAAAAACTGAAGCTAGAGCGTTTTGCAGTCGGATGAAGTCAAACGCTACGAAATCCAAACAATGAGCCCGGGCAAAATGGCGTCTCGATCGAAACGCGATTTGCTATGGGTTGGCTCGGCGCGCGGAAACTGGCCTCCAGCCCCCTCGAAGTCAAGAAGATAGCCAGAAATAGCCAAGTAGCGGTTTATCTGAACGGTTTATCTGAACGGCTTATCCGGCCTGATCGTCACTGAGCGGATGCAGGTCGCGCACCATGGCCTTGGTCCGCTCGTCCAGCACATGGGTGTAGATCTGGGTGGTGGAAATGTCGGCATGGCCCAAAAGCTCCTGAACCACCCGCAAATCGGCGCCGTTCTGCAATAAATGGCTGGCAAAGGCGTGGCGCAGCACGTGCGGGCTGATCTGCGCGGCCGCGATGCCGGCGGCGGCGGCCGTCGCCTTCAGGTCCCGGGCGAAGGCCTGGCGGGTCAGATGACCGCTCTCGCTGTCCGACGGAAAAAGCCAAGGCTGTGTCGCAAGACCCGGCTGAAGCTGATCGAGCAAAGCCCGATAGGCGGCCATGGCCTGGCGCGCCACATCCGAGATCGGCACGATCCGCTCGCGCCCGCCCTTGCCGCGGATCGTCAGCCATTGCTGCGACGAAGCCGCCGTGAGCGGCAGCGACACCAATTCGGAGACGCGCAGGCCCGTCGCGTAAAGCAATTCCAGCAGGCAGGACATGCGCGCCGCCCGCAGCCGCTCGCCAGCCGGGCGCGCCGGATCGTCGAGCCCTTCATGCGCCACCCGCAAGAGACGATCGACATCGGCAATGGTGAGCACTTTCGGCAGTGGCCGGCCGGTCTTAGGCGCGTCGATCACGATGGTCGGATTGTCGGTGCGCCGCCCCTCCGCGTGCAGAAACTTGTGAAACTGACGTAGGCACGACAGCCGCCTGGCCGCCGAAGCAGGTTTCAGGCCGCGCGCCGACAGATCGGCCAGATAAGCCTGCACCCCAGCGCTATCCACCTCGACCGGCGAGACGCCCTGCTCTTGCAGAAAGCTCAGATAATCTTCGAGGTCGCGGCCATAGGCTTCGAGCGTATTCTTGGCGGCGCCGCGCTCGGCCGCCACCATTTCCAGGAATTGGCGAGACAGGACGGAGGCGGGAAGCGGTGGCATGAGAGGCTACCGGTTGAGCCGATTGGGCGGGATAACCTGGATCATCTCACGCGGTTGCGGCTCGACGAAGGCAACGAGCGCGAGCATGCCGCCCCAAACGAGGCCGACCAGGATCGCGATGACGAGCAGGAACCGAATCAGGCTCGGCACGGGTGTCTCCACGCCAGAATCGGCGTCTTTGACCACCAATATCAACCAATTGCAAACATCCTGGGCAGGGCGAGCCAGGGGCCAAGTTTGGCTTGGCTGTTGCAGGGACAGGTTTAATTTTCCCGCGCCGACGTGATAGAGGCTCGCCCATGCTTACTGAAGTCGACCCCCGCGCCGCCTCCATCGTCCGCAAGCTCTGCGGCCGATCGATCGTGCTCGTCGGCATGATGGGCTCGGGCAAGACCTCGGTCGGCCGCCGCCTGGCCCAGCGCCTCGGCCTCGATTTCGTCGACGCCGATCATGAGATCGAAGCCGCAGCCGACATGACCATTCAGGAAATCTTCGCCCGCCATGGCGAGGGCTATTTCCGCGATGGCGAGCGCCGCGTGATGGCGCGTCTCCTGGCGGAAAAGCAAAGGGTGCTGGCGACGGGCGGTGGCGCCTTCATGCAGGCGCTGACACGCGAGAACATTTCCCGCCACGGCGTGTCCGTCTGGCTCAATGCCGATCTCGACGTACTGGCCCGCCGCGTCCGCAAGCGCACCAACCGGCCGATGCTGCACACCACCAATCCGGAAGACACCCTGCGCAAGCTCATCGACGAGCGCTATCCTGTCTATGCGCAGGCCGATGTCTCCGTTCTCTCCATCGACGGCCCGCATGACGTGGTCGTCGATGCCATCCTCGAACAACTCGAAACCAATCTCGATCGTCTCGTGCGCCAAGAAACTCCCACCCAAGCCACCGTCCGCGTCGAACTCGACAACCGCGCCTATGACATCGTCATCGGCCAGGATCTGATCGTCTCCGCCGGCCGCTATATCTCCACCCTGTTTCCGAAATCCGCTTGCGCCATCGTCACCGACGAGAATCTGGCGCGCGAACATCTGCCGGCGCTGGAGCGTGGCCTCGATGCCCATGGCATTCGCCACGCGCGCATCGTCATCACGCCGGGCGAACCGTCGAAATGCTGGAGCACGTTCGCCCGCGTCTGCGACGACATCATCGCCGCCAAGATGGAACGCGGCGATCTCGTCGTCGCGCTCGGCGGCGGTGTCGTCGGCGATCTGGCGGGCTTCGCCGCCGCCACCGTGCGGCGCGGCATGCGCTTCATCCAGATCCCCACCAGCCTGCTGGCGCAGGTCGATTCCTCCGTCGGCGGCAAGACCGCTATTAATTCCGACCATGGCAAAAATCTGATCGGCGCGTTCTATCAGCCTTCGCTCGTGCTGGCCGACACCGGCGCGCTCGCCACGCTGCCGCCGCGCGAATTCCGCGCCGGCTATGCCGAGGTTGTCAAATACGGGCTGATCGACGACGCGCCGTTCTTCGACTGGCTCACCACCAACTGGCAGGCGATTTTCGCGCGCGGCCCCGAGCTGATCGAAGCCATCCGCAAGAGCTGCGCCTCGAAAGCCGCGGTCGTTGCCCGCGACGAGACCGAACAGGGCGACCGCGCGCTGCTCAATCTCGGCCACACCTTCGGCCATGCGCTGGAAACCCTGCTGCACTACGACAACGAACGGCTCGTGCACGGCGAGGGTGTCGCCATCGGTGTGGCCTGTGCCGCCCGTTTCTCGGCAAAACTTGGTTATGCCAGCGCCAGCGATGCGGAACGCGTCGAGGCGCATCTCAAGGAATGCGGCCTGCCGAGCCGCATCACCCAAATCAAGGGCTGGAACCACGGCCCCGATCAGATTCTCGAAGCCATGTATCAGGACAAGAAAGTGCAGCGCGGATCGCTGACCTTCATTCTGATGCGCCGCATCGGCGAGAGTTTTATCGCGCGCGGTGTCGAGGCCGAGAAGGTGCGCGCCTTCCTCGACGAGGAACTGGCGCACCACTAAGCTTCGCTCTTACGGCGCGAGCATGATCGTTTTCGCCCGCGCGATCACATCCGGCGGCGTATCAAGAATGCGGTTGGAGATCTCCTGTGACTGTTCCCCGGTCAAAGGGCTCATATCGAGCCCCATCTTGCCCGCTTCCGCGAGAAAGGCCGGCGACACCACCGTCTGATCGAAAGCCCGCCGCAGTGCGTTGAGGCGATCGGCGGGAACGCCAGGTGTCGTCACGAGTGAACGCGACAGGGCGACGCTCGCCGACAGAAAATCGAGGAGTGCCCGATCGTCGGCATTGGGCGCCAGCTCCAGAAGCAGTGGCACGTCCTTCATGTCGGGATGGCGCGTCAGGCCGATCTGAACGAGCGGGATGATCGTCTTGTCCTGAACCCAATCGGGTTTCGTCGCCTTCCAGGCGGCCCAGGCATTGGTCGCACGGCCCTGCACTTCGCCGCGCTCCATCGCCAGATTGACCTGCGCGCCGCCGGCATAGCCCGAGACGACAGAAACCTTATATCCAAGCTGTTGCAGCGCCCGCACATAATAAACCCCGCTATCGCCCGACGTCGTGCCGAGAACCAGCGGATTGCCTTTCAAGGCGTCGATGGAGGTGACGCCGGCGGTATGCCAGGCCACCATGACATTGGGGCTGGTGCTGGTGTTGCCGACGAAGTTGAACGCCCGCAGATCGAAAGCCACCTCCGGCGTGCCGATCGCCTGAAGCGTGCCGACGCTGGGAAACATCATGTGCAAGGTCGCGCCATCGCGCGGCACGCGCGTGGCCATATGGTTCATCGCGATGATGCCGCCGCCACCGGGCATATTGCGCGTGATGAAGGACGGATGGCCGGGGATGAACTCCGGCATGAAACGGGCGAGCAGCCTGGCGCGCAGATCGAAGTCATTGCCGGCCGTCGTCGGCACCAGCATTTCCATCGTCCGGCTGCGATAGAAGGATGCGACAGTGTCCTGAGCCTGGGCCGGGAGCACGATCGGCACCCAACACAGCGCGAGAAGACCAAGCAACCGCGTCATGAGACTTTCCAACGGCGCATCCTCATCCCTGTTTCTCGATACCGGCCCGCTGAAAATAATCGGCCCAGTCCTTGATCTCCTTGAGATAGAAGGCCTGCGCATCGGCGCGCGACATCGGCCAGGGCTCGTTGCCGATGCTGAACAGAAAGCGACGGGCATCGTCGGTGCGCACCACATCGGTGATCCAGCCATGCAGGGGATCGAGAATGCTGGCAGGCGTGCGCGCCGGTGCGAACACGCTCCACCAGCTGGCGATATCGATATCGAAGCCCTGCTCGCGCATCGTCGGATATTGCGGCATCGCCGCCGACCGCTCACCCGTCGAAACCGCGATGATGCGTACGCGCCCCGCATTGGCGTGACCGACGCCGGAGGCGCTGTCGATGAAAGCGAAATCCAGCGCGCCGTTGCCGAGATCGGTGATCCAATCGGCCGAAGTGCGATACTGCACGTCCAAGGGCTTGGCGCCGATGCTGTCGGCGTAGAGAGAGCCCAGGACACGCGCCGTCGGAAATGCCGTGCCGTAGCTCGCCTTGTCGCCCTTCTCGCGCAGCACCTTCGTCAGCTCGCCTAAGGTCTTCACGGGGGACTTTGGCCCGACGACCATCAAGGTCGGCTGACGCGAAAACATCGCCACCATCGTCAGATCGTTGGCGACATCGAAGGACATTTTCTTGAAAGTGGCCGGGCTCGCGGCCAGCGAGCCGCCGCCGGTGGGATGCAGCGTATAGCCATCCGGTTTGGACCGAGCCACATATTCCGCCGCGATATTGCCACCCGCGCCCGGCTTGTTCTCGACCACCACCGTTTTCAGCACCGGACGCAGCTTCTCGGCGAAGAAACGGGCGATGACATCGGGGCCGCTTCCGGGCGCATAGCCGAGAACGAAATGCACGTCTTTCGACGGATAGGCCTGGGCATTGGCGAGCGCGGGATACGCTGCCACCGCAAGGCCCGACATGACGAATGTGCGCCGATCGATCATTTTGTTTCCTCCCCTCTCTATTGATGCTTTTCCCAACCCGATCGGCTGGCTCTAAGTGGTTCTCTCAAACGAGCCATGCCCGGGCTTGAAGGACTTGTCGTCCAGGAACTGCGACAAAGCCTTGCCTCTCCCTCTCTCCGGATCCGCGGCGATGAGCGCATCGTTCTTGCAGTCGAGGAAATCGAGCGCCTGCTCCTTCGACATGCCGCGTACCGTGCGAATGGCTTCCTTCGTGTAACGCACCGCCGCCGGGCTCTTGGCTTCCAAGGCGCGCGCCAGCACCATCGTCTCCTCCCTCAGCCGATCGTTGGGCACGGCTTTGTTGACGAATTTCATTTGAGCGGCAGTGGCGCCCGAGAATTTCTCGCCGGTGACCGAATAGTAGAGGGCATCGCGGTAGTTCATCACCTGTGTCACCGCCCAGGCCACCAGGCCGCCGGGAATAATCCCCCAATTCACCTCCGAAAGCCCGAACGTCGCATCCTCGGCCGCGATGGCGAAGTCGCAGGCAATGACCGGCGTGAAGCCACCACCGAAGCAGTATCCGGGCACCATCGCGATGGTTGCTTTGGGAAAAGCAACAAGCTTGTTCCAGCGCCATTCATGCGCCGCGCGCCGGGAGCGCCGCCGCGCTTTGGGATCGTCTTCCGTCGCCCGGAAGAAGAGCTTGAGATCCTGACCCGCGCAAAAATTTCCGCCGGCGCCGGTGAGGACGACCACTTTCGTGGCCTCATCATCCTCGGCCCAATCGAGCGCGGCACACATATCGATGTGCATCTGCGGGCTCATGGCATTCTTCTTTTCCGGGCGATTTAGAATAAGAAATGTCGTGCCGCCATCGCGCTCGATCTTCACGGTTTCAAAATTCGGCACGTCATCCATTATCATGCTCCGTCAAGTGTTCTGTTCGATCCAGCCGCGTCGAGGAATTAAGTTCGTCGAGAATGGCTTGCGTGTGCTCGCCCAGAAGCGGTGGTGCCCGCATGTTTGAATTGAGCCGTCGGCCATCGGCGAGAACCGGACAGTCGATGCCGATGACATCGCCGCGTTGCGGGTGCTTCATGGTCACCGTGGTTTGCAGCGCCGCAACCTGCGGATCGGCAAGCACCTCGTCCACACGATGGATCGGCGCATAGGGCACGTCGGCGACGGAGAGCCTTTGGCTCCATTCGGCGCGACTGCGCCTCTGAAACAATTGCGCGAGTTCATCGCGCAACACGCGATAATTTTTCGTCCGATCAGAATGTCGCAGAAAGCGGTGATCGCTCAGAAGGTGGGGAGCCTCCAGCGCCTCGATCAAAGACCGCCAGAATTTCTCGGTCGTCGACAGATGCAGTGAAATCAGCCCGCCGTCCTTGCATCTGAGCGAAAAACACTGCGAACGAGAGGGGCGCGTGTATCGATCGCTGACGGTGCCGGTCTGCGTGAATTCCGCAAACCGATCTTGGATGAAGGCGATAGAGGCTTCCAGCATATTGACCTCGAGACGCTGGCCGAGCCCGGTGCGCGATCGCTGATGCAGTGCGCCCATGATGGCATAGGCTGCATACATCGCCGTGGCCGTGTCCGAGATCGTCGGCCCAATCGACTCTGGATGATCGGGATCGACGAACAGGCTGCTGATGCCGCTCAATGCCTGGCCGACGGAATCGAAGGCTGGCCGCGCGCGATCAGGCCCGGTCGACCCAAAACCCGTAATGGAGCAGTGAATGAGCCTGGGATATTTAGCGCGCAGGCGCGCGGGCGAGAACCCCAGCTTTTCAAGGGCTGCGGGACGCATATTGTCGATCAGGATGTCGGCTGTATCCAGCAACCTGTCTTGGATGGCGCGACCGGCAGCGGTGGTTGCGTCAATGACGATACTGCGCTTGTTGCGATTGTAAGCGCAGAAGGTCGGACCGTAGTCATCGCCGTGGCTGCGCCGAAAGGGATCGCCAGCCGGCCGCTCAAGCTTGATGACATCGGCACCGAAGTCACCAAGCATCATGGCGGCCAATGGCGCGGTGATGAACGAGCCGACATCAATCACACGAATGCCAGTCAACATCGTCTTGTCCCTGCGTCCAGAAGGCATGTGCGATGGAGATGAAAATGCGCCGACGCCCCGTCACACGACGGACGCCGGCAAAGTTTCATTCCTCCCAGATGATTTTCTTTATGGTATGCCTACCATACGGATTTTGTCAAACGCGAACCGACCAGTGGTCGAGCGTTAGCCATGCACCCGATGAAACGATCAGCGCGCGGCTTCGGCTGGCTCGTCTTCGTGCGCGATCTCGGCAGCACGCTGCTTCGATGCGGCGTTCAAATTCGAAGTTACTTGCGCTAACAGATCAAACAGTTGACGGTAGGCCTGCTTGCTGAGTTCACCACGCGCGGTCGTGTTGGTCACCGCCGCATGGTCGGCCAAACGGGTCACCATGTCATTTCCCGCTGCTGTCATCGACAGGATGATTTTCCGCTTGTCGGTGGCGTCACGGCGGCCGCGGATCAACTTGCGGCTCTTCAGGGCTTCGATATCGTCGGTCGCGGAAGCGCGCGTGATCCCCGCTCTCTGGGCGAGTTCGACTTGCGACAGGTTTTCCTCAATGCTCAGAATCCAGAGAAAGGTGAATTGCAGCGGCGTGATCCTATGCGCCGCGAATCCCGCCTCAAGCTCTTTCGTGTAGGCGCGATGCGCTTCTCTCAGAAAAAAGCCCAGTCCTGCTTTCCCAAGCTTAGATGAAACCGAAAGTGTTTCCATGGAAAGGCACTCAGTTACAGCCGAAACAAACCTACATCCAGGCAGACCTAATGCGCGTCGGCCATGAACTGCGCCCGCGCCAAAGCGGCGAATTTACCGTTCAGCGCGACCAGCTCATCAAACGTTCCGCTCTCGACCACCCGGCCCTGATCGAACACCAGAATGCGCGAGGCATTGCGGATCGTCGCCAGACGGTGGGCAATGATGAAAGTGGTGCGGCCCTGCATGGCGGCTTCCAGCGCCGCCTGCAATAATTTCTCCGTCGTCGCATCGAGCGCGCTCGTCGCTTCGTCGAAAATCATGATCGGCGGATCTTTGAGCAGCGCACGGGCGATGGCGACGCGCTGACGCTCGCCGCCCGACAAGGAACGACCACGCTCGCCGACAACGGTCTTGAGCCCGTCCGGCTGGCGCTCGATGAAGTCCTTCGCCTGCGCCCGCTCGATGGCGATCTGCACTTCTTCGTCGGTCGCATCGGGTTTGCCGACGCGGATGTTTTCCTCGATCGAACGGGCAAACAGCATCGGCTCCTGGAACACGACGCCGATATTGCGACGAAGCGATTCGAGCGTCATGGCGCGAATGTCGACACCATCGATTAGCACTCCGCCCTTCACCGGATCATAAACCCGGTGCAGCAGACCCAATGTCGTCGATTTGCCCGAGCCGGTGGCGCCGACCAGGGCGATGGTTTCGCCAGGCGAAACGTCGAAGCTGACATCATCGACGGCGACGCGGCGCGTGTCATAGTTGAACGTCACATGATCGAAGATCACACGCCCTTCCAGCCGGCCGATGTCGCGCGCACCCGGCAGGTCACTCACCTGCGGCTTGGTGTCGAGCACATCGAAATATTCCTGCATCTTCGGTGCCACCATGAACATCCAGTTCACGAAGGTAACCACCTGTTCGAGCTTGCTGACGAGCAAGGCGGCGAAGCTCATGAAGGTGACGATCTGGCCGATGGTCGTCAGCCCGTGCATGTAGAGCCAGGTGCCGAGCAGAAAGATCGACAGCAAGGTCAGGGTCGCCGCGGCGCGCGTCGCCACCGCCGCCAAGGCCCACCAGGAGAGCACCGGGATCTGCGCCTTCAGGAACATGTCGCTGATGCTGCGCAATGCCTGCGACTCGCGCTGGATGCGCGTGAAACTCTGAATGACCGGCACATTGCCCAGCGCGTCCGAGGCGCGTTCAGCGAGATCGGTCGACAGCATCTCGACCTGGCCCTGCAGACGCTCGGTGTGATGCAGCACCCACCACATCACGGCCGCGAACAGGAACACCAGCACCACCAGCAAGGCGCCCAGCCGCCAATTGATGAACATGGTCGCCGGCAGCAGGATGAACAGGCCGACGAAGGACGAACAATTGTCGCGAAAGAAAGTCAGCCACAGGCCGGCCATCGAGGTCGCGCCGTCGAGCATGGTCTTCAACAGGCGGCCGGAATGAACCGAAGAGTGGAAGCCGAGCGGCAGATGCAGCACGTGCTCGAAATATTGTCCCATCACGACCAGGCGGCGCCGGTGCGACAGCCGGTCGGCATGCATGGCGACCAGCACCGAGGCGGCGATGGTGAAGAAGCCGAACGCGCCCCAAGCGCCCATCAGGACGCTCAACTCGTTCCAGCTCACCGCCCGCGCCTCTTTCTGGGCTTCCGTCAGCTTGTCGATGATGCGGCCGAACAGGACCGGCTCGGCGAAGGCCGCGACCGCCAGCGCCATATTGGCGAGCACCAGGGCAATGGCGAGGTTGCGCTCGCTGCCGAGCTGGCCAAGGACGCGGATATAAAGCTTAAAAATCTTCATTCGCCGTCTCTACCGGGTCTTTCGCGACAAGATAATCCATACATGAATAACCCGGCTATAATCGAGCCGCGCCGGCTGCGCCAGCCATGGCCGCTCGGCGAGAGCGCATCAGAATCGTATTACATGGCGGGTCAACGGCCCCCTGACATCCCCCGTTCCCCGCCGGCCGATAAATGGCTTGGATTCAGCGGGGCTGGCGGGTATTCATCTGCGGTCACTTTCCGACATTTTCCGGTGGTTCCATGAACAAGGTATATCCTGACGCCCGTAGCGCCATGGCCGGTCTGCTTAAGGACAACATGACGATCATGTCCGGCGGCTTTGGTCTCTGCGGTATTGCTGAAGTTCTTGCCGACGCGATTCTCGAATCCGGCGTTAAGGGCCTGACTGTCATTTCCAACAATGCTGGCGTCGACGGCATTGGCCTCGGCAAGCTTTTGGAAACCCGGCAGATCAAAAAAATGATCTCCTCCTATGTCGGCGAGAACAAGATTTTCGCCCAGCAGTATCTGGCCGGCGAGCTGGAGCTGGAATTCACGCCGCAAGGCACGCTGTCGGAGCGCATCCGCGCGGGTGGCGCCGGCATCCCGGCCTTCTTCACCAAGACCGGCGTCGGCACGATCATCGCCGAAGGCAAGGAAGTGCGTGAATTCGACGGCGAGAAATATGTGATGGAGCGGGCGCTGCGCGCCGACCTGTCGATCATTCACGCCTGGAAGGCAGACACCGAGGGCAATCTTGTGTTCCGCAAGACGGCGCGCAATTTCAACCCGATGATGGCGACCGCCGGCAAGGTCACCGTGGTCGAGGTGGAAGAGCTGGTCGAAGCCGGCCAGATCAATCCCGACAGCATTCATACGCCCGGCATCTTCGTCAATCGCATCGTGCTGGCGAAGGACGCCCCCAAGCGCATCGAGTTCCGCACCACGCGCAAGCGCGTGATGGCATAGCTATCGTAAAGGGAGAGGCACTATGGCCTGGACACGCGAACAAATGGCCGCCCGCGCCGCGAAAGAGCTGCAGGACGGGTTTTACGTCAATCTCGGCATCGGCATTCCGACGCTGGTTTCCAACTACATTCCCGCTGGCATCAGCGTGCAATTGCAAAGCGAGAACGGCATGCTCGGCATGGGTCCGTTCCCCTATGAAGGGGACGAGGACGCCGATCTCATCAACGCCGGCAAGCAGACGATCACCGAACTGCCGACGACGAGCTATTTCTCGTCCGCCGACTCCTTCGCCATGATCCGCGGCGGTCACATCGACCTGTCGATCCTCGGCGCCATGCAGGTGGCCCAGAACGGCGATCTCGCCAACTGGATGATCCCCGGCAAGATGGTGAAGGGCATGGGCGGCGCGATGGATCTCGTCGCCGGCGTCAAGAAAGTCGTCGTCGTCATGGAACATGTCGCCAAGGACGGCCCGAAACTGCTCAGCCGCTGCACGCTGCCGCTGACCGGCGCCGGCGTCGTCGACATCGTCATCACCGATCTCGGCGTCTTCAAGGTCGATCAGAAGGGCAAGGACGGTTTGACCCTGCTCGAACTGGCCGACGGCGTCACGCTCGAGGAAATCAAGAGCAAGACAGAAGCGCCGTTCAAAGTGGCGCCGGGTCTCGCCGTCGCGGCGTGATTTTAAGCGTCAAACACGTCTTTTCGCGCCGGGCTCAATGCCCGGCGTTTTTTGTTGGAACCGTTCGTCCGGCCATGCATTTCGCCAAGTGGCGGGACGAGATAGACTGGCGCCAAAATCCATAAATTCGTCAGGGAGTTTTCAATGTCATATCTGGGCATGGTCACCGAGGTTGTGCCGTTCGCCGCCCACGGGGGCGAGGCGGGACAGGCCTATTACGCGCGGCCGACGACGCAGCAGACCGTCGGCGGCGTCGTGCTGATCCACCATATGCCCGGCTGGGACGACTGGATTCAGGAGGCGACGCGCAAGCTCGCCCATTTCGGCTTCGCCTGCATTGCCCCCGATCTCTACTTCCGTGAACGGCCGGGCTCACCCGACGATTGCGCCGCCCGCGCCCGCGCCAAGGGCGGCGTCAGCGACGACCAGGTGATGGGCGATGTCGCCGGCGCCATGGCCTTTTTGCGCGCGCAATCCAACAGCAACGGCAAGGTCGGCGTGATGGGCTTCTGCTCCGGCGGCCGCCACACTTATCTCGCCGCCTGCCGGCTCAAGCGCATCGATGCCGCCGTCGACTGCTGGGGCGGTCGCGTGATCGTCGAGGATCCCGCCGACATCACGCCGGCCCGGCCGGTGGCACCGATCGAATTGTCGGCCGGCATCTCCTGCCCCCTGCTCGGCATTTTCGGCAATGACGACGCCAATCCGAGCCCGAAACAGGTCAACGACACCGAAGCCGTGCTGAAAAAACTCGGCAAAACCTACGAATTCCACCGCTACGACGGCGCCGGTCACGGCTTTTTCGCCGCCGATCGGCCGGCCTATCGGCCCGAACAGGCCACCGACGGCTGGCGCAAGGTCATCGATTTTCTCGACCGCACCATCGGCCCGCGCGCCCGCTTCGCCTGAAGAACATCAAGGAAACCCGCCATGTGCTCATACATCGTCGAAAAGGTCGCCCTCTACGGCAGCGCCAAGGCGCAAACGGACTGGCGCAGCATCGACACCGCCCATGTCTATTTCGACCATCCGTTCCACACGCCGCTCGACCACGCCCTGTCGATCGACTTCATCAACGAAGCGGCCGGCGGGCGTGAGCGCATCGCCGTGGAACTGTCGGCCGAAACCGCCCGCGAACTGGTGAAGGCGATCTCCGCCGCTCTCGATCGCGGCGAGATGGAACACGCCGGTCTTAACCAGTATTGAGGCTTTCCCGTCACAGTAGAAAGTTACGTTCCGATCCGGGATATACAGTTCTTCCCGGGTACTATATGGTTTAGCTGGGGTTAAGCTGGCCTGGACAGCCGGCTAACGCGTGTAAGGAGCGTAAGGGGTGGCTGCGAAAATCTCGCCGGATTGCGGGCCGGCGAACGTTTGGGGGCGTGGCGATCAATCGGGGACGCGCCTCGGCCGATGGATTCAACGTCAGGCCGTCACCGCGCTGGGCGCGGCATTTCTCGTCCTTTCAACGGCTTCCTCGCAAGCGCAAACGGCGCAGCGAGCCGAGTTCGAACAGTTGTTCCAGGCCTCCCTGCGCAATCCCAGCGACGCCGCCTTGGCCTTCCGCTTCGCCGAAGTCGCCTCCCAGATTCAGGATTACGAAGCCGCCATCGGCGCGCTCGAGCGCATCCTGTTTTACAACAGCACCCTCGGCCGCGTTCGATTGGAACTCGGCATTCTTTACTTCCGCCTCGGCTCTTATGCACAGGCCAAATCTTATCTTGAAACGGTTCTGGCCGAGCCGAACGTGCCCTTCGAAGTGCGCGCCCGCGTCCAGCCCTACCTGACCGAAATCGAGCGCCGTAACAGCCGGCACGGCTTCCAGGCTTTCGCCCAGATCGGCGTGCGCCATCAGAGCAATGCCAATGCCGGGCCGGACGGCGGCAATGTCCGCATCTTCGGTTTCGACGGACAGATCAGCCAGAACTTCGCCCGCCGGCCGGACTGGAATCTCTTCGCCCTCGGCGGCATGCGCTATGTCTATGACTTCGACAATCAGCGCGGCGACACCTGGGAAACCTTGGTGCAGGGCTACGCGACGCGGCAGAACCGCTTCACCCAGCTCGACGTCCTGCTCGGCGAGATCAACACCGGCCCGCGTCTCGCCATCCTGCCGGATGTGCTGACCGGCTGGACGTTCCGCCCCTATGTCATCGCCAACGGCTTCCAGCTCGGCGGCAATCCCTACATGCGCACCTTGGGCTATGGCGCCAGCGTCGCCGCGCCGACGCCATTCGGCGGCATCATCGAAGTGGGCGCCGAAAGCCGTCGCCGCACCTTCTCCAATTCCTTCACCTATCCGACCGCCTTCGGCCAGACCGGCCGGCTCGACAACGCCTATGCCACCTTCGTCTATCCGGTGGCGCCTTGGGCGCGGTTGAACCTGCGCGCCGTGCTCGGCCGCAATGCCTCGATCGAAAGCTACAATTCCTTCAACCAGAACGGCTTTGAAGCATCGCTGTCGATGGACTTCGAACCGCCTTTCGCGGCAATCCAGAAGCGCTGGACGGTGACGCCTTTCGTCAGTCGCTACGCCACCCGCTATACGACGCCCAACATCATCATCGATCCGTTCGTGCGTCGCAACGATATCGACTGGCGTGCCGGCGTCGCCTTCGACATGCCGGTGCATGAGAATTTCGGTTTCGGTGCGCAGCTCGTGTGGTCGAAGACCACGTCGAGCCTGGCCAACTACCGCACCAATAATTTCACCATCGTGATGGGCCCCACGGCTCGCTATTGATCGGAGACGATGATGAAGCTGCGATCGACCCTTCTTTCCGGCCTCTCGCTTCTGGCACTGGCTTGCACGCCAGCGCTGGCGCAACAGAAGGTCGGCACCGCCGGCGCGGTCAATCCGGCGACGACATCGCAACGCGGCACGACGAGCCGCACCATCGACATGGGCAGCGACGTCATCTTCCGCGAGCGCATCGTCACCTCCGGCTCCGGCTCGCTGCAGGTCACCTTCGTCGACAAATCGACGCTCAACATCGGACCGAACAGCCAGCTCGTCATCGACGAATTCGTCTATGATCCCAATGCGCAGACCGGCCGCACGGCGATCAGCCTGACACGCGGCGCCATGCGCTTCGTCGGCGGCCAGATCAGCAAGAGCGGCAATGTCGCCATCAAGACGCCGACAGCGACGATCGGCGTGCGCGGCGGTGTGGCGATGATCTTCCAGACGCCGCAGGGCACGCAGGTGACGAACCTGTTTGGCCGCACCACGGTGTCAACCGCTGGTGGCACCGAAGTGATCTCCAGGCCTGGCTTTGGCGTCGAGATCGTCGACCCCAATCAGTCGCCGCCGACACCCGAGCGCGTGACGCAAGCGCAGCTCGACGCGGCCAACAAACAATTGACCAGCCGCACCGCGCAGACCGGCGGCTCCAAGAATCCGCCCAGCGATACCACGGCGACGCAAAGCGGCCTCGGCCTCACCAATGCGATGACCGAGCCGCGCAACACCATTCCGCAGCAGCAGGCGAGCACGTCGACCAACGGACCACAAATCCTGTCGAGCTCACCGCAATACGTCAGTCAACTGACGCAAAACGCCACATCGGGAACCGCGGCCTCGCAGCGCCCCAACCCCAACGTGGCGCCGCCACCTCCGCCCCCGCCGCCGCCTCCACCCCCGCCGACCGCGCATAAGCCACGCACCTATGCGCTCGTCAGCGCCGGCGGCGCGCCCTATCTGATGGGCAATTTCATCACCAACGGTGCCGTCGTCATCACGCCGGCCTATGGCTATCGCAACGGCGGCGAAGGCACCGCCGGTTCGCGTACGCGCTTTGCCACGGCCGCTCTCTCGATCAATGGACAGGGTGCCAACCAGCGCTCGACGCTGGCCGGCGCGACCGGCAGTTTCATCAGCGACGGCACGCCGGAGGGCTCGCGCTTCACCGGCGGCTTCGTCGCCGCAAGCCGCCAGAGCGCGGGCCAGGGCGCCGGCTTCTCCAGAGGCAATCTGACATCCGTGCCCGGCAGCATCGCCCTCAACAATGATACGCTGCCGACGCAGATGGTGCTCAACCAGAACCGCTACGTGCCTTCGAGCGGCCAGATCGTGCCCGATCTCGCGACCCAGCATCTCGGCGACATGTCGCCGACCACGACCTACGGCTATCAGATCCCGGTGGCGGGCGGGCCCGCACCGAGCAACGTCGGCAACAATCGCGCCGCCGGCGATTGGCAGGGCTATGCCGCCGGGACGATGCAATCCTTCACCATCGACTCGAACGGCAATGCATCGTCGAACGGCGACGCCGCGATCATCTATGGCCAGACGCAACTCAAATTCAATCCGGGCAATTCGACGGCCTCCGGCTCCATCACCTTCGTCGAGGCTTTGGGCGGCTCGATCGGCGCGCTGGTCGGCGGCATTTTCCAGTTCGGCGCCAATCCGGCTGATCCGGCCGCACCCGTACGCTCCGCCTATATCGATCAAAACAATTGGGTGATGCGCGAGCAGGTCTCGCGCAACGGCACCACTGTCACGGGCAATTCCTACGCTCTCGAATACGAGCCATCGGAAACCTTCGCGCCCAGCAACAGCGGCAGCAGCGTCGCCCGTCCGTCCGATCCGAACCGGCCGAACAACATGGTGCTGGTGCCCTGGAGCATGTTCGAGGCGCAGGACGCCGCGACGGCGCGCAGCTTCTTCCCGACCATCACCCAATGGCGCAATTACGAATACAGCCAGTGGGGCTTCTGGGCCGGCGAGATGAACTACACGTCGAACGACGGCACGCGCCAGCAATTGCGTACCGGCAACCTCAACACCTGGGTCGCCGGTCAGCCAACCGACATCGCCTCCATGCCGACCACGGGCTCGGGCACCTATACCGGCCATGCGGTCGCCAATATCCGCGCCGGCAGCAGCGAATATGTCGCCGGCGGCGATTTCTCGCATACGGTCGACTTCGGCGCCCGCACCGGCACCTTCGCCATCAACAATCTCGACGGCCGCAACTACACCGGCACGTCGAACTTCCTCTCCAACAGCGTGAATTTCTACGGCGGCCTGACGGGCACGAATGCCGTTGGCACTTTCGACGGTTCGTTCTATGGCCCTAATGCCATCGAGACCGGCGGCCGCTTCATGTTCCAAAACACCGGCTACTCATCACCTTACATGGGCTCGGGTATTTTCATCGGCCGGCGCTAAGCACATTGCGTTTCGATAAAACGCCTGGAACGATGGACTTGCTCCGCGAGTTTGCCTTTGGGCAGCGGGTTCCACGGTAACGGTCGCAAGCCGCGACGGTGAAGACGAAAGGAATGCACCATGACGGAGCTTTCCGAGAGTCGAGACAATACGCTCATCGAAACGCCCGGCTGCAGCGCGGCCGAAGGCACCGTGCACTGGGACCTCGTTCATTCCCTCTGGAATGGCGGCATGCTCGCCGCCGCTTTAATCCTGGGACCACTGTTCTTCACCTGGAGCGCCCTGGCGGTTTTCTTGGCTTTGACCGGCGCGGCGCTTCTCCTCGGCCACAGCGTCGGCTTCCACCGCCGTCTGATTCACCACAGTTTCGATTGTCCGTTGTGGCTCGAACGCACGCTGGTATGGGTCGGCACTTGCGTCGGCATGAGCGGCCCGTTCTGGATGATGAAAACCCATGACCTCAGAGACTGGGCGCAGCGCCAGCCGGTCTGTCACGATTATCTCGGCCATGGCCGCCCGATGCTGATCGATGGGTTTTGGCAATTGCACTGCCGGCTCGAACTGACGCGCCCGCCTACTTTCGATCTCGGCGCCGCCGGTCGCGATCCCTTCTATCGTTTTCTTGAAGCCACCTGGATGCTGCAACAAGTGCCGATTGCCGCACTGCTCTTTCTCGCTGGCGGTTGGCCTTGGGTGATCTGGGGTGTCTGCGCCCGCGTCAGCCTGTCAGTGACCGGCCATTGGCTCGTCGGCCATCTCGCCCATCGCCACGGGCCGCAGAGCTGGCTGGTGCAAGGCGCCGCCGTGCAGGCGCACGACGTACCCTGGGCCGCTGTACCAACCATGGGCGAAGCCTGGCATAACAATCATCACGCCTTCCCCCGGTCGGCGCGGATCGGCCTTTATCCCGGACAAAGCGACTGGGGCTATCGTTTCATCCTTCTGCTGGAACGTCTCGGCCTCGCCTGGAACATTCTCCTGCCCACGGATTTGCCGCACCGACAGATGCTGGTGCCCGCCCCGTCGGAAGGCTCGCATCACGCCCATGCGGCAGTCGCACGCGCGCCTGGGAGAAGCTGACGGGATGCGCGCAGTGTTTTCCCTGAAAGGCGAACTGTCTCAGCCGCTCTATGCGCTGACGGCGCCAATTCTGCTGCTGATGCAACATCTCGTGGTTGCCCTCGCCACCAAGGCGCTCGGACAGACACCGAACTACGACATCGGATTCTGGCTGCTGCCGCTGCGCCGCCTTGCCTTCCTCGCCGACTTCGCGCCCTGGGCCACGGCGCTGGCTCTGGTCTTCAGCCTGGCGGTCGCCTGGGCGCTCGCCGTTCTGTCGTTTCAACGCGCCTCGCGCGCGCACGGCGGCTATACACTGGCCGCCCTGGCGATCGTTCCCGGCGTGCAAATCCTGTCGGTGATCCTGCTCGCTCTTTTGCCCGATCGCCCGGTCACTCCGACCTTGGATCAAAAGACCGGCGTGAACGTCGCGCATATCCTGCAAGGCGTTTTCGCCGGCGGCGCGATCATCGTTCTGGCGGTGCTCATCTCCGCCGTCACGTTCGGCACCTATGGCTGGGGCCTTTTCGTCGCCACGCCCTTTCTAGTCGGCGTCATCACGGCCTATCTCGCCAATCGCGACAGCGCGCTGACGTTCAAGCAGACCGCGCTGCTCGTTGTGCTGGCCGCCGGCCTCGGCACTTTGGCGCTCGTCATGCTGGCGCTCGAAGGCATCGTCTGTATCGCGCTCGCCGCGCCGCTGGGCGCGCTCGTCGCCATCGCCGGTGGCGCGCTGGGACGCATGGCCGCCTTGAGGGGCCGCAACCAGGGCCGACCACTGACGAGCATCGTCTTTCTGCCGGCGGTTTTCTTCGTCGAGACGGTCGTGCCGCCGGCACTCCCCATCGCCATGCACGAGACGATCGACATAGCGGCACAGCCATCAACCGTCTGGCAGGCGCTGACCAGCGATGCGCCGATCGCCGCCCCGCCCGGTCTCGTCGCCTATGCCGGCCTCGCCTATCCGATCCGCGGCCGCGTGATCGGCGAAGGCGTCGGCGCCGAACGCATCGGCGAATTCTCGACCGGCCTCGCCTGGGAACAGGTCACCGCGTGGGAGCCGGACCGCAAACTCGCCTTCACCGTCCTGATCCAGCCGCCGATCATGAAGGAGATCAGCCCCTATCGCCATGTGCACGCGCCGCATGTCTCAGGCTATTTCGAGACGAGCACCACGAGTTTCGAATTGCAGCCTCTGGCCAATGGCACCACGCGGCTGACGGCGCGCGCCGCGCATATGCTGCGCATGGACCCGGTGTTCTATTGGGAGCCGATGGCACGATGGGCTATTCACGCCAACGTCACGCGCGTTTTGCAAGACATCAAGCAGAAGGCCGAAACAGCGCCGCACTAAAACCGGGAATTTTTCGCCGAAAAATGCCCTTGCATGGGGTTGTTCCTCAAAATCTCGCACCCCCCTCCCCAAACACGATTCTGGGCGCCAACCGCCACAGTGAAACCGTACTTAAAATACGAAGGGAGGACGGCGGAATTATGCTCTCGAAACGCGATGATCCTACAGCCCTGAACGGGCCGCCAGCTTGTCGATCTCGCGCGCCAGAGCGATATCGCGCTCCGACAGGCCCTTGGCATCGTGGGTGGTCAGCAGGATCGAAACGCGGTTGTAGACATTCGACCATTCCGGATGGTGATCGGCCTTCTCCGCCAGGAGCGCCACAGCGGACATGAACGAGAACGCCTCGACGAAATTCTCGAACTTGAAATCGCGCGTAATGGCATCGCGTTCGAAATGATAATGCCAGGCGCCTAAGCCCGCCAAAGCCTTGTCGCGCGCCGCCGCATCGAGCTTCTTGACCATCATCCCGCCTTTGACTGCGTTTGTCCCTTGGCATGCGCATAAGCCTGCGTGCCCAGATGATAGACGATATCGTCGGGCAGCACCGCATCGGTCGCATAGGGCTCCGAGCCTTCGAGCTCTTCGTAGATCGGCCCGAAATCGGTCTTCTCGGTCTTTTCGAGCAGATCTTCCAGACTGTCGATGACGAAATAGGTCTGCTGATAATCGTCGATCTTGTAATTGGTGCGCATCAAACGCTTCAGGCCGAAACCCAACCGATTGGGTGAGGGATCGTCGAGCGCGAACACCGATTCGCCATAGGACGAGACGATGCCGGCGCCATAGATGCGCAGATGATCGCCGTCACGGATCAGGCCGAACTCCACCGTGTACCAATAGAGCCGCGCCAGCTTTTCGATGGCACCGCGTCCGGCGGCGCGCAGGCCGCCCCGGCCATAAGCCTGCATGTAATCGGCGAAGACCGGATGGGCGAGCAGCGGCACGTGGCCGAAGACATCGTGAAACACATCCGGCTCTTCGAGATAATCGATCTGCTGCGGCGTACGAATGAAGCGTCCGGCGACGAAACGTCGATTGGCGAGATGGTCGAAGAACACTTCGTCGGGCACGAGGCCCGGCACGGCCACCACCTGCCAGCCGGTCGCCTTCATCAGCCGATCGCTGAGTTCGTTGAAATCGGGAATGCCCGGTTTCGACAGACGCAGAATGTCGAGCCCTTCGAGGAAAGCCGGCGTCACGCGCTGCGGCAGCATGGCCGACTGTCGCTGAAACAACCGATCCCACATGGCATGCTCGTCCGGCCGATAGCTGGACCAGTCTTGCGGAATGGTCCAGTCCGTGGCCGCACCCGGCGGCGGGGAAGATGACAAGACCGTCGTCATGCGCAGAGCTTAGCAGAAAATGCGGCGCTTTTCCACGCGGTCGATGTCAAAGTGATCCCGCAAATTGACCCTGGTCCTTATCGCAGCAACGATCGTTTGCAATGTTTGTTCGCGCCGCACCGCACAGTGGCTCGACAAAGCCAAAGAGGCAGGCGAAACTCCGCCGCAGACGAGCCCTCTGCGGGGTTCGACACTGAACTAATTGATAAGTCCCGTTCCTACGGGTTTTGCTGAAGAGTGGGAGATCACGAAGGCTTTGCGCCAAGGCAAAGTCCAACCGGGACGAAGGGGCCGGCCCGCCATCATGTCACTGCATCCGTGCCGTCGACAGCCACTTCACCGTCCCAAACAATAACGCGACCAGATCGCCGCCTTAAAGCGCGGCGGGGCAGGAGGGATCATTCATGTTGATTGACCGTTCGAAGTTCAGCCGGCGCACCGTTCTTGCCGGTACCGCCGCCGGCACGGCCGTGCTGGCCACCCCATCCATTCTGCGCGCTCAGGCGCAGACCCTGAAAATCGCGGTTCTCCTGCCACGCTCCGGCTATCTCGCCCAGGCCGGCCAGAGCTGCCATCGCGGCGCCTTGGTCTCGGCGCCCGTGTTGGCCGATCTCGGTTACAAGGTCGAAATGGTGCATATCGACATCGAGTCCAATCCCGATGTCGCACGCACGCAGGCCGAGCGCGCCATCAACGAAGGCGCCCATTGCATCGTCGGTGCTTTTGACTCGGCGGGAACGCTCGCCATCGCGCAGGTGTGCGAACAGCGGCAGGTGCCGCTCATCGTCAACATCGCCGCCGCGCCGCAGTTGACCGAACAGGGCTATAAATTCCTCGTGCGCAATTTCCCCACGGGGCAAATGCTGGTGAGCGGCGGCCTGCAACAGCTCAAGACGCTGATCTCCGCCACCAAGGTTGAGCCGAAGACGGCGGTCTTCCTGCATGCCAACGACACGTTCGGCATGGCGCAACGGCAAGGCATGGACAAACTGTTCCCCGCGGCCAACATGCCGTTCAAACTGGTCGAATCGATCGCCTACGATCCCAAGGCACAGGATCTGTCGGTCGAAGTCACCAAGATGCGCAGCCTCAACCCGGACGTTCTGCTGGTCGTGACCCGCGCCGCCGACGCGATCAAGCTGATCCGCGACGTTGTAAGGCAGAAGTTCCAGCCGATGGCCATCCTCTCGCCCGGTTCGCCCGGCCTCTATGACGAGGAATTCTTCAAGGCCCTCGGACCGCTCGCCGATTTCTGCGCCTATGCTTTGCCCTGGGCCAATCCCAAGTCGAAATCGTCCCAGGCGCTGGAAGCCGCCTTCAAGAAGATGCAACCGGACTTCCGCTTCCCGATTGAATGTTTCAACGTCGGCTTCACCTTCGACGCCTTGCTCACCGCCGCCGATGCTTTCAAGCGGGCCGGCTCGACCAATGGCGTCGAACTGATGAAGGCGCTGAAGAGCACCAATCTCGTCGATCATGCCATGATCGGCCCGCCGATCACCTTCGACGAGAAGGGACAGAACAACAATATCCCGGCCGCCGTCGTGCAAAACCGTGGCCGCGTGCCGACCGTCGTTCTGCCCGCCGATGTCGCCACCATGACGCCGGTTCTTCCCGCGCCGCCGTGGCAGGGTCGCACCTGAGCCACGGCGCCCAGCCTCAGTGTCATCCCGGACACGCCGAAGCCTTCGTGTCATCCCGGGCGCCGGAGGCGACCCGGGAACCAGGGGCCAAAGGTGCAAAAGCCGATCGTCGACGGCTATGATGGAACTGACGTAGCATTCGCCTTTGACTCCTGGCTCCCGGATCGCGCCGATGGCGCGTCCGGGATGACACCGAGACTTCGGCCACCGCCATAAGCCCACCGGCGAGGACAAAGAATTTGAGGATCAGCACATCATGACGGCCATCACCTTGAATATCATCGTTCAAGGTCTGCTGACCGGTCTCGTCTATGGTTTGATGGCGCTCGGCCTGTCGGTCATCTTCGGCGTCATGCGCGTCGTCAATTTCGCCCACGGCGAATTTGCTGTGGTGGCGATGTATGCGGCCTTCATCCTGTTCGAGCGGCTCCACCTCGATCCCTTGATCTCGCTGCTGCCGATCGCCGTGGCCTTTTTCATTCTCGGCTATGGATTGCAGCGCACTTTGATCAATCCGTTCATCGGCCGCGCCGAACACGAACAATTCATTCTCCTCGTCGGCCTGGCGACGGTCGTCATCAACGTGCTGCTGATCGCCTTTGGCCCGGACGCGCGGCCGGTCAACCTGTCCTATAGCTTCGACAGCTATGACGTCGGCCCACTGATCATCGACAAGGTGCGGGTGTTCGCCGCGCTCGCGGCCCTCGCCGTCTCGGCGGCGCTGTTTCTGTTCTTTCGCTATACGCGCACCGGCACGGCGATCCGCGCCTGCGCCGACAATCTGACGGGTGCGGCCGTCGTCGGCCTCAACGTCAAACAGCTTTATGCGGTCACCTTTGGCATCGGCTTCGTCTGTATCGGCGCGGCCGGCGCCCTGATGGAGACCATCGCCGACGCCTCGCCCAGCCTCGGCCCGTCTTACACCCTGATGGCCTTCGTCATCGTCATCATCGGCGGCCTGGGCTCGATGGCGGGCGCCCTCGTCGGCGGCGTCCTCATCGGCGTCTCGGAAGCCTTGGCGGGCTTCTTCATTCAGCCCTCGATGAAAAGCATGTTCTCCTTCGCCCTGTTGATCCTGGTGCTGATCCTGCGGCCGCAAGGCCTGATGGGGCGCCGCCTATGACCGCGCTCTGGAATGAAATCCCCCGGCATGGCAAGTGGCTCACCGCCTTGCTGCTGCTCGTCTTCATCGCCGCGCCGCTGGTGGTCGACCGCTATCTGCTGTCGGTCCTCGTTTTGGTGCTCTATTTCGCCTATCTCGGCCAGGCCTGGAATCTGCTGATGGGCTTCGCCGGCCAATTGTCGCTCGGCCATGCCCTCTATCTCGGCCTCGGCGCTTATACGGCGACGACGCTCTGGCTGTTGTTTGGCATCGGCCCATGGATCGGCGTCTTCGTCGCCATTGCGGTTGCGGCGGCCGCCGGCCTGATCGTCGGCTGGCTCGGCTGGCGCTTTGGCGTCGAGGGCGTCTATTTCGCTTTGCTCACCATTGCCTTCGCCGAATTCACCCGCATCGGCTTCGATCATCTGGGCCTCACCGGCGCGTCGGGCGGCCTGTTCCTGCCCGTCAGCCCGACGGCGCATGACTGGTGGAATCTGAACGGCGGCGTGCATCTGTTCTACTACGTGGCCTTGATCCTCGCGATCGCCGCCACCCTGCTCGCCGCCTGGCTGCGGCAATCGCCGCTCGGCTATCGTTGGCTCGCCGTGCGCGAGGATCCGGAGGCGGCGCAAGCGGTCGGCATCAATGTCTTTCGCGTGCGCATGATCGCCATGCTGATCTCCGCCGGCATGACCGCTGTCGGCGGCGTCTTCTACGGCTTCTATTATCGCAACCTGTTTCCCTCGCAGATTTTCGACATCAGCCGCTCCATCGAATTGATTCTCGGCCCCATCATCGGCGGTCTCGGCACGATCTTCGGCCCGATCGTCGGCGCCATCATCCTGACACCGGTGGGCGAAAGTCTCACCACCTTCATGCAGAGTTCCGGCCTCAACGTGCCCGGCGCCAAATCGATCTTCTACGGCATCATCCTGATGATCATCATTTCGTTGCGGCCATCGGGCGTCTGGCCCTGGCTCGCCAAACATCTGCGTCTCGACAGGCCGAAGTCATGAGCGGCCTGCTTTCCGTCAACGGCGTCAACAAGCGCTTCCGCGGCCTCGCCGCGGTGAGCGATGTCAGTTTCGAGGTGCAACCGGGCGAAATCTTCGCGGTGATCGGGCCCAATGGCGCCGGCAAGACGACGCTGTTCAACATGATCGCCGGCGCCATGGTCGCCGACAGCGGCACGATCCATTTCGACGGCCGGCCGATCGACGGACTGCGCGCCGACGAAATCGCCCAGCGCGGCATCGGCCGCACCTTTCAGATCGTCAAACCCTTTCCAGCGCTCTCCGTCGAAGAGAATGTCGTCATCGGCGCCCTGCTGCACACCGCGACGATCGACGAGGCGCGCATGGTGGCGCGCGACATTCTGCAACAGCTTGATCTGAGCGCCAAACGCAACCAGATCGCCGCCAGCCTCACCTTGCCTGACCGCAAGCGCCTGGAAGTCGCCCGCGCCTTGGCGACCAAACCGAAACTGCTGCTGCTCGATGAAGTGATGGCCGGTTTGCGGCCAACGGAAACCGATCGCATCGTCGCCATCCTCAAGGATCTCAACCGCACCGGCCTCACCATTCTGCTGATCGAACATGTCATGCGCGCCGTCACCGCGCTCGCCTCGCGCATCCTGGTGTTGCAGCACGGCGCAGTGATCGCCGAGGGCACGCCCGAGACGGTGCTGCGCGAACGCGCGGTGATCGAATCCTATCTCGGCGTGGAGGAACTGTGATGCTCACAGTCGACAACCTCAGCGTCTTCTATGGCGATGCCCAGGCCCTCGATGACGTGAGCCTTGCCGTCGAGGCCGGCACGATCGTCGCCATCGTCGGCGCCAACGGCGCGGGCAAGACATCGTTGATTCGCACCATCGGCGGCATGATCAAGCCGGCAACGGGCCGTATCCGCTTTCGCGATCAGGAGATCGCCGGCTGGCCCAGCCATCTCGTCTGCAATCTCGGCATCGGCCAGGTGGCGGAAGGCCGCCAGGTTTTCCCCTCCCTCACTGTCGCGGAAAATCTCGACATGGGCGCCATGCTGCCGCGCGCCCGGGCCAATCGGGCGCGCAACCGCCAGCGCGTCGAAGCCATGTTCCCCAAACTGTCGGAGAGACTTGGTCAGGCGGCGGGCACTTTGTCGGGCGGCGAACAGCAGATGCTGGCCATCGGCCGCTGCCTGATGGGCGAGCCGGAGCTGATCATGTTCGATGAGCCCTCCCTTGGCCTCGCCCCCTCCATCGTCCATGACGTGCTGAAGGCCATTCGCGATCTCAATGCGTCGGGCATGACCTGCGTCCTGGTCGAGCAGAATGTCGCCGTGTCGCTGAAAATCGCCAATCGCGCCTATGTGCTCGAAAACGGCCGCGTCACCCTGTCGGGCACCGGGGCGGAATTGCTCGCCGACGAGCGCGTGCGCCAAGCCTATCTCGGACTTTAACAAGCCCCGGCAAGCACTGGCTTGTCAGCATCTTGGCGTATCTCGTATTATGGCATTCGAAAAACCATCGCGAGACGCAAAGGCCGACATGCCTCCCCCGAAGAAAGCCGCCGTCGAACCCTTGTCGCTGAATGTCGGCGGGCTCTCGCGCAGCTTGCGCGAGCTGGCGCTGGAAAAGATGCGCGACGCGATCATCGAATCGCATTTCAAACCGGGCGCGCGCCTGGTCGAACGCGATCTGTGCACGCAGCTCGGCGTCAGCCGCACCATCGTGCGCGAAGTGTTGCGCCATCTCGAATCCGAGGGGCTTGTTTCAACGACAGGCACGCGCGGTCCCATCGTCGCGCTGACGACGCCCGAGCAGGCGATGCAGATCTATGAAATCCGCGGCGCCCTCGAAGGCATGGCCGCCAAGGCCTGCGCGCAAGGCAACAAGGCTGAAATCGCCGATGCGCTCGACGCGGCATTGGAACGGATCAGAAGCGCCTATCGCAAGCGCGACATGAACCGCGTGCTGAGCGAGACATCGGAATTCTACCGCACCTTGTTCGAAAGCGCCGGGCGCGATGTCGCCTGGGGCGTGGTGAGCGCACTCACCGCCCGCATCAATCGCCTGCGCTCGATGACGATCCGCACGCCGGGACGCGACGCCAACGGACCCGCCCAAATGCAGCGCATCGTCGATGCCATCCGCAAGGGCAATGGCGACGCCGCCGCCCGCGCCGCCCAGGAGCATGTCGCCCAGGCCTCGGCCATCGCCCGCGACGTGCTGGCGGACAGCGCGACGGCTTAAACTTCTTAACTATCTGATTTATCTAAAATCTGAGTGTCATCCCGGACACCTGCGCAGCAGGTGATCCGGGACCCAGGGGCGTCCGGCTGAAGGCCCTACCACGCGCCCCTGGCTCCCGGGTCGCCTGTCGGCGCCCGGGATGACACCGGGGTTTAAGCAAGCCTCCCCCAATTCGGCCGATTGACGCCTGCCATTTTGGTATGCCATAATATAATAGTATTGAATGGCACAGGAAGAAGCCCGTGGCTTTAGCGCTCCGTAAAACACTGCTGCAGGTCGAGACGACCTTCATCGAAGGCCAGAAGGCCGCCGCGCAACCGCTGAAACTGTTCGCGGCCATGGCGGTGCTCACCAATCCTTGGGCCGGCCGCGGCTTCGTTGAAAATCTCAAACCCGAAATCCACGAGATCGCGCCGGTGCTCGGCCAGCTCCTCACCGGCATGATCCTCGAGGCCGTGGGTTCCGGCGAAGCGGTCGAGGGCTATGGCAAGGCGGCGGTCGTCGGCCTCGATGGTGAGGTCGAACACGGTTCCGCGCTCATCCACACGCTGCGTTTCGGCAATCACTATCGCCAGGCCGTCGGCGCCAAATCCTATCTCGCCTTCACCAACACGCGCGGCCCCGCCAACGCGCCGCTCATGATCCCGCTGATGGACAAGAATGACGAAGGCCGTCGCTCGCATTATCTGACGATCCAGACCGCCATTCCCGATGCGCCGGCGGCCAACGAAATCGTCATCGCGCTCGGCGCTTCCGTCGGTGGCCGGCCGCATCACCGCATCGGCAACCGCTACGAAGACCTCAAAGACCTCGGTCATGACCTTTCCAATCCCGCCGCGGTCTAAAACGCGCGGCGGCGCGGCCTACATCGACATAGGCAGCGGCGCCCCCCTGGTTCTGATCCACGGCGTCGGCCTGCGGCTCGAAGCCTGGCTGCCGCAGATCGCGGCGCTTTGCACCGACCATCGCGTCATCGCCATCGACATGCCCGGCCATGGCGAGAGCGACCGCCTCCCCGACGACGACGCACCGCTTGAAACCTTCGTCGCCTGGTGCGGCACGGCGCTCGATGATCTCGGTCTCGCTGAGGTCAACCTCGCCGGTCACTCCATGGGCGCCATGATTGCCGGCGGCATGGCCGCCACCTTTGGCAAACGCGTCAAGCGCGTCGCGCTGCTCAACGGCGTCTATCGCCGCGACGATCAAGCGCGTGCCGCCGTCATCGCCCGCGCCGACGCCATCCGCGCCGGTGAGATCGATTACGACGGCCCCTTGCAGCGCTGGTTCGACGCGGGTTGCCAGGCGAGCGGCGCCTATCAACTGACCAAGACACTGCTGCGCCAGCTCGATCCGAAAGGCTATGCCACCGCCTACAGCGCGTTCGCGCGCGGTGATCGCACCTTCGCCGATGCCTGGCCGACCGTTGCTGGCCCCGCGCTGTTTCTCACCGGCGAAGGCGATCCCAATTCGACGCCCGCCATGGCGCGGGAGATGGCCGCCGCCGCGCCGGCCGGCGCCGCCGAAATCATCGAAAACCACCGCCACATGGTCAATCTGACCGCGCCGCAGACCGTCAACAAGCTGCTGCGCGACTGGTTGGCCCGCGCAGCTTGAGGGCGCACATCTTGAGGGCGGACATCTTGAGGGAAAGCCTGCCGTCGCAGGCGCTGAGAAAGACCGGGAGGGTCGCATGCGTTTTTGGACAACATGGATCGCCACAGCCGTCGCCACGGCCTGCGCTTTCGCGCAACCCGCCGCCGCCGACTATCCCGATCGGCCCATCACCTTGATCGTGCCTTATGCCGCCGGTGGCTCCTCCGACATCGTCGGCCGGCTGTTCGCCGAACGGCTTGAGCGGCAGATCGGCCAACCCTTGGTGATCGAAAATGTCGGCGGTGCCGGCGGCGGGGTCGGCGCCCATCGTGTCGCCACCGCCAAGCCCGATGGCTATACGCTGTTGATCGGTTCGGGCTCGGAAGTGCTGATCCGCCAGCTCCTGCAGCCGACACCCTATGATGGCCTGAAAGACCTCACCGCCATCAGCATGATCGGCACCGGGCCGATGGTGGTCATCGGCAAGCCCGGTCTCGCCGCCACATCGCTCGCCGACGTGCTGGCACTTGCCCGCGCCAAGCCGGACACATTGTCTTATGGCAGCGCGGGCGCCGGCACCTTCATGCATCTCGCCGGCGAAGCGATCAAATTCCGCACGCAGACGAAAATTTCCCATGTCGCCTATCGCGGTGCCGCCCCGGTGATCACCGACGTGATCGCCGGCCATATCGATCTCGGTGTCGCGTCTCTCGCCTCGGCCCTGCCCTTCATCCAGGCCGGTCAGGCCAAGGCTTTCGCCGTGACCTCGCCCGGACGCACCGAATTCGCGCCGCAAGTGCCGCCGCTGTCCGATACGCCAGGCCTTTCGGGATTCAATCTCGAACTCTGGATCGGCTTCTTCGGCCCAGCCAACATGCCCGCCGCCATCACCGACAAACTGCGCGCCGGCACTTTGAAAGTTCTCGACGATCCCGAGCTGAAGAAGAAACTCGCCGATCAGGCCATCGCCGTCCGCAAGCTCGTCGGCGACGATCTCACCCACTTCCTGACCAACGAGAACGATAAATACCGCACCATCATCAAGGATGGCGACATCAAGATGCAGTGAGGGGACGATCGAGCGCGGCGCGGAAGCGAAGCACCACCGCTTCCGGATCTTCCGCGCGCATCACATCGCCCATCACCGCAACACCGGCAGCGCCGGCGGCCAGACAAGCCGGCGCCCGATCGCTGGTGATCCCGCCGAGCGCGATCACCGGCAAGCCGATGGCCCGGACGCGCTGCAATGTCGCCGTGCCCAAAGCTGGGCCATAGCCGGGCTTGCTGGCGGTGAGGAAGATCGGGCTCAAGGTTGCATAATCAGCACCGGCCGCTTTCGCCGCTTGCACCTCGGCCTCATTGTGAGCGGAGAAGCCGATCAGCGCATCGGCGCCGAGCAACGCGCGCGCCGCACCTATATCGTCTATCGACGACAGATGAACCGCTGGCGTGCCCACCTCGACCGCCAGCCCGGCATCGCCGCCAATCGTCAGCACCGCGTCATATATTCTCGTCAAATCGCGTAGACGCCGTGCAATGTCCCGACGCTCGCCGGCCGCCAGATCGCGATCGCGAAACCAGATCCAGCGTGCGCCGCCGGCAAGCGCCGCAGCGACCACATCGATGAGATCGCGCGGCGCCTGATGCCGGTCGGTGACAACCAGCAGTCGGTCCGGCAGGCTCACGAACCGACCAGCCCGAGCTGCGGGCTCGATGGCTCGGCGCGGCCACGGCGCGCGATGCGGCCGGCCTGGCGCGCATTCCAGCCCGCCTCCACCGCATGACGCATGGCATGCGCCATGCGCACGGGATCATCGGCCTTGGCCACCGCCGTGTTAAGGAGAACGCCGCTCGCGCCGCATTCCATGGCAATGACCGCGTCCGAAGCGGTGCCAATGCCCGCATCGACGATCACCGGCACCGGCGAGCGCGCACAGATCAGTTCGAGATTGCCGGGATTGGCGACGCCCATGCCGGAACCGATGAGCGAGCCCATCGGCATGACGGCGGCGGCGCCAAGATCGGCAAGGCGCGCGCACACCACCGGATCGTCGTTGCAATAGGGCAGCACGACGAAACCGTCATCGACCAGCTCGCGCGTCGCTTCCAGCAATTCGCCGACATCGGGATAGAGCGTTTCGCGATCGCCTATCACTTCGACCTTGATCCAGTTGGTGCCCAAGGCCTCACGCGCCAATTGCGCGGTGAGAATGGCATCGCGCGCCGTCTCGCAGCCCGCCGTATTGGGCAGGAAACGCCGGCCGGCAAGCAGGCGCACCGTATCCGATCCATGGCCCTGCAAGGAGATGCGGCGCACCGAAAGCGTGACGAGATCGGCACCACTCGCCTGAATGGCATCGACCATGATGCGCTGGTTGGGATAGCCCGCCGTGCCAATGAACAGCCGCGACGACAGAGTGACGCCAGCTATGGTGAGAGCATCGCTCATATCAACCTCCCGCAAAAGCGCGGATGATTTCCACGCGGTCATCATCGGATAAAGACGTCTTGGCCCACTCGGGCTGACGCACGACCTTGCCGTTCAGCGCGATGGCGAAGCCCTTCGTATTCGGCAGATCGAGCTCGGCGGTTTCCTCGCGCCAGAGCGCATCGAGCGTCGCGGCGGCGCTGTCGCGTTCCTGGCCATTGACGATCAGTTTCATGCGTGTGCTCCCATCAGTTCGTTGAAGCGGGCCGGGCCGAAGTCCGCGGCCGGGCCGGTGATCCGGCCATCGACAACGCATTGCTCGATCGCCGCCGCCGTGACGGGCGCCAGCAAGTAGCCGTTGCGATGATGGCCGGTGGCGACGAGCAGGCCGGCGACACCGGTCTCGCCGAAAATCGGGGCATCGTCGATCGAGGTCGGCCGGAAGCCGCTCCACACTGCTTCCAGCGGCATGTCTTCCACACCCGGGAGGGCACGCCGCGCCGCTTCGAGCAGAGCATAGAGACCGCCGGCGGTGACATGATCGTCGAAGCCGCATTCCTCCATCGTCGCGCCGACGATCAGCGTGCCGTCGCTCTTCGGCGCCAGATGAATCTGTTCGGTCCAGACCATGCGCGACAGGGCTGGCGCCGTGGGGCGCAACGCCAACGATTGCCCCTTCAGCGGCCGTACGGGAATGTCGAGGCCCATATGATGCGTCCAGGCCCCTTCAGCCAGAACGACGATCCGCGCCGAACACGTGCCACGCTGCGTCGCAACGCCGATCACGCGGCCTGACGCCAAATCCGGTTGCGCCTCGCATTGCTCCATCAGCGAGCCGCCTTGCGCCAGAAAGGCCTGACGCAGCGCCGCCATGACACGCGGCGGATCGACCTGATGATCGGCGGGACAGAAAATACCGGCGATGACAGACGGTTTGAGACCGGGCTCTAGCGCCCGGCATTGCGCGGCGTTGAGCCATTGCGCGGCCAGGCCGCAACGCTGTTGCAGATCGTAACGCATGCGCAGACGGTCGACCTCTTCGCGGCCGAGCGCCACCAGAAGCACGCCATCGGCGCGATAGTCGACGCTCCCGCCGCCATCACCTTCAAGCTCACGCGCGAACAGCGGCCACAACCGCTGACTTTCGAGCGCCAGAGCCACATGCGTTTCGCCGCCCGGCTCCAGTTCAGCGGCGGCGGCAAGCATGCCGGTGGCCGCAAGGCTGGCGCCCTGGCCGACAGTGCCGCGCTCGAACAGCGCAACATCAAGACCGCGGCGCGCCAGACGCCAGCCGATCGACAGACCGATCAAACCGCCGCCGATGATCGCCACGTCGCACGAAGACGGCTGTGCGCATGCGGGGGTCTGGGCGTCCGGTCGGACACGTCGAAAAGCAGTCTGGGGTGGGCCTCGCATCGCATCTCCTCGGCCGGTGTGCCGGCGGAGATGATCGGTATGGCTTGCGCGCGAAATCCAATCCCTCCGCCGGTATGAACCGGATCAGGTTCTAAGGATTTCCGCGCGTTCATCCGGATGATCCGGCGTGCCAGCGGTTTCTCAGCCCCTTGCCGGGGATCTCCCTGGAATGGACGCAGTGTGAAACCACGCCCGCCGCGATGTCAAGACGCGAGCGCGCTTTCACCGATGGCTGCGAACAGATCAGCGTCTTCGCCCAGATCGGCATTTGGCGTCGTCAGCAGCGTATCGCCATAGAACAGCGAATTGGCGCCGGCGATCAGACAGAGAATCTGCGCTTCACGGTTGAGATATGAACGACCAGCCGACAGCCGCACGGTCGATTGCGGCATGACGATCCGCGCCGTCGCCACCATGCGCACGAGTTCCAGCGGATCGATGCGCGAACGGTTGGCGAGTGGCGTTCCCGCCACCGCAACGAGCGCATTGATCGGCACGCTTTCGGGATGCGGGCTCATCTGTGCCAGAACCTGCAACATCGAAGCGCGATCGCGGATCGTCTCGCCCATGCCGATAATGCCGCCGCAGCACAGATCGATGCCGTAGGAACGCACGGTGGCGAGCGTGTCGAGGCGATCCTGATAGGTGCGCGTCGAAACGATCTTGCCGTAAAACTCCGGGCTCGTGTCGAGATTGTGATTATAAGCGGTGAGACCGGCCTCGGCGAGACGTTCGGCCTGATGCGGCTGCAACATGCCCAGCGTCACGCAGGCTTCCATGCCGAGCGCGCGCACGCCTTTCACCATATCGATGACCGCATCGAACTCCTGGCCGTCGCGCACCTTGCGCCAAGCCGCGCCCATGCAGAAACGCTGGGCTCCGGCCGCTTTCGCCGTCGCCGCGAGCGCCAGCACCTGTTGCGGATTCATCAGCTTTTCACGCGTCAGCTTCACCTCGCGGTGATGCGCCGATTGCGAGCAATAGCCGCAATCTTCCGGACAGCCGCCAGTCTTGATCGACAGCAGGCTCGCGCGCTGCACTTTGTTGGGATCGTGATGCTGGCGATGCACCGCATTGGCGCGGCCCACCAGTTCGAGCAGCGGCAGATCATGCAGCACGACGATATCGTCGATCGTCCAATCGTGGCGGATCGTTCCGTCGGTGCTGTTCATGAGCGCAGGCTCCGCAGATGCGCGAGCAAAGCCGGCAGGGTCGAAGCGCCAGCGGCCACCAGAGCGATCTTCACGAGATCGCCGAACAGGAACGGCGCGACGCCGACGGCGAGAAGTTGCCCCGCCGGCACGTAGAGCGCGAGCCACGCGACGCCGAGCCCATAGACCAGAGCCAGACCGACGAGCATGGCGGTGAAGCGGCCGAGCAGAGCTTTGCCCGCCGCGAGCCAACCGACCACAGCGGAGGCCAGAAGATAGCCGGCGAGATAACCGCCCGTCGGGCCGGCCAGATAAGCCAGGCCGATGCCGCGCTCCGGCGCGCCGGAAAACATCGGCAGGCCTGCGGCGCCGGCCGCCAGATAGGCGAGAAAGATCGCCATGGCGCGACGCGGCCCGAGGGCGACGGCAAAGCCCATCACCGCCAGGGTGTGCAGGGTCATCGGCACCGGCCAGAATGGAATCTGCACCTTGGCGGCGAGCGTCAGAACGGCTGCCCCAGCGGTGATGAGAACAGGAAGAGACCAGGAGGCGCGGCGGTCAGCCGTCCCAGCGCCAATGTCGTGCATGTCAGCCCACCCAAAATTATAGATAATTTATGAACTCTATCGCTAAAAGAGTCCATAGACGGGCGAGGATTGCAAGAGCTTGGCCGCAAAAAGTCGGATCAGCCGCGTGTGGTAGCCTTCAACCGACTGGTTTGCCAGGGTTTTTGCCCAATGGTCTGAACATGTCGGGCAAGCACCTGCGCCGCGGTCTCCACCTGGCCCGCGCGCAGCGCGTTGAGAATCGCCCGGTGATCGCGGTCGGTCGGCGCTTCCCATTCGGCCCGCCAGCCCGAAAACAGAAAGCGCGCGCTGGCGGTGTGCAGATCATCGATCGCCCTGAGCAGGCGCGGCATGGCGCAGGGGGTGAGGATGAGGCGATGGAAATGCCGGTTCGCCAGCTCCCAGGCCTGCACATCGGTTGCCTTGTCGCCCGCCCGGGTCGCCTCTTCCGCTTGATCCAGCAGGGCTTTCGTCAGATGCGGCGCGGCCTGGCGCAAGGCCAGCACTTCGAGCGCGGCGCGCATTTCAGCGACCTCCCGCACCTCCTCGACGGTGAAACCCGCTACCCGCACGCCCCGGCGCGGCTCGCTGACCACCAACCCCTGCGCCTCGAGCCGGCGGAAGGCCTCGCGCACCGGCACATGGCTGGCGCCAAATTCCTCGGCGATATGATCCTGCCCCAGCCGCACGCCCGGCGCGATGGCACCAGCAATGATGCGCTCCGCCAAAACCTTGCTGATCCGCACCGCCAGGGTGTCGTCTTTCGCCGTCGTCATGATTTTATAGATAATTCGATGGGATGGAGAATGGCAATGCCGGGCTCCGAAGCGGCGAAACCGCGCTGGGATCAGGAGCTGAGGCTTCAGCGCCGGAAACGAAGGCTCAATTCTACAGATCCGCTTCCTGAGCAAGGATGATCAGAACCAGCGACCGCGCGATTGAACTGACTGGCTCTCCGCGTCGATAGGCGCTGGAGATCATCTCGGTCACGGCCCGAGCCTCCAGATAGGGATTGGCGATTAAGCCAAGTTCCGCACATACGATCTTGCGCACCCGATCATGATAGCCGTTGCTGCGCACGGCGATGATGACCATCCGCGCAACAACGGCGGCGGCCAGAAAGCCGATAACAGTCAGAACTATTGTCACTGCCGCCCCCACCCGACGGGCCACCATTTTTAAGGCGTTGATCGCCTTTTAAAAGGGATTTCGCGCGCCGGCTGGGTAGCTTTTACACGATTTCCGCGCGGCCATGGCGTTCGGATCTGATGGCAGATCAATGCAGCGCAAAAGCATCAAGACAAGGAGCACATCGCGCTTCCGGCGAAACGCGACCTAGCCTCGATGGCTCACGCCCTAAACGCGCTCGCCATCTGCCGTGTCCTCTTGAACGATATGGCCCGCCGACGCGAAAGAGCGTTCAAGCCTCAAGGCCTCGATCAATCCCGTAAGCCGCGCCGCCAGCGCTTCATAAGAATGATCCTGACGCCACTTGTCCGCCGCGCGTACCTTCTCCTCGACCACAGAACCACCGGTTCGCAGCTTGGAAATAATATCGCGCAATCCAGCCGCGAGTATCTCCGGCGCGCCATCTGTGACTTGGAAGACAGCGGGCTTAACATCGTCAAAAATCGGCAAGCTGGTCGTGGCCACCGGCCGTCCGCTGGCAATACCGAAACGAACGGCACCGCTCGCCGACTCTCCGGTGTTTTCATAGGGAAACACGATCAGATCACAAGCACGCAGATATCCGAGCGCTTGATCGTCCGGCAGGAAGTCGCCCGTAAAGCGCGCGCGCGCGCCAACACCGAGTTGCGCGATCTCGGCACGCAACCTTCGCGCAAGTTCATGGGACACATCGACAGGATATTCGGCATTGACCAGGTGCAGATGTAACGAAGTATCCTTGCGTGCGAGCAAGCCATAGGCGGCCACGAGAGCGTGGAGCCCCTTATGCGGCAGACAGAAGCCATAACTGCCGATCGTGAAAGTCGAATTGGATCTCCGCGCCTTGAAGTCAGACGGAGGGCCATCGATGATGCCGTGAGGAAGCAACGTCGTATTCCCCACGACCCCGATCGCCTTCAAGCGATTGAGGTCATGATAGGAATGAACCAGAACACGATCGCAGGCTTTGAGCGTTTTCGTCAGAAGCGAAAATATTTTGGTTTCGTCGTCAGGATTGCCCCACGTCGAATGCATCACCATGAGAACGGTCCGGCCAGACTGCTTCTGAGCTAGGACAAATTTCTCAAGCTCCATGAAATCGAAGAAACTATTGTTGAACTGGATGACGAGCGTGTCGACACCAGATTTTTCGACTGCTTGAGCAAGACCCTCGAGGCTGGCTCCCGACATATATTTTTGCCAGGCGCGAACGACATCCTCGTCATCGGGCGTGATGACATCATCATTGGTCGCACCAAAGATAATCGGCTTTTGCGGCAACCATCGGATCAAATATTCCGAATAGGTCGCGATACCGCATTTGCAGTTCCATGTCGTGACCCAGCCGACGCGACCTTGCAGCGGTTCGCGCGGCTTTGCCCATCTGTCGACAGCGGCGGACAGACGATTGACGACCGCATTCCAAGTATGACCCTTGAGTAATACGTCGCGACCCGCAGCCGCTTTCCCGGTCCTTTCCGTCGCCGAGGCCGCGTGGGCTTCACGCATGCACAAGGCGAGATGATCCCGATCGGGCTCAGCCCAGACGGACGATGACAGCTCAAGATGGGTTTGAGCAGGAGCAAAACTGTAGTCGACCAACCACGCCGTCTGTTCATTGCAAAAGTCGGCCTGACCGCCCCAAGCGGTCACGATCACGGGAAGTCCGGACAGCGTCGCTTCTGCGATCGGTAGCCCATAGCCTTCCGCGCGGCTTGGAGCGACGAGCACATGACAATGTTGATAAAGCGCCTTGAGTTCGGGATCAGGCAGATCCTCGAAAATCAGAGCGACATCCGGAAATTCCGGATCTTGGGTGCGGGCAGCAGCGAGCCGCGCCTCGATATCATTGTGCGGGTTTTTGAAAGTCTTGATGATGAGCGTGACATCGTCAGAGCGTCTGAATGCCTGTCCATACGCGGCCAACAGTACGTCAGCACCTTTCCTCGGAAAACACGAGGAAACATGAAGGAATCGAAAGCTCTTTCCCGGCAAGCTCTCAAGCTTCGCCGCCTTCACACGTTCCCAATGATCGACACCGTTTCCGACCACGCTTAACGGTACGGCGACGCCGCTGTCTTGCAGAAGCTTCGAGACATGCGACGAGACGCTGCCGATGCCATCCAAATGGAGATTGAACTGATCTACCCATTCGGACGGAAAGCGACTCTCTTCCCAAGCATAGGAATGCAGGATGTTGACGGTGCCGCCGCCATTGTCGACGCGCGGCGGATAGAGATTTCGCGATGCAATGACGGGCCTGTCGCGCATATCGATTTCGGCGCGATCTCGCCAAAGCGTCAGAATGTCGGGATGATTTAGCGCGAGGAAAGACTCATTGGGTGGATAGTCGCCGGGTCCCTCGGATGAATGCAGAAAAACCTCTTCTCCCTGGGCCTTGAGCGCCCGGGCGGTTTCCCGATTGACGAGGGAGAGGCTGTAGTTCGAGTCAAACGGCCCCTCAATACGCCAGACACGCTTCTCGTTATGAAATGTCAGGACAGGAAGCGCATCGATCGCGTTCTGATTGAAGGCAACGACATTAGCGATTTGTCTCAGCTCGTCAGCCGTTGGATGCCCCTGCGCCTTTGCCAAAGCCTTGAGCGCTTTGATCAGCGCCTGGTAACGTGCCGCCCGATTGAGTCTCGGTCGATTTAGAAAATCACCGGACGCCAATGCGTCTTCAAGGGCACGCCAAGTGGCGATCGCGGATCGGTCCCAGGTAAACAAGGCCCGGCGCTGAACGGCGTTCTCCTTGAGGCGCTGACGAAACTGATCGTCGCGAACGATCCGGAGCATTTTGGTCGCGATTTCTTCCGTCGACGTCGGATCGAACTGCGCTTCATCAAGACCGATGATCTCGGGAATGCTGGTAACGTTCGAACCGATCACCGCGGCGTCAAGATGCATGGCCTCAAGAATGGGAAGGCCAAATCCTTCATGTAGGGAAGGATACACCATCGCAACGCATCGGCGATAAAGTTGCGTCAGGTCTGTATCGCTGATCTGACCTGTCACGATAACGTCGGAATCGCCTAGGCCAGCCTCGCTGGCAAGCGATGAAATCATAGCCAGGACTGCGGGCTCGTTGGACGTGACCAACACCAATTGATGTTGCCCGCCCATTTGCGAGGCAAAACGGCCGAACGCGGCGATCAGGCCTTCGAAATTTTTCCGTTGCTCGAACGAAGCCGCATAAACGAAGAACGGCTTCGTTATGCCCAACCTCGTGTCTAAGTCTGTGCCGCTCTCTTTCAGTTCCGTCGCGCGGACAGCGAATTCATCACCGCCCGCCATGACGCTGATGGCGCGACCGGGATCGATCTTGGCATCTTCAATGATCTCGAGGCGGGTGGAATCCGAGTTCGTGAGAAACAGATCGCAATCGCAGAACGCCGCAAGCTTGTCATAGTACCAGCCGCGAACCTCCGGCGCATCGAGATACTTTTCCGGATTGCGCAGAGGTATCAGATCATGGGCGATCACCGCGCGGAGCGACTCGCCGCACAAACCTCCGCCCGAGGTGATGACATCTCCCTCGAAACCTTCAAACAAGCTTGTAAATAAAATGGCGTCCGCCTGCAGGCCCGCAAAAAAATGCTCCCTCGTCAATTCTCTGGCTCTGCGCCAGTAAACCGAAGACCGGGGATAAGGGCCACCATCAAGCGTGCGATACGTTACGATGCGATGCGGAGGCGCAAGATCGCCAAAATCCGCACGAATGGCCTCCGCCGTACCAGAAGGATTCTCGCTGACCGCCAGCCAGACTTCATGTTGTCCGGCGGTGCGCAGCAAGCCGGCAGCAAGACCACGCGCATATCGACCAATGCCTCGAAAGCGACTCCCGCTTTGCAAGCCGGTTAGATCAATAACCAATCTCATTGAGGCTTCCACTACTCGTGATCATTGAGATCGTTGAAAATCTGCCTGGCCGGCAGCGAAAGCGGCCGCGTGGGCGAGCCGGGCTCCGCAGTTGGAGACATCGGCTTAACCGACCGCGCTTTGCTCGACGAAGATTGGGAGGATCCTTTCAATGACAGCAGCCGGCTCATTGTATCACGCAGCATTTGCCTCGGCCCCGAAGCGATCCAGCGCAACGGCGCTGTTATGCGCCAGGAAAACGAGGAATGTACGGCGTGAAGCGCATCCAAGGCATATTTGATTTCAACTTCCTTCTGACGCAGGATCGCTTTGATATCAGCCTCTTTTTGACGCAGAAGCGCGACATTCGCCGTATCTCGCTTGATTAGTTGCACAACGCCACCTTCGAGCTGATGCAAGACTTCTGGTAGCTCCGCGTGTGTTATCGCTCTTGAAGAGCCGAACATGTGCGAATGGAGAGCCGCATCAAGCGCCGCCGTCTTCGCCTTTGCCGCATCAACAACGGACAGCTTTTTCGCCAGCTCAAAATTGAAATGCGAATGCTCATCGAGCTGGAAGAAATCAAAAAAGTTTGGCCCCGGGCCGAATGGAGCCTTGAGTTCGATATGCTCCTGGCTCACATAAAATCGGTTTACGCCATCGAAATACGCGAACTCATAACCGAGAGCGATCAGCTTGGGCTCCCAGTTCGCGTAGCTTGGCTCCTGCGTGTTTGGCTTTGTGCTCTCGACAACCACGATCCAAGGCCTGACGGGCGACGGACGCCAGCTGTCAATGACATCGTCTTCCCGACCTTCGACATCGATCTTGAGCCAATGAATCGGCCGATCGGCATAGGCGTCGAGAACTTGCGACAGCGGCATGCACGGGACTTCAATCTGCAGGCACTCATGATTGTTGCGCGCATGTTCGGCGGCAATCGCGGGATCACCCGTGCTCAAGCCCGTTCCCGGAATCTCCCAAAACGGTATCGTCCCCTCACGGGTTCCGATCGCGGCTTGGATCACCACGTCGCCTTGACGGTAGAGGCGGAGCTTCTCGGCGTAGTGCGGCGTTGGTTCAACATGCACGCCACGCCAGCCCTGGTGGTGAAATGCGATGCTGACGGAATCGATGACCGGATCCTGGGCACCGATATCGATAAAGAAGCCGCGCTCGACATGCTTGAGCGCACGCCAGAGGATAACGTCTTCAAAATTCTGGGCGTTTGAAAAGAAAGTCACCGGCGAGCAAGTAGCGAATCCGACCCGATATTGCAACTGAACGCTGGCATTGCTCCCCGGGGTGCAAGAGGGAGAATGCTGCGCCTAACATGCTGTTCATATTGATTTATTGCGCCAAAGAAGCACTGTCGGATCGGACGCCAATCTGGCGAGGTGTCGCGGCGCGCGTCAAGCGGACGCCAACGAGCAGAACCTCGCCCTCTATGGCGCCTTTGAGGAGCTGCAAGCGAAGCTCAAGAGGCTTGTGACTTTCCGTGACCTCAAACGATATATCGATCGCAAAAGACCCATTCCTCGGCCAGCGCATGGAAACCGCACCTAAAATCTCGCCATTGAACACGTCCAGAAGCGCCAGCGTGTCGGTGCCGCAACCGGCCAACTCAATCTGCATCTCTCCATGCCAGATGCCGGCTGGGAGGTGCATATAGGGGCCATAAGAAAGAATGCGCGCGGGACCGACCAGAAGCTTGGAGCCCACAAGGCGATGTCCTGGAATATCGCCGTCCAGAAAACAACGCCGCGGCCAATAAAAAGTCGACTGAGATCGTTCGTCGCCGATGAAATTGTAATCCTGGCCCACGTGCTCGATGAGGGAGATATCTTCATCCGAAAGCATTCCGGCAAAACTCTTCACCGAATGCCACTTCGGAAACTGGGCGAGAATAAAATCCAGGAAACTCGCTCGGCTGCCCTGCTCTCCGCCCAATGCGGCTTTCACAAGCTCCAACTGTTGTTGTTCAGCCGGAATGCCGAAAAAAATCATGATCTCTCGAGATAAATCGAGAATTGACGTAGCGTAACGGCCGGAGTCCAAGACTAAAGATCTACTGCAACGCGTCAAATGAGCCGATTGCACCGTCGTATTGGAAACATTTTGCAGCGCAGTCGCAAGATCGAAGCCGCAATCCAATATAAGATACTTCAGAATATCCTCGGCATCCTGGTGACACACGAGAACGGGCAGTTTTGTTTCAACAAAAACGTCCGTGAGATCAGCGGATGGGGCATTACTTAAGAGGACGAAAGTCTTATCCGGATTACTCCGGATATCATGCCAATGATCGCGCAGTTGAGCTCTAGATACGACATATAATTCCTGCGCATCTCCAATTACTGCCTCTGTAATAATCGAGATCAGGCGTTGGGTCGCCGCGAAGACTGCCGAATTCGTACCGAAAACGCTGAGAATCATGACAAAACTGGCACTTTCATCTCACGATCCTGCATTTCACGAGACTTGATTGAGAAATAGGCTGATCGTAGAGCGACTATTTTCCGACGGGCTGGTCATGATGTTGCTGAGGCTTGCCTGAATTCAACATCATAAAGCAGCATGAGAACTGAATATACTGGGCAAAATTACGTCTCCAAGGAAACGCGATTTTGCCCGATGAAGACATCTCGATTTTGTAATGCGCGGGCGTTCATCCGCTGACACAAGCTTCAGGCTCTCCGCCCCGGGCTTTCGGCGCCGTCCATGGCGTCACTCACGCCAGATAGACCATCCAGTCGGAACCGACGTTCTCAGACGACAATGTCTCCACGGTCGTCGAATAAACGTGACCATCGTCATGAACATACCGGATGGATCCATAGATGGCGGCCAGTTCAACAAGCATCGGTGTCGGGTTGTATCCTCGACCAAAATTTATCTCGGCGACAATTTGCGGCTTCTGGGCGCGGATGAAATCCATCATTCCCTGCATGATGACGAACTCGGCGCCCTCGACATCGAGCTTGACGAAATCAATCGCGCCCATCTCCTTGGCGACATCCGAAAACGATTGCGTACGAACGGCAATCACGTCGCCTTTGGTCAGCAGCTCATCCGTTACGTCGGCCACGAAACGCGCATTCTTGGGTTCGGCACGCGGAACATAAAACGTACTATCGTCGCCGGAATGTTCGGCCAAAGCTATCTGCTTCACCGAGGATCTGCTGTCGAATCCGTTGACCGACAATGATTGCTGCAAAAGGCCAGCTGCGCGCGGGTTTGGCTCAAACGCGTAACAATAACCGCCCGGGCCGACCAGATCGGACATCAGCAAGGAATAATAGCCAAAATTCGCGCCGATATCGGCCACGCGCATCCCCGGCTTTACCGTGCGGGTGATGAACTGGGTGAGGCCCATTTCCCATATACCCCGCATGAGGAGGTGCGTGGCGAAGCCGACATCGCGCGTATCGACAAAGACCATATATTGCCCGAGGACACGGCACAGCGCCGTGTAATCGCCGAGATAGCTCGAATAGCACCTGCCTGCTATTTTGTTTTCGATGTCGATGCGATCTCCGTTGATCAAATCGGCCGGCGAAAGTCTGCTATAACCTGACTTCTCTGCCGCGACCGGAGAAAGCGCATCAGACGATACCCCACCCAAGAGCTGTTTTAATTTCGTTGTGATGGACATTCCTCTCTCCATTCGTCAGCCAGCATAAAGTCGCCTGCCGCATATCATTTAAATCCACTCATCGGGAGGGTTTTAAGCGAAATGCCGGCGAGATCTAAGGCTTTGTTCAAAGCCGAAATCAGGGCTGTTGACCGGCACCGGTAAGCTCAAGTCGTTCATGGACTTGAATGTACGAGCCAAACCTACTGCCCCTTCAGCGACGCCGGCGGCTCGCTCCAACCTCCGCCCAGCGCCTGGAAGAGGCTCGTCACCGCCAGCATCCGGCTCAGGCGCACCTGCGCCAGCGTGGTCTCGGCGGTGAACAGCGTCTGCTGTGTCTGCAACACCGACACCAGATCGGCTGTGCCGCCGCGCAACTGCGTTTCCGCCACTTCGAAAGCCTTGCGCGAACTGGCGACGACCTGGCCTTGAAGCTGCAACTGCTGCGTCGTTTGCTGCAGAGTGACGAGCGCCACCTCCACGTCCGAGAAAGCCGAGACCACCGCCTTGCGGAAGCTTTGCAGATATTGCAACTGCACGCCCTGCGCCTGTTTGAGCTGGTTCTCGAGCTGGAAGCCATTGAAGATCGGCTGCGCCAGCCCCGCCGCCATCGTGTAATACCAGGCGCCGGGCACGAACAAAGACGACAGCGAATTGCTCTGGAAACCGGTGGTGCCGGTGAGCGTGATCTGCGGGAAGAAGGCGGCGCGCGCCGATTCGACCGAGAAATTCGACGACGCGAGTTGTGCCTCTGCCAGAGCGATATCCGGCCGGCGGGTGAGCAACTCCGAGGGCAGGCCTGGCGTGACGCGCGGCATTGTGATGCGGGAGAGGCTCGTGCCCTTGATCCTGAAGCCCGTCGCCGGACGCGCCAGCAACACCGCCAAGGCCGCAAGATTCTGTTTCAAAGTCACTTGCAGTGGCGGGATCGAAGCCTTCACCTGGCCGACCAGAGCTTCCTGTTGCGACAGTTGCAATTGCGACGCGGTGCCGCCGGCCATCTGCTTGCGGATCAGATCGAGGATGCGGTTGGCGGCGGAGAGATTGTTTCGCGCCACTTGCAACTGATCGAGGGCGGCCAAGGCCTGGAAGTAGGCATTGGCCACCGAGACGGTGGTGGTCAACGCCACCACATCGCGATTATAGCGGCTGCCGATGGCGGTTTCCGAAGCAGAGTAGAAAGCGGCGCGGTTCTTGCCCCAGAAATCCAGCATATAGCTGGCGGAAAGACCGAGACTGAAGGTGGAGGTCAGCGTACCGCTCGAACGCATGCGCTCGGCATTGCCGACGCCACTGAGGCTCGGCAACAAAGGCGCACCGGCAATGCCCGCTTGCGCTTCCGCCTGGGTGATCTGCGCCACGGCAACGGCGATATCGAGATTGTCGCTTTGCGCCTCGACGATGAAATCGCTCAATTCGGACGAGCGAAAACCACGCCACCAATCAGGCTTCGGCAGCGCCGCATCGGGCTTGCGGGGCGCCGTCTCATAGGCAGCGGGCACTTCCAGGCCGGGATCGGGATGTTCGCTGTTCAGGATGCAACCGGACAGGCCGATGGCGATCATCGGCACGACGACGAGACGAAATCCTCTCGCAGCTGCGCCTTCTGAAAAACGCATGGATGCTGCCATCAACGCAGAAACCCCACGCACGCCGACTCCAGAACCCATCCGTCACACCTTCAGTTCGGCGACCCGCTGCCACGCAACACCGGACGCGCCGGCCGCCGCCAGCTTTGTGCCCAGAGCCGGAAGCGATCGATGTAAATATAGATCACCGGGGTCGTATAGAGTGTCAGAACCTGGCTCAGGATCAAGCCGCCGACGATCGCCACCCCCAGCGGCCGGCGCAACTCGCTGCCCTCGCCAAAGCCGATCGCCAGCGGCACCGCCCCCAGCAGCGCCGCCATGGTCGTCATCATGATCGGGCGGAACCGCAGCAGGCAAGCCTGATAGATCGCATCATGCGCCGACAGATTTTCGGTACGCTCCGCATGCAAGGCGAAATCGATCATCATGATCGCATTCTTCTTGACGATACCGATCAACAGGATGACGCCGATCAAGGCCATGATCGAGAACTCAAGACCAAAGACATCCAGCGCCATCAGCGCGCCGACACCCGCCGAGGGCAAGGTCGAAAGGATGGTCAGCGGATGGACATAGCTTTCATAGAGAACGCCGAGCACGATATAGACAGCGATCAGGGCGGTCAGGATCAGCATCGGCTGGCTGGCGAGAGAATCCTGAAAGGCACTGGCCGTACCCTGGAAACTGCCGTGAATGGTCGCCGGCATGCGGATGCGCACCTTGGCTTCGTCGATCGCCGCCACCGCATCGCTTAACGCAATTCCCGGCGCCAGATTGAAGGAAATGGTGCTGGCGACGAAAAGACCCTGGTGGTTGACCGATAGCGGCGTGCTGCCGGGCGCGAATTGCGCCACCGCCGCCAGCGGCACCATGGTCTCGGCCGTTGTACTCACCGCCGATCCCGTGGAGCTGACAGTCTTGCCGACGGCGCCGATGGAATTGTTCGCCTGGTTGATCGCCGCTTTCGCATTGGCAGACGCGGCCGCCGCCGATTGTCCGGGCGCAGCATAGGTGCCGGCCACCGCATTGGTCGCCTGCGAGCCGGTGACCGAACCGCCCGACGTACTGATATAGACTTGTTTCAAGGTTTCGGGGTTCTGCCAATATTGCGGCGCCACCTCCATCACCACGTGATACTGATTGCGCGCGACATAGATGGTCGACACTTGGCGTTGGCCGAACGCGCTATAGAGCGTGTTGTCGATCTGGCTGACGGTGATGCCCAGGCGGGAGGCCGTATCGCGATCGATCACGATATTGGCCTCGAGGCCCTTGTTCTGTTGATCGCTGTTGACATCGCGCAGGCCGGGCTCCTGCTGCAGAGCCGCCGTCAGCTTGGGAGCCCATTCGGCAATCTCCGCCGCATCGTCGCCTTGCAGCGTATATTGATACTGCGCGTTCGATTGCCGCCCGCCCATGCGGATATCTTGCGCCGCTTGCAGAAACAGCGTCGCGCCCGGCACGACCGCGAGCCGGCCGCGCAACCGCGCGATCACCTGATCGGCGGTGACGCCGCGTTCCGCCAAAGGCTTCAAGGACACGAACATGAAGCCGGAATTGGTCTGGCCGCCGCCCGTGAAGCCCACGGCCGTATTCACCGCCGGATCGCTTTTTACGATATCGGCGAACTGCGTCAGCTTCTGCGACATCGCCTGGAAGGAGATCGCCTGGTCGGCCTGGATGGCGCCCATGATCTGCCCGGTATCCTGCTGCGGGAAGAATCCCTTCGGGATCGAAACGTAGAGATAGCCGTTGAGGCCAAGTGTTCCCAGCAGCAGCAGCATGATGAAGCGCGGATGATCGAGCGCCCAGGATAAGGTGCGGCGGTAGAGATCGAGCATCGCCTCGAAAGCCCGTTCGCTTGCCCGATAGATGCGGCCGTGTTCGCCGCTTTCCTCGCGCAGCAACACCGAACACATCATCGCCGTGGTGGTCAGCGAAATCACCAGCGAGACCAGGATGGCCGCCGACAAGGTGATGGCGAATTCCCGGAAGAGCCGACCGACGAGCCCGCTCATCAGCAGGATCGGAATGAACACGGCGATGAGCGAAAAACTCATCGACACGACCGTGAACCCAACCTCCTGCGACCCCTTGATGGCCGCCTCGATCCGCGAAAGCCCCAAGGAGCGATGCCGCGAGATATTTTCCAGAACCACCACCGCATCGTCGACGACGAAACCCGTCGCCACCGTCAGCGCCATCAGCGACAGATTGTCGATGCTGAAGCCGAGCAGATACATGATGCCGAGCGTACCGATCAATGACGCCGGCACGGCAACAATAGGCACCAGAGTGGCGCGCCAGTCGCGCAGAAAGGCGAACACGACCAGGATCACCAGGATGATCGAAATCATCAAAGTGCGTTCGACCTCTTTCAGCGAGGCGCGAATGGTGGTCGAGCGGTCGAGCGCAACCGAAAGCTCGATGGCCGGCGAAACCGAGGCTTGCAGTGTCGGAATGAGGGCGCGGACGCGATCGACCGTATCGATGATATTCGCATTGGGCGAGCGAAACAGCACCAGCAGCACCGCCGGCTTGCCGTTGGCAAGGCCGGCATTGCGCAGGTTTTCGACGGAATCGTTCACCGCCGCCACGTCGCGCAGATGCACCGGCGCATTGTTGCGATAGGCGATCACCAGATCGCGATAGTCGGCAGCGACGATGCCCTGATCATTGGCATAGATCTGATAGCGCAGCGGACCTTCTTCGATCGCGCCTTTCGGCGCGTGCGCATTGGCGGAACCGAGCGCCGCGCGCACGTCTTCCAGGCCGATGCGATAATGATAGAGCAGTTGCGGATTGAGCTCGACGCGCACCGCCGGCAGCGAGCTGCCGTTGACATCCACTTCGCCGATGCCGCCGACCTGCGACAATTTCTGCGCCAGCACCGTGCTTGCCGCATCGTAGATCTGGCCACGCGTCAGCGTGTCCGAGGTCAGCGCCAGAATGAGGATCGGCGCATCGGCCGGATTGACCTTGCGATAGGTCGGATTGGAGCGCAGGCTCGTCGGCAGGTCGGCGCGCGCCGCGTTGATCGCCGCCTGCACGTCGCGCGCCGCGCCGTCGATATCCCGGTTCAGCCCGAATTGCAGCGTCACGCGCGTGCTGCCGACGCTGCTCGACGAGGTCATTTCATTGACGTCGGCGATCTGCCCGAGACGGCGCTCCAGGGGGCTCGCCACCGTATTGGCCATCACCTGCGGGCTGGCGCCGGGCATGGTGGCGCGCACGGAAATCACCGGATAGTCGACCTGCGGCAGCGGTGCCACCGGCAACAGCGGAAAGGCGACGAGGCCTGTGGCGATCAACCCCACCGTCAGCAAAGTCGTCGCCACCGGGCGGCGGATGAAGGGGATCGACAGGTTCATGGCGTCAGATCCGCCCCCCGTCCCTCCGGCAGTTCCGGATGCCCGCGCAGCCGCGTCGCCAGCCCGTCGAACCACAGATAGATGACCGGTGTGGTGAACAGGGTCAGCACCTGGCTCACCAGGAGGCCGCCAACGATGCTCACGCCGAGCGGATGACGCAATTCCGAACCGACGCCGGAGCCGAGCATCAGCGGCAGCGCGCCGAGGATCGCCGCGGTCGTCGTCATCAGGATCGGCCGGAAGCGCAGCAGACAGGCTTGATAGATCGCCTCGCGCGGCGAGCGGCCCTCATGGCGCTGCGCTTCCAACGCGAAGTCGATCATCATAATGGCATTTTTCTTGACGATACCGATCAGCAGAATGATGCCGATCAGCGCAATGATGGTCAGGTCTTCGCCGGCCAGCATCAGGGCCAGCAGCGCACCGATCCCGGCCGACGGCAGGGTCGAGAGAATGGTGATCGGGTGGATGAAGCTCTCATAGAGCACGCCGAGCACGATATAGACGGTCACCACCGCCGCCAGGATGAGGAACAGCTCGTTGCCCAGCGCCGCCTGGAAGGCCGCGGCCGTGCCCTGGAAAGTGGCGATAATGCTGGCCGGCATGCCGATCTCGGCCTGCGCCTGTTTGATGGCATCGACCGCATCGCCCAGCGAGGCATTCGGCGCCAGGTTGAACGAAATGGTCGTCGAGGGAAATTGTCCCATATGGGTGACTTGCAGCGGCGCCGTCTCGATGCGCGGCTTGGCGACGACCGAAAGCGGGATCGGATCGCCGCCCGTCGAGGTCGGCAGATAGATCGACGACAGCGACCGCAACGACTGCTGCATGTCGGGCGACGCTTCGAGAATGACGCGCTGCTGGCTCGACGCGGTGAAAATGGTCGAGACGATACGCTGGCCGAACGCGTCATAAAGCGCATTGTCGACGGTCGCCGGCGTCACGCCGAAACGGGCCGCCTGGCTGCGATCGATATCGACGAAGACCGAAAGGCCACGATCGGACAAATCGCTGGTGACATCGGCGAGCTGCGGCAGAGTGCCGAGCTTGTCGACCAGTTTCGGCGCCCATTCCGACAGCTCCGCCGCATTGGCATCCTGCAGCACGAATTGATACTGCGTGCGACTGACCGTGCCGCTGATCGTCAAGTCCTGCACCGGCTGCATGTAGAGCGTCATGCCCGGCACCACCTGGGCGCTCTCCTTCAGCCGGTCGATCACCGTCGTAATGTCGGACTGGCGCTGTTCGCGCGGCTTCAGATTGATCAGCATGCGCCCGACGTTAAGCGTCGTATTGGTGCCATCGACGCCGATGAAGGACGACAGGCTGTCGATATCCTTATCCTTGAGAAGCACCGCCGCCAGCTTCTGCTGCCGTTCGGCCATGGCGGCGTAGGAGGTCGCCTGCGGTGCCTCGGTAATGGCCTGGATGACGCCCGTGTCCTGAACGGGGAAGAAGCCCTTCGGGATAATGATGTAGAGATAGGCCGTCAGACCGAGGGTCGCCAACGCCACCAGCAGCGTCGCAGCCTGCCGGTCGAGCACCCAGGTGAGCATGTGGCCATAGCCGCGGATCACCCAATCGAAGAATTCGCGGCTGGCGCGCTGAAAGCGATTCTCGCGCACCTCCGCCTGCGCTTGCAGCAGCTTGGCGCAGGCCATCGGCACCAGCGTCAGCGACACCACCGCCGAAATCAGGATGGTGGTCGACAATGTGACGGCGAATTCGCGAAACAGCCGCCCGACCACGTCGCTCATGAACAGAAGCGGGATCAGCACGGCGATGAGCGAAACGGTGAGGGAGATAATGGTGAAGCCGATCTGCTCGGAGCCCTTCAGCGCGGCTTCCAGCGGCGTATCGCCCTCCTCGATATAGCGCGAGATATTCTCGATCACCACAATGGCATCGTCAACGACGAAGCCGGTGGCGACGGTCAGCGCCATCAAGGACAGATTGTCGAGGCTGTAGCCGAACAGATACATGACGCCCAAGGTGCCGACCAGCGACAGCGGCACCGAAAGACTGGGAATGAGCGTGGCGCGGGCGCTGCGCAGGAAGACGAAGATCACCAGAACGACCAGGATCACCGCCAGGGTGAGTTCGTATTCGACATCGCGCACCGAGGCGCGGATCGTCGTCGTGCGGTCGGTCAGCACCGTCACCTCGATGGCGCGCGGCAGCGAGGCTTCGAGCTGCGGCAGTAACCCCTTGATGCGATCGACCACGTCGATGACATTGGCGCCGGGCTGGCGCTGAATGTTGACGATAATAGCCGGCGTCTCGTTCATCCAGGCGGCGAGCTTATTGTTCTCGGTGCCGTCGACGACCACGGCCACGTCGCTCAGCCGCACCGCCGCGCCATTCTTGTAGGCGACGATCAACGGTCGATATTGATCGGCGCTCTGCAATTGGTCGTTGGCGTTGACCGTATAGCCGCGCGTCGGCCCATCGAAATTGCCCTTCGGCTGATTGACATTGGCATTGCCGAGCGTCGTGCGCAGATCGTCGATATTGAGGCCATAGGCCGCCAATTTGCGCGGATCGGCCTGCACGCGCACCGCCGGACGCTGCCCGCCGCTGAGGCTGACGAGACCGACGCCGGGCAATTGCGAGATCTTCTGCGCCAGCCGCGTGTCGGCCATCTGCTGCACGTCCCGCAAGGCCAACGTCTTGGAGGTGAGCCCAAGGGTGAGCACCGGCGCATCGGCCGGATTGACCTTGGCATAAATAGGCGGCGCCGGCAGATCGGCCGGCAGCAGATTGCCGGCGGCATTGATCGCGGCCTGCACCTGCTGTTCGGCGATATCGAGCGAAATGGCGAGGCTGAATTGGAGAGTAATGACCGAGGCACCCGCCGAGCTGATCGAACTCATCTGCTCCAGATTGGGGATCTGGCCGAGTTGCACTTCCAGCGGCGCGGTCACCGACGAGGTCATCACGTCCGGGCTCGCACCCGGATAAAACGTCTGCACCTGAATGGTCGGATAATCGACTTGCGGCAGGGCCGAGATCGGCAGGAAACGAAACGCCAGCATGCCCGACAGCAGGATCGCAATCATCAGAAGGGTCGTTGCGACCGGCCGCAGGATGAACGGGCGTGACGGGTTCATGGCGATGGACCGCCTTGATTGCGTCGGCTGCCGCCCTGGCCCGTGCCTTGTCCGCCCGGCCCGTTACGCTGTCCATTGCCAGGCTCGCGCGGCGCGGCGTTGGGGGCGCCCGGCTGCGCCGGCACGGCCGAGGCCGGTGCATTGGCATCGCGATGCACGTTGATATGGGCGCCGTCGCGCAGCCTGTCGATGCCGTCGACGACGACGGCTTCGCCGGCCTTCAGCCCGTCGCGAATTTCGACACGCTCGCCATTGGTCGTCCCCAAAGTGACCTTGCGCACCGAGACCGTGCTGTCGGCATTCACCACATAAACGAACGTGCCGGGTGAGCCACGCTGGATCGCTGGCGTCGGCGCGATCACCACATTGTCGCGTCGCTCGACGAGCAGCTCCACATTGACGAATTGATTGGGATAGAGGCCGTGGTTGGCATTGTCGAACATGCCACGCAGCTTGATCGTGCCCGTCGTCGTATCGATCGCGCTGTCGAACGTGCTCAGCTTGCCGTCGGCCAGTTTGCTGTTGCCGGTACGATCGAAGGCCGTCACCGGCAGGGTCGCGCCACTGGCGAGGCGCTGGCGGATCGCCGGCAATTGATCTTCCGGAACGGTGAACAGCACGCTGATCGGCTGCAATTGCGTGATCACCACGATGCCGTTGGTATCGGTCGGTGTGACATAATTGCCCTGGTCGATGAGGCGCAGGCCGGCCCGGCCATCGACCGGCGAAACGATGCGGGTGAAGACCAGATTGACTTCGGCCGCCTTGACGCTCGCCTGATCGGCCTCGACGGTGCCCTGATATTGCGCCACCAGGGCCACCTGAGTGTCCAGCGTCTGGCGCTGCACCGCATTCTGCGCCGCCAATTGCTGATAGCGCTTCAGATCGACCTGGGCGCCTTGCAGCATCGCTTGATCGCGCGTGAGCTGACCTTTCGCCTGCGCCAAGGCCGCCTCATAGGGACGCGGATCGATCTGCGCCAGCAGATCGCCTTTCTTGACTTCCTGCCCCTCGGTGAAGGCCACCTGAACGAGCTGACCGCTGATCTGCGTGCGCACCGTGATCGTCGCCAGCGACGTCACCGTGCCCAGCGCATCGAGCGCGATGTCGATACTACCGGTGCTGATCGCCGCGACACCGACGGAGGCGGGCGGCGCGCCGCGGCGCACCTGGGCGGGGCCGGACTGCCCGGCCGGCTGCTGACGATGCGTCCACCAATAGGCGCCGACCGCGAGCAGAGCGAGAACGATAAGCCAGACGATCCCCGATCCACGCGATCGGCGCTGCGTCGGATTGACGACGTCCTTTTCCTTCGGAGGATCGACACGTTGCTCCAAAGCCGCCATCTCCAACCTGCTTCAGCTTCGATATGTCGAAATTCGCGAGAGCCGTCGAATTAACAGTTTGCAAGAATCACGGGATCGAGAATCGCAGATCGAACGCTTCACTATTCCCCAACCGGGGCCACGCCGCCAACGAAGCCTCCGTGTCGCCGCGCGCCACCCACGCACCAAAGGCTCTAAGCCGATGAAATATCTAAAATATACCGATTGTGGCGGATAGACAAATACGGCTTTGGTCGCGCCACTGAAACGGGCCTGAGCGATCACGACAATGTGCGCTTCGCTGGAGGGCATCGCGGGGCGACAGATTTGCTGGGGTAATCCGACACGAACGGCATTGCTCGCACCATGCTCGGCGAGCCCGTGCTACAGCACATGCATGTCGTGCCAAGCTGGGATTTCGCACCGATGTCGATGATGAGGGACAAGCTTCGCGCTCTGAAATCCTTGGCGGGTCCCTACACGCCCTTCGATCCGTCAACGGCGCCGGATGATCCCACCGACCTGTTCGCGCAATGGCTGCAGATGGCTATCGATGCCGGCCTTCGCGAACCACATGCCATGACATTGTCGACGGTCGACGAAAAAGGTTTCGCCGATGCCCGCGTTCTGATCCTGAAGAATGTCGATGAACATGGCTGGCACTTTGCCATCACCAAATCGAGCCCGAAGGGCAAGCAGATCGCCGCCAATCCAAATGTGGCCTTGACCTTCTATTGGCCGACACTCGGCCGGCAGGTCTGTATCAGGGGCGTGGCTTGCGACATGGGCGCCGCAGTCCGCGACGCTGATTTTCTCGCCCGCCCAGTCGGATCGCGTGCCGGCGCGCTGCTGGAACGCCAGAGCGACGTTCTCGACGATGAAAGCGAACTCGACAATGGCCTCGAACAGCAGCGCCAGCGCATTGCCGCCGACCCGCAGCTCGTTTCAACCAATTGGGCGGTCTATGCGGTGAAACCGGCCGAGATCGAGTTCTGGCAAGGCAATGAGGAACGCCGCCATGTCCGTTTGAACTATCGGCGCGACGGCCACACATGGCTCCGCGAACGCCTCTGGCCATGACCGATGAAGACAGCCCATCGCCGCCTTTGATAGATTTCCACCACCCAGAATCGAACAGGCAGGCGATGGCTCGCCTGCCTGCCTATTAGAGTATCGATCCCAGCCGAAAACCGTGCTTACGGCTTGCACTGCGCGGCGAAGGGATCGACGTAGTTCGTCAGGATCGTGCCCGTCGTCTTCAACGTCGGCGCACCGCTTGCGTCCTTCTCGACTTTCATCGCATACCAATTCTGGATCGGATGCTGATTGGCGCCGAACTTGAAGGGACCGCGCACCGATTCAAAATCCGCTTGCAGCATCGCGGTGCGGAACGCTTCGGTGTCGTCGATCTTGCCACCCGTCTTGCGCAGCGCCGCGCCAATGGCGAGCGCCGTGTCGTAGCCCTGCGCCGCATACATCGTCGGCACACGGCCATAGGCCTTTTCGAAAGCGGCGACGAAGGTCTTGTTGGCCGCATTGTCGAGATCGGTGTTCCAATGTCCGGAAACGTTCAGTCCGACGGCGGCCTCGCCGACCGCCTTGAGAATGGCGTGATCCATCGAAGGCTCGGCGATCACCATCGGAATCGTGCCGAGCAGACCCGCCTGCTGATATTGGCGCAGGAAGGCGATGCCGAGACCGCCGGGATGGAACTGGAACACCACATCGGGCTTGGCGGCGCGGATCTGCGCCATCTCGGCGGCAAAGTCTGTCTGATCGAGGCGCGTATAGATTTCGCCGATCACCTGACCTTCGAAGAAGCGCTTGAAGCCGGTGATCGCATCGCGGCCGGCGGCATAGTTCGGCGCCAGGACGAAAGCTCTTTTGTAACCGAGCTGCGTCGCATTGCGGCCGGCGCTGCCCTGCATCGTATCGGTGAGCCAGGACATCACGAAATAATTGCGATGGCATTCGCGGCCGGCGAATTCCGACGGGCCGGCGTTCGGGCTGATGACGATGCCGCCGGCATCGACCACGTCGGGCACCACGGCGGAGGCGACATTGGAGAAGACCAGGCCGCTGATCAGCTTGATCTTGTCGACGCTCATCATCCGCTCGGCGATCTGCTTGCCCTGGCCGGGCTTGAGGCCGTCGTCCTCAATGACCATTTCGATCGGCGCGCCACCGAGCTTGCCATCGGCCATGTCAACGGCGAGCTTGAAGCCGTCGCGCACGTCCTGCCCGAGATAACCCGCGGGTCCCGACAGCGTCGTGATCATGCCGATCTTGACCGGCTGTTGCGCCATCGCTGCCGTCACCAGCCCTGAGAGGGCCAGCCCTAAAAGCAATCCACCGCGTTTCATCTTGGGCTCCTGTTTTTATTTCAGTTTTGGGCCTCAACACGCGCTACTGATAGCTTCAACGCGTAGGCATACGGGCGCGAAACGGCCACTGCACGCGCACGAGGCGGCCGGATCATGCGATCCGGACCGACCCTTGAGAATTCGACATATTCGTATGAATGCAGATGTTTTGGCGATGAATCGCCAGCCTATCCCGAACCTACAGATGCCGGCCCTCGTCCACCGGCACGACGATGCCCGTCGAACTCGTCAGATTGACGATGCAGGCGATCACGGCGCGGGCAACGTCATCGGGCGTGGTGACATGGGCGAGCGGCAGCCGCTCGGCGGTCTTCTGCAGTTGCTCAAGCGTCCGGCCCGGTACAAAATCCGTATCGACGCCCGCCGGCGAAACGGAGAAGACGCGAATTTTCGGGGCCAGCACTTTCGCCAATGCGATGGTCAGCGCATCGACACCGGCTTTCGCGGCGAGATAGGCCAGGCTGCTGCCAAGGCCCGTGCGCGCCGCGATCGATGAAATATTGACGATGGCCGCGCCGCTGCCGCGCTCCAGCAACGGACGGAAGGCGCGCACCATCGCAAAGGGGCCGCGCAGATTGACCGCAACCGTGCGATCGAAAATATCGTCCGTCAGTTTGTTGAGATCCTGAGCGGGCACGGGCGTCGTCGCGCCGCCGCAATTGACCAGCGCATCGAGCCGGCCGTAGCGCTCCGCGACCACCTTCGCCGCCGCGCCGATAGAAGCTGGATCGTCGATTGCGATCCGCAGGGCAAGATGACCCTTGCCCTGCAGAGCCCCGACGACAGCATCGGCCCGTTCCTTGCGGCTGTTGTAACCGACCACGACGGCTGAACCCATCGCGGCGAGGCGCGCGGCCGTGGCCTGGCCGATCCCGCTGTTGGCACCCGTGACGAGCGCCACCGTCGGGATCGACAGCGCCGGAATATCAAGACCGATCATGCGAATCCTACATGGTGATGTTGGCGGCCTTGATCACCGGTGCCCATTTGCTGAGTTCACCGCCGATGAACGTTTTCAAATCATCCGGCGAGCCGCCGACGCCTTGCAAGGCATTCAGATTGAGAATGGACTTGCCACGCTCGCTCTTCAGAAAGGCGTTGACGCCCTTGTTCATCTTGGCGACGATTTCCGGCGGCGTGCCCGTCGGCGCGACGATCGCATACCAGGCGGTCGCCTCGAAGCCTTTGAAACCCGCCTCCTGCACCGTCGGCACATTGGGCAATTGCGGCGCGCGCTGGCTGGTCGTCACCGCCAAGGCGCGAATCTTGTTGTCGTCGGCCAGCGGCACATAGGTCGGCATGAAATCCATGACCACGTCGACCTGGCCCGAAAGCAGGTCCGCCATCAGCGGCGCCGTGCCGCGATAGGGCACGTTGGTCATCTCCACACCGGCGAACTGCTGAATGAGAACCGAGCTGATGTGGCCGAGCGTTCCGATGCCAGGATGACCGACATTGACCTTGCCGGGATTCTTCTTGGCATAGGCAATCAACTCGCCCAGCGTCTTGGCTGGAAAATCGAGCTTCGCTGAAATGGCGAGCGGCGATTTGGCAACCAGAATGACCGGCGTGAAATCGCGCTCGGAATCATAGGACAAGCCTTTGTACATGAGCTTGTTGAGCGCGATCGGCGCCGGCGTGCCGAACAGGAAGGTGTAGCCATCGGCCGCCGATTTCGCGACCGCCGCGCCACCGACATTGCCGCCGGCACCGCCGCGATTGTCGACGATGAACTGTCTGCCGAAATCCTCGCTCAAGGATTGCGCGACGGAGCGAGCCAGCGTGTCGACAGCGGAGCCGGCCGGGAATGGCACGAGCAAGGTGACCGGCCGATCCGGCCAAGCTTGCGAGGCATGGGCGGTGCCCGGAACGACATATGGCACCAGCGCGAGCGCAAGGCCGAATAAACCCAGAGACAATGAACGCATGCTTTTCCCCTCCCAGTTCAGGCCTGCGTGGCTTGATGGATTCCCTAACTCATGCAGCTCTCCCGCAGCCCCAGCATGTCGCGAGCCTGCCGTGCGGTGGCGACCTCTCCGCCCAAGGATTCGACGATGCGGCGCGCCTTCTCGACCATGAGCGCATTGGATGGCGCGAGAACGCCTCTCTCCAGATAGATCGCATCCTCCAGGCCGACGCGGACATGGCCGCCGGCGAGATAGGATTGCGCCACCATCGGAAAGGCCGAACGGCCGGTGCCGAAAGCGGTCCACACCGTGCCGGGCGGCAAAAGCCCACGCGCGTAAAGCACGGTCTCAGGCGACGGCTGAAAACCGTATTTCACGCCCATGACGATCGAACACAGAACCGGACCATCGAGCGTGCCATCGCCGACGAGATCGCGGCACAGAGCGATGTCGCCTGAATCAAACAATTCGATCTCCGGTTTCACGCCGGCCTGGCGGATCACCGCCGCCATGCGGCGAATGTTGCCCGGCGTGTTGATGACGACCTCCTTGCCGGAGTTCATCGTGTTGAGATCGAGGGTGCAGATATCAGGCTTGAGCAGCGCGATATGCGCCACGCGATCTTCCGGCCGCATCAGCGTCGTGCCGGGGCCGGCGATTTTCGGATCGTCCTTATCGGGCGCGAACCGGCCGCCCGGTCCGGTCGTCAGGTTGAGGATGACATCGGTATTCTTGGCGCGGATACGCGCGACGACATCGCGATAGTAATCGATCTCCATGGACGGCCGCCCGCTCTGGGGATCGCGCACATGAATATGCACGGCAGCGGCGCCAGCCTCTGCCGCGCCCAGGCAAGCCTCGGCGATATCCTGCGGCGTGATCGGCAAATGCGGTGTCATGTCGGGCGTGGTTTGATTGCCCGTCACGGCGCACGTGATGAGGACGCGCGATTGCATCGGCGGTTCCAGCCCCCTCGAATGACCTGTTCGCTCTGGCCGTCCGCGACGGCGGCGCTGCTCAGGCTCTACGATGGGGAGAAGCCGCTGTCCGCGAAACGTCCGACCGTTTCGCATCACGGAACAGCGCGGGCTGCGAGCGATGCCATCCTAGCGCCGCGCCGATGACAACGTAGACTTATCACTTTGTAATTATTGGATTATTATCAATGGATCCGTGTCAGGCAAGACCGGGCAGCATGGCCTTGGCACCATCGAAGACCATTTCGACGGCGATGGCAGCGAGAATCATGCCCATCAGGCGGGTCATCACCACACGGATTTTCGATGACAGCAATTTGCCGATCGTCGCGGCGAAAAAGAGAACGACGAACAAAGCGAGGAGGACGGCCAGCAGCACCACGCCGAACGATATGGAGCGTTCGACCTGATGCGATTGCGCCGCATAGACGATCAGGGTGGCGATGGTGCCCGGCCCGACGATCATCGGAAACGTCATCGGATAGAAAGCGATGCTGCTGTCTGGGCTCGCACTGTCTTCCGCGCGCTTCTCCTGTTCGCCCCGCTCGTGCGACGTGATGGGCTGACCATTGAGCATGGAAAGCGCGATGCCCAGAAGCACCAATCCGCCGGCAACGCGGAAGGAATCGATGGTGATGCCGAAGAAGTCGAGAATGTAGCGGCCCGCCAGGGAAATGATGATGCACATGATCGCCGTGTAAAGCAGGATCACGCGCGCCATGCTGCGCTGCTCGGCCACGGATTTGCCGGCGGTCATCGCCAAGAAGATCGGCAGATTGATGAACGGGTTCATGATGGCGAACAAGGCACCCAGGAACTTGGTGGCAAAAGCAAAATCCATCGCTTCGTTTCTCGTCGAAAATAGCTGTGTCGCTTAGGGCTGTTGCGCATCGACCTTGGTGACGGCGACCAGAAGCGAAAGAACCTGTCGCGCCAACCGCTCCGCTTCTTCATCATTAAGCGACGAAATGGTGGCCTGAAGAAAATCGACGCCCGGCTGATCCCTCACACGCGTCGCCGCGTCGATGAGCATCGCATAGGCTTTCTTGATATCGGGGAATGCATCAAGATCGGCTTCCTCCGGAGCCGGCATGGAGCGAAAAGCAGCCAGCAAGCGCGTTTCGATATCGGCCGCGCCCACGAGGATTTCCGCTGCTGCCAGAAGTTGCTCGGCTTGATAAGACAGTTTCGGCATGACCACCGCCTTGTCGCTCAATTCAACGCATCAGTCTTTCTGTATCGCCGATCGACCGGCCTTTCCCCGCAGAAGAAAATTCCTCAGGGCCACGGCGTTATTGTGCAGCTCATCATGCGCGCCATAGACGAGGGTCACCGTCTGTTTTTTGGCGAGGGCGCGAATGCGCTCAAGTTCTGACGGATGCTGCTGAAGCT